>Ga0307427_1000008_pt1 | contig 232422 bp, 227 predicted proteins | sample SalMarWE160190MG_FD_202162 | JGI IMG/M metagenome (GOLD analysis project Ga0307427, IMG submission 202162) | Salt marsh sediment microbial communities from the Plum Island Ecosystem LTER, Massachusetts, United States - WE1603-190 | ecosystem: Environmental > Aquatic > Marine > Intertidal zone...
ACATATATAGCAACCTATTATGAATTGAATAGGCTTTCCCATTAAATTGTAGTGCTGTGTTATATGCAAGGATTGCATCTTCAGCCATCTTTGCCGCTAAAAGGTAGGGGTCAACCGGGTATGATAACGGGTCTGCTCCATATGGAATTGTTGTATACAGACCACGGCGTATATTTATTATCCTACCCTTTTTACAGTAATAGGCCAGTAAAGATTTACGGGTATTTAAATTAAAGGATTTTCTACCATGAAGAAAACTATCCAGTTCCTCTGTAGTAAATACAGCATGTCGGGAAAAGAACTCATTTAATCCTGATTGTTTAAATATTTGATTATCTTCCGACATAGTATTAATAATTTTAATACTATAAAGATATAATGTCAAACTTTACTTTGACAAATTAAATAGATAGTACTAATATTATTACTACTTAATCGCTGATTTATCAAATATTACATAAATTCTAAGGTTACTATAATTATTCTAACAGAGTATAAATGGGATTTTTAAAATAGTTTTATCAATTTAATAAGTTTTGACAAAATCCTCAAATTTAGGCTTAAATGAAAAGTTGTCTCATAAGTAAAAAATTTAAGTGTGAAAAAAAGAGAGAGATTAACCTTCGGACAAAACCTTAGGTGTGCTCCCTCATCGTGATAATAGTAACATACCACCCCAGTTAATATTTTGTCAATGGATACGTAAGAAATTATACAAACTTTGAATTCAAATAGACTTAGAAAATTGATTTTAAGTAATTTTCTTAATGCCAAAATCAAATTTAAATAAATTAAGAATCTTCTTGTCTATATTATCAGTAATATAAATATACAGTATCAGTTCAGTAAAGTTTCCAAGGGATAAATAATCATCGTAAAGGGTTTTATATAATTCCTGAGATTTTTTATATGCAGAATGGAACAAATTATAGGTTTTCATATTTAAAAAAAATGATCTTGTGATTCCATATTCAGATGTAGAAGATTTTTTAAATTTATAACTGATATTGCTGGATATTTTTTTTAGTGAATAATTAAATAGACTGTTATAAAAATCAAATTTACTTTTTCCTTTATATCCAGCGTAAAAATCTAAAAAATCGCATATAATAATATAGCTTGGGTCAATTCTTATAACTTTTCTGATATAGTCTTTTTCCCGTCTTCTATTAACCATACCCGAATTACTTTCCTTTGATTTGTTTACAATTTTGTTAACATTTTTAGCTAATAATATCATATTTATTCCTTTTCTTTAAAATTTTATATTCTGTAGCAGTATTACTTAAAATTAAGATTAATAGTGTTTTTTACAGCATAGGCTTTAGCAAGTGATATAAACATTGCACCCCTGCTTTTTTTAATTTTCCCGGTAAGATACGTATCCTTTATTATACTTAAAAATATTCTTATCTGCTGTTCTGAGATTTTATCAACTACAATTCGAAATGCTCCCAGGCTGTGATTATCCCCTAGCTCTTCTGCTATTTCTTTAGCCAGCAGCTCCTTTTCTCTTGACCTATATTTCCCCTGTACAGTATATTTCTCTACCATACTGTTATTGGAATGTTTACCTTTAAAACCAATGTTTTTATCCTTCCCAGAGTCTTTAGGCTTTGTAAAGTTACATTTTTTCCCATCTTTTAAGGATTCTTCTATTTTTCTTCTAATATCGTTAATACTCTCTTCATTTTCTGCAATTTCTTCTTTAGTCTCCTCTCCAGAGTTTTCCACATCCCTTTTGCTACCAGCCTTATTAACGTTATTTAAATTGGTGTTTTTAATACTGGTATTGTTAGGGGTCACCACATGACCTAGGGGTAGGTCACCGCATAACCTAGGGTAGGTCACCACATGACCCACCCCCTTTTTATCTTTGGTTTTTGGATTTAATAAAGTATATAAATTAGAGGTGTAACAATTTTTTTCTTTACTCTTTCTAAATTCTTTTTTTAATAAACCTTTTTGTACTAAAGAATTTACTACATACTTCGCTTTACTTCTGCTCATACTTCCCTTTTTTGCTATTGTTTCGTAACTCGGAAATGCTTTATTTTCACCGTTAACATATCTGGCAATTACTATATAGACAGTTTTCTCATATATTGTTAAGTCTTCTCGGTCCAGAAGGTCATTTTCAAGGTAAAACCAGTTTCTTGTTCGGCCATCTCTTAAATTATCTTTACTCATTTTATAAGACTTTCTATTTAAGTCTTTTTATAATGCAAAAAGCCCGGCATTATACCGAGCCTTTATTTATATAACTTTTATTTTCTTTCTGAAGGTAAGTGCTGAATCAGTTGAATTATCTCTGGAATTTAATAAATCCTGTATTAAATCCTTATGATTTTTTAGGCATGCGCTAGGTGAACTGCCTCCGCCATTCGCCCCGAATCAGCGTAATTACTGGTTTTTACACAACTGGTGAGCTTTTATTTTAACTTTTTTATTTTCAAATTCAATAGGTTTAAAATTATTATTTGTGTTGATACTGAATAATACATATTATATAAATCACTTTTATAAAACTAAATATGAAATATTCTAATAAATTTTTTCCTAAAGCTTAGAATATTTCTTGGAATACAGAATTGATAAGCTTTCAAAGCTTCTAATGAATAATCCAACTATAACCGATGATGTTTTTGATTTGCCAGGGAGCTGATTGATAATAGTAATTCAAGAGTTTCTGATAAAGAAAAAGAGTTTTTAAAATATTACCCCGGTACTGCTAAAGCTACTTAACCTTACTTAGATAACAGTGAAATTATAATAAGTAACGAATTCTGTCTCCAAAGCAGGTAACGGATCCTGGAAGAGATAAAGCTTTATTTTGATAAACCTGAAGATAAAAAATCACTGTAAAAAGCAACGGATTTTGGAAAATATCACTTACTTATATTATAGGAATAGAGCCTCTTCGGGTACTATATGCTATATTTTAGCAAGAGATACAAGCTGTAGCTTGATTTTGGTATCGGTATTGGGACTTAGTACATCCTGAAGACTCCGGGGCAGCTCATCATATTAGAACCAGGTGCATTGCAGTAAGAACTGCAATTACCAGCATAATTAGTTCCGCAGTAAAAGATATTATTCCAGAAACTATGGTTGTAATATAATATATAGGAAACCTCTGGATCCTCTTATAAACAATTTTTGATAATTGTTTGTTTTCTATGTAAAAAAGTTTGCCGTATGAAAATTTGAACAGAGCAAGGAGTAGTATTTTACATAGTATTATGGGATGTTGGTAACTTTTAATTTTTAACTTTTCTTTTTCCTAATCTTATTAAGAGCCTTTGCTGCCCACTTTCGGACCTCACTATCTTTATCATTTAAAGCCTCGATCAGAGTTTCTACAGCTGGTTCTCCTATCAAGCTAAGACCCTTAACTAAACCCATCAGAACAATAGTGCCAGTATCTGTCTTTTCTAAACACAATATCTCAGTAGTGTAAGGGCTTTTATCCCTTAAAGACCTCAAGGGTATAATAAATTCCGGCAGCTTCGCTTATTAATAAAAATTCATCAATAAATATCTGTACTTCAGTGGATTAATAATAGAATGTATAGATACATTGAAATATATAATATAAATATTTTATAAAATAGCTTGCATTATATTATATTTTAGTTATATTAGGTATTATATATATATATATATTATAAGTAAATATTTTGTAATCGTAAATCAAATATTTATTGTTTTAATTCAGGCTTAAACTTTTCTTTAAAAATAAATTATATACTCAAAGTTATTTAAGAAGCGGGTATTTTATTAATTTTATCTATATGGAAGGAGGTGAAAATCATGACAACAAAGATTAAGATTCGCCTGGCAGCCGCAATTATGCTTGCTCTTTCACTGATAGGTACATTAGGAACCGGTATGGCTGCAGCTGCATCTGGTCATAGTTATCCGGGTGGCGGTGAATGGTGGTGGTCAAATATTCCTGGTATTTGGGCAGAGTCTATGTATTATCATAAGTCTTTGAAGCATTCTGCTTCAGTTAAGATTGGGACTAGAACGGTTAGAGACACGCGTAATGCAGGTATTCTAGCTGGTGTTGATCTATTTGGTCTTGGCACCACCTATGTATATTGGAATACTTATTAAATGCTAAATCTTGAGGAATACTGTACTTTAGAAAAGTGCAGTATTCCTTCCTTGAAAAAAAGAGGACAGGCATAATAAAATCTTCCTTAATAAAGGGGTGCTATAATTAAAAACAATTTATACATAGTCTCAGAAAGGTAAATATGAAAAAGTTGATGATATTATGTTTTGTTATATTCCTTTTTATTCTTTCAATGCTATCCTTTTTAAATTATTCATTAGGTACATCTGAAAAGATAGAAATGGATAAAAAAAGAATTACCATTGATAAACCAGAAAATGTTACAAATGAAGTTTTTCTTTCCGAGGTTGATAAAGCACTTGAGTCCATTAATGCTGATATTATGTACCGTTATACTGATATGTCTGGAAAAAAGCCATCATATAATTACTATAAAACCAATCATACCACTGATTTTGTCAGCATAAGCAGTCCTCATAAAAGTATAATACTTGATAGGTTCGAGTGCATTTCAACAACTACTAATGACGGCTATACCTCATACCGACTTGACTTTCCGTCTATATATCAGGATATAACTTTCTATAGCTGGTATCAGGCCGGTATTTATGACCTATCTTCCTGCGAATATTTTGTAAGTATTGATAATTACGAAAAAGTTGCAGCAGCAATCACTGGTCTTGGTTATCCTGTTACTATCAATCAAGTAGTAGTTATTTTCAGCCAGCTTTCGATTTTAACTTTTGCTTTTATCCCTGCATTCATGCTGGTTGCGAGTATGTGTTTCTATGCCTTATCCGGCGGTAAAAAAAATGTCTTAAAAAAAATGGAAGGATACACCACCCGCAATATTATTATAGATGAATTAAAATACAATGCTCCTTCCTTCCTTGTAAGTTTTTTAATAATTGAGACTATTACCCTTGCAGCAGCAGCCTTTTTCTTTAAGTGGGCTGTATTCCAGTATATTATTTTCTCCCTTAAGTATATTTTAATTTGCCTTCTTGTTCTTTTTGCCGGCTTTATTGTAGCTTCACTTTTAATCTATACACAAAACAGTGCCGAACATATAAAAGGCAAGGTACCTAAGAAAGGAATATATCTTATTTCCATAATTTCCAAATGTATTTTTCTTGTTGTTATAATGTTTTTTATGACAATAGCTCTTCGTAACGTACTTATTGGCTATAATACATACAGAACAGCAAATTTCCTTAAAGAAAAAGTCAGCAGTTATGTAACAATACCGCTTAGTGAAAGTAATGCATCATTAAACAATCTTGATGATAATTATCTGTCATTTTACAATGAAACTGTTGATAACTATAACGGTATACTGATAGATGCGAGTAATTATAGATACAGTTTAATCACTGGAAGTACCCTATGTGAAAGATATGGGCAAGACTCTATCACAGTAAATGATAATTATCTTTCATTTAATCCCATATATGATACAAACGGGAAAATAATAACACCGGCTAGCTTCTCCGATGATAAATTCAATATCCTTATTCCCGAGACAAAAATAGGTGAAATGGATAAATATAGGAAACAGATACTAACATCGGACCCATTAGATATTAATTTTATAACTTACGACGCAGATAAGACAGATATATATTCCTATAACGCACAAACCGGAACAGGAGAATACGGCAGGATTGACGAGCCGGTTATCCTGATTGCTGACAGTAACCGGCTTGGTGACTATTATGATAGTTTTGTTATGAGCTGGTGTTCAACCGGGTCATACTTTATTAAAACATATACAGACGATCCGTATTCTGAACTACTGCCGCTTTTAAAAGAAACCGGGATCGCATCTGTTACCCTCTGGACACCATATGTTTCATCCGAATTTGATGAAACTCTAAATAATTTACTTCAAATGTTACGTATATATGGTACTCAATCTATAGTACTTCTTATCGGGCTGGTTGCCCTCGTGCTATTTTCCGCAAAACTATACTGTGAAAATTATCGCGACAGGATTACTTACTGTCTTATTGAGGGATACTCATTAACCGGCTGCATAAAAAGTCACCTTGCTTTAACAATAATAAGTTATATCCTTGTTCTTATTATTGCACTTTTTATTATGAAAAACTTCACGGGAGTATCTATGAACTTCTATATTTTAGCAGGAGCTTTTATCGGAGAAATTATTATTACCTTTATGGTATTCAGAAAATACACAAGGATAAATCTATATGAAATAGTGAAAGGAGCAGAATAATGGCTGAGATCATATTAAAAGATGTTTGCAAGCGTTTTAGTGAAAAGACTATTTTTGAAAACTTCTCTTTGGAGGTTAATGAAGGTGAGTATCTTTCCATAATGGGAGAAAGCGGAAAAGGTAAAACTACCCTATTAAATATTATAGGTATGATTGACACGCCGGATAGTGGAACAGTTACCATCCGGGGACATAAAAACCCCTATTTTTCATCACGCGCCTCTGTTAATCTCAGACGATATGATATTTCCTATCTTTTTCAGAATTGCGGCCTTATTGATACCGAAACTGTAGAAAACAATTTAAAAATAGCCCTTCATTTTAAAAAGGTATCTAAAGGCAAAAAGAAAGACTTAATTGCAGATACTCTGTCACATGTTGGCCTTAAAGGATATGAACGCAGAAAGATATTTACTTTAAGCGGAGGTGAACAGCAACGGGTAGCGCTGGCAAAAATTATTGTTAAGTCACCTCAAATTATCCTCGCTGATGAACCAACTGGAAATTTAGACCAAAAAAACAGAAATTATGTTCTTGAAATATTAAACAGTTTAAATAGTGAAGGGAAAACAGTTATTATTGTCACACACGATCCCTACGTAGCATCATGTGCAGAAAAACACATACAATTATAAATATTGCTTCGATACTTATATTGCTTATAGCAGTTGTATTTGTGGCTGTTTTTAAGATAATGTTCATATCAGAGCAATCAATGGCTCCTACTCTAAGGGAAAGGCAGGCTACTCTTGTTTACAAGTGCTCTCATAATTATGATAGTGGAGATATAATTACATTTAATACCGATGAGTACGGAGTTTGTATTAAGAGAATTATTGCACAGCCGGGCGATACAATAGAACTGAAAGATGGTGTTATTTACAAAAATGAAATACGACTTTCACCCTATACTTGCAGCAAGGATATTTCAGTAACTTATGTTCTTGATACAGGACAGTATTTTGTAATCGGTGATAATTATAATGCCAGCATAGACAGCAGAAATTATGGCCCCATCAGTCAAAACGATATAGTCGGCAAAGTTATTTTGTATTAGTAAAATTATGTGAAACAAAGCCAAATTTAAATACATCAAGAATTTTCTTCTCTATATTGCTAGTAATATAAATATATAATATTAGCTCAGTAAAATTTCCCATGGATAGATAATCGTTATACAGTGCTTTATATAACTCTTGTGACTTTTTGTATGTGGTATGGAGCAAATCATAATTCTTCTTATTTAAAAAAAATGATCTTGTAATTCCGTAGCTAGTCTCGGGAGATTTTCTAAATTCATAGCCGATATCACCGGATACTTTTTTTAGTGAATAATTAAACAGTTTGTTATAAAATTCAAAATTGCTTTTTCCTTTATATCCAGCGTAAAAATCCAAAAAATCACATATAACAATATATTTTGGGTTAATTCTTATAACTTTTCTAATATAGTCTTTATCCCGTCTTCTATTAACTATCTCTAGACTGCTTTTCTCCGGTTTGTTTACAGTTTTGTTAACATTTTTAGCTAATAATATCATATTTACCCTTTTTCTTTAAAATTTATATTTTGTGATTATAATTACCTGAAATTAAGATTTATATTATTTTTTACTGCATAGGCTTTAGCAAGTGATATAAACATTGCACCCCTGCTTTTTTTAATTTTTCCGATAAGATATGTATCCTTTATTATACTTAAAAATATTCTTATCTGCTGTTCTGGAATTTTATTAGCTACAGTACGGAATGCTCCCAGGCTGTGATTATCCCCTAGCTCTTCTGCTATTTCTTTGGCCAGCAGTTCCTTTTCTCTGGATCTATATCTATCTGGTCCATGATATTCCTCTACCACACTGTTTTTGAAATATTTACCTTTTGAATCAGTGTTTTTATCGTTTCCAGAGTCTTTAGGTTTTATAAAGCTGCATTTTCCCTTATCTTTTAAGGATTCTTTTATTTTTCTCCTGATATCGTTAATATCATCTTCATTTTCTACTGCCTTTTCATTTATATCCTCTCCAGAGTTTTCCACAATCTCTTCCCTACTTGCCATATTAACGTTATTTAAATTTGTATTTTTAATATTGGTATTGTTAGGGTATCTGTGAGATACCACCCCTGGTATCTGTGGTACACCCCCGGGGTATCTGTGAGATACCCCCCTATTTTTATTATCATTATTTTTATCTTTAGGCTTTGGATTTAATAAAGTATATAGGTTTGATGTAGAACCTTTATTGTCTTTATTTCTTCTCGATTCTTTTTTTAAAAGTCCCTTTCGAACTAAAGACTTTACTACCCGCATCGCCTGAACTTTTGCCATACTTCCTTTTTTTGCAATGGTTTCATAACTCGGAAATGCTTTATTTACACCATTAACATATCTGGCTATAACTATATAGACAGTTTTCTCATAAATGGTTAAGTCATCCCTGTCCAGCAAATCATTCTCAAGATAAAACCAGTTTCTTACCCGGCCATCCCTTAATTTGTCTCTACTCATTTTAAAAATTCCCTTTTAAAATCGTTATCTAATACAAAAAGCCCGGCATTATACCGAGCTTTTATATTTAAATGACTTTTATTTTCTTCCTGAAGGTAAGGGCTAAATCAGCTGAATTATCCCTGGAATTTATAAAATCCTGTACTAAATCCTTATGATTTTTTAGGCATGCGCTGGGCGAACCGCCTCCGCCATTCGCCCCGAATCAGCCTAATTCTAGTTTTTATATTACTGGTGAACTTTTATTTTATCTTTTTTATTTTCAAATTCAAGTAGGTTAAAATTATTATTTGTTGATACTGAATAACTAATAGTTAAAAAGCTACGGACAAAGATGGATAGATAATTCCTACTGGCTTGATGAGGGACATTATGAGACCAGAACAGGAAGACGCTGGGTGGATACTTCATATCTTCTCTCACAGGGATATTGGTACGATTACACAGAAACTGTATGGGTTGATACTTCACACTGGGAATATGAAGATACCTGGATAGAGGAGGGGCACTGGGTAGAAGCTGATATAAATCTAGAGGTCAGAGTATTGCATACCCTGCAGTGGGATAAAAATAGGATCAGTTATAATCTTTCAAAGACCGGTACCACTGATAGTCCCAGAGGATATGAGATCTTTTTTAATGGTGAAAAGTTTAGTATTCAGTTAATATCCGCAGTGAAATAATTGTCTTATTCTCTGGCAGCTCGTCTACTACTTTTGACCCTAATATACTAAGTAGTTCGGAATCAGACGGTACAATCATAATATACATTAACGGCCCTGAATTGTCTATTTCTTCCTGTAGCGAATCACCCTTTATAAGCAATCCCATTAGTGGTGTCTCAAAATAAACACCTTCCCCATCCGTATAACTTCTTGTTTCTGATATCGATTCGAATTGAGAATACTCCTCATAAAAAGCGATAACATCCATAACGGCCGTATCTGTGGCATACAATTCTTCTACAGCTATTTTATATTCTATTTCATAGACAAGGTCCGCATCAGGGAATATTGGTGTATCTGTTCTTGGAGCTTCGCCAGAGAAACTCGACTCATTAACAGACGAGCTATCCTCGACCTGTTGTTCATATTCAGAAGCATTATTTTCAGATTCATTGTTTGTATCATTCTCTATCTGTTGCGCCGCTGTATCTAATGACGGACTACCGCAACCAACCAAAGAGAAGATCATTAACAACGATAAAAGCATTATACTTATCCTTTTCATTTTTACATCCTTTCGAGTCTTATCTATTTATTTAACAATTGTAAATGGGGATCTTAATCGATATCCTCTATCTCAATCTCAACTCTTCTATTAAGTTTTCCGGCTTCTTCACGGAAGGTTCCTTCAGTATCAACATCGGGGACTTTTAGCTCGGTATCTCCTTTACCGTCAACAAGAAGCTCCCAGCCGTCCACTCCATTTTCCTGGGCCCAGGCCTCAAACCAGTCCCCGACTGCTGTGGCACGGTCAATGGATAGCTGAAGGTTAGAGGAAGCATCTCCCCTGCTGTCGGTATGGCCTATAAAGGTTATGATTGCATTGTCAAGAGCTGCATATAAATTTTGCGCAAATTCTTCAAGTACTTCATCTGCACCTGCCTTTAGCTCTGAACTTCCTGTATCAAACAGCACATCACTTGGAAGAGGAGGCGGCTCTTTCATATCAATTTCAGGTTCTTCAAAAGGATCTGCTCCAGGGAGGCGCCACATCTCAAGTATCCCATTATTGCGGACTACGGCAAGATGCCCTCCGTCCGGGGTAAAGACTAGAGCAACAAGCCAATCTTTATCTTCCCAGTCAGTGCTAAACTCCTGATCCAGTGTGTATAGTAGGGTTTTTGATTGGATATCCCAGATAGTAGTTGCTGGGAGGAAACCCAGAACTTGGCCAATTGCTCCCGCGTGGGAAGCGACCGCAAGTAAGCTTCCATCCGGTGAGAAGGCGATATCTTTGACTTCCCCGGGAACGACAAGTTCTGCCAGTTGCTCATAATTATCTACTGCCCACAGGCGTACCAGATATTCTCCATCTTTGCCCGCTCCGGCCATAATTTTCCCGTCAGGCGAAAAGCGAAAGGCATTTTTAGTGCCTCCTACCATAACATCGAGATTCAGCGTGTGGACTATTCTCTCTTCTTCAATATCCCATATATTTACAGTACCAGTTTCATCCCAATGGGTGACCGCTAAAAGGCTGCCAGAAGGGTCATAGTCGATAGCACAGATATAGCCTGGCTTGCCAGTCTCTGGAGCTTCAAGAGCAGCTACCTGCTCCCCACTTTCAGTATCCCATATCCATACTATGCCATCCCGGTTGCCTGTTGCAACATGTTCTCCGTCAGGAGAGAAGGCGATACGGTTATTATAGCCGCCGTGAAGCTGGTGAAGCTCTGAACCGTCAGTCGTATCTATAAGTACTGCCCCGTAAACTCCAAGACCGACCCCCATTACCGACCCGTCGGGAGAAAAATCTATATCTTCTACAGAGTGCCTGTGAGATGTATTGGCATCAATAATCCTGCCATCATAGAGCAGGCGTGTGTAAGTAGTAAGATAGGAACCCACGGTTAAAGTTTCCCCATCAGGTGATGCAGCCAAGCAATAGAGGTTAAAATCAATGTCTTCATATTCAAATATCCAGAGAAGCTCAGGCTCGCCTTCAATGGCTTCTTCTTCCGGTTCTTCAATAGTTTCCTCTTCCTCAACTACAGCCTCTTCTTCTGGTTCAGCTTCGGCCGGTTCCTCAACAGGCGACTCCTCTTTAACTTCAGGTTCTGCAGCAGTGCAGGCGGGCGTTAAAGCCAAAATAAGGGCAAAGACCAAAAAAGGAATAATAAATTTTAGACTTTTCATAATTTTTTCTTTCTTTATTTATATTTTATTATCATTATATATCAATAATAATCAGGTTCTTTACAACCATCTATTTCATATATTATTTTATTATTTGTATTATTTTAAATGTTATAAATCCTGGATAAATATTGCCATTTGAATCTTTTTTAACCCAGAATATAAACATCTACCTTAAATGAAAAATAAACTAACATAATATCTTTGTTCATTGTTTCGACTTAAGATAGACTAATTTTTTAATTAGACTCTTTATTTAAGGCCATTTAAGAACAGTATTTAAAAATACAATTTATACCAGAACTATGCTTAAAGATGGAAATTTCCTGAATGTTCTAAAGTAAATTTAAGATCAAAAGGAAAGCTTGATTAAAATACACTACAATGACAGGGCATTTATACTAATCTCATTAAAACCTCTTACAATCAAAGTAGCAGTAAAGACAGCTAACATTATATATCCTAATAGTCAAATAAGCGTGAAAATCATACAGGTTTTTAATCTAAGCCTCTTATCACTGCTACTTAACTTATTTGGTTTTTCAAAGAACCAAGAATTAATTGCACTGTTTCATTTATGTTTTAAGTATAACATATTGAAAATAATAAGATAATCTATCAGGCAGAGGAACTTTAATGCAGTTTGGGTTTTATTTCCTTTAAAATACCTGAAAGTTCATGCAGAGTAGATTGGCTCTGCCATCCGCCCCGAATCACTCTAATTCTGGTTTTAAAAGTTATCAAAGATTTTTCCAGATTTTAAATAACTAAAATACCTTATAAATCTTCTTAAGCCAATTGATAGTTATTTCTAAAAATTTCTCTGCTTCTTCAATTAGTTCTTTAGCTTCTAAACCTGAAATTGCACCTACATAATCATAATCAGTAATACTTCTCTTTGACCTACAGGAATCAAGATAATCTACCAATGTATAATAACTATTTCCCATTATTATTTTCATTGCTTAAAATACTGTATAGTGATGACCTTCTCCCTCCGGCTTATATCCCTTACAATAAAGAAGAATTGTGGCTAACTGCAAAACAGCATTATAGGCACATGCAAATCTTCTGTCTGAAGAAAGACTTTCTACCTTTGCATCTTTTATATCTCTTCTTACAAGTGCAACTAGATTTTCAATTTCTTTCTTTGATGTTTTATATTGTCTTAGTCTTCCCTGATTTAATAAGTCCTTTAAGCTCATCTTTACTTCCTATAATATATATTTTCTTATCTTTTAAAACAGAATTTATAAAATGATCTTTTTGTATGGCTTTATTTATAAACTCGTCTAATGAAAAAACTACATAATTAATCTCCCGCATTAGTTCCTTCTTAGGTTTAGAAAGAATGTTTGATAGTTCTTTTAATGAGATATCACCTAAAACCATTAAATAAATATCACTTAAAAGACTTTCTTCTCCCTTTGCGTAGGAACCATAGATAAATACAATTTTTATCTCTTTTTCTTTAAGATTTTCCTTTAAAGCTTCTGCAATTCCTACACTTTTAAAGAAAATATTTTTTAAATCCTGTGCAATTGGGCATTTCTTGTTTAACTTATAATAGATTCTATTACCCTGTATTGATCTTTCAATAAGACCTATTCTATTAAGTTTATCCACTTCACGCTGAACGCCTCATAGCTCCCTGGGTAATATGACTCCGGCTGACTTTGCCAGGAGCCAGCTTGAAGTGGCAAATAATAAGCCGGATTACTGACATTATAGGTGGACTAGTTTTTGGGGGACCCTCAAATGGCTTAGATACTAACTTAAAAACTGGACTAAAGATTGGGGTAAGGACAAGACCGTGACGGTTACCTTGAAAAAATCTATATAATGAATACGGATAGCACTGACTTAAGGCAGTTACACATAATATATAAGCTGACATAGGATTTGATATATTTGCCTGTTTCTCAAACTGATATATTTAAGAGTATTTTAAACTAAATTTATATGCTCTATAAAGAAAAAATATTCAAATATTTTCCCGGTTCGTTATATAGACAGCAAAAAATGATACGAACTAATTCCCTATCATATTTTACTGGTAATTTCTTTTGCTTTTTTTTCAATAAATTTAAGGTCGACTTCGCCGCGTGTATTTTTAGTCTCCACTGCAGCTCTTGCCACACTCACTGCAACAGCAGGAAGAACTCTTCTGTCAAATGGCTTCGGGATAATGTAATCCTTGCTTAAATCGTTCTCTATTATCCTTGAAATAGCTTTTGCCGCTGCCATCTTCATTTCCCTGTTTATCTCCAGAGCTTTTGCATCAAGTGCACCCCTCAATATCCCCGGAAATGCAAGCACATTGTTTACCTGATTCGGATAATCACTTCTCCCCGTAGCGATAATCTTTACCCCGCATCCTGCTGCGAGTTCCGGTTTTATCTCTGGCTCAGGGTTGGCAAGAGCAAATATAACAGGATCTTTTTTCATTCTTTTTATCATTTTTCCTGACAGTATCCCGGCAGCCGAAACCCCTATAAATATATCAGCATCTTCTAAAGCAACCAAAAGACTCCCCTTAATATTATTTGCGTTGGTGGACTCTGCCAGTTTCTGTTTGGCACTGTTTAGATTCTCTCTTCCCTTATATATTATTCCATTCCTGTCGCAAACAATAATGTCAGTTACACCGGCATAAACCAGTAAATTAGCAATAGACGTGCCGGCTGCTCCAGCCCCGCTTATAACTATTTTGACTTCCGCAATATCTTTTTTACATATCTTCAAAGCATTAAGCATGCCCGCCAGGGTTACAACAGCTGTACCATGCTGGTCATCATGGAAAATAACCATACCTGTTTCTTTCTTTAACCTGTCTTCAATTTCAAAACACCTTGGTGCCTGGATATCCTCAAGATTTATTCCCGCAAATGATGGCTCAAGTAACTTTATTGTATTAACTATAACCTCATTGTCCTGACTGCCTATGCAAAGCGGAAAAGCCGATACACCGCCAAATTGCTTAAACAGAACACACTTCCCTTCCATTACCGGAAGTGCTGCCTTTGCACCCAAATTTCCAAGCCCCAGAACTGCTGAGCCGTCTGATACTACTGCAATCATATTCCCTCTGGAGGTATAAGTATCAAGTTCACTGGGATTAGCAGCAATTGCTCTGCATGGCTCTGCAACACCGGGTGTGTAGGCAAGAGACAGGTCATGCTCATCTTTGGTTTCCACTTTACTTATAATATCAATCTTACCTTTATTTTTCTTATGCATTTCCAGTGCTTCTTCGTAAATATCCAATTGATTTTCCCCTTGCTTTTATTTATCTTTATTAATTTTATCCTGATACTTATTAATACTTTATATTATAATACTAGCTTTTTTACTCTTTAGCATCATTTTTGATATTAATTCATAGCTATTTTTAAAATAATAAAATACTTGATTTATAACCGGGTTGCAATATCCCTGCTACGGGAAGTAAAATTTTATTAATGGCAAATAATAACATATAATATCTTATATGGAATATTTTGCAGAAACAAATATCGGAGAATATAGAGAAAAAAATGAGGATTATTTTTATGCCAAAGACGGCCTGTTTGTCGTAGCTGACGGCATGGGCGGACACAAGGCCGGCGAAGTTGCAAGCAAGCTTGCCGTAGAAACCTTTACAAAGGATTTTTACGGCAAGCTTCAGGATGCTACAAAAAATTCTTCCCCTGATAAAAAAAACAAGAATTTGACCCTTAAAAAAATAAACGATTTCCTAACAGAAAGTATCAAGGATTCCAATGAAGCAGTATTTAAGAAAGCAGTCTTACAGCCGGAGTACTATGGCATGGGGACTACCCTAACTGGCTGTTATATTTACAGGGATAAAGCTTATATAACCCATATTGGTGACAGCAGGCTTTATATAAAAAGAGACTATGACTTCAAACTATTAACCTCAGACCACACCATCGTAGGAGAATTACTCAGAAAAGGGGACATAAGTTATGAAGAGGCCTTTGACCACCCCCAGAGAAATTACCTTACCAACGTTATAGGTGTTGCCAAAGATGCCAAACCCGATTTTTATTCATATAAAATCTTACCGGGAGATTTAATTATTTTATGCTCTGATGGTCTCAGCTCCACCTTAAGAGATAAAGATATCTCTAAAATTATTGATAATTACAGTAAAACAAGAGATATTGTAAAAAACCTTATAGAAAAAGTTATAGAAAAGGAAGGCATGGACAACGTAACAGTTGTAGCCATAAAAATTTAAAACACATATGAGCAACAGCCACTTCGAAAAATATAAATTAATATCAAATAGATACAGGGTAATCAAAAAAATCGCTTCCGGGGGAATGGCTGACGTTTTTCTGGGTGATGACTTAAAATTAGGCAGGAAAGTAGCAGTAAAAATATTATCTTCCAGCTATGCAAGTGATAAAAATTTTGTAGCAAGATTCAAGAGCGAAGCACAAATCCTTGCCAGGTTAAGCCACCCAAATATTGTCCAGGTATACGACTGGGGAAAGTTTAATGGCTTTTATTTCATCTGTATAGAATATGTTGAAGGTAAAAGCCTTAAAGAGATAATTGAGAGGAAAGGCCCGTTATCACCTGAAACCGCTACTGGCTATGCAATACAAATTTCAAGCGCTCTACTTATGGCTCACGAAAATAACCTTATACACCGGGATATTAAACCGCAAAATATATTGATAACCCCCGAGGGTAAAGTAAAAGTTACAGATTTTGGTATAGCAAAATCCCTTATTACCGATGTAACAAAGACATTAAATATCTTAGGAACCGCTCATTATATTTCACCCGAGCAGGCAAAAGGAGAAGTTCTGGATCACAGGACTGATATTTATTCGCTTGGTATAGTAATGTATGAAATGCTTACTGCAGATGTTCCCTTCAGGGGAGGCAGTTCAATTGATATAAGTCTAAAGCACATAAATGAAAAGCCCTTAAGGCCTTCTGAACTAATAGAGAATATACCTAAAAAACTTGAAAAAATAGTGATGCACTGTCTGGAAAAAGACCCTGCAGGCCGTTATACTACTCTCAGAGAGCTTATTAGTGACCTTAAGATATATAAAACAGCAAAACCCTTAAGCTTCAGCATAAAAACTAAAAGTTCCGGTAAAACAGGCATCTTTAAGATAAAAATGAAATCACCCATCTTTAGCATTATTACAGGTATTTTTATGCTTATATTTTTAGCTTTATCCATAACCTATACTTATAAATATTATAGTTCAGTAAATTCTTCTGTCTCTATGATATCCGTGCCACCAATCGAAAGTATATCTGCAGAGAAAGCAGATAAGATAATATCAACATATGGATTAAATCTTAAAACAAAAGATGAAATTTATAGTTCCGAAATCCCGGAGGGTTACATAATTGAGCAGGACCCTGGTCCGGGTGAAAAAATAGCTCCCGGCAGTGATATTGAAATTATTATAAGTAAAGGTCCGGAAGCCTCATCTCTCCAGGTCCCCAACCTGATTGGACTTACTCTTGAAGAAGCCCAGGATTTACTTAAAAGTTGTGGGCTTGAGAGAGGCAATCTTACCAGACAATATTCAGACACTTTTACAGAAGGTCTTATAATAAGGCAGGAACCCGGTTCTGACGAAACTGTTGAAGTAGGAGAAGCTATAAACCTTACCTTAAGCAATGGTAAGGAGCTTATTCTTATTCCCAATATTATTGGCGAGGATTTTATCGAAGCTTCAAATTATCTTATATCATTAGGGCTTACTATACAGAGCAGTAAATCTCCGATAAAAGAAGGCGATGATATAAATGAACCCGGAAAAATCGTAAAAGTAATTCCATCCCCGGGTACTGAAGTTGAAGCAAATAGTGCTGTAAAACTTTTAATTTCTACAAATGAGTCCTTAATAGAGGTCCCGGACCTCACACAGCTTAGCCTGGAACAGGCAACAGACGTTCTTGCATCTATTGACATAAATTATGAAATAAGTTATATGAAAACCGATTATTCAGTTAAACTTAATACTGTTCTGGAGCAGATTCCCGAAGCAGGAACTTATATATCGCCAGATTCAAGTATTATTTTATTTGTAGGTAGCTGAGCAGGTAAGCTAAATTAAAGATTTAAATTTTTTATTCAGAATTAAAAAACCCAATTGATTCAAACTTTTTTGCTCTCTCATATTTCAACTGCTTGCCTGGCACTCCTCTGTACTTTGGCAGGGTATTTATAATATATTTTCTCACTATTTTTAACATTCTTTCAGGCGCATTCTGCGCACCCCCGAATGGCTCAGGAATAATTTTATCTATCACTTTTAATTTTTTAAGGTCTTTTGACGTCAGTCTCAGTTCTCTCGCAGCTAACTTGGTGCCGGAGGAGTTCTTCCATAGAATAGCAGCACACCCTTCAGGCGAAATAACTGAATATGTAGAATTTTCAAGCATAGCAACCTCATCCCCAATAGCAAGTGCAAGCGCTCCGCCACTTCCGCCTTCGCCAATTAAAATTGCTATAACCGGGACCTTAACTTCAAACATCACTGAAATACTTTTTGCAATAGCACCTGCCTGGCCATCATCCTCGGCTTCAATAGCAGGATATGCTCCCGGGGTGTCTATAAATGTTATTATTGGAAATCCGAATCTATTAGCCAGTTTCATAATCCGCTGTGACTTCCTGTAACCCTGGGGTATACTCATACCAAAGTTGTATTCCATTCGCTCCTTTATATCCTTACCTTTATTATGGCCTATAACAGCTACTGTCCCGCCACTAATTTTACCCAGCCCTGCTATGATTGACTTATCCTCTCCACCAAGTCTATCACCGCAGAGACTAACAAAATCTTCAAATACACCATCTATATAATCCCTGCACTGTGGTCGTTTTTCATTTCTGGAAAGTTCAACAATCTTCCACACCTTTTTAGCATCCCTCTCAACCCTTTTATAGCTTTCAACCTTTTGCGCCAGGTCCCGTTCAGCATCCTTAAAGTGTATTCCGGTAAAGAAAGGAATTTTCTTTAACTTTTCAAGCTTGGAAAGTGCCTGTAAAATTTCTTTAAGATAGCTCTTTGGAATTTCTTCCAGTTCTTTTAAATCCATAATATCACTTACTTATTACATAAAATTTTATTTAAACAATCTTAATATATCAGCCAGCGCATGCTTTAAATCACTTCTATTTACAATCATGTCCACCTGGCCGTTTTTTAAGTTTCTCTCTGATGAACCAAAATCAACAGGCGGGTTTTTCTTTATGGTCTGTTTTATAACTCTTGGACCTGCAAAGCAAAAAAGTGAATTTGGCTCTGCTATTATAATATCTGCAATAGTGGCAAAACTGGCACTTACACCTCCTGAAGTGGGATTTGTAATTACGGAAATGTAAGGATTCTTATTCTCTTTAACCCTATTAATGCTGGATACTGTTTTTGCCATCTGCATAAGCGAAACCACACCTTCCTGCATCCTTGCACCCCCGGAGGTACAGAATATTATAAGAGGAATATTTTTCTCAATACTGTGATTGGCTAATATCTTTATTTTTTCACCTACCACACTTCCCATGCTTCCCCCCATAAATCTGAAATCCATAACGCCAAGGGCTACATCATTTCCCTCAATCTTTCCTTCACCTACTATAATTGCCTCATCCATGCCTGTTTTAAGTCTGGCTTCTTTCAGTCTTGTGCTGTATGCCTTAACATCATAAAAACCCAGAAAATCATCTGAATTTATATTTTTACCCAGCTCAATAAAACTATTATCATCTGTGGTAATCTGAAGCCTGTCTCTTGCATTTATTTTGTGATGATAATTGCAATAGGGACAAACCCTTAAATTTAATATAAAAATTTCACTATCAATATCCTTATTGCAATTTTCACATTTAAACTTTTCCATAATTTTATCCAGTTGCTTTCCTGCCTGCTTTTTCACATGTATTTCTTAAAACCTAAAGATACATTATGCCCTCCGAAACCCATTGAATTAGAAAGAGCAATATTAACTTTTCTCTTCTGGCTAACATTCGCAGTGTAATTTAAATCACAGCCTTCATCCGGATTATCAAGATTAATAGTAGGAGGTATGATATCATCTTTTATAGCCAGCACAGTTGCAACAGCTTCAATTGCTCCTGACGCTCCCAGGCAATGCCCCGTCATTGACTTAGTTGAGCATACATTTATATTATATGCATGCTCCCCGAAACATCTCTTAATAGCATTTGTTTCAACAATATCGTTTAAAGAAGTTGAAGTTCCATGAGCATTTATATGGTCAACTTCCTCAAGTCCTATACCACCTTCATCAAGACAATTCTTCATGCACCTGGCTACATTCACACCAGATTCTTCAAGTGCAGTTATATGATAGGCTTCACCGGAAAGCCCATATCCAAAAATCTCAGCATATATTCCCGCACCTCTCTCTAAAGCAGACTGTAATTCCTCTATTATCAAGATACCACATCCCTCACCCATTACAAAGCCATCCCTGTCTCTATCAAATGGCCTTGATGCTTTTTCAGGTTCATCATTTCTGGTAGAAAGAGCCTGCATATTTGAAAAACCAGCCATACCTATAGGCGTTACGGCAGCTTCACTTCCGCCTGCAATCATAATTTCTGCATCTCCCCTTTTAATAATCTCAAAGGCATCACCAATGGCATTTGAACCAGCTGCACAGGCGGTGGTAGTTGCACTTACAGGACCTCTGGCCCCGCTCATTATAGAAACCTGCGTAGCAGCCATATTACTTATCATCATGGGGATTAGAAACGGACTGACTTTATCAGCTCCCCTGTTTAGAAGTCTTTCATGCTGCTGCTCTAAAGTAGAAAGTCCTCCTACTCCACTTCCTATATAAACTCCGGTTCTTTCTCCATTAATAGAATCTATTTTTAGATTGCTATCCTTCATAGCACTTGACGCAGCTGCTACCGCAAACTGGGCAAACCTGTCCATTCTTTTTGCCTGCTTGAAATCTATATATTTTACTGGATCAAAACCTTCAACCTGAGCTGCGATCTTGGAAGCTATTTTTCCTGTATCAAAGCGTTCTATTCTGCTCACACCTGATTTACCTGCAATTAAATTATCCCAGAATTCACTGAACTCAAGCCCCAGTGGGGATATTATCCCAAGCCCTGTCACAACTACTCTTCTTTTATCATTTTCTCTTTTCACTAACAGCCCTTTCATTCCTAAAAAATTGTTATTTTATCGATAACATATAATGTGCCTTTAAAAAGATACATGCTCAATTCATGCCAAACAAATTGTTTTAATTAAATTTGTTTAACTCAAATTCCCATTCCACCATCAAGATTGATTACTGTTCCGGTTATATAATCTGAATCGTCGCCTGCCAGAAAAAGTGCTGTCTTTGCTACATCATCCACGCTCCCCAGTCTTTTTACCGGAATTTGCTGCATAAGTTTTTCTCTTATATTATCACTGAGTTTTCCAGTCATTTCAGTTTTTATATAACCGGGGGCAATCGCATTCGCCAGAATGTTTCTCCCGGCAAGCTCCCTTGCCAGCGTTTTTGTCAGCCCTATTATTCCCGCCTTTGACGAAGAATAATTACTCTGGCCGGCATTGCCATGAACGCCTACTATAGAAGATATATTTATTATTTTGCCTCTCCTATTTTTTATCATATATTTGACTACATGTTTAGAACAGATGAATGCACCGGTAAGATTTATATCAATTACTTTTTTCCAGTCTTCAAGACTCATCCTTAAGATCAAATTGTCCCTGGTAATTCCAGCATTATTAACCAGGATATCAATTTTTCCTTTCTTTCCAATAATCTTTTCAATAGCTTTTTCTACACCAGTCTCATCTGTTATATCCACTTTTAAAAACTCTGCTTTATTCTTACCATAAACTTTCTTGAACTCACCGGCAGTTTTTTCTCCTACCCCACTACTAACATCAAAAATATATACTGATGCACCTTCCTTTAAAAAAGTTTCAGAAATTTTTTTCCCGATTCCTCTGGCACCTCCTGTTATAATGGCAGTCCTACCTTCAAGTTTCATTTATTATTCCTTCCCTTTTTAATTTTCCACTCAAATCCTCTATATCCTCCATCTTATTTGTATTAAGTAAAACAACTTCCTTATTATTCTTCCTGGCAATTCTACCCACCAGGCCTGACAATACTTTACCCGGTCCCACTTCTATAAATATTCTTGAACCTTCCGCCAGTAAATATTCTATGCTGCCAACCCACCTTATGGGATTTACAAGCTGGCCGGCAAGCGTCCTGGCTATATCATCCTTATCCCTGTAAGCTACGTCGGTAGTAGAGAAGAAAGGTAAATCCATATCTTTAAATTCAATATTATTATCAATAAATTTTTTCAGCTTATCCGAAACCTGTTTCATCAGTGGGCAGTGGGAAGCAACCCCTACCCTCAGAGGTACAATCTTTTTTGCCCCCTCTACCTTTAGCTTCTCTATTGCTTTTTCTACTGCTTCTTCATATCCACTTATAACTATCTGCATATAATCATTATAATTAGCAATAAATACCCTGCCGCTGAAACTTTTTACCACATCTTCTATTACTCTTCTATCCATCCCCAGAACAGCTGCCATCATCCCATTCTGGTTGTTATTCTCATCACTCATAATAATACTGCGGTATCCAACCAACTCTGCTCCCTTGTTAAAATTATAAGCACCGGCGCTGTAAAGGGCGCTGTACTCACCAAGACTATGTCCTGTAACTGTACCTATATAATTTTTATTTATAGAAAGAACATTTAACAAATAATCATTAAGCGCACAGCTTAAAGTATAAATTGATATCTGGCTAAAACGTGTTTCATCCAATAAATTATCCCTGCTGCTGCTATCAATTATTTTCAGCAAATCTTTCCCTGCAACTTCACTTGAAATCTCGAAGTACTCTTTATAATCACTTCTGGCATCCAGAAAATCTCTGCCCATATCTCTGTATTGCGACCCCTGTCCGGGGAACATAAATATAATCTTTTTTGAAGTTTTAGAAATTTTATCTGTACACACCAGCTAATTAACCTTCCAAGCTAATATCTAACTAAAAGCAAACATTATCTCTGCAATGCATGCCGTCTCGTCCCCGACAGTTGCTCTGCCCTTTGCCCTTCCGATATTCCTTTTAATGTTTTCCAGCTCTGCCTCTACTACCAGTTCATCCCCCGGCTTAACTATTCTTTTAAACCTGGCTTTATTTATTCCCGCAAAAAGCACCAGCTTGCCTTTATTTTCAGGCATCATTAGTGCCAGTACTGCTCCTGCCTGGGCAATAGTTTCCACTATAAGCACGCCGGGCATAATTGGATTGGAAGGGAAATGACCTTTAAAATAATATTCATCCCTGCTTACATATTTAACAGCTTTGATTCTCTTACCCAGCTCAATTTCAATAACTTTATCAATCAACAAAAATGGAAACCTGTGAGGGATTACATCCTCAATATCTCTTTTATTCATTTCTTTCATAATCAATCCTTTTATATAAAAAAATACTTTTTTAATTTATGGTTTTAAAATTTACATTTCCCTTACAGCTTTTTAGATAGACGCAACTGTATTTTTATAGTTTCACATCCACGGGGCGGTATCAACCCGGCTATAATTATATTTTGCTGCCTTTCAGCCCAATCATATATAAAAACAAAGGCTTTAAATATCAAACAGACCAGTTAATCTCCAAAAATAGAACAAACTAATTTCTTTAATTATTTATTTTTCATTTTTTTAATGTAATATATAAAACAACGTTTTATATTATATAAGGAGGATATATTGAAAGAAGTGAATTGGGCTTTAACCCTTGTGATGTCTATCATCTTTGGCCAGATAGGTGTTGACAGGTTTATAATGGGTCATGTAGGCCTTGGAATTTTGAAACTTATAACTTTTGGAGGTTTTGGGGTCTGGTGGCTTATTGATGTCATTCTAATTGCCACAAAGCATAATTTTGATAATATAAAATGGATTGACTGATTTTTTAAAACAAATTGAATAAATGAAAAAATTTAGTATATCCGTATACAAAGAGCTCCTGGAAACCAATAATATTGGTAGAGATATAATTTACCTGAAAGAAATAGACTCAACCAATAATTATGCTTCGCAGCTTATAAAAAAAAGAAGTAAAATAAATAAAATCTATAATGGAACCGTAGTTATTGCTGAAACACAGAAAAAAGGAAGAGGAAGACGTGAAAGATTGTGGGTATCCCCTCCCGGAGGTCTATGGTTCACTATCCTGCTTGAAACCGTATTAGAAGAAAAAAAACTGCCGGAAATAACTTTAATTGCTGCTTACTCCGCTGCTTCTGTTTTAAATAAAAAATATGGCATTAGAGCAAATATAAAGTGGCCCAATGATATATACTATTGTAAATCAAAGCTTGGCGGCATTTTAACCGAAGTGGAAAAAATAAACAGCAGGATTTTCTTAATAATTGGAATGGGAATAAATGTAAACAACGATATAGAAGCCATTTCGTCCTCTGATACAAATGCAATATCAACCAGGATAATACTTGGAAAAGATATAGAAAGAGAATGCCTTCTGTCAAAAATACTGCTTGAGTTTGAAAAGAATTATGATTACTACCTGCAGACAAAGGATTTTAATAAAACTTTTAGGGAAATAAAAAAAATTTTAAATTATGACTTGTAAAAACTCACCTGGCTATTTTAAATGCCTTTTTATTCATTAACATTCTTTTTTCAGCTGTATTTATAACCAGATTTATATCCTGGTGCATTTTATTTTTAACAGCTCTCCCTATTGAAATACTTACTGGCAAATCCGGCCTGGATGCATTTTTACATTTCTTATATATCCTCTCTATAATGCAATCGGCTGTTTTAGCTTCAGTAAGAGGAAGGACTATAATAAATTCATCTCCGCCCCACCTTACAACTACATCTTCACTCCTGAAACTGCTCTTTAATATATCCGCAACTTTACGGAGCAATTGGTCGCCTCTGTCATAACCATAATTATCATTCATTTGCTTCAATTTATTAACATCGCAGAAGATAATACCTATAGGAAGCTGCCTCTGGGTGTTCAACCTTTTCAACTCTTCCTCAAAGTAAGCCCTGTTATATAAGCCGGTTAATTTATCATGGAAAGATAGATACCATATCTTTTCCTCTGCTTTCTTCTGTTCAGTTACATTCCTGAAGGACCACACCCTGCCAATAGCCAGATTATCCCTTTTTAATGGGCACGAAGTACGTTCAAAGATTCTATTATCTTTAAAATTAAGAATGTTAATGCATTCAATTTCAGACCTGTTGAGCTCCTTTATTTTTCTTTTAAAACCTTCAGAATCTACCATCTGGCCTGCCATAAACTCAACAATTTCCTTATCGGATTTAAGGTCCATAAGCTTCTCAGGAATATTCCACAGTTCTAAGAATCTATTATTATACAGAAGGATTTCCCCTTTCTTATCGGTAGCGTAGATACCATCTGCAGTAGAATGGAGCACTGCCTCAATCCTTGCTTTACCTTCTTTGATTTCTTCATCTGCTTGTTTTTTATCGGTTATATCCCTGGTAATACCGAATGTTCCTATTATTTTTCCATCCTTATTAGCCAGGGGCATTTTTGTAGAAGATGCCCATCCTACTCCTTCTTCTTCCCAGGTCTCCTTCTCTTCAATATTTATAATGGGTTCACCGGTTTTTATTATATTTTGTTCATCTTTAAATGCCTGCTGCGCATGTTCTTTAGAAAAAATATCAAAATCAGTTTTTCCAACTGCTTCTTCGGGGCCGTTCATCTTAAACTTTTCCGCGCAGGATTTATTTATCCTTATAAATCTACTTTTTAAATCCTTGAAATATATGCTATCGGTAATGTGGTCCATAAGAGCATTCATCATTTCTTTCTCTGTTATATGCTCCTTTTTATTTTTTTTACTTTCAGCCATATTAATTGTTTAAGACCAATAGATAAATATTTTTGTATACTCCTGGTAATATATTATAAAATAATATATACCTAAATACAATTATTGCCAAAAACCTTCATAATTTATATTATTTTTCCAGTCAAGAGCCGGATTTTTATTACTTCTGCAAGTATTACTTAAAGTTTTTTAATTGCAATTATTGCATTAATAGTTTTTAATATTATATGGGTATATGGGAAAATTATAATTATTTATTTTAATATTAATTTTAAATAAGATGACAATAAAAGTACCAAAAGACAAAGTATACGTTAAAATAAAAACAAGGTCTGGCATTATCCTGGGTTATATATACATAATGACAGGCGGTAGAATTATTGATTACATCAATTCACAGAATAATAAATTCATACCGATAACAGAAGCTGAGATATTCCCCTCGGAAAATAAGCCTAAGTCGGGCCCTGATATAAGCGGTAAAAATGACCTTGTTATCCTGAATGTAGAAGACATTGAAATGCTAACTTCTAATGAAGAAAACCACAAAGAAAATATGGACCAGTAATTTATCAAAAACTCTTCTTAATAACTTTACCCGAAAACATTTTTATCAAATAAGAGGTTTGCCATTTTTAATTCTCTTTATAAGCACGGGCACTACCTCAAATAAATCTCCCACTATCCCATAATTTGCTACCTTAAATATAGAGGCATCAGGGTCTTTATTTATAGCAATAATAATATCCGATGTCTGCATACCCGCAAGATGCTGAATTGCTCCTGAAATACCACAGGCAATATATATTTTAGGATTAACTGTCTTTCCGGTCTGTCCTACCTGGTGGGGGTAGGATATCCATCCAGAATCAACTGCAGCTCTTGAAGCTCCAACAACTCCACCCAGGAGGCTGGCAAGCTCTTCAAGCATTGAAAATTTCTCACCTCCGCCCAGTCCCCTGCCGCCTGATACAATTACATTATAATCTGTAATATTTATCTTCTCATTAAGTTCCCTGTCAACACCAATTAAATTATAACCTGTCTTGAACCTGGACCGCTCAATTTCTATATACTCAATCTTATCCTCGTAATTCTTCGTGCTTCCGGTAATTTTTTTCTTTTCCATTACATGAGGTCTCACAGTAGCCATCTGGGGTCTTGCATTTCTGGTAATAATTGTTGCAAGAATACTGCCTCCAAAAGTTGGCCTGGTCTGAAGAAGTATCTTTTTTTCTTCATCTATTTCAAGACCGGTGCAATCTGCTGTAAGCCCTGTTCTTAAAATAGCTGCAACTTTTGGAATCAAAGTCCTTCCGAACCATGTAGCTCCTGCTAGGAATATATCAGGTCTGTATCTGGCTATTACCTGTACCAGAATCTTGGAAAAAACATCATCAACATTATTAGAAAAGACAGGACTATCTGCTAAATATAATTTATCAAGGCCATAATCAAATGCTTCCACTGCACTTTCCTTAATGCTACTTCCTACTGCTAAAGCAGACAGCCCGGCACCAAGCTTATCAGCAAGCTTCCTTCCCTCGCTTACCAGTTCAAATCCGACATCCGATAAGGTGCTGCCATTTGCTTCAAGATACACACATACGCCACTGTAACCTGAAAAATCCTTTTCTTCCTCATCAATACCAGAAATCCTTATAGAATTAAATCTGCATACATCAATACATGCCCCGCAAAAAATACAATTTTCATTAATTACTGCTTTACCGTCAATTATATCTATGGCATCATAAAGACATGCTTTCTTACATATGCCACATCCTGTACAGGTTTTTTTATCTACTTTAATTTCCAATATTCATCAACTCCCTGCTATAGTACGTTTAATTCTTTTAGTATTTTATGCAACTCTTCCACTTTTTCTTCGATGGCTCCTTCAATTATCTTTGTTTCGTGTTTTATCTGCGGAGCAAAAATTTTTACCACCTTTGTATATGAACCGGAAAGTCCCACTTCCTTCTCATCTGCTTCAATCTCTTTCGCACCCCAGACAGGTATAACTGCATTTTTTGCCTTCATTTTTCCTCTTAACGAAGGGACCCTGGGGACATTTATATCCTTTACCACTGATATAGCTATAGGCAGGTTTATTTCAAAAGTTTCATATCTATCTTCCATCAGTCTTTTAACTCTCATTTTATTTTTATCCAGTTCAGTAATACAACTTACATAACCCAGAAAAGGTATTTTCATCTTCTGTGCCAGCTCCGGACCAACCTGTCCGGTATCACCATCAAGTGTTTGCTTTCCTAGTATAATCAACCTGCAGTCTCCAATTTTTCTTATACCCTTGGCCAGTGTAGAAGCAGTAGCCCATGTATCTGCACCTGCAAATGCCCTGTCCGAAAGAAGAACCGCACTGTCTGCCCCTACTGAAATAGCTTCCTTAAGTATCTCTATAGATTGGGGAGGCCCCATTGAAAGTGCAGTTACTTCTATATTCTCATCATTAAACCTCTCCTTTAACCTTACCGCTTCCTCAATAGCATAGGAATCAAAAGGGTTTATTATGTTTTCTACCCCTTCCCTTATAAGAGTATTGGTTTCAGGGTTTATTTTAATTTCAGTAGTACCCGGAACCTGTTTTATACATACTGCAATTTTAACTTGGATCACCTTCCCATTTTTAGATTTTCTTTTTATTAAACATGTTAGTTACAAAAACACCTACATTAGAGATATATTAACCCTTGAACTGCTAAAGAGCTAAAACGAACTCGCAGCAAACCAAGAATCTTTCTACATGACTCCTCTTTTTATTATGTCCAGGGCAATTATGTTCCTCATAATCTGGTTGGTTCCTTCATAAATCTGGGTTATCTTTGCATCCCTCATCATCTTCTCCAGAGGATATTCCTTCATATATCCATAGCCACCCATTATTTGAAGCGCATCAACTGTAACTTTCATCGCAACATCAGATGCAAAAAGTTTTGCCATTGAGGAAAGCCGGGTAATATTCTTCTCCCCGCTATCAATTACTTTTGCTGCATGATATACAAGTGCTCTGGCTGCCTCAATGCTGGTAGCCATATCAGCAAACATGTGTTGGATTGATTGGAATGAAGATATTGAAGAGCCAAACTGTTTTCTTACTTTAGAATAATTCAATGATTCTTCCAGTGCTCCCTGGGCAACTCCTACGCCCTGAGCTCCTACCGGCGTTCTTGACTGGTCAAAAGTTCTCATTGCAATAATAAAGCCCATTCCTTCTCTGCCAAGCAAATTTCCTACCGGTACTTTACAATCTGTAAATATAAGTTCCCTTGTTGCCGAACTACGCATGCCAAGCTTATTCTCTTTCTTCCCGAATTCAAACCCCGGAGTTCCCTTTTCCACAACAATAGCACTTATCCCTCTTACTCCCTTAGCAGGAGTTGTTGCAGCAAATATAGTATAAATGTCTGCTTCACCACCATTGGATATCCACTGCTTGGTGCCATTTAGAATATAATGGTCTCCTCTTTTTTCCGCAGTAGTTTTTATATTCCCAACATCACTACCTGCTTCTGCCTCGGTTAATCCAAAAGCTGCAAGCTTGCTTCCGCTGGCGAATGGAGGAAGGAATTTCTTTTTTTGTTCTTCGCTCCCTGCTATAAGTATCGGTATAATACCCAGCCCGGATGCTGCAAAAGTAGTTGCAATACCTAAATCCCCTCGACTAAGTTCCTCTGTAGCCAGGCAGACTTCAAAAATACCGGCTCCCATACCTTCATACTCTTCCGGAATAAATAACCTGAAAAGGTCACTCCTTCCGATTTCTTCTATTATATCTTTGGGAAACATCTCTTTTTCATCAAGCTCGGCCCTTACAGGAATAATCCTCTCATCTACTATCTGCTTGCAGATGTCTACAATCATCTTCTGTTCATCAGTTAAAAAATATTTCATAAATCCTCCGGTTATAAAATAATCCAGATGCTAAATCATTTAAAACTGTTTACAAAAAAGACGGGGGTAAAACCCAATAGTTTCACTATTTGAAGTTAAAACACCCTGAAGCTAATTTATTGCACTGAAACTTTATGCATGTTGAAGCGTCTTAACAGAAGGCTTTACAGCTTTATTTAATATATATATTTTTTACACAAAATATTTTTTTTAGAATCTAAAAAATCTATTCTACCGGAGACCTGTTTATGAACGGAAGAATTAATATTAATATTATAAAAACCAGGGAAGTCTATGTTTATTCCCGGATTAATTCTAATCTTGGCGTCAACCTGGCTTTTTCCTTTATCTTTGCTGTCATGATGGCAATCTCTGCAAACTCATTTATATACCTCCCCTTTACTCCGGTGCCCATAACTACACAGGTATTAACTGTTCTGCTCTCAGGACTCTTTCTGGGCAGCAGGTGGGCTTTTACAAGCCAGATTATTTATATACTTATGGGCTTTATGGGGCTTCCGGTTTTTAGTGGGTTTAAAAATGGTATAGTTGCCCTGGCGGGACCTACAGGAGGATATATAATTGGTTTTATGGTGGCTGCATTCACAGTTGGATACCTTTATGAGAATTCAGAAAAATTTGGTAACAACCCCGCAGTTAATTTAATTGCCTGCATTATCTCCTGTATTACAGGTGTAATACTGATTCATCTTTTTGGATTTATCCACCTTGCGGGTTATTTTTTCAGCATGCCGGGCACTTATTCAATTTCTGATACATTAATCAAAACATGGAAACTGGGTACAAGGCCATTTCTGGTAATAGATCTTTTTAAAATTGTCTTCGCTGTTATTATTATAAATTTGAAGGTAAAAAATGAAAAAAATTAAAATAAATGATATTACCTTAAGAGAAATATTTCAAAATACAGATCTGAGGTATCTTGATATAGACACATTTGATATGATTTTAAGTCATATAAACGACCTGGATTACAGCAGTCTTGAAATTATGGGAGCTTCAAGTTTTGAAAGAATTCTGGAAAGCAACTTTAACCTTACACCCCTGGGACTTATATCCTATATTAGAAAGAAAGTCCCCTCTATTCCGTTTAAGATACTTGTTGGAGCAAGAAATATGTTCGGGCTTGAGGTTTACTCAGATGATATTATCAAAAGGTCCATACAGCAGTGTGTAAGAAATGGTATAGGCGTTTTTAAAGTATATGACTCACTAAACAATATTGAAAATCTCAAATATACCGCGTCATTAGTTAGAGAAAGCGGATCATCCTGCCAGGGAACAATCATATATGATAACTACAAGGACATGGACTTTTATGTAAAAACCGCAAAAGAACTGGAAAAGAACGGCTGTAACAGTGTATGCATAAAAGATGTGGAATCAACAATTGTTCCTAAAAAAGCAGAGGAACTTTTTAAAGCTCTGCGTGAGACGGTCAGTATCCCCAAATTCTTCAGTGCATCAAATTTAAGGGGACTTCAAATAGTAAATTATTTCAAGGCCTGTCAGGGCGGATGTGACGGAGTAGACCTTAGCTTCCTTCCTTCATCCTATAGCGACAGCAGTCATACTGTATTCTTATTCTTATTAAGTCTAAAGGATACAGATATTTCCCATAACCTTGAAAATTCAAAATTAGACCAGCTTAATGACATTATCAAGATGCATGTTTACCCATTTATAAAGCAGGATTTATTTTCAACAAATTTTATCCATAGCAGTGTAAATAAAAACCTTCTTCCCAGGTGGCTTATTTCAAGTATCAATCATCAGCTTGCCGAAATCGGCGAAACCGAGTCCATAGATTCTGTACTCGAAGAAGTCTTTAAAATAAAAAATGAAATAGGAAACCCTACACTCGCAACTCCCATAGGCCAGATTATAGGGAGCCAGGCTATACTTAATAGTGTAATCTCTGACTCCAGATGGGAGATATTATGCGATGAAATAAAAAAACTTATCTGGGGATACTATGGGAAACTTCCCGGTAAAATAGATAAAAAAATCCTTGATAAATTAGAAAGTTCCCCGGACAGCAGTAATCTAAAAGATAACTTAAAAGTTGGAGATATTTATGAGCAGTATAAAAATGAGCTTTTAACCCTTTCAGATAAGGAAGAAGATATATTAAGCTATTGCTTTTATCCGGAAAAAACCAGAAAATTTCTTGAGAAAAAAAAGGTCAGCCAGAAAAAAACACGGTCAATAAAAGACTCCGAACCGATTACAGGAAACATTAATTTTAAAGGTAAAAAGTCCGGTCAACTGGCAAAACTGAATAATATTGATATTAAAAAAATTAGAGAAATAGCTAACCTTGTTGAAACCAGCAATATTGAAGAAATCAAGCTGGAAGTTGAAGGAGTCAAAATTTCCATAAATAATCCCAGGCATAAATTTACGGAACAGCCAGCATCAAAAGAAAAGGCATCTGAGACTAAAGAAAAAAAATCCAGTGAATTGATTGAAATAAAATCCCCTATTGTTGGTATATTCTACTCCTCCCCTGCTCATGACAGCCCTCCATTTGTAAATATAGGTGATAGGGTTAAAAAGGGCGATACGCTTTGTGTAATCGAAGCCATGAAGCTTATGAATAAAATTAATTCAGAATATGATTGTAAAATAACAGATATATTAGTCTCTAACGAGGAGGCAGTAGAATTTGACCAGACATTAATGATTTTAAGAAAAGATTGAGAATAATTTTATGTTTAGAAGAATACTTATTGCAAATAGAGGCGAAATAGCTGTAAGAATAATCAGGGCCTGCAGGGAACTTGGTATTGAAAGTGTTTCAGTATATTCAACTACTGATAAAAATTCTATCCATACAAAACTTTCAGATAAGAGCATATGTATCGGGTCCCCTCCACCATCAAAAAGTTATCTTAATATAGAAAATATAATTTCCGCCGCGCAAATAACCGGATGCGATGCTATACATCCAGGCTATGGATTCCTTGCAGAAAATCCAACATTCGTAAATGCCTGCCAGCAAAATAATATCGTTTTTATAGGTCCGCCTGCCGAAACAATCTCCCTGGCAGGAAACAAATCAAAAGCCATAGAGATAATGCAGCGTAATAAAATACCGGTTATCCCGGGTTCATCTGGCAATGTAGGAAATATAAAAAAAGCATTAAAATTAGTTAAACGGCTGGGTTTTCCAGTAATTATAAAAGCATCCTTTGGCGGCGGCGGTAAAGGAATGAGAATCTGTAATGATAAAAAAGACCTTGTAACCCATTTTCCCCTGGCAAAATCAGAGTCTGAATCTTCTTTTGGCAATGGTGAAGTTTATATAGAAAAATATATCCCGAAACCGAGACACATCGAATTCCAGATTATTGCAGACAATTATGGAAATACCATATGTGTTGGAGATAGGGAATGCTCTATCCAGAGAAGACACCAGAAGCTTATCGAGGAAGCTCCTGCAGTTAATCTATCATCAAAAACCAGTAGAATGATGCGTGAATTTGCACTAAGAGCAGCAAAGGCAATAAATTATAAAAATATAGGCACTATAGAATTCCTGCTGGACAGCCAGGAAAATTTTTATTTTATTGAAATCAATACAAGGATCCAGGTAGAACATCCTGTAACAGAAATGGTCACCGGAATTGACCTGGTAAGAGAACAGATAAAGCTTGCCTCCGGACAAAAAATTAATAACTCAAACGAAAACTTTAAGCCGCGTGGTCATTCCATAGAGTTCAGGATTAATGCCGAAGACACCGATAATAATTTTAAGCCCTGTCCGGGTAAAATAACAGATATCTTCCTCCCCGGGGGGCCTGGAATAAGAGTTGACACTTTCATTCATCCCAACTGTGAAATCTCCCCCTTTTACGATTCCCTTATAGCTAAACTTATAGCATGGGACAGCACCAGAGAAGAAGCAATCTTAAAATCACAGAGAGCACTTGACGAGTTTAAAGTAGAAGGAATTAAAACCACTATACCTTTCTACAAGAAGATTGCACAGAGCAAGAATTTCCTGGAAGGAAATATCCACACCCACTTTATTGAAGAAGAAATTATTGGTCAATAATTATAAATTTCTACAAGCTTGCCGGCTCTATCTCTCAGGTAAAGAGTGTCATGGTTATTATTCCACACCGGTCCAGTTCTACCCCAATAAGAGACACCTTCCGCATCTTCCCCGCTTCCGGTAAAAAGATATATTGAAGTATCCGATTCTAAATAGTATCTGCCAAATTTATAGATAGCTGTGCCGCTATCCTTAACCGTCCACCCATAAATATTAATAGATTCATCTCCCGTGTTTTTTATTACCACGTATTCATCATTTAAGTTGTTACCATCATCTCCCCTTGCATCGTAATGTATTGTTACCATTACATTACCTACCTCCGAGCTTTCCCATAAGCCCTTATCATTCTCTCTTGCATAGCGCTCAGCCTCAACAAATTTTTCAGAATATTTTACGTCAGGAGGATATGTATAACAGTTGGCAAACCCTCTTTTTACCATCTCCAGATTAACAAACAGCCCACCTGTATACACATACCTTAATAACCTACCATATTTATCTATTTCTGATATATCTTTTTCCAGGATTACTTCCCTGCCCAAAACCATTATTTCTAAAGCATCCCTTGCTTCTTCAAAAAAATACATACCATGCTCCGGCGTATTAATCCCGATCAGTCTTACCCTGCTGTTATCTGAAAGTACTATTGTATCCCCGTCTATTATCTCCTTTACCATGCAAGAATCACCGTTACACTTTATTTCGTCTCCATCTGATGTATTATCATAATCATAGAAAAGACCACAGCCATTAATAGTAACTGCTAGAATTATTATGGTTATAAAAAATGAAAATGGTTTTATCCGGATAGTCATTTGATATTATTTCTTGTATATATCTGGATTTTTTGTTTCTATATCTACATTCAGCTTATTTTTTAGAGGGAAAAACTTTCCGCTAAGACCCTTCCCCTGATTAATTACAGTTTCTCTTATTCTTCTTTTAAAATCCCTTAGCTCTATATTAAATTCCCGAACGGACTTCCGGTAAACATTTTTTTTAAAAACTACCTTTTGCTGGAGGTAATCAGATGTAACAACAAAAATCTTCTTGTATCCTTTTCTGGCAACAGCCATTCCTTCAATAACATCATCAGCAGTTTCATTCTTCCTTGAATGAATAACTTCTACTCCATCTACTATACGCCTGCTCCTCCGCAGGTTAACGCTTTTCCTGGCATCAAAAACAACTACTACATCACAACTTTTTAAACTTTTATACCAGCCAAGATCATATATTAATTTTTCCTTTAAATATTCTATTTTCTCCCTGCCCAATTTCCCGCTCTTGTAAAAATTGAATATGAAATTATGGCCGTCTACTATTATTAAACTTTTATTATCAAATTCTTCTTTCAATTTGCTCCTGTACCTTGTATAAAATAATCCCGCTGGCAACCGATACATTCAAAGACTGCATTCTGCCACTCAGCTTTATAGAAATCATAATATCACAATTACTGCTTACCAATCTACTTATCCCCTTATCTTCACTTCCCAGAATAAGTGCCATGGGAAAAGAAAAATTAATTTCATCCAAATTTTTGACCTGCGGGTTTATATCAAGAGTAGTCCCATAAATCCAGAACCCTCTTCTCTTTAGTGCTTTTATAGTTATTGTAATATTCACTTCCCTGAAAATTTTTACTTCTTCAAGCGCTCCGGCAGAAATATTACTGACCCTTTTATTTACGGCTGCACTTCTCCTCTTTGGTATTATAATCCCCTCAAAACCAAAAGCATGGCAGTTTCTTATTATTGAGCCAAAATTACCCACATCTGTTACACCATCAAGAATTATTAACCGTAACTTGCTGCCGCTTTTCTTACCGACTTTTTTATCTAAAAAATCATTAAGATCTGAATAATTATAAGGGGATACCATAGCATATATACCCTGGGAACTGGTACCGTTATGGAAAGTATTATCAAACCTTGTTGGTTCAGACTCTTCTATATCAATATTTTGCTTTACTGCTTCTGCTATTATTCTTTGTACTTTTAAATCTTTCTTTCTTCGCCTGCTAAGAAAAATTTTATATATTTTTCTTCTACCCGCATTAATTGTAACAAGAGAATGTACCGGATTAACTCCGGATACGTACTCGTAATTTTTGTCCTTGCTTTCAGCCATTGCCTATATTTTTTTATAAACTCCACTAAAGTCTTATATAAAAAGAACAGGATAAAAGTTACCTGGAATCTTTTTTACTTACCGTCTCCCATATAGTGCCTTCTTTTCTGTCTTCCAGCACTATGCCCTTACCTTTTAAATAAGACCTTATTTCATCAGCTTTTTTATAATCGCCAGCTTTTCTGGCAGACTCCCTTTCTTTTATTTTTTCTTCTATCTCGTTCCTCGTTATTTCTGTCCCTATTTCTTCGTGTCTCTTTTTCTCTGCAATCCCTCTTGCAAAATTAAACCCGAAAACTGCTCCAAGCTCCTTTATTTTGCTGTAAGCACCGTCAAGACTTTTTTTAATAGATGCACTAATTTCAAACTCAGGTTTCTGTATCACATTATTTATATTTTTCACAAATTCAAAAACATCCCCTATAGCTTTGGCAGAATTAAAATCATCATTCATGGAATTTTTAAAATCACTTCCAAATTTTTCTGTAAGAGACTCGAATTTTGACGCTATCCCATCCACGGGATCTTCTTCTTTTTTTGCTGCTTCTGCAGGATAACCGGCTTTCTCTACCAGAAACTCAATATTTTTTAAAGTATTTGTAATTCTTTCAAAAGCCTTTTCTGCCTCATCCAGCTTTTCCATACTAAACTCCAGCGGACTTCTATAATGCGTAGAAAGTACATACAATTTTATTACATTAGCAGAATAAATCTTAAGCAGGTTTCTCAATATCCAGTTCTTCTTGAGACCCAGTGATTTTGACATCTTCCCCTCTTTTACCTCAATCATCCCGTTATGCATCCAGTATTTAACAAAATCACCTTTATCCGGAAAAGCCGCCTCTGACTGGGCAATTTCATTCTCATGGTGAGGAAACACCAGATCTATGCCGCCTCCATGTATATCAATATTCGTGTCAAGTAATGTAGTCGCCATTGCAGAGCATTCAATATGCCAGCCCGGTCTGCCCTTTCCCCAGGGGCTTTCCCAGTATGGCTCCCCTTCCTTTGCCCTTTTCCACAGAGCAAAATCGATTCTTTTTCTCTTTATAAAACTTTCTTCTTCGCTGCCTCTCATTTCATTTATATTCTGACCTGATAGTTTGCCATAATCAGGAAATTTACCTACTTCAAAATAAACATTACCATCTACTACATATCCATAGCCGTTTTCAATAATTTTTTCTATAATATCAATTATTTCAGTTATCATCTCCGTAGCCAGGGGCATCTTGCTGAATCCACCTATCTCCAGATTTTTTAATTCCTCCATAAAAGCATTTATATACCTTGAAGTTATTATTCTGTAGTCAACTTTTTCTTCCTGCGCCTTTTTTATTATCTTATCTTCAATATCTGTAATATTCTGGATATACTCCACATTATACCCAAGATACCGGAGATAATTCTTTACCATATTAAAAACTATAACCGGTCTTGCGTTTCCTATGGATATATAGTTATAAACAGTAGGCCCGCATACATACATCTTAACCCTGCCTTCATTAATTGGTTCAAATAATTGCTTCTTCTTCTTCAGGGTATTATATACTTTTAAACTCAACAGTATCCTCCTGACTGTGTTATTTTTTTGACTTTACTAACTCAGCAGCTATTCACTTCTCGCCTACCGGTTTTTTATTTTTTTTCCTTTTTTACTTTTTTTAATTCTTTTTCCAGAAAATCTATCCTGGCACGGCAGTCACTTAAAAGTTCGTTTATCGGGTCTGGCAGATTCATCCTGTGAAATTCATCAGAAAGAACTTTCTCTCCCCTGACTTTAACTATTCTTCCGGGAATTCCCACCACCGTACATTTATCAGGAACTGATTTAATTACCACCGCTCCCGAGCCGATAATTACATCATTTCCAATCTCAATTGACCCGAGAACTTTTGCCCCGGCAGATATAACTACATTGTTTCCAATCGTAGGGTGTCGTTTACCTTTTTCTTTTCCAGTGCCGCCGAGTGTTACCCCCTGATATAAGGTTACATCATCACCAATCTCGGAAGTTTCCCCTATAACTACTCCCATACCATGGTCTATGAAAAATCCCTTTCCTATTTTTGCCGCTGGATGGATCTCCACGCCGGTAAAGAACCTGCTGCACTGAGATATCCATCTGGGTATAAAAGGTACCCTGTGCTTATAGAGCCAGTGCGCAACCCTGTGATTTAAAACTGCATGAACTCCTGAATAAGTAAATAGAACTTCCGCAGTGCTTACTGCAGCCGGGTCATTTTTTTTTGCAGCTTTTACAAGATCTTTTATCTCAGCTATTAACCCCATAAGTTTTAACCTACCATTATTTTTATATTATATTTATTTGTTATTATTCCTGCATATCCAAATATTTCTTTTTATATTCTAAAGTCTGTCTAACTCTTTGTATACACTTTTCCAGACCCAGTATAGAAATAGCTTTTGGTAGCTCGGGACCATGTGTTTTACCGGTAACAGACACTCTAATTGGCATGTATAAATATTTCCCTTTTATCTCTAATTTTTTTAGTTTCTTTCCAATATTATTTATCAAATTTTTGATCTTCTCTTCATTTAAATCTATATTCCGGCTGTTGTCAAAATATTTCATTTCACTTTCAAGCTCCTCAAGAAAATTCTCAATCACTATTTTAGATGTATCCAGCTTTAAAATTTCCAGCGCTTTAATGCTATATCCTTGAATTTTATCCTTCAAATAATCCATGATATAAACAGGGAAATCACTTAAAACCTTCAAGTTATCCTTGAATGCTTCTACCCCTTTAGAAATTTTATCCATAACTTCTTTATTTTCTGTATCCTTTTTATCTATTACTTTTTCTCTTATTAAAAACGGCAGGCACAGCTTAATCAGCTCTTCATTGGTTTTCCTTCTTATATAAATACCGTTCAACCATTTTAATTTATTCACATCAAATATAGCCGGACTTTTTGATATATCGGAAATCTTAAACTTTTTCTTAATATCCTCTATGCTGAATACTTCCTCACCTTCTCCGGGAGACCATGAAAGTATTGAAAGATAATTCGCAACAGCCCCCGCCAGATATCCTTCTTCCCTGAACTGGGTAATGGTAGTAGCTCCATGTCTCTTGCTTAACTTAGAACCGTCTTCACCAAGTATCATTGACAGATGAGCAAAATAAGGTAAATGAAGCCCCAGGCATTTAAACAATAGAATTTGCCTTGCAGTATTGGTCAGGTGGTCTTCTCCCCTGATAACATGGGTTACTTCCATATCTCCATCATCCACTACAACAGCAAAGTTATAAGAAGGCGTGCCATCAGATTTAATTATTATAAAATCTCCTATAACATCAGATTTAAAACTTATCTTACCCCTTATCAAATCATTAAAAATAATTTCCTTATTGCTATCAACTTTAAACCTTATTGCAAACCTTTTACCTTCACTTAAATTTTTCTCAATCTCATCATCACTTAGTTCCCTGCAGTGATTGTCATATTTTGACATCTTGCCTGAAGCATACTGACTTGCTTTAAGTCTTTCTAATCTTTCAGGAGTACAGAAACATCTGTAAGCTCTTTTTTCCTTCAATAACCTGCGAGCAAAATCCTGATATTTTTTAAGTCTTTCACTCTGTCTATAAAATTCATCCCATCCAAGACCAAGCCATTTCAAATCATTTACTATTGATTTTTCATAATCAGGGCTTGATCTTTTTATGTCAGTATCCTCAATCCTTAAAATCAATTTTCCATTCATACTTCTTGCCGCCAGCCAGTTAAACAGTGCAGTCCTTGCCGTTCCTATATGAAGGCCTCCTGTTGGAGAAGGCGCAAATCTAAAACACGATACCATTTTTACCCCATTATTTTAAATCTATAATTTGATCAAGTTTGGTAATTTTTACCCTTACTGTTCCGCTATTATCAGAGTAATAATCCAGACCATCATATACCAGTAGAATTATATACCCACCCTCATCCAATTGAACATTTACACTTGATTCTTCCCCGATGGTTTCAGCTTTAGCAATGGTAGGGGCAGATTTATCCGGTCCTACAGTATCATCAAAGTTTATCGGACTTGGACCCCATTCACCTGGTTCTCCCCATTCAATAGGTTTATTTATATACATGTGAAGCATAGTTCTCCAGCCACCATAAACAGACCAATCTTCCTCATCCGGCGGTAGATAGCAGTAAGACCCTCCTGTAATCGCTATCTCGTATAAACCGCTTACAGGCGCAATAAATTTTACCCCCTCGGGATTAGCAGAATCAACTTCAATCTCTTCAACCACACCTGTTTCGCAGCCAATAAAAGAAAATGCGGTAATTATTAAAATAATAAACAGCCACGGAAATATCTTTTTCATTTATATTCCCTCCTTTTTAATGTACGAAGAGATACAGTAAAAAATTTTATAATATTCTTACTCCAGCATAATAACGCACTCTGCAGCAATCCCTTCTTTTCTTCCGCAAAATCCAAGGCCTTCGGTGGTGGTTGCTTTTATATTTATATTGTCTTTATTTATCTTTAAGGCCCCTGCTATATTTTTTCTCATTTGTTGGATGTATCCTGAGACTTTTGGTTCCTGCATAATTAAAATTGCATCAATGTTAACAATTTTAAAATTTTTATCCTCCATTTTTTTTCTTACTTCTTCCAGCAGGACCAGGCTTGATATATCCTTATATCTTATATCATTATCCGGAAAATGAACTCCTATATCTCCCAGATTGCAGGCCCCCAGGATAGCATCCATTAAAGCATGAAGAAGGACATCGGCATCAGAGTAACCATCAAGCCCTTCAGGATATTTTATATTTACTCCTCCCAGTATTAATTTTCTGCCAGCCTTAAACTTATGTACATCAAATCCCAATCCAACTCTCATAAATATTAACCTTTCTTATTTTTATTTTATTTTCCATGAGCGTTTCCCTACATTCCTGGTCATAACAAGCTCTGCCAGGAATAGATCAAGTGGAGTGGTAATCTTTATATTCTCATGCCTGCCTCTGACAACACTAATCTTTAGCTTCATCCTCTCAAGTAGCGAGGCATCGTCTGTGCCAGTAAAATTATCTTCTATAGCTTTATTATGTGCTTCTAAAATATCCTTATAAAAAAAAGTCTGGGGAGTCTGGGCATGCCAGACTGTTTCCCTTGGTATGGTCCCGCTTATGATATTACCATCCGTCACTTTTACAGTTTCCATAACAGGTGCTGCCATTATGGCTCCTCTAACCCCTCTGTCCTTCTTGTTTTCCTTAAGCAGTGTATTAATTAGAAGGTCAATTTCTTTAGAAGTAATGAGAGGCCTCACACCATCATGGATAGACACCACTCTGGTAGCGGGAGGTACTTCTTTAAGAGCATTATAAACAGATTCCTGCCTGTTCCCGCCGCCTATTACCAACTTTTTTACCTTGTCAAATGAGTATTTATCAATTATTTTTTTCTGGCATAACTCCAGATAATCCTTCGGGACTGAAACATAGATTTGTTTTATCTTTGACGAACTTTGAAAAGCATTTATAGTATGAGCCAGTATCGGTTTACCGTAAATATCCATAAACTGCTTATTGATATTACCCTTTAATCTTGTACCCTTCCCGGCTGCTGTAATTACCGCTACATTCATAAATTATTATCACTAGTATTTTTTTTGAAGAACCTTTTCAATTGGAGAATTCTAAATTTATAAAACTATAACATTATTCTGATAATACTACATTTTAATCTTTGGAATTACTCCTCCTCTTCCGGTATACAGTTCATTATATAAATAGTATTCTGAGAATTTCTTTAGCTTATCATATAGTGACCTGGCCATATTTTTCCCCATACCTGAAACTTCGGATAATTCCTCTATGCTTGCATTTAATATATTTCTTAAATCACCGAATTTTTCAACCAGGCCAACTACTACCTGCTGTGGCAGTCTTCTTACTTCCGTAATAATCCTCAAACCTCTCGGATGCATATCAAATTCTCTTAAACTGCCTTCAACCTCGTAACCTAAAAATTTTGCAATCTTACCCAGCTCAAGAAGCTCTTTCTCACTCAATAAATTTATTTTATCCTTTATATCAGAAGGTTCGGAAACAGCATCCGATTTTAAATAGTCACTAATAATATTCAAAGAATTACTTACTACATTGACCATCAGCTCTTCCACCTGCATATTTAGAAGCCTTCCTTCCACTCCCAGCTCGTATATATACTTTTTAACTTCCTTTTCCGTCCTCTGGACTATGCTTGACCTCTGGAGTATGGTGGTTACATCAAAAAGTGTAACAATATCCTCCAGTTCCTTTACCGTAAGGTTAAATGTAAGCTCATCCAGCCCTTCCTTGTATTTTTCAAGTGTCTGCAGTGCCTGATTTGCCTTGGATAAAATAACTCTTGGTTCTTCAAGCATATACCTTATATCACCTTTATAAATGGTTACTACATCCCTCTTCATAGAGATAGAAATAACCAGGGTATTGGTCTGCTTTGCTACCCTCTCTGCAGTTCTGTGTCTTGTACCTGTTTCAAAGGTTTTAATATTTGGATCAGGAAAAAGATGTGTATTGGCATATAAAATACGCTTACCATCAGAACTTAATATAATTGCTCCATCCATCTTAGCAAGTTCGTAAAATTTTGCAGGTGTAAAACTACAACCAATATAAAATCCGCCATTAACAAGCTTAAGCACCTCTTCCGAATCTCCAACTACAATCAGCCCGCCTGTTCTTCCCTGGAGTATATATTTAATTCCTAATCTGAGGTCACTGCCGGGAGCTATCTTTTCTAGGCAGTCTATTAATAGTTCTTTATTTTTTTTATTCATTGATGACCCTTATAATATTAAACTTTTAATACACTTCCACGGCTTAATTTCTTTATTTCAAAGTGCATTTTCTTATCTTTCACGCTTACCTCTACTTTCTGCCCTGATTTCACTTCACCGCTTATCAATCTCTCAGAAAGTGGGTCTTCTATTAGATTCTGTATGCATCTTCTCATAGGTCTTGCTCCCATTGAAGAGTCGTAACCTTTTTCCAGCAGTAGCTCTTTTGCACTTTTATTAAGCTCTATGGTAATACCCTGCAACTCAAGCTGCTGTTGTAATCTTGACATCATAAGGTCCATAATGCTATAAATCTGCTGTTTTTGCAATTTATGAAATACTATAACTTCATCAACCCTGTTCAGGAATTCAGGACGGAAAGCTTTTTTAAGCTCATTTATTACTTTTTCTTTTATTTCATCATATGATAAGTCATCTTTATTTATCTTCTTGAATCCCATCGGGGTATTTTTCTGTATTTCCCTTGCTCCCAGATTTGATGTCATTATAATTACAGTATTTTTAAAATCAACTCTCTTCCCCTGAGAGTCGGTAAGATGTCCATCCTCAAAAATCTGAAGCAGTATATTAAATACGTCCGGATGAGCTTTTTCTATTTCATCCAGCAGTATCACGCTATATGGTTTTCTTCTAACAAGCTCGGTCAGCTGACCCCCTTCATCATAACCCACATATCCTGGCGGAGAGCCGACCAGCTTTGATATAGAATGCTTCTCCATATATTCAGACATATCAATCTGTATTATTGCTTCTTCTTTATCAAATAAGAATTCAGCTATAGTTTTGGCCAGCTCAGTTTTACCAACCCCGGAAGGACCGAGGAACATAAAAGAACCAATTGGCCGCTTCGGATCTTTAAGTCCGGAACGTGACCTTCTTATTGCCTGGGAAACAGTCTTAATAGCCTCATCCTGTCCAACAACTCTCTTGTGCAACTCATCTTCCATCCTGAGCAACTTGGACGATTCACTTGAAGTTAGCTTATAAACCGGGATACCGGTCCAGTTTGATAATATTTCTGTTATTTCACTTTCACCAACAGTTTCCTTACCTGTTTTTTTAGACCTGATATTAATCTCCTCTATTTCCCTTTTCTCTTTTAGCATTTGTTTCTCTTTATCACGAAACTGTGCCGCTTTTTCAAAATCCTGTGATTCTATAGCTTTTTTCTTCTCTTTAACGATTTTCTCGATATTCACTTCAATCTGTTTTAAATCAGGTGGTGTAGTAAGGGTTCTTATCCTCACCCGTGATGCAGCCTCATCTATAAGGTCTATTGCTTTATCAGGTAAAAACCTGTCACTGATATAGCGATATGATAACTTTGCTGCTGCCACTATCGAATCTTCCGCTATATTAAGGTTATGGAATGATTCATATCTATCTTTAAGCCCCTTTAATATTTCTATAGTTTCATATACTGTGGGCTCATTTATATAAATTGGCTGGAATCTTCTTTCAAGTGCCTTATCTTTCTCAACATATTTTCTGTATTCATTTACTGTAGTAGCGCCAACTGCCTGAATCTCGCCCCTCGCGAGCATTGGTTTTAATATACTTGCAGCGTCTATAGCTCCTTCAGCAGCACCAGCGCCTACCAGCGTATGGACTTCGTCAATGAAAAGTATAATATCTCCATCATTTTTAATTTCTGATAGAACTTTTTTTAATCTTTCCTCAAAATCTCCCCTGTATCTTGAGCCCGCAATCAGAGCTCCAAGGTCAAGTGTGAATATTCTCTTGTTTACAAGATTTGAAGGAACTTTCTTTGAATAAACGAACTGGGCTAATCCTTCCACAATAGCTGTCTTCCCGACTCCCGACTCACCTATAAGTATAGGATTATTTTTAGTTCTTCTGGAGAGTATCTGTATTATTCTATCAATCTCCTTTCTTCTTCCAATCAGCGGGTCAAGTTTGCCTTCCTTTGCCAGCAAAGTTAAATTTTTCCCATACTGGCCAAGTATTTTAAGTGATTTTTTTTGACTTTTTGTAGTCACATCCTTTTCAGATTCTTCATAATAGGTCTGATTATCCAGGATTTCTTTTACTTTCTCTTTTACAATATTCATGGTTATTCCCAGACTGTTTAAAACTCTTGCTGCTACACCTTCGCCCTCTCTTAACAGTCCTAAAAGCAGATGCTCTGTACCAATATAATTATGTCCCATCTGAAGAGCTTCTCTTAAAGATAGTTCCAGAACTTTTTTTGCTCTTGGTGTAAAAGGAATATGTTCATAAGATTCCGAAGTTCCTTCAGTAACTATTTCCTTCACCGCATTCCTGATTTCATCAACAGACAAATTCAATTCATAAAAAACCCTGGCCGCGATTCCTTCCTTTTCATCAATTAAGCCAAGCAGCATATGCTCGGTTCCGATATAGTTCTGCTTTAAGAACCTTGCCTCGTCCTGGGCTTTAACTACTACTTTCCTTGCTCTTTCTGTAAATCTTTCAAACATTTAACCAACTTCCTTCATTATCTTTTTTCTTATCATATCAGCTCTTATAGAATCGATATAGTCATTATCAATTTTCCTGCCTGTTTCCATATCCACTATAATACGTGGATTACTTATTTTATCCACTAATCTAAAAAAATTAAAGTCATTTGCCTTATCAATTATATCAAGGTCGATACCGAGTCTTAATATTGATAATAGCTCCAGCGCTTCTTCATACGATAATATTTTAGCATACTTTAACAGCCCAAAGGAACGGTATACATTATCCTTAATCCCTAAAAGATCTTTTTTCTTTAATTGCTCCCTTGCGTCCCGTTCTTCCTCAGCTATATTCAAACAAATTGCATTCACTTCTTCAAGGATATCTTTCTCGTCCTTGCCCAGTGTAAATTGATTAAAAATCTCAAACAAATTACCGATTATCTCATACTGCTCAACAAGATATCCTCCAACCTGGCAACCAATTTTACTCGTTCTTTTTAACAAATTATTAATTCCAGAGCTTAGCGCAAGCACCGGAAGATGCGCTATAACAGCTACCCTTAATGCAGTGCCCAGATTAAAAGGGCTTGCCGTCAGATATCCAAGATCTTTATCAAAGGCAAAGTTAAATCCCTTCTCAAAATGTTTTTCAATTATGGTAACTTCATTATAAGCTTTATCTATATTCAGCCCTGGATATACACTCTGTATATTTATATGATCTTCATTATTAATAATAACAGCTGATGACCCATTTCCTGGCAGACCATCCCTGATAAAAAGACCTTTACCCTGTATCTTACCTGCAATTTTAGTATTAAGCATATAATCCCTGAAAAGTAAATCCCGTTGCAATCTTTTCAAGTCTGCGATCTTATAGAACTTGAAATCCTTAAATTCTCTTATAGCACATGCCTGTTCTTTTACCTTCTCAAGCAGGGCATTTTTTTCCTGTTTACTGCTCTTGCTTACAAATTTTTTACCATTAAAATTTCTTGCTAGATTGACCCTGGTATTTAAAATAATTTTATTTTTATTTACAAATTCATCCCCGCTGGTATTATCCTCAAGAAGATGAAATTTCTTACTTACCATGCCCATTTATATCTTTCTCCAGTTTTTTTATTTTATCTCTTATTTTTGCTGCTTCTTCAAAGTTTTCAATTATTATCTCATTCTGGAGTTTATTCTTAAGACTTCTTATACTCTTTTCCACCCTGATTTTACTACTGGTATTTACAGGTATTTTACCCTTATTTTCAAGACTTCCCTGAACATTCTTTATCAAAGGAAGCAGAACATCCCTAAATTCTCTGTAACAATTACTGCAGCCCACCAGCCCTGTTTTTTTAATAGTTTTTAAATCAATTCCACAATTAGAACATTTCAGGTTTCTTCTATAATTTAAATTACCCCAGATTTTTTTAACTCTATTTGAAATTGTTTTACCACCGGTATCAAAAAATTTATAGAGAATTTCAGCAAGGTCATCGTAGAAATTCTTATAACTCAGAAAAGAAAATTTCTTTGTACATTCATCACATATATTTATTCTCTCTACCATTTTGCCCTGAATTTTTATTAAATAAATTGTAGCTTCGTTATTATTGCAGAAATCACACTTCATATACAGACCACCATTGTAAAAGTATTTATTTAGTATTTTATAAAGAAAATTATACCACCTTTTATATAAGAATGAACTTATATAACATAAAATACATTATATGTCATTTATTCTTATTCCGGTCTCAAAAGAGGGAAAAGAATTACATCTCTTATGGAGCTGCTGTCTGTAAGAATCATGACCAATCTGTCAATTCCGATTCCTTCCCCGCCTGTTGGCGGCATTCCATATTCCATAGCTTTTAGAAACTCTATATCAATCTTACCAGTAATTCTTTCTTCTTCAAACTTGCTCTTTGCCTGATCCCTGAATCTTTCCAGTTGTTCTGACGGGTCAATTAGTTCCGAGAAAGCATTTGCGATTTCTTCCCCTCCAATAAAAAGTTCAAATCTTTCAGTTAGATTTTCATTTTCAGGGTGTCTTTTTGCCAGAGGAGAGATTTCTATAGGGTAATCTTTTATAAAAGTTGGCTGAATAAGCTTTGGCTCAACCAGACCTTCAAATATTTCATTTATTATTTTACCCTTGCCCGCACCTTTATCCACCTCAATATTAAAATCACCTGCAACCGATAATAATTCTTTTATAGTGTTATCAAAACTTATCTCAACTTTACCAAACTCACGGATAGCTTCCAGCATAGTAAGTTTTTGCCACTCTCCGCCAAGATTTATTTTATTTCCCCTGTAAGCTGTGATTAATTTTCCTGTAGATTCGCTGGCAACAAATTTTATTAATTTCTCCGTTGTATCTATCATATCATTATAGTCAGCATACGCCTGATAAAATTCTAACATAGTAAACTCAGGGTTGTGCTTGTAGGATATCCCCTCATTTCTAAAATTCCTGTTTATTTCAAAAACTCTTTCAAAGCCACTTATGATTAATCTTTTTAAATATAATTCTGGTGCAATTCTCAAATAGAGGTCAATATCCAGTGTATTATGATGGGTAATAAAAGGTCTTGCAGCAGCTCCTCCCGGAATAAGCTGTAACATGGGGGTTTCAACTTCATTAAAGCCATTATTATTTAAAAACGCTCTTATCGCGTCTATTATCTTAATTCTTACTAAAAAGGTTTCCTTTACCTCAGGATTTATAATAAAATCAAGATACCTCTGGCGGTACCTTAATTCCTTATCCTTCAGCCCATGCCATTTCTCAGGCAATATCCTTATAGCTTTGCTTAGCAATTCAAACCTGGAAACATTTATAGAAAGCTCTCCAGCACGAGTTACAAAAACATTTCCTTCTATACCTGCCCAATCACCAATATCAAGATTTAAAAATTCTTCGTAATTATCCTCTCCAATATCCCTCTGGTTAACATAAAGCTGTATTTTTCCCGTAAAATCCTTTATATCAGCAAAAGTAGCTTTGCCATGTTTCCTGAAACCCATAAGCCGGCCTGCTATTTTAAAAACATCTGTATCCTTCTCACCGGCCTTAAGCTCCTGGTACTTTGCTTTTATGTCTGATATATCTGCATTTTTTTCAAACCTGCCTTTATATATTCCCTTACCGTCTTTTTTTAATGCCTTTACTTTCTCAAGCTTCTTCTCAAGCGCTTCAGCCAGGGGACTCTCTGTATCCAATAAATACTCGCTTTTTGAAGCAATCAATTCAATGCTTTTATCGCTGTCTTTCTTCAAAGCATTATTTTTTTTATCCTTATTATCATTTTTTTTCATTATTTAAAAACTTCTAAATTATTCCCATTAAAAACCTTTTTTTTATTTAATCTTTATTATTTTCAGTCTTTTAGTCTCTTCGGGGGTTTTGACAAGAACCTCATCTCCTTCTTTTCTGTCAAGGAGAGCCATCCCCATCGGCGACTCATCTGAAATTTTATTTTTATCAGGATCAGATTCTATTGAACTTACCATTTTAAATTCCTTATTCCTCTTTTTATCCATGTCCCTTACTACAACAACCGAGCCAAGCTCAATTAGCCCTTTATTCTTTTTATTCTCAATAATTACGTAATTGCTTAAAATTTCATTTATCTGCTCTATCCTGCCCTCTATAAAGGCCTGCTCATTCTTGGCATAATCATATTCGGAATTTTCAGTCAAATCCCCGCCGGAATTTTTTGCTTCTTTGAGTCTTTCCGCTATCTCTTTACGCTTTTTGTTTATAAGGTCTTCCCTTTCCTTAACCAGTTCTTCATATCCCTCTTTTGTAAGACGGTATTCTTTCATATATCTATTCCCCCAATTCCTCCATCTTCTTTATATCCTTTTAATATTTGCTCTCAGTATTGAAGTCATTAATAAGTTAATTATTTAATTGAGGTATTATATTGTATGATATAAAAGATGTCAAAAATAAATATTTTATTAACCAAATCTTCCAGTTATATAATCTTCTGTTCTTTTATCTCCGGGATTCGTAAATATCTTGTTGGTATCGCCATATTCAATTAATAATGCCGGCTCCCCAATCTTTTCAGTAAGAAAAAACGCTGCTTTCTGCGAAACTCTTGCTGCCTGCTGCATATTATGGGTAACTATTATTATGGTGTAATTTTCCTTAAGCTCGTCTATTAAATCCTCTATTTTTTGTGTTGAGATTGGGTCTAGCGCAGATGCGGGTTCGTCCATAAGTATTATCTCAGGATTTACAGCAAGCAGTCTTGCAATACATAACCTCTGCTGCTGACCCCCCGAGAGGTCCATGGCATTTGTATTCAGTTTATGCTTTACTTCATCCCAGAGTGCAGACCTCTTCAAACTATCTTCTACTATTGAATCCAGCTGACTCTTTGAATACTTTTTATGCAAACGGGGACCGAAAGTCACATTTTCGTAGATAGTCTTTGGGAAAGGATTTGGTCTTTGAAAAACCATTCCAATTCTTTTCCTGAGGTCTACAACATCAATATTGTCTTTGTATATATCAACATCATCAATTATCACCTCTCCTTCCACCCTGGTACTGGGCAGAAGTTCATTCATACGATTAAAAGTCCTCAGGAAAGTAGATTTACCACATCCGGATGGACCAATTATTGCAGTTATGGAATTCTTTTTTATATCCATGCCTATATCCGATAAAACTTTTACTGCCCCGTAATAAAATCCAAAATTTCTTACTTTTATCTTTATTTCATCTTTACTCATCGTTTAAGGAAACCCCTAATTTTACTCAAACGTTACAATCTTTAGAATAAAAAACTCTTAAACCAGCAAATTTAGCGAAATAATACCAAATAATCCTTTAAAAAATAACTGAAATATCCTAATTTTAACAAAATTTTAACAACTCAACCGTAAATTTATTTCCCCACTCTATTTTGTCATTTTGGCTTTATATCCCTCAATTTTTTTTGCCATATCATCATACTTTAGAGCAAGTATCTGTATAGCCATAAGTGCTGCGTTTTCTGCACCATCTATAGACATGCATGCAACAGGAACTCCTGAGGGCATCTGTGCTATAGAAAAAAGGGAATCCAGTCCATTTAAACCTGACGACTTAATAGGTACACCTATTACCGGAACTGTTGTATGAGAAGCAATAAAACCAGGAAGATGGGCTGCTTTTCCTGCTCCTGCAATTATCACTTCTATGCCATTTGATTTTGCATTAATAGCAAATTCCCTTGTCCTGTCAGGCATTCTGTGAGCCGACAGTACATTTACCTCATAATCTACTTTAAACTCTTTTAAAACATTTGATGCCTTCTTCATTACAACCTCATCTGAAATACTGCCCATAACCACAGCAACTTTTTTACCACCAGCCATTATTAATCACTCACTCCTTTCCGCCTTTAATGCAATATCTTTCCTGTACTGGATCCCTATGAATTTTATTTTTCCCATTGCCGAATATATCTTTTCTCTTGCCTCTTTAAAACTGGTAGCCCTGGAAACAACACTAAAAACTCTCCCTCCATTTGTTACTATATTGCCGCTTTCCACTTTTGTACCAGCATGAAATATAATTATATCCTGACTATCGTTATAGCTTTCAAGACCTTTAATTACATCCCCTTTCGATGAGCTCCGAGGGTACCCTTCAGATGCAGCTACCACACATACACACCTGTTGCTATCCCACCTGACTTCTTCTCTATTTAAATTCCCCTCAGCGCATTCCAAGAGCAGCGGCAAGAGGTCGTCCTTAAGTCTCGGCAGTATAACCTGAGTTTCAGGATCTCCGAATCTGCAGTTATATTCAAGCAGGTAAGGCTCACCACTACTAACCATTATTCCGGCATATAAAACACCCTTATACTTTATATCCTCTTCAAGCATTGCACTGTATGCAGGAAAAATGATTTCATCTAAAATCCGCCCGTATGTTTTATCATCAACCATTGGAACCGGGCTGTAGCTTCCCATACCACCTGTATTTTCCCCTCTGTCATTATCAAAAATTCTTTTATAATCCTGGGCTGGAGTCATTGGAACTATATTTTTACCATCGCAAAGACTTAATACAGATAATTCATAACCATCCAGGAAGTCTTCAATTATTATACGGTCCCCCGACACGCCAAATTTACTTTTTATAAAACAATCTTCCACCGCTTCCATAGCCTGGCTTTTATCCCTGGCAATAACCACACCTTTTCCTGCTGCAAGCCCATCAGCTTTTATAACAACCGGGAATTTTTTTCTTTCTTCTATGTAATCTCTTGCTTTTTTATAATCCTTTTTTTCTAAAACAACTCCCCCGGGGGTAGGGATATTATTCCTCTGTAGAAACTCCTTTGTAAAGACTTTGCTACCTTCTATTGTAGCTGCTTTCCTGTCAGGACCAAAAATCTTAAGCCCCTCCTTATTGAAATAGTCAACTATTCCATCTACCAGAGGTGCTTCCGGTCCAACTACAGTTAGCTCTACCTGCTTATCCCTTACCAGCTCCGCAATTTCCTGAAAGTTCTCTTTAGATGCATCAATTTTAATACACTCCGCAATTCCAGCTATCCCGGCATTGCCCGGAGCAGCATATATCTTATCTACCAGCGGACTTTTTGATATTTTCCAGACAAGGCAGTGTTCCCTGCCTCCACTACCTATTACCAGTATATTCAACTTTTTTCCTTTATTTCCTTTATCAAACTATAAGCGTTGACCTGCTATTTTGATTAAATAACCTGTCCCTTAAAATATCATCTTTAATAATTACCCTGCTTCTTTCAGCTCCTACACTTACCATAGAGACCGGAATTTTAAGAATTTTTTCAATTCTTTTTATATAATCTTTTGCCTGAACCGGAAGATCCTTGAATTTCTTTATTACACTGATATCATCATCCCAGCCCTCAAATTCCTCATATATGGGTTCACATTTATGTAAAATAGTCTGGTGCCCGGGCATGTCTTTATAAACCTTGCCATTATACCTGTAACCGGTACATATTTTTATTTTTTTCAGTCCACTAAGTATATCCAGCTTTGTAAGAGCAATGCTATCAAAAGTATTTATCATAGACGAATATTTCAATATAACTGTATCCAGCCATCCGCATCTCCTGGGCCTGCCGGTTGTTGTACCGTACTCTTTCCCTTTCTCCCTTAGATACTTACCTGCGCTGCCTTCTTCCTCAGTTGGAAATGGACCGGAACCCACCCTCGTAGTATATGCCTTGACCACTCCAATTATTTCATCCAGCCGGCACGGGCCTACACCTGCCCCAACACAAATACCCCCGGCAATTGTTGAAGAGGAAGTCACATAAGGATAAGTTCCATGATCAATGTCAAGCATTGTTCCCTGAGCTCCCTCAAATAATACTCTTTTATTTTCTTCAAGGGCTTTACTTATAAGAAAAGTGGTATCCACAATATATTTTCCAATTCTCTGTGCGTACTGCTTATACTGGTTAAAAATTTCATCAGGATCCAGCGGTTCAAGTCCATAAATTTTTTCTAATATGGCATTGTTTAACTTTAAAGACGCATCCAGCTTTGTCCTGAATATCTTCAAATCCTGTAAATCCTGTACCCTTATACCCCTCCTTAAGGCTTTATCAGCATAAACAGGCCCGATACCTTTATGAGTGGTTCCTATTTTAGACTTGCCCAGCCTGTGCTCAGCTGCCTTATCCATAATTATATGATAAGGCATAACCAGGTGAGCATTACAGCTTATCCTTAAATTATCAGTTTTTATTCCCTTGCTTCCCAGCTCATCCAGTTCATTTATTAAAACCTCGGGATTCAATACCACACCATTTCCTATAACGCACGTTACATCAGGATATAAAATTCCCGATGGTGTTAAATGAAGCTTGAATTGATCATTTCCCTTTACAACTGTATGCCCGGCATTATTTCCACCCTGGAATCTCACCACCATATCTACATTGTTTGAAATCAAATCAACTATTCTACCTTTTCCTTCATCACCCCACTGTGAGCCAACAATAGCTATACCTGGCATTTTATTCACTCCTCTCTTCAGTCTGGTAAGACTTGCTTAGATTTGAGAACAATGCAAATTCTTTATTGAAATGCATATTTATTTTCCCTGTAGGACCGTTCCTGTGTTTTGCTACTATAATTTCAGCTTTTCCTGTATGCCTGTTTTCATCATCCTCATAATAATCATCCCTGTATATGAACGCCACAAGATCCGCATCCTGCTCAATAGAGCCCGATTCTCTTAAATCTGCAAGAAATGGCCTCTTCTTGTCCCTCTTCTCTACCTCCCTTGAGAGCTGTGATACTGCTATCACCGGTATATTTAATTCCTTAGCGATACCTTTAAGATTCTGGGATATCTCAGTAATCTCCAGTACTTTATTACCTCTGTAGTTTGAAGTGGACTGCATTAGCTGTAAATAATCAACAATTATAAGTTTGACACCGCTTGTACTGACCATCATACGGGCTCTTGCTCTCAGGTCCATTACATTTAAAAACGCCGTATCATCTATGTATATCTTGCACTCTGATAACCTTTCAACCGACCTTGCAAGCTTACCCCATTCTTCGTCTCTTATTTTACCCCTTCTCAAATCATGAAGATTTATCTTTGACTCCGCACTCATCATCCTTAATGCTATCTGCTGTTTTGACATCTCTAACGAGAAAATAGCTACAGGCAGCTTCTCCTTCATGGCAATATTTTTTACCATGCCCAGCACAAGTGAGGTTTTCCCCATTCCTGGCCTTGCTGCTATGATAATCAAATCAGAATTTTGAAAACCCGAAGTCAGCTGGTCATAATCTACATACCCGGAAGGTATTCCGGATACATCAGAACTACCTTCATGTAATACTTCTACAAGCTCATATGCTTCAGAAACCAGGTCTTTCATTACCGCGCTTCTATCCCTTGCACTACCCCTGTTTAAATCCTTATATACAGAAAATACAAGTTGCTGGGCTTTATCCACAGCTGCCTGCAAATCCTCGGGAACCTCATAGCCCATGATTGCGATTTCGGTAGCTGCGTAAATTAGTTTTCTTAAAATTGAATAATTCCTTACAATCCTGGCATAATACTCTGCATTAGTTGCCAGCGGAATATTACTTATAAGAGAGTGGATAAAAGTTTTTCCTCCTATCTCCTCAAGCAATCCTTTCTTTTTAAGATGGTCTGCTACTGTTATAGGGTCAGCAGGCTCCCCTTTCATATACAGCTCTACTATTGAATTAAAAATTTCCTGGTTGGATTTCCTGTAAAAATCTCCTGAATTTACCAGTTCCATAACTGATAATATAGCGTCTTTTGAAATTAACATAGCACCAAGCAAAGACTCTTCAGCTTCTATGTTATACGGCGGTATCCGTTCTAATTTGCTTGTATCCAGAGGAGAAAATTTTCTTTCTTTTTTAATTTGTTCTTGCATAAACTATTTTTATATCCGAACTTAGATTTTAGATTCTCTTTCTCTATTCCTCAAACTTTCCTGGTTTCGCTTGATTTATCTTCTTTCTTTCTCTCTGCTTTGCTATTTTTAGTCTTTTCCTTCCCTGACTTTTTTTCTGCCTTTTCTTCACCTTCAGGTTTTTCTATCTTGCTTTCCTTTATCTTGTCTTTTTCTACTTCCTCTTTTTCCTGTTCCTCTTTCTCCAAGTTTTCTTTTTCCTTCTCTGCCTTACAAGTTTCAATCAATGCCTTTGATTCCTCATCCGGCTCTACTTTTACCTTTAAAGGCACTTTTATTTCTTTGTATAATTTTAGCTCTATATCATATTCCCCTAACTCTTTTATATGCTCCTGCAGGTCAATTTTTTTTCTGTCTATGTCTATTTTCCTTTCCCCGGAAATTTTTTCTGAAATGTCTTTATTTGTTATAGAACCATAGAGCTTACCTTCCTCACCTGTCTTTACAATAAAGACAACCTCAAGACCTTCAAGCCTTTTGGCAAGCTCCTCCGCTTCCTTTATATTCCTGGCTTCAACTTTTATAGCTGCCTGCTTAACAATCTTCATCTGATTTATATTCCCTCTGGTAGCAGGAATAGCCAGGCCATTGGGTATTAAATAATTATTTGCATATCCAGACTTTACTTCTACCTCATCTCCAACATCACCCAGTTTCTCATGATATTTAGTAAGTATTATTTTCAAATCCTCCTCCTATCTTCCCTCTTACTTTCTGCTCTTATCTTCTGTTTAAAACTAAACTAACTTTTTCTTTTCAATCTTCTAAAATTGGTCCATATATCTATTAATCCCAAAAAAACCACAACTATCAGCGCAAAATTAAAAAATAAACCCAGCAGCACAAATATAATTACTCTCCATAAAATTTGCAGTTTAAACTTTTCCATTAACCCCCATATTACCGCTATTCCAAGAATCAGGTACAATGGACCAAAAACAGCTATCAGGTTTAAACCGGCAATGTCCAGTATTTTATTAAAATACTGGCTACCTGAAGGTATAATTATCAGCACAATTCCTAAAATCATACCCCAGCACCAGTACCAGGGAGCGTCCCAGTACCTGAAAGATGGAAACTCTTTCATACCGGCATTATATCTTTTAAGTGCTGCGTTTGTTGCTATATAATTCATGAAGCTTATAAAAGCAATCAGGCTTATCAAAATTCCCGGGATGATATAAAGCATAAATTCTAAAACATCCCTTGTCTGCTCCAGTACAGTCTCAAACTGTGACTGCTCAATTGACAGTAACCCAGCATATTCTGTGAGAAAATTACCGCTTAGAACCTGGTTAATATAGGAATTATAATATTTAATAAACTCACTAATATAATTAACCCTGTTTATAGCAGAGTTTGCTATAATGTATAACAATAAAGCTCCGAAAAATACTAAAAAAATACAGCTTACAGAAAATAACTTACTTTTATCTTTCCTTACAGAATTTCTATAAACAAAAGAAATTCCAATTATTAAAAGAGCTACAACCGGCACCAACACATAATCCTGAAAAACCAGAATAACAGAGGATATAACAGCACATATTATACCATCCTTTATTCTTCCGGATAATACCAAAAGAGTAGCCGGAACCGGCAGAAATATTACTCCTGCTATCCCAAAGAACGGCACAAAAACTGCAAAGGCCAGGGATAAAAGAGTTAACAAAGTAAGCAATGCCAGGTTTAGTCTTTTAATTTTGGTATTTTCTAAATTATCAAAGGACATATTATCTTTTATAATAAGGTATAAGAGCTATGACCCTTGCTCTTTTTATGGCCATGGCAATTTTTTTCTGATGCTGAACACAATTTCCCGTAGACCTTCTCGGCCTTATCTTTCCTTTATCAGAAATAAACTTTTCAAGCATGCTTACATTTTTATAATCAATATTATCAATGTTTTCTCTACAGAAATAACAAAATCTCTTTCTCTGTCTTAAATTAATCGAATTACCAGTTGCACTTCTTAAGTTTTTACTACTTCTATCATTTCTATCATTTTTATTTTTTCTAGCCAATTAAAACTTCTCCTTCTTCCTATATCTTAAAATTTACACAATGTTTAAAATGGTATATCCTCGTCACTAAAGTCAACTTCTTCAATATCACCATCACTGTTCCCGGAATTATCACTGACTGAAGCTCCCTTTGATACTCCTTCAGATACTCCTTCTTCCGCACGGGGATTCTTCTCAATCTTGCAGGAAGCAAACTCCAGACTCGGTGCTACAACATTAGCGATGATTCTTACCGTTGACCTCTTCTGTCCTTCCTTACTTTCCCAGCTGTCCTGTGAAAGCCGTCCTGAAACCAGTACCCTGTCACCCTTTCCCAGACTTTCAGCACAATTTTCTGCCAGCTTATACCATGCAGTTACATTAAAAAAATCAACACGGTTTTCCCATTCACCGGAATTTTTATTCTGAACATTCCTGTTTACTGCAAGTCCAAAACTGACAACCGCAGTCCCGCTGGGGGTAAATCTCAGCTCAGGATCCCTGGTCAGATTTCCCAGAATTGTTGTATTATTAACACCAAAAGCCATTACTACTCACCTTCTTTTGATTTTTATAATCACTTAAGATTGGTCACTTTTAACAATCATATGGCGCAGTATCTTATCATTGATTTTATTAATCCTATCAATTTCCGTAATAATACTGCTGTTTCCTTCAAAATATACTATTACGTAATAGCCGTTTTCCTGACTTTTAATAGGATAAGCTAACTTCCGAGTCCCCCATCTGTCAACTTTAGAAACTTTGCATTTCTCTTTTTCAATCAATGAGGTATTTTTGGATAATTCTTTCTCGATTTCCTCTTCTTCAAGAGATGGGTCAAAAATAATTGCCAGTTCATAACTTCTCAATTTTTTTAATCCTCCTATGGACTAATTTTTATAATTAGGTCCTGCCACAAAGGCAGAACAGAAAGACAATCAAATAAAAAATATTTAAATTTTTTACCTTATTACCATTAGGGATATTATAACATTTAGGTTCATTAATCAATAACCAATTCCACTTAATTTCAATTAAATATTTATTTTTAAATTAAATCCCTAAAGCAGAGCCAATCCTGCAACCCGGCTTTAATATTTTTTACATATTATTTCTCATATACACATTTGTGCAGGGATAGGGAATTTCAATCCCCACCTCGTCAAATTTATTCTTTATTCTTTTTCTCAGCTGTCTCCCAATAGTCCATTGCTGTGCAGGTTTTACCTTACATATAATAGTAAATTTAACCGCTGAATCACCAAGTTCATTTACTCCGCCATCACCCAATATTTCAGGTCTTTCCAGAATAGAATCCTTATACTTTTTATCACTTACAAGTTCGTCAAATACCTCTTCCAGAACCTGCACCACTCTGTCTATATTTTCCTTATAATGAACACCTACTTCTATAAGAGCCCTTGACCACGTATGGGTACGGTTGCTGAGTTTGTTTATCTCCCCGTTGGGTATAAAATGCAGTGTACCTTCAAGATCCCTTAACACAGTAGTTCTTAAATTAAATTTCTCAACAACTCCCGAGGTATCGCCAATTGTAACAATATCATTTATCTGGTACCACTGCTCTACCAATATAAAAGTCCCGTTTATTAAGTCTTTTATAAGACTCTGCGCACCAAAACCAATTACTATGCCTGCAACTCCTGCGCCTGCAAGTACTGGAGTTACCGGAATGCCAACCTGGTCCGCAATTATTAATATTGCTGCAACCGATGAACCTACTATTATTAAATTAGATATAACATTGGTAAGAGTAAAGGTGCGCTTTTTAATTAACATCTTTTCATTGCTAATTTTCTTTTCAATCAGTCTTCTCATCCTCCTGGAAATAATTTTAACCAGGATTATTACAACCAGCAGCACTGCTATTATTATTACAATGTTAAGCCAGTTATCTAAAAAATTTTTAAAAATACTTTCTGTTGCAACATCAAGAGCTTCACCATTATCTTTCATTTCACAAACACCCTCTTTTAATTTATTTTTAAAATTGCTTATTTTCTAAACTTACAATTAAATCTTAAAATTTTTTTAAGATTTATAATAAAAACATCTTTAGTAATCTAACTTTTACTCCTCAGATCACTGTAAACTTCTATTACCTTATCTTCTCTTTCATCATACATGGAAACTAAATGACCTGTGTAATTTATTGTTGAGATGTAGGGGAAATTTTTATCAACAACCACAATATTTATTGCCCCCTGCCGCTGGATAAGAGAACCCCATCTGGACACAGGAACCTGAAGCCAGTAAGCCAGTAGAGATATTATTATGCCCCCGTGAGTTACTACCGCTACATTACTTTTATCTTTATTTTCTCCTATTATATTATTAATCTCGTCTATAGCTCTCTTTTGCACATTCTTAAAGCTCTCTCCCCCTGTAGGAGAGTTATTATATAAATCACCGAGCCATTTCTTATAATCATCGTGGTACCTTTCATTTATCTCATCAAACTTTAGCCCTTCCCATTTTCCAAAATTTATCTCTTTCAAATTTTCTCTTATTTTTACCTCCAGTTTCCTGTCTTTTTTTATAACAGCCGCTGTGTCTACAGCACGTTTAAGCGGGCTGCTGTAAATGTTAGAAAAATTTACCTTTGACAGATATCCTGCTGCAAGCTCTCCCTGCTTAATGCCCGTTGGGCTCAAGCCGATATCTTTCTCGCCCTGATATCTTCCTTCCTCATTCCATAATGTCTGCCCGTGCCTTATTAAAAAAAATTTTATACCCATCAATTACCTTTCCGCCTTTTTAATTAAATTTCAAGGTATTTAAATTGTCCTATTACTCTGTGCCTTATTTCTGAAGCAGTGGGATAACTGTATAACACCCTTCCTTCTCTTACTGCTTCTACAAAAATATCTTTATAAACTCCTCCGCATTTCCCGCACCTGCAGCCAGATGCCTTCTCATTTTCAAGTATTACCCTATCATTAAAACACTTACTGCATCTTATAACCTTTTTCGCACCCGACATCTTTCCTCTCTTTGATATTTTTCTTCCCTCAATCTCCACAATATCCATTGAAAAATCAAGTACCCTGGCTCCACTGATAGCAGTTCCCACCCCAAAAGAATCTGCTATATCCTTTAACTCCAGGATATCTTCTTCATTAATTCCACCGCTTACAATTAATTTTATTTTATCATAGCCCCTTATATCCAGCTCCCACCTTACTTCTTCTAAAATTTTCTTAAAGCTCCCCCTTCTTGATGAAGGGGTATCAAGCCTTATTCCAAAAAGTTTATCTCCAAGACTTTCAGCAACCCTTATAGCCTCAAATTTTTCATCGTTAAAAGTATCAATAAGGGAAATCCTTTTAATTTTCGGCTCAATCACTTCGTTAAAAGCCCTAGTTGCCTCAACCGTATCCCCCATTATAAGAATAAGTGCATGGGGCATAGTCCCAACCGGCTTCTGGTTGATTAATTCTGCTCCAAGAGTCGTGGATACCCCGTCAACTCCACCAATAAAAGCACTTCTTTCCACCATTGGAGTTATAGCCGGATGTACCCTTCTTGCACCAAAGCTATAAACCTGTTTATCTCCTGCAGCAATTCTGCACCTTGCCGCCTTTGTAGCTATTCCGCTTGCCTGGCATAAAAACCCTAAAATAGAAGTTTCGTATATACCAAAATCAAGATATCTGCCCTCAATTACCATAACTGGTTGGAATTCCTTAAATACAGTTCCTTCGGGCATGCATCTTACTGAAAGTTTATTAACACTGGAAAGAAGCTTTATAATTTCTTCTACACCTGAAAGAATTCCCCAATCATAACCAGCCGGTAAACTTTTCAAGAATATCTCGGCTTTAACTACAGGGTTTTTACCAGAAGCTTTTAGTATTTTTTTTGTCCGCTCAAAATATATATCAGTCAGCTTACCCTTTTTTATGTCATCCTCTTCTGCGATATGAAACATAAATAAATTCCTTTCAGATTATATTTACCTTTAGTACATTTTTCATCTGTTCCAGAGCAAATTTGTAATCTTTTTTATTTAGTGCAATTACTGCATCTTTTACCACATCAACTTTATATCCCCTCATTACAGCATCTGCTACAGTATAAAGGACACATATATTAATAACATCACCTGTGACTACCAATCTTTCCACAGATAATTTCTGCAATATCTCATCCAGGTTTGTGTTAAAAAAACCTGAAAATGTATTTTTCCTTACAATTATATCATTACCCTCCGGTTTTAAATCATCAATTATTTTTGACCCTTCTGTACCTTTTACTGCATGAGGAGGAAACAGCTCAAATTCTCTGTCATCTTTCTGGTGGCTGTCACATAAATATATTACCTGGTAACCTTCACTCCTCGCCTTTTCAATTTCCCTTTTAATCGGGCTTATAATTTTTTCTATATTTGGAACTTTCAGCGGTGCTCCATATAGGACAAAATCATTTAACATATCTATTATTAGCAAAACTTTTTTGCTCATCATCTCATCACCCTTAATAACTTCAAAATTTTATTTATAATTATGCTTACCGGGTTATAGAAATAATTTCTTTATACCAGTAAAATATCGGTTAATATTTTTATCATAAAACTGTAATATAATAATAACATCAGAAATATAAATTTTGTATTTTTTTTATTCTTATAATTTTTCATATTGTTTTTTTATCCTACCATCTATAGAATTACTAAATATGTAAATAAAGATAAAAAACTTTTATTAAAAAAATAATCCTAAAACAATAAGGGATGATATGGAGAGGAAATGAAGAAAAACAGACTAAAAAAATTTCTATTTTCTGGCATATTGTTAATATCAGCTATTTTTTTAATAGTTTCACTATCCTCATGCACCCGCAGTGTTAACCTGTACTTTGCTTCCACTTCGGAGACAGAATCTTACCTGGAAAAAGAAACCAGAGAAATTTCTGTGTCTGAGGAGTTTTATAAAAGTGTTCTTGAGGAATTAATAAGAGGACCGGAGAGCAGTGAGCTTTACCCTACATTACCTTCCAATGTGAAAGTTAACTCAGTAGATATATCCAGCAGTACTGCTACCGTGGATTTAAGTAAGGAAATTATAACTAACTTTGAGGAGATACCTCACAGTTCCACCACTGAAGTCCTGGCTATTTTCTCTATTGTTAACACGTTAACAGAGTTTGAAGAAATAGAGAAGGTAAAAATAATTGTGGAAGGTAGGGATAGCGGTGAGATAGACGGATTATATTTAGAAGATTTCTGGGGACATGTGGGTATTTACGATGAATTTACAAGAAACGAAGATATCATAAAAGAGCCGCAATAGGGACAAAAATTTGATTTCAGGTTTTTTATAAAAATAATGTCTAAAGAACAGGAGATTACCAGTACAATAAAGAGAAGGATAAATGATACCAGTAATTTTTTTAAAAAAACCCTTTCTGCGGCTGCTAGTAAACTTTCCATAGGATGGTTCTGTACATACACTCCCGAAGAACTTATAATCACAGGCGGATTTACTCCTGTAAGGATATTCGGCAGGTATAAAATATCAAGGTCAGAAAGTTATTTCCCTATAAATTTCTGTCCTTACGTTAAAGCCAGCTGGGAAGAGCTTCTTAACAGCGCAGGAGATTTTGAAGGATTAATATTTACCAACTCCTGCGATGGAATGAGAAGATTTTTTGATACCGCCGCAAGGTACCTAAAAGAGACGATATAGAATATATTGTTGCTACCGGCTATGGAAGAATAAATATACCCTTTGCGGATAATAACATAACAGAAATAAGCTGTCATGGCCGTGGAGCTGCATTCCTTGCTCGTAAAATTGGTTAAACCATAAAAAATTTTTTACAGCCAACTCTTAGAGATTTATCCAAGGCAGAAATAAATTAATAGATTTTATAAATGGATAATAAAAAAATCCCGAGTTATCTTTTACCCTGGCTTGCGCTTTAGGTGACTTAACATCTCGGGATCCTGTCTTAAAACTTTTCTCAGGGACTTTTCAGTTTTAACTTACTTTTTAAATTCTTTCGTCTGTAAATTTCGGTTATTACTAAAAGTTGCCTTCTGTTCTAAGGACAATTATAAATATATCAAAATAGAATCTAGTGTCAATAAGAATTTTAAATTTTTTTAAAAAATTTTTCCTTAACCTTAAAAAATCAAATAATATCTTCTATTTCAAAGTACATTTCTCAACAAGTCACGCCACTTAATAAATAAATTAAATTAAATTTCAGAAAAACAAAAAAAATTATAAAATGATAGTATTCAAACGGAGATTATGAAATGCCTTTTCCTTATTTGAATATAGACCCTTATTCAAGTATAATAGCGGAATTAAAAGGAGATTCAGATGGCAAATAAAATTGTTTCTACCGGAAGAGGCGGGGCTGGAAAATCAACATTCGTATCGCTTGCAGTCAGGTTTCTCGATCCTCCAATGCTTCTCATTGACCTTGATCCCGACCAGAGTCTCCCTGATATGGTTGGGGCAGATTTAGAAAAAGAAAAAGTAGCAACTGTATCAGGGGCGCTCAATGATATTCTTAAAGAGAGAAAGTCCAATACAAACCTTGCAAACACACCACTTCCTGAAAAGATGGCATACACACTCCAATCGGAGTGCCTTTATGAAGATGAAAAATTCGACCTGATAACTCTGGGTACCAAGCTCACTGCAGGCTGTTATTGCGCTCCTGATGACATTCTCAAGATGAATATCCCCAGACTGGCCGAAAAATATGCAAATGTTCTAATTGATTCACCTGCAGGCCTTGAGCACCTGAACCGGAAGGTATTTTCAAGTATAGATGATTTGTTCGTGATGCTTGACCCTTCATCAAAATCCATAAAACACATAGATAGAGTTGAAGCAATTGCCAGGTCAATAGGAATAAAATACAACCACCTTTATCTCATAGGAAATTATAGATTTGACGAAAGCTTAGAAAAAGAGATTGAGGGTGCAGGAAGAATTTATTTAGGAAAAATAGAAAAAGATGAGAATGTAGAAAAATATAACCTTGATGGAAAGTCTCTACTTGAACTGCCCGATGACTCGCCTGCCTGCATATCCGTAAGGGAGATACTAACAAAAGCAGGTTACCTGAAATAAATATAAGAAAATTATAAAACAATTATTAAAAAATAACGCGCTTGAAATTGTTTTTTTAAGATATATTATGTAATAATTAAATTTAATTTTAAATTTCATTTATCCTGAATTTTATTTTAAAAAATTAATAAGTTATAATCCTTAAAATTATGTTATTACTTGAAATTAAAAATCTAAGTTTAAATGTTAATGGAAACAAGTTGCTGAATAACATTAATTTAAGTCTTAACAAGGGAATGACATATGCTGTTGTGGGGCCAAACGGCGTTGGAAAGACTACACTGGGACATACCATAATGGGACTTGAGGGTTACAGGGAATTTGAAGGAGATATATTTTTCAAAGGCAAGTCAATAAAAAACCTGGATGTTTACGAGCGTGCAGCTAAGGGAATTACACTTGCATGGCAAGAACCGGCAAGATTTGAAGGTATAAGTATTGAAAAATTTATTAGCTCATCAGGGAAAGATATTTCACCCGATGATGTATCTAAAATTTTAAATGACGTCGGTATGGAACCAGAAAACTACCTTAACCGGAACGTAGATAAAAACTTAAGCGGCGGCGAGAGAAAGAAAGTTGAACTTGCATCAATACTTGCAATGAAGCCGGAGCTTGTTATTCTGGATGAACTCGACTCAGGGATTGATACGGAAACCATTGAAAATATTTTCAATGCGATTAATTATCTAAAATCAAACGGTTCTACAATAATTTTAATTACCCACAGCCAGTCTGTATTAAAGCAGGCAGAATATGCTTTCCTTATGTGCCACGGCAAGATTTTAAAGGAAGGCAAAACACCCGTAATAAACAAATATTTCACCAGGAAATGTCTTCCATGCGGGCACAAAAATGAGCCAGATTAGGAGGTCTATAAATGAGTATGGAAAATATTATCAATCAGGCAGGAATCTCGGATATTCTGGATAATGAAAAGACCGCCAGTCTTATAATCAACAAAGACAAAATAATCAGTAAAAATACCGTCCCCGGTCTAATCGTAGATGCTGAGGAGATAAAGGATGGGGTTAAAATAGATATAACCCTTAAAAATAATGTAACCATTGATATGCCTGTTCATCTATGTTTTGGAGTAACTGATAAAAAAGCAATACAAAAAATTAAACTAAACTTAAAAATAGGACAAAATTCTTCAATGTCTGTTTATTCTCATTGTGTCTTTCCTTTTGCAGAAGACGTAACCCATGCAATGGACGGCATTATAAAAGTTGGGCCAAATTCTAAATATTCATATCTTGAAAGGCATATCCACAGCGAAGAAGGAGGCATAAAAGTAATACCCAAAGCAATTGTTACCCTGGAAGAAAATGCAAGATATAAATCCGAATTTGAACTTATGAGGGGCAGAGTAGGACGGATTGATATGGATTATGAGGTATTTTGTAAGAGTTTCAGTATTATGGATATGTCTGTAAAAATAAACGGCAGGGGCAATGATATAATCAATATTAAAGAGAGCGGAAGTCTTATAGGGGAAAGCGCAAAAGGTGCTCTTACCTCAAGAATTGCAGTAAGAGATAATGCAAGTGCCAATATATATAACAAATTAATAGCTACAGCTGACTATGCCAGGGGGCATGTTGACTGCAAGGAAATTGTCATGGATAATGCCACCGCTAACGCTGTTCCGATAGTCGAAGTTAAAAATCCTAAGGCACATATTACCCATGAGGCCTCTATAGGAAGCGTCGATTCCAAAGAACTGCAGACTCTTATGTCCAGGGGGCTTGACGAGGAACAGGCGGTAGAGCTGATAATAGAAGGCCTTTTAAGCTGATTTATTTTTTAAGTTCAGGAGCTATATAGCGTTAGTATAAATTAAAATCATTTCTATTTTATAAGGAATAATATAAATAATTATTATTTTATTAACAATTTAAATAAAATCTTTCAGACCTGATATTAATTCTATGGTATTAGAACACAAAAAATACTGGCTTCTTTTTTACGGTTTAATAATTGGGGTATCATTTGACATCCTGTTCTATGATAAGACTCTGGGCATTTCTTATTTAATTTTTATTATCCTGATTCTACTTATATCCCTTGTAAGTTTCCGGGATTCTTTTAAAAAGTTAAATAATATAATCTGGCTATTTATGATTCCTGTATTGCTGCTTGCTGCCACTTTTTTCATTTACTCCAATCAGGTTTTAAAGATTTTAAACTATCTAATAGTTCCCTTTTTAATAATAATGTTCAGCGCCCTGATTACAGGGGTAAATAAATCAAACTGGCCGGATATAAGATTTATCGGAGATATAGTCAAAAGAATTTTTGTGCCCCTCGGATTTATACATAAACCATTTTTAGCATTATCCAGGGCAGATATTTCAGGAAGCAAAGAAAGCAGAAGTAAAGTTCTGCCAAAAGTATTCCTGGGTATACTTATTTCAGTTCCAATACTTGCAATTATTATATGGCTTCTCTCATCCGCGGATATTGTATTTAAAGATCTTTTTCTAAATATCCCTGTTTCAAAAATAGTAAAACACTTTCTGGTAATAATTACAGTTTCGGTTTATGCGACCTGTTTTTTATGGGCTCTAATAAAAGCATTTAATGAAAGAGAGCAGCGGCCCAAATACAGCAAGATAAAATGGAAATTATTTTTTGACCCTGTAATTTTATTGACTATACTGGTTTTAATAAATGCAGTCTACGCCATATTCTCTGTTATCCAATTTGCCTATCTTTTTGGCGGAAGTTCATTTGTCCTGCCTTCTTCTTACACTTACGCAGAATACGCAAGGAGGGGCTTTTTTGAACTGGTTGTTGTGTCAATTATTAATTTCGGAATTATGCTTTTCAGTATAACATTTGTAAAAAAAGATAATAAAAAAATCTTTACTGTCATAAAAATCCTTCTCACCCTGCTTGTAGTTTTTACCCTTATTTTACTGGTATCGGCATTTTACAGAATGTCAGTATATGAGCAGGCCTACGGATTTACGTACTTAAGGATATTTGTCCAGACTTTTATGATAATGCTCTTTTTCATTTTTATTGCCAGTATTATTTATATCTGGAACCTGAATTTCCCTGTAATTAAATCTTATTTTATAATCTCGCTTATAATTTATATAATAATGAATTTTGCCAATGTAGATGTCATAATAGCGGAAAATAATATCAACCGTTATTTTGATTCCGGGCAAATCGATATATATTATTTAGAAAGCCTATCTTACGATGCTATACCCCAGATGGAGAGATTTCTAACATCGGGTAATTATCCATCCGAATTAGAGAAAAAACAGATTACCGGGGAAATACTAGAACACTTCGAGCAAAAAAAATTAGAACTTGAAAGCCAGAAAAGCTGGCAGAGCTTTAATATTTCAAAATACAGAGCGGAAAAAATAATAAATGGATATATTAAGTAACTTTTTACCCTGCTAATAAGCACATCTATAAGAAAAGAGATTAATATCCTTAACTACTTGATAGGAAAAGAAGACATAGAAGAAGAATTCTTAAAATTAATTAAAGAATACCCTAATGTAAAAAAAGTATTACCTATACTTCTAGCTATAAGAGAGAATAAATTAAAAAATCCTTTATACGAAACATTTGTTAACAGTGATTATACTTTTAATTTAGAGTTATTATATAGTGGAGTTCTGGAAGAAGTAATACTATCCATGAGTATTAGATAAAGTTTAAACAGAATTTGTTATACTCCTATACTAGAAGCTAACAAGTGTTCTGACTGGCTCCCCGGGTAGGACTCAAACTATATGAACTTTAATTTCCTTGCATCTTCATCAACCTATCCAGCTGCCTAACCTCATCTTCCCTGCCCTTTACCTTACCATCCAGCTTCATTCTAAAAAGTTTATCAAGTACTATCCTGAATTTATCAGACGGCCTGTAACCCATCTCCTTAAGTGTCTCTCCGCTGATCTCAAGCCGCATATCACACAGGGTAGTAAGATACTTTTTAATATTCCTACAATATTTACTGCCCCAGCCGCAGGCAATAACCTGAAGTTCGGTAGGTATATCCCTTGCCTTATAATAAAGGGTAGAATTTTTTTCGATATCCCTATTAAGACTTCCTTTTACCCTATTCCACTTGCTGCAGGATTCAATAATATCACTTATATCCTTTTTCCTGACTTTCATTTCAGAACACCATTTTTTTATTTTTGCAGGACTTGACCCTTTTAAGAGAAGGATAAAAAGAAGCTTCCACTTTTTAATCTCGCCCTCCTTTTTATCCCTGCCGTAAAAATTTTCTAATTCGCTGTAATAATTTAAGATTTTCCTTGCCTGGCTTGTAAATCCTGAATCTACCTTTACCTTAAGCCCTATTTTCTTTAAGGCACCAAGTTCATCCAGCCTTTTTACTGCCTCAAGAGGATTATCCTCGCTAAATATCGAGATTAACTCATCCCTTATTCTTACCCCATTTAATCTGGAAACTATATCCATATCTATGGTAGTCCTGGCCAATCTTTCAGTCTGGCTGTCCATTTTAAAACCCAGCCGTTTTTCAAATCTTACTGCCCTAAAAATCCTGGTGGGGTCTTCTATAAAACTCATCTTATGCAGTACCCTGATTCTTTTATTTTTTAAATCTTCCCTTCCACCAAAGAAGTCAAGAATCTCACCAAGATTTTTTTTATTTAATGAAAGAGCCATGGTATTTATGGTAAAGTCCCTTCTTGAAAGATCCTGCCTTATATTTCCTGATTCAACCGTCGGTAATGCGGCAGGGCTTTTGTAATACTCCACCCTCGCAGTAGCTATATCAATATGCTGTCCATCTTCAAGCACGATAACGGAGGTACCGAATTTCCGGTGGGTTTCAAGTTTACATTTAAATCTCTTTGAAAGCTCTTTTCCAAACTTTATGCCATCACCTTCCACCACAATATCTACATCAAAATTAGGTACCTTAAGGAGCGCATCCCTCACGATTCCTCCCACAAGATAAGTGTCATATTTCAGAACTTTAGCTTTATCTGAAACATCATTCAGTATTTTTTGAACTTTTGGAGGGAAAACTTCCCACAAATTCTCAAAAACCCTGCCATGCAGAAATCTTAATATATCTTTTCTTGTAACTATCCCTATAATTTTTTTCTTATCAGTAACAGGTACCCTTCCAATACCATTTTCAATCATGAGATTCTGTATCCTTCCGATAGTAGAGTCCGGAGCAGCCCGGACAACACCATGGGACTTGAATCCCTTTACCGGCGCATGGGAAAGCCCATGACCTATAGCTTTGTCAACATCCTTCCTGGTTATTATTCCCACAAGATTATTATTTTTATCTACTATTGGTATACCTGAATGGCCATATTTTCTAAGTATTTCACTGACCTCTAAAATACTCACATCCTCGTTTACCACCTTTACAGGGTAAGACATAACATCCCCTGCCAGTAACGGCTCTTTTAGATTTTCCTTTAAAGAGCCAATGATTTTATTCTCTATCTCCTTAAAACCCAGATTATTTATAACTGCAGAAGCTGCCTGAGGATGGCCTCCTCCTCCAATAGTTTTAAGAACTTCGGATACATCCACTTCCTTATTATCACTTCTGGCTACCACATATATTTTCTCTTTCATTTTAACCCAGCAAAATGCTATATCCACATCCTCAACCAGCGACAATTTTCTGGTAAGCACCGAAAGACCTTCAATAAACTCGGGCATTTCTGAGCTTGATAACAATATGTCTACCTCTTTAACCTTTATTTTTCTACAATTCTTTATCAACCTTTCCAGAAGTTTATGCTGATTTTCAGATAAGGAAAGACTTAAAAACCTTAATGCCTCAAAAAGATTGGATTCTTTTTCCATAAGAAACGCAGCTGCCCTGAAGTCGGCAGGAGTAGTGCCGGGATAAGTAAAAGAACCTGTATCTTCATAAATTCCCAGGGTAAACAAAGTAGCTTCAAGCGGGGATATGTATATTTTCTTACTCTTTATAATATCTACCAGAATTGTTGTAGCAGACCCTGCTTCCATTGAATGATCACATGTCGCTTTTATATCTTCGGATGATTTATGATGGTGGTCATATACTATAACCTCAACATCCCTGTTACCCAGTGCCTTCTTTGCTGCACCAATTCTTGAGGCAATTTTTGTATCAACTACAATAACTCTCTTTACTTTTTTAAAATCCACTGCCCCTGAATTCAGAAGCGGTGGAAGCTCATCTTCGTAGAGAGTAATAAATTTTCTTACATTCTGGTTTATAGCACTGGGCAGTATTATTTTAGCTTCCGGATAGATTTTTTTTGCCGCGACCATGGCGGCAAATGAATCAAAATCAGAACTTACATGAGTAGTAATTATTTCCATATAAACCCCGGAAACTTTTATTTAAGCCTGTCGCCTCTTATAAATTCTGCTGCTGCTGGAACTCTGGCCTTATTTTACTCTCCGGCTCACTCAATATACTTATCATAGCAGACTATTTCAGAAAAGGTTTTTCTCCCTTTAATTTTTCCTTCTTCAGCCGGGGCCCCCAGTGGCGTTATAGCCACAACCCTTACGTCTTCAGGAATATCAAGAAGATCTTTTACCAGCTTTTCTTTAAAGGCTCCTATCCAGCATGTGCCCAGGCCTCTTTCAGTTGCAGCCAGTATTAAGTGTTCCAGAGCTATCCCTATATCTACAGGGTAACTATTCATATAGCCCCCCATAAGCTCATATGCATCATTCTCCCTGGCACAAGCTATTATCAGAATAGGCGCTTCCGACAGAAAAGTCTGATTATTACATGCAATAGCCAGGTCATTTATTTTTTTTCTATCCTTTACTACAACTAATTTCCAGGGCTGGAGGTTCTTGGCTGATGGAGCTTTCCTGAATGCCTTAAGAACATAATTTAAATCTTCTTCTTTTACTTTTTGAGGTTTGTAAGACCTTATACTTCTTCTTTTCTCTATAAGATCCATCAGACAATTAAATTTTTTCACTATGCATTACCCCCTTTTTCATAATCTATAAACTGGATCTTAAAGATCTGCTTACACAATCCCTGTAACTTAATACTATTTTTTAATATTTAGATTGAAACTACTTTATATTAACACTCTAATTTTCTCAAGTAATAATTCCCTACCCGAAATTACGGACATAATTACCAGTATATTCCTTAAAAAAGCAAATGAAACTTTAAGGAATTATCCGCAAAAATTCTTATAGACCCAATAAATTCATTTTAACAATAAATTTTAGCGATGCAAACTTTATAGTTCTTTGATATATGATGAATTAAGCAAGTCAATATCAAATAGTTTAAGGTATTAAAACAAATTAAAATAATATTTTTAAAATATTATTTACCCTGTTTGCATCTTCTAGCTTACTTCGGATAGAAAGCTTTACTCTTATATAATTCCATAAGTCTTGAAGTTATATTACCGGGAACCTCTGCATTAAGCTCAAACCTGTCCACCTTCCTTACCGGAACTATCTCTGCAACTGAGCTGGTCTTAAATATCTCATCTGCGTTTATAAAATCCCGGTAATGAACTTTTTTTTCCCTCACTCTTATCCTGTTTTCCCTGCACAGGTCAATAACTACTTTTCTGGTTACACCCGGCAATATATTCTGGGTAATCGGTGGGGTATAAACTGTGTTTCTTTTTACAAAAAAAATATTGCTTGAGGCGCCCTCCAGGACTAGATGGTCGGCAGTCAGGAATATAGCTTCCCGTGCCCCTTTATAATTTGCTTCATCCTTTGCATAAATATTCTCAAAATAATTAATGAGCTTGTGGGGATAAACAGGGCTCCCTACAGAAGGCCTCCTTATTGAAGACGAAATAATTTTTATTCCTCCTGTATAATCTCCGCCCTGTTGGTTCTCAAGTTTTTCTGCAATTACTATGAGAGAAGGTTTATAGTTACTGTTAAAATAAAGGTCTCTACCATGAACGCCCCTGGTTACTATCACTTTTATATAAGCATCTTTTTTCCCAAGATTATTTTTATCCATTGTTTTATTTATGGCTTCTTTTATATGTTTCTCATCAAAGGTAAGATTATATTTTAAAACCTTCAGGGAGTGGAAAAGCCTCTTAAGGTGCTCATCAAGCATAAATACAGAGCCCTTATAACTTTTCAATGTTTCGTAAAGACCGTCACCATATAAAAAACCCCTGTCCTTCACCGGAACTTTAGCCCTGCCTGAAACAGCCATTCTCCCGTTTATAAAAATAAAATTAAACATATAAGATCCTTTAAATTGAGTTTATATTATATCTATAATAATTTTTTTAAATTCTTACCCGTAAAGAATTTTAAGGTTTCCTCCAGTGCGATTCCCTTATCCAGTGTCTCGGCATATTCCTCAAGCGGGGTTGAATCTTCTACAATGCCACCGCCTACATTATAATAGAATTTATTTTTTTTAATAACAAATGTTCTTATAACAATATTTAGATCAATTGTAGAGTCAATTCCTATATAACCAATTGAACCGGTATAAACACCCCTTGCTTTCGGCTCCATTTCATCAATAATTTCCATCGCCCTTATCTTGGGCGTGCCAGTTATTGAACCTCCGGGGAAAGACGCTTTTAATATATCAGAAATATCTATCCCCTTTTTAACTCTTCCAACAACTGTGGAAACAGAATGAAAAACTCTTGCATATTTCTCAATTACCGCATGTTCGGATACTTTGACTGACCCATAATAGCAAAACTTACCCAGGTCGTTTCTTTCCAGGTCAACAATCATATTTAATTCTGCCCTGTCCTTAATACTGTTTTTTAGCTCGTTTATATTTTTATAATCATCACGAGTATCCCTGCCTCTGGGCCTTGTCCCTTTTATAGGCCTTGTTTCTATGGTATCACCTTTTAAAAATAAAAATCTTTCAGGGGATGAGCTGCCTATACTAAAACCAGGAAACTTTAAGAAAGCAGAGAAAGGAGCAGCATTTTTAACCCTCAATATATAATACAGGTCCATTGGCTCAACAGGCAGGCGCGCTTTAAATCTCTGGCTAAAATTTGCCTGATAAATATGGCCGCTGTGGATGTATTCTTTTATTTTAATTACTTTTTTTATATAGCTTCTCTTGCAGATATTTGAATTAAGTTTTATCCCTGAAATATTTCTACTGTAATATTTCTTAATTATATCTTTTCTTATGCTGCCGCTTCTGTCACTCCCACCTTTTAAAATCCTGTAAATCTCCTCTATGCTTAAATTTATTTTCTTTATCAAATCTTTATCTCTTATTTCTAAATCAATATAATCACCTTTATTATATAAAGACAGACGGGTATTTTTAGTCCCTCTAACTTTCTTATCCTGGCTTCGTTTGTCCCTCAAAGGGAAATTCTTTATAAAATACCATTTTCTTTCCCTGTGGCTATAAGCCAGAAGTCTGTCATAATATGTAAGATAAAATAAGGGGATTCCAATGTCATCAACCGCACTGCATGGAAGAGTTTCAATATAATTTTTTAAGTCGTATGAGAAATAACCCATAAATCCTCCCCTGAAATCAGGGAGCTTCTCCTCAATACTTTTTGTTACCTTTTTTACCCTTCCCTTATCTATATAAGTAACCTTTATATTTGTTGTATCATACCCTGGAAAACCATAGATATATTCCCTTATATTCTGCTTTAAAAAAGATAAAGGATGCTGGTAGGAATAGTAACTTACTCCTGAAGAAGTGCTTGCAAATTCGTTTCTGTAACCCCAGCTTCTTATAACTATTTTCGGATTCCAGGCAATGTAAGAAAATTTAGAATATTTGCTCCCGGCAAGGCTGCTGTCCAGAAAACAAATGAAGTCAGCATTTCTTAATATATAAGCTGCATCCTGGGGCTGAATTTCTAAATTAACAGCTGAAATTGTGGAAAGGATTTTCATAAATTTATGAAGTTCTTAAGTATTTTCAATCCCTGCGGCGTCAGGAAGGATTCGGGATGAAATTGTATTCCTTCCAGCTTAAAATTTTTATGTCTTACTCCCATTACAATACCGTCTTCAGTATAAGCAGTCACTTCAAGTGAAGATGGAATAGAATCTTCTTTTAAAATAAGAGAATGATATCTTGCAGCTTCAAATGGGTTTTTTACGCCGGTAAAAATGGTTTTCTCATCATGGTGAATTAAAGATGTCTTGCCATGAATTACTATCCCTGAATTAATAACTTCTGCACCAAATATTTCTCCAATACACTGGTGTCCGAGGCATACTCCCAGTATGGGTATTTCCTTATAAAAATTTTTTATTATTTCCTTTGACATACCGGCATCTTCCGGCCTTCCAGGACCGGGTGAAATTACTATTCTTGATGGAGACATATTTTTGATTTCATCCACAGTTACTTTATTATTTCTCCTGACCACGATATTTTCCCCCAGAATTCCCAGGTACTGGACCAGGTTAAAAGTAAAGGAATCATAATTATCTATCATAAGTATGCCTATTTTTTTTGTTCTGGTTATAGTTTTCATAATCTCATTAAATTCATTTTTAATAATTCCCATTAATTTTCATCTATATTAATCTAAAAATATATCTTATCTGGCTTAAATTAAATTATATTAGAAGCAGGGAAAAATCTCAAAAATAATTATTATATCTAAAATTAGAGTCACTTCTGCCCGATTTGATAAATTACCAGCTTAAGGTTAAAATCTTAAATTATGATAAAGGTAAAAAATCTTACAAGAAAGTTTGAAGATATTACTGCAGTAGAAAATATCTCATTTGATATCGGCGAGAGTGAAATCTTTGGGTTCCTGGGACCAAATGGTGCAGGAAAAACTACAACAATAAGGATGCTCTCAACTATTATTTCCCCAACTTCAGGCAGCATAAATATAGATAACAGAGACACCAAAAGCGGCGGTGAACATATAAGGTCAATAATCGGTCTTCTTACCGAGTCCCCGGGATTATACGAAAAAATATCAGCTTATGCTAACCTTGACTATTTCTCCAGCTTTTACGATATAACACCTGAAAGAAGAAGAAAAAACATTGAAAAATATCTTAAAATGTTTGGACTATGGGAAAGAAAAGATGACCTTGCCGGTACCTATTCCAAAGGTATGAAACAGAAACTTGCATTATCCCGTGCCCTCGTACATGAACCAAAGATACTGTTTTTAGATGAGCCAACTGCGGGGCTTGACCCTGAAAGTGCTTATATGGTAAGAAATTTCATTGAAAGCTTAAAAAAAGAAAAAACTACTGTTTTCCTATGCACCCATAACCTTGAGGAAGCGTCTAACCTCTCCGACAGGGTCTGTATAATAAAAAGAAAGATCATTAGAATTGCTACCCTTGATGAGCTGCAAAACAGCAGTGAAAATAAAATAGTTGAAATTATATTCAAGGATAAAGCAGAAAAATACATAAAACTCCTGGAAGAAATTAACGAATTAAAAGATATTAAGATAGATGATAATAAAGCAACAGTGGCAATTGAGAAACCCGAAACCTCCAACCCGGAGATTATTAAAAAACTTACGGTTAACGGTGCCCAAATCCTTTATTTTAATGAAGTAAAGGCAACTCTTGAGGAGATATATCTTGGTTTAATAAAAGATGAAGAGGCAAAATGAAAAAAGCAGCTATCATTTTTAAAAAGGAAATAAAAGAAGTTATAAAAAATAAAAATATATGGTTGTCCACTCTTATAATTATAACTATATTTTCAATTGTGATGCCAGCAGGACTTATTCTGGGAAGCGAATCCATATTAGATGACGAGGATACTGCTAACTTTATAAATAAAGCATTTGGCATAGTTGACGAACCCTTAAAAGTGCTTATCGGTTTTATCTTGAAGCAATTGCTTCTTCTCCTGTTATTTATTCCTGCAATGGTTTCCAGTCTTATCGCACCATCCTCGGTAATTATGGAAAAGGAAAATAATACATTGGAGCCGCTTCTGGCAACTCCCATAGGAGCATCCGAGCTTCTTCTGGGAAAAACACTTACAGCTATCATACCATCACTTGTTATTACTACTATTAGCTTTATTATACTGACAGTAGTTGTTGATATAACAGCATTTATAAAGCTTGGCTATCTTCCCCTGCCCAACCTGGAATGGGTAATAGTCGCATTTATTTTAAGTCCCATACTGTCCTTTATAATAACCATGATAAGCATTATAGTCTCTTCAAGGTCCACTGACATCAGGAGTGCCCAGGGAATAGGGTCAACAATTATATTGCCTATTTATCTAATTATAGGACTGCAGCTGGCAGGATTTTTCCTCTTAAGTATAACTTATCTTCTGGTAGGATGCTTGGTACTGCTGGCGGTTTGCCCTTTTGTCCTGAAGATTGCTGTTAAGGTTTTTGATAGGGAAAATATTATTACAAAATGGAAGATGAAAGCTTAAAAACATTCTTTATTTATGCATAAATATCGGAATATAATTAAATTATATTTAAATTAATTTTTAAATATAATTTTTGCGTTATAGATATCTTCAGATATTGATACACGCATTACCCATTCCAAGATAAACCCCGGCGTAGTAAATTATACATTGACAAAAGCTTATAAAAGAGACTATACTTGAATTTCTCTTTTGTTTAATGATATTTTTTATTAAGAGATAAGGTTTTGTTATTCGCGATTACCTCTCTAAAAAGAAATGTTGTAAAGCTTGGAGAAACTATAATGACAAAAAGGAGGTAAGAGAATGCAAAGTAACAAACTTTATGTAGGAAATCTAAACTACGCTGTTACTGACAAGCAGTTGGAAGAACTTTTTTCCCAGCACGGACAGATTAAAGAAGTTATCATAATAGGAAATAAGGGATTCGGATTTGTTGAAATGACAGATGCGTCAGAAGCAGAAAAGGCAAAAGAAGCTTTAGATGGCACATCCTTTGAAGGACGTACGCTAAAAGTTGATGAAGCCCGTCCCAAAAGAGTAGCAACAGAGAGTAGTTATAGAAGATATTAAATTAATTGGAATAGTAATTAAATTAGTTTGATAAAATATATAAAGACCCCGCCTCAAGCGGGGTCTTTATAATTAATGTAAACCTGTATTACTAAAATATATATTGGTTGGCATGAAAATTTCTAAATGCCAATATTGTTTCCCCTCATTATTATAACTGTCTAATTACCGGAACCCTCTTATTATTACTAAACAAAGAGCCGCCCTATCTGGAATACCAGAAAAGATACCGTCCATGCGAGAAGCAGGGTGTAACCAATCTGGAACAACATCTCTTTTGTACCCGCTTCTTTCCTGAATATAGCCATAGCAGCAAGGCATGGGAAATAAAGCAGGGTAAATAACATGAAATTATAACCAACAAGGGGAGTATAGTGTTTATTTAAAGCTGTTTGTAAAGACTCGGACTGACTGTCTGCATCTTCTATACTGTAAAGTGTACCCATAGTGGAAATAATCACTTCCTTTGCTGCAATTCCTGAAATAGTGGCCACCGCAATTCTCCAGTCAAAGCCAAGAGGCCTGAAAACTGGCTCCATAAAATGCCCTATTCTGCCAGCAGCTGAATATACTAGCTTCTCACCGGCCATCTTTGCCTCTATTTCAGATATCCTGCTGTTATATTCATCACCGGTAATCTCCCCATTCTGATTAAGCAGCTCAATTTCCTCAATCTGGCTCTCATAATCCTGAGAGTAGTTATCCCCTATCATTGGAAAGGTAAATAACACCCACATAAGTACCGATATTGCCAGGATTACAGTTCCGGCTTTTTTAATATATTCCCATACTCTTTCCCAGGTATGAATCAGCACCCCTTTAAGTGTTGGCATACGATATGGCGGCAATTCCATAACAAATGGTTCTGATTCACCCCTAAATCTTGTCGCCCTTAGCACCTTAGCCGTAATGACAGCCATCAGTACACCTACTAAATAAATTGAAAATATAACATTTCCTGCTATTTCAGGGAAAAATGCCCCTGCAAACAGTATATATACAGGAAGACGTGCACCGCAGCTCATAAAGGTATTTATGTGCATGGTAACCAGGCGGTCCCGTTTGTTCTCAAGAATTCTGGAACCCATATAAGCAGGAACCGTACAGCCAAATCCAATGACAAGAGGAATAAAAGATTTCCCATGAAGACCTATCTTATGCATTACCCTGTCCATAACAAATGCAGCTCTTGCCATATAACCTGAATCTTCAAGAACAGCTATTGCAAAGAAAAGCATTATTATGTTGGGGGTAAAGGTTATAACTCCTCCTACACCTCCTATTACCCCGTCTACCAGAAGTGACCTTATAAGGCCCTGTGGGGTGATACCTGAAATTAAAGCTCCCAGCTTTTCAAAACCTAATTCCAACCATCCTACGGGATATTTACCCAGGGAAAATACAAGCTGGAACATAAGCCACATTATAAACAAAAATATTGGTATACCGAATATCCTGTTTGTAAATATCCTGTCAATCTTCTCGCTCTTATCCAATTTTCCCGTTTCAACTTCCCTGCATGCCTCAAGAAGCGCTCCTTTAATGAAACCATATCTTGCATCAGCTATTATTACTTCAGGAGAATCCCGCAGTATGCTTTTTATATGATTTATGGAGCTGGTAACTGCCTCTGAAATTTTCTGGTACTTCTCACCTGCATCCTTCTCTATTGTATCTATTACTTCTTTATCCTGCTCAAGAAGCTTTAATGCAACCCACTTGATATTAAAATTAAAGATATGTATCTTTTCCTTTTCTAAAGCTGATATGATGTTTGAAATTTCATTTTCTATTTCCTCGCCATATTTTACCTCTATCTTTTTTCTTCTCTCACTTTCCACTGTTTTTATTATCTCTTCCAGAATCTCCCCTTTTCCTATTCCTTTAGAACCCACAGTTTCTATAATAGATGCTCCCAAAAGCTCCGAAAGTAAACCGATATCAGTTTCTTTTCCGATTTTTTTCGCAACATCTGACATATTAAATGCCAGGATAAGAGGTGTGTTAAGCTCTATTAGCTGTACTGCAAAATAGAGGTTTCGATCAAGATTTGAGGAATCAACAACATCAATAACTACATCCGGCTTTTCGTTGATAATAAAATTTCTGGATACTATTTCTTCCTGGGAATAAGCTGTAAGACTGTAGTTTCCCGGAAGATCAATAATATTAATCCGGTATCCTTTATATTCGATAACACCTTCTTTTTTTTCTACAGTAACACCGGGATAATTGCCTACATGCTGTCGCAAGCCAGTTAGATTGTTGAAGATAGTTGTTTTACCTGAATTGGGATTTCCGGTAAGAGCAACGGTTATCTCTTTATTTTGCATCAAATCTCCTCAACCTGAATTCTTTCAGCCATTCCTCTTCCAATTGCAAATTTGGTGCCTTTAATAATAACGCATCTCGGGCCTCCCCTGGATGCTCCTGAAATATAAAAAATTTCTCCAGGTATAAACCCCATGGCACATAGTCTGGAATTAATTCTATATCCCCCATTAATCCTTACCAGCCTGTATTTTCTTCCAGGTACAGCGTCAGCCATGCTAAAATATTTTTCATGTATTAGCGGAACCCTTCGTGGTCCCCTTATAATATGTTTTCTAAAACCCCATCTTCTCATTTTAACTAGCCTCATCAATATTAGATATGTCTAACTTTAATAGGAATGCTTACTTTTGTCAAGATTTAAAAAGATTTTATTCAATAAATTTTATTATTACTGTCCACATCCATCCTTCTTGCAGCAACTACTGGGATGACGGCCATACTTGGCATAATAATTAAAATTCTTAAGCCATGGCGGATTTCCTTCAGGGCATGTATCTATGAACCTTGTAAACTTTATCATCTTTTTCATAGCTTCCTTACTTATATAATGCTCTATATTGCAAGCATCTTCCTTTGAAGTATCATTACTCACCCCAAGGACCGCCGTTAAAAACTTATATAACTCTTTATGTTTGCCATAAACTTCCTTAGCCCGTCTATAACCTTCATCAGTTAATTCCAGATACCCGTATTTCTCATGATTTACAAACCCTCTATTAGTAAGTTTACCCACAGCATCAACCACTGAAGGTGTTTTTACATCCAGGAATTTAGCAATTTCCTTTACCCTTACCACTTTGTTAGAAAGACTTACAACGTATATCGCCTCTATATAATCTTCAAGACTCTGTGATAATTTCATCATAAAACATCACTTTTTTTTGAATCTAATATTGTTAGACAAATCTAACTATAAGCATAAAAAAAGATTTTGTCAAATTCAAAAAACCTGGCCGGATATTAAAATTTATATAATAACCTTATTTCTGCCCTCTGCCTTAGCCTTGTATAGAGCATCATCGGCATACTTAATAAGCCCCTCCATATTTGTAGAATTGAAGGGAAAACTTGAAACTCCTATACTTATGGTAAGGCTACCTGCTGGCTTCATCATTTCCTCGCCTTCAAATTTACTCTGGTATACAACTTCCCGCAATCTTTCAGCAAAAACTCTGGCATTTTCTTTATTGGTTTCACTGCATATTACTGAAAATTCTTCTCCGCCATAACGGTATACCTTGTCTGTATTCCTTTTACTTTCCAGGAAAATTTTTCCAATCCTTTCTAAAACCATATCGCCCCTCTGGTGACCATAAGTATCATTATATTTTTTAAAGAAATCAATATCTATCATAAGAAGTGACAGGCTCTTGACATATCTTATAGCCTCATTAAGTGTATTTCTTAAATCAAAATCAAATTTCCTCCTGTTATAAACACCGGTTAATTCATCTACCACAGTTAATTTTTTTATTTTTTCATAATTAAGTGCCCTCTCTATCGCAACAGAAACTTCATGAGCAAGTATATTTAAAAAATATTCATGCTTGCTTGAAAACGCATTTGTCTTTTTTGAGTCAATGTAAATAATACCTCTTACTTCATCCTTCACTATAATGGGTATGCATATCATGGAGGTTGTCTTTTCTCCCCTGGGGATGCTGTATTTAAAATATGAGCTTTCAATATTGCCTATAAACAATTTATTCTTTGTGGATAATATATACTTTATAAGAGGCATTTCTCTTGTAAACTCTACCTGCCTGATACTGTTTCCAAAGCCGATCTCACTTTGAAGCTTGACTTCATCTTCGTCTATAAGGATTATGGCACATCCATTACAATTAATTACTTTAAATACTTGCTCAACAATTAAGTCGCAGACTTTTTCTAATTCCAGCTCTGATCCAATTGAAATTGCTATACCGAAGATAGCTTTTAAAATTTTTAAATCAACACTATCTTTATTATCCATCTTTAATTAATCTTTGAACCAGAATTTCTAATTTTTAGATATAAAATAAAATTAATATACTAATTTAATTATAAATCTTAAAAAATTTTTATTCTACTTTTTTACTCTTATACTTATTATAATATAAAAATAATTTAAAAAAATAGCCATACCTGTATTCAAAAAATGTTTAAATTAAATATTATCGGGTATAATACACTAATAAAAATAAGAATATTAATATATTAAAAATTATCAATGTTTTCCGGAAAATTTATTTTTTTAAAAAAAACATGCGGTTTTACTCTTGTTGAATTGCTTATAGTCATAATTATCCTGGTTGTATTAACAGCAATTGCTGTTCCCTCCTATACCCTTATCACCAACAAGGCAAAGGAAACAGCAGCTGAAACTGAAATGCAGAATATTGTTAAAGCACTTGAGGTATATTCTTCAGAAAAAAATATCTATCCTACCGAAGCCGACTATCCCGACGAGCTTATAACCAGCGGAATCATGTCCAATGTCCCCGAAAATGACCCGTGGGAAACTACCTATGACTATACCTCCGGTGATGGAAGTAGCTATGTTCTTAAAAGCTTTGGTATAAATAAGGCAAGTGGCGGAAATGATGATATAGTTTTTATAAACGGGATTATGACGGAAGACGGCGCATACCCAAATTCTTAAAATCCAGGTAAAATGGTACTGCTATTTATTTTCTTTGATTTTTCTAACAATTGCATCTGCAAATTCACTGGTACCGACAGCAGAAGGGTCGTCCCTATCAGGTTTTAGATCGTAAGTAACATATTTTCCTTCCCTGATATCTTCCGCAATAGACGATTCCAGTATATCAGCAGATTCTTTTTCTCCCACGTGCTTTAACATCATAACCGCAGATAACATCATTGCAGTTGGATTTACTTTATTCTGTCCCTTATATTTTGGAGCACTTCCATGTGTGGGCTCAAATAATGCAATATTTTCTCCAATGTTTCCCCCGGGAGCAACGCCCAATCCCCCGACCAGTCCAGCAGCAAGGTCAGAAATTATGTCTCCATACAGATTCGGTAAAACAAGAACATCGTAGAGCTCAGGTTTCTGTACCAGCTGCATGCACATATTATCTACAATTCTATCTTCTGATTCTATATCATTATATTCTGATGCAACTTTCCTGAATACATCCAGGAAAAGGCCGTCAGAATATTTCATTATATTTGCCTTGTGCACACCTGTAACTTTCTTCCTTCCGTTCTTACGAGCATACTCAAAGGCAAATCTAATTATTTTTTCGGACCCTTCTACGGAAATTGGCTTAATACTTATTCCGCTATCTTTCTTTACCAACGAATCCTTCTTTTCCTTTATGAACTCTATAAGCTGCTTTGTTTCAGCTTCTCCTTTTTCAAATTCAATCCCTGCATACAGATCCTCGGTATTTTCCCTTATTATCACAAGGTCTATATCACTGTACCTGCTTTTAACTCCGGGGTAGCTTTTACAGGGCCTCACGCAGGCATAAAGATTAAATAACTTTCTCATGGCAACATTAACACTTCTAAAACCGGTTCCTACAGGAGTGGTTATGGGACCTTTTATACCCACCTTATTCTCTCTTAGTGATTTAACAACTCTATTGGGAAGGACAGCTCCTTCCTTCTCGTAAACTTCTGCGCCGGCGTTTACAACATCCCAATCAATATTTACCCCTATTGCTTCAACCACTTTTACCATAGCATCTGTAATCTCAGGTCCTATCCCATCACCCGGTATCAATGTTATTTTATGTTTCATAAATTAAACCCCTTGTTTCTCCTAATATGGTCTGCCAGCCCACCATCATTTAAAATTTTTATCATCACTTCCGGCAAAGGTTTGAAATTTATTTTTATATCTTTAGTCTTATTACTAATAATTCCCTCCCTTAAATTTATCTCCAGCGTGTCTCCTTCATCAATTTTATCAGTATCACATACCAATGCTGGAAGCCCTACGTTAATACTATTCCTGAAAAATATACGGGCAAAAGATTTTGCCAGAACTGCTGCCACACCTGCGATTTTCATTATTACCGGTGCATGTTCCCTGCTTGAGCCAAGACCAAAATTCCTCCCCCCGACAACAAAATCGCCTGGTTTTACTTTTTTTGCAAATTCCGGGTCCGCGTCCTCAAGAACATGCTTAGCCAGCTCAGGTAAATTTGATCTCAGGTGAAACAGTCTCCCTGGCGCAATTAAATCAGTTGAAATATCATCTCCAAATTTAAAGCTTCTACCGGTTAAAATTTCTGCATTTTGTCTATTTACAATCATTAACCCAAAACCTCCCTCGGGTCCGCAATATAACCTTTAATTGAACTCCATGCTGCAGTTGCAGGCGAGCTTAAATAAATAAAAGAATCAGGATTTCCCATCCTTCCTTTAAAATTTCTGTTCTGAGTTGACAGGCATATTTCTCCATCCCCGAGTACTCCCTGATGTATTCCTACACAGGGGCCACATCCCGGGGACTGGACTACAGCTCCGCTCTCCGCAAATGTTTCAAGAATCCCTTCTTTTAGTGCCCTTAAATATATATCCATTGAAGCCGGCACCACGATAAGTCTTACCCCGCTTTTTACCTTTCTGTCTTTAAGTATGCCGGCAGCTATCTTCAGGTCGCTAAGCCTTCCGTTTGTACAGGTTCCGATAAATACCTGGTCAATCTTAATTTTTTCCAGGGCATCAACCGGCAGGGCATTATCTACAGTATGGGGCTGTGAAACCATGGGTTTAATAACCGAGCAGTCTATGTCCACTGACTTTTCATATATTGCCCTCTTATCTGCATATATCTTCCTGAAACAATCACCCCTGCCCTGATTTTTTAAATACTCAAGTGTAATATCATCAGATGGGAAAATACCCGTTTTCGCCCCTGCTTCCACTGCCATATTTGATATAGTAAACCTCCCGTCCATATCAAGCCTGGCAGAAACTTCACCACCGAACTCCAGCGCCTTATAAGTTGCTCCGTCCGAGGTAACCATCCCAATTAAATAAATAATGAGGTCCTTGGCAAATACTCCTTTATTTACTTTTCTATTAAAATTCACTTTTATCGTCTGCGGAACCATAAGCCAGGTTTTAGCCAGTGCATAACCAACTGCTATATCTGTTGAGCCCATCCCTGTCGCAAAAGCCCCCAGGGCTCCAGAAGTGCAGGTATGGGAATCACCTCCTATAACAATATCACCGGGGCAGGTATATGATTCAACCAGAATCTGGTGGCAGACACCCTTTCCCACATCACTTAATCTTGCACCTGCCTGCGATGCAAAATTCCTCAGAACATTATGTGAATTGGAAAGCTCCATTCTCGGGCTTGGTGCCGAATGGTCAATAAAAAAAATAGATTTTTCAGGTTTTTTAACACCGCTAAAACCCATCTTTTTGAGCTGGCTAACCGCCAGGGGACCTGTTCCGTCCTGGGACATGACCACATCTACATCAACTATGGTAATATCACCTGCTTTAAGTTCCTTGCCTGCATGCTCACTTATAATTTTCTCTGATATTGTTTTATCCAAAGACCCTCCAGTCTTACTCCGCAACTTCCAGCTTTTCTTTTTTATTTTTACTTTTTTTTACATATTCATTATAGATATACATAAGTTCCTTATCAAAAAGAGGCCTCTTCAAATCTATGGACATATCCCTTGCCATCGCAAGTAAATCATTTGCCTCCTTGTCAGTAAGGTCTATATTGAATTCTTTAAATTTATGCAAAATTGTATGTGAACCTGAGTGCTTGCCCACAACCAGCTGCCTTGTCAGGCCTACCTCCTTGGGGTTAAAAACCTCATAATTTTTTGGATTTTTTATAACCCCGTCTACATGTATTCCCGATTCATGGGCAAATACATTTGTCCCCACAATTGCCTTCCATATAGGAATGGCACGTGATGAGGACCTTGCTACATATTCAGCGATTTCCCTGAACTTTGATGTGTCAATACCAAGCTCTATATTTTCAAGGTACTTTAAAGCCATTACAATTTCTTCCATAGCGGCATTACCAGTACCTTCACCGAGCCCTCCCACACTGGCTACCAGACTTGATGCACCACCTCTTATCCCGGCCATTCCGTTGGCAGTGGCCATCCCAAAATCATTATGGTTATAAATCTCGATTGGAATATCCATAGCACTTAAGATAGTGCTTATATATAAAAAAGTCCTGAAAGGGTCAAGCCGGCTTACAGTATCACAAATCCTGAATCTGTATGCACCTTTCTTTGCAGAAATAGATATCAATCTTAACAGGAATTCGAGATCGGTACGGGTAGCATCCTCAGCGCTGACTATAAAGGTAATCCCATTTTTCCGCGCTGCCTTTATAGTCTGCCTCAATTTGCCTATAACCCATGTCTTGTTTTTCTTATATTTTTCCTTAATGTGAATATCAGAAGTGGAAATATTTATAACTACATTTTTTGCCCCACACTGAACTGCATATTCAATGTTCTCGGGCTCTGCTTCGCAATAAACAAAAAGCTTAGCATTGAAATCCTCCTTTAATATTTCCTTAATTATTTCCCTCTCAACAGCCCCCAGTGCAGGCGTGCCTATCTCAATTTCAGGTATGCCTATTTCGTCAAGCATTCCTACTATTCTAATTTTTTCATGCTTTGAAAAAACCACACCTGCTGTTTGCTCTCCGTTCCTGAGGGTAGTATCTATTATATTCACATATTTTTCACTTTTTGCTATCGCCATCACTTACCTCCCTTTTTAACTGCTTTCCTTGTCCCCTTCTTACTTTTATACGATTTGTAAGTATCAATTATCTCGCTATCAAAAAGAGCCCTCTTAAGAGACACTGATTTATTTCTTATTATCTCTGCAAGTTCTTCAGCATCATTGCGGCTTATCTTAATACCCAGTGTATTTAATTTATATATTATGGTTTCTACTCCCGAATATTTTCCCAGTATTATTTTTCTTTCCAGGCCAACATCTTTATCGCTGAATAATTCATAGGTTTTTGGATTGGCCAGCACTCCCGAAGCTTTGCTTTCGGCCTCATAAACAAATAAATTTCCTCCAACAATAGATTTCCAGGCAGGAAGAACCCTGTTTGAAGCTTCAGCAACATATTCAGACAGTGCCCTGAAATGCTTTGTATTAAATCCCATATCAACCCCTTCAATATATTTCAGGGCCATAACGAGCTCTTCAAAGGCAGCATTCCCTGCTCTCTCGCCCAGCCCGTTTATAGTAGTATTGACATAATTTGCCCCTGCCTTAATGCCTGCTATTGCGTTTGCAATAGCCATCCCAAAATCATTATGGGTATGCATTTCAATATCTATCCCGATTATGTCTATTATAGTTTTTACCCTTATAAAAGTTTCAAAAGGGTCGAGAATTCCCAGGGTATCACAATACCTCAACCTGTCTGCCCCGGCATCCCTGGCAGTTCGTGCAAATGACAGGAGAAACTCCATGTCAGAACGTGAAGAATCCTCTGCATTTACCGAAACATAAAGATTATACCCCTTGGCATAATCCACGCATCTTTTAACATTTTCCAGTACCCATTCTCTGCTCTTCATAAGCTTTTGCTCAATATGTATGTCAGAAGAAGATATAGAGATAGCTACCGCATCAACACCGCACTCTACCGAAGCATCTATATCTGACTTAACTGCTCTGTTCCATCCAAGTATGCTGCAGCCAAGACCAAGCGAAGCAATTTTTTTAATTGCCTCTTTCTCTTCTCCTCCCATGGTAGGGATACCTGCTTCTATCTGATGAACCCCTATCTTATCAAGCATCTTTGCTATCTGTATTTTTTCTTCATTCGCAAATACAACTCCTGCAGTCTGTTCTCCGTCCCTTAAAGTAGTATCATCTATTTTTATATCCTTTGGATCAATTTTAGTTCCTGCCTTCTGCGAAAATTCAGTAAATAGGTCTATTCCTCTCATAAATATCACCTTTCATTGCCAATAAATGTTTAAAAAACTCAAAAATATATAAAAAATTATAGATTTTTATAATTTTAGTTGTAATTATAACATTTTTTTAAAAAACATTATATTTTTTACAAAAAATTTTAATATTTCATAAAAAATACTTATTTTTTATATTTTATGCCCTATTTTAATGAAACTATTTCATTATCTATAAATTTTTACTCGTGATTCTATTAGTCTAAAAAAAGAAGTATAATGTCAATAAATAGTCTTCATATGCAAGATAGCTCTAAAATTTAAAAAAATATTTTTATGGAAAATAACCATAAGAAAAACAGAAGTTCTGCTATAGTAATAAGATGGTTTGCCCGGGTTATCGGTACAATTATTAGCTTTTTCTGGTTTGCATCTTTAGTTTTAAGCTTTATAGCAGAATTTGGCGAACCCGTTCACATTGAAGGTATTATACTTTTCATCCTCATTGTAGCCAATACAGCAGGGGTGATAACCGCATGGATAAAAGAAAAAGCCGGGGGAATAATAACCATAACTGCCGCTATATCATTATGCATCTTTTCTTATATCAGCGCAGGCCACCATAAAATATTTGCTATGTCAATTTCAGGGTTTCCTTTTTTGATATCCGGTATCCTTTTTATTATAAGCTGGTGGATGATAAAAAAAGTTCCGTCACATAAATAATAAAAATAGTTTGTTTATAATACTCTTTCTTCCCTGTATAAGTTTTAAAACAAAAAGATAAATCTTATATAACCCCTTTAAAAAAATTTTATAAGTTTTTAATTATGCATTTTTTTAAATTTTAAAAATATAAGCAGGATGGATGCAACCAGAGATATTATTGCCCCTGTTAAAAACGCTGCCCTGAAATTATAAGCTTTCCATATAAACCCAAACACTACAGAAGCAGGAAGAGCACCAATCCCCAGTGACAGATTATAAAACCCATAAGCTGTACCGAGATTATTTTCCGGTACAATATCAGCTATAAGGGCTCTTTCAGCTCCCTCGGTCAGGCCAAAATATAATCCATAGACTATAAATAACACATAAATAAGATAGCCCTTACTTACATAGGCAAAACCAAGATATGTAAGGAAATAAACAAACCAGCCAGATAAAATCATTATTTTCCTACCTATCTTATCAGACATATAACCTCCCAGAGTGCTAAAAAGAGCTTTGGATATATGTAAAATAGCCCACAGAAGTGGAATAACTGTAATCTCTATCCCGAATTCTGATGCCCTGAGCAGTAAAAAGGCATCGGTTGAATTTCCGAGGGTAAAAATTATAAGAATTACAAGAAATAGAGTAAACCTTTTACCCAATTTCTTGAAATCGGAAAATTTTATTATTTTTCCTTTACCATTCTCTTTACCGACAGGACCCCTATCCTTAATTTCCGGTTCATTTCCCAATGTATTTTTCTTTTTATATACATATCCACCTTTTATTCCAAATATAACAATTAGCACTGCAATAGTGCCGGGTACCATAGATAACAAAAAAACATTCCTGATATCCACAGTAAAAAAATAAATAAGAAGACTGGCAGTAATTGAGCCGATTACTGCTCCACTGTGGTCCATAGCCCGCTGGAAACCAAAGGCAAAACCTCTTCTTCCGGCCGGGGAGAAACTGGCTATCATAGCATCCCTGGGAGAAGTTCTTATACCCTTTCCTACTCTGTCAGAAAACCTTAGAAAAAGTAACATACCCCAGGAGCTTATAAAACCAATCAAGGGTCTTGACAGGTTTGATAAAGCATAACCTCCCACTACAAAGGGCTTTCTTTTTTTAATTCTGTCAGAGAAGTAACCTGAAAAAAATTTTAAAATACTGCTTGTGCTTTCAGCAATACCTTCAACTATACCTAAAAACGCCGAACCTAATCCCAGGATAGATTTTATAAATGAGGGAATCAGGGGATATATCATTTCCGAGGATATATCATTAAAGAGGCTGACTGCTCCAAGGATATAAACATTTTTAAATTTACTGTTACCTCTGGTTTTTTTCTTTTTAATACTACTCAACTTTCTTAGTAGTTTTATATGTTTTAACCAATACTTCAATATACAGATTTTAAAAAAATTCTTAACCAACCAGGCAGAAAATCTATACTGATAACAGAATTAACCTAAAAAACTTTTTTAATTTCTGCAACCAGGATTAATTAACTATATATATCCTTTTTATAGTAATAAGTTAGCTGCTTCTCCTGAACTCATAAACCAGTAAAATTATAGAGACTACAAAAACAGCCAGTAGAGTCCCTCCGAGAAGATAGATATTCAGGTCTGCCGTAAAGCCAATTATTTTACTTGATATTTTAGCCCACTCAAATAGATCCAAAAACTTATTTACTGCAATTGCAATTGAAAATGCAATTACTTTCAACAATACTATAATCACTACCACACGATTAAACTTGTTCATACTCTCGCCTCCTGCTATTTAAATTAGTTTTATAAGCTCTAGTGACCTTCTGTAATTTACTATAAATATATACTATTGTATTTTAAATTTAAACAATTATTATTTATACGGATTATACAAATAATTTTAACTTCTTTTTAAGTAAGATATATAGATTTATAAAAAGATATTAAATGGAAAAAGCGTAAAGTATGAAAATTCTTATTAATATAGCCAGGTTAATGGCTGTATTATTATTAATCCTTATATTCCTTATTAATTCATATGGATGTAAAAAAGATTCCTCTTCTGAAATAATACCGGGAGAGTCCTCAGACACCGCTGAAGAACCGCAGTTTGATATAACAGATGATGGACAGGAAAAGAAACCAGAGGATACAAAAGATGAAGACTTAACAGAAGAAAATGATAATGAAGAAATAAAAAACGAAATTTTTGCTGCATTAAATAATTTTTTACAGGCAGCAAAAGAAGATAAAGAATATAACTTTTTGATAGTTATACCAGAGAGATTATTGGCAGTTAAGAAGAATACATAGATGGGGTAAAATCCGATTTATACTACATTATAAAAGAATCACATTCAAGCTGGAAGAACCTGGAAGCAGAGAACCTCATACTAAATAATGATAGGGCAATACTTACCATTAGAGGAGACAGGACTGCGGAAGGAACAGAATATACTAATGAAGAAGTAAGATTTAAATTTATTAACGAAGATGGAAACTGGAAGATTGATGCCTACTATCCACTGGATATATTAATAATACCCTCAAGTCCTGAGCCAGATAGCATTATAAAATCTTCTGAATTATATATACTCAAAATTTCAGCAAATATAAAGTCTTTTTTTGCCATAAGTGATATAAGTTTAGAATTAAATGATTTTGAAAAAAGTTTACAGCCGGATTTAGAAAATCCGTATGAACCTGAAATAAGTATAGAAATAGCAAAAGATAATATATCAGAGGGTTTAAATGAAATAAATATTTCTGTTTATACTTTTGCCCGGACTAATGAAATTCATAGCTGGAACTTTACCCTGGAATAAATACCATAAGTTTCACCTAGTCTCTATATAGCTTTTTATTATAAAAAATATATAATGATTACTTGTTTATCAACATGATTAGAGCCAGGCATATTTTTAATAAAAAGCCGGGATATATTACTGCTTACAATTTTATTAAATAAGAAACTAAAAATAAAAAGAAAAATGTTTTTTGTAAAAAATGCTAAATATAAAAAAGGCCGTTACTATAGTATTATTTCTTTGGAAACTAATATAGAAGGGAAGATTTATTCACCCCGTTCAATTAAAATAGAAGGTTTGGCAACCGGAGAAATTATATCCAGAAAAGAAGTGGCAATCGGACAAGATGGAAAAGTAAGAGCAAATATCAAGGCAAGAAATATAGTAATAGAGGGCAATTTTGTCGGTAACATTATTTTACTCGGGGAAGCTAAAATTACTTCTACGGGTAAATTATTTGGCAATTTAATTCAAAAGGATACCTTACTTAGCATAGAACCCGGAGGTCTTTTTAGGGGCAAAAATATTATTACAGATAATGATGAAATATTTAACATAGATGATAAAAGAATAGTTTCTAATATTAAAATTAAGCCCAGAAAAATACTGGAATACTAAATACTGATTAATAAAAAATATTACCTTTTTAAAATCTCAATATATAAAAGTATAATCATACACTAATAAATCTTTCCGTTTTAAAACCTATAATTTCATATTATCCTCTATATCACCTAGCTGGAACTCTTCTGCATCGCTCTCTTCCGGCATTTCCACATTTTCACCTTTTTTTTCTTTTGACTTTGACTTTTTTTTAGCTTTTTCTCCTTCTTGTGTTATCCTCGTAACTTTACCGCTAAAAATTCCTCCTTCTTTCATAATCAGCGAATCTGTTTTTATATTACCGTCTGCTACACCTGTTTCCGTAATTTCAACCTTGCCTGTGCCTTTAAGATTGCCCTCAAATTTACCTATAATCTTAGCATCAATAGTGGTAACATCTTCACTTACGGACCCTTCTTTCTGGATCACTATCTGACCATCCACTTTTAACTCACCTATTACTTCGCAACCGACCTCTATGGATTGAGAAATATCAAACTTACCTTCTACTCTTGCTTTATTTCACATAATAGTCAGTAATGTCCTTGGCTCTTCATTCTCTGTAATCCCTTTCCTGTCTGCATCTCTACCTGAAAAAACTATATTCCCTCCTTAAATTTTAATATATTTTATTAACTAAAGCCGTTTATTTTCTCTTCGAGCTGAGAAAATAATTTTATGATATCTTTAGACGCATCTGCATGCGGAAATGACATAAAAACAGGTTCTCTTTTAAGGGAAATAGATTTTTGATAATGCACCAGATATCTTATTTTCTGATTAAATATATTTAAACTCTTGCCATACTTTTTATAAAGAGTATTTATCATCTGCTCCGGGAGTTTATTTCTTTTCTCAAATGCATTTATTACAATCCCGGCAATTCTTATGTTAATCTTATATTTTCTCTCAAGATTTCCAATTATTCTTTTTAAATAATCTATATCTAATATTGAAAACAATTCCGGCTTTATAACTGCGATGATATTCCGTGCATAAATAATCGATGTAACCGAAAGAAGCGAAAAATTAGGTTGCGAATCTATAACTACATAGTCATAATCATTCTTCCCGATATTTTTATCCAGTACTTTCCTTACCAGCATATTCCTGAAAATGCTCTATAAACTTTTTGCTCGCTTAAAGCTCTCTGCAACAGATAATCCGTTAGGAATTCTTCAATAAGAGAAATATTATTTGAAGACGGCAGCAAATCAATATTATTATTAATTTTTATGATATAATCCTTAAAATTTATATTCTTCCCCTTTAGATAATCAATCATTAGATTATCCATGTTTTTTTTATCTTCAGTTCGCTGTATGCCAAACGCCTGAGCCAGATTAATTTGGGGGTCAAAGTCCATAAAAAGAATTTTTTTATTTCTTTTTTTAGCCAGATACCAGCCGAAATTATAGCAGATAGTTGTTTTTCCTGTCCCACCCTTGGTATTAAAAAAGACTATTTTTCCATTTCAGTCACGCAACTTACTTTTTAAATGTGATATAAACTTACTATCGCATGAAAATCATCAGAAAAATCTGCCATATTCTTAAATGGTTTAGAAAGTATTAAATGTAACAATTTTTATATTTATTACATTATAATAATGTTTCAGTTTAAATAAAAGAATTAATGTAGGTTTATTTGAATTTTGTTTTTTAAAGCAGCACCACAGGCAATACTCTAACTCAAAACAGGCAAAAATTTTATCCCTTTAAAACTCCAAGGGGCTTAAGCCTTGCCACTTTTTTTGATATACCGGCATAATGAGCTATATTTACTACTTCATTCACATCCTTATATGCCAGGGGCGCCTCCTCTGCCAATCCAGACATACTACCTGCCATAATCACAATTCCTTTTTTATCAAGCAGTTCTTTCTTGAGTACACTTCCCTGGAAGCTTTTTTTAGCTTTAGTTCTACTCATAAGCCTTCCGGCTCCATGACATGTAGAGCCAAAACTCTCATCCATTGCTTTCTCTGTCCCTACAAGTACATATGAATACCGCCCCATATCCCCGGGTATTATTACCGGCTGTCCGATTTCTTTATATTGCTCTGGAATATCTTTATGCCCCGGCGGAAAAGCTCTTGTTGCCCCCTTTCTGTGCACGCAAACTTTCTTAACTTTACCATCAATATTATGCTCCTCTATTTTTGCTATATTATGAGATACATCATATATAAGGGCTAAGCCCAACTTTTCCTGGGACTTTCCAAAAGACCTTTCCAGGGCTTCCCTTGCCCAGTTGGCAAGGCACTGCCTGTTTACCATAGCATAATTAACAGCACAGACCATCGCTCCATAGTATCTTTTACCTTCAGGGGAATTTAAAGGAGCACATGCAAGTTGCCTGTCCTTAAGTTTTATCCCGTAATTCGCGCTGGCCTGCTGCATCACCTTTAAATAATCACTGCATACCTGGTGTCCAAACCCCCTGGAGCCCGAGTGAATCATGATGGTTACCTGTCCTTCTTCAAGACCCATATGCTCTGCTGCCCTGTCATCATAAATTTCATCCACTGCCTGGATCTCCAGAAAATGATTCCCTGACCCAAGGGTTCCCACCTGTTCAAGGCCTCTCTTCATGGCATGGGAGCTTACAAAATCCGTATTACCGCCTTCCATAAATCCACCTTCTTCTATAAATAACCTGTCTTCCTCCCAGCCATAACCATTCTTAACTGCCCATTTAACACCTTCTTTTAATAACCCGGTCAACTGGCTTTCCGACAGTTTTATTCTTCCCTTACTTCCAACTCCCCTGGGTACGCTATATGATAAAATCCTCATTATATCTTCAAGCTTACCCTTAATATCAGCAACACTTAAATTAGTGCGCAGTATTCTTACCCCGCAGGATATATCAAAGCCGACTCCTCCCGGTGATATAACACCTTCCTCCTGTCCAAAAGCAGCTACTCCTCCTATGGGAAAACCATAGCCGTAATGTATGTCAGGCATAGCAAAAGAAGCTTTTATAATTCCTGGAAGCGTGGCAACATTTATTACCTGGTCTATGGTCTTTTCCCTTACGGCATGGTCCAGAAAATTCCTGTCGGCAAAAATTATTCCGGGAACTCTCATTCCGTATTTTTCATCTTTTTCTATTTCCCATTTATAATCACTTATTTTTTTAATGTTATAATTACCTATTTCAACCCCCCCCTGCTAAACATCAAAAATAACTTTTCCTTTCCAATTATTATCTGCTCTGTTTTTCTTTATCTCAAGCTTATGATAAGTTGCTGCTTTAACGGCAGCACTTATTTTATGCCTGCGCAGGTCTATCTTTTCACCAGAGATTTCTGCCTCCAGTATGTTTTTACCGCTTTTTTCCTTAATTTCTATTACCCTGAATTCTGAAAATAACATACTGCTAACTTCATACAGGTATATTAACTTCTCAAGCCACGATATTAGTAAATCTTCATAGCCAGTATTTTCCCCGGTTACTTTAATAATCTTTTTTTCCATAGGTTTAATCAATTTTAAATCACACATTATAGAAAACATACCGGCTGCTGCATTTTCAAAAAGCTCCGGCAGCGTACTGCCGTAAAACTCTATTCCAATATCAGAAAGATGGTCTATGTACCTGTATTTTATTATATTTATTTTATTTTTCATATAAAGCCATTTATAAAGTATTTATCATGCGGGTATGTAAATGCTTTTTAAAAATATTTAAAAATTATTTTAGAATCTTTTTAGCTTTTTACATGCAGGTAGGCTAATAAGTCCTACCCTGCCTGCCATAAATTATTTTCGCCTGTATAATCCCACAAGCTCCGCCTTTGCCAGAATTTTTCCCCTCATCTCTCGTTCTATATCGGTTGACCTGGCAGAATTACCAAGCCCAAGGTCAGAGTTTAAGGCATAGAGCTTAAAGAAATAGCGGTGTGTTCCAGAAGGAGGGCAGGGGCCGCTGTATCCGGAACTACCTGAATCAGTTACGCCTTCTGTTGTATCAGGTGGACAGCTATTTTTGGGGATTTCATTAGTACCGGGGTCTATATTCCATACTGTCCAGTGAACCCATACGCCCCCTGGAGCATCGGGGTCATCAACAATTAAGGCCAGGCTTTTTGTATTTTCGGGAACATCACTTATAACCAGAGGAGGGCTTACCCCTCCACCATCACAGGTGTATTCTGGTGGCATCAATCCATTGTTTTTAAAAGCAGGGCTTTCAATCTTCATAGGAAAACCTCCTGTACTTTTTAAATTTAAAATCCTTTTATGATTAAATACTATCATTTTTTTTCTGCTATTTGTAGCTTATAAGGAGCTTAAAAAAGGGGAAGTAACCATTTTTAAAATATTTATTTACAGCTTTTCTATCTTAAAGGGATTCAAAAATTTTTAAAAAACTCTTTTACTTAAAATTCATAATAGGTATAGAATATGATAGAATTAAAATATATTAAGCTTCCTTTAAATAAAAAAAGGTGTAAATACAGTTAATGAATAAAGAATTATTAGATAAACTAAATAAAAAATTAAAAGAGATTGATTCACTTAAGAATCTGAACAATAAAGATTTTAAATTCAAGACATGGCATGTCAGTACCATAAATCTTTTAAAAACGCTGCCCAAGGATTTCATAAATGAGGTTAATGATTTTAAAAAATTAACATTTTCCGATACCAAATACCATCGCGGCGCAAGACCGTTTAACCCGCTGAATAACACTAAATACATAGAAGACCTGGACAGTGCCGGTAAAATTCTTAAAAAAATTATACCTGCAAAAAAAGAAAGCAAAGAAAAGAAATCTTCCGGAGTTAAAAAAGACAGTAAACCTAAAAAAGAATCCAAACCTAAAAAATAAAAGTTTTCAATACACAGAAGAACAAGTAATTGATAGATATCAGCACTTTATTATTTTTATATAACTATTAGAAAATAATTACAACTTTATAAAAAATATCTTATATAAATTCAGAGTTTTTTAGAATAAGAAGTGGTGCCTCTGAGCAGTTCAATGTCGAACCGTATTCTAAGGGAATTAGAGAAATTATATAAATTCATAGAAGAAAGCGAACAAAAGCAGTAATTAATATTACTGCTTTATCTTTTCAATTATTTAGTTTTTGTTTACCTAAAGGTTATTTATAAACTAATTATTCTAATTATTGATATCGCATACATAATAAGGCTTCCTAAAGTAAAAATCCATTCATATGCTGTTGATCCAGTTCCATAATTATCATATTGCTCCTGAATAGTGTCTGCAATAAATGCTGGGAAGTCACTATTACCTACATCAGAATGGACTTGTGCTCTACCTATGGGAATAAAAAAATCTAAAAAAATAAGAAACCTATTTTTCGGGAAACCTGGGAATTTTTTTGGTTTTATATCTTTTTTATTTAGAATATCTTTTTTTATAAATTCTCTATATGCTCTAAAACTACCCGCATAATTTAAAGCAGCCCAACGTTTAAGTCTTAACTGTACTCTAATGAAAATATGTAATAGAAACCATATTAATGAGAATCCTAATATTTTAATCCAAAGTATTTCGATGCTTCCAAACCAACCATCTACTTGTGAAATAGCCATTATTGTAGCAAATACAGTCACTTGCAGGAGGATTCCGGCATGTGATACGTTCTCTTTTTGATGATGATATGAATCATATCTCTCAAGCAGATATTCTATAAAAGATTTTATTTGATTTTCTTTATCCATATAAATATACTGTTTTTACTTCAATTCAATTACTGTAATTCAGCATATACAATTACATTAATAATATCAAATATAGTTAAAGAAGAAATGGCTGGGGAGGGAGGATTCGAACCACAAAAATTTATTAATAATACTATTAATAAATTTATTTAAACAAGTATTAGATGGTGCCCGAGGCCAGAATCGAACTGGCACGAGGCAAAACCTCAACGGATTTTAAGTCCGTTGCGTCTACCAATTCCGCCACTCGGGCATCCTGCAAATTTGCTGATTTATATTATCAGAAATCAATAAGTGTGTAAATAATCCCATCCAGAATATCCTTTTCGCTTACAGAAATATATTCACTGCCCAGCAGTTTAAGGACATCTATAACAATTGCCGTGCCTCCAACAATTACATCAGCTCTCCCGGGGTCAATCCCCGCAACCTTTTTTCTATCCTCAAGGTTTAACCCGCATAGATAGATGTATATCCCCTCAATTTTTTTTAGGTCTAAAATGTGTTTATGTATTTTCTTACTGTCATATTTATCTAATCTTAAATCAACAGCAGCAAGGGTGCTTATTGTTCCTCCAACTCCTATTACATATTCCACCTCAAAAATTTTTACTTTCCTGATAGTGCGTCTTAACTTTCTTTTTATATAATAATGCATTTTATTTAACCTTCCTGCATCAGGAATATCTGAATTCATATATCTCTCACTGATGTTTACACATCCTATATCAACACTTTTAATAAAATCCGGTCTTGAGCTTCTGCCTCCCACTATAAATTCACTGCTTCCCCCTCCAATATCCAGGACCAGTATTTTTGAAGCTTCACCTGAATTGCTTCTACTGTAATCCCTTCCTATATCCTTTACTGCACCATAAAAGCTCAAACGCGCTTCTTCATCTCCTTTGATAACATCAACTTTTATTCCCAGGATTTTTTCCGCAGAAGACACGAAATCCCTGCTATTTGCTGCTTCTCTTAAGACGCTTGTCCCGACAACCCTGTATTTTTTTACATTATGCTTGTTGATTAATTCACGGTAAGCTTTAAGGACATCAAGAGTTTTATCAGCAGAATCTCCGGAAATAATATTACTTTTATTAAGGCCGGAACCCAGGCGGGTTATTTCCATCTTTCTTTCAAGAATAGAGAGATTATTGTGGTGGTAATCACTTATTAGTAATCTGGTGGAGTTAGTTCCTATATCAATGGCTGCTAGTTTCATTTATTATAATAACTTATAACTGTTTACTTAATCTATCTGCTTGTCTCCTGATACCTGGCTAATTATTTTCTATTTCATTGTAATAGAAGATCCTTATATTCTCCCATAAGTCGTAATCCTGGTATTCCTCCTTATAAGACTTACTGACGCTTTCAGTATCTTCTTTTGGCGCATTATCTTCTAAAATCACAGAAACATTTGTTTCTTCACCAGTGGTCATATTGAATTGCTTTCTTGCTTCAAGCTCTATGGCTTCTTCTTCATACAAACTTTTTTCCTGAGCCAGAAGCTCGATATTCTCATTTCTGTACCAGTTTAATCTCTCTTTCAGCTCTACAAGCTCTTCCCTTCTTTCAACAATATCCTTTATCTGGTTTATTGAGGTCAGGACTGCAACTGCGATAAAAACTAAAAATATGACAATTAAAATGTTTATTTTAGCTTTTCTGGATAACCTGCTAACTATTTTAATGTTATTACTCATTTTTTTTACTATGTTTTTATTACTTTAGTTGTTTCTACTTTGCCTGATAGTTACATTTTTATCCTGAACTTAGCTTTCTGCCACTAAGTATAACATATGTTATAATAATACCAACCTGTATACATTTTGTTTATATTTTATAAATTTAAACAGAAAAAATAAAGTTGTTGTTTTTAATAGCTAATTTTATTAAAATATCAAGCTATATATTTATATTATCCTGTAATTCAATTTGAAAATACAATGAAAGATATACCTTTATTCTCCTCTAGAACACAAAACAAAATTGCAAAACAGGTACTTCTGGGGTTCATCATAGCTATTATACTCGGGTCAATTATCCTTTCAATCCCCCAGATGACAAGTAGTAAAATTAGCTATATAGATGCTGTTTTTACCTCAACTTCAGCTATCTGCGTCACGGGACTTATAGTCCAGGATACGCCAACATTTTTTACTGACATGGGCAAGATTGTAATACTTATCATGATACAGATAGGCGGGCTGGGCATTATGACTGTTGGTTCTATTTTCGGATTAATACTGGGGAGAAGAATACACATTAAGGATAAATTTTACATCAATTCCAGCTTTGGTTCTAAACATCCTTTCAGCGCAACTAAATTCTTCATGGTAATAGCAGGAACTACCTTTACCATAGAATTTATAGGGTTTATGATAATGACTGCCATTTTCCATTTCAAACATCTCTATACGCTTAAAACATCAATGACTTTTAGCCTGTTTCACACAATAAGTGCTTTCAATAACGCAGGTTTTTCTTTATATTCCAACAGCCTTGAAAGTTTTAGCACAGATATACCGCTCAATCTTGTATTTATGGTATTAATTGTACTGGGAGGAATTGGCTTTCCCGTAATTTCCGAGATAATTACTTACAGAAGAATAAGACACCTCTCGCTTTGTGCAAAGGTCGTATTGATAATAACTGCTTCTCTTATACTCACCGGGGCAATTATATTCTTTCTCCTGGAATTTAATAATACCGGATCAATTGCAGGTAAATCATTATCAACCAAGATTATGGCCAGTTTCTTTCAGTCAATAACAGCCAGGACAGCAGGTTTTAATACCACAGATATAAGTAGGTTAAATCCTGCTACCTTATTCTTTCTTACCATTCTTATGTTTATAGGGGCTTCACCCGGTGGAACTGGTGGCGGTATAAAAACAACTACCTTTGCTACAGTGACTACAGCAGGTCTTAGTTCTCTAAGGGGAAGGAACGGGGTTATTCTATTTAAAAGAAAGCTCCCCTCTAATTTAATATACAGGGCACTTACGCTTACCATTGCAGCAATTGCATTGATTATAATTTCAACAATCGGTTTGCTGGTATTTGAAGATTTTTCTTTAAAAGAAATTTTCTTTGAAGTAATATCAGCATTCGGTACAGTAGGACTAACTACGGGGATAACACCAGCACTCTCTATGCCGAGCAAGATAATATTGATACTGACTATGTTTATTGGTAGAATTGGTATCAGCACTTTATCTGTGGCCATTGCCATAAGAAGTGTTGTGAATAAAATGGAATATCCGGAAGAAACAATAACTATAGGATAATAAAATGAAAAAACAATTTTTAGTAATAGGATTGGGAAGATTTGGAGCAAGTGTTGCCTGGACACTTACCGAGGCAGGACACAGTGTCGTTGGTCTGGATCAGTCTGAAGAAAGAATCCAGAGAGTTTCCGAGCAAATAGCAGACGTAATAAAATGCGATGCTACAGATGCAGATATACTTGAATCCATGGGTATCTCTGATTATGAAGCAGTTATCGTTTGCATCGGTGAGAAATATATACAGAATTCAATACTGGTAACCCTTCTACTTAAAGAAAAAGGAGCTAAAAAGATAATTGCAAAAGCAGGAACAAAAACACAGGGACGGGTTCTTTCAAAAGTCGGCGCAGATATTATAGCTTATCCGGAAAAAGACATGGGAGAGAGAGTTGCAAAAAGCCTTGTAAGCTCCAACATTATTGATTTCTTAAGAGTTAGTCCGGATGTAAGTATAATTGAAATACCAACACCGGAAATGCTGGTAGGAAAAAATTTGATAGAGCTCGGCTTAAGAAAAAAATATGGAGTAACTATAATCAGTTTAAAGAACAAAAAAAACGAAATCATGGCTCCTCCGGACATTAACTATAAATTCCAGAAAGATGACGTCCTTACATTAATCGGGGAGGATAAGCTTCTAAAGAAGCTTAGATTTACTGAGGCCTAAATATTATTAAACAATAGCTATCATCCAGATAGACTTAATTTATAACTTATTTAACTTCTCTGACATTTATAAGATTTGTACTGCCTGGTTTATTCACCAGAACACCGGCTGTAATGACAACTCTATCTCCCGGACTTATATATTTAAGTTTTTTAGGAGCATTTATAGATTCATCAATCATTATATCAATGTTCTCAGCATGCCTGGTCTTAACCGGAATCACTCCCCAGCTAATCATCAGCTGCCTTACTACCCAGTCATTGGAGCTTGCTCCTATTATCATGCTCCTTGGCTTGTTTTTAGAAACCTGCCTTGCAGTATGCCCCGACTCGGTAGAAGAAATAATGGCTTTCGCGTTCAGTATTGTGGCAACTTCAACAGATGCAAAACTTATCGCGGCCGTAATAGCATTATTACAAATACCCAATTTTTTCTTCTCAATATAGCTTTTACGTAATAACAAATCATAATCCAGGGAAATTTCAGTTTTATTTATTATTTTAACCATCATTTCCAGAGACTCCAGAGGATACTTGCCTACAGCAGTTTCTCCAGAAAGCATAACAGCATCTGAGCCATCTATAATTGCATTGGCCACATCACTTACTTCAGCTCTGGTTGGCCTGGGATTTCTTATCATGGAATCAAGCATCTGTGTAGCTGTTATTACCGGCTTCCCTGACATATTGGCTTTACTTATAAACTCTTTCTGGAGATGCGGAATATCTTCAGCATCAATCTCAATACCCAGATCCCCCCTAGCTACCATAATAGCATCTGCTGATCTTAATATATCATCAAAATTATCAACTGCTTCATGCTTTTCAATTTTAGCTATAACCATTGCATTACCATTCTTTTTACTTATCATTTTCTTAACTTTTTCTACATCGCGGGAATCCCTGACAAAAGACTGGGCTATAAAATCCACACCGAGCTCCAGCCCCAGGTTAAGGAATTTTATATCCTTTTTAGTAACCGAATTTATACTTATTGTTACTCCGGGTAAATTAATACCTTTATATGACCCGAGTAATCCTCCGGTTATAACTTCACAGACAGCAAACTTTTTAGCTTTATTGACTTCCAGCACCCTGCATTCAATAAGGCCATCATCAATAAAAATAGGTGTACCTTTTTTGATATCTTCTGTGAACATTCCGTAGGTAACACTAATTATAATGTTATCACCGGAGTAATCTAAATCACTTTCATTCTCTGCAGTAAAAATAACTTTTTGCTTCTTATACAGGCTTATTTTATCTTTTAGCTGGCCGATTCTAATTTTTGGCCCCTGTAGGTCCAGTATTATTGCTGTATTTTTGTTAAATTCTTTTGAAATTTTTCTTATTTTCTCAACCAGTTCAATAACTTCATCTGAATTACTATGTGAAGTATTGATTCGGGCTATGTCCATCCCACCTTTTATCATCTTTTTTAAGGTCGCCTCATTTTTAGTTGCAGGGCCAACGGTACAGATTATTTTGGTTTTTCTCATGGTAGTTTTCATGATATTTCTTATGAAAGTTTACTCTTCGCAAGTTCCCATAGCTTATCTTTTTCTTCCAGGGGTAATTCTTTAAAATTTAAGTTATTTTCTTCCGCGTGCTTTTCCATAAAATCAAATCTTTTTATAAATTTTTTACTGGATTCATGCAGGCTTTCTTCGCAATCTATCCCTGTATGTCTTGCAAAATTTACTATAGTGAAAAGAATATCCCCAATTTCATCGGAAATACGATTCTTGCTTTCCTTACTTATCTCTTTTTTTAACTCAGCCAGCTCCTCCTCTATCTTTTCAAATACACCGGCTGTATTATCCCAGTCAAACCCCAGTCTTGAAGCTCTGTTCTGTATTTCATAAGCAAAATGCAGTGAAGGCAGTGATTTTGGAATCCCGCTAAATATAGAATCGGATTTTTCAACTTTTTTCTTTCTTTCCTTCTTTTTAATTTCTTCCCAGTTTTCCAGTATCTCCCTGCTGTCCTTTACAACAGCTCCCCCAAATACATGCGGGTGCCTCCTCACCAGCTTACTTATAATTCCACGCAAAACTTCCCTTATATCAAATTCATTGGTTTCAGCTGCAATCTGGCTATGAAAAACCACCTGAAGAAGCAGATCGCCTAATTCCTCTTTTAATCCGTTAGAGTCATCACTGTCTATGCTTTCAACAGCTTCGTAAGTTTCTTCTATCAGGTTTTTTTTAATGCTTTTATGATTTTGCTCCCTGTCCCACATGCATCCACCAGGAGACCTGAGCTTTATCATTATATCCAGCAGGATAGAAAAAAGTTTGCTGCTATCATCTATTTTATCTATATTTTTAATATCATCACTGCTTAATTGAGGTTTCATTCGCTTTCTTCTCCAGCACTGCTGTTACCCAGCGTACCTTCAATATCATCAGAATATTCAATATCAGCATTATCTATTAAAGAGTAAATAAAGTTTTCCCATTCAGCTCCTTTATATGTACTTAAAAGAAATTCTTTTATTGATTCCTCAACCTCGCCAAATTCCTGAATATATTCTTCCTTGTAATCATAGGCCTTTATAATATGAAATCCGTATTCCGTTTCCACAATACCGCTCACTTCACTCTCATCAAGAGAAAATAATGCATCATTAAATTCTTCAACCATCTGGCCCTCGCTTACATAACCCAGATTTCCACCATCTTCAGCAGTGCTTGTATCATCAGAATACTCCCTGGCCAGGTCTTCAAAATTTTCGCCTTCTTCTAATTTTTGTTCTATCATCTTTATTTTTTCCCTGGCTTCACTCCTGCCTTCTTCACTTTCACTTTCTCCAGAATCAGCATTTTTCCATGGAAAAATGGCCAGGATATGCGCGGCCTCTACACTGGCTGGAATCAAAAAACTAGTATCTTTATTTTCTTCATAATATTGTCTTACTTCAGTATCATTTACACTAACGCCTTCAGTCACTTTATCATAAACCTTATTGCCCATTAACCGGCTTCTGATTTCATTTGTAAGGAATTCCCTATCCATGCCCCATCCTTTCAGGGCTTCTTCAAATTCCTCCTCTGACTCATATCCCGCAATAATTGATTGTATTGATTCGTCAATTTCCTCATCAGTTACAGTTATATTATTTTCTTCAGCATATCTTTCAATTAACTTTATAACAATTAATGAATCAATAATATCTGCTTCTAGCTCTTTCAATTGCTCTTCACCCAAATACATCTCGCCAGTTTCATCCTGACTTTTCATAACATCAACATAAGCATCCACTTCTTTTTGACTTATTTTCATCCTGTCCACCGTGGCTACCGTTTTACTGCAACCTGCAAAGAGTAAGGCAATAATAAATAATATAGAAAGAAATATAATACTCCGCTTCAAGCTTAACCTTCCTCCTTTATAATAAATATTACATAAAGCTTATTATACCATTTAGGTTGCTTAAGACTAAATCTAAATTAATGTTTTTGTCAACTTTTTTTATTGTCACTGTTTTAAGAGCCGGTTCGTACAATAAATTGCTATTTTTCCCAGTCATTTCCCTGGCTTTACTCAAACTCATATTTACTTTCTTAAGATAAATACCCTTATCCTCTGAGAATGTAATCTTTTCTATCCCTGATTTCTTCATCAAATACTTTATCCTGGAAATATTTACAAGATTATCAACAACCGGGAGTAAATCCTTATATCTCAAGACCATTTCCTTTTTAATTTTATCTATCTCGTCAAGACTTTTAGCATTTCCCAGAATTTTATAAATATTTATTCTATCATCTTCATTTCCAATATAACTTCTCGGAATGTATGCGCTTACCGGAAGTTCAATCTGCACATCTATATCATCTTCAATTTCTCTGCCTTTAAGCTTGCCTATCTCTTCCCTTATTATCTGGCAGTACATATCAAATCCGACACTGTTTATATGACCGTGCTGCCTTGGTCCAAGTATCTCGCCTGCTCCTCTTATCTCAAGGTCTCTCATTGCTATATTATAACCTGAACCCAGCTCGGTATATTCAGTTAGTGTTTTAAGTCTCTGAAACGCCTGAAAATTCATACTCTTCCTGCCGGGATAGAAAAAATAAGCATATGCTATTTCAGATGACCTGCCCACTCTCCCCCTTAACTGGTATAGCTGTGACAGTCCGAAAAGATGAGAATTTTCAACAATAAGCGTATTTACATTTTCAATATCCATTCCGGACTCTATTATAGAGGTGGTAAGCAATATATCATATTTTTTATCTATAAAGTCCCTCATCACCTTTTCTATCTTGCCTCCTTCCATCTGCCCGTGTGTCAGCGCAATTTTAGCCCGGGGAAGTACCTTCTGAAGCTGGACCTTTTTATTTTCTATACCGGATATCCTATTATAGACATAATATATTTGCCCTCCCCTGGCTAATTCCCTTTCCAGAGCTATCTTTATAACACTATAATCAGTTTCGCCTACAAAAGTTTTTACAGGGCTCCTTCCTTCCGGATAGGTTTCTATCAGTACCATATCCCTTACCCCGGCAAGAGACATGTATAGAGTCCTTGGGATAGGTGTCGCACTTAAAGTCAACACATCAACCTCTGTTTTTAATAACTTTATCTTTTCCTTACTATTAACCCCGAATCTCTGTTCCTCGTCTATGATTATCAGACCAAGATCCCTGGGCTTTAAATCCTCCTGTAAAATACGGTGTGTTCCGATAATCATATCTACTTTACCTTCACTAAAATCCTTTATTATTTCTTTTTGCTCTTTTCTGGTTTTAAACCTGCTTAATACCTCCAGAATAACAGGATAATTTTTATATCTCTGGCTGAAGTTGTAATAATGCTGGTCAGCAAGAATCGTAGTCGGAACCAGCAATAATACCTGTTTTCCACTCTCTATTGCTTTAAAAGCTGCTCTTATCGCTACTTCTGTCTTTCCAAATCCCACATCTCCGATCACCAGAATATCCATGGGCTCTTGTTTGCTCATGACATCTTTAACATAATTTATTGCTTTAATCTGGTCAGGGGTTTCCCTGAATGGGAATAAATCTTCTATTTCCCTCTGCCAGGGGCTATCTTCAGGAAAAGCATACCCGCTGGCAGAATTTCTTTTTGCATATAACGTGGCGAGATCAACGGCAAGCTTCCCTACGGATTTTCTTACTCTTTTTTTAATACCCTCCCATTGCCTGGAAGTAAGCGAGGTTATTACCGGGTTCTTTGAACCAATATATCTACTAATACGGTCGGCCTGCCAGGTAGGGACATATAACTTATCATTTCCGGCATACTCTATTAAAAAATACTCCCTTTTACATCCCTCAAGCTGTTTTGAAACAATATCAATATATCTGCCTATCCCATGGGCTTTGTGAACTATATATTCCCCGGGTTTGAAATATCCCGGTTCTCGCCCGGCAAGAATCCCTCCTCCCGGAACCTGCTGCTTTATCTGTTCATAAATATCAAGCTCACCGTATAATGATATTTCCCTGGAACTGAAACCTCTGTAAAGACGTGTTTCCAATATATTTATAACACCTGACTTAAACAAATCATATTTAAAATCCTTTTTAGTCTTTACATGACTGCAGGAAACAGCATTATTTAATAAAATTTCTTCTATTTTTTTCACTCTTTCTTTTGAACTTATGGATATAATAACTTTCCTGGCACTCTTTAAGTCATTTTTAACATTACGTATAAATTCTCTGGAACTGCCGTAGCTCTTTTTCTGCCTGTTTATCTTACTCAAGCTAAACTTATCCTTGTTTGAATTACGTTCTCTGTTAGACACTATATTTAATTTCCGGAAATAATCACTCCTTTCAAGAAAATTTTTTTTGACAAGATAAAATTCTTCTAAAGCTCTGCTATTATTTACAATGATATCTTTATCTCTCTCAAAAATTTTTTTAAGGATATCTATATCACTTTTTATTTTTAGATAAATTTCTTCCGGATCACAGAATATAATAGAGAAATTTCGGACTTCTTCTTTTAACAAATCAATAAAGGATATGGTCCCGCCAGCCGGTTTACTGCTGCCATTTCCTTTAATTTCCCATGGATTTATACTGGGGAAAATAAATTTACTTTTTAAATTTTTTACAGGCTTCTGATTTTTAATATCATAAATAAATATTTTTTCTACTTCATCTTCAATAAAATCAATTTTTACAGGATATTCACATGTCACATCAAATACATCAATGACCTCACCCTTTACACTATATTCTCCACGGTCATAAACTTTATCCACCCTCTCATAACCGGTGCCGGCAAGCTCTTTTATTAATTTATCCCTGCCGTATTCAATACCAGCAGATATTTTAATATTTTTTTTTATTTCACTAATTTTTAAAGCAGGTAGCATGTTAAGCAAAGAATTACTGGTAGCTATTATTAAGAACTTTTTATTTGATCTATCATCATCCAGTAAATCCCTAATAACTTTCAGTCTCCCTACAAGATTTTCTGAAGGGGTAACCTTATTTTTATAAAAAATATTGTTTCCCAGACTGGGGAACCTTGATACTTTCACCCGGGGAATAATACATTTTATTTCCTGCTCTAGCTCAATGGCACTTTCCAGTGTTGATGTAACTACCAGGAGAGGAAGATTAAAAAAACTGTAGAAAGCACTTATCGCAAAAGGCCAGATATTTTCATCAGCAATTAATGTAGAGGATTTTGTACTTCCATCCTTTCCCTTGCTGCTATTTGCCTTTTCATATTCTTTTATAAACTTCTGCCACTGCTCTTCTAATGAAAAAATTTCTAAAAACATTTTTATCCCCGATATTTAAATCCACTTACCGGATTGATTATATAAAAAAGGAACCATAATTTCTTACTGCTTCAAGGATTTGCCACTCTAAAAGATGATATTATACTTTTATTAAAAAAGTATAATTTTTATTGATTTTTGATTGAAAAAATTTAGACAGGCACACTTTGCAAAAAAATAAATTCTATTTATTGAGGGCAACGGTAAAAATAAATAAAAAACTTAAATCAGTTATATTTATTCATAGCATGCTGGATACCCCCGGTAATGTAATCCTCTATAATATCTACTGACCTCTCAATCCCAACCTCAACTTCTTCCTTTTCTTTCCTGCCAAATTCCTTAAGCACATAATCCGAAGCATCCTGCCTTCCGGTAGGCCTACCTACTCCAAACCGCAATCTATCAAAATCATAACTTCCCAGACTTGTTGCTATAGATTCCAGACCTTTATGACCGGCTGTACTTCCACCCTTCTTAAGAGTAATTTCTCCAAAATTTATATCAATATCATCATGTATTATCAGCATTGAGCTTATCTGGTCTCCATAATAACTCGAGCATAAAGCTACTGCTTCGCCACTTTTATTCATAAACATCTGCGGCTTTAGGATTATTATCTCATGATTACTGTAGTAGGATTCAAGAACTGCAGACATAAATTTCCGGTAACAGCTCTTTTTCTCAAGGCTGTCAACAAACTTGTCAACTATTCTAAAACCAATATTATGTCTGGTAAATTCATAATTTTTACCGGGATTGCCAAGGCCAACAATTAAAATCATAATAATTATTTTTCACTGGAGCTTTTTGCTTCCGGATGTCCTTTTTCTTCCTCCGGCTCCCGTTCTTCCTTACCCTTACCAATTACTTCTGGTTCTTCAACTTCCTCTTCAACTTCCTCTTCTTCTTCCTCTTCTTCTTCTTTCAGCTGGGTCGGGTGTATTATTGAAACAACAAGTTCTTCAGGATCATTTAAGATTTTTATCTTATCAGAAACGTTAATATCGGAAACCCTGACCGCTGAACCCATATCCAGACCCGCTATATCATATCCAATATAATCAGGAATATCTGCTGGCAGACAGGAAATATGCAGTTCCCTGAGACCGTGCTGCAGTACGCCGCCTTTTTCCTTGATACCTATTGATATCTCCTCGTTGAGTATATGGATTGGAACAGTAGTTTCAATTTCCTTCTCCATTTTAATTCTCAAAAAATCAATATGTAAAAATTCCCTCGTAATTGCATCTCTCTGGAATTCCTTTACTAGAACTGTCTCTTTACTGCCTTTTCCACTGCCATCTATCTTGAGGTTAAAAATTCCACTATATATACTCTTACCCTTTATAATATCCTTGAACTCTTTTTCTTTTAGCTTTATGCTTACCGGGTCTTTTTTTAAACCATAAACAACTGCAGGTATGTAATTTTTAGTTTTTAGCTTTTTTGATACCTTATTTTTAATTTCTTTTTCGCTTCTCTTTTCAACTTCAATAACGATATTTTCCATTTATTTCTGCACCTTGTCCTTTAATTTACAAACTAAACTAAATTCTCACCCTTGAACAATTCGCTTACAGAACTGCAATGATAAACTTTTTTTATTGTTTTTGCAAGCAGGGGGGCAATGGAGAGAACTTTTATTTTTTCATTTTCCTTTTTTATTGGAATAGTGTTGGCTACTACTATCTCCTCTGCCCCTGAATCTTTAACTTTTTCCAGAAAATCACCTGAAAAAATAGCATGCGTGGCACCAACATAAACTTTAGATACTTTATGCCTTACCAGCATATCAATAGCTTTAAAAAGTGTGCCGCCGGTGTCAATTATATCGTCAAATATTATAGCTTCCCTGCCTTCCACATCCCCTACTATGTGCTCCATTTCAGCAACATTAGGTGCAGGTCTTCTTTTATCCAGTATTGCTAGAGGGAAATGCAGTCTTTTTGCAAAAATACTTGCCCTTTTCACCCCTCCAACATCAGGGCTTACCACTACACCATCCTTTATATTTTTTTCTTTAAAGTATTTGGCTATTATGGGTATAGCGGTTATATGGTCTACGGGAACATCAAAGAAACCCTGAATAGTTGCAGAATGCAAGTCCACAAGTATGGCTCTATCCATTCCTGCTACAGAAAGCAGGTCAGCAAATAATTTTGCTGATATCGGTTCTCTACCTTCTGCTTTCTTATCCTGCCGCGCATATCCATAATGTGGAATTACGGCATTTATCATCCCTGCGGAAGCTCTTTTTAGAGCATCTATCATTATCAGCATTTCTATTACGTTATCATTTACCGGTTCACAGCAGGTCTGGACCACAAAAACATCTGCCCCTCTTACACTTTCATCGAATTTTATATAAATTTCGCCATTTTTAAACTTAGTTCTGGTAACTTTCCCTGTTCTTATCCCCAGCTCCTCTGCAATCCTCTCCGTCAAAGCAGGATAAGATGAACCCGAAAATAACATCATTCTTTTGTAATCTTTTCCTTTTCCCATTCTTTTTATAACTCCTACTTTAAATTATTTATCTAAATTTTAATTTTTCCCTTAACCATATAAAATAATAGCTTTTACGGTTTACACATTTTATAACACCAGTAAATTTCAGTGAATATCCTCAGATATAAGTGAATCCTCTTCTATAACAGCTCCTTTACCTATTTTAATATTATCCCTTACCACAGCATTTGATTTTACATAACTATAAGGCCCTATATTATTATTTTTTCCTATATCAGAATCTATTATTATGGAAGAATTTATCCTTGTGCCTTCACCTACTTTTGAATTTATAATCTGGCAGAAAGGGCCTATAACTGAATTTTTCCTGATTGTAGTTTGCCCTTTAATAAAGCAGCAGGGCTCAATGATAACATCTCTTTCTATGATTGCACTGCTCTCTATATAGCATGATTGCGGGTTTCTTATGGTAACCCCGTTTTTCATAAAATTTTCGTTAATTCTACCCTGCATTATGCTTTCCACACTGGAAAGCTGCTGTCTATTATTAATACCCATAACCTCTTCATAATCAGAAATTTTAAGACAGCTAACCTTCTTGCCATCCCTTACCAGCATTTCAATAATATCTGTAAGATAGTGCTCTTTCTGGTTGTTTACAGTTCCAATCTTATCGATATTTTCAAATAGTATTTCTGTCTCAAAGCAGTAGATAGATGAATTAACTTCGGTTATTTTCCTTTCCTCAAAGTTAGCATCAGCATCCTCTACTATTTTTGTTATACTGCCCTTTTTATCTTTTATTATCCTGCCGTAACCTTTAGGGTCCGGAACTGATGTAGTAATAATACCGGCTTTGCTTTTTGTCCTGACTGTATTTTCCAATAATTTTTTTATAACTATCGTACTTATTAAAGGAGTATCGGCTGAAAGGACAAGGGTATATCTGCCTAAACTATTCTTTTTATCTTTTGCCGTATAAACAGCGTGGGCCGTACCAAGCTGGTTTTCCTGTACAAGAATCCCGGCTTCAGGAAAATTACTTTTTGTATAATCAATTATAGGCTCTCTCTTATATCCTGTAACTATGAAGATGTTTTTGGGGCTCAATTTTTTTATTGTGGATAAAACATAATATACTATCGGTCTACCTAAAAGCTTATGAAGAACTTTAGGAATTTCTGACTTCATCCTTCTGCCCTTTCCGGCAGCCAACACTATTACGCTTAAATCCTCAGAAAGATTCATTTTTAAAAGATTTCCATAAGAGAAAATTTTATTAAACAACATTTAGATTGTAACATAAAAAGGGTATTTATCTAAATACTAATCTATGAATTCACCGCCGCTTATATCCTTTGAAATAATATTAAAGCCAGACCCGAAATAAATACTGGTATAGATAAGATTGTTACATCTCTCTCCCAGTATTTCCTTTCTTAAGAAATATTCTGCGCCTGCCGGCCCTTCTCCTTCATATATGCGGGATGTGTCGCTATATTTCCTTGCCCTGATTGTTATTTCCTCACCACACTTGTTGCATCTGACCTTAAAAGTAATGAAACCGGAGGTAGAATCTCCTACTGGTACCGTAAAGAATTTTTTTACTTTACCCCAGAAACCACCCATTTAGATTCCTTCCCTGTTTTTATAATAATAGCTATTGTATTAAATATTCTACCCTAACTGGCTTTATTCTTTAAACAGTTTTTAAAAAAATTTCATAAACAGAAACATTTGATTATGTATGCTTAAAATCACAACATAAAACATACAATCTGCAATAGAGAGACTTGAGTTTGCAAATTAATAAAAAATTTCCGCTGCTATTATAGCGTCTATAATTTATGCAATATAATTAATATGAGTATAGATTTCCTAGCTTTTCTCCAGTTCAAGAAGAAATTTTTTTATTTTATTCCCTCCTTTAAATTCACCGGGGGAACCATCACTTTTAATTACCCTGTGGCAGGGGACAACCAGAAGCACTGGATTACTTTTTAATGCAGACCCTGCCAACCTCCACGCCCTCCTGTAACCAGCCAGATTTGCCAGCTCCTTATAACTTATTGTTTTCCCGTAATTTACCGAAATTAATTTTTCCCATATTTTTTTCTGAAACTGTGTCCCTGTCATAAATTCAACTTCAAAATTTATTTTTTTTGTCTTTCCATTAAGATAATCGTTGATTGTATTTTCAATACAGACAGATTTTTTAGAAGTAAAATAGATTTTTTTTGAGACCCAATAATTTTTTTTAATATTATCCAGAAATTCCAGAAAATCCTTCCTGTTATTTCCCAGATATATAATAACTGTCTTGCCGGCTCTTTCCCTCCAGAGATAATATAGTTTCCCGATACAGGTCATAAATTCAATTTTGCTTATATGAACCGGCATAAAAAGCCCGCCTTAAATATTCCTTCAATTTTTTCGTAACGCTAAAATAAATCGTTTCTAGCTGTTTAATTTAACAAAATATTCTATTGACCTATCGTATGTTTTTTCTGCTGCATCATCAAAATAGCAGGCCGGAAGCTCCCCCATTTTTCTATGGTAAGCTATGCATTCGCAGCAAATACCCTTCCTCGAGCATGGTTCATAAGTACAATTACATCTCTTAAGATTTTCTTCTTTATTGCATTCCATACAAACGATCTCTCCTTTAAGTTTTAGCTAATCATTAAATTATATTTATATAGTTAGACCTAAAATTCTTCAATATTTTAATATCCTTCTTTATCTCCATAATGCCGTGTCTGATAAAACAACTCAACCTCTTGTTAAAATTCAATGCCCTTCCTTGCTTTTATTCCTTTACTCAAGGCATGTTTTATCTCCTTCATCTCAGTTACCGTATCAGCAATTTCTATAAGCTCTTCGGGGGCATTCCTTCCGGTTAGCACTATATTAAGCTCTTCAGGCTTATTCTTTATTAGACTTACCGCATCTTCCACTTTTAAAAGTCCCATACCAACCAGATTATTTATTTCATCCAGTATCACCACATCATATTTCCCGCTGTTAACTTTATTGCTGGCATACCTAAAAGATTCATATGCATTTTTAAGCTGTTTCTCTTCATTTACCATTTTTCCATCCTTAAATCTTATAAACCCCAGGCCGAGCTGCTCTATTTCAATAAGGGGCTTTAGCTTCTCAATGATTTTAACCTCGCCTGATTTCCAGGGACCCTTTATAAACTGCAAAATCAAAACTTTTAGATTCCTCCCGGCAGCCCTCAAAGCCAGCCCCATTGCTGCAGTAGTTTTACCCTTACCGTTACCGGTGTTTATAAGTATAAGACCTCTTTTGACCTTTTTTTTAGAATTTTTATTTTTATCCATTACTTACCAAATCCCCAATCAAACTCTTAAAAATCCAATAATTTTTACAAACTATTACCCCTGTACTTTATAGCTTATTATCCAGGATATTATAAAATAATTCCATATTCATATTCTCCCTAAAAAAATCTGCTAATCTGTTGTATTGCTTCTCTTTAAACTCACTGTATGATAATACCTTTCTTCTGTTATCGTAAGATACTATATTATTTCTTTCCTTAAGCACCTGTAAAATAAATTCCCTTACTCCCCAATTATCAAAAATACCATGGATATAGGTCCCCAGAACTATGTTTTTATTATTGTCATCAAACCTTAAGAACCCGTCATAGAAACTTTTATTTCTATCCCCTCTTGAAAAGACTTTGAAAAGAGGAAAAATCTTACCGGAATTTATCTCCAGGGCACTTGATTTCCCCATATGTATCTCATACCCTTTCATGGTGCCCTCCGTACTTTTAAACAACTTCCCGGACAAACCTTTTAAGGCAGGATGGCCCAGTACATCTCTGTTAATATTAAATTCTACCTGATTGGTATTTTTATTCTTCAGGAAGTCTGTTTCTATATCCATAAGTCCAATACCTCCTATGCTTCCGGCATCTTTTGACTCACTTCTGAACCTGTCTGTTATCTTCCTTCCCAGCATCTGAAACCCCCCGCAAATACCTAAAATTACTGTTCCACTATGGTATTTTTCCTTTATTTCTTCTTCCAGACCTGATTTTCTTAAATATAAAAGGTCGCTTATGGTGCTCTTGCTTCCAGGTATAATAATCATATGGGGATTCAAGTTTTTTAGTTCCTCCCTGTGTTTTATATAGACAAGACTGACTTCTTTTTCCAGCTCAAAAGCATTGAAATCGGTAAAATTAGAAATATGAGGAAGATATATTACAGAAATTATTATTCTTTTTTTGCTACCGGGTATCCCGTCATAGTCCAAAAGACGCTTTCTATCTTTTTCCTGTTCTATGTTTACTGAATCCTCCTCTTCAATATATATGTCTTTAATAAAAGGAATAGTTCCTATCACCGGTATGTTTAATTTTTTAGCTATAAAGTCATTACCCGGTTTTAATAGACTTATATCCCCCCTGAACTTATTTACCAGTAGCCCCTTTATATATTTTCTATATCTGGCTGGAAGAAGTTTTACTGTACCATAGAAACTGGCAAACACCCCTCCTTTATCTACATCACCAATAAGTATTACGCTTGAACCAGCAGCTTCTGCTACAGACATGTTTACAATGTCATTATCCATAAGGTTTATTTCTGCAGGGCTCCCTGCACCTTCTATTACTATATAATCAAACTTCTTTTTCAAATCATCCAGAATCTCTTTTATTTTACCCAGATAAAAAGATTTCTTATTGTTGTATTCAACTGCGCTCATGTTTTTAACTACTTCTCCCATAAATATTATTTGTGCCCTGGAATCAGCAACCGGCTTTATGAGTATTGGGTTCATATAAACCTCTGGCTCCAGCCCACATGCTTCTGCCTGAACTACCTGGGCACGGCCCATCTCTCCTCCTGAAGCAGTCACATATGAATTAAGTGCCATATTCTGTGATTTAAATGGACAAACGCTGAATCCATCCTGCCTTAGAATCCTGCATACAGCAGCGGCGGTTACACTTTTTCCTACATGAGAACCTGTTCCCTGCATCATAATAGATTTTGACCCATTTTTTTTCATATCATTGCTAGTCATAAATATTTCAGTATCTGATTTACAGTCTTTACAACCACTACTTCCTGACCCGCTATCTCCCTGTAGAGCTTTTCTGCTTTACCGCCGGTATGGTCCCTCTTACCGATATCTTTATTGTCTATTAATATTACTTTCTTCCCAATACTGGCAGCCCTTCCTGCAGAAACCAGGTTTAGGAAATTACCGTTTCCAAATTCTATTCCGGCTAAAATTACTACATCGCTTGATTTAATGAACTCAAGATTTTTTTTCTGCGTATTTTCGCTTATGGGAGAAAAAGGCGCTTCATTCACATAGGGTATGCCCAGCATAATTGCTGTATCCATATCAGTATCAAGTGTATTTACCACCCCGCATGATACCTTATAACCGCCTTTATAAAGTAGATTGAGTATCTGCGATGCTGCACCCCCGCCTCCTATAACATGCACTTTAAGGTTTTTGCTTCCCGGCCTGCCAGAAACACCCTGGCCGGTTTTAGGGCTGAAAATAGGGCTGATATAAAGCTTGCCGGTAACCGGGTTCCTGCCCACAAAGACATCGCTCCCAAAAACTCTTCTTATATTTTCCCTGTTTAATACATCATCACTTCTTCCAAATCCAAAAATACTGCCTTCTTTTAGCAGCATTATTTTTTTACTGCTCTGAATTGCAAGATTTATATCATGGAAAATCCCGATTATAGTTTTATTCTCCTTCTGATTTAAATCCATAAATAAATTCATAAATTCAATCTGGAAATTAATGTCAAGATGAGAAGTCGGCTCATCCAGGAGCAGCAGGAAGCTATCCTGGGCTAATGCCTGGGCTACAACTACCCGCTGTTTTTCACCACCTGAAAGTTCATTAAATCTTCTTTTTGAAAAGGATAATATTTTTGCTTTTTCCATAGCTTCCCTGACTTTATCAAAATCTCTTTTCCTCTCAACTTCAAATCTCGGGACATAGGAGTGCCTCCCCATCATAACCATTTCAGCTACAGTAAAATTAAAACCGGGACTGGTATACTGGGGAACAACTCCCACCATTTTAGCAATCTCTTTTGAACCCAGACTTCCTATATCCCTGCCTCCAACTTTTATAACACCTTTATATCCCTCTATAACCTTGCTTATAAGATTTACCAGGGTACTTTTCCCTGCTCCATTGGGGCCAAGAATTGAAATGAAACTTCCATTTTCAACATCAAAGCTTATGTTATCCAGAACTTTTTTACCATCATAGGAAAAACTTAAATCCCTTACAGATAGTATATTTTTATTCTTTTTCATATTATACAAATTTCATATGATATATTAGAAAAATTAAGGCCTAAAAAACGTCCCTCTTCGATTTCACTAACAAATATAAAAAGAATGGCACCCCGATAATGGATGTTATAATCCCTACAGGTATCTCCCTGGGCATAAGTACCGTTCTTGCCAGGGTATCCGACACAAGAAGTACGATCCCACCGGCAATAGCAGAGGTGGGATATAGAATTTTATGGTCCGGTCCCACAATTAATCTTAAAATATGTGGGGTTACCAGCCCTACAAACCCGATAATTCCACTCATTGATACGGCTACTGCTGCTATAAGCGAAGCCATCACCAGTAAAATCTTTTTCACTTTTTCGGTTTCTACCCCTAATTGTACCGCTCTTTCGTCTCCCAGTGACAATACATTCAGGTCTCTCATAAAAAAACCTGAAACAATAACCAGAACAGTAACCAGCGGAGCCAGGATAACAAAATTATTCCAGGAAGCAGAAGTAAAGCTCCCCATAACCCAGAACACTATTTTAGCCATATCCTCTACTTTAAAAAGCATTATCAGGTAAGTCATTGCACTTAACATAGCGCTTAGTGCAATTCCTGAAAGAAGCAGGGTAGCAACTGAAACTTTACCCCTTATCCTGGCAAGATTATAGACAAGAAATGTGGTAGCTATTGCCCCAAAAAGGGCAAAAACAGTTGTTGTTGAAATACCGGCCAGCCCGGTACCTTTAATAAGTACAAGCCCGACAGTCGCCCCAAAAGCAGCCCCTGCCGAAACACCAATTACAAAAGGGTCTGCCATGGGATTTCTAAATAACCCCTGAAAAATAACTCCCGAGCTTGCAAGCGCTATACCAACAAATACAGACAAAAATATCCGTGGCAGTCTTATCCTGGAAATTATAACCATATCCTGATTCTCAAAAAGGCCGGCACTTACAAAATTTTTAATTCCCGGTATAAAACTGGAAATTATAAGCCCGGTATCCTTTAAACTGATTTTAGCTGCACCTATAGATGCAGATACTATTATTAATAATACAAGGACTGCCAGTAATATAAAAACATATTTTAGTGTCCTTTTCCTGGTTCCCATCGCAATAGCACCTTATCTATAAAGAAATACCTATAAAAATTTATAAAGATAAAAGATGAAATATCCTATTCTATTATTTCAAATTCTCCAAAAATATCTGGATGAAATGCCTTTGATAACATATCAAGCGCTGTGGTTAAATTCTGGCTGGGACGGGAAATTGGATTATCGGGTATTACATATACCCTGCCATTTCTTACTGCGGCAATGCTTGAAAATCTTTCATCCTCTGTTATTATAGAAGGGTCTGCAGCCAGACTCATTGGAGCAACTATAATATCGGGATTTTTTTCTATTAGAGTTTCCACGCTGTATTCCGGCCATCCTGTAATATTATCTTCCGCTACTATATTTATTCCTCCCGCTTTTTTAATCAAATCATTGGTAAAAGTATCCATCCCGGCACTCATCAAAGGGTCATTCCATACTTCGTAAAAAACTTCAGGCTTGTCTTCATCACTTAAATCCTTGACCTTATTATAAATGCCGTCCACACTTTTTTTAAGCTCTTTTACAAGTTCCTCGCCCTCATCCTCAAGGCCGGTTAACTTGCTTATATTAGTTATTTCTTCATAAACACCTTCAATACCGCTTACACTTATAACCCTGTAAATATCAATTCCAAGTTCTTCTATTTTCTGGTAATCATCATCAGGGCCTCCATTCACTGCTATTAAGAGGTCAGGATCCAGTTCGGCAATTCTTTCTACATTTAGTCCAAAGGAATCTCCAACACCTTCAAAACCCTCTGCTAGCGGGTCACCACTTGCTACGCTGTAGTTGTCAACTTCAAGTACCTGTCCCATAGCTCCCAGACCACTTAAAATTTCCAGCGCACTTGGGGAAATAACCACTATCTTTTTAGCAGGGGAAGCCAGTTCAACTATTTTTCCTTCACCATCTGTTACCTCAATAGGTTCCGTTATTGCTTTTACTTCAATCTCACCTTTACACCCAGTCAAAAATGCTGGAACTGCTATAAGCAATAGAACAAGTGCTGCGCTTACAGCGTAAAGAAATTTCTTCATCACTTTTCCTCCTTTTTTTATTGTTTTTAATAAGAAAACTCCCGGTCTCTTCAGCCGGGAGTTTTCTTTTACAAATGAAAAATCCCCTCTTTCTACCGAAGAGAGAGAATTTAATAATTCACAGGTTTCCTGGCTTAAGGGACTTTACTCTCTGCCTTCCCGGTAATTTTACCAGTGGCTTTAATATAGAGAGCACACACCCCATTACAGTGGCGGGACCGCTCCAGATTTTAACTGGATTCCCTGAATTAAAAAATTATTAATTAAGCTATAAAATTACTTAATTAACTATCAATATACTTATTTTTTCAAAAAAACAAATCAAGCTTTGCTGTTTACACTATACTATATTCTTCCTTGAAATAGCAACCAGAAATAGCTTCTAATTTAACTTAAAAGATGAAACTAATATAGCGCCTCTCCGTTTATATTTACATAAGTTATATAAAATTCACGTTCATAAATGGCAATAGTGTTTTTTGATATTTATGTATTATTAACTTAGTCTCTTTTAAATGACCGGAGAACTTATATACAAAATATTTCTTGCTACTGTTTTTACAGCAGCAGTTATTGTTTTTATTTCCCTTCTTATCACTTCAGCACCCTATGGGCGCTATATCCGCAAAGGATGGGGACTAACCATACGGGCCAAGCTCGGCTGGCTGATAATGGAATTTCCTGCCTTCTTTATAATGATTCTTATGTTTTTTATCGTAAAAAGACAAACAGATTTTATAGCAATAATATTTCTTTCTATGTGGACTATCCACTACTTCCACAGGACCTTTATATATCCATTTCTGATGAGGGGAGGGAATAAGAATTTCCCCGTACTTTTAATAATTTTTGCTATTTTTTTCAATAATATAAACGGTTTTATTAACGGGTACTACCTTTTCTACCTTTCACCAGCTTATAACATTAACTGGCTTATCGATCCCCGCTTTATTGCCGGCTTTATGTTATTCTTTTCAGGCATGTTTATAAATTTACAATCCGACCACATTCTCAGAAACTTAAGGAAACCAGGAGAAGACAACTATAAAATCCCCAGAGCAGGTTTATTTAAGTATATCTCCTGTCCAAACTACTTAGGTGAAATCATGGAATGGACTGGCTGGGCAGTTGCTACCTGGTCAATTCCGGGGCTTGCCTTTGCCGTATTCACCACTGCTAACCTTGCACCGCGGGCATTTTCAAACCATAAGTGGTATGTTAATAGTTTTTCCGATTACCCTGAAAATAGAAAGGCCCTTATTCCTTTTATTTATTAACTTTTTTTAATAAAACTATAAGATTTTATTTTCTTTAAGCCACCTAAAAGTATCTTTAATTGACTCCCTTATGGGCCGGGGATTATATCCCAGTTCCCTGCTTGCCTTATTGTGGCTTATATATGAATTGGACCGCAGGGTATTTATAGAGTAAAAGGTAAACCTTGGAGTTTTACGGGCTAATTTGTAATATAATGGAGAAACTATACCGGCAGCTCCTGCAAGCCATGTAGGAATTTTATATCTTGGTGGCTCCACTCCGCTGACCTCAGATAACACCTCCATCATTTCATCCATGGTAATTCTCTCACCTGATAATATATAAAACTGCCCTTTCCCTCCTTTTTCAGCAGCTATTACAAGACCTTCTGCAACATCCCGGACGTCAACAAAATCATAAGCCCCGCCTGTGGTTATTTTCATCTTACCTCTGATAAAGTCAATAAATGTCCTGGTTATAAGCGCCCCTCTAAAATCATAAGGCCCTAAAACTCCTGTAGGGCAGACCACTACCGAGTCCAGCCCATCGGAAGCTGCTCTTATTACCTCCAGACTGGCAGCAGCCTTTGACCTGTCATATTCGCCTCTCCTGCTGTTCACATCAAAAGGCACGCTCTCATCAATAACAGTTCCAGCAGGCGGTTCTTTTAAAGCGTGTATGGAACTTGCGTAGACCAGTCGTCTTACTCCGCACTTAAGGCATGCACTTATAACATTAATTGTCCCCTCAAGATTATTACTGCGGATTAATTTTCTATCCCCTGGCATTATTGATATAACCCCTGCAAGATGATAAACAGTATCCACATTACTGAAAGCTTTTATCAATGAATCAATATCCAGTACATCCCCTACAACTTTTTCAACATCCAGGCCTTCAATTGAAGATAGATCAGAGGTCCTGCGGACAAGTGCTCTTACTCTTCTGCTCTTCTCTAGCAGTGTCCTTACAAGTACATTTCCTATACAGCCTGTTGCGCCGGTTACAATATCCATAAATTAATTTTCTTCAAATAATATTTTAATAGATTGCATAACAAACATTTCAAGAATAGCAGTATTGTTAAAGACAATTATTTCTGTTTTTTTTCGGTTTCTTTCATCATGGAATTCATTACATCAGCCCGGGTAATTATTCCCGATAACTTATTATTATTATCAAGAACAGGAACTCTATTGAGATTATTATTTATCATTATATTTACAACTTTACTAAGCGGTATATCTTCTTTAACGGTTTTAATTTTCTTTGACATAATTTCTTCAACCCGCGTTTCCAGATATTCCTTCGTACTTTTCGTATAGATCTCATAGCTATCAAGAAAAGCAAAGCCAAAAGACATCGGAAAAGGGAGACTGGACATCTTAACTATTATATCTGCCTCACAGGCCATTCCTACCAGATTATCTTTTTCATCAACCACAGGAGTACCGCTTATCCCATTTTTCAGAAGTAATTTAGTTAATTGTCCTACTGTAGCATCCTTACTTATAGTAATAACCTTTTTTGTCATTACATCTTTAGCAAGTAACTCAGACATTTTTTCTCCTTTGGTTTTTAAATAACTAAAATAATTTAATCATAAGTTAAACTATAACAGTAGTCTCCATTTCTAATCTTTTTTGCCTGCTTCACCAACTTTAAAAATTGCATATCTGGTTAGAAATGGTGCAATTATTTCATTTATAATAACAGATGCAAGTATAGCATTTATCATTATATTGGAAATATCTGAAAATGCTGGATACTCTTTTATTAAAAGAGCAAGACCAATAGTCACACCTGCTATTGGAAACAGCCCAAAGCTCAGATACTTGGTTACTCCCGGAGGGGCATGGGAAATAGAGCCGCCCAGTCTAACTCCAACAAATTTACCTACAAATCTGGCCAGGGTTATAACCAGGGCAAGGATACCTGCTTCCTTTATTACACTAATATTAAAATGCGCCCCGGCAAGAGTAAAGAACATCGCAAAAATAATTACCTCCATATTATTTATAACACCAAACATATCTTTATTGTCGCTCATCCTGTTAACTACAACGAAGCCCATTATCATATTGGCTAAAATACTTGATAGCCCCAGTGCTTTAGACACTCCAACACACAGAAAGATAGCACCTGCTATTACTGCGAGAAGCTGCTGTTTCTTTTTTATAAAACGCCCTACATAAGAAAGGCCAAACCCAAGTACAACTCCCAAAAGTATTGAACCCAGAATATCTATAACAGGAGTCATTAACATTTTATACCAGGAAATATCCTGAAAACCTGTAATCAAAGAGCACGCAACATTCGAGCCAACAGCATAAGCTATAACAGCAAAAGCATCATCCAGGACAATTATAGCAAGTAGCGTAGTAGTAAAGGGCCCCATTGCTTTATATTCTCTGACTATTGCCAGGGATGCTGCAGGAGCAGTGGCACATGATATAGCACCAAGAACAATAGCCATTGGTAAATAACTATAAAAAGAACCTGGATTACCAACGCCAACTTTAATAATAAAGGGGCCCAGAAACAATACCGATAAAGTTACAATCACCCATGCTCCCAGAGCTTCAAAAGGGGTAATAATAGCAATATTTTTTCCGATTTTTTTTAATTTCTTTAAGTATAGGCCCCCGCCTACAAGATATCCTATTATTCCTAAGCTAATATCGGTAATTATATCCAGGCCGCCATCAATTAATTCCCTGGGGATAATATGTGAAAGACTTATAATAATTCCAATAATAATATAACCGCTAATAGTAGGGAATTTAAATTTTCTGGCAGCAAAACCGCTGAAAATACCAATTATTACAATTATACCTACAGCCAGTATTGCATTAAATTCAAAGTCCCAGTCCATCTGCACACTCCCCTATAACAGCCCATAATAATTTATAAATATTAACAATTTAGATATAAAACCTCATGGCAACAATGTGATATTCTAACCCTCTAAAAAATACTTTTCAAGAAATTTATTTATCTTAATTCACATATTAGTTCCATTAAGCACATCTATACTTCTACTACGCATGCAACAAATAATAGATTTGAAACCGGTTCTCTTTTTAAAATTCCATGGTCCTTTTATATACCAAAAAATTACATCAGCAGTAGTTTTAAAAAAGCTTATTACTTTAAATTATAAAAGGCAGCCATTCCCGGATACTCTGCTTCACTTCCCAAATCCTCTTCAATACGGAGAAGCTGGTTATATTTACAAACCCTGTCTGTCCTTGAAGGAGCACCTGTTTTTATCTGTCCTGCATTTACTGCAACTGCGATATCAGAAATAGTAGTATCCTCTGTCTCACCTGACCGGTGCGAAACTACAGCAGTATAACCGGCTGTCTTTGCCATCTCAATCGCATCCAGCGTCTCGGATAAAGTTCCTATCTGGTTTACTTTAATTAATATGGAATTTGCAACACCCATTTCCAGACCCTTATTGAGTCTTTTAGTATTTGTAACAAAAAGGTCATCTCCTACAACCTGGATTTTACTGCCAATCTTTTCCGTCAGCTTTTTCCATCCATCCCAGTCTTCCTCGGCCATTCCGTCTTCTATTGATATTATAGGGTATTTATCTACCAGTTCTTTATAATAATCCACCATTTCTGCTGAAGTGTAAATCTTACCTTCTCCTTTAAGATTATATTTTCCCTTTTCGTAGAATTCCGTAGAAGCAGGGTCCATAGCTATATATATATCTTTACCCGGTTTAAACCCAGCTTTTTCAATAGCCTTTATTATATACTTTATTGCATCCTCATTTGATTTCAGGTCAGGAGCAAATCCACCTTCATCACCCACTGCTGTGCTAAGCCCGTCTTTACCCAAAACACTTTTAAGACTGTGATATACCTCCGAGCTCATCCTTAAGGCCTCACTAAAAGTAGGAGCCCCAAGGGGCATTATCATAAATTCCTGCAGGTCAACACTATTATCAGCATGCTTGCCGCCATTTAATATATTCATCATAGGTGCAGGCAGTATATGGGCATTAACTCCTCCAAGATAAATATATAGAGGAATGTCAAGTGCAGCAGCAGATGCTTTTGCCACAGATAATGATACTCCAAGTATAGCATTGGCTCCTAACTTTGACTTATTGTCCGTACCATCCAGGTCAATCATTGTTTTATCTATCTCACGCTGATAGATTGCATCCATTCCCTCCAGCTCGGGAGCAATAATGGAATCTACATTCTCTACTGCTTTCTGTATACCCTTACCCATGTAGCGTTTTTTATCACCGTCTCTTAATTCTACTGCTTCAAATGCTCCCGTAGAAGCACCGGAAGGTATTGATGCCCTTCCAATCATTCCGCAATCAAGAACCGTTTCAACCTCAATAGTAGGGTTTCCTCTTGAATCCAGAATTTCTCTTGCAAAAATCCCTGCAATTTCAGTTCCATTATTCATTGTTACTCTTCCTTTCCCATCTCTAATAACCATTTGTTTTATTTTATTTTATTTTTGTATTTTTCCAGTAACGCTTATCGCTATTGATTATAACAATAACAAGGCTAAATTATTATATTAATTTTTTTTACATTTTAAAATTAATTATTACGGTTCCTGTTTAAAAAATATATAAAATCTGGTTTAATAGTATCCAGTTTTTAATTATTTAAAACATAAGTATTTTAAGTAAATTTTAAATATACATCTAATATTTCTTATAATATATAGAAAGACAGGAGCAGTGATCAAGTTGTCAGGGAAAAAAATTAGCATAGCCAGTACTGTTACTATGATTATAATAGCAATAATAATGTTAACAAGTCTATCTTCATGTAAAAACCCTGCCAGTATCTCAGAAACAGTGGATACATTTAAAGTCACCAGGGGTGATATAACTCAAACCATAAGTACTACAGGTTATGTTGATAGTGCCGAGAAGAACGATTATTCCATTCCTATTTCAGGTGAAGTGCTATATGCACTCGAAAAAGGAGATATTTTTAGTAAAGGCGATACGCTTATAGAAGTAGATAACAGCCAGCAGGAGCTCCTAATAGCCCAGGCAGAAGAGAACCTTAATTCAGCCAAATATTCCCTGGAAACTGCCAGGATAAATTACCAGCAGGCGCTTGATGCAAATCATATAGCAATACAGCTTTCGGAGATAAACACCGAGTTGGCAGAAATATCTGCCCATAATGCCTTCATAGCTTTAGAAAATGCAAACAATATAGCCAATAAATCAAAAGAAAGTGCTGCCCTGGCCTTAGAAAATGCTGAAACTATTCTTGCAGAAGCAAAGAACGAACCTCTTCTCACAGACACCCAGATTGCACAGTATGAAGCCAACGTGGAAACTGCACGGGCAAGCTACCAGTCTGCCCTGGCCCAGGGTACATCTTCATCAAAATCTGCAGAAGGTGCCTGGCAGCAGGCAGTCACAAGTGAGTCTTCCACTTACTGGTCAAATCTTTCCAGCACACAATCTGCTGCAAGCCAGATTGATATAGTAGCCAAAAATATAGCGCTTGCAGAATCACAGGTAAAATTATCAGAAATAAATCTGGAGCTGGCCAGACTTGATACAGATAAAAATATAATCTATGCGCCCTATGACGGAACAGTATTTTCCTTGACTTATAAAGAAGGACAGAATGCCACCCCCGGGGTGAATGCAATCTCTGTAATAAGCAATGATTTTATAATAAAAGCAGATGTAAATGAAATTGATGCAGTTAATATTGAAGAGGGCCAGGATACAGATATAACCCTTGATGCTTATTATGAAGATAAATTTAGCGGTAAAATAATAGAGATTTCTCTAATATCCACCAATGTAGGAGGAGTGGTCTCTTTTGAACTCACAGTAAAGCCGGAGACCGAAAATGCTCCCCGGTTCTTATACGGCCTCTCTGCAAGTCTGGATATTACTACTTCCGGAATTAAAGATGTCCTGTATGTCCCAGTAGAGTCCGTCTATGAAGAGGATGAAAAAACATATGTTGATTTTATTACCGCAGATGGGAATATAGAAAAAAAAGAAGTTACTACCGGAACTTTTAATTATGATTTTATTGAAATAAAATCGGGACTGACCGAAGGAGACGAAATCCTGGTCTCCCCGGTTAACTACAACACTGCTCAAAATCTTAACCTTCAAATTAACTAAAAAAATGATAACCAATAATATTCTTATAAAAACAACCGATGTTACAAAAATTTACAGGCTGGGAGATATTAAAGTTAATGCTCTGCGCGGTATAAACCTTGAAATAAAAGAGGGTGAATTTGTTGCAATAATGGGCCCCTCCGGTTCAGGAAAATCAACCCTTATGAATATTATTGGATGTCTTGATATATTAACTACAGGGCACTACTACCTGAATAATACCGATATAAGCAAGCTGGATGATAACCAGCTTGCAAATATAAGGAATAAAGAAGTTGGCTTTGTTTTCCAGACATTTAACCTTCTTTCCAGAACAAATATTTATGGTAATGTTGAACTTCCCATAATTTATTCTACAGAAAGAACCGTAAACAAAAAAAAGAAAATAATGGATGCTATAGAATCTGTGGGCCTGACGCGTCTGGTAAAACACAGGCCTAATGAACTTTCTGGAGGAGAGAAGCAAAGAGTGGCAATTGCAAGAGCCCTGGTTAACCAACCTTCAATAATACTTGCTGATGAGCCTACCGGAAATCTGGACTCAAGAACAGGTGAAGAAATAATAGCCATCTTTCAAAAATTGAACAGGGAAGGTAGAACAATTATAATTGTTACCCATGAAATGGATATAGCAAAGCACACCCATAGAATCATTTATCTAAGAGACGGTATCATCCATGGGCAGGAAGAAGTAAAAAACCAGATATCAGCAGAAGACAAATTGAGCCAGATGCCAAAACTGGAAGAAAGATTAACGACAAACTAAAGACTATTTTAAAAAATGAAAAGATTTCTTGGAAACATAAAAATTGCATTCCAGGCCTTATTTTTAAATAAGCTCCGCTCTTTTTTAACCATGCTGGGAATTATTATAGGAGTGGGGGCTGTAGTCGCAATGCTTTCAATCGGAACCGGTGCCCAGCAATCCGTAGTAGAGAGCGTCCAGGATATTGGCTCTAACCTCATTATAATATCTCCGGGAAATCTTGAAGGAGAGCAAAACATCAGGGCTTTAATGGGCACCCAGAAAGCTGAATTAAAGGCAGATGATCTTGAGGCAGTTGAAAGAGAAGCAACACTTATAACAGAAGTTGCACCTGTTGTTTTTAACTCATCAATTGTTTCCTACTCAAATAAAAGCACCCTCTCAACCGTGTATGCTTCATCAGAAAATGGCCGGGAACTCTATAATATGAATGTAGACAGAGGCAAGTTTTACAGCAGGAGTGACGTCTCAAATGCGTCAAATGTTGCCGTAATTGGACAGTCTACTGTTAAGAAATTATTTGATAAGATAGACCCGATCGGGAAAATAATCAAGATTGATGGCAAAAATTTTAAGGTAATAGGGACACTTGAAAGCAGGGGGACAGATATGTTTGGTAACGACCAGGACGATTTCATAAGTATCCCTGTAACTACTGCACAGAATAAACTTTATGGAATGGATTCATATAATATGATACTCGCACAGAGCATAAGTGAAGAAAAAATAGAAGCTGCCAGTGAAGAGATAAAATCAATACTGAGAAAACAAAGAGGTATAAGATTTGGTGAAAAAGATGATTTCAGTGTCCAGAATCAAACCCAGATACTTGGTGTCATATCTGTGATTACAGGTATTTTTACTATAGTTATAGCAGGTATAGCAAGCATATCTCTACTCGTTGGCGGTATTGGAATAATGAATATAATGCTTGTTTCCGTAACCGAAAGAACAAGGGAAATAGGAATAAGAAAAGCAATAGGAGCCAAAAACAGGGACATACTAATCCAGTTCCTGGTAGAAAGTATAGTCTTAAGCATTACCGGAGGTATATTTGGTATCCTATTTGCAGTCCTTGTATCCGCTATACTGACCAGGTTCACCATCCTGGATACATCTATAACTATAATGCCGATAATTATCGCCCTGAGTTTCTCCACAGTAGTGGGCCTTTTCTTCGGCATTTACCCAGCAATGCGCGCTGCACGGCTTAACCCCATAGATGCATTAAGATACGAATAGAGTAATATAGTTACTTTAATAATTTAAGATATGAATGTAATATGTAAATCAATGATACAGCTAAAATTGCATATATAATAATTAAAATATAATTTAAACAAAACTCTACTAATCTATATTCAGTACAGTACTTTGATACAATCCGGGTGAAGCCGTAATTAATTTTTTAGGCTTCAAAAGCTATTGGGCTCTGCAAGTCTTGATACTATAAAAATTTTTATTAATCTAAGCAGCTCAAATATGCTAAAAGTTATAGGCAGGTTATAGAAAGGCATATTGCTGATTGTATATTTAAAGGTTAATGATATAGAATTACGGGACCATCTTTTTAAATAAGAAGATCTATGATTTGCTGCAAGCCGCATACAAAAATTCATTTGTCAAATAATACCCATATGACTTAATGCATAACTAAGTTCAGCTGGATTATTAAGATGAATTGTACCGAATCCGAGCTTTTCTGCTGCCTCTATATTAGCTCTAGCATCATCTATAAATATCGATTCTCTTGGTTTAATACCATTTTTTTCAACCAGTTTTAAATATATTGAACGGTATGGCTTTAATAATTTAACAAAAGCCGAAACTACTCCATCATCAAATAGTTTAAAAAACTTAAACTGCTCGCGTATCGTCAAGAATGCTTTTTTATGAAAGTTGGATAGGAAATATAGCTTATATCTTCTATTTTTTAATTCATTTAAAATCTCTACGTTACAATCTATGGATTTATACATATTGGGGTAATTATCTATAAACTTGCTTAAAATATATTTATACTTTTTATTCCTGCTTATTATCACCTCCTTGGCTTCATCTCTTGTAATTATACCAATATCAAGGTATGCCCATTCCTTGCTTAAGAAAAATTTATCTCTTACAAGCTCTACTTCCACATTGTTAAGTCCCTCACTTTTTAAATACCAGTCCGGATCAAACCTAACAAGCACATCTCCCAGATCAAATATTATGTTTTTTATATTTTGCCCTATTTTGCCCCCCCCCACCAGTGATTTTCATTCATCTTTACCTTTAATAAAGCATCGTTTTTTAATAAATTCCGATGGAGAGCACCCTATATATTTTTTAAACACAGAAATAAAATATCTGTATTCCTCAAAACCTACCATATGTGCTATTTTATAGATTTTATATTCTTTTTCTTTAATATACTCAATAGATTTTTGTATGCGATATTTATTTAGAAAATCAGTAAAGGTCATACCGATTGATTTTTTAAACACCCTTGCCAAATAACTTACACTTACAAGTAATTCTTCAGAAAGATCTTCAAGACTGATTTTATATTCATAGTTTGCTATGATATGCTCAATTATCCTATTCACATACTTGGAATATTGGTCATCCTTTTTTAAATACAACTCCATATTAAGCAGTTTGAGATTACCCATATCTTTTACTGTTTTAATTACATAAAAAAAATCTTTCTTCTTTTTTATTTCTGCCGACACTTTTTTTATGGCACTTTTCAGTTTATCTTCATCTATGGGTTTGAGTATATACTTGAAAACATCTAAATCTATAGCTTTTTTAGCAAATTTAAAATCCTCATACCCCGATATTATTATCGTTTCAAAATTAATTTTTCTCTTTAGCTTCCTGACCATATCCAACCCGCTCATATAAGGCATTTTAATATCAGCAATTACTATATCTGGTTTCGACTTTTTAATAATATCAAGTCCCTCTAATCCATCCCCGGCTTCTCCAACTACGATACAATTCATTGAAGCCCAATCAATTGTATATACCAGCCCTTTTCTGATCATTGCTTCATCTTCTACTATAACAACCTTTAACATTATGCTGACATCTCCTTACTTTTTTATAAACGGCAACCTGATGAATACGGTAGTGCCTACATCCTTTTCACTTTCAATTGTTAATCCGTATTTCTTACCATATTTTAACTTAATTCTCTTGTTCGTATTACCCAGGCCTACATGTTCACTCCCTGTATAATCTTCTTCTAACGACTTATTTATTTTTTCCAGTAATTTTTTGCCTATTCCTTCGCCATCATCTTTTACTTCTATCACCAAGTTATTATCTTCAGCATAGCATTTCACATCGATTTTTAACTTTTTCTTGTTTTTAAAGTTATGGAGAATACTGTTCTCAATTAAAGGCTGGATAATCAATTTTGGAATTAAACAGTTTCTTACTTTCTTATCAAATTTGATATCATAGTTAAAGCTGTCTCCATATCTGTATTTCAGCAATAACAGGTAGTCGAAAACATACCGGATATCGTCCTTAAATATTACTTCCTCATATTTCTGACTAACACTATACCTTAAAATATTACCCAGGCTCACTATCATTTCTACCGACATATCCGGGTCAATTCTAACCATATATTTTAGGGATTCAAGTGTATTGTATAAAAAATGAGGATTAAATTGAGATTGAAGCTGCTTGATCTCGCCCACCTTTGTTCTTATGGCATTCTCCTCATTTTTCTTCATCAGTCTCTTTATTTCCACTATGGTTTTATTATAGTAATTTCCAAGTTTTTCGAACTCATCATTCGTTTTTATATTAACCATCCGGCCAAAATTTCCGTTTCTTGTCTCCTCCATTACTTCCAATAAATCATCTATCGGTCTAATTAAATTTTTTGAAAAAATTCTTATTGCTAAATATAAGACAGCTGCCAATATTAAAAACAGAACAGAAAAACTTATAAATCCTTTTAAGATAAATTCATCTATATGCCCAATCTGAATCATAGTATATATGTTAATTTCACCATCCATGATTGATTTTTTATAAATTGAATATTTTGTATTCTCATCCCTGACATATATGTTATTAGATATTTCTGGCTTGAATTTGTTCACTTTATTCAAAAACGATTCGTTTGTGAATACTATAGCGTTATCATAACAATCAGTAGCAATGAATACCTCGATATGTTTTTGATCGATTATTTCAATTATTTCAGATTCAATTAAATCAAATATTATATAACCTATTATCCTGCCATCTTGCACTACAGGTTTTCCCATCGAATAGACAGTTTTGATGCTTTCAGAAATCAGCTGCCGGTCGATATGAGCGGAAACATCTTCTTCGTAATAGTGCATTTTTCTGAGTATGCCCCAGAGTATTTTATCCTGTACACGATAATCTTCCTCTATTCTTCTGTTACTTAACATAGCCAGCCCATCTTCATCAGTAATAACAAATAAGCTTTTAATTTCATGCCCATTTATAATCCCATAAATATCTTCATACAGTTGCCTTTCTATAGCTCCATCCTCGTGATTTTGCAACAATGCTTTTAGTGATTCGGATTCAGACAGACTTTTTATTTCTCCCTTATAGTTTATTAACTCATTCTCAACCAAGTTGGAAATATGGATATTTTTAGAATTATTTTCCCCATAAATTGATTCTCTTTCATGGTAGGTTAATATGAAAAAAAACAGAAAGAATAATAAGAAGACTGGTATTAAAGCATACAGAATAAACATTTTTCTCATTTTTGCTCTTAATACCTTTTTTCTTTTCATTACTTTATCCAGGAAATTAGATATTCTGTAACATTTCTACAAGCTTATTTCTTCCCGTCCCGTTAATTTAAAGAATAGCATTAATGCTACAACAGTAGTGCCTATTAATATTGTAGAAATCGCAGCTGCAGTACCGAAGCTTGTTCTGATTACTTCTACATAAATCGCTACCGCCATGGTCTTTGTACTTCCAGAATACAGTATAATTGATGAGCTCAGCTCGCAAATAGCTCTTATCCAAGCAAGTATAGCACCGGAAAATATCCCCGGCAACATCATAACCGCAGTTATCTTAAAGAAGGTTTTGGCAGGTGGGTATCCCAAACTTATTGAAGCCTCTTCAATACTTGGATCAATTTGATAAAGTATAGCTGTGCTTGAACGTATTATTGTGGGAGTTCTCCTTATCACTAAGGATAATATTATTATAGCCGCCGTACCACTTAGTACCAATGGTTTGCTATTAAATGTAATCAGATAAGTTATTCCAATTACGGTTCCCGGTATTATGTAAGGAAGCATAACCATGGTATCCAGCATATTACTGCTAAAACTCTTTCTCCTTACTGAGAGATAGGAAATAAATAATGTAATAATAATCATTATTATTACAGCTATTATGCTGAATATGAATGAGTTTTGAATGGAATCTCCCATTCTCCTCATTACAGTGGTATAGCTGTTAAAACTATATCCACCGGTAAATATAGGTCCGTTGGTTTCTAAAAATGATGTATACACAACCATTATCTGCGGAATAGTAGCCAGAGCCACTATCACATAGCAATATAAATAGGCAAAGAATTTTTTACTTCCCCTGAGCTCCCTGGTTTCTACCGGCCTCAGGGCACTCATTTCATATGTTCTCTTGTTTACCACATACTTCTGTAAATAAAAAACCACTATAATAAATAATACTATTAAAACACTTATTGCAGACGCAAAGCCGGCACTTCCTCCAACTTCTCCAACAAATTCAGAATATATCAAAACCGGCATGGTAATATAACCTTCCCCCAGTATCATTGGGGTTCCAAAATCTGCCAGTGCTGTCATAAACACCAGCAAAGCTCCTCCAAGCATTGTTGGCATTATAAGCGGAAATGTTACTGTCAGTATCTTTCTTATATTTGTGCTGCCCAGACTTTCAGCTGCCTCCTCAAGTGAAGAGTCGATACTTTTTAATGCACCTGATACATATAGGTATATATAAGGAAATAATTTTAAAACAAATACTAAAAGTATACCCTTAAATCCATAAATGGAAGGTATATTTATCCCAATATAAGACAAGATTTTTGTAATGGCACCACTTCTACCTAAGAGCATAATCCATGAGTAAGCGCCAATGAAAGGCGGGGAAAGTAATGAAATGACTATAAGTATCGCCAGAAACCTTTTTCCTCTAATTCTAAACCTTGTCATTATGTAAGCAAGTGGTGCACCTACTAGGACCGTTAGAATTGTTGCCAGGGAACTAACCGACATGCTATTTCTGAAAGCTTTGAAATAGTAACTCCTTGAAAAGAATTCTTTATAATATTCCAGTGAAAATATACCGCTTTCAGCATTAAAAAAACTGCCCTTAAACAGATTAAACATAGGGTATACCAAAAAAAATGCCAGCATAATAAACATGAATATTTTTATTATCAGCCAAAAATCCAGATTAGCTTTTTTTAGCATAAGTATTATCCTTTAAAATCAGATTATTTTCCCCTGTCTCATTAAAAATATTACTCCTTTCCTCAGCTCCAATCGATAAGTGAACTGTCTCTCCTTTGGGAATAATCTTTCTCATATTAGTTATATCCTGTGTAACTAATATACTTGATCCTTTATCAAGTAAAATTTCATAGTTTATACGCTGTCCTAAAAAAGTACTCAGTATTACTTTTCCTTTTAAGCCCACTCCATTTTTATTGAAAATTAAATCTTCGGGTCTTACAGCTACCTTAACAGCCTGACTTCCCCCGTACATTTTATTTAACCTAACCCTGTATTCATCATTGAATAGAATATTTGAAATACCATCTTCAACAACAAGCTTGGCGTCAAAGATATTAGAATGCCCTATAAAAGTAGCAACAAAAACATTCACCGGCCTCAGGTATATATCTTCCGGTGTGCCAATCTGCAATATTTTTCCATCATTCATAACGGCAATCCTGTCAGATATGGCCAAAGCTTCTTCCTGGTCGTGTGTAACATAGATTGTCGTAATGCCTATTCTATTCTGGATCTTCTTTATTGCTACACGCATTTCCACTCGCAGTTTTGCGTCCAGGTTTGATAATGGCTCATCCATTAAGAGCACATTCGGATGTATTACTATCGCCCTGGCCAGTGCTACACGCTGTTGTTGCCCACCTGATAAGTTTTTAGGATATTTATCCCTCCATTTTTCTATCTGGACAATCTTCAGTATTTCATCAACCCTTTGCTTAATTTGCTCCTTATCAAATCTTTTTACTTTTAAGCCGAAAGCAACATTGCCATACACTGTCATATGCGGAAATATAGCATAGTTTTGAAATACCATACCGATATTTCTTTTATGAGGAGAGGTTCTATTGATTACTCTGTCATCAATAAAAACCTCTCCCCCCTCTATACTGTTAAAACCTGCAAGCATGCGTAGTATTGTGGTCTTGCCGCAGCCCGATGGCCCAAGCAGCGTAAAAAATTCTCCTTCTTTTACACCAAAGGACAAACCGTTGATTACTGTAACATCTCCATATTTTTTTGTAGTATTCTTAAAATTTATAGTCACAGACATTTTTTAATCCCCACTCTCTACGCATTTTTTATTGCTGTTGGTGAAGCACAGGCACAGTATCTCGTTGACCAGTGGTACCGATAATCCACCTTATAACTTTATCTGGTAAATATATCTCTGTATTGTTCCAGTATATTTTCCTTATTTTCCGCAACCCACTCGAGGTCGTCAAATATTAAATAAATATCATCTAGGGCTTTTAGACCTTCTGCAGGTTCAACATCTGCTCTTACCGGTCGCCTGTTTAATTCACTTGAAATTTTAGCCTGAGTTTCATAAGCAATAGTAAAATCTATAAATGCCTTAGCATTTTCTAAATTTTTTGCACCCTTGATAATAGCAGTGCAGTCAGGCTTAATAATAGTACCTTCTACAGGATAAACAATCTCTACTGGTGCTCCTGCAGCATAGTACTCAGCTGCTCCCATCTCATAGGTCAACCCTACAAAATACTCACCATCTGAAACACCCTTGGGTACTGCAGATGAGCTATCCAGCAATTTACCGTCTAATTGTTCGATTAATTGTTCAACATAGTCCCATCCTGCCTCAGGATCGCCTTCACCCATTGCAAATAACTGATTAACTACTTGCTCGAAAGACGATGAGGACTTCTCTGGGTCTGCATTTGCAATCTTGCCTTTTAGCTCAGGATTCAATAGACTTTCGTATCCGTCTATTCCAAGGTCACCAGCCAGGTTTGTGTTTAGTACTATTACACTCGGTATAGCAGTAAATCTGGTAATGCTACCTTCAACATTTTGAAAGTCTTCGAATAGATCCGCGTCGTTTTCAGATACGTATGGTTCAAAATACTCAGAATCAGGACTCAGTGCTGATATTGTTCCTCCCCACATAATGTCCCCCTGAGGATTTTCACTTTCTGCTTCAATCCTAGTCAGCAGTTCGCCAGTACCGGCCGCTATTACTTCGACTTCAATCCCGGTCTGACTCTCGAACTCTACAACTAAAGGATCAAGGAACTCAAGCTTGTGAGAAGAGTAGACAATCAGTTCCTTACTGACATCTTCGTCTTTTTCAGTAACTGCTGCTTCTTCAGTACCTGCTGCTTCTTCAGTACCTGCTGCTTCTTCAGTGCCTGCTGCTTCTTCAGTACCTGCTGCTTCTTTTGGTTCTTCTTCCTTACAGCTAACAAGAGAGAAGCTACAAATTATTGCTACGACTAATAAAACTACTACCGCTAATAACGTTAACCTTTTCATTTAGCCTCCTTAATTTATTAATATTATTCTTTTACAAATTATTTTTAATTTTTCATTGTTATCCTCCTTTGTAAAATATTTAACATTATCTAAAAATTATAAAATTCGCTAATTGTCTTTACAATGATATATAAAATTAAATTGTATAGTATTCTGAACTGTATCAATTTCAAAAAATAGCTATTCTTAGTAACTCAATAAATAGACCCTATAAGGAAAATAATTAAGATTGATGGTAAAAATTTTAAAGTAATAGGGACACTTGAAAGCAGGGGGACAGATATGTTTGGTAACGACCGGGACGATTTCATAAGTATCCCTGTAACTACTGCACAGAACAAACTGTATGGAATGGATTCATATAATATGATTCTCTCACAGAGTGTCAGTGAGGAAAAAATAGAAGATGCAAGTGAAGTAGTGGGCCTTTTCTTCGGCATTTACCCAGCAATGCGCGCTGCACGGCTTAACCCCATAGATGCTCTTAGATACGAGTAATATAAATTTATATTAATAGTTAAGCTATACTTCCGGTATGTTGCCTAAAGAGAGATTGTATATAATTTCCGGGGATGTAACTTATGCACTTTTTTATTAACTATAATAGGTATAACTGTTGGCGGCCGCATAGTTAGTTTATGCATAGGTTCTGCTCTGACCTCTAAGACTGAAGAAGCTATATCAAACTTAAACCAAATATTTTTATAACGCACCTTAAATCTTAATACTTTTCAAATCTTTAGGAAGGTGTGGGTTCAGACAGATCCTGTCCTCCAGAACATCCAGTCCTGCAAATACCCGTAGGAAAACATTAATTGTAGCCCCCATAACTCCAGTATGCATACATTCCTGTGCAGCCCCTCTTTGAATATCGTGTGAATCACTTTCCATAGCAGTTAGAAACAAATTCATAGTCTTATCATCGTCATTTAAAAGAGAGCATATATAGAAATGGGCTGCTATGCTCAATGTTAAACCATGAGACGTCATGGGATAATAGTAACCAAAATTTTTGTAGGTACCTTATTATATATTCCGGTAATATATGTTCCCGGATAATAGATTTCAGATGCATGTGATTCGCAGGCAGCTCCCCGTGTACCAAAATAGCCATTTCCAAGTGTGGTTAACGCCTCCCTCAAGGGCTCTTTTTCAGGTATAAAATCTTATATGTTAATTCCCACGTATTCATAAAGCTAACTCCACAAAATATGACAAGACACTTTTTACTTCATCTACTGTTTCAACATAATATTTTGCTTTTGTCGGGCGTATTTTTTCTGCCACTAAAATACCAAAACCATCATCCTCCAGTGCAGTAAAAGCGTCTTCATCTGTTGTATCATCTCCTATGTAAATAGCCAGATTCTTTTCCGGGTCATATTCAAGTGTATTTAATATCCATTTAACAGCTTTCCCTTTATCCCAGTCAAGGTCAGGCCTGATTTCAAGCACCTTTTTCCCCTCGGTTACTTTTAAGCCCGGATACTTTAAAACTGTTGCCTTAACAACTTTTTTAAACTCATCAATATGTTCTCTGGATACCAGACGGTAATGGCATGAAGTTGTATATTTCACATCCTCGATTAAAGCTCCATTAATATGTTTGGTAAGTTCCTTTATGTTTTCCTGGGCTTCGTTTTTAATCTCTCTTAAACGCTGTGCTTCTTTATTGATAATTAACTTGCCATCAGGTTTTACAATTTCAAATCCATGACTCCCTGCATAATAAATATTATCAACATCTACTTTTAAGCGAACATCATCTGTTGCCCTTCCGCTTATAATAGAGACCTTATATTTCTCAACAAGTTTTACCAGGATTTTCTTCATATCATCATGCAAAACTGCCAGGTCCGGCATCGCCACGATAGGGGTTAACGTGCCATCATAGTCCAAAAAAATAAAGACTTCCTTAAGGCAGAAGAGTTTTCCTATCTCGTCTTTTTTTCTAAAAAAATTAATTACTTTTTTATTCATAACACTCTTTAATTTTTTATTTTACTGTTATGCTTCCTGAACCATTTATCAATTTGTTCCGTAGCAATTTCTTCAGGATTGCCTTCAGGTATCCTGATTCGGCGTGATTTTAAAAAAGAAAGGGTACCTTCACAGCGGGGTTTGCCATCTACACAGGGCAGGTAATCATGCTCATAAGAAATTTTTCTATATTTACATCCCTCTTCCTGACCTCTTCTATCTAAAAACTCATCAAAAACAATTTTCCAGGCCTTTGCATGAATCCTAGCAGTTCTTGTTATAACTCCATAAAGGTTAAAAATTATTGTTGTAAATGCATAACCATGGGACATATATCATCCTTCTGGTTTTTATTCCAACAATTATAAAAATTATAAATAGTCATTAATACCATAGCAAGAATTTATAATTTTTTAAATGAAAAAAGTGTAAAAATAATTCAGTTGTAGAGAATTTATTTTTTGTTGCAAAAAATAAACCGCAGTTGAATTAAATAAAAAAATCAGTTTCTCTGACACTACAATTATGGCTTTACAAATATGTCCTTTAAAGATTTAATAAAATAGTTATATCCTGGCTATTACTTTTATACACACCAGCAAATTCATCCTGTATCGCTCTTATATAGCAGGCATTTTAATTCTGGCACCTGTTAGTATCATCTGCATGCCGGGTCATTATAATAATACATTTCCGCCAAGGTTAACCAGTATATTATATAAATAATTCCGTAGACTGCTACAACTAAAAAGAATAATAAATAACGTTATAATAAACATAGACTTAGATAATACAATTTTTTTCATTTCTTCCTCTTTTAAATACTATTAAATTTAATAAAAGCAACTAAAAAACAGTTATATTTAAAACTTTTTTAGTTATATTCTTACTAAAATATTCCATATCCACTTAAATTAGAATGTAATTAAAATATTATATACTTGTTTATATTTTTATTTTTATGTTAATCTTATTCTTTGATATCTTAAATGTCAATACTATGTATATTGTTTTTATATACAATATAAAATTTTAATAATTATAATTATTTTATTAAATAAATACTTTTTTTATTTTTAAATAAATACACACTATTTAGCCGGCTTGAATAATTAATAAATACGGGAGCCAGCTAATAAGCTGGCTCCCGTATTTATCTTATTTCTAAGTTCTAACTCCCTGATATATCTTTAAAAAGATAAATAGGCACTTTTAAATATTTACCATTTACACAATATCTTCCAGTATTGCCTGCAGGTCTTCTTCATGCTCTATTTCATCTTCCAGTATATCAAGTACCATCTTGTAGGTAACTACATCTTTGTCCTTCACAACTTCAAGCAGGTTATTATAAACATCAATGGCACACTGCTCACCTTCTATATTCTGCTGTATTATAGCTTTTACTGATGGGTCTTCCGGAGCACTGTAGCCGCAATTAGCTACTTTATACCAGTCTTCAGGTTTTAGAACCGGTATACCACCCAGAGTTATTATCCTTTCAGCAATCATCTCTGCGTGACCCAGCTCCTCGTTTGCATGTTCTACCAATTCTCTCTCTGCAGCACCTCTAAGCTGGCCAGTTACTACCTTTGCACCAATCCAGTATTGATAGTATGCAAGCCATTCGTCTGCATATGCTTTATTCAGCAATTCAATAACTCTCTCTACATCCATTTTAATTATTCCTTTTCCTTTTGTTCCCATTTATTTTTCCTTTCTCTTAATAGTTTGAATTTCTCTATTTATAAGCTCTATAAATACAATTTTTTCTTATTTAAGCCATTTTAATTAAAAATAATATACTCCCGCTACATTGTCAATAACAAACATTATAATATTATAATTAGCAGCGATAATACCTCTGTAAATTAAAGTGTTTTAGCATTTTTTAAAAAAGTCCTTCTAAAATTACCAGGTAGCACAAAACTAGATACTGCAAGAATCTATACCAATTTTAAAAGCTCTCAGATATTAAAATCTATAGATAGATTTTATTTAAGGTATGACCTTTCATAAATTTAATTTCTATTAATACTTCTAAATTCTATTATTATTTAAAAAATTATCATAGAATTATTAGAAATAATAAGATAAATTTATTACAGTAGAAATAATTTAATAATGATTGGAGCTCAGTATAAATAAATTAAAACATTCAGTAGAAGATTGGGTCCAAAAAAATAATTTGTATTGAATAAAAATATATAAACTCTGGCCAAGGATAAAGTAAGGAGTAAAACAATTATGATGGAAAAAATAATAAAAAAATGGTGGTTTTATGTAATTGTTCTAATAATCGCATTCATTCCATCAATTACACAAGAAACAGCTTCATATGAAAAAATTCCATTAATAATTAAAGAAGTATTACAAAACCCACTTGCATATAAAATAGAATTGTTATACCCGCTTACAAAAATAATATTGATTATGCTGGCGCTTGGCCCGGTTATACTTAAAAATAAATTTAGAAGAATATTTCCATTGCTTTTCATCTTGCTAATGTTTGCTGTTGCAATTTTTCAAAACGTTTCATTAGAAACACAATTTGGTTATGTAATATTAATAGGGAACATTTTAGTACAAATGCTGGTTATAATTTCCTGGATTTACGAAATTAAAATACAGAAAAATGATTTTTCTAAATTACAATTGAATTGGTGGAAAATATTATGCATACTTTTAGGTCTTTTTGCTTTCTGGATGCCTGCTAAAAATGGTATGATGCATTTTTCTATCAGTGACCTGCTAATGAATGAAGCTGGATTAACTTATTGTATGATTACACCCATAGCTTTAGCAATAATGTTACTTTATTTTCCGGGTATTAATAAAGTGACATTAAGAATTACATCATTTGTCGGATTATATTTTGGAGTAATGAATTTAATTACATGGTTTTTGCTTAATAAAGAGTTCTGGTGGATGGGAATATTACATTTTCCATTATTTATCGTTAGTCTTATTGGACTAATTTTATCTAAATCAATAAAATCCGATACTCTACCCAGCAAAGACCTTAAGGTTAGTTCCTAGCATCTTTTTAGTCTATCCCGTACCTTATTAAGCCAGATTGGAAAGTAGTAAATTTTAAAAATTAGTCCTTAAGCCGGGTTCTGTATATAATATAAGCCCTTCAAACCTCTAAGGGCTTAAAGGGCTTATATCTTTCAAATAATAATCTCTATTATTATTAATATTATTATCTGGATCCCTCTACATCTTCCTTCACTTTCTTTTCATACTCCCGTGCATGCTTTTTTACTTCTGCTGTCTTTTCGCTAATGAAATCCAGCGCTTTTCCGCAGTAATCCTTAACCTGCTCTTTTAGTATCTCCCTGCTTTCTTCACCCTTGCGCGGTGCTACAAGCAGACCTGTCAAAACTCCCAATCCAAAAACAATAAGCGAATAACCGAGTATATCAGAATCCTTCATACTATTTTTTCTCCTTTCCTGCTCTTCTCCTTCTTCTTGCCTTAACAACCTGCCATACAATAATTAGAACTATTACCAGTATAATCCATACCGGCGAAGTCGCAATGAACGCCATGAGCATCCAGTTAAATGCACTTACAGCACCTCTGAGACCTCTTATCATTGAATCTATAAATCCCCAATCAGATTCATCCTCTATTACTTTCTCAGGTTCATGAAAATAAGCATCTATCGTAGAAAAAGACACCATATCATCAAGATAGTTCATTCTTCCCTTTATCATTTCAATTTCACTCTGGACATTACTCAGCTCTCTCTGCACTTCCAGACTGTCGCTTACTCTCTTTGACTGCTCCATCAGGTCCAGAAGAATTTCCCTCTGTGCCTCGTAATTTTCAAGCCGGCTCTCAAGGTCAACATACTCCTGAGTTATATCCTGGCCGGAGCTTGAAATGCTTTCAATGGTCCCCATTTCTTTAACTTTTTCCAGGGCAGAACTATATTTGCCTGAAGGAACTCTTATAGTAACATACCCGCTGGTGAGGTTTCCTTCAGAATCAGAATAACTCTGGCTGCCAGAAACAAAACCACCATTCTGCTCTGCAAGAGCTGACAATTTAAACATGATTTCTTCAAACTTACCATTTCCAACTTCCATCTCAATATATGCAGTTTTAATGACCTTTCTGTCACCTGCAACTGTGGCATCGCCATACTGGGTTCCGCTATTACTTACGCTGTCTTCTCCTGACCCTTCCAGAGTAGACTCCTTATCATATCCTTCATCTGCTGCCGGGGCTTCTGCTGTTGCCCCATAATCAGCTTCCCTATAAATTGCCTCTTCTGCTTCTTCTACTGATTCTATTAATGCTCCCGATTCTACTGCTCTACATCCTGCACAAGCCATCCCGAATACCAAAACAGCTGTAAGAATAATGAATAATATTTTAGATGATAAAATTTTGATTTTCATTTATACCTCCCAATTTCAAAATAAAGTTTTTGATATTAAAATTACTCCCGGTATTAGATCTATAACTGTTAGTGAAATTATAACCTATTTTATAATACTTATTAACTTACCAGCTAAAAATCCTTTTAGAATATAAATCTATTTAATGCTAAAGATAAAATTTTATTGAGCTTATAACATATTTTTTATATATATTCGAAGAATCTCCGTTTTAATCAAGGTATTTATTAGAGAAATTTCCATTTAAATATTTCTCTCTGGAGATTAATTACCATTTACTGGTTTTAATATACTCATCTATAGCACTGGCCGCATCCTTCCCCGCGCCCATAGCCAGAATAACTGTTGCAGCACCGGTAACAATATCCCCACCTGCAAAAACACCTTTCAAGCTTGTTTTTCCGGTAACCGGGTCAGCTTTTATATTTCCCCTTTCAGTCAGTTTCAATCCGGGAACTTTAGATGCAAGAAGCGGATTTGGCCTCTGTCCTATGGCAACCACCACTGCATCTACGTCTATGTTAAATTCCGAGCCCTTTATTGGCAGGGGTCTTCTTCTTCCTGACTGATCGGGTTCTCCCAGCTTCATCTTAATACACCTTATTTTATCTACCCATCCGTCTTTCCCTAGGATTTTAACTGGATTGGCCAGCAATTTAAATTCAATGCCTTCTTCCCTGGCATGTTCTATTTCCTCATTTCGTGCCGGCATTTCTTTCTCGCTTCTCCTATATACCAGATACACATGTTTTGCTCCAAGTCTTTTGGCTGTTCTTGCTGAATCAAGGGCAACATTACCACCTCCGATTACAGCAACCTTAAGACCTTTAAAAATAGGAGTATCACATTCAGGGAATTTATAGGCCTTCATTAGATTTGACCTTGTAAGGTATTCGTTTGCTGAATAAACACCGTTTAGATTTTCTCCCGAAATTCCCATAAAAGAGGGAAGGCCTGCTCCTGTGGATATAAAGATTGCCTTAAAACCGCTTTCAAACAAATCATCCAGAGTCAGTACTTTTCCTATCACCATATTTACTTCAATCTTAACCCCTAAGCTTTTTACATATTCAATTTCTTTTCTCACTATTTCTTTAGGAAGCCTGAATTCAGGAATCCCGTAAACCAGAACTCCTCCCGGCTTGTGTAACGCTTCGAATATAGTGACCCTGTATCCCAGCCTGGCCAGTTCGGCCCCACAGGTAAGGCCTGCAGGACCGGAGCCAATTACCGCAACTTTTTCTTTTATACATTTCTTTGCACCTTCCGGGCAGGCATTTTTTTTAATCCCTTTTTCTATTTGCTTCATTTCCCTGTCTGCAACATAACGCTCCAACCTGCCAATTGCTACCGGCTTACCTCTGGTTCCCAGTATGCATTCTTTCTCGCACTGATCCTCCTGGGGACATACCCTTCCGCATATTGCAGGAAGCCCATTTTTTTCTCTTATCTTATCAAGCGCTTCATCAAACTTTTTCCCCTGGATTAACCCGATAAAACTTTTAATATCAATTCCTACAGGGCATCCTTTAATACATGTAGGATTCTTACACTGGAGACATCTTGATGCCTCAAGAAGAGCTTCTTTCTCTGTATATCCCAGTGCAACTTCATTGAAATTTTTATTTCTCTTCAGAGGGTCCTGCTGGGGCATCGGCACCCTGTCAACTTTTTTTCTTTTTGATTTTTTTCTATTAGCTTTTTCGGCCATATTTTAAACTATCCTTTACCAGAACATACAATCCATAAATCAATGCAACATCAAAATAATACCAGAATAAGATACAAAAAACCTGTATATCTCCTGGTGCTATTTACCTGACCTGCCCCTACACTCGTAAATCTTCATACACTTTTTTTCCTGGGTAAGGTAAATTTTCTGCCTTGACAGCAGCAGGTCAAAATTCACTTTGTGTCCATCAAACTCAGGCCCATCAACACACGCAAATCTGGTTTTTCCTCCTATTTCTACCCTGCATGCCCCGCACATCCCGGTTCCGTCAACCATTATTGAGTTAAGTGAAACTATTGTTTTTATAAAAAAGGGCCTGGTTACTTCTGCTGCAGCTCTCATCATAAGAGTAGGGCCAATTGCGACCATCCTTGCGATACCTGTTTTTTTGTCAGTATTTTTACCCGATCTCTTTTCCAGATACTCTTTTAAGAATCCCGATACAAATCCGTGGTATCCTACAGAACCGTCATCACTGCATAAATATATTTCATCAGAAGTATCTGCAATCTCCTTTTCAAAAATAATTAAATCCTTACTTCTTGCGCCAATAATTGAGATTACATAATTTCCAGCTTTTTTCATTTCCCTGGCTATCGGAAGAATCGATGCCGCGCCTACTCCGCCGCTAACTAGAATAACATTGCCGAATTTTTTAATTTCAGAAGGGTTACCAAGAGGCCCGGCCACATCAAGAATACTATCCCCCTGTTTTAGATTTGATAATAATGCAGTAGTCTTCCCTACTCTTGTTGAAACCAGGATTATTATTCCGCGCCTGCGATCATAATCTGCGATAGTTAGAGGGATTCTTTCCCCTTCCTCATTTATTCTTATAATTACAAACTGGCCGGCTTTTGCTTTATTTGCTATCAATGGGGCTTTGACATGGAAGCTATCTATTAATTCTGCCAGCTTTTCTTTTCTTACAATTTTATACAAAATTTTCCCCGCAATTTAAAACTTTTGTAAACGTTTATTATTTTAATTTAAAAAAATAGGTTCAAGTCTTTATTTAAAAAGAATTTTTTTCTAAAGTGCAAAAACTCTACTTTATTTCTTAAAAATCCAATCTACTGCCTGCTCCTCCTTCACCTGGTATTGCAATCTTCCATCTAAAAAAGCAAATTATAATTAATTCTTATATTACCATCCTCTGCTGGCACCGCCGCCGCCAGAGGACCCGCCGCCGAAACCCCCGCCGCCGGAAGACCTGCTGCCGCCACTTATTCCTCCGCCACCTGTCCAGTGTGATGATGATCTGCTTTTTTTAGGTATGGTTGCTTCTCTGCTGTCCTTATACCCACAATTTGAGCAGGTTCTTTCTATAAGCTTCTTACCAGTTTCAGTATAGGTAGCCTGTTTTAATATAGTCGATTTTATTCTCAATTTGAACTTCCTGCACTTCGGGCATCTTTTTCTAAATAAGTTAACCAATACCCCTGCAATAATTACTATAAATGGAACTCCGAAGCAGAAAACCCAGACAAAATTAAAAAATGTGAATGTGCTATCTGAAGATCCCGATTCTTCGCTTTCAACAGCAGCCGGTGCTACACCAGCATCAGTGCTACTAATTGGCTCCAGCCCTTCTTCTTCATATATTTGATCTGCAATAGCAATGATTGCATTATAAAGACCGGTATTGAAATCGCCTTTTAGAAGTTCCGGAATAATTATATCATCAGCAATATTGCCGGCTTCAAGATCTGTAATAACACCTTCCAGACCATATCCCACTTCTATCCTCAAGGGCCTTTTACCGGCTTCTCCTTCAATACCTATCAGTATGAGAATGCCATTATCTTCTTTTTCTTTCCCTATTACCCATCTCTCAAATAATTCAACTGCATATTCTTCCTCTGTAAGCCCCTGCAAATTGTCTACTATTACTACCACTATTTCGCTGCCCGTATCCTCTTCAATTTTAGAAGCCAGCTCTTCCAGTCTGCTTTCAGAGCTGCTGTCAAGTTTACCGACATAATCATTTATATATCCTGCGTAAGAAGGAAAGCTCACACCTTCATTATCAGAGAAAATAAGCCCCGGCAGGGAAAAGAAAAAAAACAGGAAAGATATTGTAAATATAATTAATATTTTTTTTATTTTAAAAAAAGTTAGCGTCATAGCTTAATTTAACTCCAGATTAACATCCGGAGCTACTTCTGCACCTTCTTCTGCTCCAAAAAATTCTTTCGCTTCAAATCCAAACCAGCCGGCAATCATATTCCTGGGAAACATCTTTATATAGATGTTATAATCCCTGACTGTTTCATTGAATCTCCCTCTTTCTGTGGCAATCCTATTCTCAGTTCCTTCCAGTTGTGTCATAAGATCCTTTATAGTCCCGCTCGCTTTAAGCTCGGGAGTATCCTCCACTGTAACTCTGAAATCATCAATAAAAGAATTAATACCCTCATTCACGCTCTCTATTTCATCCACTGTTTTAGCATCCTGTATCCCGGCTCTCGCTTCTGCTATGGCTTCAAAAATATCCTTTTCCAATTGCATATAAGCTTTAGCGCTTTCTGCCAGGTTTGGAATCAGGTCAAGTCTTCTCTGGTAAACATTCTGTACCTGTGCCCAAGCGTTATCAATTTCGATTTCCTTAGCTGCCATATCATTTCTGCAATCTACAATATAAGCAACTACGATAATGCCTATGATAACTAATACTGCGATAAATCCTACCAGACACCCAAGAACAATTTTCTTATTCATATAATCTAAACTCCTTTTACTTTCTTTTACAAACCTTTACAACCGCTGGCCGTATCAAAAAGTCATCTATCATGTAACCTTTTCTCATAACTTCAATTATATGACCTTCCTTAAAATCCTTTACATCCTCAGTTACAGCCGCCTCACAAATTTCCGGGTTAAATTCCTCTCCTTTTGGATCTATAACTTTTACATTCTCTTTTTTAAGAAGTTCCATCAAATTTTCATAAATCATCTTTACGCCCTTAAAAAAATCATCCTCTCCTTTTTTCAATTTACTTCCGGTTTCAATGGCTACTTCAAAATTATCAATCACGGGAAGAAGCTTTTCTATCAGATTTTTATTTGCCCTCTTTATATGCTCCAGGTGCTCCCTTAAAGTCCTTTTCCTGTAATTATCATAGTCTGCCTGAAGTCTCCTAATTCTGTTTACGTGCTCTTCCTCGATTTTTTTATAGCTTTCCAGCTCTTTCCTGAGGAGTTCTACTTCTTCTTCAAGCTCCTCAACCTCAAGTTCCCTTCTTACTCCTTTTTTATGCTTGGCTTCAATTGCTCTCCCGCCAGACTCCTTAAAATCAGCCATTCCTTCTCTATTCTCACCATTTCCTGAGTCCTTTTTTGCCTTATCGTAATCTTTTCCGGTTTTTCCATTCTTTTTAATCATAAACTACATGCACCACACTTTCATAGATAATTTTTACTAAGAGAGTAAACATATTATATAATATGAAGGCAATATTTATAAAGTTCTAATCCCTGCTTTTACCTATAGCTATTACGTCTCCTGTAGAAACGATCTCATCAATATAGTAGTACTCATCGCAATCAACAGGGACAAAATGGAAATGAGCTATAATCTTCTCACCATTCTCAGCTGCTATATTCTGTATCTTAACTTCTACTATTATACTTTCCCCTGGCTCAAGCCCTTCAATAAGACTGCCTATCTTTTCGGGTTCTACTAATCCTGTGTTTGTATCAGGAGTAAGTGTCGTCGTTGTAGTAACTCCCGTTGTAAGGTTAGTTACTGCTGTGGTAGTTACTACTGTTGTGCTCATTAACCTCTTTCTATTAACCTCGCTGTATTCAGTTGTCTGGGTGGTCTCTATTGTAGTAACTGTCTTTGTCAGACCATCTGCGCTGTAGATAGTTTCTTCTTCAGTCGTAGTATAACCATCTGTCTTTACCCAGTCCGCATAATATGTTTCATAAACACCGCCGCTCTCATAATAATACTCGGAAGTATCTGGATTCCATATGTTTACTTCCCAGAGAGGAGAAATTTCTATTTCCTCACCTTCTGTATTAGGATCCAGCTCTATCCATGCCATAAGAGGCTGCACACTAACAGTTACGGTTCCTTCATTTGTTATTTCAAAAGGTTGATAGAACCATTGCCTTCTGCTGATAGTAGAGTCTGCAGAAGAGGTAAGCGGCCTAATAGAAATAGTGTAATCAGGTTTTGGAATACCTACTACATTACTTGATACTGCATGGCCTGCTTCATCAAGGGACCACAGGGTATAGAAATAGGATTTTCCGCTTACTATATCATCATCAATATAGTTATTAGCATTTATATCAGTAAAAGTGGCGATAACATCATGTTCGGGATAATCCGGGTTAAGGCAGGGTTCCTCAACTCTAACCAATTTATACGAACTAAAATAAGTATCCGGACTGGTATCCCATGTCAGGTAATTGGCATCTCCCTGCTGATACCCTGATAAATTTGACGGATACGGAACATCTAAATCCCTGTAAACCATTACTTCTTTGAAAACCGGCGCACTTATAAACCCGCTAGGCGATAACGCCCAGACAACTATCTCATTGCTTCCCTGCTGCAGCATAACATCTTCCAGTTCAAATACACCGCTGCCGTCAGCTTCAACTTCACTCACTATCTTATCATTTACCTGAATTGAAATAGTGGAAGAGGGAACGTGATTCCCACAGATATATACCAGTGGATGAATTTCCTCTGTATAATATGCATCTCCAATTTCATCTAAAATCGTTTTATTATTATATAGTTTATATTCAGCCTTCCGGGGAACATCCAGAAATAAATTAAATTCCGTAGGGTTGCTCTTTCTGCCGGAAGAATCCACCGATATAAGTTCAATATCATTCTCGCCTTCAATTATTTCCACTCCGTTTAAAGTTTCAAAATTACCATTGTTATCAACAATTATTTCCTCCTGCTGCTGCACACCATTCACATAAACTTCTATTTTATTCCCTTTATCAGCACATCCTTTAATAAAGATTAATGCTTTATCGCCAATGCTATAAAATACTTCCCCGGATTCATGAGATAAAACCATAGGAGGGGTTATTATTCTATCCTTTAGCTCATTTAGTTTCTGGATAACTAAATTCTCCGTGTCGTTAGTATTATCATTGCCGTCAATATTTCCTGTTTGCGGTGTGTCTTCCTGCCCTGTTATTTCACTTATATAAGGGAAACAAGCCATTGAACATGATAAAATAAACACCAGACAGAACAACATTACTAAAATTGTTTTTACATTCTTAACCATAATTTATCTTCTAATTTACTTTTATTATAATACTTTTGGATATTATCACATTCTTGGATAAATATTATATCAAATATTATAGATTATTTACAAAAAACATTCATTTATCATATAAAAGTTTTTTCAAATATTATTTTCCAATTTCCGTTTTCTTCAGTCAAATATATATATTTCTTGTATTGTTCTGCCTCCCCGTTTTTATAGCTTATTTCAAATTCCGCTACCACTTTGCTCATTTCATTTTCATAACCAAGATACACGGTCCTTGTAACTTCTATTTTCTCCACCCCGGATAATATTTTATACAGCTCTTCTGAATATTTTTCCCTGCTTATATTATTCTTATCCTTGTCAGGCAATAAATTTGTGTAAATAAAATCCGGGTCTTTGTTATTAAGGGACTGGAAAAAATCAAGAACTGCTTTCTCCGGTTCTGTCTTAAAAAAATAAACAACATCAAATTTTTCGTCATAATTTCTGCAGCCCGGGACTATAAAAATCACCATAACACACAAAATCAATACAGGCAGGATACAAACCTTCCCTTTAGACCAGTTCCCAAGGAAAAACACCCTAAATTTCTTATATAAAGAAAAAATATTCATGCACCTCTTAAAAACATTTACGGCAATGTTACTATCTTTATTTTCAAATGCCTTTTCCAGAACACCTGTTACAATTTTTCAGACTTTAAAAATTTCCTTAATTTTGCTAAAAACCATCCCATTCTTTACTTCTTTAACCCTGAAATCCTCCATTGCCTTTATCCTGTCTTCCAAATCTTTTGTATCTCTAATACCATCTAAATCTTCTTTGCCCGCGCAGCCCTCAATAGTTTTTAAGACACTCCTTGCTGTATAATTGTGTTCATACCCGCCTTCCAGCATTATTCCCAGACGGCCATCGCAATATTTACTGCTTAAATATGAAATTATATACATTATTTTATAATATGACCCATCTACCAGTCCCAGGGAAGCAAGCGGGTCCATTAAATGTGAGTCGTATCCTGCACTTACCAGTAACAATCCAGGCCTGTATTTTTCCATAAGCGTCGCAATTATATCCAACATAGCAGTTAAATAATCAGCTTCGCCTGTTTGGGGTGCAAAAGGGAAGTTTAAATTAAATCCTCTTCCTTCACCACTCCCGGTTTCATCAAGATTCCCCGTTCCTGGATAATGGGGATATTGATGAAAAGAAACATAAAAAACACTGCTATCCTCATAAAAAAATTCCTGTGTCCCATTACCATGATGTGCATCAAAATCTATTATTGCTATCTTTTTTATATTATATTTCAGGCGGGCGTATTTAGCACTGAGAGCTATATTATTAAAAATACAAAATCCTCTTCCTCTATCCCCGGAAGCATGGTGACCCGGAGGCCTTATAACACCAAAAAATTTATTAAAATCTGATTTCCCGTTAAAAATCAGGTCTATACCTGTAAAACATCCGCCTGCTGCCAGAAGTGCACAATCATAGGTATATTCGGTTACAGCCGTATCAGGGTCCAGATAAGAAATACCCCCCTTACCTGATAAGTTTTCTATTCTCTTAATATAATTTCTATCATGAGCCATCTCTATTTCCCTGACTGTAGCTGGCCTGGGCTTTTTAAAAATTATTCTATCTTTGAATTCCCAGGTATCCAGTGCCTTTTTTATTGAAATAAGCCGGCCGGCATTTTCAGGATGACCCGGACCATTTTCATGCTTTAAATAGAAATCATCATATATAATATACATAGACAGACTATCGCCTCAAAGATATTATACTTACCAGCTATTCAGCAAGATACTCCAGGATAGCTTTAACAATACTTTCACTTATCTTTTTCTGATAACTGGATTTTTTTAATCTTTCTCTTCCAAAAGGGTTTGAAATAAAACCGGGTTTAACAAGTACAGAAACCAGGTTCGTTGCCTTCAGGATAGCATAGTTTGCCCCATTGGTCCGGCAGTCCATAACCTCCAGGTTACTAACAAGCTTATCCTGTATCATATTGGCAATCCTGTGGCCACCAATTGAATAGGATTTAAGACCTTTAAAATAAAAACAGCTGCTCCCGCTGGCATTTTTATCAACTGAATAATTCAAATCCATGCTAACTAGCAAATCTGAGCTACTTTTATTTATATATTCAACCCTGTCATATAAAAAAACATTCTGCTTTTCATCGCCACTTATAGAAATTAATGTTTCAATACCGTTTCTTGACAGCATATCCCTGCAAAAATTTACTATGCTGCTTAAGATATATATCTTTTCGCTGAGATACTCTCTACTGCTCCTCATATCTTCTATATTTTCGCTGTAATCCAGAATTATCCTGTTTTCCTGCAACTTCTTCTCTTTGCTTATATTTTTTATCAATGGGAAATTGGAGGTCTCCTTGGACATTATTATCCTTCTTAAGCTTTTTAAGTTCTGGACTGTTTCTTCTCCCGCTATACCATCATCAGCAACATTCATATTCTTCTGAAATTCCAGCAGAGCTTTATGAGTTTTTTCACAGAATATCCCGTTTTCATTATAAGGATAGAAACCAAGTGTCTTAAGCCAGAACTGGAGTGTCCTGACATCATCACCCCTGAAAGGGGGATATTTCAGATACATCATTCTTTCACCTATTTTATAGCCCGCATCAACTAATTCCTGCCAGGTTTCCTGATCCATAACCCCTGTCACTACAAGGCCTCTGTCCTGCTGGAACTTCCTTACTGCATTCTCGGTTTCCTTACCAAAAACTCCATCAATATCTGCCCTGCCGAAATTATAGCCGAGCAGCTTTAACCTTCTCTGTATGTCCGTAACTTTTTCTCCTGATGATTTTATCTTTATAGTTTCCATTCTATTAATTTAAAGCAATTACGTTACTTTCCCACTTTACCTGGCTTTAGTGCTATTCCAGACTACCCAGAAACTTTTCCGCATACATTGCAGCCACTGCACCATCTGCAACTGCAGTTATAACCTGCCTTAATGGCGTATTTCTGATATCGCCAACCGCAAATATCCCGGGGTATGACGTCTCCATTCTGGAATTTGTTATTATAAAGCCATCTTTATCAAGCTCCACGAGATCCTTTACCAGACCTGAATTAGGGTTCCATCCCACATATTCAAAAACTGCATCTACTCTAAGCTCAAATGTCTTACCTTCTTTTTTATCTCTTATCAGAACTTCATCCAGCTTATCACTGCCACTAAATTTTTCTATCACGGAACTCCATAAAAATTCTATCTTTTTATTCTTAAATGCTCTATCCCTCAAAATCTTTACCGCACGTAACTCATCTCTCCTGTGGATTACATACACCTTCTTTGTAAATTTTGTAAGAAAAATTGCTTCCTCCAGTGCCGTATCTCCGCCTCCCACAACTGCCACTTCTTTATCCTTATACAGAGCCCCGTCACAGGTCGCACAGAATGAAACACCCCTGCCAATAAGCTTATCCTCACCTTCCGCATTCAACCTTGCAGGTCTTGCTCCTGTAGCTACTATCACTGAATTGGCGAATATTACTCCGCCGTCACCCGAACACTTGAATTTATAAAATTTATCACTCTTATTACCGTTAATAATCTCTATAGAATCTATAGCAAAATAATCTCTTGCTTTTATCCCGAGCCCCTCACAATGTTCTATGATATTCCGGGAAAGCTCGTAACCGGATATATTATCCTTGAATCCGGGATAATTTTCTATAAGATCAGTATTTATTATCTGCCCACCGGCTACCAGCTTTTCTACAATATCAAAATCAAGCCCTGCTCTTTTTGCATACAGCGCTGCACCCAGTCCTCCGGGACCAGCACCTATAATAACTAAATCATTCTTTAATTCATCCATGCCAGTTCAATTCCTCCATTCCAGAATCCATAAATCCAATTATAAAAAAAGAAATAAACACATTTCACCTAATATTATAAATATTTAGAATTTAAAATAAATAAATAATTATGTGCAATTGGCAAAAATAATAAAAATTACACCTGTGGTAGCAGTTATATGAAAGAGTTACCTGTCGTCTTATAGGTCCCGGCCAATAAAATGCCTGTTACTTCTAATATCTCTTTGCAGCTTCTTTTATCCTCTTCTCAAGTTCATCTTCTGTCTTTACACCTGAAATGTCCAGATTCATGTCCATTAAAAGCCTTAACGCACATCTTACAATCATAGTATTCGCTATCTTGTGGCCTCCTGATTTCTTACATTCAATACCCAGATTTTCCAAAAATGAAACCATACCTGAAGGCATTGTTATCGGAATCCTGAAATAATCCTGCTTACGTTCTACCATACTACCACCTCTTAATATATTACTATTGCATTTTTATGCATATGAGTATATCTATTAAAAGTCAAATTGTCAAACTTGCCAGAGCAGCTACTCTACATAACCGTACATAAAAAAACATTCAAATTTATGAAATAACCAAACAGGAGAATTTTTTTAAATCGTTTTTTTATTCTGGATTTTTTTCTTTCAAAAGAATTTTAAACCACAGAACCCTAAAATAGAAAATTTCGTTACTTTCTTTAATGTTTTGGTATAAGATTATATTTAATATCTATAATAGAAATTTGAAAAAAATCCATAATATTAGAAATTGTATAAATATAGAAATCAAGAGAGGTCAGATAATGATAAACATCAAGAAAAAAGAGGGCATTATAAAAATCTCTGTTATAGGCGGCAGCCATATAGACAGTGATATCTATAACCTTGCCTATGAGGTAGGCAGGGAAATCGCAAGAAACGGCGCAGTACTGGTCTGCGGCGGCTTATCTGGTGTTATGGAAGCTGCCTGCAGGGGCGCAAGTGAAGAAGACGGGCTTACAATAGGTATACTGCCTACTACAGATGAAAATTGCGCAAATGAATATGTTGATATAAGGATACCCACAGGAATTGGCCATGCCAGAAACCTTACCGTAGTGCTATCAGCTCATGCAGTAATAGCTGTTGACGGAAGCTACGGCACACTTTCAGAAATTAGTTATGCATTAACCTTTAAAAAACCAGTTATAGGACTTAAAACCTGGGAGCTTAAGCCATATTATAGTGAAAACATCCCCCATATAATCAGGGCCAAAACTGCCAGAGAAGCAGTAAGGAAAGCAGTAAAGGAAGCAAAAAATTACAGGAAGAATATAAGCTCCTGACAGGCCCTCTCCCTGTAATAATTATAAATTCAAATAAAATCCAGGATCATAGTCTTTATCAATGTAAAACTTTAAAAAATATTATTAAAATACCTTAACAAAATTCATCTGCAGATTAGACAGAGAAGATTGTAGATTTTCCCTTTCCTCCTCACTTACTTCATCCATTATTACTTTAAGCAGCGCATCAAAACCATCTATTGCTACTTTTGCCTGCTGTTTATCCTTATATTTATCATTCACTTCAACAGGAAGCCCCATTTTTTTATAAGCCAGACTTGAAAGTGACATCATCATCTGGATTATTATATCTTTGGTTGCTAATTTATTTATCTCCTCCTGCAGTTCCTTAATTAATTCTTCCTGGTTCTCCTTTGTTTCCTCTTCTTTTTTTTCTTTCGTATCTCCTTCAATAATTTTTTCTTTTAATTCTTTATCTTCTCCATTACCGCTGGCAGCCTCTTTCTCTTTTTCTTTTCCCTGCTCTTTTTTCTTACCCTTTGCCATATATATTCACCTTCCCCTAATATTTTTTATTCCGACTCATATTTAATTAATGAAAAAACATCATAACCCTCTAAAACCTCCCTTGGTTTTAGAAACTCAAGTTCAATCAAAAAACAAAATCCCACTACTTTGCCGCCCATTTTTTCAACAAGTTCGGCCTTAGCTTTTGCTGTACCTCCGGTTGCCACCAGGTCATCAACAATTAAAATCTTATCACCTTTTTTTACAGCATCAATATGCATTTGTAAAATATTTTTTCCATATTCAAGCTCATATGAAGCTTCGGTTATTTTATAAGGAAGTTTACCCGGCTTCCTAACCGGGATGAAACCAACACCCAGCTTATAGGCAACCACAGCACCATATATAAATCCCCTTGCCTCTGCGCCCAGAACTGCATCTATTTCTTTCCCCCGGCAGCTCTCCACTAATTTATCCACCGAATACCTGAATGCCTCTCCGTCCCCTAAGAGAGTTGTAATATCCCTGAATACCACTCCCTTCTTGGGAAAATCAGGGATGCTCCTTATTTTTTGTTTTAGGTCCAATTTTTATCCTTTCTATAAGTTTTATATATTTAAAAAATCTTAGATTAATTAAATTTTCCTTATACACTTTTAATTCCATCTATAAGAGAACCTATAAGGTAATCAACATCCATTTTACCAAATCCCAGCTGTGATAAAATCTCTTCTACTTTATATTTCTGGCCGTAGCTCCATAGTTCCTTAAGAAAAGAGCCGGCCTTTTTATTCCTGTACCAGGTGTAATCAAATTTTCTGCGCATGTATTCCTCAAGCTGTGCCTGAAAAATCCATGCTTTTATATAGCTGGTACAGTAAAAGCCATTATCCACATCCTTTAAGTAGCTTTCAATAGGATATTTCATTAAAGTTACCTCAGATAAAATCTCTTTATAAAGAGATTCCCTACCATTTATTGACTCCCCGTTATGCAGGGCCAGTTCATACTTAAGCTTGCCTGCATATCTCCTGCAAAACCAGAGCTTTACAAGGTTTGAAAAACGCACAAACTCACCTGCCTGCTCCCTGTCCATACCGATGAAATCAACCAGCCAGTGCCTGTTCTGCATGAGCTGCTCCATGCTAAAAGCGTACCCTTCTGTAACTGCATTATCTCCCAGGCACCTGTATTCAAAATCAAGCTGTGGGCTGGTATTTCCAAAATGAAGCGTATGACCCCCCTCGTGAAGCATTGCCTCAAAATCATCCTGTCCCCCTGAAGGCATAATTACAAGATATATTTCTCCCGGTATCCCCGGGGTACTGCAAAATGCTCTTGGTGATTTATTTTCCCTTTCCTCTACATCAAGGTAAATATTTTTATATGTTTCAAGGTCTATTCCCATTTCAAATAAAGTGCCTTTAAATACAGGGATAAGATTTTCTTTTTTAAAGAATCTATCATATTTTCTGGCTCTTTTTAAAGACGAAAAATCGCTTCTTCTTGACTCATCAAGCGATATCTTTATTTCTCTTCTTAATAAATCCCCGAATTGCTCCTGATATAAATTCCGGGTTTCATCAAGGAGCTTTTTCATTCCATCCTGAAGACTCAAAAAATCCTCTTCTTTAAGGTATGAAAAAAGTTCACTGTAGCTCGAAAAACCCAGATCCATTGCCATTTTGTGGACAGAACTCCAGTAATCATACAGGGTGCCATTCAAGTTGTCCGCAACTACTTTATTTCTCTTATCGTCAATACTGTCCCTTTTAACTTTATCCTGTTCATTTAAAAGCATAATTTCAGAATACCTGAAAGGCACCTCCCTGCCGTCTATAACAATCTTTGCTTTTGCTTCATCTTCTGCAATCTTATCAATAAGTCCCTTGGTCTGCTTCTCAAGATAACCTTCCGTGCAAAATTTTAAAAGGTAGGCAGCTCTTTTCTTTTCTTCGCCGGTTCTTTTATCCTTTATACTTTTTATAAAATCAATATTTTTTTTATCAAACAAATGGCTGAACTCATCATAAATCCCGCTTACATTAAGACTATCCTTTCTGCCTGAAAAATGCAGGTAATACTCCTTATCTATTTTATAAAGAAAGGATTCTGCATCTATTCTGTATTCTTTAATATCCATTTAATACCTTCACCTATTTTTTTATATAATAAAAAACCAGCTAGCTCTTGATAGCCCTTTTTTTATGATTGTATTTATAGCTTAAAAAATAATAACCTTAAGCCCGTATAAAAATTGAATTTTTAGCTCCCGCTTAGCCGCAGAGTAACAATCAGAATAGCTCGCTCTGCCGGCCGTCTTCTTCCGGAACTTTACCGCTGCTTTTATTCTTCTTACTATTTTTTCCTTCCGGTGCTTTCTTACCGGCTCTATTCAAACTTATATTATTTTCATCATATTCACTTCCGGTCATTTTAAGTTTTTTCAAAAATACCGGTCTCTCAAAAATTTTTGCATAATCCGACCAATCACTGCCATTTTTATTTTCTTCAATCAATATATTATATCCACCAACATCAGCATCCATATGGTCTGCATGATAAACTATAAATGCTTCCAGGATTTTTGGCCTTTTAGGAGAGCCAAATTCCTTATGCCCGTGATGGCTTAGTATGATATGAAGAAGCCGGTTGCTCAAATCCTGTGGGAAGCCCTCTATTTTCTTTATCTTTTCAATAATCCATCCGTACCCAATGGTTATATGCCCCAGGAGTTTACCCTGGTCAGTTACCTCCGTGGTTACTTTTGTTCTGTACTCCTTTATCTTCCCGATATCATGCAGAATCGCTCCGCTTATAAGGAGGTCGTAATTTAAATTTTTGTAAACCCTGTAAATAGCATCACATATTTTTGTAACATTAAGCGTATGTTCAAGCAGCCCTCCTTTAAATGCATGGTGGTAATACTTAGCTGCAGATGAACTTTTAAAGTCGTCTGCAAAATTATCATCCCCAAAAAACATATCAAGTAATTCCTTAAGGTAGGGGTTATTGACTGTGGCAATGTATCCCTTAATTTCCTTAAACATACCGTCAATATCCTTACTGGATGTCTTTAAATAATCTGAATGCTTGATATTTTCATTATTTTTTATCTTTTCTAAGGAGTTTACGATAAGCTGTCTTCCCCCTTTATATGCTTTTACGTCCCCTTCTACAAGGACAAAATCCCCTACACTGAAATCTTCCGCTTTAATAAAAGTTTCCGTCCACAGCACTCCTCCTATACTTCCTTCCCTGTCCTGAAGCGTAACAGTGCAGTAATCATCACCGTTTCTTTTTTTCCTGACCTGTTTATCTGCTACTACAAATATAGATTCCGCTTTTCCACCAATTGTAAGGTCTGATGTAAATTGTTTCTTGCCTGTTTCCATAATTAATATTCTCCTATTTTTTTCTACCCTTTCGCTACTTCTATTATCTATTTTAATGCGTCTATTTCCTCATTTTTATTATACCCGCTTTATTTTAACTTATAATAATCTCACATCCATCATTAGCTATTATTTTTTAATATTCCATTTTTTAAAATAATCAATTGCCCCGGGATTTGTCATATCATAGTGGATAGGTGTAATGGAGATATAATTATTCTTCACTGCGCAATAATCGGTATCCATATCTACAGTTTCCCCCTCAAATTCTCCGTCCATCCAGTAATAATCCCTTCCCCTGGGGTCCACTCTCTTTATGAACTTATCCTTTACCCTGGCATTGCTCTGCCTGGTAATAATTACCCCTTTTATTTTATCTTCTGGGACATCAGGAATATTTATATTAAGAAGAGTCCTCCCGGGAAGCCCGCCATTTTCTATTATCCTTGAGGCAATTCTTTTCGTAAAATCCGCCGCATACTTATAGTCGGGGTCAACCAGATTATCAACCGAAACAGCTATGGAAGTTATGCCAAGAGTAGTCCCTTCAGTTGCTGCTGATACAGTTCCTGAATAAATAATGTTCTCCCCTAAATTTGCTCCCCTGTTTATACCGGAAATAAGTAAATCAGGAGTTTTGTCAAGGATATCACTGCTGGCTATTTTCACGCAATCAGCCGGTGTCCCATCCACCGCATATCCAAAGAAGCATCCATTTCTGTAATCCCTCCTTACTGAAATAGGGCGGAACACAGTAATAGCATGACCCACCGCACTGCTTTCCTTATCCGGCGCTATTATCCTTATATCAAAGCTCCCGTCTTTTTCCAGAACCCTGTAAAGAGAATAAAGGCCCTCTGAATCTATGCCATCATCATTTGTCAGTAAGATTATTTTTCTATCCATGCTTTTTTACTGGTTGACTAAGAATCATATCATATTCTATAACTAAATAACTATTAATTCTATAACCCCAAAACAAATTTTTGTAATAATTTCCTTAAAGTTTTCATATTAACTCTTAGATAGTTTAGATAATTCATTTTATTATATTCAGATAATTCATAAAATTTTAAATTAACCTGTTTTTAGGTGACAGAGTTAAATTGGAAAATGTCAGTTAAGTAAGATTACCACACTTATCGTACTTAAATTTTAAATCATCGAAGACTTTGTATATATTTATTGATAAATAATATAGAATTTTAAGTATATTATAGTAAAAAAACTTACATTTAAGGTGAATTATTTATTATGAAATTTGAATTAATGCATCCTGCAGAACAAATATCCATGATTATGGAAAGAATTTACGGATATGGAATGACTACAACATCAGGAGGAAATCTTTCAATACTTGATAATGAAAAAAACATATGGATAACTCCTGCCGGGGTTGATAAAGGTTCTCTTACACATAAAGATATAGTATATATAAAGCATGATGGCACAGTAGTCGGAAATTATAAACCTTCCAGTGAGCTTCAGTTCCATAAGCAGATTTATGAAAAAAGACCGGATATTAAAGCTATACTGCATACACATCCACCAGCATTGGTAGCTTTTAGTATTACGAGAAAAATACCCGATATAAATCTGATTCCTAATGTACATTTAATATGCGGTGACATAGGCATTGCAAGGTATTCACTGCCAGGAAGCAAAGAACTCGGCGAAAAAATTACAGCTGTGTTTGGAAGAGGAATCAATACAGTAATTCTCGAAAATCACGGCATAGTAATAGGAGCACCAGATCTTTTTAAAGCTTTCATGGCTTTTGAAACACTTGATTTTTGCGCCAGACTGGAAATAAATGCAAACAGAATAGGCAAACCTATTTCGCTTTCGCAAAAAGAAATAGAAATGTTAAAAAATAAACAACATTCAGATATTGGAGAGTATGTTCCAAAAGAATACAGCTGTTTTGAAAGAGCTGCCAGAAAAGAAATGTGCCACTTGATACATCGGGCTTACAACCAGAGACTGTTTACCAGTACGCAGGGTACTTTCTCTCAAAGGATTGATGATGAATCATTTATTTTAACGCCTTACGGAATTGACAGGAAATATCTTGATATAAGCGATATTGTTAAAATTAAAAATGGATTAAAAGAAAAAGGTAAGACACCAAGCCGCTCTTTATTACTTCATAAGTATATTTACCAGAAACATTCCCATATAAATTCAATTATAATTTCACACCCTCCCAATATTATGGCTTTCGCAGTAACAAAAAAAGAGTTTAACTCAAAAACAATACCGGAAAGCTATATATTGTTGAGAGATGTTCCTAAACTTCCTTTTGGGTCAAGTTTTATGCATCCAAAGATGATAGCCAGCATTTTCAAAAAGAGCATACCCATGGTTATAGTAAAAAACGACTGTATTATAGTAACAGGTAATAGTCTCCTCAACGCATTTGATACTCTTGAGGTTGCTGAATTTACTGCAAAATCTATTATAGCTTCAAAGAGTATTGGAGAGATTGTTAATATAAGTGAAGATGAGATAACTAAAATTGAGAAAGCGTTTAAAATGTAAATTTGGTTATTGTAACTATTAGGCCTAAACTTCCATATTTAATTTTATATAGTTTTGTTATTCATAATAATATTTGACCTGAATTCCTCAACTTGCCAGCTATTAATAAAATCAATTTGATTTTTATCCATAAACTTATACCCTCCGAAACTTTCAGTATATGTAGCAATTTTTAAAGCATCCAGAAAAGAAATCATGGCAATATGTGAAGCAATTTCTTTTATACCGGTAGTAAAAACACCTAACATTTTTACAGCTATCACCCTGGGGTAACAACCATTTCTCCTATTGTATTTATCTATATTATCTTCAATATTTTCTAAATTCTCTATAAACAACATCTCGGGTCCTGCGTATACAATATGATCTGGAGTGTAGGCAGAATGTACCTTTTTAAATGAATCACTATCTCTGATGACTTTGCTAATTTCGGCGTTATTTTTAAATATAATATACATTTCTTTAAAAGCAGGGTAATTTTTTATATAGTTATATACCTTTTTTATTTTTTCTTCATCAATTTTAACCGGTGAAAAATCGGGTTTACGATTAATCTGTTTCTTTAAAGTTTTCATTATAAAATTATGAATGCTTTTAATCTCAACCAGATTTTCAGCTCCCACAATTAAACCATGATTTTCAAGAAATATTATACTAGGCAGTAAATTATACTTTTTTTGATATACTGATAACCTGTTTTTAACTGATTTTGCCAGAGTATATCCCGGAGTTACATATGGAATCCATACATATCTGTAATCAAACAATTTTTTTGCTATATAAAATCCATTTTTACTACAGGTCAATCCATTAACAAGAGCGGGATGGGTATGAACAATATATTTTTGAGGTAATATAGCATGGAGCAGTGATTCAATACTCGGTCGCTTTGTTTCTCCATTTGCACATGAAGCTATAAGTTCCTGTAAAAATATCTTCTCCCTTAAATTAATATCAGTAGGATATTCCTTTTCCAGTATACTTTCTAAAGTATTCCTGTTCAGCTTCACAAATCCATCTTCTTTAATTGAAGCCAGCTCAAAACCTGATGCCTTTATAAAAATATACTTTTCATCCTTAAATGATGTATTGCCTCCACCTGCCATAAGAAAATTTGGGTCTTTTCCATAAAAACGAGAAATTTCAACCAGCTCTTTTATGCTCATATATCTCCTATCCCAATTATATGCCAGATTTATATCTTCGTTTTAACTCAACTGCACCCTGATTTGTTTTTGGCGTATACTTATCTAACGGTATAATATTTTCATGGATTGCATCCAGTATCCACTCTTTTTGAGGGAAAAAGATTTCTTCAAGCTCTGGAGCAGGTGTAATCCAGTTTCTGGAGCCTATAACCACAGGAGGAGCATCAAGTAAATCAAAAGAAAGCCTTGCAATATTAGAAGCTACGTTATGCATATAAGAACCTCTCTCCACAGCTTCTGAACCCAAGAGAACCTTACCGGTCTTATTTATAGATTCAAGAATTAAATCATAATTTAAAGGATTAATACTCCTCAGATCAATGACTTCGACACTTTTCCCGTAATCCTTTTCTAACATTTCTGCAGATTCAAGAGCAGTATAAAGAAATGGACCGGAAGAGATAATTGTTATATCCCTGCCCTTTTTTCGAATAGCAGGTTCACCAAAATCTACTTCATAATAGCCTTCTGGCACTCCGCTTTCCTTAAAAAGTTCAGGGTAATCATATAATTTCTGGCTTTCAAAAAAAATTACTGGATCACATTCTGAAAGCGCTTTGTTCATAAGTCCCTTTGCATCATATGGTGTAACAGGATAAACAATTTTTAAACCAGGAATATGATTTACTATGGATGACCAGTCCTGAGAATGTTGGGCTCCATATTTTGCTCCAATAGAAACCCTTACCACTACCGGCATTCTTAAAATACCTGCAGACATGCTCTGCCATTTCGGTAGCTGGTTAAATATCTCATCACCTGCCCGCCCTAAAAAATCACAGTACATAATTTCACATACAACACGACCTCCTTCAAGGGCATAACCTATAGCAGCTCCTACGATTCCTGCTTCGGAAATAGGGGTATTAAAAAGACGATGATAGGGTAGTACTTCTGTCATTCCACGGTATACGGCAAAAGCTCCTCCCCAGTCTCTATTTTCTTCGCCAAAAGCAACCATTGTGGGATCAATATAGAAGCGATGCATCATAGCTTCAAAGACCCCATCCCTGAAATTAAAAGCTCTCATTTTAGGAATTGGATTCCCATTTTCGTCTAATCCTTTCCGCACTTTACTACGAATCTGTTTTACTCTCGGGCTTTCATTAAGAGGGTGATTTACCTCTGGAGCTCTTTCGCTTAAGCGCTCTACTTTCTCATTTGAAAACATAACTTTCCCAATATATTCGGTTTTTTTATCCATGCGTGGAGAAATATCAAAATTAACTGCAAGCTTAAACATTTCAAATACTATATCATCTGTAACTGATTCTATTTCTTCCAGTTCGCTTTCAGTTAGTATCTTATTAGAAACCATTTTATTCCTAAAAGCTTTAATAGCATCTGCTCTTTTCCATATCTCTATTTCCTCTCTCGTCCTGTAACTTGATGCATCAGAGGGTGAATGACCGCTAAAACGGTATGTAACCGTATCTAATAAAACTGGTCCAAGACCATTTCTTAAAACTTCTCTTTTTCTTTTTATAGCATCAATAACAGCTAAAGGATCGTATCCATTAATTCTTTCTGCATGCATCTGGTCTAGATTAATACCGGCACCCAGGCGTGCCAGTATTTTAAATCCCATAGTCTCACCACATGTTTGTCCGCCCATCCCGTAATGATTATTCATACAATTAAAAATAAGGGGCAACCCACCCCCGAGTTTTTTATCCCACAGAGTACGGTACTGATCCATCGTAGAAAAGCAAATTCCTTCCCACACAGGGCCACAGCCAAAAGAACCATCACCGATATTAATAATCACAATACCTTTTGTATGATTAATTCTTTTATATAAAGCAGCTCCCGGACCAATAGAGCCCGAAGCGCCTACAATTGCATTATTGGGATAGATACCAAAAGGAGAGAAAAAAACATGCATGGAACCGCCCAACCCTTTATTAAAACCAGTCTCACGTGCAAAATTTTCTGCATATGTACCATAGATCAAAAATTTTTTAGCCAGGTCTTTTGAACTGCCATTATGATCTTTACCTACTACCTCTAATATGGAACCATCCATGTAATTTTCCATAATATCAAGCAATTTTTTATCATTTAGTTTCCTGATAGCTGAAAGACCCTTTGCAATAACATCGCTATGACTCCTATGTGAACCATAAATATGGTCTGTGACATCAAGAGTAAACGCCTGTCCTACAGCAGCCGTTTCCTGACCAATAGAAAGATGAGCTGGACCTTTGTGATTGTAATTAATTCCTCTATATGAGCCCACCTTCTTTATTTTGTCCAGAATTGTCTCAAATTTCCGCAAGATACACATATCATGATAGATTGTCTTAAAATCATCTTTTGAAAATAGTTTTTTTTCTTCCTCAATTGATTTACTATACGTATTTATTTCTATCGGTTTAAATTTAATTTTATCTTTTTTAAAAATAATATCCGGTTTTATTTTAATACTTTTAGTCATTTTAAAAGTCATACCCCCTATTTAATCTGGCATATTGCCTCTTTTATAGCTTCCGAAACAGTAGGGTGTGGGAAAACTATTTCCCTAATATCCCCTACACTCATTTCCATCTCTAAAAAAGTAGCTGCTCCGTAAATAATCTCACCAGCTGCATCTCCAATCATGTGAATACCAAGAATTTCATTGTGTCTACCTCCTGCTAGTATCTTCACATACCCCGTTTTTTTATAGTTCTCAGCTACAAAGCGTCCTGATAAATTCAGTGATACTATATTTTTTTTATAATCAACTTCTTCCTCCTCAATCAGCTGCTCGGTCATTCCAACAGATGCAACTTCGGGACTAGTATAAATAACATTTGGAATTGCCTTGTACCGCATAGTATCTTTTCCCCCAAACATATTATTTACTGCAACAATTCCCTCTCTTGTAGCTACATGAGCAAGAAGACATCTGCCCGTAACATCTCCGCATGCCCAGACACCTGAAACACTTGTTTTTCCCCGTAAGTCTGTTCTAATTCCTTCTGAATCATAAAATACTCCAATCTCATCTAGCCCAATATTTTCCAGGTTTGGTTTTCTTCCAGTAGCATTAAGAATAAACTCACTCTTTACCATTTCAGTCTTTCCATCTTCACGAGTATATGAAATACCCTTATTACTAATCTTTGTAACTCTACTTCCAAGAAAAAAATCAATACCTTTATTTTTAAGGCTTTTAAGTAAATGTGATGTTATTTCTTTATCTATCTGACAGGCAATATCAGAAAGCATTTCAATTACTTTTACTTCCGTACCCATTTCGTTAAAAAAGTAAGCAAATTCCAGACCAATTGCTCCTGCGCCTATAATAACCAGTGATTCCGGAATTCTATCCAAGTTAAGAATATCCGTGGAATCTAGTACCTCTGGAGAATCTATACCTTCAATAGGTGGTACAGCCGTTCTGGAGCCTGTGGCAATAAGTATATTTTTTGTCTCATATTCTCTACTTCCGACAGTAACGATATTTCTTGTCATAATGTGACCCTCACCCCGTATCATCTCCACGCCACTCCGCTTTAATTTACTTTCTACACCTTTTATTAGTAAAGAGATGACTTCTTTTTTACGATTCTGAAGCCTACTATAATCTATTTCAGGCTTTGTTTTTTTTATGCCATAATTTTCTGCCTCTTTCAATAACTGCAGTACTTTCGCAGAATGAATCAGTGTTTTTGTGGGAATACAACCTACATTCATGCATACTCCTCCAATATATTTTTTTTCAATCAGAGCTACTTTCCTGCCCATTTCTCCTGCATAGGCTGCTGCTTCATATCCACCTGGACCAGCACCTAATACAATCAAATCATACATAATTCCTCCTACTGCCTTTAAATTTTCAATCCTGCGATACTTACAAAGTCTTCGATATTATCTCTTAAAGCTACTAAAAACCTTGCTGCCGGTGCTCCATCAATTACCTGATGGTCCACCGTTAAACATAGTTTTATATATTTAATAAACTGCACTTCTTTACCAATTTTAATCGGTTTTAAATCTATGCTACATATTCCCAGAGTAGCAACCTGGGGACTATTAAGAATCGGGGTAAAATGCTCAATGCCCATATTTCCTATATTTGTTGTTGTAAATGTTCCTCCGGTTAAATCATCGGGAGCTATAACACCTGAGAGTGCCTCATTTGATAACTTCTTAACAGCCATAGATAATTCTTCTAAAGAAAGCTTTTGTGCATTCTTCACCACTGGTACCATAAGCCCTCTGGGCGTATCGCAGGCAAAGGCCAGGTTAATATTCTTATTCTGATATACCTTACCTTCAATAAATTCAGCATTTATTTCAGGGTAATAGATAAGCGTGCTAGTAACAGCATACATAACCATGTCGTTTATATTTATATTCGGTATAGAGCACGTTCTAATCTTACTTTTAATCTTTTTTCGTAGGGATAATATAGAATCAGCTCTAGCGGAGATAGTGATTGTATACTGTGCAGTTTCTATGAGAGAAGAATGCATATGCTTTGCAATAGTAGAGCGAATGGTTGATAATTTTTTACCCGGTTCTCTCAGGTCCTCATTTGAAATCCTGCCTGCTATACCACTATATGTCCCCTTATGTATCCAGCCTTCATTAATTAATTTACCAGCAAGACTTGTAAACCCTGTAGCAGTCTGGTAATACTCTATAATATCCCTCTCTAAAATCCTTCCATGAGGCCCACTACCGTTAACTCTATCCAGACTAATATTATGAGCTACAGCAAACTTTTTTGCTCTCGGGCTTACTCCACCTGATATTGATTCTTTTTTTATATCTGTCAATCTCTCTTTCGGGATTTCCTTTTTAACCTCCGTTATTTCTATTTCTTCTCTACTTTCTTCCACTTCCTGTGGTTTTTTCTTAAGCTCTCTTGCTTTTTCTTTAAGTCCTGGCCTAAAAGATTTATATTCTTCACCCTCGTTGCCAATTACAGCAATGTAAGACTGTACTGGGACTATATCCCCCTCCTTGAAAAAAATTTCTAATAGAGTACCTGACTCGGGGGCTTCTATTTCAAAATTAGTTTTATCAGTTTCTATTTCAAGAATAATATCTCCCTTTTTTACTTTTTCACCCTCTTTTTTCCTCCAGGATCCTATAATACATGATTCGACAGTAACACCAACTTTTGGGATTATTAACGGCGTAACTACTTACCCTCCTTAATTATATTTTTCAGCATTTTTTAATAAATACTCCTCAGCTTCTATGGACCAGAGTCCATTGTTTTTTTTTGTAATATTATAAAGCCCTTTAAATAGGAAATTCTTATGTTGCAATCTCTCAAAATCTTCTATTGCTGTAAGGTCAAGCTTAATATTTGTATAAATTAATTTTTTCCCACCCGGAATTTTTGGAAGATTTATAATTGTATCTATAACAGTGTTTATTCCCCCTATATGAGTTACCATAATGGCAGGCCTTATTATACTTTTACTCATTAGATCTAAAGCTATCCTCATATCTTCTGCATTACCTCCGGTGGTACCGGCAATATGTATTGAATTGTAATGAACATTATAAAAACTAATTTTTACAGTAAACTGTGGATCACCAGGACCTGCAAAAAAGTTAAGGCAGCCATGAGGTTTTAAAATAGCGTCTCCCAGTTCAACAAGAGACTCTACAGGAGCAAAAACAAATACATCATCATAACCAGCTCCATTCGTATATTCAATAAGATAAGATTTTAGATCCATTATATTTAATGAATTTATATATATAAGTTCTACACCCTCCAGAATAGCTTTATCAGGTGAAAAAATACTTTTTGCCCACTGCAGACGTTTTTCATCAATATCCATTACTATTAAAAGCGATGGCTTGTTCTCTGAGTGAATAGCATAATCAAGGGCTTCCAGCCCCATCGGTCCTGCACTTGCAAGCAAAGCCATATTACCTCTCTTTTTAATTCCCATATGGTGAGTATAAGAACCGGGTGTAGTATGATAGCTTGCGTTAAAAGCCCCTACTATACAGGATACTGGCTCGGATAAAGAAGCAGGAAAATAACCTTCACCATTATATTTCAATAGACACTGACATTCCATCACTTCATTGGGTATTATTATATAACTAGCATTACCCCCCATATATTTATATGAATATCCAGGCGCATAAAGACTCCCCTTGTAGTTCAATGCCGGTTGAATAGAAAACTTATCACCAGGAGAAAATTGTTTACGCCATTTTTTACCTACCTCGATAATATAACCACTTAGCTCATGACCAATAATAATTGGATTTTTATCAATATCTTCAGGTACCCTTTTATGATCAGCTCCCTGTTCTGCCGCTTTATAAGAGGACATACATATACTGTTAGAAATAACATGAGCAAGGATCTCATCATCCCCTATTGGAGGAAGCTCAAATTCCTCTAATCGTAAATCATTCTTACCATATAATCTTACAGCTAATGTTTCCATAGCCTTTCCTTTACGCTATTTTTACCTGTTTCTTTAAATATCTGTACCCGCTCATCTAGATCAGGGTACTTTTTTATAATTTTTACAGAGAAGAGACCTTCACCCAGATCTTTATCTGCTCTCCTTTCATGACCAATTAATGCCCAAGTTGCATCTATTAGATTGTGCATTTTCGGATTTTTTAGAGCTTCACATATAAAAGGCTGTCTAGGAGAATTTATATCTTCACCACTAATCTGTAAAAAACCATATTTTTTACATAAGTACCGAATACGTTTTATCTGTGTAATACTATTTCTCGCGGGCATATAAGTAACAGCCCTAAACCCGAGTTTTTTAATCACATCAAATAGCAGCTCGAGATAAGAATCCTCAAATTTCTGTGCTTTTTTATCCCCTGTTACAGATTCAGTAACATCACCTAAATAAGCATATGCAGGTATAGACGTAGTCTCATCTGCCAGAGCAATAACATCCCTGACATCAGGACATTCTCTTGTTGCATCAATATAGAATTTTTCTAAAAGACAGTTTTTCAAAACATTAAGGATATCATATTCGTAAAAATCGTTTTTTCTATCTTCAAGATAAGTAAGATTCCTTTTAGAAATTTTTATTTTTAATTTATTTTGGAGAAAATTTATCACTTCATTACCTCTTGAAAACAATGTCATTATTTTCTTTGAGAGGGCAAAAAGTATATGCCTTTCAGTAACAGTTCCGCCATACTCTGCATAGGAAAGAGGTAAAATATCACGATAGAAATCCAAAGATAATGAGATTGATCCCAGTATCTCGTTCAGGCGTTGCACCATCAATATATTTCTTTTATTCCTTTTTTTTCTGTATACTGAAAAAAAAGAATCTATACTATCAATCTGACAATCAGGGATGCCGTGAATAGCAACGTATGCAATAGATTTCTGGTCAGGATTATTTATAAATCTCCCTTTAAGTATGGTATTTGAAAAATCAACTCTGCATTCCACACCTTTAGTTGTAGAAATTCCAGCTATTTTACCTGCTAAAATAAATTCCCTGGCACCATTAATAGTATCATGATCCATAATGCCTGCTGTTTGTAACCCAAAACGGGAAGCCATCCATATAGCCATAGCAGGCGTATAGTATGAAAAAGAGTAAGTTGTATGGATATGATTATTAACAGAATAATCCGTTTTTTTTCTTATCATTTTTCCACTACTTCTTCTTAAAACCAATTCTAAATTATTTAGACGTTTCTCAGGGTCTCTATCATTTAGCAGGCTCTTAAATTTATTAACTCTTTTATTTTTTCCTGTTAAAATATTTTTAAAATACATTTAAAAATCAATAATTTAATTAATGAATCATTATCTGGCCACCTGTTACTGGAATAGCCTGTCCCGTTTCATATTTCTGTTCAATTACATAAAAAATAGCTTTAACTAAATCTTCTATCCGGCATCCTCTTTTCATAGGAACTTTACCTTCATAAAATTTTCGGACATCTCCTATAGTCTTTGCACCTGGCACTTTATTTGCCTTTAAATATTGAATAAAAAGTCCTCTTTTAGGATCAGACCAGAGAGGGCCTTCAAAAAAATTTCCGGGACAAACTGCATTAACCTTAATATTAAATTCTATGAGTTCAAGGGCAAAGCTCTGGGTCAGGCCTATTCCACCAAATTTACTACCGGCATAAATAAAATTTTTTTTGCTTCCTTCAAGACCAGATTTTGAGTTCACCTGAATGATATCAGCAAAACAACTACTATCAAACTTATACTGAATTTTCATGGGCTGGGAGGCATGCTTGGTACAAATAAAAAAAGCCGTATAATTGACTTTTGTAGAGAATTCAAAACTTTTAAGATCTATGCTTTCCAGACCTCCTGCTTTAAGTATGCCAGCATTACTGATAAAAATATCAATACCACCATATTCTACTACAGTCTCCAGAATCATTCTTCTTACCTGGACCTCATCTGTTACATCTATTTCTAAAGCCTTGACTTTACCAATTCCATATTCTTTATTTAATTTTAGAATATTTTTTTTTGCCATATTTATATTTATATCTGCTAAGATAACGTTTGCTCCTTCTTTTGCCAGTGATTCTGCAATGCCTTTGCCAAATCCCTGTGCAGCACCTGTCACAATTGCAATTTTTTCGGGAAATTTTTTATCTATATATTGAGATTTTGCAATTCTCCTGCCGTATCTCTGAAAAAGAGAACTTTCTATCTCATCAAAACTAATCTCTTTTTTAAGAGAGATATATTTCTTGACTTTTACCAGATCCAGAAAAAGTGACACTCGGCTATCTGTTTCTGCTTTCGTTTCTCCCTGGATAAAAACTCCTGTACCCCTAACAGCGACCATATTCACGTTTTCTCTTTTATTTATTTCTTCTTTTATAACACTATATTGCTCGTCAATATCTTTGTATCCAATTACATGAATCGGGTTGAGTATTTTATATAATATCTGGCTTTCTTTTACCGATGAAAAAATAGAAAAAAAATCTCTTTTATTCTCAATATAATACAAAATGAGGTCGTTAGTTTTGAAAACTACTATTGAGGTTCCATTTTTTTTTAGCAGCATCCTTAAAGCCGGTGCTATTCTTATAACATCTTGCGAGTAGTAAGAAACCGGTTTAAAAGAAATTTCATTATCGATTTTATCAATTATATCACTCATAGTATTTTCCATTTTAAAAGACTCATATGTGTATGCGTTTTCAATATCATCTGTTACAACATTGTCAGCAACATCCAGATCACAAAATTTAGTTCCTTCTTTTACATTAACTTTTGAAGAATCAAATAGAATAATTTTTTAACGACTCCATCATCTTCTCAGCTATAATCAAAACTTATCTCGAATCAATTATTAGTGATTTATCATTTTATTAACCACGCCATAGACACATGTATGTGGAAAGCAAGTATGTCATTAACTAGGATGCTTATTTCCATACTATTAAAAGTATAGTCAAAACAATGTTAAGAAGGCTAAATTTAATACTAAGTTAAATCACTCACCTTCCACATACATCTGTCTATGGTTTATATATTTTCGAATAAATGTTATATCCTTCATTCCATTTGTCTTTATCTCTAGGCTCGTATTTAGATATCATAAAAGAATTTAAAGATATTCCTCTTCCCTCATTAAGAGTCTCTATCTCTCCAGATGTTTTAAGTTGCATAATTAAATTTCCAACTGATGTTGCCTCAGCTGGACCTGCTAAAACTGTGGTTCCTGTTGCATCAGCAATCCACTGACATAGAAGCTTATTTCTAATACCTCCGCCTACAAGATAAAAAAGTTCTATTTTCTTACCTGTTATATTTTCTAATTTGTAAAGATCATGCTTAAGCTTCATTACAAGACTCTCATAAATACACCTTGAAATCTCGCCAATTTTTTTTGGAACAAATTGATTTTTCTCCCTACAATAATTATCTATTATTTCAGGCATATTTAGTTGACGTTTTGAAAATATCGGATCATCTACATCAATAAATGATCTAAAAGGTCTGACTTTAGTTGATAATTTTACCATTTCGTCCCAAGAAATATTGTCATTATCTTTAACCCATTTTTCCCTACACTGTTGAATTATCCAGAGGCCAGTTATGTTTTTAATAAATAAATTTAAACCTTCCACTCCACCTTCATTTGAAAAACCTGCACTTAGAGCTTGCTCATTTATTATAGGATCCATTGTTTCCTGACCAATTATGCACCATGTTCCTATACTTATAAATGCCCAATTCTTATTTGTATTTATTACTGGAATTCCTGCCACTGCTGAAGCTGTATCATGTGTTGCAGGAGCTACAACAGGTATGGCATTTATTTCCAGTTCACCGCATAACTTATCTGAAATTTTACCGATTCTTTCTCCTGGCTTAATAATCTCGGGAAATATATCCCTAGGAAGATCTAACCTATCAAATATTATATTTTCCCACTTATGTTCTTTCTGGTTATACATAACACTATTTGTAATTCTGGTATACTCATTACAAACCTTACCTGTTAAAAAATAATTGAACAGATCAGGTATGGTGAGAAATTTATCTCTACTTACAAATTCAGGAGCGTTCTGCAATTTTAAAGAGTATAAATTAAATAAATCATATGCAGGTCTTACAGAAGCACCAGTTAGATTAAATAATTCTTCTATTGAAATAATTCTAAATAACTTATTAGCATCACTGATTCTTCTCTCATCCCGATAATGGACAGGATTTGAAATAAGTTTTCCATTACTATCAATAAGCCCGAAGTCAGCTCCCCATGTACTGAGTGCCATGGATACTATATTCCTGTATTTCTTTAGGGAAGACCGAATCCCTTTTAATAGTTCTAAATAAAGTTTGAGTATATCCCAGTAAAGTGTACCAGTAATATAAACAGGCTTATTGTCAAATCTGTGAGTTACCTCCATTTTAAACTTATTACCATCATACCTACCCATGACTGAACGCCCATTACTTGCCCCAAAGTCAAAAATTAGATAGTTCTTAGAGTTCATAGTAACATCCTAAAATATAAGTCTGATATAATAGATTACCTTTTTATCATTACGTCTTTTTCATATTTTATAATCTCATCTATACATTTTATATCTGTTGGAATTCCTCTAGATTCACAGTAGAAATCCCATACAGCCCCGAATGGCATTACTTTCAAAGCTTCCATAAAAGCGAGCCTTCCAAATAAATTATTCCTATCTTCATAATCCTTTAAAATGTGAGTTGGTTCTAGCATTGCAATAAGAAGCGCTTTAATTGATGCTCTTGTTCCAACCACCCACCCACCTACTCTGTTAATGGAACCATCGAAATAATCTGTAGCTATATATATTTTATCCAGTGCATTTGCTCTTATAATTTCAGACATTATAGATATAAGCTCTTCAGTAAGAATTGGTACATGATCACTGTCCCATCTGACACCTCTGCTTAAATGAAGAAGTACCCCTTTTACAAAATATAAAACTGCCGATAATTTATCTGAAACAATCTCGGTCGGATGATAATGCCCTGTGTCAAAAGTAATAAGCTTATCTTTTTTTATAGCATAGCTTAAATAAAATTCATGTGAACCAACTGTATAAGCTTCAAGTCCAATTCCATACAATTTACTTTCTAAAGAATCAAGCATATTTTCCTCAGGATATGAAATATCAAATATTTCATTTAATGATTCCAATAAAATTTCCCTATGCGCCAGTCTGCTTACCAGAAGGTCTTTTGAGCCATCCGGAATCCATATATTACAAATACATCTACTTTTTAACTCCTTTCCAATATAATTTGATACCTCCCTGCATCTTTTTACATGTTCCACCCAGAATTTCCTTATTTTTTCATCACTGCTTGACAGAGTAAATCCGCTATTAGCCATTGGATGTGAAAACAGAGTAGGATTAAAGTCTAAACCTACACCCTGTTTTTTTGCCCATGTTATCCAGCTTTTAAAATGCTCAGGTGAAATTTCATCCCTACTAACTGCTTTCCCTTTAAAGTCTCCATATATTGCATGGATATTTAATCTTTTTTTACCTGGTATTAATGAAAAAGCCTTTTCAATATCAGACCTAAGTTCATAAATATTTTTTGCTTTCCCTCGATAATTTCCTGTTGCTAGAATACCTCCATCTGAAAGTTTATTATTTTTAGTCTCAAAACCTCTTACATCATCACCCTGCCAGCAATTAATTGAGATAGGTATATCTTTTAATTTTTCTAACACAGCGTCAGTATCTATTCCATATTTTGCATATTGTTCCTTTGCCAGTCTGTATTTTTCTTTTGTTTTCATAATAACTCTTCCTTAATTAATGATTCTCTAACTACTATTTAATATTCTCTTTGGGTTTTAAAATTTATTTCACTTAATTTTTAATTATACTTACTTTACCAAATTGTTAAATTACAAAATTTTTAAACTACTTTTTTTAATTTTAAAAATTTTCTACATAAATTATAACTATCACGGGTTATATATTATATATATAAAACGTTTTTACAAAAACGTTTTATAATTTTATAATATATCAATTTATTTGTCAATTATCGTAAATTACTTTTATTGTTTGAAAATTAAGAATAGATTAAATATTTTAATTAAAAATTATAGTTATCCCGATATGTTAACCGTGTTGTTAATTAAAAAAAGTTATGATGGAATAATTCATTGGACAAACAATATAAAAGGGGAAAGATTAAACAATATTATTAATATATTATCCCTTTTTAAAAACTGGAATAATTATAATATAAGACAGGTAAATGTAAAAAGGCTAGAAGATTAATATTTAATTAATAACCTAATAAGGAGAGTATTATAAAACTGGGTATTGCTTAGTTAGTTTATTGTAATAAATACTCATTTTTAAAAATTAATAATCAATTTTTATTAATGGTAATTTTTTAAAAAATATTTTTTCTTAAATTTCGTAAAGTTTTAATTAATTAAAACTTCATCAGGAAAAAATACTTCTACTTATCATTTAATTGCTGGATGATTTTATTTATCTTCTCCTTATCAAGATTATCATTAAAAACTGGTAAAACACGTAGTGGTGTATTCTTAATTATAGTTTCTAGAAATTCAGGATTTTCCTTAAAAGAATTAGATAAATCACTGCTTTTCCTCATACTATCTAATATTTGTTGAGCTATTACTAAACCAACTTTATCATCCATTACATCTCCTATAGTAGAGTTCATGCTATATTTCTTTTTAATAACAGTGTTAGATTTGACATTTATTGTTTCCTTTAGAGCTATATCTCTTGATGAGCTTCCCACAAGTATCTCAAAATCTCCGCTTTCTACATGCCAGTCCTTTATATCCACGTTATAGTAAGCAAAAGCTCTTTTATCAAGCGTAAAGGTAATATCCTTCTCTTCCCCTACGTCGAATTCTACCTTGGCAAAACCCTTAAGCTCCTTCTCCGGTCTAATTACACTACTCTCAATATCCCTTACATATAGCTGGATTATCTCTTTGCCTTTTATTTTACCTGTATTCTTTACACTAACTTTAATATTTACTTTTTCATTGTCAGATATACTCTTTTTATCAACTAAAATACCTGTATAGCTAAAATTCGTATAGCTCAATCCATAGCCAAAAGGAAACAATGGTTCAATATCTTTTATATCATAATACCTGTAGCCAATAAAAATCCCTTCCCTGTATTCTACTCTATTTCTCTCTCCCGGAAAGTTTATGTATGAAGGGTTATGGCTTAGCTTATCGGGAAAGGTCTCGGCTAATTTCCCACAGGGATTTACAATGCCAAATAGTATATCAGCAACAGCACCTCCTCCTGCCTGCCCACCCAGGTAGCTTTCAAGCACTGCTTTTACTTTATTAAGCCACGGCATCTCTACTGGAGATCCGTTACTTAATACTACTACCGTATTATTATTAACCTCAACTACAGCTTCTATAAGTGCGGTATGACTGCTGGGTATCTTTAGATGTTTTCTGTCATAACCTTCTGACTCATACTTTTCAGGCAGCCCTGCAAATATAACCGCTACATCTGCCTTTTTTGCTATTTTTATAGCTTCACTAACTAAATCTTCATTTACCTCATCACTGTCTATTTTATATCCTTCTGCATATAAAATCTCTGTGCTTTCTCCTGCTATCTTTTTAATCTCATCATATGCGTTTTCTACTCTATACGAGTTTATGTGAGAGCTGCCTCCCCCCTGATATCTTGGATTTTTGGCAAATGCTCCTATTATTGCTATTGCATTTTCTTTTTTTATCGGCAGAATGTTATTTTCATTTTTTAGTAAAACCATACACTCGCGGGCAACTCCTCTTGCAAGTTTATGATGAGCTTCTCTGTCATATATGAAATCTTTCCTTTGGCTATCTACCACTTTGAATATTACCGTTAAAAGCTTTTCCACTGCACTATCAAGAACTGCTTCATCCAGTTTGCCAGTTTTTATAGCTTTAATTATTTCTTCTGTTCCAATTCCATGACTTGACGGCATTTCCAGTTCCAGACCTGCTTTAAGTCCTTCAACTCTTTCATTTACAGCTCCCCAGTCTGATACTACAAATCCTTTAAAGCCCCATTCCCCCCTTAAGATATCAACCAAAAGGTATTTATTTTCAGAGCAGTAGGTTCCATTAACCTTATTGTATGCACACATAACCGTCCAGGGTTGAGACTCTTTTACAGCAGCTTCAAAACTGGCAAGGTAAATCTCCCTTAGAGCACGCTCGTCTATTCCTGCATCTAGAGTAAGTCTTCTTTCTTCCTGATTATTTACAGCAAAATGCTTAATTGATGCTCCAACTCCCTGACTCTGTAATCCTTTTATATAGTTTTTTGCAAGTTCTGATGAAAGATAAGGATCTTCTGAATAATACTCAAAATTTCTGCCACACAGCGGAGAGCGTTTTATATTTGCCGAAGGGCCAAGAAGGATAGAAACTTTTTCAGTCTGACACTCCTCACCAAGAGCTATACCTACTTTCTCAAGTAATTTTCTATCCCAGGAAGAAGCCAGAGCGGAACCAGTGGGGAAACATATAGCCTGTATACCGCCAAATATTTTCTCTTCCTGTTGTTTCCTTACCCCATGAGGTCCATCTGTCATAGTAATTGATGGTATATTCAATCTATCAATTATTTTTGTGTTCCAGAAACCCTGTCCTGAACACATGCTTGCTTTTTCTTCCAGTGTCATTTTTGAAATTATTTTTCTAATATTTCTTCTCATTTTATCCCCTGATTTAAAAATTCAATTAATATTTTTTATCTAAAAGCATTAATAGAAGTTAGTTTGAAGATACAAAAATACCTTCTATTCAACAATATGTTTTTTAGCCATTTTACCATTAAATTAAACTGATGTTTTTATCTAATATAACCAGAACACGCACTATCCTGTAAAATAATAACTATTAGACGCTTTTTTTAAATATTAATAAATAATATAAAGTAGATAAAACTCCAGAACGTCGCAACATTTTTATTGCACTAAAGATTATACAAAGTCATTTAGAAACAAAATATTTCCTGATGAAGTAAGTCGGGGTACAACTCCATGCATGGCAGTAGCTATTTATAAGATTACTGCCATAAGGTGATAGAAATTTATCTTCAGGATTGTAAAGTTCCCAAAAGCAATTTGCTCCATCCTTTATCATCCCGCCCCAATATACTCTTATCTGCTCCAGCGCTTTATCCTTTTTACCACATAAAAGAAGTGCTTCAATAAGATGATGATGCATATAAGGTGTTACCATTTTAATTTCTGGAGGATTCACAAAAAGCCGATCGAGCAAACTAGCATTTTCCTTCTTATCTAAAACTTCTGCAAGCACCATCCATATTTGCGATGCCCATGAGATTTGCCTCTCTGCACCACTTATAAAAAAGCTCTTTTCTGCATTCCAAAGATAAGTTAGTGCAGCTTTTGACGTTTCTTTAATCTTATTCTCAATAAAACTCATAGCTTTTTCAAGCTGTAGAACCTGTGCTAGATAAAGAGCCCTTTTAAGGCAGTAGATCAAGACCGCTTGAGCAGATGCCTGTTTATTTAAATCTTGATTCCAGTCAATAAAACACCACCATGAGGAATCATCCTTAACAATTCCTCTTTCATCTAACCTTTGCAGGGCAATTTTAATCTGGTCCATTGCCATAGGCCAGAGATCGGTCAATGTCTTCATATCCTTTTTTTCCATATAATAGTCATATAATGTTGAAACAAATAGAAGAGAATAATCATAAAGGTAGGTATCGTCAATCAGAGGCTGGGGCTCCTCATACACACAGGCACCCACCTGCCCGCCTTCCATAGGTAGCCCGCCAAAAAGATAAAGACAACGTTTTACCAGATCATAGTTCTTGAACGTGTAGTAATTTGCAAGTGCCTGGAGCCTCAAGTCGCCTATCCATAATCGTCTATCCCTCTTGGGGCCGTCTTCAAATACCGACTGCATGCAATCCTGAAGTGTTTTAATACTGATTCTGTCCATAGTTTTAAGATCCTCTGGCACACTACCCGGCAAAGACTCTACTTTCGATACATCTCCCGATGTAGTTGTACTGCAGTGAATATCTGAAAAGATCACCTTGTATCTTTCCGATGTATCTACTACGACAATTTTAAGATAACGGAAAGCGTAGCGCCTTGGTAACTGTATTTCAGTTGGAAGGACATCAATATTAATTATTTCGTCCTGCAACCACGAGCGGCTTATCCAGCCATTGTAATCATCAAAGGATTCCGCAATCTCGCAGGGCATTTCTCCAAAAATGAGTTTGAGCCGTAAGGGAGCGTCCGGAAGACTTCCTGTAGGTTTTATTGATAGATTAAGATAACCTACCTGGTGATCTCCAAAATCAACTATAAGGCTTTCATTCTTGCCAAATGATTTCTCCTGCAGGCCCTCTATACTTCCTATGGTTTGAGTTTTACACCCCTGAAATGCATTGGGATCTTTTATTACTTCTATTACTTCCTTAGGATAAACTTCTGCTTTATGTAACTTCGGTTTTATACTTTCTGCAATATCAACAAGTTCTTGTCTTCTTCTTACGCTTCTACCATCATTAAACATAATATCAACCCTTAACTGCACCTGCTGTCAATCCTTTTATCATAACTTTATTTAAAAATAGATAAAGTAACAAGGTCGGTAGTGTCGACATTACAATAGATGCAAAAGTTGGCCCCCACTGTCTTTGTCCAAATTGTCCAGAAAAATACATTAAACCTGTTTGTACAGTTTTAAGATCCATCTTACTAATAAATGTCATTGAAAAAACCAGATCATTCCAGGTAAATAAAAATTGTATTGTCAGTACAGTGGCTATAGCATTTTTCATAAGTGGCAGCATTATTCTGGTAAACACAGCAAAAATATTACATCCATCAATTACTGCTGCTTCAATCATTTGATTCGGGACACTTTTAAAGAACCCTACAAACAAATATATGGAGATTGGTAAACCAAAGGCTGAGTAAACAATTATAAGGCCCAATAATGAATTTAATAATCCAACATTTTTATACATAATAAATAATGGAATTAACATGACCTGCACAGGAATCGTAATACCCAATAAAAAAAATGTTAATGTAATTCTGCTAAGCTTCCATTTCATTTTTGTAATGGCAAAGGACACTGGTGCGCTAAAAGTAATAATGAGTAATAAAGCAACCAAAGTAGCTATAGCACTATTTCTAAAGTAAATACCCATTTTGCCTGCTGTCCAGGCTACAGCATAGTTACTAAAGGTCAGCTTTTCAGGAAGCGCATATACCGCTCTGAGAGAAAACTCCGAAGGTGACTTTACAGATGACAATAACAACCAGATGATTGGGTACATTTGAACACATAAAAATAAAATTATAAAAAACTTGCTAAAGTAATTACCAACTTTCTTCATTTTGTTATTTTTCCCCTTTAATTTATATTACCTTCCAAATTATGCTTTATCATCTTTTAAAAATAATTTATTAATAAGCAAAGCAAACACCATGCACTCGACTAATATAAATACTGCAACAGTGCTGCCATATCCATACTGACCGTATTTAAATGCCAAATTATACATATATATTGTAAGCGTAGTAGTAGATGTTCCCGGTCCTCCTGCCGTCATCGCTACAATTGATTCAAATACCTTCAAAGTTCCGGTTACACTTAGTACCAATGCAACACCTGTAATAGGTTTAATCAATGGCAGTAAAATATGTCTTACAAGAGCAAATCCACTTGCTCCATCCAAACGCGCAGCCTCTATAATTTCTTCCTTAACATTAATTAGAGCAACGTAAAAAATAATTGCATAGAATCCCATAGCTCTCCATATGTCAGCTATACATATTGCCCATAATGCAGTTTGCGGCTGACCAAGCCAGGGCTGTATTAAGAAGTCCAACCTAAGAACCCGTAAGATACTATTTATAAGCCCATATTGGGGAGCTATTTCATATATCTTTACAAACAGCTGCGCTACGGCTACTGTCGGTAAAACCACAGGAAAGAAAATGATGGTTCTCGCTAAGACATTATATCTTTTAATGCCAAACAACAGTAAAAAAGATACTAACAATCCAAGTATGATTTGACCGGTAACTACTACCCCAACATATTTTAAATTTGTTAATAAACTTTGCCAAAAAAGTCTATCAGTAAAGAGCTTTGTGAAATTTGTAATACCTGTATAATTAAAATTTATTCCCGGTACACCATCAAAAAATGTATACACCCCAGACCATATAATTGGAACAAACACTATAAACATATAGACAATAATTGCAGGAAGAATAAATAAAGCTATTGCCTTTTTATCCCTGAGCATCCTTTCCATGCTTTCCCTCTCTATGGTTATTCTCAATAAAAGAACACAAGTAGTTCATTATTATATTATCATTATTATAATACAAATAAATATTAATAATCTAACAAATGATTTCTGATAAATTTTGGGTTCCACCATTTTACTTTCTTCGTAAGAATGGTGGAACCCTTGATGTTTGTCAAGAATTTGTACAATTAACTACTACTGTTATTCGCTTAAACTTGCTTGTAAAGCTGCGTCAAGCTGTGCACAGTATTCTTCCGGGGTTATGTCCCCAAGTACAAGTAACTGTACATTCTGTGTCGCTACATCTGAAACACTTTGTGCAAGTCCGTATTCCATCCATAACCCGGTATTCTCAATTTTTGCCATTTCATCAATTACCAGTTGTGTATATGGCTGTAGATTTTCAGGCTCACTGGTTAACTCGAAACATGGAATACTTCCCAGTTCGCTTAGAGCGAGATCACTATATTTTGGGAAAACATATTTTGCCCAATCTGCAACCTGTGCATCAAATTTGCTTTGTCCAAAAACGTACAATAACCCAAAGCTAACTATATAGTCACCAGTACTTCCGGCTCCTCCTTCAACAGCTGGGAAACTAAAGAATCCAATTCCATCTGGTCCCAACGTATTTTTTGTTTCATCATTGAAATCTCTTATGGCCCAGGTCCCCATATAGTACATAGCTGCCTGTCCATTTAAAAACGCATCATTAGCAACATCATAGGTTATTGTATTAACACCTTCCCCAAAATATCCATTCACACCCATCTCCTGAACTATTGTGGCAGCTTCTACAAAGGCCGGATCAGTAAAAGACAACTCTCCGCTATTTGCTTGTACGATACAATCCGTCCCCAATATACGCATAGCAATATTAGCTATTAAACGGGTTAATGGCCATCTTTGTTCACCTGATGCTGCAAATGGTTGTATACCTAATCCCTTCAATGTTTCAGCAACAGCAAGCATTTCATCTACTGTAGTAGGTACTTCCAGATTATTGTCAGCAAAAATCTGTTTGTTGTACCATATTCCTTCAATGTTGTTTTCGGTTGGCAGTGCATACAATGCATCTGTACCTACAATGTTCATTATACCAGCCCTTATAGCTGGAGAAACACTCAGATCCAAACCATTAGCAAATTCCTCATCAATATTAACAACTTGTCCTGCTTCAGCAAGGCCCTTCAGCACCTGGTTATTTTGATTAACAAATAGCTCTGGTAATGAATCAGCTGCAGAATAAGTACTTATCTTTGGATCTATTTCACTTGCCTGCACAGCTATTTCCAACTCCAAAGCAAAATTTGGATGATCTGCTATATATTCATCAGTTAGAGTTTTAATTATCAATGATCCTGCTGTAGCTTCATCCCATATTGTTAAAAAGCTTACTGTCTTTGGTGCTTGAAGATCCACTTCTTCCTCTTCTTCTGCTACTTCTTCTTCTGCTACTTCTTCTTCTGCTACTTCTTCTTCAACAGCTTCCTCTTCAACGGCTCCCTTACAACCAATCAGGGAAAATACTGTAATTATTGCTACTATAACGAGCCATAAAAACAATTTTTTCATTTTAATTCCTTTCCCTTAAAAACTATTAATTATAAAAAATATTTAATTTTCTTAAAATTCACCTCCCATACTACTTTAATTTTTCATATTATTCCTAATAAAATCCTTTAAATCATTTTCGAGATTTAATTTACCTAAAGCCTCAACATAGTATAAAATTATATTGTATTTTCTGAACAAATTTCTTTTTATTGGATAACTGCTACCTCCTTTCAATACCATATTCTTCTCGTATTATTTTAAATTTTTATTTCTTTTTGAATTTTATATAGAAAATTTCCTTAATTAATTGACCATTCTACAAGAATTTTTTACTTTTAATTAATTTTATATTTATTAAAAATCGAATTTTGTCTAAAAATATCAAACGTTTTTATAAAAACGTTTTACAAGTTTATTATGTTTTAACTTATTTGTCAATATTTCTATTTTTTATCTTTATTTTACTTAAAAATTAAAGGTGAACTTTTTCAGGATTAAAGCGAACTGCTCTGTAATCATAATTTAGAAATAATATTAGGAGGAACAGAAAATCTTTAACTATGAGCTTTCTATATTAACGTCGTGGTTTTGCTACACTCTGTCTCTCTATTAACTCTGAAGGAAGTATTATGTTCTTATGCTTTACTCTCTTACGTTCTATTATATCAAGTAATAGATTCATAGCTGTGGTACCCATTTGTTTTTTTGGCTGTTTTATAGTTGTTAGAAGTGGATCAGTATAAAAACTCATTAATATATTATCAAAACCCATTACTGATATTTCTTCTGGAATTTTAATTTTTAACTCTTTTAAAGATCTGATTACACCAACAGCTATAAAATCAGAAGCATTCATGATTGCACTTGGAATATTTTTACTGCTAAGAATTTTTTTTACTGCTTCTCTAGAACCCTGAAGTTCATTTAATCTAAGAGCTTTACTTGTTACTACAATATCTGGATCAAAAATAAGTTTATTCTCTTCTAATCCCTTACAATAACCTTTAAACCTTTTTTCAACTGTGGTTTGATTATCATAAGTATATGAGATATATCCTATCTTTCTATGCCCCAATCTATATAAATAACCTACAGCCTCTCGAGTAGCATTAAAGTTGTCTATTAAAACACTGGGTACTTTTATATTCTCTAATTCTCTGTCTGCAACAACTATAGGAACTTTAACATTATTTAATTTACTTATGTGATCATAACTATTATAACCAGAAATTAACATAAACCCATCAACAAATTGTTTTCTTAAAATTTCCATACTCTGCTTTTCTTCTACAACATCATAATATGTACATACGAGCAAAACATTATATTTTCGTTGTCTTGCAATCTCCTCTACCCCCTTTATTACCTGGGCAAAAAATTGGTTGGATATATCAGGAACTATAACTGCTATTGTACGCGTACTTTTTGTCTTAAGCCCTCTTGCAATCAAATTCGGCGTATAATTTAAATTCCTGACAATTTCAAGAATTTTCTCTTTTGTCTCTTTTTTCACATATCTTGAATTATTTAAGGCATTGGAAATCGTAGATATTGATACTCCAGCCTCTTTTGCTACATCTTTAATTGAAGTTGCTTTATATTTATTTTTCAAACCTCACTCTCTTTCTTTCACCTAAAAATTATTTCCAGATACTTATAAAAAATATAAATATCAGAACAGTTATTTACTTAATTTTGTATTTTTATAAAAATAAATTTATTAATGTTTGTATAATAAAAATTATACTTTATAAAACGATTTTATATTTTATTTTAGTATAAGTCAAAGTTTGAATTATCGAGGTAAATAATAAGGACATCCTATCATTTCTTATATTAAAATGAACAAGGATATAATAAAAAAATAAGAAAAATATTGATATTTTGCCTGTACTCTTTTTCTTATAATAGAGAGAAGTATAATAAGAACACTAATTGATGAAGCCAGTGCGATTCCATAGCTCATCCAGTGCAGCATTCATAAGTTTATCTTTATTTTTAAATTCATTATCCTTCTATTTTGATCATGTCAAAATGAATTATTAGACTAATTGGCCTAGACTATATTGTCTAATAAACTCGTGAGGATTTAAGTCAATAATAATTTTTTTTGGAAGTTTTAAACTTAAAACTTTAAAAAGATCATTTATCTTTTCTCCTTAAAAAAATAAGAATCCTGAATTTTAAATTTATAAGCTTTAATTTAAATCTTCTAAAGGGATCGGTGCTGTACCTGAAAAGAAAGTCCTTTGCAGCAAATTTTATAACCACATCCCTGCCGTATTTCAAGCTCAAATATCTTTTATGGTCATTTATCCATATGTAAAGGTCTGTTTCCGTTCTGCCGGGAAATTTATCAAGCAGCCCGTAGTTCTTTATTATTTCAATAGCAGGAATATATATATTTTCATACCAGATAAGAGAGGCATCCTTAAACGATATTATCTTCTTATCTATCTTCCTGTTTTCATTTAACTGCACCATCAGCTTATTTATTTGACTCAAGAGAAATTCATACTGCCCAGGTGCTGTTATTTCCACTTTAATATCAGGCCTCTTCTCCTTCAACCCGGTTACCTTAAAGAACTTTTCTCTTCCAGCCAGGATAAATACTTTATTAGGATCCATTCCAGGTGTGAGCTTCGTATCTGTAATAAATTCAGTTACCTCAGCATCAATATATTTAACACCTGTCTTCTTTGAAACACTTACCCTGTGGTTTCCATCAAGGACAAAATATATCTCCCCCACTTTATAAAGTTTAACCGGAGGCAGGATTACATCACTGGCTATCAATCCATGAATTCTTGCCCATCTCTCCTGTAGATGCACTTTCTTAGGAAGAAAGTACCTGTCAAAATCCCTGTACCTGTCAAGACTTCCAATAATACTATCCACTTCTACTGTCCTAACTCCCAGATACCTCTGCTTGTAAAGCTCAAATTCCTTTTTTACTTTTTCAAATGATAGCAGCTCGTTATTCCTCCCTATAAGGATATATTTCAAGCTGTTCAAGAGAGATTTAAAACGCGCACCTTCAAATTCCTGATTTGAGATATTGAAATTCGTTTGTGTACTTACCATTTATACTTTATACTTCCTGTTTTTTAAGATTTTAAATCAATTGCCGGTCAGTTATAGATCAGTTATAAAAAACTAAATTTCAATAATCCTATATCCATAAGCATTCATAACTTTTGTTCCATTTACCTCTGTTAGCCAGTTATTGCCAGTACCATAGGTGTGTATATGCCCATGGACTAGATATTCCGGTCTAAATTTTTTTATAAAATTATTAAAACAATCAAAACCCCTGTGGCACAAATCTTCTCCATCATGAACTTTAAAAGGAGGGGCATGTGTTACAAGAATATCAACATATCTTTTTTTAAAAATTTTATTTATATACAAACGTGGCTTTAACCTGTTAATCTTACAGCACATCTGGGACTCGGTATATTGGTGCTTCCCTTTTTTATATCTAATTGATCCTTCAAGCCCCGTTAAAATAACATTTCTGTATTCAATTATTTTCTGGTCTAAATTTATACATCCCTGTGGAATACCTGATTTAACTCCATTCTCGTTAAATATCTTTTTACCATCATGATTGCCCATAACGTAAAACAACGGTTTATTAAGCGTGGATACGATAAATTCAAGATAATACGGGGGCAAATCTCCGCATGATATCACAAAATCTATATCCTTCATTCTTTCAGCAATTGAATTACTGTATATGTGCTCAACTATCTTATCGCTTATTAATAATACTTTCATAGTAATTACAAAAATAATAAATTTTTCAGGAGCTATTTGCAACTTTTTCTGCTAGAACAATCTCAACTGGCAAACCCCACATTGAAGTTTCTATTGTATCAACAACACTAAAACTGGCACCTTCCAGTGCAATCCTGGCAAAGATCGGGCGGCAGTCAATAAAATTAGGAAATTTCCTGTGCAGCCACTCATAAAGTCCTACACTAACCTTTTTTTTCTTCAATAACGACACCACACAGATGCGTCCCCCGCTTCTAAGAACCCTATTGCATTCGCCCAATATAACAGGGATTTCCGGTGTATCAAAAAGCTCAAGGGTGAAACTTAAAAAAATTTTATCAAAAAAATCCGACTGGAAGGGGGTAACAGCAGCATCGCCGCATTTTAGCTTCACTCTATTCAGTAATCCCGCTTTCTCAACTCTTAACCTGGCAATCTCATACATACCTTTAGATATGTCAATCCCGTAAACCCTGCACCGCCTGCCAACCAGTCGAGCCAGGGCAATTATAAAATATCCTGTACCAAAACCAATCTCAAGTGCTACATCGCCTTCCCTGACATCCAACTTTTTTATACCAAGATACCCGCATTTTTTCTCAAAACTTGTACCTATCAAGTCGTACCATTTGCTTATCTTATCATAAAATATTTTTGCTTCTTCCCCAGACCTTCTCACTCTGCTTATTTCTGTATTACCGCCAGGCATATATACCCCCATAATTTATCTTTTATTAACACTGTATTTTTTATAATAGATTTTCTTACAGCTTTTATTATACCAGACCCATAAGATATAGAGTCATCCTCAATTAAAGAATTATAAGGTATCAGGGCATTAATGCTTAACACTACCTTTACCTTAAACTTTAAGATATTTAAATGTCCTTATGATTGCACCCTACCCTATAATTGAAGCGATAGAACCTAACATACAATTTTTACATGGTTATTAGAAACTTTTTTAACTTACCTGTTACCATATAAATATCCAGGGGTATAAGTGTCCCAGGCAACGTAAAACTCTGTATAATAAAAAAGAAATATGATAATATCTTTTATCTGTAATATGGGTTATATTTTTAATAGATAAAAAATTAGCCCAGGGATTTTTTTGGATTAGCTTTTATAATATTTTAGGATACTTTAATCCTGATTTTTTAGGATTTAATCCAGACATATAGAATTAATAAACATTTTTATATTCCGTGTCCATATTAAGAAAAAAACATAAAAAGAAAAAAATCTCCAGGGTGATAATAGCTATAATAGCTGTTATCCTCGGGTTTAATTTACTATTTACATTTACATTTGCAGGAATTGCTGTCTACGCTTTTAGGGCTCTTACATCCTTTATGGAAGATTTACCGGAACTCGAAGATTTTACACCTTCGGAAAGCGCCTTAACCTCAAAAATATATGCTGCTGACGGGACCCTTATAGCAACCTTCCACGGCGAGGAAAACAGGGAGCTTGTAGCATACGAGCAAATACCCCGTAATCTTATAAATGCGGTAATTGCCATTGAAGATGAAAGGTATTATCAGCACCAGGGATTTGATATTGAGGGGATAATCCGCTCCTTTATAATAAATCTTGTATCCGGTGGAATAGAACAGGGTGCTACCACCATAACCCAGGGTTATATAAAAAATGTATATTTACCCGAAGAAAAATATGAGCTTACATACGAGAGAAAAATTAAGGAAGCAGCTCTTGCATACCAGCTTGAAGAGATCTATTCCAAAGAAGAAATACTGGAAATGTACTTAAATACGGTATATTTTGGTGAGGGAGCATACGGTGTCCAGGCAGCTGCCAAATTATATTTTAACAAGGATGTTGAATACCTTAACCTTCCCGAGTGCGCCATGATTGCCGGCCTTCTGAAATCCTACCTGTATTCACCATATATCGACAACAAAGCAGCCATGGAAAGAAGAAATATCGTACTTTACAAAATGTTTGAACTTGGCTATATAAGCCAGGAAGAAAATGAGGATGCCGTAAAGATGCCTATAATTACACAGAGGCCAAGGGAAGAGACCGAAGAGATATTCGCCCCCTACTTTGTGGAGTATGTAAAACAGATACTTATAGATAAATACGGGGTAGAAAAAATTTTTAAAGGCGGATTTGAAATTTATACCACTCTGGATCCGGAAATGCAGATTGCTGCCGAAAATGCAATTGTTGAAGTACTTCCCGACCCTGATGACCCTGAAGCTGCACTGGTAGCTATGGATCCGTCAAATGGTTATATAAAAGCCATGGTGGGAGGTAAAGACTTTTCGGAAATGAAATTCAATCTTGCCACTCAGTCCCAGAGGCAGCCCGGCTCCACTTTTAAGGTTTTTGCCCTGCTCTCCGCGCTGGAGCAGGGACTCACACCCTATATCACCTTTAATCCCAATGGAGACATCGTATTTGATATTGAGGGTAGCGAGCCCTGGGAAGTTGGAAACTATAATAATGAAGAATATGAAGTAAACGATATGACTGTTCTGGAAGCAACAGTAAAATCAGTAAATGTGATATATTCACAGCTTATTATGAAAATTGAAGCTTATGGCATGGCCAAGCTTGCTATGGATATGGGGATTGTAACCTATATGGACCCCTACCCGGCAATGGGACTGGGAGGACTCACAACAGGAGTATCCCCGCTTGAAGTTTGCACCGCGTTTTCCACCATTGCAAATTACGGCGTAAGAAATGACCCGGTTGCAATACTTAAAGTAGTGGATAACGACGGTGTAGTCATTGAAGAGCACCAGGCAGAAACCATGCAGGTTTTAACTGCCATTAATGCTTACCGGGCAATAGAAATAATGCAACAGGTAATGCAGAGAGGAACAGGTACCAGGGCAAGACTTTCTGACAGGCCCTGTGCAGGAAAAACAGGAACTACGCAGGAGGCCGAAAATGCATGGTTTACAGGTTTTACTCCAAACCTTGCCGCCTCTGTATGGATGGGTTTCCCGGAAGTCAATGTGAAAATGGGAACCATACATGGAATGAGGGTGCAGGGAGGTGCCCATACAGCGCTAATCTGGAAATCATTTATGGAAGAAGCTACAAAAGAACTGCCGGTAGAAAATTTTGTAAGGCCGCAGGACGATATGATAAATGTACAGGTAGTAATAGACCCTGAAACAGGGGAAATGAAGCTTCCGAACAGGTTTACACCCGCCGACCAGATAGTGGTAAAAGAATTCCATTATGGCGAGGAACCCAGAGAGCAGATGCCCATTCCGGAGGACGCAATACCCGTAATGCCAAATGTTACGATGATGCCCATAAATGAAGCTAATCATATACTTATAGAGTCCGGATATACCCATATAGAATATATTGATGAGCCGTATGCAGGAGTACCTTCCGGATATACCCACAGGCAGGACCCAATGTGGGGGCAGCCCGTTGAAACTATAAGGAAAATTAAAGTCTGGGTAAATCCTTAAAATATTATTTAGGTTAATGTCTAATTATTATATCTAATATGACTGAAGAAAGTAAAAATACAAGAGTAAGATTCGCCCCCAGCCCTACAGGATACCTGCATATAGGCAGTGCCAGAACCGCCTTTTTTAACTGGCTTTACGCAAAAAAGACAGGGGGCAAGTTAATATTGAGGATAGAAGATACCGATATTGCAAGGCATCAGGAAGAATCAGTAAATAGGATTTTTAATTCGCTTAAATGGCTGGGGATTGACTGGGATGAAGGACCCGGGGCAGAAGATAAATACGGGCCCTACAGGCAATCGCAAAGGACAGGAATCTACAATGAATATGCCCGTAAACTGATAGATGAAAAAAAGGCATACCGGTGTTTCTGCAGCCCTGAAGAACTTGAGGAGAAAAGAAAAACCCTTGCAAAAAAGGGTGAGCCCTACAGATATGACAGGAGATGCCTTAATCTAACACCTGAAGAAATTAAATCCAAACTGGAAAAAGGAAAGCCGTACGCCATAAGATTACGGGTGCCCGAAAACGAAATAATTTCTTTTAAAGATACAGTTTATGGAGAAATAAAAGTAGAGTCCGGAAATATAGAAGACTTTATCATAATAAGGTCCAACGGGCTTCCCACCTATAATTATTCCGTAGCCATAGATGATTCGCTTATGAAAATAACCAGTGTCATAAGGGGCGAGGACCACCTGTCAAATACTCCGAAACAAATTCTGGTTTACAGGGCACTGGGTTTTAAGATCCCGGATTTTACACATCTTCCCATGATACTTGGAATGGATGGACAGAAACTAAGTAAAAGACACGACTCCATATCAATTGAGAAATATATAGAGGACGGCTTTATAAAGGAAGCAATACTTAATTACCTTGCGCTACTGGGATGGGCCTATGATGAGAAAACGACACTTTTCACCATAGACGAGCTTATTAAAAAATTCAAATTAAGCTCTATAAATAAAAAGCCGGCAAAATTTGACTACGACAGGCTTTTATGGATAAATGGGCAATATATAAGGAATATGTCTGATTCCATATTATCGGAGCTTATAAAAACCCGGATAAAAGATTTCATATCATCAAAAGACCCCAGCGAGCTGGAGGATGTCGCTGGAGAGTTTGAGCAAAAAATAGTTAAGATAACGCCCCTTGTAAAAGAGCGTATAAAAACATTAGATGAAAGCATAGAGCTTACCAGGCCATTTTTTATAAAAATTTCATACAGTAATGAATTCAGGACCTATTTTAAAAATAAAAAAGCTGATGCTCCGGATATACTTGAAAGGGTTTATATAGCCCTCAGCAGAAAGGACGAAAAATTTTGTGCCGTCTTCATTGAAAAAACTTTAAGGTTACTCTCTGAAGAACTGAATATAAGCTTGAGAAAAATTGCCGAAGTTGTAAGAATAGCTATCTGGAACAGTAAAATAAGCCCTCCTCTCTTCGGGACTATTGAAATACTGGGAAGACAGATAACCCTGAAAAGAATAAAGGAATATATAGAGATTATTTCCTAGCTTAAATCTTTGTTTTCTTTTATGTCTTTAGAATGTATATTTTCTCTCATTCCGCAGGTCTATTTTATAGCACTTATTTAAGTCAATTCTCAGTTCTTTAATTTCCATTGCTATCTCACGTAAAATCTTGGTAGTATCATCTCCATTGCCAATTGATATCCCGCCTATGTTAACAGAATTAAGGCCATCTACCTTTTCCTTTAATAAAAAACTAATAAACAGGGACAATGATATATCCATTTTCTCTGCGATCTTTCTTGCATTTTCTATTAGATTCTTATTAAGTCTGAAACTATACATCTTCTTAGTCATAGTATTTTAATACTAAATTTATGTGACTAATTTGTCAACTATTTTATTATAAAATTTTAAAATTATTTTTCCGAAGTAGGAATTTAAAATTAGTACCTATTAAAATATCTCACAGGAAAGATAAAAATCCTAAAAAAATACCATATTTAACGGCCATTCTTTGCCACACAGTAAAATTTCTGATAGCATTATTATGCTTTTTGCGTATAATAATATTTTTTGGAATTCATTTCCCTGGGGAGTCGTCTAGAGGTAGGACATGCGGCCCTGGACCGTAGAGCGGGGGTTCGAATCCTCCCTCCCCAGCCAACTTAAGAAAACTATGTCATAGATATCTTAATAAAAAATCAGTAAGAAAAATATATATTCTTGCACAAAAATGCTATCACTTATACCGATAATCTCTGTTTAAGCTTCGTCTACCATCTTCAGTTAAATCTATAAAATACAAAAAATAAGTCAAATTATAAAAATAGTTAGAAAGTCCTTGACACCGCTATTTCTAATATGCTATTATAACGGTAAACGTTATAACGTATTATGTTATAACGCAAACCGTAATATATGTCAGAAAGGATTTTATATGAATAGAATAAAGAAATTATCACCACTTACTGAAACTACCTTTTATATTCTGGTGTCTCTTTTGGAACCACTTCATGGATATGCCATTATGCAGAAAGTAATAAACCTAAGCAATGATAGAATTCATCTTGGCCCTGGTACCCTCTACGGAGCCCTGAGCAATCTGGTAGGTACAGGCTTGATTATCCCCGGAGAACCTAATAAACAAAACAGCCGTAGAAAAATCTACATAATAACTAAACTTGGAAAAGAACTTATAGAATTTGAAGTAAATAGATTAGAGGAGATGGCAAATAACGGTAAGACCCTCTTAGGAAAGAAAGGAGTTTAAAATGAATAAGGTAACCGAAAATATGGAAAATAAGACTGTATTTAAGGTATTTTTTGCCTGGCATGAGAAAAAGAAAGAGCAGTGGTTAAGAAAGATGTCAAATGATGGCTGGCATCTGGATAGAGTTGGTTTCCTATATTATAGATTTAAAAAGGGAGAGCCCAAAGATATGATATACAAGTTTGATTTTAAACCGGTAAGAAGAAAAGAATTAGATGATTATATAACTATATTTGAAGATGCTGGATGGGAATATGTATCCAGGTCCGGAAATTGGTATTATTTTAGAACAGAAGCAAAAGAAGGTTTAATCCCTGAAATATATACAGATAATGCCTCAAAATTAAAAAAATATAAATCTCTACTGTCGCTTCTGGTTGTACTCACTATGCCTCAAATATATTTTTTTACTATGATGTTGACAAGATTTAGAAATGTACCGCCCTATTCATTACCTGTTACTTTTCTCTATGCACTGATTCTATGCTTGTTGGTCTATGGGATTATACGCATTTCTCTGATAATAAAAAGAATTAAACAGGATATCAGGGAATAGAAAAGACTAAGATAATTAACTATTTTGATAAGTATTGCTTTATAAAGATTTTTAGAAGATTGACCAACAATTAGGAAGATAAGAAAATAACAAAATAAAATAATAAATAGAAGGGGGGATATGGAAGAAGAAAGAATAGTAACTATCAATAATAAGCAACTACTATGCCTTTTCTGTGGAAGTACAGAATTTAAAAAAGTGAACACAAAATTAAATAAAAAATGGGCTGCAAGTTTTGGTGCTGAAATGTTTAGTCCTGAAGGGTTAGCCTATATTTGTAAAAGTTGTGGTTATAAGCACGAATTCTATAGGAGCCTATAAGAATGAAGCCTATTATTTCCTATATTATATTGGGTGTTATTGGAATATTAATTTTAATAAGATGCTTACCTTTAGGTTCAAGAAGGCGTAAAAAATTTGAAATATTTGCTGAAATAGGAATAGGCCTTTTTATTTCTGTATATAATACTGGGATTGACCAATTTTGATAATTTAATATTGAAAAGAGCGGATATTATATATTTACAATATATATCCATAGTCTTCTTTATAATTGGCCTATTCCTTATAATATCTTCATTTATATCTTTGAAGCGTATTGGTAAACCAACATCAGGTCTGGAAAATACTACCAGGATGATACATAGAGGAATATTTAAATTCTTGAGACACCCTCTCTATTTGGGACTTTCTCTATTTACTATAGGGTTTTTATTTGCCTATCAGGCAATTGCCCTAATAATAATTGGTTTTGTTGCTGTTATTTTATTTTATTTAGCCTCAAGAGTTGAAGACAGCTACAATGTTAGAAAGTTTGGTAGTGTATATGATGAATATATGAAGAATGTACCCATGTGGAATTTCATTTTGGGAATGATCAGAAATAGGAAAATGAGATATTAAAAACTCAATTCCGGTATAAAAATATCCCTATCTAAACCAATAATCCTGGTTCTATCTTCGTTCGCTATGGCCAGCCTATAAATAGTGAGTAGCAGGGTAGGGTAAAACTTAATTAACTTCAAAAACTTAGTTCTGGAATAAAAATATCCTCATTTGACAGTAAAATTTTGGTTTTAACTTCGTCCACAGTGGCCAGAGGTTATGCACAGTTCAAACTAATAATCCTCGTAAAATAGTAAAAATTAATAAAAAGATATATAATATGAAAAATCATTTTTAATATTTAGCTATAATTATAATACCTTGCAAGGAGGTAAAAATGGCTGAAAGAAAAATCACATTTCCTTATCTTCGTAAATTCAATGGTGTAATGGCAGGACTGCATTTTGTACAAGCCATGCTGATGCTTGTATTAGGGCTTGTTATTACAAATATCAAAGAATTTGCACTACCAATAACCTATTATTTCCAATCTTTTGATACTGAAAAAATGAGATTGTTTGTAGACTCAGAAGTTATAGGTTCTATTCCCATCGGAGTAATCGTATCAGTATTTCTTTTCCTTTCTGCAATAGCACATTTTCTGGTAGTACTTCCCCGTGTAAATGATTTCTATAACTCAAGACTCCAAAAAGGTATAAACTATTTTAGATGGTTCGAATATGCTTTAAGTTCATCAGTTATGATAGTCCTGATATCAATGCTTTTTGGAGCTAAAGATATAGCGACTATTGTAGCTATAGTTGGTCTTAATGCTACTATGAACTTTTTAGGTCTTATGATGGAGATACACAATCAAACTACCCAAAAGACTAACTGGACAGCTTTTATAATTGGTAGCTTTTCAGGAGCTATCCCCTGGGTTGTAGTGCTTCTTTATTTTTTAGGTTCAGCAGTAAAGACTCCAGGAGTACTTGAACAGGTACCCTGGTTCGTTTATGCAATATTTGGGACTTACTTTATTCTTTTTAATACTTTCCCCATCAATATGGTGCTGCAGTATAAAAAAATAGGTAGATGGCGAGATTACCTGTATGGGGAGAGAGGATATATTATCCTTAGCCTGGTAGCAAAATCACTTTTAGCCTGGTTGGTATTTGCTGGAACACTTCAGCCTGCTTAAAAATATAATATTTATATGAATTATATAAATATAATTATACATGCAGTATTCTGGTTATTTGGTTTTTTTATACTTTGGAAAATTCCAAAATGTAATGAACCCAAAGATAGTAGAAAGAAAAGCGATATTTCTATTTCAATTATAATCCCTGCCAGGAATGAAGAGAAAAATCTGGATAACTTATTTAATTCACTCAATAGCCAAACTGTAAAAGTTAAAGAAGTAATACTGGTAGATGATAGTTCTAATGATAAAACACCTGATATAGGAAGAAAACATAATGCTAAAGTAATAAGCTTAGAAAGTTTACCTAAAGGCTGGGTAGGAAAATCCTGGGCTTGCTATAGTGGAGCTAAAGAGGCCACTAGGAACTACTTTCTCTTTTTGGACGCAGATACCAAGCTTAAGAATAATGGTATTGAAAACATTTTATCTTGTTTAGAAAGATATCCAGGAGTAATATCACTTCAACCATACCACAAGATAAAAAAAATATATGAAAATCTATCCCTGTTTTTCAATATAATCTTAATTGCTGGAATGGGTGCATTTACTCCTTTTCAGACCAGAATAAAACCCATTGGAGCTTTTGGTCCATGTCTTTTATGTAAAAGAGAGGATTACTACAAAATAGATGGGCATAAAAGTATAAAAGGTAAAATTATGGAGGATATTGAAATAGGTAAGAAGTTTATAAAAGCTAAAATCCCTTTATATTGTCTCGGGGGGAAAGGTACAATTGATTTCAGAATGTATTCTGTTGGTTTTATGGAAATGGTTAAGGGCTGGTCCAAAGGTTTTACTACTGGTGCTAAATCAACTTCAATACCTATCCTTATAATGGTAATTGCCTGGATTGTGGGGGCCATATTTCCTTTAAATCTATTTGCTGACGGGTTATCTCCTTTTATCACAAATATTTTTTTTATTGGGGTAGCCTTTTATATTGCATTTATAACCCAAATATATTGGATGTCTTACAGGATAGGAAACTTCAGTATCTGGGCTTCTGTATTATACCCAATATCTCTGGCTTTTTTTGTCATAGTATTTTTCTACTCTTTGATTTTAACTATATTTAGAAAAAGAGTTACCTGGAAAGATAGAGAAATAAAAACATAAAAAAGGAGGTAAAAATTCCTATATTTCAACTCTCACATTTTTGGATAATATCATTAGATATAGTAGGATGGCTGGTAATCCATTTGGGTATTTCTTATCTTTGTGTAAAGGTACCAATATCCTTCTTTGAAAGGAATTGGTGGTGGTTTGAAACAAAAAATTGGGAGTATAGGGGAAAGGTATACAAAAATATCTTTAAAGTCAAAAAATGGAGATGCATTGTTCCTGATGGTGGAGGACTTTTTAAGGGAGGCTTCCCAAAGAAGAATTTGGAAAGTAGTGACCCTCAATATCTTAAGACTTTTTTATACGAAACTAAAAGAGCAGAACTAACCCATTGGCTTACAATTTTACCTGCTCCAATTTTTTTCCTCTGGAATATATGGTGGGCTGGTATAATAATGATTGCTTATGCTCTTATTGCTAATATTCCCTGTATACTGCTTCAAAGATATAATCGAGCGAGGTTATCTAATTTGATTTGAATTTTTTAATTATATTGCTAATTCAGGTATAGAAATATCCCTATATAACCCAATAATCCTGGTTCTAACTTCGTCTATTGTCCACAGTCAAAATTTCACTTAATTATAAAGCAAATTCTAAATTAAGTTCTTCTATTTTATGCTTAAAGCTTATTATTTCTTCATAATAAAAAGTTCTAAATGTGTTCAATATCCCCAGCCACCTTGTACACTAAGCAACTCACTTAGTGTTCGGGGGATATTCTTCCATATCCCAATATACTATATGTTGGGGCTACTGGAATTAACTGAGTACCCCCATTAAAATAATATGGATAGATTAATGATACTTTTTTAAATTACTATTTAAAATCATAATTATTATGATATATTTCTTGATATACTATAAAAGCTGTATAAGAAATAGAAAATAAGAGAAGCTGCAAAAAATGTATGAAAATGACAGATGGTTAAAAAACAAATGTACAGGTTTTCTGAGAAAAGTAGGAGTTAAAAAGAGTGACATAATTTTTGATTGCTGCTGTGGTGAAGGAAACTATACCATACCTGCTGCCAGGATATCTGGAAGCGATGGAATCGTATACGCTATGGAAATGAATAGAAACAAACTCCGCACATTAAGAGAGAAATTTAAATCAGAAGGACTTAAAAACATTAAGATAATGGAAAGAGAATTCAATGAATCAATACCCCTGCATGATGAATCAGTAGATATCATACTTCTGTATGACATATTCTGGTATTTTTCTACCGGTGACATGAGGTTAGCATCACTTCTGAACGAATCCCAAAGAATCTTAAAGGATGATGGTATAGTATCAGTTTACCCGCAGCATATTGATTTGGGTATACTCAAACAAACAATATTAGATGCAGGCTTTAAATTGGAAAGGGGGATCTCAGAAACCATAATACATGAAAACAGACTTCAAAAGGGATACATCTGGAATTTTAAAAAACATCGAAATGGATCCAAAATCAAAAGTAGAGATTAGAGGTTTTACAGCCAGACATTATGACACACTACTGAATACTGCAACGCTGGGCATATACACTTCTTTTATTCAGAAAGTAATTTCGCTTATAAAAATAGAGCCAGGCAATAAGATTGTTGATCTTGGTGCGGGAACGGGAAGAAATGCCCTACTTATGATGAAGCATCTTTTTCCAGAAGGGGAACTGGTTGGTTTTGACATATCCAAAGAAATGATTGATCAATTCAATAAGAATTGTTCAAGTTTTCCAAATGTAAGATTAATCCAGAGAAGGATTGAGCAGGATCTTGGATACAGAAATTACTTTGACAAAGCTTTTATCTCTTTTGTCCTACATGGTTTTCCGCAGAAGAAAAGACAAAATATTATAGGCAACGTCTTTAAGGCGTTAAAAAATGATGGCGAGTTCTTTATACTGGATTATAATGAACTTCCGCTAAAGGAAATGCCTTTTTATTTAAAGATACCTTTTACCCTGATCGAATGCCCCTATGCTTTTGACTTCATCGAAAGAGATTGGAAAGGGATACTTTCAGGCATAGGATTCAGTAATTTTGAAGAACACTTCTTTTTCAAAAAAATCATAAGACTATTAAAGGCAAAAAAGTCATGATAAAACAATGATTATGAGCCTGCCATTATCTAAACCCTCTAATTTTTTTCAATTCCTTAAGAAAAAGGTTCGAAATTTCGCAACACGGGCCAGCCAGTTTAAACGACTATCCATATTTACCAGTACATCAAAGGGCTTATCAAAGGTATACTCTAGCTTTTTGCCTCTAAGTTGTAAGTTCGTAAGTACAAAATTAATCAACTTTTTTTTGCTTAACTTTCAAATGGGTCAGGAGTCAGTTTTTTGCTGTATTTTTAATACTATATAGAAAATAAGATATGCTCCAAATAATTATAAAAATCAATCCATAAAAACTAAACCAGAATAAAAAACGGGATAGCATATTGCCTTTTTTTAATACTTCTATATCCTCAACATAGATAATTTCACATGCTCCCGTGCCATTATCTTTTCTGGTCGTACTTGATTTCCAGGTAATAGTATTTTGTCCGGATATCCCATTATCTTCTAGTGGGGTAGCTATAATATTCACCAGTTTTCCTTTGATTGTTATCTGATCGCCGCGGTTAATTTTTTTAGCTTCATCGCTCAAATCCTTTTCCCTGGTGAATAAATGGTTATTAGAGAATTCATTGAGGTTGAAGGAGGCATCTCCATTCCACCAGACCCAGCACCAGCGGGAGTCCTGCTTGAATTTGATTCGCTTATCCTGATAGACTTTATTGGCAACATTATTGCCCCAGATCAAACACAAGTCAATAGGGAATAAACTGGTATATTTATTGATACTGAATATCTGATAATTCATTCTGCCAACAACAAGACCGCTTATCTCATAATCATAAAGAGGTATTAGCTGCCATAAATAGCCATCCTTTTTAAATTCAATTTCCTCCGTATTTGACATTTCTTCTTGAACAGGTTGATTTATAGCCTCATCCGTGATCTCGTCTACATTACGTATATTATTACGGGTAAAAAAAGTTATAATAAGTATTAAAAATAAGATTAGGAAAAGGTAGCCATTAATTTTCTGGACTCTGCCCATTTTTCTCCATCTAATATGTCTACTAAAATGCTTAGTGCAATTATGTCAATATTCAGTGATTATGTCACTAAAAGGTATAGAATAGCAAATAGATAAAGATCGGATTATCAATGATATTCTACCAAATATAATTATTCTATTTTTTGTAATCCGTTAAAAAGATAGATATATTTAGTGATTTGCGCTTTGATGATAAGAAAGTATTAATAACTCAATTCTGGTATAAAAATATCTTCATTTAAGCTTAATAATTTGGTTCTAACTCTGTCCACAGTCCCCAGCCAATTTGAACGTTTAAACCAGTCTAAGCTGCAGTTAGGTTTGCAACGGGTCTATCAATTTTACCTCTATATAAATTCCTTAAAATATTTTCGTTAAACTACTTGACAATACATAGTAGATAGATGTATCATGTAAACATAAGCTATTATGTATTACATAGGAGATGAGGTAATGAATAATGATACTCAGATTGTAAAAGGGATATTGGAGGGTTGCATACTAAAAATTGTAGAAAATGAAGAAATATACGGGTATAAGGCCGTGGAAGAATTAAACATTTTAGGCTTTGAAGTCAATGAAGCAACAGTTTATCCGATATTAACAAGATTACAAAACAAGGAGTATCTAAAGATTGACAGGAGACCCTCACCCTATGGTCCCATGAGAAAGTACTATTCTCTCACCGAAGCCGGAAAGAAAAGTTTGCAGGAATTCAAAGATACATGGGATAGGATTAAAAATATCGTTAATAAAGTAATGAAAGGTGATGAAAATGACAAAAAGAAATAAAATAGTTTTACTGACCTCAATTTTTCTAGCGTTATGTGTAATTGCAACTGTAATTATTAATTTAAAATACACAATACAAAACAGTGCTATTAATACTAATTCTTTCATTTTAATAGGAATTATCATACTATTTAGTATTATTTCTGTTCCTGTGGTTTATTTTTTGAAGGTGCGTAAAAGCAAATTTGAAAGTATGTTAAGTAGTGAATATTTTCAAAAATATGAAATAATCAGAGATAGTGTTATGAATTCGCAGCTTTCAGGTACTGCTAAAAAAGAAATCAAAGAAGATGTGCTTGACATACTCATTTCAGCTCAAAAGTCCAATAAATCTGCTGGAGACACCATTGGCAATCCGGAAACTTTTGCCAGAGAAATACTTAAGGCTTATGCTAAACCAGGCAGGCTGTCGGTTTTAAGTATAATTGACGGAATTATGTACTTTATACTTTTTATACTGGGTGCGAGTATATTCATATGGTTTGAACAAACAGATATGAGCTTTTTTGAAACCGGAATTGATATAAGGATGATAACCCTCTTTTTTATAATTTCTTTCATCCTATTACCTGTTACAAAGAAACTGACTTCAACACATAATTACTGGATGTTTATATTACCGGTAGCTTTTAGAATAGTCTTTGTCCTATTTGCTGAAATAATCAGGAGATTTTTCTATAGTAATGAAATTATAAGACAATTTCTTGATGGTATAGTCAGAATGGTTCCTAATATTATTATATTGATTTTATATATAGTTTTAATTCCAATCGTCTTATTTTTTAAGTCATATATAAGGAGACGGTTATTGAGAACAATAGATTGATCTTACAGGTCAATATCTATTGTTATAATTTTTAAAATTCTAAAAATTAGAAGAGAAAAACAAATATTAGGAAAAATTAATTCACCCAATTATTAAATAGATTTTTCAGCTTGATCAATTCCTTTATAAATTGGTTCGAAATTTTGCAACCCGGGCCAGCCAAGTTTTTTCTCTTTTCTCTATACTTCAAAAAAGTTAGTGCATGATACGGAAACGGGGTCTGACTGTTTTCTACAAATTTGAATCTATACTTGAGTCTTAGTCAGTCAGTTGGTTTACTGAGCTTGACAGCTGTACCATACACCAAAAGCTCAGCAGCACTTCCTATAACACTGGTAGTCATAAAACGGACGTTAATTACCGCGTCAGCTCCCAACTCTTCAGCCTGTGCTATCATCCTATCAGTAGCCATCTTGCGTGCTTGTCCCATCATTTCCGTATACTCAATAAGTTCTCCCCCAAGAATCAGCCGCACCAGTGCAGAAAGGTCCCTTCCAACCCAGATAGCATAGACAGTGTGTCCCTGTGCCAAACCTAAAATCTCTGTGACCTTTCTACTGGGGACTTCTGCGGAATTCTGGATCAACACACGAGTCTGGGGCTCAGCAGTTGTAAGTTCTTTTCCCTGAGCTTTGCCTTTTCCCTGTTCTACAGCTACTGTCAGCAGGACCAGCAGAATACCACCCAGAAGGCAGTACGCTGCAGTCTTGATCCACCAGGGTAAAATGGGTTCATGGTAGATGTACCAGGGTACTCCGGCAAATATTGCAGTGAAGAGCCCGAGTACGAAAGCCAGTGAACCAACCAGTCTAAGTGTTTTTATAATTAATCGAATTACTTTCATAATTCCTCCTATCGTGTAAATGTAATGATTAGCTACTAATGAAATTATACTATATATTTTATCTTAAAAAATCAATTCCGATATAAAAATATCCTCATTTGAAGCTTCTATACTGGCTCTAACTTCGTACGCTATGTCCAGCCAATACCAATATTAGAAGAGTCTTCCTATAAATTATAAAATATTGTTTTACCTTTATTTTTTAAACTTAATAAATTTCTTATCTCTTTCGACTAGTTTAAAAAGTTTAATAGATTCTATAATTTTTTGAGCATTGTTAGCAGATCTTACGGATTCCTCAAGTATGCTTAAACTCCCACCGGGCTTTAGTATTCTATAAAGTTCTAGGGAAATATTTTTCTTGTCCGGAAACTCATGAAATGCACTACAAATAAAGATAGTATCTATGCTGCTATCCTCCAGGCCAGTTTCTTTTGCATCAGATAAAATAATCTTTATATTTTTTATTCTTCTAATTTTTTTCCTTAGAGATAATACAGTTATTTGAAAAGGTTGATTGTCTAAAGCATATACCACACCGCTACTTCCTACTATTTTAGAGGCTAGTATTGGTGAGGTACCTATACCAAATCCCTCCTCAAGATATGAATGGCCTTCTTTTAGCCCGCTTTTTATCAGCCACCTCTTTCTACTTCTGGGGTAAGCTGTAATTTCACCTAAAGGCCAGAAAGGTAAGGACAAGGTAAAATAATTTAGATACATGCCTATACTGCTGATTTTTTTATGGAAAGCAAACTTTAATACTAGATATATTATGATCAATATAAAAAGATATATAGATACACCTATAAGTATCCAAAAAGGTATCTCATATCTTTCCCAGATATCCATTGGAAGTAGCACCTTAAATAAGGGATATTATTATAATTTACCTTATCATTTTACAACTTGTTTTTAAAAAGAAATAGTAAGTAGCACAGTTGGGTAAATACGATTAAACTTAAAAACTTAATTCTGGAATAAAAATATCCTCATTTAACACTAAAATCCTGGTTTTAACATTATCCACAGTGGCCAGCCAGTGTTTTAGGAAACTTTTTCAAGACGCTCGGCAATCCAGACTTTAATAATTGATTGCCTAGGTACTCCCAATCGTTTTGCTTCTTTATCCAACAAATTGATCATCCATAGAGGAAAATCTACATTAACCCTCTTTTGCTCTTGTTTTGGTCTTCTTGATTTAGACAGATCAAGATGTTCTATTATGCTTTCATTTTCATTAAATTTTTTATCAAACTCATTAGCTTTCATAAATATCAATTTCCTCCTTCCTGGATCTTCGAACTGAAATAATCCTGACATTCTCACTTCGGTAAGTTATGACTCCTGTCCAGTATTTCCCTGAAATCTTACCTATTATAAGAAATCTTGGTTCATCGCTTGTTTTAACAGGAATCTCAACATAATAATAATCTTCCCATAATTCTTTGGCTTCATCAAAATCAATACCATGTTTTTGTTTATTTACTTCACTTTTATTGATATCAAACTCAAATTCCATGATATAGTTATTATACCTTTTCTATACCTATTGTAAATATTTTTTATTTTATATTAGCAAAGACTTTCTTTAAGGTTGATTAATTCCTTTAAAAAAAGTTCTAAATTCCACTACCCAGGGCATTCAAGATATCTATATTAATTTCATGTTATTACCATGGTAAAATAGTATAAATTTAATTTTTATTTTGGAAGAACTTATAAATGTATGGTTAAATAATTTCATCAATATTGTTAATAATAGAGGATAAAATGGTGTTACAACATATAATAACCCATGGTCTGATATACGCAATTATTTTTAATGGATCCCTTTTTATTATAATGATCTCAACAAGTCCTCGTGTTTGGGGTTATAATGATTATTCAGAATTGATAAAGAAGAAAGTACCTCCTAAAACTAAAAAAGAAAAAATGCTATCAATAATTATTGGCATACCCTGGCTTATTATTATGTTTCTCCTTCCTATAATTTCAACGTATCTATTAAAAATTAAACTTGGCGGAGAGATTAGTTTTTTAATAGCTTTTTTAAATCTGTTTGTATTAATTGCACTGAGTACTATCGGAGATTTAGTAATACTCGATTGGATTATTGTGAGCAAAATAACACCCAAATTTGTAATCATTCCTGGAACTGAAGCTAAAGATTACAAAGATCTTTCTCACCACTATATTTCACATGCAAAAGTAGTTCCTATATTGATTATAATTTGTTTAATAATAGCAGCAATAGTGTGGTATTTTTAAGTATATCCTGTTATCTATTTGTAAAGATGGTAAATGCATTTTAAAAATTTAATTCAGGGATAGAAATATCCTCTTTCAAGCTTAATATAGCAGTTCTAACTTTGTCCACTGTCCCCAGCCAGCTACATCTCTTATGTTTATCCCAATAACTACTACAAATCTGTAATAAAAGTAATATAATAGTTTTTAGAGAACACAATTAAATGTATATACCAATTAGTTTCAGACTTAAGAGGGTGCTATGAGAAAAAGTAAACTATATTTAATTTTAGCTATTATAATCTCCCTTACTCTTTTTACCACAGCAGCCATATGCAACCAGTGCGCTGCAGCTTCAGCAGAAGAGAAAGAAAGTACTATAGAGGAAGAAGCTGCAGTAGAAGAGGCTGAGGAGGAAGATAGCGAAACACTGGAATCAGATGAGGAAGAATCTACTGAAGAAGAATCAGATGAAGAAGAGCCTGCCGAAGAAGAGGAAGCCGAGGAGGAAGAGGAAGAAGAAAATATTGAAACAGAAGCACCAACCATTAATCTTGAAATATATGAAGGTCCCACTTATTCATCTTCTGATAATATCTGCTACTATAGGATAAAAGCAACAGTAACAGGAAAACCAACACCTACAGTAGAGTTCTCAAAAGATGACTCAGGTGGTGCCTGGGGTTCTAAAAAAGTTCAGATAAACTTAAATGATCCTTCTGATACTTATAACCTGACAGCTACTGCTATCAATTCAGAAGGAACTGATACTGATTCAATAAACCTTAGCTGGGGATGTTCTATGTCTAATAATCCTCCAGAGATTACATCAATTCATTTACCTCTTTGTGGCTATGCTTTTGTTGAACAAGAATATGAAATCGAAGCATTAACATCTGATCCTGATGGTGATAATCTAACATATGAATGGAGCACAACTGGGGGATCAATTGAAGATAGCAATGTAAATCCTATAAAATGGACAGCCCCAAATTCACCTGGAGGCTGTGCAATAAGCTTAACTGTAGATGATGGAAAGGGCTCAACTACAACAAAGATAGTATCAATTATCATAGAATCACCTATAATTAAAACACTTTCTTATATTACAAGTGAAAGTGGCACAATAGAAAAGAATTGGAATGCATCTCCTGGTATTTTTCCTTATATAGGAGATTCTGAGAGAGATAATCCTGTTAGAGGTTATATTAGCTTTGATATATCTACATTTACTGGAGCGACTATTCAGTCGGTGGAACTTACAATTGATGATCAATTTCTAAACGGATTTCCATCTCTGTTAATAACAGGTATTTGGTTGGAAGTAGTGGACTGGGGAGGGAATTCTATACAACTTTCAGATTATAACTTAGTTGGGAATCTGATTGATGAATTTGCAGGCCCTTCTATTATGACCAATTCGGGAGTTTTAAAAGATGAGTTGCAGGAAGCAGTTGATAATGGCAAGACAAGATTTCAATTAAGATTAAGTTATATAGGGAATCCCCCAACGAATATTGGTGTTTGGGATGGATGGAATTATCGGCAAGCAATATTAAAAATTAGTTATGTTTATTAGTTTCAATCAGGTTAGAGGAATTCAGTTAAATAGCTCCTTGGAAGTATTGTTGCATAGTAAATCTGATTGTACTATTTCTGGATTATTTGGTTAAATAGGTGGATATATATAATTAAAAGCATATCATTGTAAGCAATAATTAAAACCTAAAACTAAATTCTGGCATATAAATACCCTTATTTAATAGAATAATCTTGGTTCTAACTTAGTACACTACGGCCAGCAAAGAATTGAACGATAATTCAAATCAACCACATAAATACTTTAAATATTAAAACAATCAATATTACTTTAGGCACTCTAAAATTAAAAATATTGACTATCTTGCTAAATCTACATTAGTTAAAAAAATATGAATAAGTTTATAAAATATTTAATATGAAAGAATTCAAACCCAGCCTTAGAAGTAGTATAATCTTGTTAAAAATAACTTTTTAGATAATTGCATTCATACAAAATTATGAAAAAAATATTTACAATTTTAATCATTTTTATGGCAGCTCTCTTAATCGCTTGTAATACTACTAAAGAGAAGGTAGGCGATTCCTCTAAAAATAATCAGGCAATACAGGAAAGTAGCGTGGGGGAAGAATCAAAAGAGGAATCTAAACCTGCTGGATTATGTTACAACCCATATTTCCCTGTTAAACCAAATACTACCTGGACATATAGAGTACATTGTCCCGGTGGTGATGATTATGAATATACTTCGAGTTTTTCCGGGATAAATGAAAAATCTTTTGTTGAGAAATTAATATCTTCTGAGTTTTTAATTGATGTAAATTGGCTTTGCAATAATGATGGGTTAGTTCAGAGTGATTATTCAGAACTTCCGTTTGAAGGAGAATCCGAAGGATTTGAAATTACAACAGAGAGTTACGAAGGAGTTATCTTACCTTCTTATGATCAGTGGGTTGTAGGTCATAAGTGGGATACTAAATATAAAGTTGGAGCTACTTTTACTGTTGAATCTGAAGAAATGGCTTTCGATAGTGACATATTTATAGCAAACGAAATTATATCCATAGAACCGGTAACAGTACCATCTGGGACATACACAGATGCTATAAAAATAAATTCTAAAAAAACAATAAACCAAGAGACTAAAATAGAAGGCTCTTCAATGTCATTCAGTGCAGTTTCAGATATTTCTTCATGGTATGTAGAAGGAATTGGATTGGTAAAAAAGGTTTCAAAATCAGAATGTGGTGCTACATTAGTTGAATTGCTTTCAGTAGAATAAAAATAAAGATAGCGTAGTAATTAATTAAACTAAAGACCTAATTCCGGTATAAAAAATCCTCATTTAAGCTTAATAAAGCGGTTCTATCTTTGTCCACTGTCTTATAACAATTTATGAAATTCTTCTAATTCCTTCAAAATACAGTTCGACTTTGCACTGCTCGGGGGCACCAGCTTCATATATTATTGAATATGTATCTTGGTTAATAGACTGGCCTTACCCAATTCTTTAGTCCAGTTTTTTTAGGGGGAAGGTCATCTGAGTTTCTAAAGACTGGTTTAAAACTGGTGTGCTATTTTCTGTTCAGCTTTGTATAACTTTTTAAATATTCCTGAGAATTATTAATCTGCTTTATAAAAAAATACTTGTATGATGGTTGAGCGTGGTATAAAATCTAGTAGTAATTTGAAATGTTTCCGGATAATCTACGCATTAAAGTATTTTATGTCTGGAAGATAACAATAAAATAAGGCGGGGGAAATGTTAATTATTGGAGTATTGGTAATAATTGCTGCAATTGTTATGTTTGTAATAGGACTTAACTGGCTGGGGATAATTTTGGCAATTGTGGGAGCGGCAATAATATTATTCTCGGGGTTCAAAGTGGTAAGACCTATTGAAAGGGGTGTAATTGAGAGATTTGGTAAATATTTAAGGACCAAAGATTCAGGTTTAACCTGGATAATTCCTTCATTTGAAAAAATGTACAGGGTAAATATTACTGAGCAAATGGTTGATGTACCTCCCCAGATGGTAATAACTAAGGACAAATTGAATGCTCAGGTTGATGCTGTGGTTTACTACAAAATAAAAGATGTTAAAGCCAGTATCTATAATGTAGATGACCACAGAAAACAGCTTACAAGTCTTGCCAGAACCACACTGAGAGCAGTTATAGGCAATATGACACTAACTGATGCGAATGAAAAAAGAAGTGACATAAATGAGAAAGTGGAAGTAGTCCTGGATAAGGAAACAAACAGTTACGGAGTAGAGGTGCTAAGAGTTGAGATTCAAAAGATAGAGCCGCCTCCGGATGTTCAGGATTCAATGAATAAAGTAGTCAAAGCAGAACAGGAAAAAATTGCAGCAAGAGATACGGCAACAGCTACGGAGACAAAGGCAGATGGTGAAAAGAGAGCAGAGATTAAAAAGGCCGAAGGAGTGAAGATGGGACTTATATTATCGGCAGAAGGAAAAGCTGAAGCTATAAAGAAAGTTGCAGAAGCAGATGCTGATAGAATCAAAATTGTAAACGAATCTGCGCAAAAATATTTTGTTGGCAATGCTCAAGTTTTAAGAAAGTTAGAGGCTACAGAAGAATCATTAAAGCATAATGCTAAGTTTTTAGTGGATACAAATAAAGTTCAAACAATTGTAACCGATGCTTCAGGGGTTACCCCGGTAATACAGAAAAAGACAACAAAAACTTAAATTCCCTAAATATTTATCCTTAAATTTTTTTAATCATAACCTTAAACAAATCTTCAAAATATTTTTAGTTTATAACCCGGCTTATAGGCTCAAAGAAATACTTATTTATTTTTATGTGCTTATATATAGATTAAAAATGAGACGCTCTTTTTTATAGTGTCTCATTTTATCCTTACCACAATCCCCAGCCATATTTAATTTTTCTTCATTTTAGGGGTTTAGAACTTTTAATATAAAGACAGCTGATTAAATGAGCCATTTACTCAAAAAAAATTTTTAACTTCCCATATCCTCGCTCTTCAAGATCATCAGCCGATACAAAATCCAACGCACCGCTATTAATACAATAACGCAATCCGCCTTCTTCAACCGGGCCATCATAAAATAAATGACCCAAATGGCTATCTCCGCTTCTACTTCTTACTTCTATTCTATTCATACCCAGTGATTCATCCATATAATAGGTTACAACATCCCATTGTATAGGCCTGGTAAAGGATGGCCAGCCTGAACCCGAATCATATTTATATAGAGATAAAAATAGGGGCTCACCTGTCACAATGTCAGTATAAAGACCATCTTCTTCATTATCCCAGTATTCATTTTGAAAAGGTCCTTCCGTATAGCTTTCCTGGGTAATGCTAAACTGCAAATCAGTTAATTTTTTCCTTACATCTTCCATAGGCGGCTTTGGGTAATCCTCAATGCTAACCTCAGGTTTTACTCTTGATATTTTGCTTAGATCTATATTATTATAATCACCTGAATTTCTTTCAAAATATTTCTGGTGATAATCTTCGGCTAAAATATAATTTTCTAGGGGCTGGATCTCTGTTAAGATCTTTTTACTAAATTTATCCTGTTCCTTTTCAGTTACTGCCTCTATATCTTTTTTATCTTCCTCATCTACATAGTATATGCCAGAACGGTACTGGGCATCTTGATTAATTAAGCTCGTAGGTTCTATAATTCTATAATAATATCCAAGAAGTTCATCCATGGTTATTTTTTCTTCATCGTAGACCACATATACCGTTTCTGCATGTCCTGTTCTTTTAATAGAATCATAATCTGTTTCTTCACTATTTCCATTTGCATACCCCACATTCGTATACTCAACTCCAAGTATCCGGTCAATATAGGCCTGGACTCCCCAGAAACACCCTCCTGCCAGATATATTTCTTTATACCGGCTGTTTTTATAATCAGGAATAATCTTTATATATTCAATTTTACTTTTTTCCTCTTTATTTATATTATTCATTGATGTACCTTCTTCTTGATTCTCAATGATATCTTGTAACTCTTTTCCTGCTGCTCCATTACTTTCGGTATCGTTATTAGAGATTGAACATCCTGTTACCAGCATAAACAAAGCTGATATAATCATTATATTCAATATATTTTTTTTCATCTCCATAATCCTCTTTTATTATTTCGCCACATCAGTAGAATTTAATTAAATTATATTCATCTTTCCATAAACTTCAAATTCTGTAACAAAAAGAAAACCCGATACACAGACTCCAATAAGTTAAGATATATTTCCATATATTTGACCATTTTAATATTCTCGCCTAAATAATTATTTTGATTTAAGCTAATTCCGGAATAAAAAAATCCCCATTCAAACTCAATAAACTGGTTCTAACTTTGTCCACTGTCCCCAGGGAAAAGACGATATTGGAAACATAGCCCTTCTTTATCTAAATGTAGTCTTGTAATAATAATTATAATCATACATTATATGAAATAATATTTAATACGATAGGAGTAAAAAATGTCTAAAGCAATAAAATTACTCAGGTCTGCTTTCTGGATAGGAGCAGCTTTAGATAGCCTTAATCTTATCCCTATGCTTTTTCCAAAAATAGGTGGATATATTTTTAGAATCCAAAATTTCAGTCCTGGTCCCGAATATATATATGCAATGTATTTTGGAGCAGCTTTGATGGCAGGATGGACAGTATTACTTATATGGGCCGATAGAAAACCCTTAGAGAGAAAAGGAATACTCCTGATAACCGTTTTTCCTGTTATTATAGGGATTATGTTAGCAGGAATTTATGGAGTATCAGTGGAAATGATAGAATTAAAAAGTTTAGTACCAACTTTTATTTTACAGATTTCTCTAATCATCTTTTTTCTTTTTAGTTACTTTTACGCAAGATCTGCAGAGAAGAAGTTTATTAGAGAATCCAAAGAAACTTAAAAACTTAATTCTGGTATAAAGATATTCTCACCGGAAGCCATTATTACGGTTCTAATATCGTATGCGGTGGCCATCAACTTAAGACAATTACGCCGTAGATATCTTATTTTGTAACTAAATATTTACGGTAATTATCTTTTTAGATAAAATCAATAACAGTATTAATAGTACCCTATAATTATAAATATGAGTGAATGAATAAACTGGCTCCTGGAAGGCCCTTCCTGGATTGAGTATAGAACAAGATTAGACTTAATGGAACAATCCGGGAATGATCCAGCAGTATTACTGGCAAGAAATAAACTATTAAAAGATAAAAGAAATTATAGATGAATTAACCGATTGGCCCGGACCTGCACTGAAAACCCACAAGGACGCTTCCCATGCTATTCATAAGCTTGCTTTTCTTTCCGATATAGGATTGACAAAAAGCGACCCTCTAATGATTAACATCATAGATAAGATACTGAAAAAAGAATCCTTAAAAGATACCAGTCTTAGGAATATCCGGTGTTCCAAAACGCATCCATTGGAATATAGAGGCCCACTCATCTTTTAAAGGTAGCTATGGAAAAGAGCTTGGAAAAACAAGGAGAGTAAGAGATGAAATAAAGCAAAGGGTAAAGGAATCTATAGAAGATGTGAGAAATAAGTATCCTATCTTGATAATTCTCAATTTTTTTATTTATAGAATTACCACTTCACATCATTTTCCTTTTTGCTATTATATCTATAATCATAAACTTAGAAAGACAGGTGTAAGAAAATAGATTTAATATTCATTTCTCCAGTATTATTCTTTTTTATCTCATTTGTTTTTTCAATGCTGGGTATGGGTGGCTCCCAGCTTTACATACCCATTCTATTCTGGTTGGGAATGGACTTTAAGACCCAGGCCATCCCACTTGGTCTTTTATTAAATATCGTAAATAGTTCTTCTGCTCTTGTAACTTATGCAAGAAACAAATTAGTGGAATGGAGGATAGCAATTCCATTTGGTCTTTCAATGGTAATATTTGCCCCTCTGGGGACCTGGATTAATATAAACCTCCCGGCAAAGTCAATCATATTAATCTTTTCATTATTTACTGCTTCTGCAGCAACACTTATACTAAGCGGCTTCAAACCAAAAAAAGCAGAATTTACAGTAAAGAAGAAAACCATACTTGGTATTTCAAGTGGGTCTGTATTGGGGTTCTTCTCTGGCCTTATAGGCAGAGGTGGAGGCAGTTTTATAGTACCTCTACTGTATATCTTTGGACTAGGAGTAAAAAATGCAGCTGCTACATCATCATTTATAATAACCTGTTCAGCTTCTTCAAGTTTTATCTCCCATATTTTTACAGCAGCAAAGCCCCAATGGATTGTCTGGCTTCCATGCGTAATATCAGTTATATTGGGAAGCCAGCTTGGCTCCAGACTAATGGCTAAAAAGTTAAGGCCAAAATATGTAAAAATAATCTTTGGGGTTGTTCTTCTGGGAATATCTGTAGCTTTAATTATTCAGAATTATTTTATTAGATAGAAAAGAAATAATAATCTTATTTAAGTTAAAAACCCAACTCATGTATAAAAATATCTTTATTCAAAAGCAAAATCCTGGTTTGAACTTCGTCCACTTTACCCAGCCACACTGCCCCTAAATAGGTAAGCTCTTCATAAAAATAATTGGGCAATAATCTTCAACTTATAAATTAATAACTTAATTTTCAATTCAAAGATTTCTATATTTTATGGTTAGCTATCCATTTAATTATTTTTTCCGGATCTATACTCCCATCACTTATTCCCATTCCAAGTTTGACTAATTCAGACTGAGAAAAATTTAATTTAATGCCATTAAGTTCCAAAAAAGTAAGCATCACAAATAGGCCGGCCCTTTTATTTCCATCAGCAAAAGGATGATTCCTTATAATACCATAGGCTTGTCTCGCTGCTTTTGATTCAATGGTTGGGTATAAGTCTTTTCCCTCGAATGTAGCATATGCATGATATAATGCTGACTCAAGCGCTCCAATATCCCGGAGCCCGGCTGAACCACCAGTAGCCTTATGCATTATATTATGTAAGTGTAAAACCTGGTCTGCATCAAGTCTTTTCATTTAGCCAGTTCCTTAAACGCCTCCAGGTTATCTTTTAATATACGGGAAGCTAGAGATTCCAAGTTTTCATTTAATGAAATTCCCATTTGCTCAAGTTTTTTAAAATCAATAACTATATAATGGGGGGTATTATTTTTTAAAATTATGACCGAACCTTTTTTATCTACAGTTCTTGCTACTTTGGAAAAGTTCTGATTGGCTTCCGTTAATGAAATTAAGTCTTTTGTGTTAACTAACATTAAAATCACCTCATCTATATTTTATATAAATATAGGATAAAAACAACCTATTTTATTTGAATAATAAAATTTTTAATATTTCGGATTGAAATAAAATTTCTAAAATATTTTAATTCTTTAAATATTGGTTCGAAATATCCGTAATATTAAACACTCTTGTATTTAACCATTCCAGGAGTGTTTTGATATCTTCCCTGGGGCTGTTTTCTTCTTTATATTCTTCCTCAAAGTATGGCATAACACGCATGGCAAAATCAATTGCCCAGATGGCTAATGTTTTATGTTTAGTTTTTCTAATAAGTTCTACAGTAGACCTGTCTTTGTGTGTAACTAAGAATTTGGATTTTTCTTTCATATCCTTACACCTTAGTATATTACATCACTATCAATAATCTTTTAATATAAATCTTCGAAGATTAATATAAATAAATTATAAATATTTTTATATTAAAAAAAGTTAGTATTTCTTAGACCAGCTAATTCCTTAAGAAATTGGTTCGAAACTTCGTAACCCGGAGCATGAAGCCCTCTGTAATCCAGGAATTATAAATGGTGTTTTCTCTTTATATTTTATGTAAGCGCTGCAAAACCTTTAAGCTAATTCTTTTTCTCCTATAAAACTACCGTATAGCAGCAGTACCGCTTACATAATTATAGCTAATGCAATAGAGGAAAATTCTTTTTAATAAAATAGTCCTGCAGGATATACAGGACTATTTTATTTATATTACATTATTTAATTCTTATCTTGCTTTACCGGAAGCAGCCATCCAATCCTTTATAACCAGCGTCAGTGCACCAAAACCAAATAGAATTCCTGCAAATCTGACCAGCCACCCGACAAATGGAATGTTATAAGCAACAAATATAATAACCAGGCCAATCAAGAAGGCCAGGACTTTCCATCCATATTTATTAAAATTCAGTGAAGTTTTAAGTAAGATTGTTTTTCCTAATAAATATGATAAGAATATTGTGCTGACATAGATCAGTAGACCATAAAGAAGTAGCAGGAATACATTAGAAATCGTAAGTACAGCTCCGATGCCGGAACCTATAAGGGTTATAAACAGCAATACGGATACTCCCATCAGTATTAAAGAAACAACTGGAACTCCAAATGTCATAATAGCACCTGCGCCAATACTGTACCCTAAAGTGTTTTTCATTCTATCATTAAACTTTTCAAATACTTTTGGCATTGCAAGGATAAGAAGTATTCCCAGTACAAATAAGCTCAAGAAAGAAATTAATTTACCACCAAAATATGTAGCAGCAAAAAGTGTAAGAGAAGCTTCTTTTATGGCCTCCTTTTCTTTAGTTGCTGCTTTTTCAATTTCAATTGAAGTAAAATTAACATCTCCGGCTATTTCTGCATTTTTTGAAATGCTTGCTTCGTTTGATGAACTATAATTTAAGTCCCCTCCAATTTCAGAAGTTGAAGTAACAGTAAGAGAGTCTACATATTCAATAAGAACATCTTCCCCTATTATTCCATCTATATTTATCTCTCCGCCGGAAGCAATTAGCCTGCCTTCTATTTCACCGCCGATAGAAACTGTTCCTCCGCTAACAACCAGGTCACCGCCAATTTTAGTTCCCTCACTAACCTCTATCTGACCACCGACTACAATTAAATCATCTTCAATATCGGAGTCTATGGTTATACGCCCTCCGGCTGCCCTGACATCGTCACCAATATCTCCGGAAATATCTATCGTTCCTCCTGCGACAATCAAATCTTCTCCAACATTTCCGCCCACATCAATCATACCGGCAGCAGTAATAAGATCTCCTTCGATATCATCTACTAACTTTACCTTATTCCCAAAAGCATAAACATCGTCTGACACTTCTCCGCTAATGGTTACAGTTTCTCCACTCTCGGATGAAAAAGCATAAAGCGGAGAGGCAAATAAAAATATTCCGAATAATAAAACAGTTCCAAAAACCATTACTTTTTTCAAAACTAACACCTCCAATAAACTAATAAAATAAAATTAATTATAATTATATACAAAATATTATCATAAATTAACAATTATTTTGTAATGCTTCTCTTATATATAGTTTATCACCTGTCTATTAAAATACATAGCACACTGCTTTAAAAAATCCCGTTTTTTGAGAAACTTTTATTTTCATTATCAGTAAAAATACTATAATTAATAAATCATAAAATTGCACCTCAAAGGGCTTCCTATAAAAAATATTTTAGTAATATGTTAAACCAAAACTATTCTTATACCTGTTTTTATTTATATTAATTAATAAAAAATATAAAACTTAAGTAAAAGGAGGAAATTATGAATAAAAGTATTAAGAGAAAAAAGCACAGGAGGCGAGCTGCTTGCTTTTAATATGGGAATATTTGGCTTCATCCTTCTAATAATCTACAATGTTTTATGGGCACGAGCTGCTGATTTTTTAAGAAGTATACCTGGCTCAATCTACATTGCCATTATCCTGGGCCTGTCAATAGCAGCTGTTGTCTGCGGGGGTATTGATCTACAGAGAATTAAAAAAAGACTTTCCATCAAAAAGGGCAGGATTTTTGATATACTAGCGATAGCTTTAGGCGCAGTTGCATTTTTGGTTTCAGCAATTCTTATGTCTGGTGAAATAATATCTCTTTTTTAATTTTTTTAAAAAGAATTCTTAGATTATATCAATCTTTGTGAAGCCTGGCTTTTAAAATTCACTGCATGGTGCATGTATTTAGACAGAATCATGCAAGGCTGGTATTTAGAAACATCTTTTCACTCAATAACAAATTATAGAATAGCTGTATCCCCGGTAAATAAAGACTTAAAAAGAATGAAAAGTTTAATATAATTTTTATAATTTTATTAAATTAGTTTATAATTCTATATACCGGTAAAGTGGTTTTTAAGGCCAGGCCGGTGCTATAAAATATATTGTTCAACCAGAATTTCTCTTTTATTGCCAAATAAAAATAATAGGGGTATATTTTAAAGTAAAATGAGTAGTAAAAATACAATAAAATCATCTATTTTTTCACTATTTATTTTACTAGTGGCCGCTGTCTTCTGGTACTTCCTTAAAGAACTATTTATGTGGCAGGAAGGCAATATCATACACAACCTTATATATGCCTCTATTTTTTTTAGCATACTTATCATTTTTTCACTTGTATACCTGCTTCTTATAGATAACAGGAAAATAGTTCTTATCTCTTCGCTACTTATAAGCCTTAGCTTTTTGCCCTTCTTTTTGAGACAAAACGGCATATGGGTTGGTAAAGCTGCTATTATAGGTTATTTAATTTCCGCATTTATTCTGTTAATAGGATACAGCTCAGCAAATAGAAACCTGATTTCTGAGAGGAAAAATAGTATAAAATTTTACCCCCAGAGGACTATAATGCGGGCTGTCCCTACTTTTATGATTGTTTTTTCAATTCTATTATCAGTAATATTTTACTTTAACTTTCCATTTATGGATAAAGATAGAAATATAGAAATTAAGAAAGAGCATTTAAAGAAGATATCAGAACCCTTTGGCGATATGATAAACAGATACCTCCCTGTGTATTATCTGGATATAACTGCAGATGAGTTTATAATCTTAAATCTATTCCTAAACCTTCCTTTTGTGCAGGGAGAAGAGGAAATAGAGCCACCTGTTGATACCAGGGAAATACCAGTGGAAATAGAAAATTATCTTATGGATAAAGGAGCAGACAACCTGCAGGAAATAGACTATATGCAGTACCTGAGAGAAGATAAGGAGTTCAGGAATCTTTTTATTGAGGAAATAAAAAAACTTGCTGATGAAGCAGACCCTTATCTTTTAGGTAAATATCGGCTTAACATTTCAAATAACTGGGGTGTTGAAATAAGCGGTGACGAGACCATGGATGTAGTTTATACACAGTTAATAAATAATAAAATAAACCAGGTCCCTGAAGGGATTAAAAACCTGTTTTTAATTCTGGTTGCTGCGTCCTTTTTTGGATTGCTACAGGTTGTCTTTACAATACTTGGATTTATATATTCATTTTTTTCCTGGCTGATAATTATTATCATGTATAAAGCCGGGTTTTATCACTATAGAAAAATTGAAATTGAAAAAGAAGAAATAGAATTATAACTATTTAAGATACCGGAATAATATAATGAAGAAAAACAAACTATCTATTATTTTTGCTACCCTTACCTGTATATGTATCTTTTCTGTTGCAGCTTTTTCAGATTACTGTGGATGCAGGGCAATCTCTTCAGAAGAAAATGAAGATATAACGGAAACTGAAGAAAATACAGAAGAAGCATTATCCAAAGAAGAAAGCGAGCCCTCCGGAGAAGCACCGGAAGAAGAAACCACAGGGGATGAAGAGACCGCTGAAGACGAAGGCGAAGAGGAGTTACAAGAGACTACCAGTGAGGAAGAAGAAGAGGAAGAGTCAGAAGGAGAAGCTCCCGGTATTACTCTTGAAATAAGCGAAGGCCCCACTTATTCCGCAATAGATAATGTTTGCTACTACAGGGTAAAGGCAACAGTTACAGGAACTCCAGGGCCAACAGTTGAATGGAGCAGGGATGACAGCCATGGTGCATGGGTACTCAATATAGCACAGGTTAATCTCAGCGACCCTTCCGAAATATATATCCTGACTGCTACAGCTGCCAATTCAAAAGGAACTGCTTCTGCATCAATAAACTTAAGCTGGGGATGTATCATTGCAAATAATCCTCCGGAGATTACAGACATTACACTTATGGGCAACCATTATGTGGGATTGGAATATACAGTTTCTGCAGCCGTAACAGATCCCGATGGTGATAGCTTAACTTACAGCTGGTCTGTAACCGGAGGAAGCCTTGATAATCCTAACCTTGGCACAGTCAAGTGGACCATGCCAGATACCGCAGGCAATTACAGCATAACATTAGCAGTTAATGACGGAAACAGTGGGCAGGATGAAAAGACTAAAATAACCGAAGTACTTGCCTTTCCGTCTGTAGAATTAGGCCAGATTGCAGTAGGGGGCATTATTGAAGGAGGAGTCGTTGCAATAGTTTACCCTGTTGCTATGATTGGAGATACCTGGGATAACAGGCCAGCCAGGGGCTTTTTAAATTTTGATATTTCATGTCTTGCCGGAAAAGAAGTATTATCTGCTGAAATGAAGTTTGAACAATTCAACACAGAAGGTGACCCTTATTCCATAATAGAAAAAATATGGGTAGAGGCAGTGTACTGGGGAACTGGTAATATAAAGCCAGGGGATTACGACTTATCCGGCGCAATGCTGGGAGAATATGACATACCTACCTTTACCTGCTCAGGTTTAGAACTAAGAAATGCCCTAAATCAGGCAATAGATGATGTACATGATAGATTCCAGATAAGACTCAGACACAAGGGATTCCTGACAGATCATGATTCAAATCTGGATGTCATTAGATATGGAGGCCCGTATGAAGTAGAATTTACTGTTACTTATATGCCGTGATTTTATTATATTTAAATTTATCAATCATAGATATAGGGAGATAGTATGGCAGGAAGAAACACAAAAATAACTTACGCTTTCTTAAATCTTATCGGATTTTTGGCGGTTGTTGTTGTAAATTCGCTTGCAGTAATTTTACCCATAAATAATTTAACTACCCAGGAACTTTCGGATAAATACCCAAATCTATTTGTCCCTGCCGGTATAACATTTTCAATCTGGGGCATTATTTACATTCTCCTGGCGCTGTTTATAATATACCAGTTCGTGGTTGCCTTCAGAAAAAACGCCGGGGAGAGAGGAATTTTTGAAAAGATAGGCATACTATTTTTCCTTTCATGTATTTTTAATGTGGGATGGATACTTGCATGGCATTATGAAATTGTCTGGCTATCCCTTATTATAATGGCCCTGCTTCTTATAACCCTTATATTAATTTATGTAAGAATTGGTACAGGAAGGCCCGGAATAAGAAATTCTGAAAAAATTCTTGTAAATATTCCATTCAGTACTTACCTTGGCTGGATCACTATTGCTACAATTGCAAATGTCACTGCGTACCTGGTTAAGATTGGCTGGGATGGATTTGGTATAAGCGAGCAGTTATGGACTATTATAGTAATTGCAGTTGGAGTTGTAATAACCCTTTTAACTGTATTTTCCAGAAATGATATATTCTACTGCCTGGTTGTTATCTGGGCACTGGCAGGAATTATTATAAAGAGGACGGCTGATGCCAGCGGAACTTACAATTCAATAATAATTACCAGTATTGCAGGAATCGCACTTATAGCAATCGGAATTATAATCCAGTTAATAAGAAAGAGAAAGATATATTAGATACGAGCGCGGGTGGTTAGCTCAGTATGGTTAGAGTGCTGCGTCGACATCGCAGAGGTCATTGGTTCAAATCCAATACTACCCACCATTAACTTAACTAATAGAAAATATATACAACCGGATACGGTTTCCGGTTAAATCAAAACTTTTATTGCCCTGCTATAGTTTTTAATTTACTTAGAGCTCTGCCATTAGTAAATAGTTTAACTCACAGGAATTCAAGCAGCTTGTATGCTAAAAAAGCCGGCCAGACAAGGGCTTTTAAAAAACCAAGTACCCCTATCCAGAAAGATGCCGCGTCCTGGATAAAATATACCGCTGCACCAATAAATGCCATAAAATATGCAGCTCCAACAATCCCCGATCCACCACAGTCTCTTGGTCCATTAGACATATTATTTTCCTTCCGCTCTAATTATTTATTATTATTTTACTATAAAACTGAATAAAAAATTATTATAAAATATGTATGGCCGGGACTTAAGAATATTATCTACCCCATTTTCCTGCCAGCCTGTTAATTTCTTTTGCAAAATCCTCCAGGTCCTTATATTCTGCGCCCTTCTTATATCGTATAACCTCTGATAGATCCCTCCCCGCACCAAGCAGCTTTGCATACGCTGAGCGGACAGCTTCAGGTTCTTTAGCAGAGGGAGCACCTTTCCCTATTTCAATGCCTTCTGTGACAGGACTGCCATCTACCAGGTTATATGCTGATTTGTAGAGAGGAGAAACAGCTGAAAAACCCATATTATCTAGAGAGCCAACAAATTTATCACAGATAGAATCTTCTCCATGGGCAACAAAGACTTTATCCGGTTTTCTATTAAAACTGCTTATCCACTTCAGCAGTCCATCCCTATCTGCATGAGCAGACAGGCCTGTAAAATTATGGATAGTTGCTTTAACTGCTATTTCTTCTCCAAAAATTTTTACTTTTTCCGCGCCGTCAAGCAATATTCTTCCCAGTGTTCCATAGGCCTGGAATCCGGCAAAGACTAAAGAACATTCCCCTTTCCAGAGATTATGCTTCAAATGATGCCCAATTCTACCTCCCTCGCACATGCCGCTTGATGAGATAATTACCTTCGGTATAGAGTCGTGATTTAGTGCTATTGACTCTTCTGTTAAATTAGTAAATTCAAGATTTTCAAAGGTAAGCGGGTTTATGCCTTTTTTGACTATGCCTTTTGTCTCCCTGTCTGCATAAGTTCTTAAATCATCTTCATATATTTTTGTTACTTCAGATGCCATCGGGCTGTCAACATAAACCGGGAAATTAGAGTTTTTAACCAGTCCCCTTTCCTTTATTTCCCGGATTAGATATAAAAGTCCCTGCGTCCTTCCGAGGGCAAAGGATGGAATAATTACATTCCCCCCCGCCGATAGCGTCCCTTCTATGATCTCTGCCAGGCCCATTGCATAATCATCGCTTCTTTCATGGTTTCTATCACCGTATGTTGATTCCATAACCACGTAGTCTGCTTCTTTTATATACTGGGGGTCCTTTATTATGGGCTGGCCGGTATTTCCTATATCCCCCGAAAAGACAATTTTTTTATCTTTCCCACGCTCTTTTAAAAATATTTCAACTGATGCCGAGCCCAGGATATGGCCGGCATCCACAAAATTAAACTTTATTCCTTCACTAATTTCATTTATCTCACTATAGTTGCATGGCACCAGAAATTTTAATGTATCCTCAACATCAGCCGTGGTATATAAGGGGGGAACTTCATTTTTACCGGCTCTCTTACCCTTTTTATTTCTCCACTTAGCATCCAGCGCCTGTATGCTTGCACTGTCCCTTAGCATTACCGGAATTAAGTCACAGGTAGCTCCAGTTGCATATATATTTCCGCTAAACCCATCCCTTGCCAGTAATGGCAATCTCCCGCTGTGGTCAATATGGGCATGGGTTAATATAACAAAATCAATTTCCTCTGCCCTAAATGGAAGCCGCTGGTCATCCTTTTTATCCTGACCCTGCTGAAGCCCGCAGTCTATAAGGAACTTTTTCCCATTTGATTCTATACAAAAACAGCTTCCAGTTACTTCCCTGGCAGCGCCATAAAATGTTAAATTCATATCCCCTCTGCTTTCATACAGGTTTAATGATTGTTGGTGCTAGTTTTACATTATATACTACTATTATCTTATTATTTTATAACAGGTTATATAATAATTAAAATCCATTTTTACCCTGAAATCAGGTTTTTTTAGGTTTCCAGTAATTATAGATAAGAAGAATTAAGTTTCTTCAGTAGTATAGGATAGGTAAAATCGTTTATTACTTTTTTTAAAACATACCAACGGCATAGCAGGTTTCAGCTTTCAAACACATAGTAGCATGGCTTTATGGGCTTATGCCCTGCCACGCTGCTATAGATACTTAAAAATAATATTTTAAACAACATGTTTTGGGGGCTTTAGGAAAAAGACCATAATAGCTCCCAGAACCAGCAATCCCATAGCTCCATAATATGCAATTGCAAATGTCTGGTAGATATCATACATCTTGCCTGCTAAAAATGAGAGCATAAATCCTCCGACACCCCACGAAGTAAATACCAGACCATAATTTATACCAAAGTTTTTTAATCCATAAAAATCCTTGGCCAGTGCAGGGAAAAGAGATAGATTTGCGCCATAGTTCATACCGACCAGTGCTGACAAAACTGCCATTAACGGCACTGTCGCCAGCAATGTGCCTTCTCTTGTAATAGATAGCAGAAAAATAGCTACTGCCTGTATAACAAATATCAAAAACAGTGTTATCTTGCGTCCGATCTTATCGCTTAGAACTCCGGCAATAACTCTTCCGGCACCATTACCAATCGCCAGAACTGCGACCAGAATAAATCCCAGCTGAATGCTTGCCTGGTGAACTGCAATAGTGGCTAGTTTTGATATAATCATAAGTCCGGCTCCTGCCCCAAAAGCATACATAAACCAGATAATATAGAACTGCGGTGTCTTGAGCATCTCAACCGGCGTCCAGTTATTCTCATCATGAACTATTGCCTTCTTAACAGACTCTGGCTTTTCAGGAACAAATCCTTTTGGAGGTGATTGCAAGATACCTGCCAGTCCATTCCATATCAACATTGCAATTGACTTAATACCGGTTATCAGCACAAAAAATCCTATACCCAGAATCAACATCGCTGTCTGTATGCCAAGCTGGTTTATCAGCCATTTTGACAGCGGCGCAGTATAAACAGACGCCAGCCCAAAACCAGAAACTACCAGCCCGGCTATAAGGCCCGTTCGGGCAGCAGGGAACCATTTAACAGCCGGTGGAGTAGTAGCTGCATATGCAAACCCAATGCCGGCACCAGTCAGCACGCCGAATCCAACCATATAGCCAATCGCCGAGGTGGTCTGGCTTGCAATGATAAATCCCAGTCCAACTAAAAGTCCTCCAATGGCAGCAACAATACGCGGGCCAATTTTGTCCTGCATCCGCCCTGCTCCTACCATAACCACTGAAAAGATAAGGCATGCGAACATATACGGCATAGATTTGTCAGTTTCCGTCCAGCCCCACTCCTGGGGCACAGCTTCACTGATAACACTCCAGGTGTAAAGAATACCAAGCGCCAGGTTGATGCCCATTCCTGCAAACGTTACCATCCAGCCCTTGTTTTTTACAGGCAAAGAATCATTACCATTATTCATAAAATCTCCTTTTTATAGTTATAATAAACTGGGTGTACCGTCATGCGATACACCCAGTTTATTCATATCATATGCTTCTACACGCCACGCCCGGCTATTAGAATTTCTACTACACTCGGGTCAGCCAGTGTGGTGATATCTCCCAGATTGTCAGTATTTTTTTCGGCAATCTTACGAAGGATACGCCTCATTATCTTCCCGGACCGTGTTTTAGGAAGAGCTTTAGCGAACTGTATTGCCTCAGGTGCGGCAATAGGTCCTATTTCTTTACGAACATGTAAAATCAGCTCTTTTTTAAGCTCGTCATTTTCCTCGATCCCCTTCTTAAGCGTTACAAAAGCATACAGCGCCTGGCCTTTAATATCATGAGGTATAGGTGTAACTGCTGCTTCTGCCACTTTATTATGGCTTACCAGTGCACTTTCAACCTCGGCGGTACCGATACGGTGTCCGGATACATTAACTACGTCATCAATACGGCCCATCAACCAGTAATCACCATCTTCATCAATACGGCAGCCATCGCCGGTAAAATATGCATTCTCAAACATTATAAAGTATGTATCAATAAAGCGGTCATGGTTACCCCACATAGTCCTCATCATTCCAGGCCATGGTTTTTTAATGCAGAGTTTACCGTTTTCATTAGTATCACAGTTTGTTGAATCATCCCTTAATACTACTGTATCAACTCCAAAGAATGGACGTGATGCACTTCCGGGTTTTAGCGTCATCGCACCGGGCAGCGGAGTTATCATAAAACCGCCGGTCTCAGTCTGCCACCAGGTATCCACAACCGGACAGCGATTATGCCCTACTTTTTCACGATACCACAGCCATACCTCGGGATTAATCGGCTCTCCAACCGTCCCGAGAATCCTCAGTGAATCCAGCTTATATTTAGCTACCCATTCGTCACCGAGACGCATCAGTGCTCTTATGGCAGTAGGCGCTGTATAAAAGACTGTAACTTTAAACTTATCACAAATCTGCCAGAATCTGCCAGCATCCGGATATGTCGGTACGCCTTCAAACATCAGACTGGTCGCTCCATTCGCCAGCGGCCCATATACAATATAGCTGTGGCCTGTAATCCAGCCAATATCTGCAGTGCACCAGTAGATGTCATCATCGTGAATGTTAAAGACCATCTTGTGCGACATTGTCACTTGCAGCAGATAACCGCCTGTTGTATGTACAACACCTTTTGGTTTACCGGTTGAACCTGATGTATATAAGATAAATAGAGGATCTTCGGCACTCATTTTCTCCGGCGGGCAGTCATCGCTTACCTTTTCCATCTCATCACTATACCAGAAGTCACGCCCTTCTTTCATATTGCATGATTCGTCGTCTGTTTTTGTAACAATAACAGATTCTATGGTCGGGCAATTTGATAGTGCCTCATCAGCAATTTTCTTTAATGGAATGTGCTTCCCTGCACGAATTGATACATTTGTAGTAATAAGCATTTTACAATCAGAATCATTTACGCGACCGCTTATGGCATCTGAGCTGAAACCTCCAAAAATAATGGAGTGAATAGCTCCGATACGGGTACAGGCAAGCATCGCAACTGCCAGTTCCGGAACCATTGGCATATATATTGCTACCCGGTCTCCCTTTTTAATACCTCTGGATTTTAGCACATTGGCAAACTTGGAGACCTCTTTGTGCAGTTCCTTATAAGTAAATTTTCTAACTGCACTATCATCCTCACCCTGCCAGAGTATAGCAGTCTTATTCTCAACTTCTGTTCCAAGATGACGGTCCAGACAATTATAGGATACATTAAGCTCTCCGTCGGCAAACCAGGAATGCTGTATCGTTCGGGATTTTACATCCCAGATATATTCCAGAGACCTTGTTGGTTCCTTGAACCAGTCAAGAACTTTTGCCTGTTCCAGCCAGAATTTATCAGGATCATTAATTGACTGATCCCACATTTTCTGGTATTGCTCCATTGAAGAAATCCACGCATTTTTCTGGATTTCAGGAGAAGGTGGAAATTTACGACCCTTAGACACTGAAGTTTGCGTGTCTTTTGTTTCTTCCATTACAAACCATTCCTTTCCTAAAAATACAATTTAATATATTTTTCTTATTTTTTTTAGAACAAATTCCGAGCCAGCAATATTGCATAGTCTATCAGATTTTCTTTAAAACTCAACAAAAAAAGTTATTTTTTAGAGTATATAAATTATCAATATTTAATCTTTATGAAAAAATTAATTAATGCATCTAAAACCAAAAAATAACATAAAACCATTCTATCTTAATTTGAGTTCACAATAGCATTCTCTGTCGTTTTTTGTAACTTTAAAACCTCTTTTCTTGAGCATATGCAACATTATTACATTCTCATCCAGAACGCTGGCATACACTTTCTTTGTTTTTCTTTCTCTTGCTATTTCCAGCATATAATCGGTTAATTTATTCCCCAGCCCCTTAAACTGCCACGGGTCAGCAACAACAATAGCGAATTCAGCAGTATCGTTATAAGGGTCTGCTATCAATCTCCCAACTCCTGCCATCTTTTTTCCGCCCTTTTCTCCAACTTCAGCAATTATGGCTATTTCCCTGTAGTAGTCAATCTGGGTGTATCTTATAAGCAGTTCATGGGTTATATCTTTTATTAACTGAAAAAATCTAAAACGCTGGGTCTGCTCTGAAAACTTGGTGAACATCTCTTCTTCCATTGGCTCGTCTTCAGGTCTTATTGGCCTGAGTACCGCATTACGCCCGTCTTTCATGGTAAAATTAATTACATATTCACTTGGATAAGGGGATATCACCATATGCGAATACGGTTCTATTTTTTTACCGGCTACATTCTTATCCAGTATTACTTTAGCATCCAGCACCGTACCGCCCACGGCATCAATGCCGAAGGGATTTATTTCAATATCCCTTATCTCCGGAAAATCAGATAGCAGATAGGCAAATTTATAAAGTAAAAATTGTATCGCTTCTATATCTACCGCTTCCATGCCCCTGTATCCCTTTAAAAGCTTGTATATTTTTGTATCTTCAATAAGTCTTCTGGCAAGAGCCATATTCAAAGGCGGAAGGCCTATATTTATATCATTGAACACTTCAACAGCAACTCCCCCCATCCCAAAACATATGGAAGGACCAAACAATGGATCCTTTTCAGAACCAATAATCAATTCATATTTTTTAGGAATCATCTGCTCAACCAAAATACCCTCTATTTTTACTTCAGGGGAACTTTTTCTGGCATTTTTCATTATTTCCCTGAAAGCCTTCTTTGCCTCTCCTGCCGACCTTATATTCAGCTTAACTCCGCCTACATCCGTTTTGTGCAATATATCAGGGGATACTATTTTCATTGCAACAGGATAACCTACATTATTATTAATCTTTGTAACTTCCTCTTCCGAAGAGATAACAATATTTTTTATTACAGGGATATGATACAGCTCCAGCAGTTCTTTTGCTTCATTTTCTTTAAGCATAAACCTTTTCTCTTTTAACACATGATTGATTAATTTTTTTGCTTTTTCCTTTTCGGGCTGGAAAGCACTGGGTATGGTCTCAGGAGTCTCATAAAGTAGCTCCAGGTTTTTGGAATAATTGTACATGTGCATGAATGTCTTTACAGCATCTTCGGGTGCCCGGAAGCAGGGTATCCTCCCTTTCTTGAGAATATCGACTCCCTCTTTCACATCATCCTCTCCCATCCATGAAGCAAGGATTGTTTTCTTGTATCTATTTGGAAGTTCTACAACTTCTCTGGCTATTTCCTCAAGTTCCGTCATTGCCTGGGGGGTAAGTACCAGAAGTATGCCGTCTACATTTTTATCTTCAAGGCATAAGTCTACCGCCGTTTTATATATCTCGGCCTTAGCATCACCAAGAACATCTATGGGGTTCCCATGGCTCCATGCAGCAGGCATGACCTTATTTAAGATTTCCATGGTTTCTTTAGAAAGTTTTGCCATCTCGCCCCCGTTTTCAATCAATGAATCAGTAACTATTACCCCGGGGCCACCTGCATTTGTAACCACAGCAAGTCTCCGGCCCTCCGGCCTTTTTTGCATAGACAGGGCGTTGGCTGCATTAAAAAGTTCTTCTATGGTATTAACCCTTATAACTCCCGCCCTCTTGAATGCCGCATTGAATATGGCATCATTTCCCGTAAGGCTTCCCGTGTGTGACATGGCCGCTTTTGCTCCCTCTTTGCTCTTGCCTGCCTTTAGCAGGATAATGGGCTTGCTCCTTGAGAACGCCCTTGCCGCTGACAGGAATTTCCTGGCATCCGTAAGGGATTCCATGTAGATTATTATGCTTTCCGTTTCGGGATCCTGACCGAAATAATCAATCAGGTCATGAAACCCTATATCTATCATAGAGCCGATTGACACAAAGTGGCTGAATCCTACATTCATTTTTACCGACCAGTCAAGAATAGAGGTGCATAATGCCCCGCTCTGGGAAATAAAGGCAATCTTTCCGGGCAGGGCCATTTTACCGGCAAAGCTTGCATTCAGGTGGCTTGATGGTTTTATAAAACCGAGGCAATTCGGCCCTACTATTATCATCCCGTATTTTCTTTTGTATTCCATGATCTGTTTTACCAGTTCTTCTCCATTTTTTCCTGATTCGCTAAAACCGGCAGAAATAATAACGATTCCATTAACCCCTGCTTCACCGCATTGCCTGACTATTTCAGGCACAGTGACTGCGGGAGTGGCTATAAGTGCCAGGTCTATCTTATCGGGTACTTCTGATACCGAAGGGTATGCCCTGACTCCCTGGATGCTGGCCCTTTTATTATTTACCGGATATACTATCCCTTCAAAACCCGAACCTATAAGGTTCATAATTACATCATATCCCACACTTCCTTTTTCATTGCTTGCACCTATAACCGCGATAACATGCGGGTTAAAAAGCTTCTTTAGTTTTTTAAATGTCCCCATATTTCACCTTCTCAGTAAATTTAAATTTTCCAGAATTCTCTAAGATTTTTTTCAAGTTCAATTCTCCTGGCTTCATATTCATTAATTACTATTATTCTTGAATCGGTAGCTCTCTCTTTGTAAGGCAGCTTTTCTCCATTTACACCTGCTATGAAATTATTCACACATTTGGGAAGGACTTCTACGTTGTACCCGCCTTCCAGTGTGGCAAATACATTATCAAAGTTATCTCCCAGTATCTTTCCCAGCTTATAATATGCAACAAGACTGTACCGCAGATCAAGTAGAAGGTCGTACTGATACCCGTCAAATCCTGCAGAACATGCAACTACATCCGGCTTGAATTGCAGGGCAACAGGTAAAAAGCTTTCCACTGCATCAGAAAATATTTCATCCCCGCTTCCCGGAGGCAGAGGGACACATATAGTATAACCTTTCCCCTTACCCTCGCCTATTTCATTTACATATCCTCCTCCCGGAAAAGCAGGGTACTGGTGAATGGACCAGTACAGCACCCTGTCGGTATCATAAAAGAATTTTACGGTGCCATCTCCCAGATGGGAGTCGAAATCCATTATAAGGACCCTCTTTCCTTCATCTATCAGTTTCTTTACTGCTATGGCAATATTGTTAAATATGCAGAAACCGCTTGACCTGTCAGGAAATGCGTGATGCCCGGGAGGCCTTACAAGAGCAAAATCACCTGTCCCGGATGCCATGATTGTTGCACCTACAGCATAGATAGCTGCCTCGTAGCTTTTTTTTGAGGTAAAGGTATCCCTGTCAAGGGGCCTGGACTGCAAGCAGTATTTCTTCACATGTTCTATGTATTCCTCTGTATGCATAAGTCCAAGATACTTCTCCCCGCTGGTTACATCCGTTTCAGGAAGCTCCCCTAAAGATTCCAATCTTTTCCTGTTCTCGGGGTGCATCCCGGTATCATGCTCAAGAAATATTTTGTTATAGATTATTTTCATCTTTTTAGCAAATTGCCATTAAATGTTTTGCCCATCCTGCAGGTTTATTTTTCCAACAGAGACTTTGCCCTTCTGCCTTCTTTTAGAACATAAAAAGAAGAGTATATAATTGTATTAACAAATCACCAACTTAGTAATATATATCACTATTGACATAATGGCAAGTAGTGATTGTAAATAGCATGTTTATTATGCCGAAGATGCTTTTCTAATATTGGGAATATTAATTGTTTTGCAATATATTCGCTTCTTTATTATTTTACCAGCCCCAGAGTTTCTTTAAATTCCCTGGTTCCTGCTCTTTCCAAAAGTTCATAGATTGCCATTTCTGTAGTAGTAATGATTGCACCGCTTCTTCCCAGACGATTGAGTGCAATTTCCCTGTTTTCTGATGTTCTGGATGATACTGCATCACTTACAATGCTTATATTATAGCAGGGCAGCATATCCAGCGCGGTCTGGGATATGCATATATGAGTTTCAATACCGGCAAGGATAATATTCTTCTTTGAAAGCTTATTTATCTTTATGGCAAACTCCCTGCACTTCCAGGCACTAAATTCAATTTTTAGGATGGGTTTAAAATGAGGTATCTCTGATGCAATCTCTTCTATAGTGGGCCCTAGCTTCTCCTGCTCGGTTATTATCACCGGAAGGTCAATAATTTTTGCAAATTTAAGTAATTTAACCAGGTTACCTGTAATCTTTTCATGGTTATAGATATGGTTTATAAGTCTTTCCTGGACATCAACTACTACTAAGACACTGTCCTGCCTTATAAGGAGGGGGTTGGCTGTATCGTCCTTAATACTTTTGTTTTTCTTTGCTTTATTTTTCATTGTTTTTCTCGTGCTTGTATATATGTTTTATCTGGTAGTAATTATAATAGCAGAGAGGATAATAATATATCAATCTTTATAAGGTTTATAATCTAAATTGTATTTTTTCTATTTTGTTAATTGTTAATGGTTAATGATTACCAATGATTATAAAATATTGGAGTTAGCCTATAAGCCGAGCACTATTCTGGATAGGATATAATTTCTTAGTTTGTGTTGCAAAAAGAGAATAAAAAGAACATGAGAGATTATATCGATAGCTTCCTAGCTTATATGAAAACTGAAAAAATGGCCTCCCCTTCTACAATTTACGACTACAATAAAGAAGTTAAAAAATTCATTGATTATATATATTCTATAGATATTCTGGATATAAACTTAATTAGTACAAGAATAATCCGGCAATATTTTTATTACGCTAAAGAAAATAGGGGTCTGTGTCAGAGTTCAACATCAAAAATAATTGCCACAGTAAAAAGCTTCTTTAACTACCTCGAAGAGGACAATGTAATAGAAAAAAATCCAACCAGAAAAATAAGAGTCCCTAAAAAGATATGCAGAATCCCATCTGTAATGTCTAAGTATGAAGTAGATTTAATAATTAAATCCGTAGACTTTGCCCCTTTAAGATGCAGGAAAAATAACACAAGAGATAAACTGGTATTATCCCTACTCTACTATACCGGTATAAGGAAAAGTGAGCTGCTTAATTTAAACTGGACTGATATTAATCTTTCTAGGAGTACTCTTATTATAAGGCGTGGTAAGGGAGGAAAAGACAGGTTAATTCCCCTCCACAGGGAAGTTACCAGGCTACTGGATAAGTATTTAGATGAGAGGCTTCCATTAAAAACAGAGGCCCTTATTATTGGTGAGCAAGGTAAGAGAATGTGTAAGGGTAGCTTTAGAGGCCTACTTAAAATGTATCTTACCTTATCCGGACTAAAGAGGAAAGGCTATTCTGCACATACCTTTAGACACAGTTTTGCCACTCACCTAGTTGAAGCCGGAGTTGATCTATTTAAGGTTCAAAAGCTACTGGGCCATGCAAGCCTGGATACTACAAAAATTTATATTAATTTTAATAGTTCACAGATGGCTAGAGCTATAGGTAGGTTATAGTAAACAAGGATATGACTATCAATATAACATAAAGTTGATGATAGAGGTATTGACTCTGATAATATTAAAAATTATTTAGAGTTCAGAAATAAAGAGCCTGAAATTGTGGTAATGATAAAATTGAAATAGTAAGGATTATTAGTACAAATAATATAAAGGAAACAGAAATAAAAAGAGATATTTAAATATCACTTGTTTTCTAACTTTTATATATCTTTAATTATTACCCTAAACATATAAATTTAATTAAGTCTAGTCCTCTTGTTAAGTAGTTTGAAAAAGTATTGTTCATATAATAAAATAAAACAAATGTTGATTTTTAGAAGATTGCAATGAAATTAAAATGGACATACAAGAAATTGTCATAGCAGTTCTAGTAATTATCTTCGGTGGCAGTGGTATAGTAAGTATTTTTCTTCGTTCAAAAATAGAAGAACTCCGAGAAGTTCAAAGAAGTATTCGCGAGGAGCAAAGAAAAATATATTATCAAATACTTATTCCTTATGCTAAGCTTTTCACAGGCTTAGGTAATGAAAAAAAATTAAACGCAGTAGTAGAACATATTAAATCTGAAGAATATAGAAAAACTCTTTTCGATTTTAATTTAATTGGTTCTGATAATGTAGTAAATGCATATAATGAAATGATGCAACATACCTACAAATCCGAGACCTCTGGATATAAAGATCCAAAAGAAATGATGCGATTGTGGGGCAATCTTCTTCTAGAGATTCGTAAGGATCTTGGAAATAGGAAAACGAAGCTTGATGAAATTGATATGCTTAAAGGTATGATCAAAGATATAGACAAATACTGGAAAAAATAAAAATAGCTAGTTTATTTAGCAATAATCATAAGCAAAATATCGCCAAAGAATTTGAATCTCTTTAGCGTCGCGTTTTTGCTTTTTCCAATCATGCTAGTAATATTGTATTTAAAACTAAATATCATGAAAATTTTGAATTATGAAAAATAATTTCTTTGAATATTACAGTTATACTGAAAAAGAATTTTCCAAAATTTGGAATAAATGTATTTTTATTCCCGATGCTAGTGTCCTGCTTGGATTTTACCGTTATACTCCAGAAACTTATAAAAATTTACTAAACATATTTAAACAAATTAAAGATAGATCTTGGATTCCTCATCAAGTAGCACACGAGTACCATAAAAACAGACTAAACGTTATCTCAGAACAAGAAGACGTTTATAAAAATATTAAAAAAGCAATAGAAGCTTATAGAAAGAAACTTTCTGAATTTGATAAATTCAATAGACATCCTTACATAAATACTAGAGATTTAACAAAGAAACTCATAAAAGTATTAGAGATTTTCTTGGGTGATTTAGATAAACAAGAGAAGGAACACCCGGACTTGCTTAACAATGACACGATAAGAAATGATGTAACAAATTTATTTGATGGTAGTGTGGGTACACATTATAAAGCAGACCAATTAGAGAAATTATATTCCGAAGGTGAAAAAAGGTATAAAAGTGAAACCCCGCCTGGGTATAAAGATGTAAAAAACAAAGAAGGAATGGAAAAGTATAGTGACTTGGTAATATGGTATCAAATAATAGATAAGGCCAGAGAAATTAAAAAACCTGTCATATTTATTACTGATGATTTAAAAGAAGATTGGTGGTATATCCATAGAGGTAAAACTATCGGACCAAGACCAGAATTAATTAAAGAAATAAGATATAAGTCAGGAGTTTTATTCCATATGTATTCATCAGATAAGTTTTTAGAACATGCCAGAGATTATTTAAAGGATATAGTAAAAGTAGATGAATCAGCTATAGAGGAAATTCAAAAGTTAGTTTCTGTAGGTTCGCTATTAAAAACAGTAGGGCCTGTAATAAGTGCTGCTGAAAAAATGGGTGAATATATTAATACTATAAATCGTTCACCACTTATTTCGGCTTTAGAACAATCTATGAGAGCTAGCGCTGAATTTTCAAAAAAAGTTTCACCAATAATTTCAGCTATATCAAAAATCCAAGCAACTATGCCACCTTTACCCACAGTAGCTCTTGGGCAACTTATTAGAAATTGGGATTGGGATAATGAAATTGAAAAAGAAGATGATGAAGATAGCAATGATGATAAAAACACTAAAGATCTGTAAATTTTCTTCACTATATAATAAGTCAATCTCGAAAATTCTGCTATATTCTACGTATTATCCCTAAACCCTTGCAAACCTATTTATACACCACGTATAATTATCTTTATATGAACTATAAGCAAAAAAAGGATAATTTGGCAATATCGGTCATTTTAGAGCCGGAAGAAGCATAAAATTTATTAAAACAGTCCAACAGGCACTACCCCACCATACTGAGAAATAAAGTCATGATGTAATTAACGTTTTACTGTGATTTGCGAATTTCCGAAGTTTTTAATCTTTTTAAAGTTTAGGTAGTTTTATCTGCGAG
>Ga0307427_1000009_pt1 | contig 216913 bp, 179 predicted proteins | sample SalMarWE160190MG_FD_202162 | JGI IMG/M metagenome (GOLD analysis project Ga0307427, IMG submission 202162) | Salt marsh sediment microbial communities from the Plum Island Ecosystem LTER, Massachusetts, United States - WE1603-190 | ecosystem: Environmental > Aquatic > Marine > Intertidal zone...
AAAGAAGTGTCTCTCATCTCCACCTCCAGAAATAAGTTTTTTTGGTTGTTTCTGGAAGTGATTTTATATATCATTTTCCCGTAAATCAATTTATTCTACCCACACAAATGGGAGAAGAGCCAAATTTATTTAATATTAAGGGAGTTAATATGAAAGAGAATATCAATTTTAAGAGAATTTTAATATTTTCTTTTCTGCTAACAATTTTTCTTTCACTTTCCTTGAGGTCCGGAGAAGCAAGGAAGGTACAGATCAGAGTAAAAGTTAAAAAAGCCAACGTGAGGCTGGAACCTGCAACTGAAAGTATGGTTATTTCACAGGCTCCCCTCGGCGCAATATTAGAAGTAGAATATAAAAAAGGTGAATGGTATCTGGTAAATCTACCTCCTGATCAGGACGGCTTTGTTGTTTCCGGCTATATTCACCAGGACAATGTAACAGTCATTGGAGAAATCGGGGACATTCGTGCTGAGAAAGCGGCCTCGGGGGAAAGAGCACTCAGTGTAAAAATAAGGATAAAGACAAATGAAGCAGAAGTCAGAGCAGCTCCCGATTTCACAGCCGAAATAATAGGTCGGACTCCGCAAGGAACTGTCCTTGAGTCAGTAGGGATGCAGGAAGAGTGGTATAAGGTTTTAATAACCTCGAATTTGTCCGGTTATATTCACCGGGGACACGTGGAAATTCTGGAAAAAGAAGTTCCTGCTGAGAAAGTCATGGAAGAAGAAAAAACTGAGGAAGAACAACCAGAAAAAATATCTCCTCAGATACAGAAACCGGAGATCCCTAGCAAAAAATATCCAAGGGCCCCAGGGAAAAGTTATTTCAGTATTGGTCTTGGCTATGGCATTCCTTACGGTACGCTCGGCATGAATTGTGAATTCAATACAATTTTTCCAACCGAAGAAAAAGTTTTTGATTATTTTAGTATAACCGCAGGTTTCGGATATTTTAGTGGTGGAATAAAATATGTTTTTGGATTAAGAGGATATCCCTTGGGAAGAAAAGGGAACTGGTGGCCAAGAATTTCTATTTACTATGGTACAGTGGGTATTTATAAAACATATTATGGCAAACATAAAAATGCTAGTGGCCCGGCTTTCGGAGCAGGAGTCGTTTGGATGAGTGCGAAAAAGATTTCAATCGACATAGAATTACAATATAGAATCCCCAGTATTCCAGCAGGATATGTTAAGAAGGAAGGCGTTGATATCACATTATCTGCCGGAGTCCAGTATAATTTCTAAGACGAAATGTTTGGTATGAAGAAAAAATAGGAGTCATTCTCACTTTATCTTGGCTAAGACCTTTAGCCCTTTTTTAGTCCCATCAAATCTAAAGGTTCCATTTGAGGTGGCATGCCATACTTCCGTTTAATTCTTTAAGTATGTATTCTTATATAATAAGGTTTACCGACATGACCGCTTATGATCCCCTTCTCTTGATCAAACTCTTTCTCATCAACAATAATTGCTAATTCTTCGGCTGCCTCACAGGCTGCTCCTCTTACTTCTGGGGAATCCCATCGGAACCATGTGGTTGGCGTCTACAATGACCCAATGGACCCCCAGATAGGACAGGAGATTGGATCCGTGGTGGCGAGTGTGAAAAGGATGTGGAATCAACCCGCTCTAGAACCGTTGGCACACTACGAAGTTGTCGATCCCAATCCATCGGAATGGACCTGGACAGCGGATCAACCTGTCTTTTATCCAGAGGGTTCAGCTGCGCAGGCGATGTCGGAAAAAGGGACCTCCGACATTCTCATTTTCCATAGAGACATACACCAGGTCGATATGCAAATGCCCACAGAGGAAAGATAAACAAGGCAGGAGTCCCGCCCTCCTATTCACCTATCATTGAGGAAGAGGAGAGAGGCAAGTATTTCTAGAGGCCGGAAATTGTTTATTCCATATGAGAAGGGGGAGTCTATATCATTTCTAGCTCTTTTCCTGAATTTCTTTGTGATTCTACTCTTTCCAGCAATTTCTTTTTGATTTCTCACAAATTTTCGCTATAATCTATACGACTATGAATGTCAGCAGGTGAAAATCGGATAAAAATGAGAGTAAACCACAGCAAGCTCAAAAACCAAATTCTTATAAATAATGTATTCCGGGATCATCCTCTGGGCGGCATTCCTGCCGGCGGCCCTGGGCTCTCTGTATGCGTTCATGCCGGCATTTGTCATTGTTTGCCTGTTCGTCTTAAGAACAGTTTTGGAAGACAAAACACTGAAATCAGAGCTTGATGGATACAAGGAATACGCAGCAGAAGTCCGCTTCAGACTGATTCCCGGAATCTGGTGAGTAGGAATACGGAACACAACCGTTAAAGAGCTTCATGAAAGAGAAAACCCTGTAGATAAAAAGACTGCATAAAAACGGTAATGTTTTTGGGAATTATCTTTTATCAAAACAGTGAAACCGCCTGTAATTTTGGGAACAGGTAGATTTAGAGTTCTTGAGGAATGTTGTTAATTCGCAAATGAGACCTTATAATCACATGCACAGACATTTGGTGCATGACTCCAAGTCACTAATGAAATATTTAAAGAGGAAGTGTGAAAAATGAAAATTAGGAAAATGTTATCAAGAGTAAGTATTGCTTTGATGTTATTGGCTGTTTTTTCAGGGGCTGCATTTGCTAATTGTACTGAGATTTCTGTAGGGAAAAAGGCATCGATTGATGGTGCTGTGATGACATCACACTCTGACTGTGGTCCGGAAAGCAGAGTACATGTTGTTCCCGCAAAAGACCATAAGCCAGGTTCGATGGCTCCCGTTTATTGGGGCGGATGGCTAGCTAACTGGGCAAGAGTGAGCAGACTTTATGATGACTATGGAAAGATCATAGGTTACATCCCTCAAGTAGAACATACGTATTCTTATTTTCACTCAGCCTATAATCAAATAAATGAGCATCAATTAGCCATTGGAGAAAACACGCTTACCGAAAAACCCGAATTGATAGCACACTACGGAATAGGCAAACAAATCATGTCCGTAGAGATGCTGCAGATCTTTGCTCTGCAAAGATGTAAAACAGCAAAGCATGCTGTCGAAGTCATCACATCTTTAGCAGAGAAATACGGGTTTGTTCCGGATTGTAATTTTGGTTCGGAAGGATTGGCAATTGCAGATAAAGAAGAAGTTTGGATCCTCGAATTGTTTAGTGTGGGAGATACGTGGAATCCTGACAGTGGAAAGCCAGGGGTCCTCTGGGCTGCCCAGCGGCTGCCGGATGATCATGTGACGATCAGCGCAAACTACAGTATAATCAAAGAACTGGATCCCAGCCGGCCTGACCAAATGGCTTCCTCTAACTACAAGCAAGAGGCCATTGCTCATGGATGGTATGATCCATCTAGCGGCAAGCCCTTTAACTGGCAAGAGGCTTATACTCCCCCTCCTACCGATGAGAATCTCAATCGCCTCTGGCTATTTTACAGCACAATGGCACCTTCCTTAAAAAACTGGAAGACGAAATCCGATGGAGTTACTTTTCTCACTAATAGCTACGATCCTTACCATACTGTTCGCTTCCCAGCTTCCTATTTCCCTTTTTCTGTAAAACCGGAAAAAAAGGTATCAATTCATAATATAATTGCCTTTCAACGGTCTGCATTTGAGGGGACATTGTATGATATGACTGCAGATTACGATTGGTTGGTACCCGATGGCAAAGGAGGATTTGTCAAGAGTCCTTTAACGACACCTTTTCCTGACAAAGATTGGAGAGAACTGCTTGATATTAATTTTCATAGAATGGTCTCCAGGCCAGGATATGGCTGCGTGATACAGCTGAGGAATTGGCTGCCTGATTCGATTGGAGGACTTTATTGGTTCTACATAGATCACGAGTATATCAGCATGTATGCGCCCATTTATGCCGGGGTCCAAAAAATTAATCCCTTATATAAAAAATTTGACTATGGGGAAGGATACAAGTACAGCGATGACTCAGCAAGATGGGCAATCCGCTCTGTCTTTAAAGTCATGGGACTCAAGTGGCAAAAAGCAATTAAAATGTTGCGGTCAGCAAGAGATCCTTTAGAAACCAAAATCTTTGCTGAAATTCCAGAAATAGATAGAAAGGCTCTTGAGTTGTACAAAGAGAGTCCTAAGAAAGCAAAGGAATACCTTACCCAATATACATGGGATCGAATGGATGACATTGTAAACCTATACCACAAGTTATTCTGGGAGCTGATTACAAAACTCTAAGCGAAATTCGCTTTATGGATCGAAGATATCGAACGGAAATCGAAAGAATTATTTCTTAATAAACACATCATCCCCGACATACATCACTCCAGGCTCACGCAGCATCTGTTGGAAAGCCTCGGTGGAGATGTTATCACGCACTGTGACAGTCATATGCTTGCCAAAGTAAAGTTTCTTGTTGATGGTATCGATCATGCTGTTGATCCGGATATAGGCTTTTGTAGATGCGCTCTGTCAGGCACTCCACTTGACAGGAAGATACCATGAAGCATTTGAAGCAATGGAACTAAGTTATTGCGGTATGGCAAAAGATTTTGACCATGTCTTTGATCAATATGAAAAGCTGTGTTATGCTGCCACGCTAAACCTTGAAGCTGATACCCTGGTGGCACAGTCAGAATCCAAATATATCCCACCTTTTGCAATTTTCGATTTATACGTCCCTGCCGGAAATCGCCCGGGAGTTGAACGTGGATGCAGTGGTGGAAGGAACGGTATATCAGGTCGGTGAAAACGTGCGTATTCGGGTGCAGTTAATCGATGCGCTCCCTGAGGAGAGGAACCTTTGGGCTGAGACATACGAACGGACTAAAACCGATATATTGGTGATGTACAACGAAATGGCACGTGCCATTGCCGGCGAGATTCAAGTCAAGCTGACCGCAGAAGAAACAAAACGTCTTACTAACACCCGTCAGGTCAATCCTAACTATCCTGATGTTCGTGCTTATTACTCGCATTTTTTGTTCATCATGCACCGTCCGGATGAGGCGATGGTTCAGATCGAGCGAACCATGGAATTGGATCCATTCAACCCCTTGTTCCTGAGTCTATATGGTGTGGACTTGTTGTTCTTGCGCCGCTATGACGACGCCATCGAGCAATTCCAGAATGTGCTCAAAACCGTTCCAAATAACGGAGTGGCGCTTAGTTATCTCCCTTTATTGTTCTATCAGAAGCGAATGTATGAGAAGTCGCTGGAAACATTGAAAGCGTATTATACAGCGATAGGTTTTCATGAAGGCGAGAAAGTCCTGACACGCGGCTACGAGGAAGCCGGCTACACTGGGGCGATGAACAGCGATGCGGAGCTGTGGGAAGAACTCTCACGCGCAAGCTATATTTCGCCCTATATAATTGCGGACTCATATGTCTTGGCCGCGAACAAAGAGCAAGCCCTCGACTGGCTGGAAAGAAGCTTTGAAGTGGGTGATCCCAACATGCCTTATATTGGTGTGATGCTGCACTTTGTCGACCTTCTGGGGGACGAACCTCGTTATCAAGATCTACTGCGGCGGATGAAGTTGCCGGAGGGAAAATAAGAATACATGTCGTAGATCAATAACTTGATTCTACTCTTTCCAGCAATTTCTTTGTGATCTCTCACAAATTTTCGCTATAATCTATACGACTATGAATGTCAGCAGGCGGAAATCGGATAAAAATGAGAGTAAACCACAGCAAGCTCAAAAACCAAATTCTTATAAATAAAGGAAACCCTGGCTTGGCTCGACCGCTACCTTGGCCCGGTGAATAGATAATAAGTCAAGCATGTCCTGCTTAATTAATTATTCATTATATCATTATAGTAAGGCTATTACATAATATTAGCTACAATTATAGAAATTTCTTATATTGTTGCAATTATAATGCGATTACGTTATAATAATAACAAATGGAGAAACCATGTCAGATATAACCGAAAAGGTCCTTAAGAAATTTCAATATAAGCGCGTAGTCCGGTGGAAAGAGATAGCCAATTTCCTCCAAGATCAAGTAAAAGCCACAACTGCAGTACAATGGCTTATGAAAAGTGGCAAGGCAATATCTATTAGAAAAGGACTTTATTACTTAAAGCAACCAAATGAATGGTTGCAAGATGAACTAGAAATTAACCCCTTGCTCATAGCAGGGCATATTCATCCAGAAGGTATGATCGGTTACCATTCTGCATTGAAATGCTATGGAGTTTCATACAGCGAATCAAATGTTTTTCAAATAGCTTTGCCAAAATCCATTCAGCGCGCATGGAAAGCCTTTAGCTTTCAGAAAGCCCACTACAGATTCTATCGTGCAAATTTATCCTTCGGTATCACTTCCTCAGTTATCGAGGATGTAAGAGTCAAACATTTTTCCCGTGAGCGCATTCTATTAGAGGGATTGATGTACCCTGATCGCTTTCTGGGTATGAGTGAATTTCTGAAATCTATAGAGGGATTCTCTTGGATAAATTTGGAGTATCTTTTTGAGATGGTCAAACATTATCCGATAAAATCAATCAGCATGAGACTCGGCTGGCTGCTTGAAAACAACAAGCAACAATGGCATGTAACAGAATCTGATCTTAAAAAACTTGAAAAGAACCGCACCGAATCGAGAATATTACTCATCAAGAATAAGCCCAAACAAAATTATCTTGTAAAAAAATGGAGTTTAATGGTCCCCAGGACTCTAAGGGACTTGAGTGAAGCATAATGTTCGATTTAACAAGAAATGAGCTTGACACATTCGCAAAAGAGACAGGATTCCTAAAAAATTCTTTGGAAAAAATGTTCAGGCTTCTCGACATTCTCTCCATATTAAAAACAAATCCGGTCACAAAGAATGCTTTTGTTTTAAAAGGAAGGACCGCTCTAAATCTATTTGTATTGGACATCCATAGAATCTCAGCTGATATAGATCTAAATTATATCCAGTCTATTTCTCGATCCTCTATGTTGAAAGATAGGAGGACAATCAATTCTGAGATTCAAAAAATATTCCATCCCACATATGAAATTAGAATGTCAAAAGATGTCCATGCCTTGACTCAGTTTGAGTTTCGTTATGCAACAATTTCTGGCTCCTCAGATATGCTAAAATTAGAGATTAACTATCTGAAAAGGATTACTCTCCTGCCTTCTCAGATAGTAAGAATCCATCGCTTTGATCGGAACATAAATTTTTTATGTCTCGACTTTCTGGAACTCCTGGCAAGTAAGATCATCGCCCTACTGAATAGATATACGCCAAGAGACCTATTTGACGTCTATCAAATGATAAATTCTCCTTTTAAAATTAAAAAAGATTTATTAAAAATGTTACTCTTTTTCTATGGAATAGTAACTAAAACTGAGATTTTTGAATTATTCAAATTAAAATTTGATCTGATAAGTCAGGCAGATATTCAGAATAAATTATATCCGATGCTGCGGAAAAGGGCTCATCCTGATAGAGATGATTTGGTAGCTAATGTTGAGAATTTTTTGAATCCCTATTTATCTCTGTCAGATAAAGAGGCTGAAGCATTACGCAACTTATACAAAACAGGTAAAATAGATATGGATATTTTATTCCCTCAAAAGGAAATTCAGGAAAAGGCCCTCAATTCTCCTTCACTCAAGTGGAAAATCAAAAATATCATAAAAAACCTATAAGTTTCATTCGTCAGCACATAAGTCCGAAACCACTTGACGACGAATATACTTCAAGAATGTTTTTAAATCTTAACTTCCTCCTATTTGACACTTCCCCCAATTTCTTGATATTCTTTTGCCAAACAAGCGGAGGGAACAATGGGAATTAAATGCCCCAAGTGTCAGGCTGACATCTCGGATGACTCCCACTTCTGTCACAAATGCGGGACACCCATTAAGCCCTCTGAGGAAATCCTCATCTCGCAGACCAGGACCATATTAAGACCTATGAAGGAATTACTTCCTGGAACCACACTTGCCGGCAAGTATAAGATTATCGAGGTCTTAGGCAGAGGGGGAATGGGCATTGTCTACAAGGCCGAGGATACCAAGCTTAAACGCAACGTTGCCCTTAAGTTTTTGCCTCCTGAATTGATCCAGAATGAAGAGGTCAGAGAACGGTTTATTCTTGAGGCTCAAACTGCAGCAGCCCTTTCTCATCCCAATATCTGTACGATTCATGAAATCGATGAAGAGGGAGGGAAATCCTTCATCGCCATGGAATATGTTGAGGGGCAGAGCTTGAGGGCGAAAATAGAAAAAGGCCCGTTGGAAATTGACGAAGCTCTGAATATTTCCATGCAGGTGGCTGAGGGCCTTGAGGAAGCACATAAGAAAGGAATTATCCACAGAGACATCAAGAGCGCCAACATCATGGTCACAGAGAAAGGGCAGGCCAAGGTCATGGACTTCGGTTTGGCCAAGGTAAAGGGAGCAACTTTATTGACAAGAGAGGGGACGACTCTAGGAACCGTGGCATACATGTCTCCAGAGCAGGCGAGAGGTGAAGAAGTCGACAACCGCTCAGACATCTGGTCATTGGGAGTGGTTATGTATGAGATGCTTTCCGGGCAGCTGCCGTTTATAGGAGATCGTGAAGCATCCGTCCTTTATTCTGTTGTGCATGAGGAACCGAAATCTCTCAAGGCTATAAAACCCGACATTCCCGTTGAACTGCAGCAGATTATATATAACGCTTTAAAGAAGAAACGCGAATCCCGTTATTCCTCTACATCAGAAATGTTAAAAGACCTGAAGAAATATCAGGACGTTCTGCGAGCAGAGGAATTGGGTGCATTTAATCTGCGGACAATCCTTCGCCGCATCCGCAGGCCAAGGATCGCAATCCCAGCAGTGAGTGCGGTCCTCGTCATCAGCCTGGTGGCTGTCTGGTTCTTCATCCGCCAGGCTAAAATCCGCTGGGCAAGACAAGAAATTCTCCCAGAGCTCGAGCAGCTTGTTGACGAAAATTGGCGGGATTTCATCGAGCCTTACAATTTAGCAGAAAGGGCAGAAAAATACATTGGGAATGATCCCAAGCTTTCTGAGCTCTTCTCAAAATGCTCTAGGAATATCAACATCGAAACAGAGCCTCCGGGTGCAGATATATACATGAAAGCATACAAGGCTCCAGATAGTGAATGGAATTATCTGGGTGTCTCGCCTCTCAAAAACATCAGATTACCTTTTGGAATCTTAAGATGGAAAATAGAAAAGAAAGGCTATGAGACAGTTTTGGCTGCCTCATCCACTTGGGACAAGGGGAGGATTCCATATGATCTCGAGAGAGTGTTAGATGAGAAGGGAATCATCCCGGAGGGGATGGTACGGGTAGCAGGAGCAGAGACGAATGTTGGTAAATTGGATGACTTCTATATAGACAAGTATGAAGTCACGAATAAACAATACAAGGAATTTGTAGACAGCGGTGGATACAAAAATAGGGAATACTGGAAACATGAATTTGTCAAGGACGGAAGGATCTTGAAATGGGAAGAAGCCATGGCCGAATTTATGGATCAGACAGGCAGGCCAGGTTCTTCAACATGGCAGGCTGGAGATTATCTCAAAGGTCAAGGTGATCATCCGGTTTCAGGAGTCAGTTGGTACGAGGCAGCAGCGTATGCGGAGTTTTCTGGAAAAACTCTGCCCACAGCATATCATTGGGATATTGCCATGGGTGAATATACTCCTATGATCCAATGGCCCCAACTTGGGGGTTATGCTATTTTTGCTCCCTTCAGCAATTTTCAGAGCAATGGCCCGGTTCCAGTGGGGAGTCTTCCGGGCATAACGTCCTACGGAGCCTATGATATGGCGGGGAATGTGAGAGAATGGAACTGGAACGAAACCCAGAAAGGAAGATTAATCTCGGGCAGCGCCTGGAGCGATCACCCCAAATTGTTTGGCAGATGGAGTCAAGCGCCTGCCTTTGATCGTTCTTCTAAAAATGGATTCCGGTGTGCCCTCTATCCTGATCCTGAGAATATCCCCGAATCTGCGTTTCAACTGGCAGAATTCGGTGAGGAGATTGATTTTAATAAAGAAAAGCCAGTTCCGGATTCGATTTTCCAAGTTTATAAAGAGCAGTTCTCTTACGATAAGACTGATCTGAATGCTCAGGTGGAATGGAGGGATGAGAGTCACAACAATTGGATTCAAGAGAAGATAACCTTAGATGCTGCCTATGGCCGAGAGCGGATCATCGCTCATCTCATTCTGCCTAAAAATATATCGCCCCCCTATCAAACAGTCATTTATTTCCCTGGCTCTGAACCTTTACATAAAGAATCGAGCAAAGACATTGGTAGCCTTTTTGAATTTGAGGTTTTCCTTTCTTTTATAGTAAAAAATGGCCGGGCTATCCTCTTCCCTGTCTATCAGGGGACATTCGAACGTAGAGATGATCTATTAACTCCTATCGTAATGGGAGCCAATTCCCATCTGTATACAGAATACCTGATTCAAGTGGTGAAAGATTTCAGAAGATGCGTCGACTATCTGCAAACCCGCCAAGATATTGAAAGCAATAAGCTTGCCTTTTACGGAATGTGTTGGGGAGCACAGATGGGAACGATCATCCCAGCCGTGGAGGAACGTCTCGCAGCAAATATTCTTTTGTCAGGAGGCCTCCGTGGACGTGAACGTCCTGAAGCAGCTCAAATTAATTATATTACGCGGGTGAAAATCCCAACCTTGATGTTAAACGGAGAATACGATACGATTTTCCCTTCTGATACTTCCACAATGCCCATGTTTGACCTTCTCGGGACTCCGGATGAACATAAGGAACTGAAGATGTTCAAAACTGACCATATCCCCCCCAGAAACGAATTCATCAAGGAAACTCTAGCCTGGCTCGACCGCTACCTCGGCCCGGTTAATAGATAATAACTTCTGATAGAAAAAGAACGAATAAGCCAAAGCCATAGAAAAGAACTATCCTGAATTTTTCCATGGAAGCCATCATGAACAATATCGGAGCGGATCAGATCGATTGAAAAAGAATTCACTCCGTCTATGGATGAAAACACCAGGCGTCTCTTGCTGACCGGATGGAGAAAAGCTCTTAGGCAGGCTACTTTATCTCCGCTCCTTTAGCCCTTTTATATTTTCCCACCTCGATATGGGCGATTCTGACCGGTTCGGGGATCCTGTATTTGGTTACACAGTTCATTATTATCTCTTTTGACTCTTTTATTCCGATTTTATGTCCGGGAGAGATAAATACCGGTTTGACATTTTTCCTTGTCCTTAGAACTATTCCAATGGGGGAGTTGTTCTTATCGAAAAGAAGGCTTTCTGCCCCTTTGTCGGTTCCAGGTTCATCATAGCTTCCATACAGCTTTGATTTTGCACACCCTATGGTGGGGATATTTAGGAGCAGGCCCATGTGAGCAGCTATTCCTAGCTTTCTAGGGTGAGCGATTCCCTGGCCGTCAAATATTATTACATCCGGTTTAGTCTTTATTTTTTTAAAAGTCTTTAAGAAAAGCGGGCCTTCTCTAAAGGTTAGAAGACCGGGAATATAAGGAAATTCTACCGTATCATGCGCAAAACACGTCTCAAGAATTTTCAGGTCAGGATAACTGAAAAGTATGACAGCGCAGAAACCAAGCCGCCGGCTCTTCTCATAAGCTAAGTCTGCACCAGCAATACAATCAATTTTTTTGGGTTCTCCTTTACATATTATTCTTTTAGCAAGCTTTTTTTGCAGTTTAACGGCTTCGGATGCTGATAAGTTCCAGGTGTGCATTTTTATTTATATGGAATAAGTCAACTACTGCAGCCGAGCAGCAAATGCTCGAATGCTTTTAAATAAGTCAATGATAAAAATTCTATTTTCCAGGTAATCCAAGTTAATTCATTCTCTTTCACATGGTATCCATATTTCCGTTCTAAGGTTTTCTTTGGGGATTTCCTGAGAAGTGATATCCAGGTATTTTTCCATTATGGGGCCAGTCTGGGTGTAGTGATGTGCATCCATCCACGCAAGAATAAAGGTGATAGTATCACCTATTGTGTCGTATGAGCCAACATGAGTAGCTACAGCTACCACCTTGTGATTCCATTGTTTTTTTAACAGCGGAGCCTGGATAAGTACCTGAGTTGTTACTGGAAATCCTACTTCCCATTCCAATTCAGCAGGAGCTGCCTCATCCGGAGATTTGTAAGAAATTGATATTATTCCGCCTGCGGGAAATATGTTTTGTGTCCGCATATTTTGCATCAGCGTCCCTATTACTTTATCAATATCTGAATATGGCCCTTTATGGAGGATGCTGCAGTAGACAAAGGGAGTAACATCTTTAATCGTAACTTTTTTAGTTTCGAGCAGGTTCGCAGGATTGTTGATTGCATATATAGCCGTGGCGATAGTGAAGGGGATTATTAAAACTAGTATTAGTTTTTTCAATTTTTCCCTCCTTATTTTTTATTTGAAAAGATAGGTTTGTGCTTGGGCCAGGGGCGCGGGTCTTCCTTTATCTTCTTTAGTAAAACCTCGATTCCCTTCATCAATTGAGCATCATATCCTCTGAACATTTCCGCCGGGTCAAGATCGACTGTGATGTCAGGTTCCACGCCTTCGTTTTCAACAATCCAATTCCCGTCAGGATCATAGATCCGATAGTCAGGGGCAGAAAGCCCTCCTCCATCAATGAGATCTATCCACATCGAGACTCCCACGAGTCCGCCCCATGTGCGTGTCCCGATCACAGGTCCCATACTGCGCATCTTAAATTCCATGGGCAGCATATCTCCGCCGGAACCGGCCTGACGATTGGTCAGGCAGACCATGTGGGCACGCGTAGCAAAATCAGGAATAGTCTGGTCATGTGAGTAGCGGCGTGTCCAGTAGGCATGGACCGGTTTATCCAAACGTCTAAGGAAGATATCAGGGTCCAGACCGCCTCCGTTAAAACGGCCGTCGATGATAAGTCCTTTTTTCCGCATCTGGGCATAAAAATACTTTGGGAACTCAGAAGACGATCCCAGATATGTATCGGGCAGATGAATATATCCGATCTGGCCGTTGGATTCCTTCTCTGCAAGCAAACGGTTGTGTTCGACCCAATCCAGATAACGCAGGGTCCCTTCTCCGCCGAGGGGTTTGACAATTATCTCTCTAGCTCCTGTTTTTACAGGCTTGCTGTTTACGAGAAGTGTTACCTGATTTCCTGCAAGGTCCTGGAAATAGCTGTAGATATTTCGGTCGGCTGTTACCCCCTTCCCGTTAACCTGCAGGATATAGTCTCCTTCAAGGACTTTAACTCCAGGTCTGGAGAGTGGAGGTAGGACCTCGTGCGTCCAGTCAGGAACATGATATATCTTTTTGAACCTATAGAGATTGTTTGCCTTATCGGTTTCCCAATCGGCTCCCAGCATTCCGACATTAACACGATCGGCCTTTCGCAGGCGGTCTCCGCCGAAAACGTATGTATGAGAAGTATTGAGTTCGCCAATAAGTTCGCCGACAATATATTGAACATCCTGCCGGCATGAGACATACTGAAGTAACCGTCCGTATTTCTCCTTTGTGGCATTCCAATCAAGCCCATGCATGTTTGGCTCATAGTAGAAATCCCGCTCCATTCGCCATGCTTCATTAAAAATCTGCCTCCATTCTGCTGCAGGATCCAGCCACATTTTCAGGCCGGAAAGCTTAAGTTCATTTCCTTTTGAATTTTTTGCGCCGGCTTCTATGATACCTATTGATCTGCCTTTCCTGTAAACAATGTGAGTACCGTCTGCAGACAGTTTGTAGCCGTTGATGCCGTCTATAACGGCTGCTGCTTTCCTGCTGGCAAATGAAAATGCATAAAGAGTACCCGCTCCCTTTGCTCGAAATTCGAACCGGTTAAAATCCCCCTCATCTGTATCTAGATAGAATAAGGATGATTTATTCGCAGCTAGGCTGCGGTAGTTGCCGCGAGGAAGCGGAAGAGACTCAATCCTTTCAGAGATTTCTTCGAAATCGATAATTACCCGAGTGTCTTTTGCTTCATTTTCCTCGCCTTTTTTCTTCTCCGGCTTTTTTATCTCAGGCGTTTCTTCATCATTCTTGTAAGGGAGGATTGAAGTGCCGTCTTTGCGGAGAGTCAGGCAGTATATACCTGAAACTTTCTTAAAAACCATTTCCCACTCAAAATCACAATATGTCGGATTAAAGCGGCGGTTGGAAATGAGAAAAAGATGCTTTCCGTCTTCTGAAAAAAGAGGGTTAAAATCATTAAATATCCCATTGCTTACGCAGCGGATTTTTTTCTCTTCCAGGGAATATATATAAACCTTGTAAACCAGATCTTCATCCATCTTGGAATAGGCAATATACCGGCTGTCAGGTGACCATGTGTAATCATAAATTGGCTTTACATCCATCGAAACATCAACATTCTCATAATACGCCTTGTCTACTTCTGTGATTGTCTTGGCCGCGACATCCAGATAATAGCAGCGGAGTGTCTGGTCGGCGAATGCAATCTTTTTACTGTCGGGTGACCAGCGGAGAGTATGCCGGTAACCATTCTTATGATTAGTGAGCCGCACAGCATCTTTTTTGCCCTGTGGATCGGCCAGGTAGATTTCATACTCACCGCTTTCATCTGAGAGATAGGCGATTGTTTTTCCGTCCGGAGACCAAACTGCATCCTTATCCCGGGCTCTGGAATCCATAGTCAGATTCCGTGTAGGGCCGTTTTTTCTGGGAACGCTGAATATTTCCCCGCGCGCTGTAATAAGCGCTCTCTTCCCTGATGGAGAACAATCAAACCTTGTTATAAATTGATCCACTTTTTTCAGATAGGGGCGTAATTCAGGTGCGTCGGCATATACGCTTATAGGAATCTGTTTAGTTTCTTTTGTATCCACATCCAGCAGCCAGAGTAATCCGCCCAATTCATAAACTATTTTACTGCCTCCCATACTGGGTCTGCGCACATCATATTCTCTATGCTTTGTAACCTGCACGATTTTCTCTGACTGAATGTCAAAAGAATAAATATTCAACACGTCATCGCGGTCTGAGCTAAAATAAATTTTATTTCCGATCCACATCGGAATTCTATCGGTGCCCTTGAAATTCGTCAGTTTTCGATCCTTTTTTGTCTCGAAGTCATAAAGGTAAACTTCCTGGGCTGTTCCTCCCTTGTACCGTTTCCAGGTTCTGTTTTCTCTGGATTCCCGGTTATAAGCAATCTTTTTCCCATCCGGGGAGAAACTTCCCTGTGATGCCTCATGAATGGGCAGCTTCTCAAGACCTGTTCCATTAGGTGCAATAAGAAAAAGCCTGTTAAAACGGCTGAAACTATGCCGGGTAGAACGGAAGAGAATCTTGTTTTTTCCTGGGTGCCAGCCTACTACTTCATCATAGCCTGGATGGTAAGTTACACGAGTGATATTTCCTCCGTGGATGTTCATCACATAAACATCGGCGTTTCCGTCATATTCTCCTGTGAATGCAATCAGAGTTCCATCCGGAGAGATTTTTGGAAATCTTTCCTGCCCGTCATGAATAGAGAGCCGGGTCGCAATACCCCCATTAGCAGGGACAGCCCAGATATCCTCTCCGCAAACAAATACAACAGTATTCCCATTAATGTCTGGAAATCGCATCAGAAGCCTATTTTCTGATGGGGTTCCGTTTATAATACCAGGCGCTGTAAAGGCCAAAAGGAATAGAAAAAAAACCAGTCCCACTACAAGACGAAACGATTTAATAAAAAAGAATTGAGTTTTTTTCATGACTTACCTCCGTGTTTTTATTCAATTTCCACCATCGGACTCGTTCTGATGCTAATAATGTAATAATATATAGAAAAAGTGTATCTAGTCAACTTTATCCAAACGTCTGAGAAAAATATCAGGGTCCAGATAGGTTCTGTCAAAACGGATGTCAATGATAAATTCTTTTTTTGTATTAGAACTTGACAAACTTAATGAAAATGATTATCATTATCGTTATAATGAATATGATGAGAGAAATAAGCTATAAGGGAGGTGACTAAAATGCCAGCATTTAATGGAACAGGTCCTGCAGGTATGGGCCCAATGACAGGAAGAGGCATGGGTTATTGTGTGCTCCCTCTTTCAAACCCAGGGATTAGTCAAGGTTTCGATTATAACGGGATCTATGGAGCATCAATGCCCATGAATTATTCTAATACGCCGTTTATTCCTTACCGAATGCCGTTGTATGGAACGTGGTTTGGACGTGGCCGGTTTGGATATGGACGTGGTAGAGGTCGTGGGCATAGGTAGAGGTTGTGAGCATAGGTTTTTCATATGATAGTAATTTGATTTTTTATAAAGGAGGCAATTAAAATGCCACTAGGAGACAGAAGAGGTCCTGCAGGTATGGGCCCAATGACAGGAAGAGGCATGGGTTATTGTGCTGGTTATGGAGTCCCTGGATATATGAACCAGGGTTTTGGAAGATTTGGTGCAGGGGGTGGCCGTGGTGGAGGCCATGGCTGGAGAAATTGGTATTATGCTTCAGGTCAGCCAGGATGGTCCAGAGCAGCTGTAGGTTTACCGGCATGGGGAGGTGCGTCACCATATTATGGCCCGGTAGAGATGACCCCTGATCAGGAAGTCGAAGCACTTAAAAGAGAGAGTGGATATCTTAAACAGGAACTGAATAATATTCAGAAACGCATAAAGACTCTTGAAAAGGAAACAGTTAAGGATAAAGAAGAAGCTAAAGATAAATAGATACAGGATGAATCAAAAGTTGAAAATTGATAAATAACTGTACACTATTATATTTATTTTAAGGACAAAGGAGAGGATTGTTATGAAAATATGTTTGACTGCGACAGGAAATAATCTGGAATCTCAGGTTGATTTAAGATTTGGTAGATGCCAGTATTTCATTTTTTTGGATAGTGACACAAATGAATTTGAAGCGATTCAAAATCCTTCTTTGAGTGCAATGCATGGAGCTGGCATACAATCTGCACAAGTTGTACTTGATAAAAAACCCCAGGCTGTAATAACTGGAAATACAGGTCCTAATGCAAGTAGTGTGCTTTCGGCTGCAGGGATAAATGTTTTAGCAGGTTTTCCAGGGACTATAAATGAAGTCGTTCAGGCTTTTAAAAAAGGGGAATTAAAACCAATGCCAGGTCCAACAGTATCCTCACATTTTGGAACTTCTCAAAACATGCCAGGAAGAGGCATGGGGATGGGGACAGGAAGAGGAATGGGTAGGCTTCAAGGAGGCAGAGGACAAGGGCAAGGAGGAGGAAGAGGCAGAAACAGGTGAGGGTACTTTTTGCCCTTCGGAGTATGTTGGGTCGGTTTGTGAATAATCCAGATTATATAATATTCTTATGATATTTTGTGTAGAGGCTGATAACGGGATTATGTCCTGTGAATCGGTCTTTCACCACGAGTGTTGTGACTGGCGCGTTGGAATATTTAGTGAAAAGCATATCATGCCCGACACATAGACCGATTATGATGTTAAAATCGGTTCCTGCTTTGTTAAGCAGTTCGGCCTGAAGAATTGGATTACAGGCAGCTTCAAAAGCGTCTGGCTTTATTATTTTGTATTCAGAAGGGATACCAAGTTCTGTCTTATCAAGACCTCCAGAGCAGCAGACTACAGAGCATATCTCTAGTCCGTGACTTCTTAGAATAGAACTGGCTCTGGCGGCCTCATCGGCAAGGCCGCTGCAAAAGGCTATTCCCAGCTTTTTTGCATTGATTTTTTTTGCAAACTCTGCGATCTCTCTTATTCTCGGTCTGACTGGAATAGTTTTGCCCTCTTCACGGGCAGCTTTTTTGTTGTATGCTTCCTTTTCTGTTAGGGCAGCATTGATAAAGAAATCATGGATTTCTTCTGGCTGGTATTTCTTTTTAACTTCATCGATCAAGTCTTTAGAATTTTTTAAAGGGCAGAAAGAAGGCAGTAGTTTTATATCTATTGTCTCCTGAGTGCAGTATTTTTGCCTGCATTCCGCACATTTTGGATCTTTCATTTTTATAATATCTCCTTTGAGCAGTTTGGTTCGCCTGAATTATTCATAAATTATGCCGACACCAATATATATTTTCCATGATATCTGCCAGTTACGTTGATTTATCTTTTAGCATAACATTTAATTATTAATCAAGAAAGGGTAAAGCATATGAATTTGAGGGGATGGAGGAAGCGACATTGAAAGATTTAGCCTTTATGAGTCGGTCTTCGAGGGAACCCAACAAAGTGAGTCGGGCCTGATGGATGTGTGAGCACTGTAGAATCAAAGGGGCGGTATTAATGATGGCTTGGGGACATCATGGCGCTGCTTAAGATAAGCACGCGGAGTTCCAGCAGAGCCGAGAAGATCGGGGAGGAAATGGCGTTAAAAATCTTAGTGGAGCGCAGACAGGAAGTTTTGAACCATATACACGCTTACGCAATGTAAAGGAGACAGCCTGCCTCTCTTCAGGGGACATTCGAATCTGCTGTAAAATATCCCATTCCTCCGCTTTTTTGAATGTTTTTGCTTTATGGACAATACGTTTAATGCTCTTCATTTTTTAGGCTTAGCTTAGTTTATTTTTCTTTGAGTTTTTTTGTCAAGGAAGGTACAATTTCAAAAAGATCGCCCACGATTCCATAGGTGGCTATCTTAAATATCGGCGCACTAGGATCTTTGTTAATTGCAACTATCACATCAGAAGACTGCATGCCTACCAAATGCTGAATTTGCCCGGAAATACCGCATGCAATATATACCTTCGGACAAACCGTCCTTCCTGTTTGTCCTACCTGGTGTGAATAAGGTATCCAGTTGGCATCTACCGCGGGGCGCGAAGCACCAACAGCAGCATTAAGAACTTTGGCTAATTCTTCCAATAGAGGAAAATTCTCAGGGCCCTTCATGCCTCTACCCCCGGAAACAATAATATCTGCTTCCGAGAGATTCACCGTAGATTCTAATTCTTCAACAATATCCAGCAATTTCACTTGAGTAGACAGAATTTCATCATCAAATTTCTCAGATATAATTTGGCCTTTTCTTTTTTTATCGCAAGGAGTGGCAGTAAACACCTTGTGTCTTACCGTAGCCATCTGAGGACGATGATTAGGCGTGATAATCGTTGCCATAATATTGCCGCCAAATGCCGGTCGTGTCTGCAGAAGAACCTTCTTTTTTTCATCAATGTCAAGACCCGTACAATCAGCAGTCAGGCCTGTATTTATTTTAACCGCTACGCGAGAAACCAATGAACGGCCAATGGAGGTGGCGCCTGCTAATACTATCTGGGGTTTGTATTTATTGACTAACTCAACCAATACCTTTGTATAAGGCTGATCCTGAAAGTTAGCCAGCTTCTGGTCATCAACTACATAAACCTTATCTGCACCATAAGAAATCAAATTCTGAATTTCATCTCCCAAATCATTGCCTAAGAGCACGGCCCCAACTTCGGTATTTAACTTTTTTGCCAATTCTCTGGCTTTAGCCAAGAGCTCAAAAACCACAGGCTGAACTTTTGATTTTTTCTGCTCAGCAAACACCCATACCCCTTTGTAATCCTCTAGATTGATTTTTTCTGTCCGGACTTTTGGCTTATCAAGAATAATAGCCTTAAGTTTACAGGCATCTACACACGCCCCGCATAGATTACAGTTGTTATAATCGATAACTGCTTTCTTGTTAATAATGCTTATGGCACCAAAAGGGCAAGTCTTTATACATAAACTACAACCTGTACATTTTTCTGTGATTATTTTAATAGTCATACTGCTATACGCCTATCTCTGGCTTTAACAACTCTGTTAATTTGTTTACCACATCAGCAGTATCGCCTTGAAGAATCTGACCGCCCTTACGCGGCACAGGAGTAAAAATCTTTACTACCTGAGTAGGAGAACCCTTTAAACCGACCTGCTCAGAATCAACTGCAATATCTTTCGCACCTAAAGATTTAATCTCTGCCTTCTTTGCCTTCATCATCCCTCTTAAGCTGGGAATACGCGGCTCATTTATTTCCTTAACCACGCTAATTAATAGTGGCAGGGGCGCTTCGATTACTTCATAACCCTCCTCAGTCATTCTTTCAACGCGAGCCTTCTTGTCAGTAATTTCTTCTATCTTTTTCACATAAGTAACCTGCGGGATGTCCAGATGCACAGAAATTCCCGGCCCTACCTGCCCAGTATCCCCGTCAGAAGCTTGCTTGCCGCAAATTATCAGATTATAATCTCCTATCTTTTTTATTGCAGAAGCTAAAGTAAAGCTGGTTGCCCATGTGTCGCTGCCGGCAAAGGCACGATCGCAAATGAGCACTGACTCATCAGCTCCCATGGATATGGCTTCTCGCAGAGCACTTTCTGCTTGGGGCGGCCCCATGGTTACTACTGTAACCTTGCCGCCAAACCGTTCTTTAAGACGTATAGCTTCTTCGATGGCATACATATCAAAGGGATTGATAATCGACTCTACCCCTTCGCGAATCAAGGTATTGGTTTCGGGATTAATCTTTACCTTTGTAGTCTCAGGCACCTGTTTTATACAAACTATTATATTCATTAGATTTTAGTGTTTATTGTTTTTTGTAGCCGCTATACGCTTATTTTCTAGCCATTTCTTTAATCATTCGCAAAGCGATAATGTTCCTTTGAATCTGATTAGTCCCCTCATAAATCTGCGTAATTTTGGCATCGCGCATATATTTCTCTGCAGGATAATCTTTCATGTAGCCATAGCCACCAAAAATCTGCACGCAATCAGTTGTAACACGCATAGCAGTATCGGAAGCAAACAACTTTGTCATTGCCGATTCCTTAGCCACGTTTGTTATACCCGAATCAATCATACGAGCCGTAGAATAAATAAGCGCGCGCGCAGCTTCTATCTGAGTGGCCATGTCTGCAAGCATCCATTGGATACCCTGAAAACTAGAAATAGGCCTGCCAAACTGATGTCTCTGTTTAGCATATTGCAAGGTTATATCTAAAGCCCCCTGGGCAACACCTAGGGCTTGTGCAGCTACCCCTGGACGTGACATGTCAAATGTTCTCATAGTGTCAATAAATCCCATGCCTTCCTTACCTAACAAGTTCTCTTTAGGTATCTTACAGTCCGTAAATATCAGTTCCCTTGTTGCAGAAGCTCTGATTCCCATCTTGTTTTCTTTCTTTCCGAAAGTAAAACCCGGTGTTCCTTTTTCTACGATAAAGGCCGAAACACCTCGAGATCCCTTATTTTTATCTGTCATGGCAATAATCGTATAAATTTCTGCCTCTCCACCATTAGTAATAAAGTGCTTTGTGCCGTTTAAAATATAATAATCACCGTCTTTGATAGCAGTAGTCTTTATTACTGATACATCAGAGCCTGCCTCCGGCTCGGTTAAACCAAAAGCCGCCAACTTCTTGCCACTGGCCAGGTCAGGAAGATATTTTTTCTTCTGCTCTTCAGTGCCCTGAATGAGAATAGGAAAACTGCCCATTGCAGAGGCTGCATAAGAAACCGCAATGCCGCCGCAGGCACGAGAAATCTCTTCAGTAACAATGCATATATCTAAAACTCCTCCTATCTTCTGGTTCGGCGCAAGGGTTAGCGTGCCCCCATACTCTTGCGGAATGAATATTGCGAATAAATCTGCTTGTGCAATTGTCTTTATAACATCCCAAGAAAATTCATCCTTTTCATCAAGTTCTGCTGCAACCGGGCGAACTTTTTCCTCGGCAATCCTGTGACACAGCTCCTTAATCATCATCTGTTCTTCATTCAAAAAATAATCCATTGTTTGCCTCCTCTTACTGCTAACTTATGAATCTGATTTACGTCTTTAATATTTGCTTTTCTAATCATCAAAGTTTGTTGTTAAAACCGCGGATCTCGTAATAAAAGGATTGACTAAAATAATACAATTTAACACATTTTAAAGCAATATTTAAATTATTATATGCAGACTTAACTAAAATGCAAGCCGACGCCGTTAGAGAAATTTCCTTTTTAGGTTCTGTTTCTCTAACGGAACAAGCCTAAATTAATCAGGTGCTGCCCTGACCTCAAAGCTTATACCATCAACAGCCAAAACCTTACCGCGAACCTTTTTAAATATACTGCTCAATAAGAAATCCGCATGAAATAGAGAATTTCATAGAATTGGCCATTAAAAAGCGTATACGGAGTAGACTTCGTTAATTATGGAGTAATGCGGCGCGCCAGCCAGCCTTAAGTTTTTGTGACAGCTTCCGAACAATTTCCTGGTTTTCAGGAAGTCCGGCGATATTGATGTTTTCCTGCGTGTCATTCTGGTTGTCATACAGCTCAACAGCCACTTTGTCTTTAGCAATTTTCTTTTTATCGTCCCAGTGGTACCACTCAACATAATGGTATCTCTGTGTCACCATGGAGTAGCCCATGTACCGTTTTCCATCAAATGTGGACTTGGGTTTTTGGTGGTAGTGGCTGAAAGCAGCAGATTTCAATTCCAATTCGGGATTCTTCAAAATCGGTTTAAAACTTATTCCTTCCATATTATCAGGGATTTTGATTCCTGTAAGATCGCAAAGTGTAGGGAACAGATCCACCAATTCCGTGAGCTGATTGCAGTTTATTCCTTTGTGATACATTCCTGGAGCACGAATGAGAAGCGGGACCCGTGTATCGATGTTGTAATTTGTTTGTTTGCACCAACTGCCGTGTTCTCCCAGCTTCCAGCCGTGGTCACCCCAGACAATGACAATGGTGTTTTTGTCCATGCCCGATTCTTTCAAACCCTTCATCAGCCTGCCAAAGCAGGCGTCAACAAAACTGACAGAGGCGTAATAGCCATGTTTCAGCAATCTGGCCGTCTCTTCGGGTATCTGGGAAATGGCAGGATGCTTGACATACTCCAGATCATAGCAGGCTTTTAGTTCATAGCACGAGTTTATGGCCATGGAAGGGGAATTTTTCGGCAAATAAGGATTGGATGCCATGGAAAGACTGTTCCTGTCATAAAGATCCCAGTATTTTTTGGGACTCACAAACGGAAGGTGAGGTCTGTAATAGCCTACAGCCAAATAGAAGGGCTGTTTTTTTTCTTTTAGCCGTTTTAGGGTTTCTAAAGCCAAGTCTGTCTGTGCTCCGTCATAAAATGCGTTATCAGGTGCCTCATAAGCTTCCCATGAACGGCCGTAGGCCCAACCACCGGCATAGGCATTTGGATTTTTCCTTATCCGTTCTTCTCTGACCTTGGCATGCTCTTTTTGAAGTTCTTCATCATGATAGAAAGATTCCGGATCCCGATCAATCAGCTCGGGTGTTTTATATTTGTCCGGCTTGAGGTCAGGTTCGTCAAACGACACAGGATCTGGCATGTGATTGTGGAAAATTTTCCCCATGGAAACAGTGTAATAACCGAATTTGTGAAAATGCTGGGGCATAGTCACCGCATCAGGATTGATTTTCCTGAATTCCTCCCCAAGACTCCAGACACGGATAGATTCGGCCCTCATTCCCAGCATGACGCTTGCCCTGGAAGGGGCGCAAGCAGCGGCCTGACAGTATGCTCTTGAGAATGAAACAGACTCTTTTGCAAACGCGTCAAAATTGGGGGTTTTGATTTCTGTGTTGCCGTAGCATCCCAATTCCGGACGCAGGTCATCGACAATAACGAACAAAACATTGGGGCGCTTGTTGCTGGAGAGAAAACGACAGCCGGGCAGCAGGCTCGCAAAACCTGCTGTTGCGGTTAGCTTGATGAAATCTCTCCGGTTGTAGGTATGAATTCTCTTTTCCATTCTCTTATCTCCTTGTTTGTTTGAGCCTGTTAAAGCATTATCCTTATTTAGGTATAAGAATTTTCTTTTTTTTGAACTTAGGATTTTCTCTCAATTTCATCAAATTTTCACCATTGGAGCTGCTTCATTCATGATAATACCGGGAAAATACGCATCCAGTCAATAAGAAATCCTCAGGAAAGAGAAAATTTCATACGAAAAATTCTTGGTGCTTCAGCATCACGAATCATCTTGCCCTTCATCCTGGATTTCGTCCGTTGGGTGCTGCTGTCCAATCTTATTGAGGAATTTAATACGATGTCCCCTCTCTCGTCAACATAAAGTACGGATTGCCGGTTTAAATGGCTCGGCCTATGATGTGTCCGAACGGACCCTTCATGAAATACACTTTCTGCCATTCAAAGCCGCTGTTGAAGAGGTACATGTCGGCAGCATCATGCCGGCGCGCATCACAGCCTGAATGGCATTCCCTGTCATGCCAATGCGTATATAATGAACAAAATACTCAGGGATACATACGGCTTTGACGGTTTAGTCGTCTCCGATAATAATGATATTTTTAACCTTATGAATTTCATGCGTATGGCAAAGACATGGACTGAAGCTGCACGGCTTTCCCTAGAGGTGGGAATTGATACGGAATTGGCCTGGGAACGGCCTTGGGATACAGGATGTGCTTATGGCGCTCCACTTGTTGAAGGCGTGAGCAGTGGTGCTATCCCGGCTGAACTTCTCGATAAGGCCGTTAAAAATGTTTTACGAGCCAAGTTCAAAATCGGCTTATTTGATGATGGATCAGAGGTTGTCGCATGGCCGGGAGTTCTTCGGAGGATATCCGAATTTCGAAGATACTTACACTGGAATAGAAAAGTAAATTAGATAACCCATGCAATTGGGAGATAAATAAAGGATTTCCTAAAAATGTCGTATGTCGTATTTTGTCGCATATTGTCCTTATTTTCCCATTTCAAATCCCTGTAAAGTGCCAAGAATCTTGACTTTAAAAGAAAAATTTGTTTAAAATAATGCATCCATGTCAGGAAAGGCAAAGAAAGAGAATTTAGTAACATCCTGGAAAGAAATTGCATCTTATTTTGATTGTGGTGTCCGCACTTGCCAAAGATGGGAAGTAAAGCACGGCTTGCCAGTTCACCGAATCGACGAAACATCAAGCTCCAGGGTGTATGCATACGAAGATGAACTTGAAAGATGGTTTGAAAATAGATTCGGTAAAAAATCTATTCCTGAACGAGTTTCTTATAACAAATTTAGATGGCATAACAGCTATTATTTCCTTTTAGCCTTTATTGCAGTAATTTTAATTTACTTCTTCTTAATAAAACCATCAAAACCCCGAGACCCTACAGATTTTAAGATTGAAAACTCCAGCCTCATTGTCCTTAATGAAGATGGCCAAGAGTTGTGGCGATATGACACAGGGATTAAGAATCTCTATGATGAAAAATTCTATAAAAAACGATTCCAGATCAAGCAACCTGGTGAAGATAACTCACGCGAATTTCCCTGCTTAGTAATTAAAGATTTAAATGGGAATGGTAATAGGGAAGTATTGTTTTGTGTCCAGACAAAAAATCAGTTCGAATCAAACGAAATACTCTGTTTTAGTGAAAAAGGCACTATTTTGTGGAATAAGACGATTGGTAGAGAAATGAAGTATGGACCTAAAATCTACTCGCCTGATTATAACTTTAAGGGAATTTTGGTTGACGATATGGACAGAAATGGAAAACAAGAAATTATTGTTATTGCAAATAATACTTGGTTTTTCCCAACACAGATGCTTTTACTGAATTGTGAAGGAAAGATATTAGGGGAGTATTGGAATTCGGGGCGCATTGGTGATGCTGAATTTTTAGATCTGAATAATGATGGAAGAAAAGAAATCATAATCGCCGGAATAAATAATGAATATCATGAAGGTTTTCTAGCCGTTTTTAGCTCGAATCTTATAAGAGGAGGATCTCCACAAAAAGAGGATTATTATACTTGTGCTGATCTTGAACCGGGGACAGAGAAATATTACATATTGATTCCCAGAACAGATGTAAGTTTGCTGGAATTTGTTCAAGAAGGAATTATTCAACTCAATAATCTCAAAAACAAACGATTGTCAATACTAACCCGGCCATCAATGATATTTTTTGAATTCGATTATAATCTGGAAATACAGGAAGCTCGTTTAAGTACTTCATTTGAAGCCTTAAATAAGAAACTTGTTAATGAGGGTAAGGTGAATAGAGCTCTTGATGAAGAATATAGAAAGAATTTAGCTCGAGGCCTTCTTTATTATGACGGAAAAAACTGGGTTTCTCATCACACTATAAATATGAACTGGAAAAATCAAGAAAATTAAATATTATAACTTTTGATACTACCGTTTAAGATTGGGTGGATATTCTCTCCATATTAAAGACAAATCCGGTCACAAAGAATGCTTTTGTTTTAAAAGGAGGAACCGCTGATATGGCGGGGAATGTGAGAGAATGGAACTGGAACGAAACCCAGAAACGAATTCATCAAGGAGACCCTGGCCTGGCTCGACCGCTACTTAGGGCCGGTGAATAGATAATAACTTCTGATAAAAAAGAACGAATAAGCCAAAGCCAGAGAAAAGAACTATCCTGAAGTTTTCCCTGGAAGCCATAATGAACAACATCGATACAAGGGGATAAAAAGGAACGGTTATTGAGAAACTCTCTTGATGATGACAAGAGTCATATCGTCCATTTGATCGGTACCAGATGTGAATGAATCGAGTTCTTCATGAACCTTATCCAGAAGCTTTGGTGCAGACAATTTTGAGTGCTTTCGTAAAAATTTTATGAGTCCCTTCTCTTCGAATTCTTTATTTTCCTTATTCCTGCTCTCAGTAATTCCATCAGTAAAAAGAATGGCTATATCTCCAGGGTTTAAAGTCACTTTTTTTACTTCATAAACCTGGGAAGGAAACATACCCAAGCATAAGCCGCAGCTTTTTAAACGATGGATTTCCCCTTTTTTATCGAGTATTAATGGAGGGTTATGTCCGGCATTGATATATTTTAACTCGCCACTTTTTTTGTAAAGTTCACAAAAGAAAAACGTAATAAAACTATTGATAGGAGAACTCCGGTGGATAAAATCGTTTAGTTTTGTAGCCATTTTCTCTAATTTGTATTGAGGATGGATATCCGAATGAAGAGCGGCCCTCAAAGAGGCCATGAGAAGGGAAGCACTCACTCCTTTCCCGGAAACATCAGCAATAATAATCCCCAAGCGTGAAGGATCAATAGAGATAAAATCATAATAATCCCCCCCGACTTGATAACAGGGGATGTTGTTGCCGGCAATCTCAAAGTTTTTACAACTTGGATTTTCCTTTGGAAGAAAATCTTTCTGAATTTGGGCAGCTAAAGAAAGCTCCCTTTCCATTTTTTCTTTCTCGATGGATTGGTCGATAAGTTTAGCATTTTCAATCTTGACCGCAGCCAAATTGGACAAAAGAGTCAGCAACCTCAGGTCCTCATTAGAGAATTTCTCAAGAATGGATATTCGGTCAGAATAGATGATTCCGATGATCTCCTTATTATTCCATAAAGGAACACACATTGCAGAATGTATGTTTAATTTAATTATACTCTCCTGAGCTTTTAAACGCGGATCAGCTTGAACATCAGAAGCTAAGACTGCAGAATGTTTATTAACAGCCATATTGATAATACTTTGGCTCACCTGGATCTTTTGATTGATAAGCTTCTTGTTATTAATACGGACTACTTTTGAAATGAGTTGAGGAGGATTGCCTTCTTTCAGCATCATAATTCCTCTGTCCATAGGAAGATTTTCATTTATTAGATCCATAATGTGCTTTAAGAGTTCGTTTAAAGGCATATGGAGAACTAAAGCTTTACTGACTTCACTTATGGCAGAGAAAGATCTATGTTCTGATTTAATCCTTTCTATATCAAAAGGTTTTGCTACAGCTTTTATTGTTGTGCTAATGTCAGGCTTCTTCAGAATATCTTCAAGATTCATTATGGTGTTTATATTTGCAGAGGAGGATGGACCATCTGTGACTTCAACATTTGTCGAAAGTTCCTTATTGAAGATAATTCTTGTAGAACCGATAAGGATTTCATCTCCTTTATTAAGTTCGGTCTCAGATAAAATTTTATTACCATTCAGAAAAGTTCCATTTTTGCTGTTGTTATCTCGAACCACATACCCTGTTTCTGAGGGATAAATAAGGGCATGATGCCCTGAACTAAACGGATCATGAATGGAGATATCATTGTCAGCAGACCTCCCTATAGAGATCTTCTGCTTTTTGAGAGGAAAACGGAAAAATTCTCCCTTTTTTGGATAAACATAAAGTATTGGCATCTGAGTTTGCTGTTTTGATTATAATCTTAAAAGGCGGAAGATTTCAAGAAAACTAGGCTTTTTCTAAAATCTTAAGCATTTTTCTACATTTCCTGACTTTATCTTCAAAAGGAATATCATCGATCAAGGGCAGAAGAACCTCCTTTATTTCTTTTCTTAACATGTTGTCAAGAAGCTCGATAGAATAATCTATTGATTTTTTTGTTCCAGTATAAATATTTTGATAGGCTCTAATGATATCTTCCCTGGGATAGATTAAACTTATCAATTCAAAAATATGTTTTAGAGAACGAGCTAAACTATTCTCTAAATCTGTAGCCAAATGCTCTTTTTTCTTATCTGCCATTAAATCATTCATTTCTATCAAAATCAGGTAACTTTTTTTTATTTTCTGAATTATCTCAGGCAGTATTATCTTTTCCTGAAACAGGAGTTGTGAGTTTTCAGATCTTATTTTATACATAGCTTCGATGATTTCATCCTCTACATCCTTTCTCTTCCTTTTCAATTCTAAGGCCAATAAATCCGCTGCTTTTTGAGAACCAATTCTTACCAGGATGTCAGGAATGGCTTTTCGTATATGAATATCTTCTTCAGAGTCTCCCAGATAATCCTTTAACGTCCCTATAATCTTAACTCCATATTCTACCAAAGCCTTGCTGGCCACCCGGTAAGTACTGGGCTTACTCAACTGTTGAATAATGAGATGTACAAACTCCCTCCTTCTTAGCCTTCCAGCACTCTCAATTGCATAGCTAATTACTTCTGGCGATTCATCCCTAAGCAGTTTACTAAGATCATGAATAAGGTTTGAGGTTGGCTTCATCATTCCCAGGACCTTGGCTGCCTCCATCCTGGAAGCTTCTGTCTCCTTGCTTGCCTCACCTACTATCCTATCGATCTTTTCCTGCATTAGCTCCTGATAAACATCTAGGGACATGATTTCCTTGATTTGAGTATCAAGGTTCTTGTCTTCCAGAGCCTCATCAATTTCCGGGATTAATACTTCTCCATCCAATTCTAGAAGTGAATCCATAGAACCAGCTCTTATTTCGTCAGATTTATATGAGATTATCTTTTTCAGTTCAGGGCTCATCCCTTCTCTTTTGACAAGATCAAAAAGATTCATAGCATACAAAACCGAACTTCTTTTCTTGCTTTGGAGAGTATCAAAGACCAGCTTTGTCATATCAACATCAATATTCTCACTTACAAATTTATCAGCATCTTGCCATTTAATATTCAAGTTTTTCTTCACAATACTTACATATTCTCTGGTAATCATCAGATTGAACAGAATCCAAAAAAGGATAACAACGATCGTGATGAAACTAATTTGTTTTAAATTAAAATGCAGGACTGAAAAAAACAGAAGAATAATAAGAGCTCCTAAGCCTTTAGCAAACTTGTTCACAAACATATCGATGAATACTTTCGCTCTATACTTAATGTCAGGAGGAATTGGGATATACAGCAGCTCCCTAACAGATTGGCTGAGTGAATGAGCTAGGCTTTTGTCAGTGCCTTTGGTGATAACAGCCCAATAAACCAACGGAATTAGAGGTACCAATAAAATTGCACCAACGCCGATCAATAAAAACAATGGGGCAATCAAAAGAGCGATACGGATTCCAAAATTTTTCAGGATGCGGCTGGTTAATAAAACATGAAGCAAAGAGGAAAAAATAAGCAATACTGTAAAAAAAGTGCCCAGAAAAGCAGTCCTCATATCTGTATCTTTATAGGTCATTTCAACGACAGTATTAAACTGAAAATCAATCAGAGTCGTTACAATAATAGCCGTAGCCATAATCCCGCTCATGATCATTAAATGACGATTCTTTCTTAACAGGTGAAAACTCTTGATGTATCCAACTTTTGGTTTTGCCTTCTCAGATGATATCTCAGGCTCTTCTCTTTTTTCTTTTCGAAGAACCTTATGAACAAGCTTGACGATTAACAAACAAAAAGCCAGTAAAATAGGGCAGGCTAAAAGCAGATTTTCGGTTCCAAAGCTTTTCGCAAATAAAGTGGCAAGAAGAGAGCCTGCAACTCCACCTAAGAGCCCTCCACTAACTAAAAATCCAACCAATCTTTTTGCTTGTCGAGGATTATAGATATCATTGATCAAAATCCAGAATTGAGTGACTGAAGTTACAGTAAATATATCTGCCCAAAACCAGTAAATCATAGAAAGCCACGGCCACTGGAGTTTAAACAGCAGCCAGAATATGAGCAGATTAGAAATAAAAAAAGCCAAACTGATAGATATGTATAGCTCCCTCTTCATACAATGCAACAACTTATAGTTTAAAGAGACCACAAAGCCTATAAGCAGAGCTGTTAAAAGATAGGCATAAGGAAGCTCATCAGGTTTAAGCCATTGCAGAAAAAGAGAAATTTTGACAGGTTTAATGATGTAAATAGAAGAAGTGATCAAAAAAAAATAAAAAAACAGCAGCACTGAAGCAGAAGTTTCTTCAGGTCTAAGATCAACAAAGCGTGATAAAATTTTATGAGTTTGGTTCTTTGCCATACTACTTATCTATAGAATTGGAAATCCTTTTAAAAGGCTTCGGTATCGCTTCACTCTTTCTTCAATGGGAAGCTCCTCAACAAGCGGAAAGATGACATCCTTTATCTCTTTCTGCAATGTATTATCAAGAAGTTCCACTGCATAAGCCATTGATTCCTTTGTTCCAGTCCTTATATTCTGATAAGCTTTATTGATATCCATATGTGGATAAATGAGTCCCAACAATTTAAAAATATTCATCAAAGAAACTGTCAGATCTTTCGGCAAGTTTTCACTCATCTTTTGGTTTTTCTCCATTAATTTTGAATCATAAAAATCAATAAGAATATGGAAGTGTTTCTTTATTAATTCAGCAATTTTAGTCGTCACGATCCCTTCTTGGAATTGAACATCAGGTCTTTCAGAGCGAATCCTATCCAGAGCATCTATGAGTTCAATATCTATTTCTCCCTTATCTTCTGTCAGTACCCAAGTAAGGAAATCAGCAGCCTCTTGAGTCCCGATGCGTGCCAAAACTGAGGCTGCTCCTTTTCGCAATTCGATATCCTCTTCAGAATCTCCTAAATAGTCTGCCAGAGTACCTGTAACTCTTGAGCCGTATTTTTCAAGGGCGGAACTGGCCTCTTGTCTGGTAAAAGGGCTGTGTAACTTCTGGATTAAAGCGGGAACATGCTCTCTTTTCCGCAACTTGGTTGCGCTTTCAATAGCATATCTACTTACCTCCGGCGATTCATCCCGGAGGAATTCTTCAAGTTTCTGGGCAAGAGGAGAATGAGATTCCATCATTCCTATGGCTTTGGCCGCTTCCATCTTCGCTGTTTCAGCCTCCTCGCTTTCATCTACCAAGACTTTTTCAAAATAGTCCTCCATCACTTTCTGATAAACGTCCAGGGACATTATTTCTTTAACCTCTTTTTCCAAGACCTCTTCACTGATATAATCAGAAGTCTCAGGACCTAGAGATGTTTCTCCATCCTCAAAAAGCGTACCCAATGAAGAGACTCTTACTTCATCTGATTTGTAAGAGATTAATTTTTTAACTTCAGAGGTGAGTTTATCCTGTTTTATCAAGTCGAAGAGATGCATTGCATACAAGACTGAACTCCGATTCTTGCTTTCTAAAGTATCAAAGACCAATTTTGTATAATTAAGATCCACCTTTTCAGCCACTAATCTATCTGCTCTCTCCCATTTCATCTCTAATTTTTGTTTGACAGTATTCGTGTATTCTTTGCTAACCTTCAGATTAAGGAATGCCCATGCCAAAATAAAAACAACGATAATAGCACTCACAACTTGGACTCTGGCCTGCCAGTTAAGATTGAGAAAGATAAAGATCAAAAGTATCAATGCTCCGATTCCTTTGGCGAACCTATTGAGAAACATATCGATAAATATTTTTGCTTTGTACTTGAACTCTGATGAGATAGGTATGTAGAGGAGTTCTCGAACAGACTGGTTTAGGGAAAAGGAAAGGCTTTTATCGCTGCCTTTGATGATGACAGCAAATATAAGACTTGGATAAGCAGCAATTCCTAAAGAACAAATGAGCAATATCAGAGGGTAAACCAAGAGTGCAAAACGGATACCAAAACGTTTGATAAGACGACTTGTCATTAAAAGTTGAACAAAAAAAGGAATAACCAACATTGCTGCATGAAAATATCCAAAAAAGGTTGTCTTGTCATTCGCATGTATCTCGATGTCAATTACACTTTTATACTCCCAATCAATCAATGTTGACACAACAAATGTTATTGTCACCACTGCTGCCAGAAGCTTTAAATAGTAATTTCTTCTTACAGTATCAAAGCAATCTCTAAAACCTACTTTAGGTGCTCCCTCCTTGTCTCCATCATCTTTTTTCTCGGCTTTATCTTCTGTAGATATCCTTTTCCTTTGCCAAATGAATATATAATTAACGATAAAAACACTGATTATCAGCATTCCGGCAGCTATAAAGAGAAGATAGTCAGGAAAATTGAAACCTAAAAAACCAGTCAGTAATCCGCCAAAAACACCTCCCAATATTCCTCCACTACCAAAAAATCCGATCAGCCTTTTGGCTTCCCTCGGATTGAAAATATCGTTAACTAATATCCAGAATTGTGTAACAAGGACTACGATAAAAATGTTCGCCCATATCCAAAAAACTAGAGGCATCCAATGTAACCCCTTTCTGAAAAACAATCCTGAGAGGAAACAAGTAGAAATGAAAAAAATGAGGCTGGAAATTATTAAAACGTGTGTTTGAACCTTGATTTGAAGCTTGGAATAAAAAGCAACAAAAAATACCATTATTAACGCTGTTAACAGGTAGGCAGTTGGAAGTTCCTTTGATCCCTTCACAATTAAATATTGTGCATCTCTAACAGGCTTAATAATGTAGTACGGGGCCATGATTAGAAAAAAATAAAAAAAGAGGAGGAGGGAGATATTTTTTTCCCCTGGTTTGATCTCTATAATACGCGATAGAATCTTATATGGGCGATTTTTAGCCATAGAATGACTCTGGTGTAAAATGATTGCAACGAGTACTAACCTTTAAAATAGCTATCCAATGCCACATCTTCATCATCGAAGATTTCAAGGACTTTTGTAAGCATTGTGACCTGAAAGATGATAAAGAGTTTTTTCGATATTTTTGCTATCTTCAGTTTCCCCCCTATATTATGGGTAGAAATATAGCTTGCTAAAATCTCTCCCACTCCAAAGCTGTCGATGAATTCAACTTTCCTAAAATTGAGGAGGATGTTTCTTTTTCCATCATCCAATTGATCTTTGACAAGTTGATGTAGAGTCACATCATTTAAATCTGATCTTCTGATTTCACCCTCTATATCAAAAATAATGACATTGCTTTTTTCTCTTGCATTTATTTCCATCTTTTTTACCATGTTTTCGCTTGTTTTAGATATCTTCCCTTCTTCATTAGCTTTTATCAAAAGAAAAATTGAAAGTCAATCAAAATTACGTCTATTCGGTCTATTCCGTTTTTTAATTTACTTAGCTTATTTGCTTTGTCTAGTTTAATCAGTTGTTTCTCTTCCATTTTGTGGGGCAATGATCAGAAAATATTCGAGAATGGCTTTGCTCTCATTCAGATTTTTAACGCCATTTTCCATTCGCTCGCAGGAACTAAACCTGCCACTGGAGATTTGCTGGCTTTTTGTGGCAGTTGGGCATATAATTTGTTGTAAATCATAATGAGCAGCACTAAAAATGGGACAAATAAGAAATATTAAGAAAACATTTATTTTTTCTTTATTTATTTTTAGCTTTCTATTCAATCTCTATGCAGACAGCATACAGTACATATGGACAGGCGTTGAAAAAATTATAGCTGTAGGAGATGTTCATGGTGACTATGAGGATTTTGTAAAAATACTGAAAGGAACAGAATTGATTAATAAAGAACTTCACTGGACAGGCGAAAAAACTCATCTTGTCCAAACCGGAGATGTCATGGACAGAGGTCCTGATGCAAAGAAGGTCTTAGACCTGTTGATGAGATTGGAGAAAGAGGCTGAAGAGGCAGGGGGTAAGGTCCATGCATTGATTGGCAACCATGAAGAAATGAATATTATGGGAATATCCTTCCGCTATGCAGGTTATATTGGGGTAAACCAATTTATTTCTTTCCTTCCTGATAAATACAGGGAGAAGAAAGAAAAAGAATTCAGAAAAAAGATAAAGAAAAATGCCCTCAAAGAAACGGAGCTAGATTCTGCCTCAAATAACAATTTAGAGGCGTATTGGGAAAAATTCTTAAGAGAAGTCATAAGAAACAACAACCACTCTGCTCGAAGAGAGTATACAGACTCCTTTAATGAAAAATATGGAAGATGGATCCTTCAACACAATGCAGTCATTAAAATCAATGACACTATATTCGTTCATGGGGGAATCAGCGAAAATTTCTCCACCTGGAAACTGGAGAAAATAAATAATCTCCTGCGTAGAGAACTGAATATGCTGCGAATTGCAGCTAAATGCCCTTATCAAACTCAAATTACAAAACCTGAAATTGTTTATGTCTCTGACGGACCACTCTGGTATCGGGGTTTAGCCCAAAGGGACGAGAATGACTTTAAAGAAGATGTCGATAGAATCTTGCACAATCTCAACGCTAAATATATGGTAATAGCACACACGCCCCAAACTGGCAGCATTGCTGTCTCAAGAGAAGATATGAGCCGGTTTCAAGAAAGGATCTGGATCATTGATACTGGCATGTCAGATTATTATGGCGGCATTCCTGCTGCCTTGATCATCGAGAATGGAAATTTCTCAATTTGGACGGAGAGATATGATGAAAAACAAGGAGACTCTTTCCTTTTTGTTTATTACATGCTTCGTTTTTAGTAATTGGTGGTGTCAATCGCAAACAACCAACAAAGAAAATTTGAAGCAAATAGACATAGAAAATTACTTAAGAACTGCAAAGATTGTTTCCGTCGAAAAAGACCAGGAAGCAGGAAGAACAGCGCCTTGGAGAATTACTCTGGATAATGGAGAAATTGTACGGCAAGGATTCTTTAAGCATGTAAACGCTTCAAGACCTACAATTCTCCCAGACAGCTATAAATACGAATTAGCTGCATATGAGTTAAATAAACTACTCGATCTAAACATTGTTCCTCCTGTTGTGGAAAGAGAAATAGAGGGCATAAAAGGATCCATCCAGCAATACATTAAAAACTTCATAAGAGAAAGTGACCGAAAAAGAAGAAATATTGAACCTCCAGATCCTAAGAATTTTGAAAACATACTGGAGGAGATAAAAATTTTCGAGAATTTAGTTTATGATGAGTGTCTAGATACGGATGATATTTTTATCCAAACAGAGGATTGGAAAGTCTGGAGAGTTGACTTCTCTGAGGCTTTCGCCCCTTCTTTGGAGTTACTCCCTGGCTGTAAAATCAGACGATGCTCGAAGAAGCTTTATCAAAACCTTCAAAAATTGGATAATGATTCCATCAAAGCCAAACTCAAGCTCTATCTCAATGACGAGGGAATCAAAACTCTGCTGATACGAAAAAAAATCATCTCAGATAAAATAAAACAATTGATAGAAGAAAAAGGGGAAGAATCCGTCCTTTTCTAATTATATTGACTTCATAATGCTTTTTATGAAAAACTCATTTAGAAAAATATGATGGAGGGGATGTCATAAATAATCGGGGAAATGAAAAAATAAAGATGAGTACAGAAAAATCGCCTGGAATTCTCTATAAAATTCTCAGACTGTTCACAGTCATTCATCCAGATGAAATTCCTACAGTTTTGCTGTTATCTCTTAATGTCTTTTTACTTCTTGCAAGTTATTACATTTTAAAGCCAATAAGGGAAGCTTTGATTTTAGCAGGAAAGGGCGCTGAAATTAAAACCTATCTTAGTGGAGCTATAGCCATTTTGTTTATTTTTGTGGTTAAAATATTCAGTAGTATTGCTTCTAGGGTGCCGCGTCAGAAATTAATAGTCTGGGTAACACTCTTCTTCATTTCCAATTTAGTTATCTTTTATATGCTTTCTTTATCTGAAATTTCATTAGGGACAATAGGTATCATTTTTTACGTCTGGATTGGGATCTTTAACCTGATGATTGTTGCCCAGTTTTGGGGATTTGCCAATGACCTATACACCGAAGAAGCAGGGAAAAGGTTGTTTCCTATAATTATGTTCGGAGCAAACTTCGGAGCCCTTTGCGGTCCTAAGATTAATCTCTGGCTTATGAGGTCCTTGGGTCTCTATCGATTGATGCTGCTGGCAGGTGGCATTCTGGGGATTTGCATTTTATTGACCTTGATCATTCATAAAAGAGACATTAAAAAACCTGAGAATACCGGAACTAAAAAAAGTGTCCGGAATGAATCGGAGAAAAAAGAGCAGGAGAAGCCCCTTAAAAAGGGAGGAAGTTTTCGCTTGGTTTTTAAGAGTAAATACCTTCTTTATATAGCGTTCCTTGTTCTGTTGCTTAATTTCGTCAACACAAATGGCGAATATGTATTAGGAAAAGTCATAATCCACGATGCCACAAGAGCTTTGGAGATGGGTACTGCCGGAGGTTTAGATAAGCCAGAACTTATCAGCAAACTGTATGCAAATTTCTTTTTTATTGTTAATCTAATTGCAGTAATCTTTCAGCTATTCTTGATGTCTCGAATTTTCAAGTGGTTTGGAGTCAGAGGAGCCCTCTTCATCCTGCCTTTCATTGCCCTGGGAGGGTATTTCTTTGTAGCTTTTGGAGCAACCCTGATAATAGTCAGATGGGCCAAAACAATGGAAAACAGCACGGATTACTCTGTTATGAATGCAACCCGCCATGCTCTTTTTCTCATAACTTCAAGAGAGGCCAAATACAAAGCAAAGGCAGCTATTCACACTTTCTTTTCCCGTGCAGGCGATGTATCATCAGCCTTGTTTGTTTTCGTAGTAACAACATTTTTTGCTGTTAACATAAAAAACATAGAAAACGTTGCTATATTCAATATAGCTTTAATATTGATTTGGATAATCCTTTGTATCTTAATTGCCCGGCAGCATAAAAAACTATCAGCCCAACAGGCTCAACAATAAAAGTGAGTAGTAAAGAGTGAGGAGTAAACAACTCAAAACAAATCGGTCTGAATAAAGCTTTATAACTGGTTAGCGCAAATCTTTAACCTTAATGATTCCGCCTGAATCCTGGGCAATGTATAGATAGCCTTCATCGTCCAATGTAATCCCTTCTTGTTCGTCCCCGAGAAAAGCATATTCATTAACTAATTTCCCCTCCAGGGTTATCTCCACAAGGATGTTATCTGCATCACTCACGACATTTAGGAGTCCTGTCTTGGAATCATAATACATGGCTGCAGGGTCATCCATCTTAAAAGGCAAAACCCGGATAATACGAGCTTCGGCTGTCTCGGTTTGGCTCGATTTCAAAGGAACCAGAACTTCCATTATACAGGAAGGATCCCATTGGTTGCCGATGTAAAAAGTTCCTCCCTCAGTATGATTTTCATCTGAGACAAAAGCAATAGATTCAATGCCGTTATCGTAGCATTCTTCCTGCTTTTGGAGAAAGTTGGGGTCACCCTCGAATTCTCTATTTATGGGAAATTTTCGGATGACTTCCTTTTTGTCCGGATCAAACTCAAGAATGACATCCCTGCCTTCATAGATTATGTATAAAAGCCCTGATTGAGGATTTGCTGTTACTCCCTCCAAATCTCCTGGAATCTTTTGATTAAAGACAGGGGTTCCATCAGTCTCGATTTCAGCAATCTCTCCCTCATCACTTACTACAAAAAGAGTTTTTCTTTGAGGATGAAAGCATATGCCAGAAGGCTCGGTAAAATTTTGCTGGTCAATATCTCCGCCAGATCCCTGCACATCCAACCATTTATAAGGGAAGCGAATACTTGGAGAGTATTTTGCAGATGAACAAGATGCTAATAACATTATACCGATTATTAAAAAAAACTTTATTCTCATTTTCTAATCCTCCCCAAAAAAAGCCAATTTTCAAATCTCAACAATTGCATTTCTTTATGAAATGAAAACCTATACTATCAAAGAAATTCATGTCAATTCAAATTATTAATAGATATTTATGGAAAATCATTAATTTGATTTTTAAAAAAAATAGATTTATATTATTAGCAAAATCGTAGGAGCAATAACCGAATTAGGAAAAAAGAAAATGAAACAAAAAAGTTTTCTTAGTATGCTTTTGTTTCTTTTTATAGCTCAAAGCTATGTAGCTATCGGCCAATTCACTCCTGCTGAAATTGCTCAAAGGGAAGAGCTAGAAAAATTCCTCAAAACTGCGGAAATCATAAAATCTGAAGATATAGGAGAAGGAGTTACAAAACCACTAAAGCTCACATTAAAGAAGGGAGATGTGGAAAGATATGGGGTATGGAAAAATCCCAGCGGCATTCAGAAAGACCAACTTGAGGGCTGGCAGTATGAAATAGTTGCTTATGAGATGGATAAACTTCTTGGATTAAAAATGGTCCCACCCACAGTCGAGAGAAAGCTCCACGGATTGAGAGGGTCTCTTCAGCTCTGGATAGAATCTCAATTCAGCGATCTAGAAATGAGGGAAAAAGGAATTGATATTCCTGATTCTGAGCTCATGCAGTGGTCAAAAATGAAGTATTTAGCAAGAGCATTTGACTGCTTGATTGCCAACGACGACCGAACCCAGCAGAATTTACGCTACACTAAGGATTGGCGAACAATTCTCATCGATCATTCCCGCTCTTTCCGCTCCAGCAAAAAATACACGAAGAGACTCGTTTATGGGAAAAAAGGTATAAAGGGTACATTTCTTATCAGATACCTCCCCAGGGCCTTTGTAGAAAAGGTTAAAGCCTTAAATATTGATGATATAAAGAATGCTGTAGGGCCTTATTTAAAGGACAGAGAGATCGAAGCTGTACTCAAACGTAAAGATCTTCTCCTCAATGAAATGCAAGAAATGATAAAAGAAAACGGCGAAAATAAGGTTTTGTATTAATATTTCTTTTTATGCCATATTTTAGATAAATTAACGAAAAAAATCTCAAATATGGAGGAGGGAAGAAGATGAAAAAAATCCTTATTACTTTTTTTTCTTTGGTGATTATCATAGCTTTTAATCTTCAATGTTTTGCTCAGTTCACTCCAGAAGAAGTGGCAGAAAGAGCCAAATGGGAAGAATTTCTCAAGACAGCAGAAATTACTGACAAAGTACAGATGGGCGGTCGAGAAGCAGTCACAAATCCCTGGGAACTCACATTAGAAAAAGATGGCATCATAAGAAATGCCCTATGGAAAAATCCAGAAGGCCGGCAAAAAGGATTTCTAGAAGGCTGGAAATGGGAAATCGCTGCCTACCGTTTGGATAAGCTTCTAGGACTGAACATGGTTCCGCCCACCGTTGAAAAAAGATTTCGAGGGAATCGTGGTTCATGCCAATTATGGATTGAATCTAAGATGAATCTTAAGGAAAAAGTAGAGAATAAAGTCAAATGCCCTCCTCGCAGAGTCTTCTACTGGAATCACGCGATTTACTTGCAGCGAGCTTTTGACAACCTGATTGCCAATGAAGACCGACATCAGAAGCAAATTCTCATAACCGAGGATTGGCGAATGATCTTAATCGATCACTCCCGCAGTTTCCGGACTTCTAAAAAATTCACAAACAAACTCATTTACTCAGAAAAACATAAAGAAGGGCCAAAGATCATGAAAGAGCTCCCCAGGGCTTTTGTCGAGAAACTAAAGACTTTGACTTTCGAATCAATAAAAGATGTTGTTGGAGAATATCTAACAGATAAAGAAATAAACGCTGTCCTTGTTCGTAGGGACTTAATTCTCAAAGAAATCGACAAGAAAATCAAGGAATTCGGTGAGGATAAAGTTTTATACTGATTCTTAGGTTTCAGCTCCATCAATTTTAATTCTTTTATACATAGTCAGTACATTTTGCTTATTTTTGCGCTTATAATCAAATCCATCCATAAGTTTGCGCGAAATGAAGATTCCTAATCCACCCTTTTTGCCTTTCATGATAATTTCCTCAATATCAGGTTTCTTTGATTTTCTAGGATTAAAAGGAATCCCCCAATCCCTTATTTCAAAAAATAGCCTTCCTTGCTGCTGCCAAATCTTAAGAGAAATCTCACCCTTATCCTCAGGATAAGCATATCTGACGATATTTATGCATATCTCCAGAAGAGATAATTCGATCAGATAATACGCATTATTCGAAAGATTCAACACCTGGAGATTTCCTCTTAAAAAAGTTCTTATTTTCTCTACTTCTGCAAGGTCGCCTGTAACTTTTAATGTGTTCATCTTGATTTTGGTCTCTTTTTTTAACACCTATGCTACCTTCATCTAAACTCTTAGATAATTTATATCAAAAGGAAAAATGATGTCAAATGGGAATTACTTATCTGTTTTGTTTAAGTTTGTCTAAATTTATCGGTTGACTTCAAATTTATCCTTTGCTATAAGTTGTGTGGGTACAGGGGAAGAAGCTAAGTTTAAAATAACAGATACTCTATACCAAAAAAAGAAAAAGCTTTATTCGCACACATTTTATCAGCATTCGCATAGTACAGAGTTTCATTGCTGTTATGAAGAAAATGTGTTTTGAAAAATGATAGGCAGAATAATCTCCCATTATAAAATCCTTGAAAGACTTGGTGAAGGCGGCATGGGAATAGTATATAGAGCTGAAGATACCAAACTGAAACGCACTGTGGCTTTGAAATTTATCATAACCCAGGTGCTTAGGAAGGAAGAAGAAAAAACCCGTTTTGTGCGTGAGGCACAGGCTGCTGCTTGCCTTAATCACCCGAACATTAACACAATCTATGAGATCGATGAAGTGGAGGACAGGACTTTTATTGCGATGGAATATGTCGATGGGCAAACTCTGAAGGAAAAGATTAAATCGGGCCCTTTGAAATTGGAGGAAGTTCTTGAGATTGGCATGCAGGCAGCCGATGGTCTGCGAGAGGCACACGAGAAAGGGATTGTTCATAGAGACATTAAGAGCTCAAACATCATGGTAACGGAGAAGGGGCAAGCAAAAATAATGGATTTTGGTTTGGCCAAACTGGTTGGGGGAACTAAGATTACCGAAACAGCCACGGTCATGGGCACTGTGGCGTATATGTCGCCCGAACAGGCATACGGGAAATCCATGGATTTTCGCACAGACATCTGGTCTTTTGGTGTAGTGCTCTACGAAATGCTTACAGGACAGTTACCCTTTGCTAGAGAGCACGCTCAATTGGTTTTGTATTCGATCCTTAATGAAAATCCCCAGCCAATTACAAGCTTACGCAGCGGAGTGCCATTGGAGCTTGAAAGAATCATAAACAAGTGTATGGAGAAGGATTCGACCGAACGCTACCAGAGTGCTGCAGACCTTAAAGCCGACCTGAGACGTTTGAAACGGGAAGTGAGTACAGGACAAACTGTTCTTCCCTCTACGGCTACCACGATACCGCGTCCTACCTCAAGGCTCTTGCGTAAGATTGCTGTTCCATTTGCCGTAGTAGGTATAGTACTAATCTTGTTATTACTGTTTCCCAATATCCGTCATAGTCTAGAGAAGTATTTAGGTTTTGAAACGAAGAAGCATATTGCGATACTTCCATTTACTGTTATCGGAGGCGATTCTGAGGATAAAGCTTTTTGTGACGGCCTTGTGGAATCCCTAACCAGGAAACTTGCCCGGATGGAAGAATTTGAGAAATCATTATGGGTCATCCCTGCAGATGAATTATCTGGGCGTAGAGTCAACACTGCAGGTTACGCATGGCGGGTATTTAAAGTATCAATTGTTTTAACCGGAACTCTACAGCGCATGGGGGATGTGGTTCGCTTAACCCTGAACCTGGTTGATACAAGGACTCTGAACACACTGGATTCCAAGACTATCAATGAACACATTGCTAATGTTTCAGTTTTTCAGGAGGATATCGTCAAGGAACTGGCAATGATGTTGGATATAAATATTAAGCCGCAAATTCTTAATATATTGAATGATGGACTAACATCAGTACCAGGGGCCTATGAATCCTATATGAAAGGCTGTGGCTATCTACAAAATTACAAGATAGAAGGTAATCTTGAGACTGCAATGAGCATGTTTAACAAGGCGATTGAGCAAGATTCCCTTTATGCCCTGGCTTATGCAGGATTAGGTGAATCGTGCTGGCGAAAATACAAGATAACAGAAGATCCAAAATGGATTAAAAGAGCTCAATCATATTGTGAAAAAGGAATTCAATTGAATAATCATCTTGCTCCAATTCATGTCGCTCTTGGGATCATTCTCAAAGATACGGATCAATATGAGGATGCTGTTAAAGAGTTTTTGCAGGCATTAAAATTTGACCCTGTAAATCCTGATGTTTACCTCAATCTAGCAAGAGTCTATGAGGATGATGGCAAGTTTGTGGAAGCAGAAGAAACCTACAAAAAGGCCATTGAATGCAACCGAGATTACTGGGGGGGATATGATAGCCTTGGTTACTTTTATTATTATAATGGACGGTATAGCGAGGCGGAGATAATGTTTCGGAAGGTTACGGAATTGATGCCAGTAGATTCCAGTGCGTTTAGCAACTTAGGAGCTATTTATGCTTATCTGGAGCAAAACGAATTGGCTGCAGAAATGTTCGAAAAATCGATTGCCATAGAACCAAATGCTAATGCCTATTCAAATTTGGGAACGATTTATTTTTACCTCCGCCGTTATGCTGATGCAATGGCTCAGTACGAACAGGCTATTAAATTAGGTAAAAACAACCCTACGATTCATGGAAATTTAGGGGATACTTACCGTTATACTCCAGGATATGAAGAAAAGGCACCAGAAGCCTATCAGCGGGCCATTAAATTAGCTAAGCAGGAATTGATTATTTATCCAAAAGATGGGGAGATTCATGGTAGACTGGCACGATATTACGCTCTCACAGGAGACTATAAAAATGCAGTGGCTGAAGCCTATAAGGCTCGAGAACTGGAAAAAAACAATTCAAGGGTGCTTTTTGTTTGTATTATGGCTTTTGAGATAGCTAATCAGCGTGAACAGGCAATAAAAATGCTCCAGGAGTATTTAGAATGTGGCGGCTCTATAGAAAAGGTCCTTAAGGAAGTTGATCTTGACAGGCTCCGTGTGGATCCTCGTTATAAACAACTGATCGCAAAATGAATAAGATCTTTGTGTTAATAAGGCTTTGTCGATGCCATGATTTTAGTACAAATATTTTTGAAACAAACAACAGATAGTTTCTGTTGAAATAAAATTAAAAATAAATGGAGGTGTTTCAAAATGAACCATGAGAGGAATTTTTCAAAAATACGCGGTTCAAATGAAAAAGCTGTCAAAGAAGGGAATATCTACACAGTAGGAATTACTGTGACAGATGCGGGCGAGTTTGAATATGAACCTTCCATCGTTAAAATGGATCGGGGAGATACAATTGAATGGAAATTTGACAATGAAAAGTATTATTTTGCAGTTCACCTCGGGTGGAATACGCCTTTAGACATGATGCAAAACCAAGGAACTTATAAGGAACCAATTAGAGGGCAAGTCAGGGAAGATGCTCCAAATGGTTGGTATAAATATTTTGTTGCTGCTTTTGATCGGAGAAAAGAGATGTTGTTGACTGATGACCCTGAGTTTATCGTTAAGCCACCGAAAAATCGGGGGGATAGGTAGAAAATATTTTAAGAGTCATTTTTAGGTAAAGATAACATGATAATATGATGCATCTCCTGTGGGAGTCGAAAGTGTGATAGACTGCCGCAAGGTCAAATCTAAAAAATGAAGGTGCATAAGTGAGAGGAAGAAGAAAAAGAAGTATTCCTCCAATACTACTCTGTCTGCAATGATCTCTGAGTCCATCACATAATCATGTTACATATCTTACTTGATTTTGTCGGAGCATTATCAGCTTGACTTGTCGCAACCCATTACATTTTTAGCCCCGGCTTTTATAATCTTAGCTCCTAAGATATGGAATAGGAGAGCCTCATCAAGAGCTCGGGATTGAGTCGCTTTGAGCCTACATCTTGACAACCTCCTCGTTGCTTGGTAAGCTTTGAATAAGAAGAAAAGTACCTCGTCTAAAGGGTGAAGTACTCAATTGTTGTCTTCCAAAACAAGGGAGGCTAAGTTAATATAGGAGGCGTAAATTTGAGTAGTACAGATATCCTGATTGTTGGTGGAAGTGCAGCCGGACTTACTGCTGCTATCTCCGCAAGACGATTTAACCCGGAGGCGAAGATCACGCTTGTCAGGAAGGAAAAGAAAGTCCTGATCCCATGTGGGATCCCTTATATCTTCGGAACTCTGGACTCCCCAGAAGATGATATGATCCCCGATGAGGTACTGACCAAACATAATATCGACTTAATCGTGGATGAAGCCACCTCCATAAACAAGGGAGCAAAGACACTCACTACAGCAGGTGGGGATATGATAAACTATGAGCGGATGATCCTGGCTACAGGTTCTTACCCGTTGGTCCCGCCCTTGCCAGGGGTAGAGCTTAGAAACGTCTTTAGCGCGAAGAAGGACATTGACTATCTGACTAAGCTCAAGCAAGTTCTACATCAGGCAAACGATCTGGTGATTGTTGGTGGGGGATTTATCGGGCTGGAATTTGCTGATGAGTGTAGAAAGATCGATAACTTAAATAGCGTAAGCATCGTCGAGATTCTCCCCCATTGTCTTCTCCTAGCGTGTGATAGTGAGGTGTGCATGCAAGTTGAGGAAGAGTTGAAAAAGGCCAAGGTGAGCTTGTTCAATGATAGGCGGGCAAAGGCTATTCTGGGTAATGAGAAAGTCGAGCACGTCGAGCTGGAAAATGGGCAAAAGCTCAAAGCGGATGTTGTCATTCTGGGGATTGGGGTCAGGCCGAACATCGACTTAGCAAAGAACGCCGGGTTAAAAGTAGACGATCGAACTGGTATATGGGTGGATTCCTGGATGAGAACTAGTGACCACAATATATTTGCTGCGGGTGACTGCACACAGAAAACCTGCTTTTTAACCAAGGGGGAATGTGTGCTTCGGCTCGCTTCAATAGCAACCATGGAGGCCAGGGTAGCGGGAGCGAACCTGTCTTCTCTACGGCAACGCGCTGCTTCTCCAATCGGTGTGTTTGGAACCGTGATTGGCGATTTATCCGTTGGATCAGCTGGGTTCACAGAACGGCAAGCCGACAAGGAAGGTATCGAAGTCATTGTAGGAAAGGCAACAGCAGCGGATAAACACCCGGGGACTCTGCCCGGTGCTCAGCAATTGACAGTAAAACTGGTGTTCATGAAGGACTCCAGAAAGCTAATCGGGGGACAGATCTATGGAAGCGATAAGGCAGGGTATGTGGCTAACTGCATCGGTTCCCTCATTCAGCAAGGATTGCGTGCGGATGAGCTGGTCACCTTTCAGGTAGGCACTCACCCCAAGTTAACCCCATCGCCGATTGCTCATCAGATTGAGAATGCTGCCGAAATCGCTCTAGCTAAGTTAATCTAGATTTTCAAGGCGAAAGAGCGGTAAGCGGAAGACCCTGGTTTCAGCTGCTTACCGTTCCTGCTTTTTATTCAGATAAAGGTCAATTCCTCGTGCAGCCTCCTGGCTGTTGGCGATTGCTGTGATCACATTCGATTCCTGGATCATGTCCCTTCGGGCTGCTTTTTAAGCCATCTATCAAACCATGCCATAGAGGAAATGAGGTACTTCTCAGTATTGTATCGATCAGATGAAATAGAGGGGAATCTGATCGGGCTACTCATATCTTAAGGAATCCACCGGATTTGCCAGTGCGGACTTGATCGATTGATAGCTCACCGTGAGATATGCGATCAATAATCTTCGCATCCAGCCAGAAGATATCCTGATTTTTACATTTCGTGTAAGTCCGGACTATTTGTTTGGGTAAAGGTCATCCCACCATTCGGGCTGCTTTTTAAGCCATCTATCAAACCATGCCATAATGGTCTTTGTCCAGAGGATTCTCTTGTTGTAAGTCATAATATGATGATTTTGATCAGAAATCTGGATATATTCCACTTCTCTTCCAAGGATTTTGAGGGCCGTGAACAATTGGGTGCTTTCGCCAGGTGGGACGTTAGTATCTACCGAGCCATGCAGGAGAAGCAGAGGGGTTGCGATCTTGTCAGCATTGAACAGAGGGCTCTGACGTACGTAGATATCCTTGCGGTTCCATGGGAAACTGTTGGCAGAGGCTATGGCACTGTAGGAATATCCCCAGTATCCTTCACCCCAGTAGCTGGATATAGAACTGATACCGGCATGGGCAACGGCAGCGGAAAAGATATTGGTCCGGGTCAGCAGGTACATTGTCATGAATCCTCCATAAGAAGCTCCGATGCACCCTAATCTTGTTGTGTCTACAAAAGGATGAGCCGCCAGAAATTTATTTACACCATATATGATTTCATCTGCTACAATGGTTCCCCAGTCATTCACATGTAAAGCAGAGAATTCCTGTCCGAATCCTGTTGCTCCGCTTGGCTGTAGCACATAGACGATACAGCCTTGTGCGGCATATAAATTGAGGGGATACCGTCCGCCAAAATTGCGTGTTATTGGACTTGTTCCTCCATAATAATTTACGATGCAGGAATATTTTTTATTTTTATCAAATCCAGGCGGATAGTACACTCGACCTTCTATTACAATCCCTTTTTTATTTTTAAATGTCCAGCGTTCAACTTTCCCGAACTTAACATCTGAAAAATCATCCTTTCCCGGATCTTGAAAGAGGCGATATTTGTTATTTTGCAGATCTATAACATATGTTTTTTGAGGAATTGAGGCACTTGAGCCTAGATAGACAGCTTCTGGCTTTTTCTCTGCTAGATCAAATTGCTCGATGGCTTCGACTCCGCAATCAATAAATTCAAATGTTTTTTTCTTGAGTTTATATTTGTAAAGATGGACGAAAGAACGGTCAGTAGTGATAAAATAAATGCAATTTTCTGTTTTACTCCAGATTCCCCGGTTTATAGCTGGATTGAAATTTTTGGTGATAGATTCTGCTTTTTTTGTTTCCAGATCAAACAAATAAGCCTGTGTATCGTATTCATTCGGAATCAAGTTGTTAGAAACATTTGTTCCTGTCTTTCCAAATAGAGACGGGCCTCCTAGAATAAGTAGTTTTTTCCCGTCAGGAGACCATTGGGCATTTCCAAACCATTTTCCTTTCAATAGAAGTTTGGCTTCCATTGTTTCAAAGTCCATAGAGTAGAGCTCGGTTTTCTCATAGGGACGCTCAGAATAATCTATCACAGAGCGTGTGAATATGAGTTTTTTCCCGTCGGGGCTTATGCTGTTGAAAGATGTTGTGAGTTTTCCTGCTGTTAGTCTCTGACGGATTCCGTCCAGAGTGCTGACTCTGAAAAGAAAGCTTCGGTTTCTCCATTGCGGCTGCCTGTCGGACATATTTTTGAATCTTTTGACACCTGCTATGTCTGATTCTCCGATTTCTTTTACCGAATATATAATACAGCCTGAGTCAGGGGACCACACATGGAATCCTAGATTTTTTATGTTATTGAGAAGGGATGTGGTTGAACCTGTTTCCAGGTCAACGACCCATATTGTTCCATGCTTTTTGTCATAGGTTGTATAGGAGAATTTATTTCCGCAAGGAGCCCAGTTGATCCTTGATATTTTTGTGCCTCCGCGGTATGTCTGCAGAAGGCATCTGTCGCTCACACGGTACATCTCGATCCAGGTTTCAGCGTTATTACTTGGAGGAAGAGTCTGTTTTATTGAAAGGGCGGCTGTTGTGCCGTCAGGAGATATGGAGATTCCGACGGCTTTAGGACCATCCAGGAGATGTGTAATTGTCATTGTCTCATCCGGAGACAAGGTTATAGTTGGAGGAAGAGAAGTAAATTTTTCATCGAATGAGAGGGATGCCTGGATAGCCCAGTCTGAATTCGATTCCGGATCGTATAGGGTTTTCACAATTACAAGATGTTTTCCGGTTTCGATTTTTAAGTAATCTGTGACTTTTTCTCCTTCAAAGGAGGCATTTTTCTTTATGCTCTTGTTGACTTTGGCTTTAGTTGTGATGAGTTTCCCGTCAAGATAGATACGGAATACCTGTGGGCTTCTTAAGGACAATTTTGCTCTTGTCCATCTTTTAACATCAAGATAAAATCCTAGGTAAGCAGAGGAAGGTTCGTTAGGAAGTCCGGCAAGAAGGATACCTTTTTCTCCTGCCTTAATATTTTTCCACTGCACAGGATTGCCGTCATGCCAGTGCAGTTCACTTTCGGCTTTGGGCTTGAGTAAAGATATATCGACTTCGTCAAATTTAAGAAGGTCGGAAACTGAATATTTTCTTTTTATGTCGTTGTTAAATGCTGGAAGAGGGGCAGGAAATGGGCCGAGTACAAGCCATGAATCTATAGATATATTTACTGTTTTATTGGGGGCGTTCTTCTCTGTGGCGGCCAGCGGAATAGCTAGCATGAGAATTAATATGCAGGTGGTTATGTTTGATTGTATTATTTTATTACACATTTTCGCTCCTTTGTTTGGATGCAGCCATGAGTTGTGCTTTTTAGTTAGCATGGATGATTCACGGGTTTAATGAATAATCCAGGTTAATAAAATTTGAGAAAATTCGCTGCGTGTCTCCCTTTTTATATTAGTTTTACTTTAGTCCTTCGAAAGGACTTTTGGACCGAATCTAATAAAATATTCTAAAGCTGATAGGATTGCTATAACAATCACCAGCCAGAGGCCTATTTGTGAAAGGAAATAAAGATTTCCGAGATATCTTTTCCCAAGAATCAGCAGTGCAACTGTGATGGTTTCTGTATTCATTTTGATTTTGCCCAGGATGGAAGCAGGGATATTGATTTTCTTAGAAGATGCGATAGCCCTGAATCCTGTAACTGAAATTTCCCTTCCTATGATTATTACAGCCATCCAGGCCGGTACAGTCCCTAATCCTACAAGGCAGATTAAGGCTGAAGTGATAAGCAGCTTATCTGCTATCGGGTCTAAGAGCTGACCTAAAATTGTTATCTGTTTTTTTTGTCTTGCCCAGAATCCATCAAGCATATCGGTCAGGGCTGCAAGGACAAAAACTATTAAAGCTACAAGCTCTCTTCCTTCAAATTGAATAAGGAGAATTACAACAAGGACAGGAACCGTAATTATCCTAAGTAAGGTGAGAGCATTTGGAATATTCATCGTTATATGAAATATAGTAAAGTAGCTCTGACGCATTGTCAAACTGGAGTTTGTGGCCTGTTGAGGGGAAAAGGGCAGGAATCTTAGGCTTTACAATTCTCACAGAAATTGATACGTTTCTGCAGAAGGCGCTGTGGTTTTCCATTGAAGATTTTATTGAAGTAAAAAAAGTTATAACTAGTGTGGAGATTTTGGAATGGTAAAAGATAGGATTTTAATGAGCTCATTTTTTTTGGTATTTTTCGTGCTGGCCTTAATGGTAGGTTGCGGTCAAAAAACAGGTAGAAATAAGAAGTCAAAATCAGAAGGTTTTCATATTGTCGAAGCCACAATCACAGATATCCGTGAGGCTTATCAGAAGGGGGAACTCACATCCCGTGAACTAATGGAGACTTATTTAAAGCGCATTAAAAAGTATGACCAGCCAAAAAAACTGAATTCCATCATTGTCATTAATCCCAATGCCTTAAAGAGAGCTGATGAACTTGATGAGGAATTCAAGCAAACGGGCAGGCTGCGGCCGTTGCACGGTATTCCTGTTATAGTCAAGGATAATTACGAAACACATGACCTGCAGACAACAGCAGGGTCTGAGGTGCTTAAAGGATTTTTGCCGCCGGATGATGCCTTCCAGGTGAGAAAACTTCGCGAGGCCGGCGCTATAGTTCTGGCAAAGTCGAACATGGCAGAATGGGCTTTCAGCCCTTATGAAACAGTCAGTTCCATCGGAGGAGTAACACGAAATCCATATGATCTGAGCCGTGTGCCGGCTGGCTCCAGCGGGGGCACAGCGGCATCAGTTGCTGCTAACCTTGGAGTTGTAGGCCTGGGTACAGATACGGGAAATTCAATCCGAGGGCCTGCTTCGCACTGCTGCCTTGTTGGAATTCGATCTACAATGGGCCTGACAAGCCGGGACGGCATTATTCCTCTCTATTTACGCAATGATATTGGTGGACCTCTAACACGTACGGTCGAGGATGCTGTGAGAATATTGGAAGTGATAGCAGGCTATGACTCTGCAGACTCGATAACAGAAATGTGTAGAGGGAAATTGCCAGATAATTACTTACAATTTCTCGACAAAACAGGTCTTCAGGGAGTCAAAATAGGCGTTTTCCGTTTCTATACAGACAGGCCAAAAGCAGACCCTGAAGTCATTGCTATTTTTGAAAAAGCTCTTGATGATATGCAGTTACAGGGAGCCGAAATCATTGACCCCTTTGTCATTGAGGATTTTGGCAGGCTTTCTAGAGGCTTATGGTGTGATATGTTTCGTCATGACATAAATCAGTATTTTGCATCCCTTGGCGAAAATGCCCCTGTTAAAAGTCTGCTTGATGTGTACAATTCTGGGCTTTTTTCTATAAAGATAAAAAAAAGGCTGTATAAGGCATTGGAGGTTCCCCTTCAGGAGGAGCCGGCGTGCAAGGACATCTATCATGAACCCCGCAATATAGCTTTTCGTGAGGCAGTATTAAAAGCAATGGAAGAACAGAAAGTCGATGTCATAGTATATCCGACATGGAATAATCCTCCAACAAGACTAGGTGACTATAAGAGCACTGCTGGAGATAACAGCCAGCTAATTCCTCCGCACACAGGGCTACCGGCATTTAATGTGCCGATGGGATTTACTTATAAAAATCTACCTGCTGGACTGCAGATCGTGGGGAAGCTGTTCGGGGAGCCGGATCTTATAAGGATTGCATACGCATATGAACAGGCAACAATGCACCGCCAGCCTCCAAGAAAGTTTAAATAGTATGATTCTAATTAATGAAAAAAGGATTGGAAATCGTTTGCCCTGCAGGCAAGTTCCCTTCTCCGCAGCAGGATTTCTTCGAAGCTTGCCCCGCCTTTTGGCAGTGAAAGCTGATCGTGAATCTTTGAAGCGCTGCCGAAGACCATGGCGGAACTTGTTGTTTTCTGCCCGTACAGGAAACTGTCTGCGCTGAGACTGAAAACCCAGAAATGCCATTTGTCTTCTAGGTCGGTTGGTTTTACTTTCTCTTTGAATGAAACAGAAATTTGATCTGCAAGCGGTGTCCTTGCTGCATAAGGAACAATGCTCATTTTCAAGACATGAACAAGTCCGTGCCTGATTTCATCTTCTGTATCTGTCGGGTTTGAGATATATTTTAGAGTATTCTGCATATCTGAATAATTCTTCTGGCCGATCAATGCAATTGTGTCTTCAATGCCGCCGCTGCCGGTCCTTTGGGTAGTGATAAGAACATGGACATCAGCTTCTTTCCTGTCCCAGACATAATTCACAAATGTAATTTCTGTTTTAATATAATCAATGTCGCATCTTGGGCAGTCAATAAACACTTTCGTTGCATTCTTTTTAAGTTCCTTAATATTAACCTGCTCTTCCTGGGCGTATAAATATACTGTAAAAAAGGTACAGAGAAACATGGATAAAAACACAGTCAGCATATAACGTTTTAACATTTAGATTCTTATTTCAGTAAAAATATTTCTGGATATCTGTGTGAATTGAACAAAACCAAAACAGAAACAAGTCATCCATTCCATTTTATACAATACGCTGATATAAGTAAATTTGTTATGAAATTCATTTGCTTTACGCTGTTAGGTTGTGATCTAGCATAGGGTTAATTTTACACTCTTGAAAAATCATGGCTTAAAAAGTATAGTTGATTTGAGAAAATGGGAAAGAATAATTCTACTACTCCGATGATGGAGCAGTATTTTCGCATCAAGAAAGACTATAATGATGCGCTGTTGTTTTTCCGCCTGGGAGATTTCTATGAAATGTTCTATGGGGATGCAAAAATTGCCTCTCCAATATTAGAAATTGCATTGACTTCCCGACAGAAAGTGCCTATGTGTGGTGTTCCTTACCATGCAGTTGATTCATATTTGGCAAAACTTCTCAGGCATGGATTTAAGGTTGCAATATGTGAACAGGTTGAAGATCCGAAAAAAGCAAATGGTGTGGTTAAGAGGGATGTTGTTAAGGTTTTAACTCCAGGGACAGCTGTAGAATTAGAGCCGGAAACAGCAAAGGAGAATACTTACATTGTGAGTCTCTGTCTCCAGGATGAAGGCTGGGGATTGGCTCTTATTGATCTGGCCTCGGGACGGTTAAAAGTGGCCCAGAGTGATCCGAAGGGAAAAAGGAACATTGTGGATGAGCTTTTTAAAGTTTCTCCAAGGGAGGTCATTTTTCCGGAAAGTCAGGAAGCACGTGTCAATAACATTCTTTCAAAGAATGGCATGGCATGTATTCTGAAGAGTCCTCAGGAGGATTGGGTTTTTGATTTTAACCATGCAAAAAATTATTTACAGGATCATTTCCGGGTCAAGTCTTTAGGCGGTTTCGGTCTTACTGATAAGCATTTTGCTGTAGAATCAGCAGGAGCCCTCTTGTTTTATCTTAAGAAGTTAAGAAAAGATTCACTTTCATTGATTAATAATCTTTCCTATATCCAGTCGGATGAAAATATGATCCTTGACACTTCGACGATAAAAAACCTGGAACTGTTGAAAAATTTAAGGGATGAACGTCTGAAGGATTCTTTTTTGGATATTATCGATTTTACGGTTACTTCTATGGGGGGAAGATTTATAAGGTCCTGTCTACTTCAGCCTTTACTGGATTGTTTTGAAATTAAGGGAAGGCAGGATTCTGTAGCAGAATTTCTCAACAATACAATTGCACGCCAGGAATTGAGGGAGAGCCTGAAAGGAATATTGGATCTCGAGCGTCTCACAGGAAAAATTTCCCTTGCGGTTGCTAATGCAAGAGACCTTGTGTGTTTAAAGAATTCTCTCTTGAATCTCCCGGAAATTCAATCCTTGATAGAGTCTTTTCTATCAAAGAAAGTAAAAAAAATTCATGAAGAATGGGATAACGCCCGGGATATTATGGAATTGATTGACCGTGCTATCCTTGATGAACCTGCTTTCCTCCTCACTGAAGGGAGGATCATTAAAGAGGAATATAATTCCGAACTGGATGATCTAAGAAAGATAAGCCGTTCAGGCAAATCATTTATTACTCTTCTTGAAAAAAAAGAGAGGGAAAGAACAGGCATTTCTTCTCTAAAAGTTCGATATAACAAAGTGTTTGGATATTTTATTGATGTGACAAAGCCGAATTTATCATCAGTTCCTCCTGATTATATCCGGAAGCAGACCTTGGTTAACTCTGAACGTTTCATCACACCGGAACTAAAAGAATATGAAGAGAAAGTACTCAATGCGGAGCAGCGTATTTGTAAATTAGAATACAATCTTTTTCTTGAGGTCAGAGAAGAAATATCAAGAGAAGTCTCAAGACTCCAGAAAGTTTCCTCTGATATAGCCTCTTTGGATTTGTTTTCTTCCCTGGCTGAGCTTGCTTCACAGCGAGACTATTGCTGCCCGCATGTAGATGATGAAGACAGGATTAAAATTGTAAGAGGGCGCCATCCTGTTATTGAAATGACCAATGAAGAGCCTTTTATCCCCAATGATACATATTTGGATAGAGAAGGTAAACAGATCCTGATCGTAACTGGACCCAACATGGGTGGGAAATCTACCTATTTAAGGCAGGTGGCTCTCATCTGCATCCTTGCTCAGATGGGTTCTTTTGTTCCGGCAAAAGAGGCTGAGATAGGTGTCGTGGACCGCATTTTTACTCGAATTGGAGCAATGGATCTTTTAAGTGTCGGCCAGTCAACTTTCATGGTGGAAATGCTGGAGACGGCAAACATATTAAACAATTCCACTTCAAAAAGCCTGATTCTGCTTGATGAAGTGGGAAGAGGGACAAGCACTTTTGATGGCATCAGCATAGCCTGGGCGATTACTGAATATCTTCATGAAAAGGAAGGAATACGGGCAAAAACTCTTTTTGCGACTCATTACCATGAGTTAACAGAGCTTGCTCTGACACTGAATCGCGTGAAAAATTATCATGTCTCTGTAAAAGAGCATAAGGATGATATTATTTTCCTGAGAAAGATCGTTCCTGGAGCATCCGATCAAAGCTATGGTATTCATGTTGCCAAACTTGCAGGCATTCCCAGGAATGTTATAGACAGGGCAAAGGAAATTCTTTTTAACTTGGAAAAACAGGAACTTGATGATACAGGCCATCCAAGGATTGCGTATTGTTCTTCTAAAAGAAGGGATAAATCCCAATTTTTATTATTCCAAGAAGACAAAGAGCAAGTTATTCTGGAGAATATAAAAGAAGAAATTGAGAACCGCAGCATAGATTCTCTTACACCTTTAGATGCTCTAAATTTGTTTAATGAGTTGAAAGCAAAACTGGATAAAGCCAAAGAATGAGGAGTATGCCGGAATTGAATTAGGATTGGTTGAGGGGAATGAAAGAACTGGCGGTATAGGACATCTTGAAAAGAGGAAGTATGTTAACCTGGATTATTCAGGTTAAAAGTCTTCACTATCTTGCTTAGAGTTAGAACCCTCTCCATCTATATCGTCTTCGAAGTCATTGTTAAAACTTTGGTCTTCATCGTAGGAGATTTCTCCCATTTCTTCTTTTCGTTCTGTCAAGGCAGATTTAAATTCTTCTTCATCTTCATAACGTCTTAAAAAGTTGGAAGCAGTGTCAAGGTAGCCTAATTCAAGATAGTCATCCTCTATCGTGCAGAATATATATTTTCCGTGCCCTAGTTGGAGGTCTCCAACAGTTTCAACAATTTCTGCTGAGTCTTGTATGGCATCCAGTGTTAACCAGCTTGAAATTTCTATTTCTTCCATTTTGTGTCCTCAAGGAAAAAATAGCATTTTTATTTAAATTGTCAAGAGGAAAAATGAAATCATTTTAAAGTTGTTGAAGTGATATAATGCTGAATTTCATGAAAATTTTAAATTGTGAAAATTCTCTTAGTGCTGATTTGAATTTTTCCTTTTGTTTTATATATATTATCACTACTGTCCTATTAAAAAATGCAAAAGTTTTGTAAATCATTGAATTTAATAATGAAAGCCGTGAAAAAGGATTTTTCGATTTGAATTCATCTTTAAATCTCGTGTATTACTTCTCTAACCATAGAGAGGTGACACATGTATACCGGCAAAACAATTTTCTCCAAAATTATGTCATTCATACCGAAATATGGGTTTGATAAACGAGTCATCAAATATAAGGGTAATTATAGAATACGACAATTCAGTTGTTGGGATCAATTTTTATGTATGAGTTTTGCACAATTGACCTATAGGGAAAGTTTGCGTGATATAGAAGCCTGTGCTTGAATGCACAACCGAATAAACTGTATCACATGGGAATCAAAGGGAATGTTACCCGTACGAATCTCGCTCATGCCAAATGGAAAAGAGATTGGCGCATTTATGCTGAGTTTGCCCAGGTGCTCATTTTTCATGCCCGTAAACTCTACCAAGATGATCCTGATTTTATTAGTGATCTTGATAATACCATTTATGCTCTGGATTCAACGGCAATCGATTTGTGTTTATCTCTTTTTCCTTGGGCAAAATTTCGGAAAAACAAAGGGGCGGTCAAACTTCATACTTTATTTAATATTCAGGGGTCAATACCGGTATTTATTGAGATTACAAGCGGTCTGGTACACGATGTCAATATCCTTGATGTGCTTATTCCCGAGCCGGGATCTTTTTATATCATGGATAGGGGGTATCTTGACTTTGAAAGGCTTTATCGAATTAAAGAGAACTTTGGGTATTTCATAATCCGCGCAAAAAAGAATATGAAATTTTACCGGACGCAATCCAAAAAAGTCGACAAGTCAACTAGTCTCCGCTGTGACCAGGTCATTCGCCTCAGCGGTTTTAACACACGAAAGAGCTACCCCGACAAACTGCGGAGAGTCAAATATCACGATAGCCAAATAGATAAGATCTTAGTGTTTCTAACAAACAATTTTGACATTCCAGCGCTGACTGTAGCAGAATTATATCGTAACCGCTGGAAAGTGGAATTATTTTTCAAGTGGATGAAACAGCATTTGAAAATAAAAGCATTCTTTGGGACTTCTCCAAATGCAGTGAAAACCCAGATATGGATTGCAATAAGCATCTATGTAATGGTGGCGATGATTAGAAAAATACAGAAAATAGAGCTAAATCTCTACACAATTTTGTAAATTTTCAGTGTGTCCCTTTTTGAGCAAGGCCATTAAGCCGCCCCCTCCTCAGCTAGGACTCATTTTCCACTCTGATAGTGGAAGTCAGTATGCTAGTGACAAAGTGAAAAAGATATTAAAAACGTGGCATATCCGTCAGAGCATGTCTAATAAAGGGAATTGTTTTGATAATGCCATGATGGAGTCGGTCTTCAGCTCGTTGAAAAAAGAACTTGTTTACTTAATGACTTTTCATAGTAAAGATCAAGCCCGTCGAGCCATATTTGAATACATCGAAATCTTTTATAATCGGCAGAGAAGACATTCTGCCTTGAATTATAAAAGCCCTTTGGAGTATTATAAGGATGCAATCAAACTTTTTAGGATGTCCGTTTTTTCGGGGGAACTCCAGCTGAAGTGCATAAGAAATCTGAATACAGGATAAGACGCATAATGAAGTCATCACTCATGGTTATAGACGAGATAGGCTATACCTCCATTGAAAAACGCGAGGCTAATCTCTTTTTCGGCATGATAAGTGATATGTATGAAAAATTATCAATAATAGTCACTTCCAATAAAAGCTTTGACGCCTGGGCAGAAATGATGGGTAACAGTATTATGACCACAGCTCTTTTGGACAGGTTATTACATTACGCCAGAGTCTTTACCCTGGATGGTGAATCTTATAGAATTAAAAATATAAATAAGGAGGTTTAAATCATTTCCGGCACACTGGAAAATGGTATTTCTGTTTTCCGAAGCTATAGGAAAACTACCTTCCAAGACCATGGGAAAAGTCCTGTCCACAACTATAGGAAAAGTCCTTGCCATTTACACAAACTTTCGATTATGATGCTCGGAAACAATTGAATTTATTCGATTTATAATCGGACACTAGTGATTATATATAATTAGTTGTGCTGATTATGATTTTCACAAAACATAAATTCGAAAAAATGAGGATACATAAAAAAATGATAAATAAAAAACAGCCCAATTTCCCTATGTCATCTCCTCGAACTATGAGTGATTTTATTTATAACAGCCTTAAAGAATCGATTATTAATAGTGAGCTAAAGACCAATCAGAGGATAAACGAGAAAGAACTTGCCGAGTATTTCCGAGTGAGTCGAACGCCTGTGAGAGAAGCCGTATTACGATTAGCCCAGGAAGGATTTGTTCAAATAGATTCGTACCGAAGAGCTGTGGTTAAAGAGATATCCTATGATGAATTACGCGAAATTTTCCAAGTCCTGGGCGCCCTTGATAGATTAGCCATTAGCTTGGCAGTCGATAGAATCACATCAAAAGATTTTCAAAAGCTTGAAAGAATTCACAAAAGAATGGAAAAATATTGCACACTCGATACCATTGAAAAATATTTGGAACTTAACGTAAATTTTCATAACGAGGTTTGGAAGGCGGTCCCGAACGAGCTGCTGAGAGAACTGCTTCATTATATAAGGGATAAGATGCAAAGATATACGTTTGCTCGAATTCATGCATTTAAAACACCCGGTGCGCTTCAGAGATCTTTAAAACTGCACAAGGATTTGATGACTGCTATCAAAAAGAAAGATAAAGAGAAATTGGCGGACATGATGCTCATCCACAGAGGTTCACTATTAAAATCACAAGCATACCAGGAAGGAATCAAGAAATATTTAGCAAATGAAGAACAAATAAAATAGCTACTTGTTTTAGTTGTTTTGCAATAACATATACAACAATTTTTTAATTATACCCTCTTAAGGCCCAAGATTTTTTCACTTCCCACGAGAATTATTATTTTTGTTGAAATATCTGTTAAAAAAGTGATCGAAGACGATGGCTGTAAATCCGTCGCCTGTAGAGTTGATAACAGTTCGAAACATATCTGGAAGACCTCCAGATAGAGCGATCCATGTGGCGATAAATGTTGCTTTTGTGGGATCTTCAAGGCCCATCATTGATGCAAACAATGTCGCTGCCCATAAAGATGTTCCCATTCCTGCTGGAAGTCCTGGAGCAGCGATAGTGAAAAGCACCAAAGCGGGCCAGGCCATAAATAGCATTGTCCAGCTTATTTCGAAGTGATATATGTAAGACATAACAAAGGGAGCATAGGCAAGATAGGCAAGCGCACTTGCATTGAGATTAAAAACTGCTCCAAACGGGATTACAAAATCTGCAACTTCATCGCGGACCCCATATTTTTTAGCAAAAGCCAAATTCACGGGGAGTGTAGCCATAGAAGAACATGTACCAGCCGCAATTAAAGCAGTTGGCGTGAAATATTCATTGATAACTTTTTTAACTGGCTGTTTGGCAAGAGTTTTAATGACAACGTAGACATAAAATAACCACCAAACCAGGCAGAGAACAAAAGTGTACATGACCATTGTGAGATAGTGTCCCATCCCTATTCGTGCACCGAATCGGACGCCAATGGTGATCCCGAAACAGAGAATGAGCGGAACCATGATGTATCCAATCGAACGGCCTATGGTTGTTACGCTTTTTTGGACCTTGTTTAACAATTTATAGAGAGGTGTAATCCAAACCGCTATGGCCCCAATAACAATAGCTACAATTATGGATAATAAAGGAATGGAAGCACCGTGTTTACCAAGAATTTGAAACATATCGAAAACACCAGATGTAGAGCCTGTTGTCTTTGCAGAAAAAGGGATATGAAAAATAAGAGATGAGCTGACAACTCCAAGTAGACCAGCAATCGTGGAACTCAACACATACCATAAAACAACTGAGCTAGCAAATTTCCCAGCTAATCCTCGCTTGACAAGTGATGCTATGGCAGGGCTCAAAGCAAAGAATATCAAAACAGGAACAATTTTGATTATAAAATTTATGAAGTGTCGTGTTGCCACGGCAACAGGATTTAATGATTCAGGGAAGAGCCCACCGAGTAGGATCCCGAATAAAAGTGCGGCAAATGTCCAAACGTAGCTAGGAATTTTCTTCAACATGAGAGGGATTATCTTTATTTAAGCTGCTGTTATGTCTCCGTCTTGGATGACAATCTCGCCATCAATATTCACTGTGGGATTCCAAAGGAGTAAATCATAATGGCACGAAGCTTTGATGTTTCCTCCTAGTGTAATATTTGTACCAATACCGATGTGTGCTGTTTTGAGAACTCCCTCATCATCGAGCATGCAGCCAGTCAACCGGGAATGAGGATTTAGCCCGATCCCTAGCTCTGCGATATTAAAAACCATAGGATCTTTTAATGCTTCAAGATTATCAGAAAGTTCTTTCGCTTGTTTTCCTCCATTTATGGATTGGATCAATCCTTCTTTGACTTCAACTGCTATTGGACTTTCGATTGTTCCTATTCCAATGTAAGGAATACTGGCGTCTATAATAAGCTTTCCGTTAGCCGATCCTTCAACCGGCGAAACATTTGCTTCTATATTAGGCACAGGAGAGAACTGGCCAGGTTTGACAATACATGTCAAAGAATTACCACGTCTGCCAGTGATATCCATTTTTATGTCGGTTCCTTTTTGAGTTGTAAGATGAACAGTTTTTCCTTTTTCAAACTTTTTCGCTAAAGCTTTACATGTAGGCGCTATGCTATGAAAATCAGCTTCGATACCTCCATATACAAGCATATCATCACGAAATTGCGTGAGCATCAGACCTCTCGATCCATTTTGCACTGCTTCCTTGACAGCTTTTGTATGAGTGATTGATTTGCTAACAGGGGCCAAAAATACGCTACTTTGTTTCAATGCGGTTGCCACTGACTTTGGCGGTTCCTGGCCGTCCGTTCTTCTTGGAACCAAATAGACGAGCACCGGCTCAGCTCCTATTTGGTACGTAGCGGAAGCAATTGTTTTTCCGATCTTTTCCATGTTGTAATCAGCAATGATAAGCACTTCTTCTTCAGGTTTTACTGCAGCACAAACATTTAACAATTTTAACGCGCCTTTTATCATTTGAATTTCATGCATATATAACTCCCTCTGTCCTTATATTTATGAAAGAAATTATTTTTAATGGCTGTATTAAAAATAATGCTAATCCATAATCTCAATATTATAGCAAAAAACATAAAAATATAAAAGCAAATAATTGGCAAAACTCTATTATTAATTTTGAACAATAAAAGTGAAGAGTGTAACATATTGATATTAAATAGTTTAATGGAATTAAAAATATCTTGCAATTTATATTATTCTATATTATATTAGATAATATGATATATTATATATTATCCTTAATGACTGGAGCGGTGACTGGAAGGGTGGATTGAATCGGATAAATATTTTCTATCATTTTCTTAGGAGGTGTTAAAATGGTTAAAAAAATCAATATTATTGTGTTTGGAATTATGTTGATTTGTGCATTCGGTTTTTCTCAAGTCGAAGAGACCGGAAGCATGAGCGGGAGAGTCAAGGATACAGAAGATTTACCTTTGCCTGGAGTAACCGTAACTATCAGTTCACCTGCTCTAATCCTGCCTCAGATGACAACGATTACGAACAGAAGGGGATTTTTCCGGTTTCCTGCTCTTTCTCCTGGAGTCTATACGATAAGGTTCGAGATGGATGTTTTTAACGAGCTCACATATGAAAATATCAGAGTTAACGTGGGACTTGTAACAAATCTTAATGTGACGCTCACGCAAAAAACACTTGAAGAAGAGGTTGTTGTTAGAGGAGAAACACCAACGCTGGATGTCCAGACAACCTCACTTACGACAGTTTTTACGACTGAATTTCTTACAACGGTTCCTACTCCTCGAGAAATTGTGGATGTTGTCAAGCATGCACCGGGCATGGTCGGTGAAACAGCCCATGGTAGCTCTGAGAGGGAAAATGTGATGAATCTTGACGGAGTTAATGTATCAGATCCTTTCCATGGAACGATGGATAACATTATAAGTTTAGGAATGGTGGATGAAATTTCTATACAAACAGGAGGATTGACTGCAGAATACGGAGCATCAAGAGGCGCTGTCGTCAATGTTGTATCGAAATCAGGAGGAAATGAATTCAGCGGCTCCGGAGAATTTTATTTTATCAACAACTCGCTTCAATCCGACAATACGCAAGGAACACCATTCGAAGGGACAGAAACTGGCTTCAATCATGATTCTACAGGAGTGTTCAATATAGGGGGACCGATAATCAAAGACAAATTGTGGTTTTTTGGAAATGCTGAATATACAAATAGGGAAGAATACATTTCCGGATATCCCTGGGATCAGGAGGATAATCTGCCTGTCGGAAATGACAAGATCTACGGCTTTATAAAGTTGACATTTCAACTTAATCCTAAGGATAAGTTCACATTGAATTTTAATGCACGGAACAATAAATATGATCATCAGGGATCAAGCTATAACCGGACTGTTGAGGCAACAAGAGATCGCTCGGTTCCCGTTTATGTCCTCAACATGAATTATATGCGTGTTTTTACAAACAATTTGATGATGAATTTAAAATTCGGCTACTACAACAACCACCTGAAGAGCTGGTCTAAAAGTGGCTTGCCCCGCTATTATGACCGCGATCTCCGTTATTACTACATTGGATATGGCTATGACAGCGATTATGCCAAAGAAAGATGGGGCGTTTTTGCAAACACGACTTATTTTGTTGACGACATGGCAGGGAGCCATGAGTTCAAAGCGGGCGGAATGTTCGAATATATCTATACGGATAGAGATATGCAATTTTCAAGAGATGATAGAGGCTATGGCCCCTATATCTATACAAGAAAAGGCGCTCCCTATGAGGTAAGGTTTCGAGATGATTATCACAGGAAAGAACGCCAAAACAGTTTTGGGCTTTACATTCAGGATGCATGGCAACCGTTATCAAAACTGGCTGTAAATTTGGGATTAAGATTCGACCATCAGGAAGGATTCATACCGCCACAAGGACAAGACAGAGAACCGTTGACATTTGGTGATATAACGATCGATCCCAGGGTTCCAGCGCGAATAGATGTTATTAGCTGGAATACTCTGTCGCCCAGGGTTGGCGCGGTTTATGACATTACAGGTGACGGGAAGACCGTCATTAAGGCATCATTCGCAAGATACTTTGTCCGTGGGATCACAACGTGGATTGACGAAATGAATCCGAACGATCAAATGGAATGGAGATACCGTCTAAATCCAGATTGGTCTTTAAACCTCGACCGGGGAGTTTATAGCATTAGCGGTGGCGCGGATAAATCAATAAACCCTAACATCAAGGTTCCTTATCTTGATGAGCTGACGATAGGTATTGAGAGGGAAATCGTAAAACACCTTAGTATTTCTTTAAGATATATCAGAAAATGGGATAGAAACATCATGGATGATGTGGATTTGAGCAAAGTTGATGAGGACGCAATAAATAGAGGTGAGCTTGTCTGGAATAACTATCAGCCGGTCACAACAGTGGACCCCTATTCAGGCGAAACCATCACATTTTATGAAGTCATTGATGATTCGATTCCTGAATCCTTATACATCACGAATCCTCCCAGCCTAAATCGAGATTATGACGGTGTTGAAATTTCGCTCAATAAAAGATTTTCGAACAATTGGATGTTTGTGGCAACTTATGTTTATGCAAATTCGAGAGGATTGATTGGTTTGACAATGGGTGAGAATGAACTTGCAAATGACTTGTTCAACAATCAGAACGCGCACATCAATGCCTTGGGTCGGTTGGAAACAGAAAGGCGCCACCAGTTTAAACTGACTGGATCTTGGATAGGACCATGGGATATCAATATCAGCAGTTATTTCAGATATTGGTCAGGGCAGAGGTTCACGAGAACCATCGACAGTGGCGATTTAGGATTGGATCTGGAGCAGGGAGATGAAGAGATGTTTGCGGAGATAAAGGGCTCTCAGGGCCTGCCTAGCCAATTTCTTCTTGATTTTCGACTGGAGAAATCATTCCATCTGCCAAACAACATAGCTCGATTAGGAATTCTGATCGATCTTTTTAATGTATTCAACAATAATGATGCCACTGCAGTACAATCTATATCCAGTAATGACAACTATATTTTTGGGGACCCAACAGCTATTCTTTCTCCGCGATTGATAAGATTGGGCATCAAATTTACGTTTTAGTTGCTGTAGCGTCGATGTTAGAATGGAGGGAGGCTATACGCCTCCCTTTTTTTTGTTCAATAGAATTTTCGTTACAATAGAGCTTATTAATATTGAAGGAGATCTATAATGCGATGGCAAAGGATTGCTCTTTTATTTGTTCTTTTTTATTTTCTCGTTGGTTATAACTATTCCACAATCGAAAACATTCCTCCTCCGGACGAGGTGCTGGGTTTTAAGGTAGGAGAGGATTATAAACTAGCAAATTGGACACAGATTCTAGAATATTTTGATAAACTTTCTTCTGCTTCTCCCCGGGTCAAAGTCATCGATCTTGAAAGAACCACACTTGACCGTAAATTCATTATGGCAGTGATAAGCTCACCCGAAAACTTAAATAATCTAGATGAATTAAAACATATTCAGAAAAGACTTCATGATCCGCGAAACCTTAGTCCTACGGAACAAGAAGAGTTGGTGAAAAAGGGCAGAGCGGTTGTATTTATCTCCTGTTCACTCCATTCCTCCGAAATCGCTGCGTCTCAGATGTCAATGGAGCTGGCATATAAATTGGCTACAGATGAAACCAGTATGACCCAACAGATTCTAGATAATATTGTTCTTTTGCTCGTTCCTTCGCTGAATCCTGATGGCATCGACATCGTCAGTAATTGGTACTTTCAGAATTTGGGAACACCTTTCGAGAAAAGCCCTCTTCCCAGGTTGTACCACCACTATGTCGGTCATGATAACAATCGAGACTGGTTCATGCTTTCACAAAAAGAGACACAGATTGTGACTAAAGTTCTCTATAAAGACTGGTTTCCTTTGCTTGTTTACGATGTCCATCAGATGCGGACTCATGGGCCTCGACTTTTCATCCCTCCTTTCTATGATCCTGTTAATCCTAATATTGATCCGCTGCTTTTAAGAGAACTCAACCTTCTGGCAAACCATGCGGCTGCCGGTTTAACAAAAGCTGGAAAAACCGGTGTCGCAACAAATTGGAATTTTGAGCTTTGGAGAGGAATGGGTTGCCGTTCTGTACCTGTGCGACATAACGCGATGGGGATTCTCTCTGAAGCAGCGAGTGTAAATATTGCTTCGCCACTTTTTATAGAAATAGAAAAGATCAAAATCGAGGGAAAAGGCATTCGCGGTACTGGCATTCAAACAAATTATCTAGAGCCCTGGCAGGGAGGCTGGTGGAGAATACGGGACATTATTGACTATGAAGAGATCGTTGCCTTTTCATTTCTTCAAACAATAACAAAAGATAAAAGTAGATATTTATCGAATTACGCTTTATTCGCCCGAAGGCAGATAGAGAAAGGAAAAAATGAATCTCCCTATGCCTATGTCGTGCCCTCCGAACAGAATGACCTTCCGACAACCTATAAAATGCTTGAAATCCTGCAAAAGGGAGGAGCTGAGATATGTCAAGCTCAAAAACCGTTCATAGCAGATAAAACCGAATATCCCGCTAACACATTCATCATTCCCTTAGCACAACCCTACAGAGCACATATTAAAGATTTAATGGAGGTTAAACCTTATCCTTTGATCTTGAATGATGGGATTCCAGAGCTTCCGAGAGACGAGATTGCATGGACATTACCGCTTCAAATGGGAGTAGAGGCAGTGGAAATCGAGAAGCCTTTTGAGGCAGAAACTAAGCTGTTGAAGGAAATGAAAACACCTTCCGGCAGATTACAGGGCGACGGATCTAAATATTTTCTATTTTCTAACAGAACGAATAATGAATCTATGCTTATCAATCGTCTGCTGAATAAAGGCATAAAATGCAGCTACACAAAAGAGGCATTTGATCTGGAGGGCAGGAGCTTTACTCCAGGGGCAGTTGTTGTCGCAGCAAACGACTTAGACCGTACAGGTTTATCAACACTTATCAAAGATTTGGGAATCCGCGTTTATGCCCATGACAAAGAACCGAGCGTTGAACGATATTCTCTTGTAAAATCTCAAGTCGGTATTTACCAATCATGGATTCCGAATAAGGATGAAGGATGGTTAAGATGGACACTGGATCAGTTTGAATTCCAGTATACGCTTCTTCATAATGCCGACATAAAATCCGGGAATTTGTACGAAAATTACAGCCATATCATCTTGCCCAGTATGTCAGAAAAAGCATTACTTGAAGGGAGAAAGGAAGGAGAAATCCCTGATCCTTATGTGGGGGGCATAGGAGAAAAAGGACTTTTGTCTTTGAAAGAGTTTGTGGAGAAAGGTGGAAGACTAATCTCTATCTTCGAATCTGTCGATAGTATTATCAAATTCTTCGATCTTCCTGTGAAGAATATTATCGACTATCAATACTTGAGAGAAGGATTCGAAGATCCCAGTCCGCCGGAGAATTTTAAGGATGAATTTTTTTGTCCCGGAGCATTAATGAATGCCCAAGTCAATAATACCCATCCGGTGGGTTTCGGAATGGATGCACAAAGAGTTATTTTTAACTATTTCAATCCTGCTTTTATCGTAGAAAAAGGAGAAAGAATTGTGTCCTATCCACATAATATTGAATCTCTCTCCGGCATAGCCTTAAACAAAGAACGAATCCTTGGCAAAGACGCATTGGTTGAATGTCCTCTGGGACAAGGGAGTGTTTTGCTCTTCGGGTTTAAGCCTATCCATAGAGCCCAGGCTCACGGCACTTTTAAGTTTGTTTTCAATTCTCTGTTTTATTGAGCACTTGAGATCAGTTTTTATCGTTGGATTCGATCCGGATATGGATTTCTCCCCGTGTGCAACTGGTGTGACAGAAAATGTTGAAAATTGTTGAAAAGATGGTATGATTCTGTTCGATTTGAACCTAAAGAATGTACCACTTTTAGGAGATTTTTTCTAGCTCTGTACGAGTTGCAAATCTTATTTAATGAGATAAAACTCCTTTTGGGGTGGAGATAAATACTTGACTCCACTTTCGGTGGCAATCGCCTGCTCATGATCCCACCAGAATAAATACTGGTCCTTGCCTTCGGGGCCTGGCGATGGTATATAGAAAAAGTATTCCAAAACAAAGAGATGGTTGGGTGGGAGCGGTATATCCCATGTCCATGTCGGACCATAAGAACTAATCCTGGGGTCAAAATAATTCTCTTCCGGCCTCTCACGCGCTCCTTTCATCATGCCATGGCAGTCGATACTAAGGTGCGTTTTTTCAGGATCAAAACCTGCAGAATAAACCGGAAAATTGTTCTTTGGGATAACCATATGCAATTGATCATCCCTAACAATAATCCCTTCCTCTTCGAATCTTCGCCTGTAGTTTTTTTTGTATTTCACGAGGAGTAAGTCCTGCCTTGATGGTCTCTGCCAAAATCTTATCGATCTTCAGATATTCTGCCCAGAGCTTTTTGATTTCCGGAGGCGGCTCAGCCTCGCCTTCGCGGAGCACATAGCCGTAGAATCCCTGGCTTGGTGCTCCAACGATGTCGCCTCGCTCGATCCTATCGCTGCCAAAGCCGCTAGCCCTTCCCCTTTGTGATTCTCCTGTCTTTGTCCGGCGAAAGACAGTTACTCTCGCATCGCGCCTTTTGGTTTCGCCCGGCACGATCTCAGAAAAAGCTTTTTTTGCACGTTCAACTCTGTCCATGCTAATTTTCTTAAGTAGTTTAATTTCGCTCGGCACCTTATTAATAATGTAATCCATTATCACATATTCAGACGAGACCAGCCTGCTGGCATATTTATTACCGAGCTCTTTAGCCAACAGGAAGTAATCTGTATGCGATAGGCCATCTCGTGCACCTCCAAAGTCTATGTAGTTCTCCCACTTTCCCAGAGTAAGCTTGAAATTTACACCAATGCGCTTGGGGTCACGTGCTTCAACAAATTCTCTAAGGCCCTTAAACCGGAAATCATATTCTATCATCGGGCTTGCCAACGGTTCCTTCACAAAAACTGGCTTACCGATTATGTCGTAGGCTCCACATTCTTCAGCCAAGTTATAGTCCTTCTCTCCCCATGAAGTGGTCTAATTGTCAAGACCAAAATTGGATCTTTTTTTAGGTGTATTTCCTTGATCATGCCACAGCCATTTGCATCTGAAGATAAGCCTCGAAAGGTGTATCGTATTTCCCTAAGGATTGATGCAACCTCTCTTGATTATATTTTCCAATAAATTCCCCGATGTTTACTATACATTCTGCTACCGTCTCATAGGATTTAGTATAAACCTCCTCATACTTTAGAGTTCTCCAGAACTGTTCTATGAAGATAATGTCGATCACACGCCCTTTGCCGTCCATACTGATTTTTATCTTTTTTCAATGGATAATCGAGGTGAAATCCCGGTTTGTAAACTGTGAACCCTGGTCCATGTTGAAATACTCCGGGTTTCCTCTTTCCAGAGCCTCCCGCAGAGCCTCACAGCAGAAATCCGTCTCCAGAGTGTTGGAAATTTGCCAGGAGATGATATAACGGCTGTAGATATCCATTACCGCCACCAGGTATGCGAATCCATGCTTCAACCGGATGTAAGTGATGTCAGCCGCCCACGCCATATCAGGCCTGTCTATTTCAATATCCCGGAGAAGATAAGGATAGATCGCCTCTACCCCAAGAATCCGCATCAGACTTCTGGCTTTGTGTTTGCCAACTTTATATCCTCGGCGCTTCAACTCCTGGCTCATCCTCCTGCTCCCATAAACGGGGAAATCCAGGTAAACCTTATCCATTTCATCAAGAATCCTCTGATCCTCCTCACTCAACCCGATCCGTTCATAATACAGAGAAGACCGGTTGAAAGAGAGAATCTCGCACTGCCTCCGGATACTCAATTCCTGGTTGTCCTTTTCCACAAACTCCCTCTTTACAGGCTATGGATTTGCTTGTACTTTTTTTTTAGAAACTCAAGCTCGATGTTCTGCTTTCCGATCTTCTTGTACAGCTCTTCGTTCAAACTTTTCAGCTCTTCAATCTTAGGATCTTTCTTCTTAGAAAAAAGACTGGAGACATTCTCTAAAAGTTATTTCTTCCATTTCGTTATCTGATTGGGATGAACCTCAAACTGACTGGCAATCTCCGAGAGTGTCCTTTCTCCTTTGATTGCTTCCAATGCTACTCTCGCTTTAAAATTGTCATCGTAAGTCTTTCTTTTTCTCAATGGTATCCTCCTTATTATATTGTAAGAAGATACACCTTAAATTGCGACCCATTTTGGTCTGAATTGACAAGACCATTATAGTTCACATGGTCGGTACCGAAGAACCAACCCCGCCAGAACCAATCCAGATCCATTCCCGAGGCATCCTCCATGGTGCGGAAAAAATCAGCCGGCATAGGATGCTTGAACATCCAGCGCTGAGCGGTAATTTGCCACTCTTCCGGATTTGAGCTTTTTTCCCTTCTCATTAAGCATTGTGATGTGTGAGTATTGCTTGTGATGGTCAATTCCCATATAATTCATTTGTGCACCTCCAAAATTTAGTTTTTGACCTTGCGGGTAGTCTATCATACTATCGACTCCCGCAGGAGGTGCATCACATCATCATGTTACCTATCCCTATTCTAGTTTAAGGAATTAATGGTGATAATCTAAGGTTTTTACTTGGAAGCTTTATGCTTTTTTAGAATTTCTAGAGCCTCTTCCAATATGTTATCCCGTCCATTGTGGATGAAATATGATGGCTCAGGCTCGACAACAATGTCAGGTTGAGTCCCGTTTCCATCATGAAGATCACCATCGATTTGGAAACTGGCCATTGAAGCCAAACGAACTTCTAGCTTGGAACCGGGCAACTCCGTCCAGACAGACCGTGCGCTTCCTCCAGCACTAGCTATCCCGAGTAAAGTTATATTACGCCAACCTTTGAACGAAGACAGGAAAATATCAGTGGCACTGAAACATTTCTGATTCATTAAGATGATAACCGGTTTTTCAAAGAAATGAGCATCAGGATTAGATCGCTTTGTCATGACAAGATAGTGCCACTCGCTGAAATCTTTTTTTGGAGGTTGCCATTTGGGCTCAAAATTTTCTTTGAAAAACTTAATTGCTTCTAATTCATTACTATACCAGCCACCCCAATTCTCCCGGTACATGAATCGGTTCTCTAAATGATCCTTTTTGAAATCCCTAAATAGACGATAGACAGCGGCGTTAGTCACTTTTGGCTTATCGGAATCATTCATGAAGTGGGGGAATAAGGCCCGTAATGCCTTTCGTGAGCCACCTCCGTTATCTCGCACGTCTACAATGAGTCCTCTTGTATTGCGGAATTTTGGCATCCATTCTTCGATCAATTCAACGGCTTCATCATTCATAGCCGTTATCCGTAAATATCCATAGTTTCCATCAAGGACACAGGATTCTTTTAGAGGCCACTTGTCATACTCCGGTAAATTTTCTGTGACCTGCAGCTCCATTGTTTTAGTTTGCGAAGCATTTTTTGACGAGAGCTCCACAGTAACTGTGCGCCTTCGTTTTATTCCCAATTCATCACGTAAAAATTGGATATTGCGTAATAATCTCAGAGCCTGGCGTTTAATATATTGTGGCGATCCTTTCGCAATAAAAGCATTTGCAGCTTTACACCATTCATCGATATTTTTTCCATCGATTTTGGTGATGTAAGGATGATTTCGATCGAGAAAACTAGACCGATCTGGAAAGAATGACACATATTTATTTCCTGATGATTCTATAAGAAAAGGAAGATATCCCGTTGGATAATTAAAGTCCCTCACACGAGCATGCCCATCTATAAAAAGAGCGATAATCTTGGTGAGCTCGATCGCCAATTCATCCTTTGTCATCCCTTTTTGAGCTTGTTCATAGACAATCTTTAATGCATGAGTAAAGTCAATATCCCCGGTCTTAAAGTATGAAAATCTGCGTTTTAGCTGTTGCTCAAAAACTCTAATATTCTGCATTATAACTTTTGGGGAAAGATTGCCGGAGACAGGATTTTTTATCTGGCAAAGTATTGGCAGTGAGAGAACAGCCAAAGTTATTATGATATTTTTGATCTTCATAATTCCTCCTGAACGATGAAATTTGTAATATATTTAAATTTATCATCGAATAAAAAATGTGTCAATTATATTATATATTATCACTACTGTCCTATTAAAAAATGCAAAAGTTTTGTAGCTCATTGAATTTAATAATGAAAGCCGTGAAAAAGGATTTTTCGATTTGAATTCATCTTTAAATCTCGTGTATTACTTCTCTAACTATAGAGAGGTGACACATGTATACCGGCAAAACAATTTTCTCCCAAATTATGTCATTCATAATCCGCGCAAAAAAGAATATGAAATTTTACCGGACGCAATCCAAAAAAGTCGACAAGTCAACTAGTCTCCACTGCGACCAGGTCATTCGCCTCAGCGGTTTTAACACACGAAAGAGCTACCCCGACAAACTGCGGAGAGTCAAATATCACGATAGCCAAATAGATAAGATCTTAGTGTTTCTAACAAACAATTTTGACATTCCAGCGCTGACTGTAGCAGAATTATATCGTAACCGCTGGAAAGTGGAATTATTTTTCAAGTGGATGAAACAGCATTTGAAAATAAAAGCATTCTTTGGGACTTCTCCAAATGCAGTGAAAACCCAGATATGGATTGCAATAAGCATCTATGTAATGGTGGCGATGATTAGAAAAATACAGAAAATAGAGCTAAATCTCTACACAATTTTGTAAATTTTCAGTGTGTCCCTTTTTGAGCAAGTCCCTATTTTACAATTACTTACGGATACTTCATTACAAACTTTCGATTATGATTCTCGTAAACAATTGAATTTATTCGATTTATAATCGGACACTAGTGATATATTATAGTATGGTTAGCGGTCATTATTTTGAAGAATAATAGAGAATGATGTATATGCAGAAAAATGGAAGTTTATCAATATAGATAGGAGAATGATTAAAATGAGATGGGATAAATTTACTATTATGTCTCAAGAAGCTTTACAGCTAGCCCAATCCAGGGCAGAAGAGCTTGGACATCAGGAGGTCAAGCCGGAACACCTTCTCTGGGCGTTTTTAAACCAGGAAGAGAATATTGTTAACTCGGTTCTAGTTAAAGTTGGGATTAGCCCTTCTAGTGTTCTCCTGGATCTTGAAAAAATACTGGAAAAATATCCAAAGGTTGAAGAGCCGGGAGAAGTTTATCTATCTTCTAGGCTGCGGCATATAATAAATAGTGCTAAGAAAGAAGCGTCTAAACTCAAAGATGAATATGTCTCGACCGAGCATATACTTCTTGCTCTTATCAAAGAAGGGACCAGTGAAGCCAGCCAGATATTGAAGAAAAATGGAGTTAGCGAAGATGTTATCCTCAAGGCCCTAATGGCTATAAGAGGAACACAGCGAATTACTGACCCTCAACCCGAGGGGAAATATCAGGTGCTGGACCGGTATGCTCGGGATATCACGGCAATGGCCAAGCAGGGAAAATTAGATCCAGTAATTGGGCGTGAAGATGAGATAAGAAGAGTCATCCAAGTCCTTTCACGAAGAACAAAAAATAATCCTGTCTTAATTGGGGAAGCAGGAGTCGGCAAAACTGCTGTTGTCGAGGGATTAGCGCAGAGAATTGCTAATGGAGATGTTCCACAGTCTTTAAAAAACAAGAAAATTATAGCCCTGGATATTGGGGCATTAATCGCTGGAACGAAATATCGAGGAGAATTTGAAGACAGGCTAAAGGCTTTTTTGAAAGAGATAAAAGATGCAGAGGGAAAAATTATCCTTTTCATTGACGAGCTCCATACAATCATTGGTGCAGGGGCCGCAGAGGGAGCTGCTGATGCGTCAAACATGCTCAAGCCTTCTCTAGCCAGAGGGGAGTTGAGATGTGTTGGTGCGACTACACTCAATGAATATAAAAAATATATTGAGCGAGATGCCGCCCTGGAAAGAAGATTTCAGCAGGTTTATGTGGGAGAGCCTTCTGTTGAGGATACAATATCTATTTTGAGAGGGGTAAAGGAAAAATATGCAGTTTACCACGGTGTTGAAATCAAAGATTCTGCTTTGATTGCAGCGGCTACTCTTTCAAACAGATACATTACCGGTCGATATTTACCTGACAAGGCGATAGATTTAATTGATGAAGCAGCTTCACGTATCAGGATAGAAATCGATAGTATGCCTGAAGAGATAGATGAACTGGAGAGACGGGTTATCCAGTTAGAGATTGAAAAGCAGGCTTTAAAGAAAGAAAAAGACAGGAGTGTGAAAGGAAAGTTAGAAAAATTGAATAGAGAACTTGCTGATTTGAAAGAAAAAGGCGGTATTATGAAAGCTCAATGGAAGCATGAAAAAGAGTTGATTGATAAAATGAAGAGGTTAAAAGAAAAGACTGATGCCTTAAAGGTCGAAGAACAAAATCTAGAGAGAAGGGGCGATTTGGAGAAGGTCGCAGAGATCAGATACGGCAAATTGATCGAATTACAAAAAGAAAGGGAGAAAACAGTAGGTGATCTGGCAAAGATTCAGAAAAAAGGGAAAATGCTCAAGGAGGAAGTGGATGAAGAAGATGTTGCATTTATTGTGTCAAAATGGACAGGAGTTCCGGTTTCAAAAATGCTTGAAGGAGAAGTGGAGAAACTTATTAAAATGGAAGAGAACCTGGCAAGGAGAGTTGTTGGTCAGGATCATGCTTTGAGGGCTGTTTCTGATACAGTGAGGAGAGCGAGGGCCGGAATCCAGGATATTTCACGCCCCTTGGGATCGTTTATATTTTTAGGGCCGACAGGAGTGGGAAAGACGGAATTATCCAGGGCATTGGCTGAGTTTCTTTTTGATGATGAACGGGCAATGGTAAGGCTTGATATGTCTGAATATATGGAAAAACATACAGTATCCCGCCTTATAGGAGCTCCTCCTGGGTATGTTGGATATGAAGAGGGAGGCCAGCTTACAGAGGATGTAAAGCGCAGGCCGTTCTCGATCATTTTACTGGACGAAATAGAAAAAGCCCACTCTGATGTATTTAACATTCTCCTTCAGATCCTGGATGATGGCAGACTTACAGACGGAAAAGGAAGAACAATCGATTTTAAAAACACAATCATTATCATGACTTCAAATCTGGGTAGCCAGGTCATTAAAGAACTCAACCAGGATTTTAAGATGATGGAAAAAAGAGTGAAGGAAATAATGGAAAACCACTTCAAGCCGGAGTTTCTCAACCGCGTTGATGAAATCATAATATTTAAACCCTTATCCAGGGAGGTTATCTTTAAAATATTAGACTTACAGCTTGACGAACTGAGAAAAAGACTGAAAGACAAGAAGATCGATATAAAAGTGACTGCTAAAGCAAAGAAATTATTGGTAGAGAGAGGGTATGATCCTGTCTACGGAGCCCGCCCATTGAAAAGGACAATCCAGCAGGATATCCAGAATGCCCTGGCACTCAAAATACTGGGGGGAGATTATAAAGAAGGAGATACTGTAAGTATAGATGTAAATGAAAAAGGGGAGTATGATTTTATAAAAGGACCGCTGCTGTAAATTGCATTTACGCTCGACCTGTAAGATTGAAATGAATATAATATAATAATGTATGGGTATGTAAATTCTATTAGGAGGCCAACATGATTCCGTTTGAGAAAAAAGAAGATGTATTACCGATATGTCCCAGTTGCAAGAAAGAACTCAGAACGGTCTGGTATCGAGAAGTAAAAGGCGATTTAGGGAAACGTTGTATTTACTTTTGCCCGGAGTGTAGGTCCAGCCTTGGCGTTTCCCATCGGAAAGGGCTGACTATGGGGTTGTAGCTCCGATTATTTTGGAATTATTCAGGCTTCAGGCTTTGAGAGGGAGGTAATCATGCACAAAAAGTTCTCAGTTTTATTTCTTTTCTTTCTTGTTGTTTTTTTTCTCTGTGGAGAGGTAGCGGCGAAGAAGACTGATCTTCCTGAACGTTACAAAATATGGCTCGAAGAGGAAGTTGTTTATATCATGACTCCTGTCGAGAAAGAAGTTTTTTTAAAACTCAAGACAGATAGAGAAAGGGATCTTTTCATAGAGGCTTTTTGGAAGCATCGTGACCCTACGCCGGAAACTCCTGAAAACGAGTTCAAAAAAGAGCACTATAGCCGCATAAGATATGTCAATCACTTTTTCGGCCGTCAAGCACCGGGGCCAGGCTGGAGAACGGACCGGGGGCGTATGTATATTATCCTGGGAGAGCCCAACGACATTCAGAGATTTGAAGGGAAGACTCAGGTTTATCCCACAGAAATCTGGTTCTATCAGGGGAAGACGAATTTAGGCCTTCCTCCGGGATTTAACATTGTCTTTTTTAAGGAGGGAGGCATAGGAGAATATAAGCTTTACAGTCCTCTTCAAGACGGTCCACAGGCATTAATGACATCTCGTTTCGGCGATCCACTGGATTACCTTGGTGCTTTCGAGCAGCTCAGGGAATTAGAGCCAGATCTGGCTGAAGTTTCACTAAATCTAATTCCTGGAGAGCGGACTCTTGCTGGAGGCCGACCAACCATGTCTTCAGATATATTACTTCAGAGGGTTGAGACAACTCCTGTAAGGCAGATAAAAGAGAAATATGCCAAGAAATTCCTTGAATACAAGGACAGCGTAGGAATAGAATACTCAACAAATTACATAGATAGCGATTTTTTAATTAAAATCGTAAAAGACCCTTCAGGTATATATTTCGTTAACTATGATGTAGAGCCAGAAAGACTTTCAGTTAACTTGTACGAGAATAAATATTACACTACTTTGAAGTTAAATGGAAAGGTCTCAGATATGCAGGGAAAAACCATCTATCAGTTTGAAAAGAAAATTTCTCTTGAGTTCAATGAGGAACAGATGAAGCAAATAAGCCACAAACCCTTCAGCATCCTTGATATGTTTCCTCTTATTCCTGGAAATTTTAGAATGTCTATTCTCCTTAAGAATGAAATTTCCAAGGAGTTTACCTCCGTGGAGCGAGATATTTTTATTCCGAGTGAGGGAGATGCCCTACAGATGACGTCCCTCTTTCTTGGCTATAAGATGAAGGAGGATAAGCCTTCTCAAAGCAGACTCCGGCCTTTCCAGATAGGAAGACAGCAGATATATTTTCAGGCGAATAGGGTCTTTCTCATAGAAGATGACTTGATTGTAGCTTTCCAGATTCATGGTTTGGATCAGGCATTGAGAGGCAGAGGTGAACTCAGATATGTTATTTTTAAAGACGGAAAAGATTTTTATACTACAGTAAAGAAAATCAATGAATACTCTAGCATGCCGAATTTTGTGGAAAACTACTCGCTTAAAGAATTCCTTCCTGCTCATTATCAAATTCGGGTTTCTCTTTTTATCGATGGCCAAGAAGTTCTTTCTGATACCGAGGAATTCGATGTAACTCATGTTGCATTCATTGCTCGTCCCTGGATTTATACCAAATTTTTACATGGAACCGATGATCCAGTATATGACTATTTAATCGGAACTCAGCTTTTCAACATTGGAAAGACAACAGAAGCTCGTGTCAGGCTGGAGAAAGCTTATCGAAGAAAGCCGGAATCAATCGATTTTGCATTGGGTTTGGCTCGTGCTCACATGGCTTTATCTGAATTCAGAGAGATTGAGGCTGTTTTGCTTCCTTTTTTGAATGAGACCCAACCTCTGAAATACGAAGCTTTTTTCATTCTGGGTAGAACCTACCAGAATCTTGGGAGATTAAGCGAAGCCATCCAGGTATTTGATAAAACAATTTCTCATTATGGGATAAACACAAACATTTTAAATGCTGTGGGCGAATGTTATTTTCAACTAAAAAGGTTTGAGGAAGCTTTAGCCGTGTGGGAGAAATCCCTAGAAATAAATCCAGATCAGCCTCAAGTGAAAAAGAATGTTGAGGCTTTAAAGGAAAAGAAATGATTAACTCCTTTTTCTAAAGGGATCTTTATCATTTCTCTAAAAGAAAGTTACACTTTTGTCTATAGGTTAGGATCTATTCTCTTCCAGAAATCTGTAATGAATTTGCCCCTGTCTTCGGGCGGCATTTACCGAAATATTTTCTCTTCTTGCAGAGTAATAATATAACGAGTTATGTCAAGAAATTTTGATTTATTCAAGCTACAATCTTACTCGGATCATTTCTGGCACTGTTCAATGAGGGCGTTTAATCTTTCTCTTTCAGAAGGAGGCATGAGATGGTAGTATCGCTTTTTATACTCGCTGAGTATGTCAAATGCTTTGGCTTTATTTCCAGTGTTTAGGTAAGCCGTGGCTAGATCAAAATGAGCCTGGCTGAAATTAGGGTCTGCTTCAAGAGCTTTTTTCCAGCAATAGATTGCTCCTTCCAGGTTTCCTTGTTGCCTGTATGCGTGACCTAACCCATAGTAAGGAGCTGCATATCCGGGATCGAGTTCTATAGCTTTTTTGTAGTATTCAAAGCTTCTAGAAAAGATGAAAGAATCTCTTGATTTGATGCTGTAGGAATAGTAGGCATTAGCAAGGTTGTTGCAAAGTTCAGGATACTTATCATCCAGGGAAAGACCCCTCTCAAAAGCTTTGATCGCATCGTCAAAATTTCCTTTTTTTGTATAGGCAATCCCGAGGTTATTCCATATTACAGGATCATACTCTGCTTCTCTAATGCTCGTTTTTTCGAAAGTGCTGATGACTTTGTCATACTGCTGGGCAGAAATGAGCCCTTTCATGTATTCTATATATATCTCGTAACTTGAGGGGAGAGCGTTAAGTCCCTGCTCCAGGATTGCAAGAGCTTCCTCTGTATTTCCTGTCTCTTGATAGATAAAAGCAAGGTTCTTATACGCCAAATCCACATCTTTCCTCTCTTCTATGATTTCCTTTAAGAGTTTGATTCCTGCATCTTTTTTTCCATCTTTATAGAGTTCCCAAGCTTCATCGGTCCTATTTATATAAGAAAGGAGGATCTTTATGTCATCTTGAATGCCAAAATTCTTTTTTGGCGAAACTTGAACGCTCGATATATAGCCCAAGCTGGCTAGCTTTTCGCGAGTTTCTCGGTCGACTGGATGAGCAGCATCGACTTTTTCAGACGGGGTCAAGTCAACGATGGTCTTCTTTAGTTGCAATGTAAGTTTGTCTATTTTATCTCGTTCGGCCAGGTTGTTGAATTCATCAAAATCATGGTCCAGGTCATAGAGCTCAGGAATAGGAGAGTCGATAAATTTTTTCTTTTTGAGGATAAATCCCTTCAGGGGAGCCCATCCTCGGCTGTAGTAGGGATACAAAGATTCGAAGTAGATTGGTCTTTCTGGCAGTTTTTCCCCCCTTAAAGCTGGGAGAAGAGAGGTTCCTTGGAGAAAAGATGGCATCTTGATTCCCAGTACATCACAGACTGTCGGGAATATGTCGATATGACTGACATAGTAATCGACACGATTCGAGGCTGTTTCAGGAAGTTGGATGATGAGAGGGATCCAGATGGATGAATTGTAGGCGAAAAAACCGTGAGTTTCCTCACCATGCTGGCCTAATGACTCGCCGTGGTCCCCGGTGAAAATAATGAGAGTCGAATCAAACAGGTTGTTCTCTTTCATATAATCGAAGAGCTTTCCCAGGATCAGATCGACGTAGGCAACCTCCCCCTCGTACAGATGATCTCTGTATTGAGTTTTAAAAGGCTCCGGCGGATCGTACGGGGTGTGCGGATCCCAACAATGGACCCAGAGAAACCAGGGTGATCTTCGGCCTTTCAGCCACTCAAGGGCAGCGTCGATCACAGATTCAGCTTTTCTCTCTAAGGAGGGGAGATTTACAGAGTGGATGCGGCTGTATTTATCATCGTAGATGTCGAAACCTTGGGATAGTCCAAACCTTGAGTCGAGAGGGTAGGCTCCCACGAACGCCCCGGTTGAATAGTCATTATCCTTGAGATGCTCGGCTAGGGTTAACAATTCTTCGCTTACGATGAAATTTAAATTTTCATGAACTCCATGATGGTTTGGAGTTGTCCCTAAGAGTATATTCGTATGAGATGGCAGTGTGGTAGATGTGTTGGCAAAGGCTCTGGAAAAGAGCACGCCTCTCTCTGCAAGTTTATCAATATTCGGAGTTTTAGGGTATTGGCCGCCATAACAGCTCAACCTGTCAGCTCTGAGTGTGTCTATGGTGATAAGAAGAAAATTTTGTTTTGCCTCTTCTTTCCTTAGAGAATACATGAAGGGTGGGACAAACACAATCCCGAGAAGAAAAAGCATCAGTAAAGACCAGGTATGAATACGAATTTTTTTCATATCTCTTTTTTGTTTAGCAGCCCTATTCAAGAAAAAAACCATATCTTGAAATTTCACATTTCTGTATATTATTCTAAATGAAAAAGATATTTTTTTCTTCATATAAAGTAGCTAAAGAAATTCCCTTAAATTTTAGAGGGAAAAAAGGGAGAGAATCAGCTCTCCCTCTTATCTTATCGAACTAAGCAGTTAGCTCTTTTTGTACTAAAACGAGAACTTCAGTCCAAAACGGAAGGAACGAACACCATAGATGCTAGTTATAAGTGCATAGTCTGTATCTAATTCGATTTCCGGCGGATCTTCGGAGGGGTAGATATAGGGATTGGGATTTTGGCTGATATTATAGCCGCTTCTTCCCGCGATGTTAAAGGCATCGATATAGAAGCTCAGCTTGCCGAATTCACCAAAAGTGAAGGATTTCTCCAGCCTCATATCCAACATGGTGTAGGGAGGGTTTCTTCGAGTTCCGCTAGTTTCAGCAGCGACCCCAACATAAGTGTCGTGACTGATATCTGCAATGCTGTCGGGGAAGTAGACACGCGAAATCGTTCTTCCCCAGGCTGATCCTGAGCGGTGCTGTAAATAACCGGTGAGGATGATGTCGAAGGGGAGCATGACAGTTCCCATGAGTTTGATCTGGAGCGGGCGATCATAAGTCATCCGGCCCCAGGAATTGATCATCACGTTGGGGTTGTCGAACATTCCTGACTCACCTTCTGTCGCTGAGTATGTGGGGAGGGCATTGCCTTTGAAGGCAGAATACAGGATTGAGCCCTGCAGCTGCCACCGGTTTGACATCCTCTTGTCGAAAGTCAGCACAAGAGCCGTGTATTCCCTCTTTGCTTCTGGTGGATTCATACCATGGTAAGTCCGTGTTGGAGCGTAATCAGCCAGGGCATAGACGGTCATGTTCTGGTCATCATCTGTTCCCCATTCTCCATCCCAGCCGGGATCAACAAAATCATACGGGAGCCAGATGGGCCGTCCTTGATCATCGGTGGCATCGGGGTCATAGCCGTTGAACTTATCCACGTCCTCGACGATGTTTTTGTTCAACTTGTAGATGAATTGGAGACCCAGTTTGAAATCCTTGAACAGCTCGTGCTCGATGCCTCCCGTGAATTCGTGCATATAAGGAGCCTTCAAGTCGTCGATATAGTACTTGAAATTAGGATCTTGAACATCGTAACTGGTTAACCTGTACTGATCGCCTCCTGAGTCTAAGTACTGTGAATCAGAAGGTGAACCATATTTGCCACCGGGTTTAGGGAGATCCATGTATCCGTTTTTGTTCAGGTCGTACCAGTACCAGTTCATAGCTCCTCCACTCATTATGTTGGCGGCGTTGTACTTGGCGGACCAGATGGGCTCATAGTAGCGGCTGAAAGAGACCTTTAGAGCTGTCTTTCCGTCACCGAAGAGATCGTAAACCAACCCAATTCTTGGTGAAAGCGTTGTGAACTCAACTATTTTTTTGTAAGGGGTAGTGATGGGATCAAGAGCAGAGACTTGATTGAACTCTATGGAGTCATCATTGTGATACTGGTCGTTCAGCGCTTCAAGCAGGATGTTGGGATCCGTCGCGGCCAGAGCGGGATTGAGGAATTCTGGCCCGTAGTTATATCTGTCGTACATAGCGGGCCGTGTTTGCTCGGGTTCGTACTGGTAGCCATAATCGAAACGGAGACCAACGTTGATCGCCAGCTTCCCAGAGACTATGCTGTCCTGGGCAAAGGCAGACAAACGGCGGGTGTTGTCATATTTCCACACGACGCCTCGCTCAGCAAAAGGACGCATTCTGAGCCGGCCTCGCCTGCCTGAGGTTGAGTAGTAATACTTATTGCCAGCGTTGTAATCTCTCCAATAGGTGTAGTAGGGATTGTCTCCATATTCTATACCCTTGTATCTGTCGAGGCCGTAAATAGTCTGTTCGAATTCACCGCCAAACTTTAATTCGTGGCTTGCTCCCAAAAGGTTATCTGCGAAGTGGGTCACCGAAAACGAAGCGAGGGCTTTTTTACGGAGATAATCGTCGCCGTAATAGGAGTTCCCCCATCTAACCTGATACTTCCGGTCGTAGACAAAATAGTTGTTAATGTATTCTGGTCGCAGAAGGATGGGAAAATGGCGGTAGACATACGTCCCGCGAACATCGACGAATGTATTCTGGTTCAGGACCCAGTTAATCTGGTGAGTTGTGGTGTGGGAGTTCTCGTGGTCCCAGACGATCGTGCAGGCAAAAGTGTAAGAATTACTAGTTCTGTTCGAGTAAACAGGTTCATAGATATTGTTCCAATGGTACATGCCCATATACCGGATGTTTTTAGTGAGCTGGAAGGTTAGTTTGCCAAAGCCCAACCACTCCTCATGTCCGATATCATAATGCTGCAGCTCTTCTGGAGTGAACGTCCATTCCCTCAAGTTGATATTTTGTAACCGAATATCATGCGTCTCTGGATTGGCTTTGTCCCAGAGAAGGCGACGGCCGCTGAGGAAAAACCAGGCTTTGTCTTGGATGATGGGACCGCCAAAGCTCAAAGAGCCGTCTTTGTAATTCATGAATGATTCGGGAGGACTGACACCAATCGCTTCAAGATCTTCTGTAGATATCAGATTGTTGACTAAAGAGTCGCTGGTATAATAAGCGGAAGCACTTCCTGTAAACTTGTTTCCACCGCTCTTGGTTACGATGTTGACAACCACCGAATCCGCCTGCCCCACTTCGGCTGGAAGAGATCCAACCCCGAATTCGATTTCTTCATAGACATCGACGTTGATGTTAGCCATGGGATAGAAGGTGGCGGGATCATTCATCGGAACACCGTCCAGCTGGTAGAGCTGACTTCGGACCGTTCCTCCTAAAATGGAAGAGGTCCGTCGGTATGAATTATCAGTCGATATTGCACCCGGGATAGAATTCTGGATGCCGTAGAGGTCTCGGCTCATAGGGATGCTCGCTAGGAAATCAGAGGTGTAGCTCACGCTCACCTTGGATGTCTGAACATCGACAACAGGAGAGACAGCCACAACTGTTACTTCTTCTTCGATGGTCGTGATCTCGAGTACGATGGTGACAATCGTAGCTCTTGCCACACTGACGATGAGGTTACCTCTGATGGTTGTCTTGAATCCGGGCAGCTCCACTCTCAGTTGATAACCACTACCCGGGGGAAGGGCGGGAAAGCGAAACTTGCCCACATCTGATGTCACATAATTTTTCGTACCGAGAAGCTTGAGTCCGGAAAGATTAACGGTACATCCAGGAAGAAGATTCCCTTCTGTGTCAACGACCGTGCCGCTGATGGATCCTGTCTGTCTTCCCTGAGCAAAGACTGCGGATGTTAGGCCGAAAGCTAAAAGCAAAGTCAAAGAGATTTTAAAAATCTTTTTGTTCATTTCTCTTCTCCTTTTTTAATACCAAGTCCCAGGAGTATTTTTTAGATTATACTCCTCCTTTTTCCTTTTTTTTAATTCTCCCTTTTTCACCTCCTTCCGTTATTTTTTTAGCCTGTCAGAAAATTCATAACCTCTTCATTAATAAATATTTTCTTATTAAAGAAGTTCTCGCCGATGCTATGTGCGATGTCGAATATATTCTCAAGTTTGTAATCCGTGATTTAAAAGTCCTCCCCAGAATGGCCCGTAACCCTCGCTGGCAGATACACTCCGATATCAAATCTTCTCTCACTGGCAGCCTCATATGTATTGCCGAGTTCAACATGATTTACTTGGGCAAGTTAAAAGACCGGGGAAAAATCAGATTGAAATTCGTCTGTCCTATTACCCATTCTAAAAAATTTGCCAAAAATCGTCCTGTCTGCCCCTGGTATCACCGAAAATTTCTTAAAGTCAAAGGCTGCATCGTATATCTTCGAGGCAATTCCCCTATTAGAGCATCTGTCGATTATGACTCTGAATTTTTTAACGGATCAACAATCGCAGCACAAGCGCTAAGTGTGCTTTTTCTCGACTGTTGACGCTTTTGCTGAAGCATTTGTCTCACTAAATATATTAAGAAAAAATTTGGATGTCAAGTAAATTTAGGAAATTAATGTAAAAAGAAGAAAAGAAAGGACAATATATGAAAGGTCCATATGCAGCCCTCTTGATTTTATTTTTCATTCGATTTAACTTATAGATAGGTGAATATAAGATTTCAGAAGATAAAAAATTATTTTCTCTGACGCTTTTTTCTTTTTTCCTTCTTTATTTTTTGCTCTTTTTCTTTTCCTCTTCTTGTCACTTCTATGGATTGGAGAAGAAGCTGGAACCTGAAAATGCTGAGTTTCTGGATAAGGTGAGGTATATCCTTACGAGCGAGGAAAGGAAGATTTTTCTTGAACTTCCTGATTCAGAAAAGGAAAACTTCAAGGAAGAATTCTGGAAGCGTCGTGATCCTACCCCTGCTACTGAAGAGAATGAGTTCAGGATGGAGTATTTTGACCGGATTGAAAGGTCGAATGAACTTTTTGTAAGCGAAGCTATACCAGGATGGTTGAGTGACAGAGGAAGGATTTATATCCTTTTTGGCCCTCCCTCATTTAGAGAGACACATCCTATGGGAAGTGCGGATTATTCTATCCTTTATGGTCGATGCGGGGAAGTTTGGTATTATGGCATTTTCCCTATGGTTTTTATTGATCAAACATGCACGGGAATTTATCGATTGGTCACTTATGACCTGTCGTCTATTAGATATTTAAACCTTATGTATATGCATGAAATCAACTTGGCACAGGCACAGGCACAACAGACTATTTTGGGAGAGAGAAGATTCTTTGATTTCGATTGGAATGTGAAAAAGACCCTAGTCGAAGAGGATAAGGTTGAAGGAATGATACATATCGATGTTCCTTACGCTAACCTTTGGTTCAAGGAGGAAGAGAATAAGCTGAAAACGACACTGGACATTCACCTGGAGTTAAAAAACGAAAAGGGAATCATTGTCTGGAAAAAAAATGAATCCTTTAAAGTCGAGACGGATGAAGAAAAACTCAAGGTGAACAAAAGGAAAAGATTCAAAATAGAAATTCCTTTTGTCCTGGAAAAGAATGTAAATAAACTTCGTAAGGGGAAAAACAGAATTTTTGTCACTCTTAGAAACAGGACAGGCGGAGATGAGATGAAAAAAGTAATGGATTTTAACATATAAATGCCGTATTGGTATAAAATTAAAGTCCGAAGAAGGGAGGGAATACATGAAAAGAATTTTTGTCTCGGTTTTTGTGATTGGGTTATCGATATTTTTTATGACTGTTCCTTTTAGCCTAGGCCAAGCATACTTAGAGGAGATTCGAGCTTGTCATTTTCTGGAGCAGGGAAAAATAGAAGACGCCATGACTCTATTAAACAGGAAACTCAAGAGATACCCTCAAAACTATGACTGCCACCTCTATCTAGGTTTAGCCTATTATCTTAAGGGAGATTTCGAAAAAGCGATGGATACGCTGAACAAAGTCGAATTTGAAATAGAAAAATTGGAAAAAGCAAAGACGACCATGGAAGCAGGGAAAAAATTGGAGAGCTTTGGTCAGGAAGATGCCTACATTGCCCAGAGGGGAGGTGTTGTTTTTACAAAAGGAAGAAAGGGAATCCTGAAATTTGCCTTGGGTATGCTCTATAAGAGAAACAAAGATTTCAAGAACGTAAGAAAGAAGTTTAGTGATGCATTGAAGTACAGATATCCTGAATTTGAAGCGAGAAAGCAGCTTTTAGCTTCCTTGAGCTTCATCAAGAACTATAATAAGGCGCAAGAGCAGCTCAAAAGTCTTATTGAAGCCGGTCAAAAGAGTGATGCCTTGATATTCATGGAAGGTTATCTTGCCTATTACTTAAAGGATGAAAGTCGTGCTGTAGAATGCTTTTCTAAACTTTCAGATAATCTTCCTGTAGCCCAGAGAAACTTAGCTGTGGTATATTATAACAAAGGAAATTATCAGAAGGCGCTTGAAATCTGGCAGGATATATTAGCAGATTCTCCCAAAGATGTTGATTCCCTTAAGAATTCTGGAAGAGCATATTTTCATCTCGGAGAGAAAGAAAAAGGTCAAGAGCAGTTTGATAAGATTGGGTTGAAGATGAAAGTTGAAAAGTATTCGCCAAAACGAATTCCGCTTTTTCTTGTTGACCTTTTCCCGGATGTAAAATTTGACTTCCAATGCAAGGCGAAAAACTGACAAATAATCCAAACCAGGAGAAACAAGCCAGATATACCGAATAGGGTTGAATTTTGATGAGGTATCAACTAGAATAAATTTTTGAATTCGTCCGAGGAGGATATAATGAAAAGCAAAAATATCTCAATTATATTTTTTGTTTTTACTTTAATCATAAGTATGACTCCGAGTCTTTCAGCCCAACAGGGAAGGGGAAAAGGTCGGCTCCGAGGAACGGTTCAAGACGAAGCAGAAAACCCTATAGAGGGGGCTAAAATTGTTGCCCAGCATCTTAAGTATAATACAACTTTTGAGTCAAAATCTGACAAAAAGGGGAACTGGGCTGTAGCCGGTCTTGGAACTGGTTATTTTCGCGTTACAGTAAACAAGGAAGGATATGAGACAATCTATCATGAAATGAGGGTTAGTCAATTTTCAAAAAAAAATCCTCCAATCGCATTCACCCTGAAAAAGATTAAAACGTCATCCACAAATATGCCAGCCATACAGGATGAAGCGACTATGGTTCTTTTCGAGGAAGGAAATCAGCTTTATGAACAGAAAAATTATGCAGAATCAGTTGTGAAATTTGAGCAATTTTTAGAGAAGAATCCTACGATTTATCAGGTAAATATCAACATAGGCAACTGTTACAGGGAAATGGGGAAGTATGATAAAGCCATTGCGGCTTACACTATAATTTTAGAGAAAGTGAAGACTGAAGAAGGCTCTTTTGAAGGGGATGAAAGTGCCGCCCGGGTTCTGGCAAGCATCGGTGAAACCTATATTAAGCAGGGCGATTTGGAAAAAGCCAGCGAATATCTCAGGCAGGCTATTGATATCTTTCCAGAGGATGAAACCCTGGCTTTCAATGTAGGAGAAATATTTTTCAAACAAGGAGAGACAGATAAAGCGATTGAATATTTCAAGCAGGCAATTCTAATCAACGGGACATGGGCCCCTTCTTACAGGCAATTGGGATATGCCTATCTGAATAAAGCTGAGTACAAGCTGGCTGTGGATAGCCTAAAGAAATTTTTAGAATTGGTTCCAGAGGATGATCCTCAAGTTACAACCATCAAGAATCTGATTCCCAAACTGGAAGAATTAATCAAAAATTGATTTGGAGCAGTTTACGCAGCTTTTTACCGCTTACATTATCAATAACACTGACATAGATAAATTTGCTCTCTGGAGCTAGATCGAGCTCCAATTTTTTATGAATTTGCATTTTGTCTGCGATCGTCCTTTTTAGCTTTTCCTTAGTAAGGACTTGAGAAAAAGGTTCTTCTTTCCCTACAAGTGTTCTTTTCTGACTGTCTTTTATTTCTACAGAAAGCAGCAGGTCACAAGAATATTTTCCTTCTTTCTTTTCATAATCCATCCTTGTACACGGAATATCGATTAAAACAGAAGCAGAAGGCCTTAGTCCTGGAATGACTTTAATATAGACATCATAATCGAATATGCCAACCTCTGAAAAGCTCTTCTTACCCATCTCGATTTCACCAAGCCAATGATACTTTGCCAGATTTGGCTCATCCCATGTAGGAGAGACTAAGGAAAAAGGTGTGATTTTCATTTTTGTTGTAAGCTTGTAGTCGCCGGTGCTGTTATAGTCTACGAAAACAAGGCGCCCCGGGCCATCAAAATATTCAGGATAATTATCATACACCCAGATTTCAGTGGGTCGTTCTGTTAGGGTCCCCGTCTCGATCGGGTTGGCCTTGAAGAATTTTCCCTGTTCATAAGGAACATCCCCCATGGATTTGGTAATGATGTTTGTCGGTTGCCCGAGAAGGATATAAATCCTTCCCCTGTCAGTTTTCCAGCCTGGCTTTCCCACGCGAAAAGCCTTATCTGCTGTAGCCAGACGGGTGTAATAGGCATTGCGGAATTCGTTTGCAGGAGTAGAGAGGTCAGGATCACGCCTTGCCCAGAAGTCTTTAATAAAGTCTCCTCTGTCTTCGGAAGGCATTTCGCGGAATATTTTCTCCTCAACAGGGAGAATTATGTAGCTTACGTAATCGAGAAATTTTTTACTTTCCGGGTTAAGGGATACTCTTCCAGGGCCTTTAGTCGCACAGGAAAGGAGAAGAAGGCAAATGCTCCAGCCAAAAATTACTTTTATTGTCCATACTTGTTTTTTCATTTTTATTCCCCTCATTCAAATATTCTTTATTATACTTCAGCTTTCTTGAATTAACAAATCTGGCTTGATCTTGCTCTCTCCCATCTGCTTTGAGTTTCTTTTATGAGTTATGTAGTCACAGAGCTGCTGAGTTGCTGGAGAAAAAAATAGGGAAGGTTTCCCTCCCCTATTTTCCGCCTTTAATTCTGTAATTAGAAAGTTAAGCGCAAACTTGCTTTGACGACTCTATTTCCGTAGGCACCGGAGATATCACCATAATTTCCGTATCTTTCAAAAGTCGGGTTGGAAGGATTTGAGTAGTCGATATAACCTCCAGGATTGGAAGTAACAGAATAACCGCTTCTGCCCAGGGCGTTCATCACATCGAGATATCCGCCTACTGTAACGGTTTCTGTCAGGTGGAATCTCTTTTCTAACCTCAAATCGAGTGTTGTCACAGGTGCGTTTCGTCTTTCTCCGATTTCTTCAGTGGGGACACCGTAACTATCACCAGGATATTTGTACTTGGGGTCATCGGGAATGTAAATTGTAACTGACTTTCTCCATGGAGAGCCGGAACGGTGGTTAAAGTAAGCACTGAGAACAATGTCATAAGGCAGGATGACCGTGCTCTGAATCTTGATATTTATCGGACGGTCAAAATCCAGTCTTCCACCAGAATAAATCCAGGAATTGGGGGTATCGAAGTTTCCTGAGGCACCGTAGGATGAGTTGTAGTCTCCGCCGATATTACCCCAGACCTTGCTCCAGACAAGAGATGCAAGCATTTGCCAGCGGTTGGACATTCTCTTATTTGCAATGAACTGAAGGGCATAGTATTTTCGATAGGAACCCTCAGCGTTTGTCAGATAATAGTGGATAGGAGGTGCATCAGCTTTTTCGGCATAGCAGTATGACGTTATATCATCATCTGTTCCGAAGAAGCCGTCATCACCTGGATCCGAAAACTCGAATTTTTCCCAGTAGGGGCTGTCAGTTGTATATCCTTTCCACGCTTCATCTTTACCAAGACTGTAATCATTGACATCTTTAAAGACATTCTGTTTGTGCTTATAGATGAGAGTTAAGCCAAGACTGAAGTCTCTGAGGAGCTCTCTTTCGATGCCAAGAGTGAACTCATTCGTATAAGGAGCGGTGGCATCTCTGTTCATTTCTGCGTCCAGATCGTAAGTAAACGGGTTTGGAGGCATGTAGCGCAGTGTGTAACTGTCCGAAACATCTGGAATCTGATTATAGTTGTCGTCATACCAGTACCAGCTTCCTGTATTGGGATAATTGGGGTTTGCAAGCGAATAGTACTGGATCATCAGGTACTCGTTATATCTTGAATAAGATCCTCTGACCGAAGTCTTGCCGTCTCCGAAAAGGTCGTAAGAGAATCCGAGACGAGGTGAGAGGTGAGCCCCACAGCGATCAAAGCAACCAACAGGATCTTCATTGATTTTTTCAACCAATAACCCGGGGACCTATGATCCTAAAAACCTCTTCCATCATGCCACCTTATAAGCTGAATCCCTATTTGACCGTGAATTCAGATTGACATAAGAGCTTGATGTTCTTTATTATATTCATATTCCGGGCGGAATTCCATATGAAATAGGAGGTATAGATGAGTTCTGTTTTAAGAAATAAATTTTTGAATTTGAGGATTTTCGTTTTATTCGCTGTTATCTTATCAGTTTTTGCCTGTAGCGGGGCGAATTATGAGGTCAAGAAGCATTATACCAAGAGCGAACAAATGGTTTTGATGCGGGATGGAGTCAAACTCTATACCCAAGTTTACATCCCCAAGGACAGAAGCCAAAAATATCCTGTAATGCTTTTCCGTACGCCTTATTCTGTCGGGGATTACGGTCCGGAAACAGGTCGGCACAGTCTGGGTCCGAACAAAATGTATGCTCCGGAAGGGTTTATATTTGTCTATCAGGATGTGAGAGGAAAATTCAAATCCGAAGGTGAATTCGTAGTGATGCGGCCCCACAGAGCAGTAAAACAGGAGCCTGAGGATACTGACGAAAGCAGCGACACATATGATACTATCGAATGGATCTTAAATAATGTCCCTGATAACAACGGTCGTGTCGGGCAGTGGGGAATTTCCTATCCTGGCTTTCAAACGGTCATGGGAATGATCGAAGCTCATCCTGCTCTGAAAGCCTCTTCTCCTCAAGCATCGCCATCGGACATGTGGATTGGGGATGATTTTCATCATAACGGTGCTTTTCGGCTGATGTATACGTTTGGCTGGCTTTCTGGAAATGCCGTTGTGAGGTCAAGTCCCTCTGAGAAACGTGGTGCCAGATTCGATTACGGAACCACCAACGGATATAAATTCTTCCTGGAACTGGGACCTGTATCAAATGTGGATAAAAAGTATTTCCATGAGAGTGTTCCTACCTGGAATGAATACATGGAGCATGGTGATTATGATGATTACTGGAAGCAGCAAAATGTCCTGCAGCATCTGAACAATATCAAACACGCTGTTCTCAATGTTGCTGGATGGTTTGATGCAGAGGATTTTTACGGCCCTATGAGTATTTATTATACAGTCGAGAAAAACAATCCCGAAAATAAAAGCATCCTGGTAGTCGGCCCCTGGCGGCATGGAGGATGGGCAAGAGAAAAGGGAGATTTCCTGGGAAATATCCGCTTCGGCTCGGACACTGCTGTGTATTTCCAGAAGAAAATTGAGTTCCCCTTCTTTCTTTACAATTTAAAGGACAAGAGTAAACTTGAGCTCCCGGAAGCCCTGGTTTTTGAAACCGGCACCAACCAGTGGAAATCCTATGACAGGTGGCCTCCGCCGCAAGCAGTTGAAAAAAATCTCTATCTGCAGGCTGAAGGGAAGCTTTCATTTACAGCTCCTCAAGAAAAGTCGGATAAGGTTTATGATGATTTTGTAAGCGATCCTGACAACCCTGTTCCATACTCGGCAGAGGTTCGCACTTATCAGGGGCATACTTGGATGATCGAGGACCAGCGCTTTGCAGCTAATCGTCCTGATGTGCTGGCCTACCAGAGCGATATCCTCTCCGAAGATGTGACGATTGCCGGACCTATTATTGCAAATCTTTTTGTCTCAACAACAGGGACGGATGCGGACTGGATTGTCAAGTTGATCGATGTTTTCCCAGAGGGTTCTCCCGAGATTATTCCCGACACGAATAATGAGACAAAAGGGAATTTCCAGATGCTGGTTGGTGCTGATGTATTTCGTGGGAAGTACCGCACAAGTTTTGAAGATCCGGAGCCCTTTGTACCTGGAGAGATCACACACATAACTTATGACCTGCGGGATAAATACCACTGTTTCCGCAAAGGGCACCGGATAATGGTGCAGGTTCAAAGTACATGGTTTCCGGTTATCGACCGAAACCCCCAGAAATTCATGGATATCTACCATGCGGAAGAATCCGATTTCAAGAAAGCTATGCATAAGGTCTACCGTTCGGCTGCATACGGTTCGCATCTAAAACTAAGGGTCCTTGAATAGTCTAACCGGTACATGAATTCTGCACCTGGCATCAGGACATTTTCACATTGCTAAGAACCGGACACTTTTGCGTGGCAGAGAATAGGACATTATTGCATGGCATTGGCAAGAAGGATGTTTAATTTGACAAATAGTTAAAAATATCGTAAACAGAGGGAATACTCGAAGGAGGTTAACATGAAAAAAGGAAAATTCTTACTCTCTTTTGTTACGGTTCTTGTGTTTATGAGTTCAATGGTCTTTGCGAATGGTTTGAATTTGAACGGTCTTGGAGCAAGAGCTGTGGCTATGGGTGGTGCCTTTGTGGGTTTGGCTGATGACTACAGTGCTATCTTCTGGAATCCAGCCGGGATCGCACAGTTTAAGCAGAAGACTTTTGGATTTGGCGGTGATGATATTTTGCCAACCAGTACTTTCAAATTTGGTTATAATCATCCTTTCCTGGGATCGATCAATGTGGATGCGACATCACCGACAAAGCATTATCTTGTTGGAATAGCTGCATATTACCACCCCATAAACGAGAATTTAGTGGCTGGAATCGGAGTTTACACTCCATCCGGTCTAGGTGCTGATTGGACGGGCAGCGATTTTGCCGCTCTTTCTTATGGTAATAGTTATGATTGGAAAAGCAAGATTGGAGTGGTCACTATTGCACCAGCCTTGGCATATAAGGTAAGCGACAAGCTATTTGTCGGTGCTGCACTGAACATTAACTACGGCATGTTTGATATCTCAACGCATGCAGGTGCAACAGAAGCGTTCATTCCTCCAGCTACTTTTTTATACTGGGATTATGGCCAGCAGGATGTGAGCTTGACAGGCTGGGGATATGGAGCGACATTCGGATTGTTGGCTAAGCCGAGTGAAATGTTTAGCATTGGGGTTACATTCCGGACTCCCACTAAGATATCCTTCAGTGGAAATGCCGAAATATCCAAATTTAATGTTTTGGGTACAATCCCTGGCTCTCCTCTTTTTGGAGCAACGATTCCCACGACTTCCGATATGACAGCGGAAGTGACATGGCCCATGTGGCTGGCTGGAGGCGTAGCTTTTAAGCCGATTGAAAATTTAACTTTTACTGCTGATGTTCAATACACCAACTGGAAAAAGATTGACGTTCTTGAATTTGAATTTACGGATGTCATGTGGCAGGGAATAATGGCAGGAAGCGAAGGGAACAAAATGAAAATGCATTGGAAAGACGCCACTCAAATAAGGTTTGGAGCCGAATATAAGATAGAAACCTTTGCCTTTAGAGGAGGTTATTACTTTGATCCTGCTCCTTCGCCTGATGAGACAATGAATGTTCTTGTCCCCAATTATGACTTCACCGCAGTTACTTTTGGCTTTGGATACGCTCTTGAGAATGGTCTTCATGTCGATTTTTCAGGTGAATATCTTAAGGGGAAAGACAGAGATATTCCTTTAACCTTAACCGATGTTGAAATGCCTGGTTATTATACTTTGAAAATCTGGTCTTTCGGTGCTTCTTTGGGTTACAACTGGTAAGAAAACAGGATTTCTTTTTTTATTAAGAAATCTACATATCTAGAAGATTCATTCCGGGGGAAAGATAGATCTTTCCCCCGGATATTTTTATGCGGGGAGAAACATCTTAATTTGAAGGATAAAATGATGATTCGAAAAGCAGTTATTCCTGCAGGAGGCTTTGGCACTCGTTTTCTTCCCGCTACAAAATCGCAGCCTAAAGAAATGCTGAATGTTGTTGACAAACCTTTAATCCAGTATAGTGTTGAAGAAGCTGTTCAGTCCGGAATCAAAAACATTGCTGTCATAACAACCAGAGGAAAGACGACTCTGGAAAATCATTTTGACAGAACTCCCGAACTGGAGCAGTTTTTAATAAATAAAGGAAAGCTTGAACTTCTGGAAGAAGTGAAGAGGATCTCGGATCTTGCAGAATTCTGTTTTATCCGCCAAAAAGAGGCTCTGGGGCTGGGTCATGCCATTCTAATGGCTGAAAACCATATTTGTCATGAGCCGTTTGCTGTTCTTCTTCCTGATGATATTTTTGATTGCAGTGTACCCTGTATAAAGCAGCTCATGAATGCATATTCCGAATTAAAAGCCTCTGTAATTGTCCTGGGCCGTGTGGATGAAGAGGGCACAAAAAAATATGGGATTATCAAGCCCAAGCAAATTTCTGAAAGAATATTTCAGATAGAAGATATGGTCGAAAAGCCGGGTCCTGAAAAAGCTTTATCTGACCTTGGAATTCTAGGGCGCTATGTTTTCACTCCTGAGATATTTGACGCCATCAAAAGGACTCCACCGGATCATGGAGGGGAAATTCAAATCACAGATGCAATAAAAAAACTTCTGGATACTCAGCCTGTTTACGGATATCTTTTTGAGGGGATACGTTATGATGCAGGTGATAAATTGGGGTTCATAGAGGCATCTGTTGACCTTGCTTTAAAAAGGCGGGAGTTGGGTTCTGAATTGAGAGAATTTCTGAAGTCGCGAAGCTCATAGCACAAGAAAACATCTGCAATAATATCCACAGTCTAACATTCCGATATAAAATATTCGTGATAATTCGGGTCTGCACTAAATCCAGATATATAAAAAAATATTAAGAGTGTTATATGCCTGGGAAATGAAACTTGAAAAAAAATGGCGAGGGACGGAATCGAACCGCCGACGCAGAGATTTTCAGTCTCTCGCTCTACCGACTGAGCTACCTCGCCATATCTATTTGAGCTGTTTTTTAGTATAATTTTCCTCTCCTATTAAGTCAATTAAAATTTATAGTTTTGGCATCCTGGCAAATTGAAATAGCCTGTTTATTGTGATATTCTTTTGAAGTAAGGAGTAGCTTAATGGAAGAAAAAGAGCTGAAAATGCTTTTATTAAGAGAAGACAAGAATTTCAGAAATATTTTTGAATCCCACAAAAAGTGTGAAGAAAAACTCGAAGAGTTTAAAAAAAAAGGATTCCTGACAGAAAAAGAGAGACTTGAGGAAAAAGAGTTAAAGAAAAAAAAGCTTGTTCTTAAAGACAAGATGTATTACTTGATGGATAAATATAAAAAATCATTTCAATAATTAGGTGTCCCAAAAAATGAAAAAGAAAAATCCCCAAGGATTGCCTTAATCGGGATTAGTTCACTCAGCGGAAGAGAAATAAAAAATGTCCTGAGCAAGAATAGATATTATGCAATGTAGATTTAAGATATGAAAGAAATATTAAAACTTCTAAAGCTGACATTAAAGGAGAAAAACAGGCTTATTGTCTCTTTTGTTTGCAGTGTTTTTGTTGCATTTTTTACATATGTTTTTGTCAATTTGATTCAACCTATCATGGATAAAATGTTCCATCTTGCTCCTAAAGTTGGATCTGTTGAAAAAGTGCGTTTTATGGATTTTATTATCAATAAGCTTCATATTACCGAAGAACAACTCCTGGTATTTTTACCACTGCTTCTGGTCATTGTTATTTTCGGCAAGGGATTGTTTACTTTTCTTTCTTCCTTTTTTATGAAATCAGTAGGCCTGAAAGTCGTAAACAAGATGAGAAATGATCTTTTTAGTCACCTAATATATCAATCCTCTGATTATTTTGACCATAAGGCAACTGGCAAACTCATGTCCAGACTAACCAGCGATGTAGATAAGATTCAAGAGGCAGTTTCAGGCAGTCTTGGAGATCTTGTGCAGGAAATTTTCGTCCTTTTTGCTCTTCTTATTGGCATCTTTTTTATTGACTGGCATTTGGCAATAGCATCTTTTGTTATAGCTCCGCTGGCTGTTATTCCCTTGGCTGTTTTTAGCACTCAGCTTAAAAAAAAGGGGAAATTAAATCAGGAAAAAATGGCTAATATATTCAGCCTACTTTACGAAACAATTACCGGCAATAAAATAGTCAAATCATTTACTATGGAAAAGTTTGAATTGAAGAAGTTTTTTGAGGCAACCAAAAGCTATTTTAAAACGAGTATGAAGCTTGCATGGATTGGAAGCCTGTCTTCTCCTTTCATGGAATTTTTGGGTGGTTTGCTGGGTGCTTTTGTACTTATTGTTGGGACCAGCAGAATCGCCCAGGGCCATATCAGCCCAGGAGATTTTGGCGCATTTATCATGGCAGTTTTCATGATGTATACTCCGATAAAAAGACTAAGCCGGGCCAATATTGTTATCCAGCAAGGAGTGGCCTGTCATGAAAGAGTCCAGGAGATACTTCAGAGTACTCCCAAAATTGTTGATCATTCAAATGCTTATTCCCTTCCACATATAAAGGGAAGTGTAAAATTTGAAAATGTTTCATTCAGTTACAACGAAACAAGACCAGTACTTTTTAATGTGGATTTTGAAGTTTTGCCTACAGAGACGGTAGCTCTTGTCGGATTGAGTGGTTCTGGAAAGACCACAATTATCAATCTGCTTTCTCGCTTTTATAATCCGACTTCGGGGAAAATTTTGATTGATGACAATGATATCAGTAAAATAACAATTGATTCCCTCCGTTCCCAGATCGGACTTGTTACACAAGAGCTTATTCTCTTCAACGATAATGTATGCAATAATATTGCTTATGGCCGGGTAAAAACATGTTTGGATGATGTCAAAAAAGCAGCTAAAGCCGCAATGGCGCATGATTTCATAATGGAACTTCCTGAAGCCTATGATACTCAAATAGGAGAGGGAGGAGCATTGTTATCGAGTGGGCAGAGACAGAGATTGGCTATTGCCAGAGCGCTGCTGAAAAACCCACCCATTCTTATTCTTGATGAAGCTACTTCAGCTCTTGATTCGGAATCAGAGAGATTAATCCAGATTGCACTGTCCAATGTTATGAAAGACCGGACAACTTTTGTTATTGCCCATCGGTTATCTACGATTAGGAATGCTAATAAAATATTTGTTGTGGACAAGGGAAAAATCACTGAAATTGGCACACATGCTGAGCTTTGCAGGAAAAATGGGATATACAAAAAACTATACGACTTACAGTTTCCGGAAGAGAAGGAAATTATTCTATGATCCGAAGCATGACAGGTTTTGCGGAGAAGGAATTCACTTTTAAAACCCTATCCGCAAGAATAAGCATAAAGACGTTAAACCATCGTTTCTTGGATTGGAGTTTCCGTGGGACCTATATTAGAGACATTGAAAACAGAATAAGAGCTCTCTGCGATAAAAAACTATATAGAGGCAGGGTAGAAATTTTTATTGATTTGACTTTTTCGGATTCAAAAGGATGGGACATTACTATTAATGATAATCTGCTTCTGAAAATTCTTTCTTCTTTTAAGAAAATATCTTCTGATATGGCCAATAAAATTTCATTCCCAATAGAGAATTTGTTTGCCATCCCTCATGTTATGGAACTCAAAAGGAAAAGCTTTTCTGGGGAAGAGTCTGCTTTTTTAGAGAGGGCTTTTAAAAAGACGCTGCATGAGCTTATTAAAGAGAGAATGAGAGAAGGAAGAAAACTGGCAGGGGAACTCCGAAGCCATGTTCAGAACTTGAGACGAATTATGACCCGGTTAGAAAAGCTGGCTAGGAAACAGCCTGTTGTTATTCAGGAAAAAATGAGAGAAAGGCTGAAGGAATTAAGCTGTGAAACATCGCTTTCGGATGATAAACTACTGCAAGAAGCAGCTTATATGGCGCAAAAGTATGATTTGACAGAAGAAATTGCAAGATTGAAATTCCATTTATCATCTGTACGGGATCTCATATCTTCAAAGACAGAGGGGCCGGTAGGGAAAAAACTCGATTTTACTGTTCAGGAGCTTATGAGAGAAACGAACACCATAGGATCCAAGTCCCAGCATATTGAAATAACAAGGGAAATTTTAGCTGTAAAGGGAGAGCTTGAAAGTATCCGGCAGCAGGTTCAGAATATTGAATAGCAAGCTCATTTTACATGCCTGCATTATTCAAACTGGATTAGGAGGACGTGGATTATTCACGAGTCAAGCTTGCTGCAGATGCAAGGCACAGTACATGAAGTTGTGGTCCTTCACCACGAATGGGCTGTAACGAAGCAGATGCGGTAAGATCGGCTCGCCTGTAGGGTAAAAATTGCTGATAATAAATTTAAATTATATTATCGATATGATAGAGGATAAACTAGTTATGAGGACTTCTTGGAGAACGATCAAAGCTAGTTTTAATTGTTATGACTTATCAGCAATTTTTATGAATAATTCAGGTCAAATGATGGGAATTAATGTTATAATGTTTCAGAAAGAGAGGAATTAGCCATGATTTTTGTCATTTCAGGGCCATCTGGGTGCGGAAAGTCTACACTTGTAAGGAATGTTCTGGAAGAGATTGATAATGTAGAATTTTCTATTTCCTTCACAACCCGAAAAATGAGAAACGAAGAAAAAGAAGGAAAGGATTATTATTTTGTTTCAAAGGAAAAGTTTGAACAGATGATTGAAGAGAAGATGCTGGCAGAATGGGCAGTTGTGCACGGTCATTATTACGGTACTTTTAGAAGGGAGATAGAAAAAAAGGGAGCTGGGAAAGACATTCTTTTAGATATCGATGTACAAGGAGCACAACAAATAAGAGAGAAATTCAGAAAAGCGGTGTTTATATTTATTCTTCCTCCTGTTTTCCAGGAGTTAAAGAGAAGATTGCAAAAGAGAGGCCAAGAGAGACCTAAGGCGGTTAAAGAAAGACTTGAAGTGGCTAAAAGGGAGATCAGGCATTATCCTCACTTTGATTACATAATTATTAATGATAAACTAGATGATGCTGTACATGAACTGAAGTCAATCATTGTTGGCATGAAATGCCGTACTGATTTACGTCAGAAAGAGATTTTGCCTATTCTCAGGAGTTTTTCTGAGGGAGAGACATAAATACCAAAATGGAAAAAATTGCCTTGGGAGTATGCTCCTCAATAAGCATTTATAAATCTTGCGAAATTATCCGGATCTTCCAGAAAAAAGGGTTTCAAATTCAGGTTGTCATGACTGGAAATGCTGCCCGTTTAATTTCCCCTGTTCTTTTCAGGGCGATTACTAGCCATGATATTTTTATAGACCTTTTCAGTGAAGAAGCATCCGAAAAAATCACGCATATAGCTCTGGCCAAAGAAATATCTCTTCTTCTTATTGCTCCGGCTACTGCTAACATGGTCGGAAAGCTTGCTGCAGGGGTGGCAGATGATTTTTTATCGACGTTATATACGGCTGTTAAATGCCCGGTATTAATAGCTCCAGCGATGAATGAGGGGATGTACCTGCACAGGCAAACTCAAGAGAACATCCGGAAACTTAAGGTTTTTGGAGTGAAATTTATTGAACCCGAAAAGGGGTATTTAGCCTGTAAGGATGAAGGATGGGGCAGACTGGCTTCACCTGAAATAATAGTGGAGGAAGGGTTAAAATTGCTGAAGAGGAGCAGGAGTTTAAAGAGCAAGACTGTTTTGATAACTGCTGGTTCGACAAGAGAATTCTTGGATCCTGTTCGGTTCTTGAGTAACCGTTCTTCAGGTAAGATGGGATATGAAATTGCAGAGGAAGCTCTGAGGCGCGGAGCCAAAGTCATCCTTATTTCCGGGCCTGGCAGTTTAATTCCACCTCCTGGAACAGAATTTATAAGGATTCAGACTGCAGACGAGATGGAAGAAGAGGTTTTGAAACACTTCCATAAGGTTGATATTGTGATTATGGCAGCAGCTGTTTCTGATTTCAAGTTTGCTGAGAGAGCTTCTCAGAAAATTAAAAAACAGTCATTGTTGAATGAAGTTAAACTTACCCGGACTAAAGATATTCTGGAAAAGCTAGGCAAGAGAAAGGGGAATAAAATCTTAATCGGATTTGCAGCAGAGACAGAGAATATTGCGGATAATGCACGAAAGAAAATGAAACAGAAAAATCTTGATTTGATTGTAACAAACGATGTGTCAAAAGAGGACATAGGTTTTGAATCAGATTTCAACCAGGTCGGTATAATATTTCCGAACGGGAGAACGATTCACACTGAGAAGAAGAGCAAATTTGAGATCAGTCAAATAATCCTGGACGAAATAGAGGGGATAATTGGAAACAAAAACTGAAAGGATCCTTATAGATATCAAGGAAAGATTCCTGTTTTTATCAGAACTTGGGGTTGATTTTATTTTAAAGGATTTTTCATCTAAAAAAACATCTGTAGAATCTACGTTTGGTTCTCTTCAAGAGAGAATCCTTCATTGTAAGAAATGTCCCCTGTCAATAAGCAGGAAAAATGTTGTTGTGGGAGAGGGGAATTTAAATGCTGAACTTATGTTTGTAGGAGAGGCTCCAGGCCGGGAAGAAGACATCCAAGGGAAGCCTTTTGTTGGAAAAGCGGGCCAGCTGCTTACAAAAATAATAAATGCAATGCATTTCAATAGAAGAGAAGTATATATCACAAATATTATCAAGTGCAGGCCTCCTGAAAACAGGAATCCTAATATAGATGAAATTGAAAAATGTAAAGGATATCTCTTTGAACAATTGAGAATAATAAAGCCTAAAGTAATTGTGACATTGGGGAATGTGCCTTCACATTTTTTCATCCAGAGTAAATTAGGAATAACAGCACTGCGAGGCGATTTCTGTGATTTTAACAATATTAAAGTGATGCCAACTTTTCATCCATCCTATCTTGTCAGAAGTGAAGGCAACAAATTACTCAGGAAAATGGTCTGGGAAGACATGCAAAAAGTAATGGCCTTCCTGGGCAAAAAATGACATTATACGCTGAAATCGTCCTTTCTCTTCCAGTCAACCGGATCTTTTCCTATGTTGTACCTGAAATCTACGCGGAAAATATAGATATTGGGACAAGGGTTCTTGTCCCGTTTGGTCAAAGGTTATTGACAGGATTTGTTGTAAGACTTAAAAAAAGGAACTTGACCAAAGGATTTGAGCTCAAAGAAATAAAGGAACTATTGGATGAAAAGCCAGTTTTTACTCCCGAATTCCTTTCATTTGTTCGTGATTTGAGCAGGGAATACTATTCCTCTTGGGGAGAGATGCTGCAGGCTTCTCTTCCTCCTTCTTTTATTCTTAAGAGCAAAGCAAGAATATTTATTTCTGAGAAAGGGGTGAAGGCTGTAAAAGGCGAGCGTATACCCAGAGAAGAGAAGAGAATATTAAGTTTCCTCCAGGAGAAAAGTTACAGCGAATTATTTCTTAGAAGGAGATTTAAAGGGAAAAATATTTCCTATCTTATTTCTAGATTAGAAAATAAAGGGTTGATTCATATTGAAAGGAAAATAAAAAAGACAGTCCGAAGAAAAAAGTCTGCCACTCCTAGAATTCCTACTCAGCTTGAAATGGATTTTTCTCTGGAAGAAAGCTCTAACTATGCTGCATCTCTTATAACTAGAAAGATGGCAGAAAAGGCTTTTTCGCCATTCCTCCTGTTTGGCCCTACGGAGAAGAGGGAAGCAGTATATTTTTATTTGATAAGAGAAATGCTGGATCTGCAGAGGAAAGTTCTTTTTCTTGTTCCTGAGATTTCTCTGACAGAGAGCCTTGCAAAAAAGTTTAAAAAGAGGTTTGGAGAAAATGTGGCTCTTCTTCACAGCCGGATGTCAGGACGAATGAGAGAGTTCGAATGGCGAAGAATAAAAGAAGGGGGAAGAGATATAGTTGTCGGCCCTCGGTCTGCTCTTTTTTCACCTCTTAAGAATGCTGGTTTGGTCATTGTTGATGAAGAACAGGATGAGTCTTACTATCAGTTGGAAAACCCATCCTATGATGCAAGAAAGGGAGCCTTGCTCAGAGCAAAGCATGAGGATTCAGTTGTAGTCTATGGCTCTTCCGCCCCGTCTGTTGAATCTTTTTATAAAGCAAAAAAGAGAGGATATTTATTATATTTGGAAAGTGGACAGAGAAAGAACAGAGTGGAAATCATAGATGACAGGCTAAAAAAAGGAATAATTTCTCAAAGAGTTATTGATAGAATCAAGGAGAGGATAGAAAAAAAAGAGCCGGTTTTGGTTTTCTTTAACCGGCGCGGATATGCTTCCTTTATTGTATGTTCAAAATGTGACTATATTCCACGGTGTATTTATTGTGATATTCCCCTGACATATCATAAAAGAGAAGGGAAACTGGTTTGTCACTACTGTAATTATTCTATTCCTAAGATGGATAATTGTCCTGAATGCAAAAGCAGGGTCATCAAAAAAAGAGGATTTGGGATTGAGGTTGTCGAAGAGGAATTGAAAAAACTGTTCCCTGAAAGCAAAGTAGTGTGTTTTGATGCCGATGTACTGAAAAGCAAAAAAGAGCAGGAAAAAGTTCTTAATCAATTCCGTAAAAAGAAAATCGATATTTTGATAGGCACACAGCTGTTGGCGCATCAAGTTAATTTACCTTCAGTGACTTTAGTTATCATCCTTTCCCCGGAGATAATCCTTACACTTTCCGACTATAGAGCCAGTCAAAAAACTTTCCAGAGTATCGCTCAGATGGGAAATTTTGTGTTGATGAATGATAACTCTGAACTTCTTATCCAGACAGCTTTTCCCAATCATTACAGTATTTGCACGGCTTCCCATAACGATTATGTCTCTTTCTATAGTAAAGAGATTAAATACCGCCGCATCATGAATTATCCCCCTTTTTCACATATGGTTGAGGTGCTGTTCCAGGGAGAAAACTTAAGAACTTTAGCAAGAAACTCTAGGAATTTTTCTTCTTTACTTAAGAGTCAGGATGATAGCATCGAAATTTTGGGGCCGGCATTGGCATATATATCAAAAATAAGAGGAAAAAACCGGGTCCACATAATTTTAAAATCGAAGAAAAAGAAAAACATTGATGAAGTTCTAAGAAAATCTGTTGAGAAACTTAAATTAAGAAAATCGATATTTATCTATAATTAGTGATATTTTATGTAAAATGATAAATTCTAATGTCAATTAACAACGTCTCGAATGATCTGAATAGAAGTCGTTTTAGTTACAACAGTGGCTCCTTCTCCCCTGAGAGTAGCTTTGATATAAACTATTGTATCTGCGGCTATTTCTGAAGCAATCGGTCCAATATAGGCTGCTTTAGCAATTCCATTTTCGTCTGTAAATCTTGTTTTAATTGCTATATTATCTTTGAAATAGCCAATGTCGACATTGGCACCTGATGAATCGCAGATTTCAAAGTAAATTTTTTGGTGTGGAAAAGGAATCCCTCCTGTTAATGTTAAGGTGGCTATTATATCGGATCTTTCGTGTGTTGTTCCTGCAAACAGCACATTGGGCTGAGAGCTCAGAGTGAGTGATATAGAGGAAGAATCTCCTACAATATAAACAGGTGTTAATTCGGCAATAAATTCCGCGCCTTCCCATGCTACCGTTGCATAAATGTAGACAGTTGTATTGCTTGAGAGTTCATCTGAGTTTGGGCCGAAGAAAACAAGAGAAGTGCTGCCATTTTGGTCTGTGACAGCTGATTTTGCTCTCTCGTTACCTTCGAAAAAGCCATAGTTTGAACTGATCTCAAAGAAAACTGTCTTATTGACAATTGGAATACCCTTATAATCTGTTAAACTGGCTGTTATTGTAGTGCTTTCGCGTGAACTTCCTGCAAATAAAACATTTGGGCTTGCGGATAAATCCAGCAGTATTGAGAAGCTTGATGGGCCTACAGGGGAAGGAGCTTCGACAGCTGTTCTCTTACATGAAATAAAGAGCACCATAATTGAGATTATTAATATTAAATAAATTTTGGGCTTCATTTTCCTTATCCTTATTCGTTGACGTAATTTGTAAAGAAAATACTTATATAGCCCGTAGCTTTGACATTTCGGTTAGTCAAGTCATGGCCATAAAAGTCAACTTTGGCATTTACATTTAAGACACCTTCAGCCCTGCCATCTACGAGGTCAATCAGTGGGGGCTCTGCTTTAGAAATCGCTCTCACTATGACAAAAGAAATATCGACAGAGGAATCGACTTCAATGAAAGCATAAAATGCCCCTTCAAAAGAGTATGGAACATCAACACCCTCAACATTTTTTCCGTCAGTTCTCATATAAGTGACCACATATCTGTCGACAGTGATGCCGTTAAACGAAGATGGGCCGTAAGCAGAAATCGGGTCCAAAAGCGTTACTTCCAGTGAAGCTTTGGCCTCGTCGGCTGTAATTGTTTCAACAGAAGTAGTGGGATCCAAAAAAAGCACATCTGATTGAAGATAGTTTACTTCGTTACCTTCGAGGTCAGTGCCTGTCAGGCTTTTTATAATGAGAATGCTAGCAGAATCAGATTCATTCTCTATGGGATTACATGAGAGAAGCAATAAAATTACCGGAAAGACTGCCAATATTTTTAAAGCATATTTTGCCTTTTTCATTTTATACACCTTATTATTTAATTATTCTCGGAGTTATGAAAATGAGAAGTTCCCGATTTTGTTTTGTCCTGGCGAATGAGCGGAAAAGGTTTCCCAAAATGGGAATTTTATGGAGAAAAGGTACTCTTTCGCGAGTTATTGAATCTTCAGTCCTGTAAATTCCGCCAATGACGGTTGTTCCTCCATCAGGGATCATTACGGTTGTCTTAGCGCTTTGAGTGGTTATAGGAGGAATGCCGTTAACAAGGTTAGCGAAATCAGCGGCATTATTCTGGATTTCAATTGTCATGATGATCGTTCCTTCGGCAGTAATTTGAGGAGTGGCTTTAAGTTCTAATGCTGCATTTACGTATCTTGTAGTAACTGTAAAATTTGCCACTGTTTGTACAGGAATCTGCCGCCCCTGGATGATTTCTGCAGGCTGGTTGTTCTGAGTTGTTACTTTTGGAGAGGAAATAATTCGGCCTTCACCGGAAGTTTCAAGAGCGGAAATGGCTACATCCAGGCTGAAAGTATCTAGAATATTGCTCAGGGAAAGACCGACTGCCGTACTAAAGGCAGGTGCAGGAAGATTGATAGCATATCCTCCCAGAGGTCCACCAATTCCTTTTGTAACAATTCCTTGAGGAATAAGAGCCCCGTCGCTCAATATTTTATTGGGAAATTGCAGGGAAGTTTGGTTTCCGTAAAACGGGTCTGCTACTCCACGCCATCCCCATTGAACACCGAGATTACGGATAAAAGTGGAGGTTGCCTCTACGATGCGGGCTTCAATAGAAACCTGAGGTGTTGCTGTGTCAAATACATTAATAAGCCTTTCAAGTATATCAATTTTGTCTTTTACCTCAGAAATAATCAGAGTGTTCGTTCTTTCGTCAACGATTATTTCTCCTCGCTCTGATATTTTTGAGCCTATGAGTGATTGTACGTCACTTGCTTTTGAGTAAGAAAGGCGGAATGTTTTAACCACTAAAGGCCCTGCTAATTCTTGACTTTCTTTTAACTTGCGCTGTTCCTCCTGTTCCCTGGTAAGAACTCCGATTGGACCGATTCGGAGAACATTGCCTTCAATGGTTTTCCCCAGTTTATTCTGTTTGAGGATGATATCTATAAATTGATCCCAAGGGACATCAGTAAAATCGCAGGTTACGGTCCCTCTTACTTCAGGGTCGAAAACTATGTTTAATTGGACAAAATGCCCTATAGAAAGAATTACATCCCGGATATCAGCATCCTTGAATCTTGGGCTGATTAACTGGCCTGAATATTTTTCTTCGGTCTCAGCAATTGTTTTTGGTACAAATTGCTTCTTCTGGGAGACATCCTGGACAGGATTAGTATTAGTTGATGCAGGAAGTTTTGGAATATTAATATTTTTGTTTAGTGATTTTTCTTTTGCTTTTTTATTTTCAGCGGGAGTTTTAGTTTTTGTTGGTACGGTTTTTTTGACAGGCTTGGATTCATTTTTAACAGGCTGTTCAACTTCATTTGGGGAGGGATTTACTTCGATATTCTTTGGGGTGGGAGTTGCAATTTTTGAAGAGGAAGGAAAAGACATGTCTTTGTAAAAAGAGACAACTAATTCATTTTTCTTTGAAGTTAGAGAATAAAATTTAGGTTCGGTAAGGTCAAAAACCATACGGGTTATTGTGTAGGGATTTGAAATTTGAAATTGTGATGTTCTTATCTTTTTTACTCCCAGCTTATTAATGGGATAATTGAGACCTTCCTGAGAGTGTAATGTGTTGTAGAGATCAACGACTAACCGCGATGGATTATTGAGAGCAAATACATGGGGAATAGCCTTGTCACTTAATTTAGCAGTGATGTCAATTTTTTCATTGTTTTCTGAAACATCTATTCTTCTTAAATAGATGTTATGCTGCGGGGTTTTTTCGAGCTCTCTTTTTATTTCATTATTAAGAGCATGTAGAGTGCCGGCTCTTTGGATTTTATTTAGTTCAATGATCGTGCTTTCTTTCTGGGAATAAATCCTGTAAGGCACTTTTTCTTTCAAGTCTATGAAAAAGCGGATGTTGTCGGCTTCTCCTTTTTCCATTCGAACTTTATTAATTAGAGATAATTTTTCAAGATTGAGTTGGGGCTGCTGCACGGATTTTACTCCATTCAGATCTATAACAATTGTAGAGGGAAGTGACTTGGAATAGCAAGAATTCAAGACTGAGATAGGTGAGCTGGTTTCCAGGATTATATTTGAATTGTCTCCTCCAGGTTGAACAAAAATGTTATTTATACTGACTGATGTTCCATCATTTATTGCAAACCCACTTAAAAGAGAAAGGGCACATAAATAAACTAGGACATGCAAATATTTTTTCCCTTTCATATTATCGCTCCTCTGGATTTAATTCTTTAGTAATGTCTTTTGCTCTATATAAAGGAAGACCTCTTTCTTTTGTCTTTCGGAGAACAATTTTTGCCATATTAACGGAAAGAACAAAACCATTGGCAAATTTATCTCCCGTTTTAATATAGTATGGAAATCCTTTTAGGCCGCTTATGATAGCTGTAAATTTACCTTTGGTCTCTATGATGCCGATAAGAACTATGTCATCGATTGACATTTGAGAAAAGCCTCCAACTGCAGACTTCTCCTTAATATCTTTCCCCTGTAATAAATCTTTAAAAGGGTCTCTTCTTCCTGCATGGTTGTAAGAGGAGGTGCTTTTTATGAGCAATTTTGATTGTGTTTTTTTGTTTTGAGGATTCTTTTTTTCCCCTTGTGTAAATGCACTCTGAACCCCAATGTAGAAGAAAATAATTGAAAGAATAACCGTCAGTGTCTTTTTCATTTGTTATTTCCTGTCATTTTATTGGTTTCCCTTTTCTTTTTCTGGAGTTACTTCATGAAAAATGTAGGTTTTAGCTGTTGATTTTGCCGAAATAGTTATGCTTTCAGATTGATCCCTGGTAGCTCGTATAGAGAAATCTTCGATGTTGAAAAGCCGCGAGAAATTGCTCAATCGGTCGAAGAAAGTAGCTAAATTGTGATAATTTCCTGTTATTTCGATTGCGATAGGCCATTCGAGGTAAAATTCCTTACTTATTTCTCCTTTTGGGGTAAATTTGTCAATGTTTAGCCTTGAGTCATTTGCAAGCTGCTGGATTTTTCTTAATATGTCATATATCTCTCTTTTTTGAGGGATAATAGTTTCCAGGTCACGTAAGGTAAGGGTCATACTTTTTATTTCTTCTTCAATATTATCCATTTCTTCTTTTTTTGCACGAAGAGTTATTATTTCTTTTTCGATATCTATTCTCTCTTTCTTGATCGAATTAATTTCTTCGTTTTTAGGTTTTATGTAGAGAAAAAAGAAAAGTCCGAAGATAATTGCCGCTAAAGCGAGATACCCATACCAAGGCCAGTCTTTCATGGTTTCTCCTTTTGAGTAATTTCTTCTGATGGAGACATGACGCCAGGGGGTAGAACATAAGTTGCATTTAAGGAAAATTCCACGCATCTATTATTTTGTATTGTTCTTTGAATGGAAGAGATTAAATTAACATTGCTGAAATAGGGGCTGTTTTCCAGGTTGTAAATGTAGTCTGCTATTAAATTGTTAGAAAAAGCCATCCCTTTTATGTTGATTATTTGGTTATTATAATTTGCTTCTGAAAGCCATACCCAATCGGGGATATTCCTGCTTAGCTGGTCCATAATTGTAACGGCTGTTCCCTGGTGTGATTTTAATTGGTTGATAAGATTTATTTTTCTTTCAAAAAGGTCCCTTTGTTGCTGTAGTGTGTCTAGTTTAACTAAAACATCTTCGAGATTCTTTTTTTCTTTCTTAGCTTCTACTAAAAAGTTTTCTTCGGTAGTAAAAGTCTTTCGCTGCATAAGGAAAAATGCCGCGCAAACTATAATCAAAAGAAGAAAAATTAAGCTACCTATAGGCTTCTTTTTTTCTTCTTTAAATTCAAGAGGCAGAATTTCTGATGGCTTTTTTATAATTTTTGTTTCGGGTTTTAATAAGTTTATCCTTATCATTGTTTATCTTTCCATCTTTCTTGATGCAAGTCCTGTTGCTACTCCAAAAAGAGCAGCCATTTCTTCAAAATAAATGCTTTCGAATTTCTTTTCGTCAAAAAAGATATTCCGAAAAGGATTAAATATTTCTGTTTTAATATTGAATTTTTGTTCAAAACTGCTGGGAAGATCTTTTAATTTTGACAGACCACCGCTTAAAAAGATTGATTCGATCTTCTTTTCCTTTAGTTCTCCGGCTTCGTAGAAAGAAAAAGTTTTTTCAATTTCTTCGAGTAGATTTTGCATATTCATATTCAGTACTATTTGAAATTGTTCAGGCTGAACGTTTTTGACTGGCAGGCCTTTGATTGCCTTTTCGGCATCGTCGATACTGATATTTAAGTCTTTGCTCAAATTTTCTGTGAATATGGAGCCCCCTATGGGCAGATCGAGGAACAATTGGGGAATTTTCTTTTCGATAATGATGACATTCGTAGTGTTTGCTCCAAGATTAATTATTGCAATTGTCTTATCCTCTAGAATTTCAGGGTAATTTATTTCCATTGCATTTTGAAGAGCAAATACATCAACTTCAATGGCCTTTAAATTTTTATTTATCTGATGAATGGCATTACTGTAATTAGCAATCTTGTCTTTCTTAGCTGCTACAAGAAGAATGTCGAGATTCCTTTCCTGTGAAGATGAAGGCGGTCTTAATATAGCATAGTCGACATTTGTTTCTTCATAAGGATAAGGAATGTTGTGTTTTGCTTCCCAGATTATTGATTCAGCCAGCTCTTGTGTTTCCATAGAGGGTAGCGCTATTTTCTTGATTATCACAGAGTTCCCGGAGATTGAAATTACAACGTTTTTGTTTGAGATTTTATTTTCATCAAAAACCATTCTAATGGTTTCTGCTACTGCAGCAGAGTCGATAATTGTGCCTTCGACTATGGCATCATGAGGAAGGAGTTCATAACCAATTTTTTTGACTTCATAAATGTCTTCGTTATTTCTTTTCTTAGTTATTAATTCAACCGCTTTAATTGAGTAAGAACCGATGTCTATCCCTACCACTCCTTTTTCTCGACTGAATCCTAACATTTTTTTATTCCCTTTTTATGGTTGAGTCTTTTTTGATTTTTCCTTTAATTTTTTTTCTACATTTCCTGGGACCAATCCTTTAAGACAACCTCCCAGCATTGAAACTTCCTTAACCAATTTTGAGCTGAGAAAAGTATAATTTAAACTTGGCATCATATAAAAAGTTTCTATTCCCGGATTGAGTTTCCTGTTCATTAACGCCATTTGAAATTCGTACTCAAAATCGGATATGGCCCTGAGACCCCGAATCACTATATCACAATTATTCTTTTTTGCAAAATCAACGAGAAGTCCATCGAATGATTTTACTTCGACTCTCTCTTCATTAGAAAAAATATCCTGAATTATGCCTTTCCTTTCTTTAGTCGTAAAAAGAGGGGCTTTTTTGGGATTTTCTAGAACAGCCATTATTATATTATCGAATATTTTAAGTCCTCTTTTTATTATATCAATATGTCCGTTTGTTATTGGATCGAAAGATCCAGGATATACTGCTTTTTTTGTCATAAAACCACCATTAGCAACCTTATTTCCTCTGCGTTTCTTTCTTTATTATCAAAATAATTTTGCTTTGTCAATTTAAAATGCAAAATATTTGCACATTATTTTTTTGCCAAATTAGTTCTGAGATGATTCTTTTTCATTGTTAAAAAACTTTACTAGACTGTCAATTACCTGTATAGAGGATTCCAATGGTGATTTTTTTTGATTATTCCTCACCCAAAGTGGTGAAACAAGGTAATCGTTTTATCCGAATAACGGAATCAACATTTGCCTAGTTTTTTGTTTATTGATTTATTTTGGCGTTTGCAACAAAATAGAGATATGAAAAAAGGGGAATTTTTTATAATTCCAATAATTGTTTTTATTTCCTTCTTTTTATTGTTTGGAGAAGATGACTTCTATTCAGCGAAGCGGAGAGAAATGGTTCGGAGGCAGCTACAAGCTCGTGATATTATTGACGAGAAGGTTCTGGAAGTAATGGGAAAAGTTCCAAGGCATCTTTTTATTGATGAACAGTATTGGGCACAGGCATATGAAGATTATCCTCTGCCTATTGATGAGGGACAAACGATTTCACAGCCTTATATCGTTGCTTTGATGAGCCAGAGTTTAAACTTGAATAGAGGGGATAAGGTGTTGGAAATCGGTACTGGCTCTGGATACCAGGCTGCTATCCTTGCCCATTTAACAGACGAGGTTTATTCTGTTGAAATAAGGAATAAGCTTGCAAAAAAAGCATCCCTAACACTGAAAAGGCTGAATTATGGCAATGTAAGTATTAAAACGGGAGATGGTTATTTTGGATGGGAGGAACATGCACCTTTTGATGCTATTATAGTGACTTGTGCAGCCAATCACGTTCCGCCTCCTCTTTTAGAGCAGCTTGCAGAGGGTGGAAGGCTTATTATTCCTCTTGGGAGCACTTTATATTTTCAAACTCTTACCTGTATTACAAAAGTGAAAGGGAAACCTGAAGTCAAACATATTTTAGGTGTTCGTTTCGTTCCCATGGTTGGAGAAGCGGAGAAATAGAATCGCAAGTAAATAACCTCCAGATGCCAGGATAAGGACAAGATTGTATCCTCCCCAGAATGCAATTATAAGAGTTATTATAGAACACACAACAGAGGAAAAAGCATTTGTTGCCCAAGCCCAGGGAATCAGCTTTTTTTGCTCGTGCTGTATCAGCCGGATTCCTGTAGGAAATGGAAAGCCCATAAGGAAGCCTAGTGGAAAAACTAGCAAAAATGTCAGGAGGATCCTAATGTTAATGTTGAAACCTATGAAGATCTCATAAAGAAATTTTAAAGATATTAGAATAGCAGAGATGAAACAAGCACAAAAAATTAGGCATAAGGTAAGGTTCTTCTTAAGATTCTTGCCCAGAATTTTTTTAGATAAAAAACTTCCAAGGCCGGATGAAAAGAGCAAAGAGAAGAGGATTATGGATACAGAATAGAGAGGGTGACCAAGAAAAAGGATGAATTTCTGAATTAAGGTTATTTCCACAAACATGAATGACATTCCAATCAAGCTAAAATAAAAAAGAATTTTGAGCAAGGTCTTCCCACTACCTATTTTTGACTTTTGGAAGATAAAAAAGGGTAGAAATATTAATATAAAAGCTATTAGAATGGATTGAATGAGTAAAAAAGGGACTAAAAATTCCCCTTTGAGAAATGGCAGCCACTTTTGGCCGAGTGCTTTATAAGTGGTTTTTATTTTATTTATCTTGAAAAAGTTTGAGAAAAACGGTTGGTTGTCTGATACAGGGTTAACTTGAAAAAGGTATTTTTTATAGAAGTTTTTTCTTTTGGATGGGGAGAGGAGCTGGAGTGAAATGTTATAGTAAAGAGGATTGTCAAATTTATTATAAATGTTTACTTCTTCGGCTTTTATTCCGGGATAGTAGACTAAATCGAAGAGAGAGCTTTTAGCATTGTTTTTTATGATTTGGATTTCTTTCTTGGAGAATGGATTCTTTTTTACAAGATAAGTTATGGTTCCCCAGCTTCGGATAGCTATAATGTGGGATGCAGGGTCTTTTTTATTTTTTTCTAATGCTTCGATCCAGGTAGCCAAAACTCTTATTTCCTGTCTTGGAGGAGGGAGTAAATACAAGCTTATACTGGCTATCCCTTCCGGAGATAGTCTGTTTAGAATATTTACGAATGACTCGATTGTATAGAGATAATTTTCGCCAAATCCGTACAGGCCTGTTCCAGATGGGCCAAAAATGTCTGTAAGAGAAAATGTAATTAAATCAAAAGAACATTTTTCTTTAATTAAAGCAGTACGTGTATTACTTGTGATAACCTGAAGGTTTTTATTTAAATAGAGATTGCCTGAGAAGGAAGCCAGGTCCCTGCGCATAATTTTAACAATAAGGGGATTGCTTTCGATCACTTTAATCAGGTGGGCATTATTGATAAGTGCTGAAATAACATCAGCTCCCCCCCTTGGTTCGATAATAAGGGTACGCGGCCTTTTTAAAATAGAATAAGGAAGGGAAGAAGGCAAATTGGAAAGATATTCCAAAGCTGGATCTTGCAGATTATTAAATTGAGTAACAGAAGTCAGTTCTCCTCCGTCAATAGAAAGGCCGAGTTGGTGAGGAAGTTTTTTTGTATACAAGAGGCTCAGCCCGGGTGCAAATCTTGCAGCGGGGGATTCGATTATATCTACCCGCGATATGGAATTCCACTTGGTAAAGATCTGTTTTGCATTGGGATACCGCAAGGCCACAGGGAGGGCTTTGAAAGGAGAGATTCTAAAGCTGAGCCAGGATGGTGTACATACAAAGAGCCCTACCTCTCCAAGCATAATTAAGGCTAATAGCCCCTTGAAGAGAAGTGAACGTTTTGTGCTGAACAGGAATGAGGAAAATAAGGCTAAAAAGGAAATGAAAAGGATAACTCCCCTGTCTCCTGCTGGCATGAAAATAAAGAGGGGAATCATAGTGCCGACTCCTGCTCCAAAAAGATCAGAGAAATAGATCTTATTGACATGCTCAGAGCATGATGTAATTGCAAAAGATATAGTTAACCCGGCGAACAGGAAGGGAATACTAAGGAAAAAATAGAAAATAAAGATTAAGAAAATTTGGTTGCTGTCCCAAGACAACTTGATAAAATCAAAAGGGATGGCGTTAGTAAGAAAAAAAATAAGAAAAATAGAAATAGAATAAAGCAGGGAAGAAATGGACAAAAACTTTTCATGGTCTATGGAATGAATTTTTTTAAAAAAGGTCAAGAAAGAACCGCTGGCTCCGTATCCCAGAAAGGCTATACTAACTACCCAAAAGGCAAAGTGATATTGCTGTGATATAGAAAAGTACCTAGTGAGGCATATTTCCAGACAGAGCGTTGCTGATGATATGAAAAATATTCCTGCTAGAAAACGGAAAGGTAGCTTTTTCAACTGTTTATAACGCAAGAGAAATAGCTGTCCACAAATATGATCGGATGAGAAATGATATAATAAAAGAATAAAAATTTCAAATGAATTCAAGCCAAACTTTAAGTTGATTTTCAAGGATTCTTGTGGTAATTTTGGATTCTAGCAGAGATGATTAAATTCGGCACTTCCGGTTGGCGAGGCGTAATGGGGGAAGAGTTTACTTTCCAAAATGTAAGGATAGTTGTCCAGGCAATATCTAATTATTTAAAGAAGAAGTTTAACGGAGAGCATATCTCAGTCATAGTTAATTATGACACACGTTTTCTGTCAGAAAGATTTGCTTCTGAAGCAGCAAAGGTTCTTTCTCACAACAAGATTCATGTTTATCTTACAGATAGAGATGCCCCTTCTCAAGCTCATGCTTACCAGGTGATTAAAAGGAAAGCTAAAGGGGGCATTAATTTTACGGCCTCTTTCAATCCTCCTGAATATAATGGTCTGAAGTATAACTCAGAAAAGGGAGCTCCTGCTCTTCCTGAGGAAACAGATGAGATTGAAAGAGAAATTGAGTTTTTGAAGAAAGGAAATCCACCTGGCCTATATTATACGAGGCCCGAATTTATTGAAAAAATTGACCTTCAGCAGGATTATCTTTCTTTCATTGAAGGCAAAATAGATTTTGATCTAATCCGAAAGTCAAAAATTAAGGTTGCTGTGGATTTGCTTTATGGAACGAGCCGAGAATATCTGGATGAAATTTTGGAAGAAAACCATATTCCGGTAGAGGAAATTCATGGTTATATCGATCCTTATTTCGGGGGAATTACGCCTTCGTGTGCAGAGGAAAACCTTAGAGAATTGAAAAAGTTTGTCAGGGAGAAAAAGTGTGATGTGGCAATCGCTACAGATGCCGACGGAGACCGGTTCGGAATTGTTGACGAAAAGGGAAATTTCATTGTCCAGAATTTAATTATTTCTATATTGTTAGAATATCTTATATCAGAGAAAAATTGGAGAGGAGGGATTGCTCGTTCTGTAGCCACAACTCATCTTATAGACCGGATTGCACGGAAATATGATATGCCTCTTTACAAAACTCCGGTTGGGTTCAAGTACTTGGCTGACCTTTTCCTGAAAAACAAAATCATTTTTGGTGGGGAAGAAAGTGCTTGTGTAGTCCTGAAGGATCATCTTCCAGAAAAAGATGGAATATTTGCAGGGCTTCTGGTTGTGGAGATGATGGCTGCTAAAGGGAAAACTATCTCCGGACTGATAAATGATTTGTTTCGCAAATACGGAACAAGGGTTGCAAAACAGGAGGAGATTCCTTTAACCTCGGAGAGAGAAAAAAAGTTGAAGAAATTAATAAAAAAGCCTCCTTCCAGGCTTGGAGACAGAAAAGTAGTCAATATCGAAACTATTGAAGGGCTCAAATTGGATTTTGATGATGACGATTGGCTTTTATTCCGGCCTTCTGGAACCGCACCCGTGATGAGGTGTTATGCGGAGGCCGGAACTAGAAAAGAATTAGATAAGCTTATTAAGCTTGGATTGGAAAAGCTGCTATGATGAGGAATAAAAAAGGGAAGGATTTGTCCTTCAAGAAAAAACTTTTAGCAGTAGGATTGACTTTTTTGTTTCTGGTTTTGCTTATAGCTACGTTCTTTGGGAAAAGAGGATTGATTGAAGTCTATCAAGCACAGAGAAATAATAATGCATTGATTCAAGAAAAAGAACGGCTGAAGCAAGAAAAGGATAAGCTGCAAAAAGATATTGAGGAGCTGGAGAAAAATCCGAAGGCAGTTGAGAAAAAAGCTAGAGAAAAACTATGGCTGATGAAGCCAGACGAAATTGTTATCATAAAGAAATAATACCTTTCTTTTTTAAAAAAGCCAGCAACAAGGAACAATAAATTATTAGCTTGGATAATTCAGGTGAACGTGAATAATTTATTAAATAACTTGAATCCTGATCAGAAAAAGGCTGTTGTTCATTCTCAAGGGCCTCTCCTGATTGTTGCTGGAGCAGGAACAGGAAAGACAAAAGTTATTACTCACTGCATTGCTTACCTCATCTCCTCTAAGTTAGCCAAACCTGAAGATATTCTTGCAGTGACCTTTACCGAAAAAGCAGCAAATGAGATGGGAGAGAGAGTAGACATCTTGGTCCCTTATAGTTACTCGTTTGTTGAAATAAGCACTTTTAATTCTTTTGGGGAGAGAGTGTTAAGAAATTACGGTCATGAGTTAGGCATTTTTTTAGATTTCAAGGTGTTAGATGATGTAGAACAGACCATTTTTTTTAGAGAACACCTTTTTCATATCCCTCTAAAATATTACAGACCCTTAAGTTCGCCAACAAAGCATATTCAGGAACTCCTTTCAGCAATTAAAAGGTTGAAACAAGAAGATATCTCACCTGAGGAATATCTAGAATATACAGGCAGACTTAAAATTGAAGCAGCAGATGATGCGGAAAGGGAGTTAGCAAAAAAGCATCAAGAAATAGGATTGGTATATAAAAAGTACCAGGCACTGCTTAGGAAAAAGGGGAAAATAGATTTTGAAGATCAAGTAGTATTAGTAGTAGATCTTTTCAGGAAAAGGCCTTCAGTACTTAAAGAATTCCAGAATAAGTATAGATATATCCTGGTGGATGAATTTCAGGACACAAATTATATCCAGTTTGAACTCCTTAAACTATTGGCTGCAAAGCACAATAATCTGACAGTTGTTGGAGACGATGACCAGAGTATATTTCGATTCAGGGGAGCATCTTTGAGTAATATCCAGAATTTTAAAAGGATTTATCCGACAGCAGAAAAGATAGTTTTAACCAGAAATTACCGCTCAACTCAGGACATTCTTGATTCTGCCTATCAGCTAATTCAGCATAACAATCCTGACCGTTTAGAAGTCAGCGAAAATATTAATAAAGTTCTCGAGTCAACGGTTGTTTTCAAGGAAAAAAGTATCCACATGCTCCAGTTCGATAAGCTTTCACATGAAACAGATAGGGTTGCTGAAATTATTCAGGAAAAGGTAAAGAAGGAGTACCGCTATAGCGACATTGCCATTCTAGTAAGGCGAAATGCTGATGCAGACGCTTTTCTTAAAGCTTTAAATATGAAAGAAATCCCTTTTCGATTTTCAGGGAGCCGTGGATTATACAGCCAGGATGAGGTGAAAATCCTCGTTTCTTTTATAAAAGCATTGACTGATTTTGAAGACAGCAAGAGTCTTTTTTCTCTTGCTCTTTCTGAAGTCTATGAGATAAATCTTTATGATTTAACGGTTATATGTAATTATGCATACAAAAAACATCTTTCATTGCACAAAGTTTTCAGAATGATTTTTGAGGGAAGGAGTCCTGTTGAGATTTCAACCTCTTCAGAAGTAAAGGTAAGGAAGCTTTTTCATGATTTGCTTTCATTTATCCGGCTGGCAGGCACCAAGAATGCCGGACAGGTTTTGTATTCATTTATCGAAAAATCAGGTTTTCTAAAATCCCTTGTTGAGGAAGGAGAACTTCATGCGGAGTTAAGGATAAAAAATATCTGTATTTTCTTTGACAAAGTTAAAAATTTTTCCCAGCTGAGTGAGGATGACTCCATTTATTCTTTTGCCTCTCATTTGGAGCTGCTTCAGCAGGTTGGAGATAATCCAGCTTTGGCTGAAGCGGAACTGGAAGAAGATGCAATAAACGTTATTACTGTACACAAGGCCAAAGGTTTGGAATTCCCTGTTGTTTTTATGGTCAGTTTGATTTCAGACAGATTCCCCGGCCGGGAAAGAAGAGATAAAATTCCTGTTCCTGATGGGCTTTTAAAGGAGAGACTACCTGAAAGGGGAAGTTATCTTCAAGAAGAAAGGAGGCTTTTTTATGTTGGAATGACGAGGGCCAAGGAACTCCTCTATTTAACCTGGGCAAGGGATTATGGTTTAAAAAGATTGAAAAAGGTCAGCCCTTTTGTTTTGGAAGCCTTGAACCTTTCCAGAGCTCCTGAAGATACGATCCGTTGTTCCCCCTTGGAAGAGATTAGAAAATATGCCCCTACGACGTCTAAGCCAGGTGCTGTTCCCCAGGTGATGGAGAAAGGGTTGTTGACTCTTAGTTATTCTCAGGTAGGAGATTATTTGGCATGCCCCCTGAAATATAAATTCAGACATATTATGAAGGTTCCAGTTCTTCCAAATCACAACCTTGTTTTTGGTCGGGTCATGCATAGTGTTATATATCATTTTTTGAAAAACAGGATATCAGGGAAAGAAATAAAAGAAAAAGAACTCCTTAGTGAATATGATAAGTGCTGGGTGAATGAGGGTTTTCTGAGCCGCGAACATGAGGAAATGAGAAAAATAGAAGGAGATAAGGCGCTTCGCCTTTTTTATAAGCGGGAGAAATCATCAGGACGAGTTCCTTATTCTCTTGAACAAAGTTTCCGGTGGCAGTTTGGGGATGTGAAATTTACCGGCAGGTGGGACAGGATTGATATGCTGGATAGTGGAGCAGTAATAATAGATTTCAAAGCAACAAAGGTTAAAGACCAGAAAACTGCAGATAAAAGGGCAAAAGATAGTCTACAGATGGATTTTTATGCTCTCTCCTTCTTAAAAACTCAGGAAATTCCCTTGTTTGAGACCCAGCTTTATTTTCTTGAGTCGGATATTATCGGGCATGCTGAAAAAGGGGAAAAAGAACTAAATAGGGCAATAGAAAAAATTAAAGAGGCTGAAGAAGGTATAAATTGTCAAAATTTTATAGCTAAACCTGATTGGCACAACTGTAATTTTTGTGATTATAAGACTATTTGCCCTTCTTCATATGCGTATTAACGTGGGCTATTCATAAAGAATGCCGATTAGTTTCATTCTCACTGTATGGCTGAGTTGGTATATCCCCGTCCTCACTCCACCCATCCCCCTGTGGGATCCCTTACGCTCCGGGTGGCGACATCCCAACCCAGCCTACCCTAGATCAGAACCTATCAATAGTAAACGGCTCATATTTAGCTGACATATAGATACCAATCTATACAAGATAAAGAAGATGAATTTGAGGGGATGGAGGAAGCGACATTAAAAGATTTAGCCTTTCTGAGTCGATCTTCGAGGGAATCCAACAAAGTGAGTCGGGCCTGATGGATGTGTGAGCACTGTAGAATCCTTGGGGCGGTGTTAATGATGGCTCGGGGACATCATTGCGCTGCTTAAGATAAACATGCGGAGTTCCAACAGAGCCGAGAAGATCCGGGAGGAAATGGCGTTAAAAATCTTAGTGGAGCGCAAACATACCCTCAAATTCATCTTATCCAAATCTATTGTCGGTATTTTTCGTGAATAAACTACGTTCAAATCGAGTTTCTTTGCTTATTCTGGCACAATCCAGAAAGGCATTATAGCCAGCAGCTTTTCCTTATCAAGATATTTAAGTGTAGATAGCATTTTATCAAGTCTGGGATTTAAATCAAGTTTCATTCCTATTAAGCCTTTTCCCATAAAAGACTCAAATAGTGAGATTTTTTTGGGCCAGACGACGAATTTGACTGTATCTTTGTCAGGAATTCCAGCTAGTTCTTTTGCAAGTTTAACTGCTTTTGAAAGGCCTCCGATTTCATCTACCAGGCCCAATTCTTTTGCCTGGCTTCCTGTCCAGACGCGGCCCTTCCCGATCCTGTCAATTTCTTCCCTAGTCATTTTGCGTCCTTCTGCTGCCTTAGTGACGAATTGATCATAACTCCAGAGGATTTCTTTTTTCAGTAATTTTCTTTCTTCCGGTGTGAGTCTTCTAAAAGTGGAAAAGAGATCTGCCCTTTTGCCGTATGTAAGTTTTTCAGAGGTTATTCCTAGTTTGTCGTAAAGTTTGATCAGGTTGAATTTTCCAAAGATTACTCCTATGGAACCTGTGAGAGTTTGAGGTTGAGCAACAATCTTGTTGGCATTCATAGCAACCCAGTATCCTCCTGAACCGGCGAGGTCAGACATGGTGACAATAACCGGCTTTTCCTTCTTGGTCAAAGCAATTTCCCGCCAAATAATATCTGAGCCAACAGCAGAGCCTCCAGGGCTGTCTACCCTGAACACAACAGCAGCGATTGATTTGTCCATACGGGCTTTCTTTATCCAGCGGGCAACCGTAGAACTTCCCATGATTTGATACTGCCCCTCGCCTGTTATAATGGGACCCATTCCGTAGATGAGTGCAATTTTTTCCCCTTTATTTAAACCAACTGATGAGGGTTTAATCTTGAGATACTGCTGATGAGTAATTTTATATATTTTTTCCCCTTTCTCCTTAAGAAGATTTTCGAATTCATCGTTAAACAGGAGTTTGTCTATCAACCCGACTTCTACGGCTTTATTTCCTTGGAAGTAGGCATGATCGATAAGCGATTTTATTTCTTCTTCGGTTTTTCCTCTGGCCTCGGAAAGTCCTTTTATATAATGTGAGTAAATGTCCGAATAAATGGATTCCATCATCCGCTTATGAGCCGGGGTGAATTTTTCTTCTGTAAACATATTGTAAGCTGTCTTGTATTCTTCGACATGTTCAACTTCTGCTTCAATGCCTGCTTTATCCAGGGTTTTTTTTAGAAATGGGATGTTGCCTCCGATTCCGTTGATAACAAGCATTCCAAGAGGGTGTAAAATGATTTTGTCACAGGCAGTAGCAAGAAAATATTCCTTGTCAAAATCAAGAGCTTCATCCATATAGGCATAGGCTTTTTTCCCTGATTTTTTGAAGTCAATAATACTGTCTCTGAGTTCATTTATTTTTGCCCAGTCACATTGAATGTAGCCAAGACGCAGTACAAGAGCATTGATGCGGGGGTCGACTTTAGCTTTCTGTAAATTCATCCAGAGGTCATACATTGAAAGGGCTGGTTTTAACCCCATTAGAGCAGATAAAAAATCAGGAGATGCCTTTTCCTGCAGGGAGCCAGACAGCTTGACCTCAAGGTAGGAATGAGACTTTACAGCCGGAGGCTTTGCGAATTCAAAATATATGAAGGATGTAAAGGTTGCCAGAATTAATATGAAAAATATCAAAAATATAATCAGTATATACCTTCCTTTTTTCATTTTTTCTCCTTTTTAAAATGAATTGCTTTCTTTCAGATTAAATATAACAGAAAGCAGTAGATTATTGAAATATAGAATTTTCTATTCGATTTTAGTATATTAAAGAGCAAAATGAAGTAACCTGAATAAGAAAGTTTAAAAAAGGATTATCACATGAACGCACTTGAAATTGAGAACATTTCTAAAAGCTTTGGTGATTTTTATGCTGTAAAAAATTTATCCTTCAGTATTTCAAAAGGGAGTATTTATGGTTTGCTTGGCCCAAATGGGGCAGGCAAGACAACCACAATCCGCATGGTGATGAATATTATTATTCCTGATGAGGGATTAATCAAGGTTTTAGGCAGGAAGATGGATGAGAAGATGAAGGAGAGAGTAGGTTATCTTCCTGAGGACAGAGGGCTTTATCCCAAGATGAAAGTAGGAGAGATTCTTCTCTTTCTTGCTGAACTTAAGGGGATAAGAGGAGTGGATGCCCGGAAGAGAATTGATTTCTGGCTTGAAAAGCTTGATCTGGCAGATTGGAAATTGAAAAAGGTTGAAGAGCTTTCCAAGGGGATGCAGCAGAAGATTCAATTTATAACCACGGTCATACATCAGCCTGATCTAATCATTCTGGATGAACCTTTTATTGGGCTTGATCCTGTGAATACAAAGCTGTTAAAAGATATCATGCTGGAGATCAGAGAACAGGGGACAACAATCATATTTTCTACTCATCGGATGGAGCAGGTAGAGATGATATGTGACGACATCTGTTTGATCAATAAGGGCAAGATGGTATTGGAAGGCAACTTGAGTCACATCAAGAATCAGTATGGGAAGAATACCGTTGTTTTAGATTATGATGGTGATGCAGGTTTTATTAATGCCCTGCCTGAAGTTAATAAAATAGATGATTACGGCAAATTCATGGAAATAAAAATGAAGGAGCAGACAGATACTCAGGGCTTTCTAATGAAACTTACAGAGAAAGTCAGGATAAACAAATTTGAAGTTAAAGAGCCAACATTGAATGCCATTTTTATAGAAAAAGTGGGAGAAAAAGATGCGTAAGATACTGTCAGTCATTAAAAGAGAATATATCCAGATAGTTAGAACTAAAGGCTTCATAATCGGGACGATTTTAGGTCCGGTCTTGATGGCTTCCTTTATTGTGATTCCGGTTGTTGTATCCATGGTTTCTGTTGAAAAGCAAGAACAGATTGCAGTGATTGATTCAACCAATGAAGTTTTTGTTGAACTCGATAAGAAGCTGGACTCAAAGTTAAAGGATGGAAACCGCCGCTATATACTTGAAGAATATAGGCTGCTTGATGATGTTGACAGTTTGCGAGAAGAACTAAACAGGAAGGTATTGAAGAAGGAACTTTCTGCCTATATTTTTATTCCTCGAGATATTTCGGAGGGAGGAGAGGCTGAATATGTCTCTGAACATGTTTCTGATTTTGATAAGAGAGGAAACATTAACCAGGCTTTGAGCAGTGTAATAATCGGAAAGAGATTAAGAATCGAAGGATTAGACCCTCAAGAAATCGGTAAGTACATGAGGCCTGTGAAACTTATAACAAAAAAAGTGACTAAAAGAGGAGTAGAAAAAGATACAGGGGGAACCTTCATTATTTCATATTTTTTAGTCCTTATCCTTTATATGACGCTTATTTTTTATGGTCAGATTATTCTAAGAGGAGTTATCGAAGAAAAAAGTTCAAGGGTAGTTGAGATTGTTCTTTCTTCCCTGAAGCCCTATCAACTTATGGCAGGCAAAATATTAGGGATAGCAGCCGTGGGATTTACACAGTATGCAATTTGGGCTCTTTTTGGAATTGTTGCAGTTAAATACAGCGGATCAATAATCACAAAATTTTTCCCTGCAGCCCAGGGATTCCAAATCCCAAGTATCCCCCCATATATTTTTATCTATTTTGTCCTATTTTTTATTCTCGGATATTTTCTTTATGCGACTCTATACGCAACTGTCGGGTCAATGGTGAATTCGGAAAAGGAAGCCCAGCAACTGGTTATGCCGGTGACTATGTTTTTAATTGTCCCAATTCTGCTCATGATGTTTGTGATCAGGAGCCCAAACAGTTCTCTATCAGTAGTATTATCTATAATCCCGTTTTTTGCTCCGATCTTGATGCTCCTGCGTGTCTGCATTCTACTGCCCCCTTTCATTCAAGTCGGGGGCTCTGTTCTGATATTGATTTTGACTACGATACTGATGATCTGGCTGACGGCAAAGATCTACCGGGTAGGAATCTTAATGTACGGGAAGCGCCCGGGTTTTAAGGAAGTTGTTAAGTGGATGAAGTATAAATAGGGACGGTTCTATTTTTTTTATTTTGTCATGTTTTTTCAGGGAAAAATAGTGACAAAAAAATAGAACCGTCCCCTTTACTTAAAAAATGGAATTTATAAGTATTTTTAATGATGTTATGGGGCCGGTAATGCGGGGACCTTCCAGTTCGCATACAGCAGGTTCTTATCGTATAGGGAGAATCGCGAGGTCTTTACTCGGAGAACAGCCTTCTTCTGTTGCATTCACTTTTGATCCTGAAGGCTCTTACATAAAGACGTATCGTCAACAGGGAGTTGACCTCGCTTTTGCTACAGGCATCATGGGATGGCAAATAACAGATAAACGTTTTTTTCAGGCATTGGAATTTGCTGGTAAACATGGGATCAAGATAGAATTTAATGAATCTCCTCTTGATAATCCTGATCATCCAAATACAGTGCTGATCCAGATGGTCTCACAAAGCGGCCAGCACCTCTCGCTTAAGGCAAAGTCAGTTGGAGGAGGAGTTGTTGCAGTCTCAAGGCTTGACGACTGGCCTGTTAATTTGAGCGGAAAATATTATGAAATTATTACTGAACTTAAGAAGGATGCCGCGTTGCAAGTAAGAAATATTCTAGAATCAGATAGCCAGACTGTTAATAAGCCTTCAGAAGAGGTTTGTGGGGATATGATGCTTCTTTGTGTTCAGCGTCTTTCAGCATTAAGTCCAAAAGTTCGCTGCAGGCTTGAGAAATTACCTGAAGTCAGGAATATAAGGGAAATTTTACCTCTATTTTATATGAGACGTGGTGAAGCTCTTTTTTCGAGTGCTGAGGAGATGGTTGCAGAAGCAGAGAGCCATGAGTGTTCCCTTGGTAAGATTGCATTGAATTATGAATCGAAATTACTAGGAATGACAGAAAAAGAGGCTTTATGCGAAATGCTGCGACGGTTTGACATAATGAAGGCCTCTGTTTTACAGGGGCTCAATGAGCAGAACTTACGGATGCAGTTGCTGCAGCCATGTGCCAGGAAGATTTATGAGGCTGAAGCGAAAGGGAAAGTAGCTTTAGGAGGGATTCATACAAGAGCCGCAGCCAGAGCAATGGCAGCCATGCATGTTAATAACAGTATGGAAATTGTTTGTGCGGCTCCTACCGGAGGTTCTGCAGGCGTCATCCCAGGTGTGATATGTACTCTGGCAGAGGAAAAGAACCTGGATGCGGGAAAATTGGCAATGGCATTGTTTGCAGCTTCGGCTGTCGGTTTGATTGTTGCAAAGCGGGCGACATTTGCTGCAGAAGTCGCAGGGTGTCAGGTTGAGATCGGAGCAGCCGGGGCAATGGCAGCTGCTGCTGTAATTGAATCTGCCGGCGGGAGTGCTCAACAAGCTGCAGATGCAGCATCTATTGCGTTCCAGAATACAATGGGATCAGTTTGTGACCTGGTCCAGGGAATGTGTGAAATTCCCTGTCACACCCGGAATGCAGTTGCGGCTTCCAACGCATTTGTATGTGCGGACTTAATCCTTGGGGGTTATGATAATCCTATTCCGCTTGATGAAACGATTGATGCTGTATGTGCGACTGGCAAAATGTTGCCGCGGGAACTGAGGTGTACATCGCTTGGCGGGATAGCAGCATCACCTTCGGCTTTGTCTTTGCCCCGAATAAAAAAGTAACTGAATAATAAACAAAAGTGCGAAATTTTTTTTTGTCAGCGTGAACCTTTTTTGCAATCTATCCGTAGTAAACTCTGAAGAAGTAAAAAATGGATGGAATAAAAAAAACGGTTCGTATCACAATACTAATATTGTTTCCTTTTATATTCAGTGCCTGTTTTGCTGTTAGGATTGTTAAAAATGTTAAGAATCCTGACCGCTATTTCGGGAAGGCATATCAACAGATTGAAAGGATACATCAAGATTATCCTGATAGAGAGGGGAGAGCACACAAGATCAATATTTTGGTCTACGAAAGTTCGGATTGCAAAGTAATAAAAGTCACTGCGCCCTTTTGGATTGTAAATGCATGTATGGATATTGCATCGAGTGCATCTGAAGAGGATGACTTTGATTTTGAAGATAGGTATGACATTGACTGGAGAGATATAAAAGAATTGAGGCAGATTGGTCCCGGGCTTCTTATTGACATTGATGATGAGGAGAGCCGAGTGCTGATCTGGATTGATTGATGGAGATAGTCTGGTATTGTTTGAGAGGTTTCTAGAGAAAAATGAAACCAAGGGAAACTTTTGAAGATGATAATATCTACATCCTTGTTGAAAAAATTAAAAATGGAGATAGAGAAGCTTTTATTACTGTTACACGTATTTATCAAAAAAAAGTTTTTCTGCTGGCTTTTTCCTTTTTTCGTAACAGGGAAGACGCAATGGATATTGTTCAGGAGACATTTTTGAGATTTTATGAGAAAGTGAACATGTTTCGCAGAGGGAAAAATTTTCAGAATTGGCTCTTGCAGATTGCAAAAAATCTTTGTGTAGATTACTACCGAAAGAATTATAAAAGGAACAGTGATTTACAAAGAGAGAAAAACGTAAAGGAGCTATGTCAGTCTTCCTATAGCCAAAAGGAGTTAAATTCTTCCTTGGATATTAAACAAATATTTTCTAAGTGCATAGACGGACTTTCTGAAAAGCAAAGAATGGTCTTTTTAATGAAGCATTACAATCAGCTCGAATATAAAGAGATCGCACAGATTTTGAATATTGCTTTAGGGACAGCAAAATCCCTTCATTTTAAAGCACTTCAAAATCTGAAGGTTTTAATGAGTCCTTATATGGGGAGACAAACATGAAACATTGTAAGGAGAGAAAAGAACTGGCTGCTTTCCTTTATGGAGAGCTTAAGGATGATGAAAGAAAAAGATTGGAATCCCACCTCGAAGTTTGTCCCCAATGCAGAAAAGAAATTGAGGAATTAAAGCAGATTGTAAGTGAATCGGATTCTTTGAAATCAGATATTAAGAAGGCATTGGCATCCGTAGATTGGGAGATGCTTCCTTCCAAAATATCAGAAAATGTCTTTAAAAAGGAAATCCCGCTTTCCAGAGGGTCACGGACAGGGAAATTTTGGGGTTTGCTCTTTCAGCCCAGGTTCAGGCCTGTTTATACTGCACTCTTTTTAGGGATTTTACTGGGATCCCTGGCTACTTTCGTGGTTTTTCGGAATTCTGGATTTAACGGAACCACTGAGGGAAGGTTTTTTGTATCCGGGGACTTTCTAGAGAGACTAGAGCTCGAGATGGCACGAAGGGAAACACTGGATTATCTTGAAAAAAGTCAGTATTTGCTTTTGGACTTTGTCCAGTCTTCTCCGGAAAAGTCAGCTGAATTCTGGCAGAGCAATTTTGCTTCCATAAGGGCAAGAGATTTGCTTGCAAAGAAAAAGTATATCGATCTTCAGCTTGATAGATTTCAGATGGCAAAAGCAAAAAAAATCTGTGACCAGATTGAACTTCTCTTTTTCGAACTGGCCCAGATTACTAAGGAGCTTCCGGTGGAAGAGGTGAAGAAAATACAGAATCTTATCGAAGAGAGACAGATTTTATTAAAAATAAATTTAGTAAAGAAAGAATTACAGGACAACGAGGTTTAAAATGAAGAAAATAGCCATAAGTTTCGGGATAATTTTGTTGGCTTCTTTTCTCTTCCAGGCATATGCCCAGGTGCAGCCGGATGAGAAGCTTTTCCAGGATGCAAAGATTCTTATTTTTGATAAGGAATGGGAAAATGCCCAGGAAAAACTGGCAAAGCTGCTTGAAGAATATCCGGAAAGCCGCTGGTTTTCCCAGGCACTCTTTTATAAAGGGAAATGTCTTGAGGAGCAGAAGGGAAAAGAGATCCAGGCTCTGGAGGTATATAAGAGCTTTCTTAAATTGAAAGACAGCAATAAAAGCCTGACCGAAGAGTCTGAAGTATCAATTATTGAACTGGCCTTCAGGCTTTATAAGAAAGGCAAATCATCTTACCTGGGGGAAATAGAGAGAAGGCTTTCCAGTCCAAATAGAATTATTAAGTATTATGCGGCATTTCAATTGAGCAGTGTGAAGGATAAAAAAGTGGCGAGGAGAGCGATACCAGTACTGAAAGAGATTATGAAGAACGAAAAGGATGATGAAATCAGAGACAGAGCCAGAATCGCAATGCTCAGGGTTGACCCTGACGTGTTGAAGGATTTCGAAGAGGAAAGGTATGAAAGAAAAGAAAGGGTGCTGAAAATAAGAGTCTTCAAAAAAGGAAAAAAAGAGGCAGATTTTTCTGTAAATATTCCATGGGCTCTAGCTGATCTGGCTTTAAGCGCTATCCCTGAGAAGGAAAAAGAAAAGATGAGAAAGGAAGGATATAATCTGGATAAGATTATAAAAGAGCTCAACAGATTCAAAGGGAATATCATTGAAATAAGAGGTGAGGATTCGATAATTAAAATTTGGATAGATTAAAAGCAAGGAGGTTATCTATGAAAAAAATTACAGCAAGCGTTTTAGCAGTAATGGTATTGAGTTTTGTATTGATGAATTTTCTTTCGGCAGAAGATACGAGTACTATTCAAGCGATCAAAAAGGCTGTTAAGGAGAATCCCAAGTATAATGCTGGTTCAGAAGTGAAGTGGTTTAAAGTTCTCATTACAGATACTCGGACTAAAAAAGACAAGGTAAAGATTACTCTTCCAATATCATTGATTGAACTTATAGCCAAACACTGTGATGAAAAAAACTTGAAAGTAAATCGGGATGAGTACGATATAGATCTCAAAGAGCTTTTAGCAGAATTAAAAAAGCTTGGCCCAATGGCATTGGTTGAAATCTGTGAAGATGATGAATTAGTAAAAGTCTGGTTGGAATAAAGCAGGAATAAGCAGCAAGCTTATCGAGAAACTAATTAAAGGGAAATGGAGACTAACTCCATTTCCCTTTTTTATTTTCAAAAGAGAATTTAATGAATGTGTAATTTGTATTTTGTCCTAATTGTGGTGCAAGATTGCATGCTGTATGCCCCAAGTGTAAAAAACCTGTTGAAAGCAGCTGGAAAATATGCCCACACTGTGGAGAAAAATTGGATGAGTAGTGTTATGTAAGTGTTTACGCCACTTGTAATACAGACTATTCAGTAATAATATAAATATTACTCTATTTTTAACACTTAGCAGCTTAAAAATTGAATACTCTAGAAAAAAGAACAGAAAATATTTTACAATAAAAAGGAAAATGGTTAAGCAGATACTGAGGGAACTTAAAAGGCATATTCCGTTCACTACTTTTGGGGCAATTACTGGGATTACTATGATGATTATAATAGTACTCGGCCATATGCTTTCCCGAGTATCTGAAGTTTCCCCAAATATTTTTTACATCCTACACCCAACCCATGTTGTTTTAAGTGCGGTTGTGACTACAGCGATATATAAATTACATAAGCCCAAGTGTAAAATTTTGATGGCTGTTGTAATTGGCTATGTTGGCTCGGTGGGGATAGCTACTTTAAGCGATTCAATAATTCCTTATCTGGGTGAATTACTGCTTAATCTTCCAAACAGAGGGATTCATATAGGTTTTATTGAGAACCCTTTCATAACAAATCCCGCAGCGCTTTTGGGAATTACAATTGCTCTCTTAAGGCCAACTACCAAATTTCCACATTATGGGCATGTTTTAATTAGCACATGGGCCTCGCTATTTCATATCATCATGGCAATGAGTCAAACAGTAAATTGGATTGAAATTACTGCTATTTTTTTATTTTTGTTCTTCGCAGTTTGGATTCCCTGTTGTTTGAGTGACATAGCGTTTCCGCTGCTATTTGTTCCGCTGGAAAGCAAAGCATGATGGAGCATGAGCCTACGCGCTGTTTTCTTTAAATCTTGCTTCCTCCATCCCATCATATTCATTTGCTTTAGCAATGCCCAGGCTGAGATAGGTCAGTCCTTGACAAATCTTTCGCTGCTCCTGGATAATATATTCAATAGAGACAAGCACCATATTTTTGAAAGAACAGGAGGTGGCAGATGAAACACTGGCGATTATGGCCGATTATGGTGATGCTTATACTTGGGTTGTTAACCTGCTCCATGGGTAGGCATGAGGCGGATAAGAGTACACTATCTTGGGAACCGGTTGCATATTCTATGCAGCTGGACCGAGCCACGGCGTCCCAGCTGGCAGAACTGGCCCTCAATTGCATACGGCGGGAGTTTCCCAATAAGCCTGGTCATGTGATAAACGATGCGGTCGAAGTGCAGAATCCGGCATCACTACATCCGGCTTTTTTTGGCTGCTTTGACTGGCATTCCGCAGTCCACGGAAGCTGGATGCTTGTACGGCTGCTTAAAGTGTTTCCCGACTTTTCCAAAGTTGACGAGATCCGCTCTGCCCTGAGCGAAAATTTGACCGAAGAAAATATTGCATCAGAAATCAGATATTTCCAACAGCCCAACCGCAAATCCTTTGAGCGTACTTATGGATGGGCCTGGCTGCTTAAGCTGGCAGAAGAGCTCTATGAATGGGAAGATGCTGATGGGAAGAGGTGGGCCCAAAACTTGCGGCCGCTGGTTGACGTAATCATCGAGTGCTACCTGGATTTCCTGCCGCGGCAGACATATCCGATCCGAAGAGGAGTACATCCAAACACTGCCTTTGGACTGGCCTTTGCGCTTGACTATGCCCGGGTTTCGGGGCATAGTGAGCTTGAAGAAATGGTGATCAAACGCAGCCTGTTTTATTTTGCTAAAGATACCAACTGTCCGGCCGCCTGGGAACCTGACGGGGACGATTTTTTTTCCCGCTCTCTGATTGAAGCTGACCTTATGCGGCGTGTATTTTCCCCTGCCGAGTTTGTGAACTGGTTCCATCGGTTCCTGCCCGGCCTGAGCAAGGGACGGCCAGAGTCTCTGCTTCACCCTGCTGATGTCTCTGACCGCAGCGACCCCAAGATTGGTCATCTCGACGGCCTAAATCTCAGCCGGGCCTGGTGCATGGACGGTATTGCCTCAGCTCTATCGCAGGATGATCCGGTCCGTTCTATTCTGCAGCAGTCTGCTGCACTCCATGCAGAAGCGACTCTTCCACATATAGCAAGTGGCCATTATACAGGAGAGCACTGGCTGGCCTCATTCGCAGTATATTTACTTTCCTCAGATAGAGATTAAGTCAGAAACATACCGGAGAAATTAAGTGTCCAATGAGGGAATGGAATCTTACACCGAGAGAGATGATTATCATGAAACCGAAATGTGTGGAAACTTCGACTGAAATATACATAATGCACTAGAATTTGATAATTTCCTTAAAAATATGTTGATTTAAAGTGTAGCTATAAGGATAATTTAATCTTAAATGAAAAAAGATGAGTAATAATATCATATTCCTGAAAAAGGATTGTGTTTAAAGCGATGATAAAGAAATCTTAGGAGGGGAAAATGAATGATCTTCACTGGAAAACATCCATTACTGAGATTCATCCTAATAAGATTTCCGTAAGGGGATATTCGGTGGATAAATTGATGGGAAAAATTTCATTTTCCCAGGCTGTTTGTCTTGTTTTGAAAGGCGAGATGCCTTCCCCTGAGGCAGGGAAACTTATTGATGCCATTTTTGTCTCATCTATAGATCATGGTGCAACCCCTCCTTCTGTCCTGGCGGCCAGGACTGTGGCTTCGACAGGGGCGGAGTTGAATGCTGCAGTGGCGGCCGGAATCTTGTCGATTTCAAGATATCATGGAGGAGCTGTTGAAGAGGGAATGAATCTCTTCATAGAGATTGCCAGAAGAATGGATGAAAAAAAAGGTGATGAGGACGAAGTTGTACTGGGAATTCTGCGTGAGATGAAAGAAAAAAAGAAACGGGCCTCTGGTTTTGGCCACCGTTTCCATACTCAAGACCCCAGGACAAGAAAATTATTTGCTTTAGCAGAAGAATTAGGTCTGGTAGGAAGGCATATCAGAATAGCCCTTGCCGTTGAAAGATGCCTTGAAAGTTTATTGGGGAAACCATTACCTATAAATGTAGATGGTGCCATTGCAGCGGTTCTGTGTGATTTAGAATTTCCTCCTGAGATTGGAAACGCTTTTTTTATGATTGCCCGCATTGCAGGACTTATAGCCCACATTCATGAGGAAAAAACGCGAATGAAGCCAATGAGGAAAATTCATCCTCAGGATTTTGAGTATGATGGTCCTCGAGGAAGGGAGATTTAAATGGGAAAAAAACTTTTATCTTTAATGCCGGAATTTCAGCTTATAGGTGATTTAGAGCTTCAGGAAAAAACTATCAATGTCTGGGAAGAAGCCTTAAAAGAAGCAAACTGGAAAGTTGAAGACTTACTCGACATTCCGTTCACTTTATTGATTGAAAATACTCCTTTTAACCTTGTTACGCATACCAGGGCTGTCACCCTTTGTGCAATGAAAATTGCTGATGTCTTGATAGAGGAATATAAGGGGAAAGTTGTAATAAACAGAGACTATCTTATTTCAGGGGCTTTGCTTCACGATGTTGGGAAACTGTTTGAATACAGGAAAGAAGGCGGAAAGATAATTAAAAGCGAGGGAGGAAAACTTCTCCGGCACCCAATTTCAGGAGCGGCATTTGCTTATAAATATGGAATTCCTCAAGAAGTGCTTCATATCATAGCCACACATTCAAGAGAAGGTAATGGGGCACGGAATACTGTGGAAGCAATTATTGTCAACCATGCGGATTTTGTTAATTTTGAATCTTTAAAAATTTAAAAAGGAGAAGATATTGGGGAAGACACTTTCTGAAAAAGTTCTCAGTTTGAAGGCGGGAAAAGATGTTTATGCAGGAGAAGTTGTTACTGTCTCTCCTGATTATATCCTTTCCCATGATAATTCCGCTGCAATCTTAAATAAGTTTAAAAAACTAGGGATAAAAAGTGTTAAATGTTCTCAAAAAATAGTTATTGTTCTGGATCATGTGGTTCCTGCATCGACTGAAAAATATGCAATGAATCATAAAGTCATCAGAGAATTTGTCGCTGAGCAAGGCATCCCAAATTTTTTTGATGTCCACAACGGAGTCTGCCATCAGGTTTTTACAGAGAGCGGATTTGCAATGCCGGGAAAATTAATAGTCGGCGCAGATTCACATACTACAAGCTATGGAGCACTGGGAGCCTTTTCTGCTGGTATTGGACGGTCAGAAGCTGCTGCTGTCTGGGCTACAGATGAAATATGGTTGAAAGTCCCGGAAACCATAAAAATAGAATTGGAGGGGAAACTTTCTGCTGGAGTCTATGCCAAGGATGTAATATTAAAAATCATCGGATCCGAGGGAGCAGACAGGGCAAACTATAAAGCTGTAGAATTTGGCGGGAAGGCAGCAGGAGATTTCAGCATAGCTTCCAGGCTAGTTCTGTCCAATATGGCTGCTGAAATGGGAGCAAAGAATGGCTATTTTCTGCCTGATGAAAAGGTCCTTGAATTTTTAAAAGGGATTGCAAAAGATGAATTTAGACCTGTGCTTTCTGATCAGGATGCTTGTTATGAAGATGAACTGGAATACGATATTTCTTCCATTGAACCTCAGGTGGCATGTCCTCATACGGTCGATAATGTGAAATCCATCTCTGAAGTTGAAGGGATAAAATTTCACCAGGCCTTGATTGGAACCTGCACAAATGGCCGTCTGGAAGATTTGAAAATAGCGGCAAGTATTTTCAAGGGCAGGAAGGTTCATCCTTTGATAAGAGTTCTTGTGATTCCGGCATCAAGAAAAGAGTTATTAAATGCCATTAGAGAAGGGATTATTGAAATTTTCGCTGAAGCAGGATGTTTGATTCTAAATCCTGGATGCGGTCCGTGTCTTGGCGCCCACCAGGGTGTCCTTGCCCCGGGCGAAGTTGCATTGAGCACGGCAAACCGGAACTTCCGCGGAAGGATGGGAAGCAGGGATTCCGAGATTTATTTAGCTTCTCCTGCCACAGTAGCAGCCTCTTCGATTGAAGGAAAATTTACGGATCCGAGGAAATATCTATGAAAAAAGGAAAAGTATGGAAATATGGGGATGATGTCAACACGGATGTCATCTTTCCCGGAAAATATACATATTCAATCCTTGAACCGGAAGAAATGGCTCAGCATGCGCTTGAGGATTTAGACCCTGGCTTTGCCGGGAGTGTTAAACCGGGAGATATTATTGTTGCAGGGAAAAATTTCGGATGCGGAAGCTCAAGAGAGCAGGCTGCAACATGCTTGAAGCATGCTGGTATTCAAGCATTAATAGCTAAGTCGTTTGCCAGGATTTTTTTTCGTAACGCAATAAACCAGGGACTGCCGGTAATACAGTGTGCAGAAGCAGTTGAAAACATAGAAAACGGGGAAGAAATAGAGATTGAATTTGCGGGGGGAAAAATAAGGACCGAAAAAGGCGATTTCGAATTCCCCCCACTTCCTGAATCGGTCTTGGGAATTCTGAAAGAAGGAGGCCTTATTCCTTATACAAGGAAGAAATTGAATAGACTATTAGCCTGAACTATTCATAAAAAATTTCGATACTTAAGATAACAATATTAATATCAAGATGTTAACTTTATTTTTCAGGAACGTCATGATGACACTTTCATTCGGGAAGCCACTTCTATTTATAATCCACATTTTTTACCTTCCAGTCGAGCCGATCTTACTGCATCTGCTTCGTTACACTCCATTCGTGGTGAATGACCACAACTTCATGCGCTGTGCTTTGCATCTGCAGCAAGCTTGGCTCGTGAATAATCCAGGTTTGTTAAATAATAAACCTATTATGTGTTATATTTTAACAATGAATTTTTACAAGACAAGTTTAATCTTTAAATGAAAGGAGAATTAGATGGCTAAATACAAAATTGCTGTCTTGCCGGGTGACGGGGTCGGAAAAGACGTAATAAAAGCAGCAATGATTGTACTGGAAAGAATTAACTTTGATGCTGAATATCTGTATGGAGATGTCGGCTGGGAATTCTGGTGCAAAGAAGGGAACCCGCTCCCTGAAAGGACAATACAATTACTTGAGGAAACGGATGCCTGCCTTTTTGGTGCAATTACATCAAAACCGAAAAAAGATGCATTAAGAGAACTCAACCCTGAATTGAAAGACAAGGGGTATTCATATTTCAGCCCCATTGTCCGCTTGCGGCAGGAATTTGACCTTTATACAAATTTAAGGCCGTGCAAGGCTTATCCCGGTAATCCTCTTAACTACAGGGATGACATTAATCTGGTAATGTTCAGGGAGAATACCGAAGGTATGTATGCCGGAGTAGAGTTTTACCCTCTTCCAGAGGAAGTAAGGCATGCACTGCTTATTCATCCTAAGATGAAGAAATTTGAGGATCTTCCTGCTGAAGAAATTTCTCTTTCAACAAGGATCATGACAAAAAAGGCCTGCACTAGAATACTAAAGAGTGCTTTTGAATATGCCCGCAAGTACAAGCGAAAGTCTGTCACAATTGTTGAGAAACCGAATGTTTTGAGAGAAACAGGCGGTTTTTTTCTTGATATAGCCAGAAAGACTGCAGAGGAATATCCTGATGTTGAGTTCTGGGAAGCAAATGTTGATGCCATGGCGATGTGGCTTGTGAAGAATCCCCAGGACTATAGTGTTTTAGTTGCAGAAAATCTGTTTGGGGATATCATTTCAGACCTTGCTGCCCAGCTTATTGGTGGATTGGGATTTGCCTGCAGCGGGAATATTGGTGATAATTATGCTCTGTTTGAACCGACACATGGCTCTGCGCCTAAATATACAGGGATGTACAAGGTGAATCCTATTGCTACGCTGCTGGCTGTAAAAATGATGCTTGAATGGCTGAGCGAATATAATAAGGCTCAAAGCCTGGAAATGGCTGTGGCGGAAGTAATAAAAGAGGGAAAAGTCAGGACTTATGACCTGGGTGGAAATTTGTCAACACTTGATGTTGCCCGGGAAGTAGCTGGGAAGCTTTAAAAACAGAAGATGTGTCCGGATATGAAAATAAAGCAAAGATAATATTATAATAAAAGGAAAGGTTGAGAATGACAGTAATAGAAAAAATAATTCAAAACCACACGCAGGATGACGTCAAGCCAGGAAAAATTGTTTGGATGAATCTTGATGTCAGGTCTGCCAGGGATTTTGGCGGACCTAATGTAGCAAAAAATTATGAGAGAGAATACGGAAGCGTACCTGTTGAAGACAGCAATAAAACTTTCTTTACTTTTGATCTGTGTGCTCCAGCCTGTACTCTCAAGTATGCTGATAACCAACAGATCTGCCGAGAGTTTGCACGGAAGCAGAATATCAAAGTTTTTGATGTAGATAAAGGAATAGGTTCCCATGTTCTGATTGAGCAAGGGCTGGCTTCATCTGGATCTACAGTTGTGGGGACAGACAGCCATATGAACATCCTCGGGGCTGTGGGATCTTTTGGCCAGGGAATGGGAGATGTGGACATTGCCTTCGCTTTTAGGACAGGAAAAACCTGGTTTGAAATTCCTGAAACAACCAAAGTCCTGCTCAAGGGAAAATTCTCCTGGCCTGTCTTGGCGAAAGATTTGACTCTATATGTTCTGAAGAAACTGGGGACAGAAAAAGGGGCGTTGAAAGCCGTAGAATTTTACGGGGAATCGGTGAAAGGGTTATCTCTTTCAGGACGAATTACTCTCTGCAGTATGGTCACGGAGATGGCTGGAATTGTTGGATTTATCCCTGAATGTGGAGATTTATTTAGGGCAGAGATGAAAGAATTATCAGGTAAGGAATATATACATTTTCAGCCTAGCGAGGATGCTTCATATGCGGATGTGGTGGAGATAGATATTAGCGAGTTGGTCCCTCAAGTGGCGGCTCCTTTTCTTCCGACAAATGTTCATGATGTTTCTGAACTTAAAGACGTGAAAATCGATTCAGGGTTTATTGGATGCTGTACGAACGGAAGGATTGAGGATTTTAAGGCTGCAGCAAAGATTTTGAAAGGAAGAAAGGTTAAAAAGGAAGTCATGCTTAAAGTTGTTCCAGCGACAAGGAAAGTTTACAAAGAACTACTTGATGGCGGAATACTTAATGACCTCTTTCAAAGCGGTGCCATTATAAGCAATGCAGGTTGTGGAGGATGTGCTGAAGGACATATAGGCCTGACGGGCAGGGGTGAAGTCCAAATCAGCACAGCCAACAGGAATTTCGAAGGAAAACAGGGGAGAGGAAAGACATACCTGGCAAGTCCTGTGGTTGTAGCTGCGTCCTGTGTTGTTGGAAATATCGCAAGCCCGGAGGATTTGTAAGATGGAAAAATTAATCCTTTCAGGAAAAATCTGGGTGCTTTTAAATAGAGAGGGAAAATTAATTGAAAATATTGATACTGACCAGATTTATCACAACGCATTTCTTCATATAACTGATATATCAAAAATGGGACAATATGCCCTGGGTAATCTGGAAGGTTGGAAAGACTTTCCCCAGAAAGCCAATCCTGGGGAGATTATCATTGCTGGCAGAAATTTTGGTGCGGGTTCATCCAGGCAGCAGGCAGTCGATTGTTTTGTCTCTTTAAACATTGGTTTGATTATTGCTCCTTCTTTTGGAGCTATTTACTTTAGAAATGCCGTGAATTGCGGTTTTCCTGTTTTGAGATGTCATGACGTTGCTGATCTGGTTGAATGTAAAAAGCTTAAGACTCAAGATGAAATAAGAATAGATCTAAATAAAGGGGAAGGATACAACATCACTCAAAATATTACATTTGGTTTTCAACCTTTGAGTTCTGTTCAATATGATATCTATATTGCAGGAGGGTTGTTTTCTTACGCAAAGAGTCAGAAGAAAGGGTAGATAAATTTGATTGTCCTGGCGTTGGATACAACAACATTTGCTGGATCAGCAGCTGTTTTAAAAAAGACGAAGTTGCTGGCAGAAATAAATATTGACTCTCCATCAACTTATTCGGAAAGACTCCTCCCTAATATTGATTTTATTTTGAAGTCCAGTGGCCTAAAGATGAAAGACATAGATGCTTTTTCTATTGCAGTTGGCCCAGGTTCATTTACAGGGATAAGAATCGGACTGAGTACAATAAAATCTTTTGCATATGCTTCAGGGAAGACTGTTGCTCCGGTTTCAAGCCTTAAGGCTCTGGCTTTAAAATTGAAGCACCCACGGAGCCGTCTGATATGCCCTGTTTTGGATGCAAAAAAAGGCGAGATCTATTCTGCGCTTTTTGAATCAACAGGAAATAGTCTTCAAGAAGTCCTGGCTCAAGGAGTCTATTCTCCTGACCAATTCTTTTCCTTACTTCCTTCTCACAGGGTAATCCATTTTATTGGAAACGGAGTAAGGATTTATAGGGATAAGATTTATCAATATTTCAAGGATAAAGCCAGATTTTCCGTGAGGTCTTTCTTTATAGCCTATGAAATCGGGCTTTTAGGTTACGAATTACTTAAAACGAATAAAGGGCTGGACTTTCGAGAGATAAAACCTTTATACTTCAGAAAGTCTCAGGCGGAGGAAAATCATTAAACAAACCAGGCTTGATCAAAATCCTTTTTACCTGAGAAGGATGAAGGGAAAAGACGTCGCTTCAGTGTTGAAAATAGAAAATCTCTCTTTTACAAACCCATGGCATGAAGCTGCTTTTAAAGGAGAGATAGATAATGATGAAATCTCATTTCCTTATGTAGTTATTCATAGGATTCAGCAAAAAGTAATAGGTTACATTGTTTTATGGCGGGTGAATAAAGAAGTGCAGATAAGCAATATTGCGATTCATCCTGACTTTAGGAGGCTGGGAATCGGGGAAGCTGTGATACGGCAAGTTCTGGATGAGCTTTGCGGAGAGAAAGCAGAGTATGTGATCCTGGAAGTCAGGCTGTCTAATTTAGCAGCACAATCTTTGTATAGCAAACTGGGATTTAAAGTTTTAGGCATAAGAAAGGATTATTATATAAATCCGGACGAAGATGCGGTCCTGATGGGAAAAAACCTCAAATAAAAACTTTGAATACAGAGATTTTAGTATTTGACTTTCATGAGGCATAAACCTTTGGCAGGAGCTGTTGGGCTTATTAAAGACCTTTTTTTCTCATTGAAAATTTCTTCGATCTTTTTGGGAAACATTTCCCCTTTTCCTATTTCCAAGAGAGTCCCGACTATTGTCCTGACCATATATCGCAGGAATCCATTAGCTTCAACAGTATAAATAATTTCACTGTCCGTTTTTTTGATATCTGATCGCGTGATTTTTCTTACAGGATAAAGCAGTCTGTTTGAAGAAAATGGAGTAAAATCTGCCTCTCGCAAAAATAATGAAGCTGCCTCTTTCATCATTTTTATATCGAGATGATAAGGCCAGTGAAGGACATATCTGAAGATAAAAGGGCTGAACTTTAAAGAATTTAATATCCTGTACTGATATACTTTTGATTTAGCCATTTTTCTGGCATGAAAGTCCTTGGCTGCTTTTTGAATGGAGATTATCCTTATATCGTCCGGCAGGATGCTGTTTAAGGCGCGAAAAAGGTCAGCGCTGCTTAATCTGAGATTCGCATTGAAATGAGCTGTTTGTCCCTGTGCATGGACGCCAGCATCTGTTCTTCCGGAACCGATGACATTGACATTTTTTGAAGCAATTTTTAACAAAGCCTCTTCTAATGTTCCCTGTATTGTTTTTTTCTCAGGCTGTCTCTGCCAGCCGTGGTAGTCTGTACCGTCATAACTGACTACGATTTTGTAGTTTTGGAGCATTTTGTTCTATAAGATTCAACGGATCAAGGGATAATAATCCTTAAGTGCTAGATCTACAGCTTCCTCAGCAGATTCAGCTTTTATTACGCCTTCTATATCCCATGTTTTGATGCCTATGACTTTTTTCCTATGTACACAGCCATAAGCTATTTCGCTGAGCGTGCCGTATTGTCCGTCTACAGCTATAATAACGTCTGCATTCATGACAACAAGAGAATTCCGTGTGTATCCTAATCCTGTTGCGATTGCAATATCAATATAACGGTTAGAATCTTTTGGGGAATTGCCTGGAAGAATTCCCACGGTGAGTCCTCCTTCCTCTTTGGCTCCCCTGGAGGCAGATTCCATTACTCCGCTGAGCCCACCGCAGACAAGAATAGCTCCTTTTCTTGCAATGATCTGGCCGATTTTGAAGGCTATCCGGAGTGATTCTGCATCCGGCTTAGCACCACCTATGACTCCGATTCTTATTTTGTTTTTTAATTCCGTCATTATTTTATCTCAAGGAATAATCCAGTTTAATAATTTCTATAGGATAAATGGATAATATAATAGAAAATTGAAAAGTTCAAACTTTTATGATACACGATTAAGTTCATAATATTGGTATGTTTTGGGTATTTAGAATGAATTTGGGCTTCTGAATTTAGAATTAGTCATGTATACTAAAAAACAGGAGAAATATAATGGAGGATTTTTTAGAGATAAAATGTATGAAAGAAAAGGATAGGAAAAAGATTATTGAAGAGATTGAAAAGAGAATAGAAGAAAAAAAGAAAGAAGGCCTATTTACAGAGAATGAAATCCGTGAAATAGAGGAGATGAAGCTTCATCCTCTTCTTGATATTCAGGATATTCAGTATGTCTATGAGAACCATTTATATAAAAATGAGACTTGAGACTGAGGGGAAAAATCTAGATTAAGTTATTAATCGAAAAAGGAGTTTGAAATGCCGGAAAAAAATAGAGAGGTGGAAGCCTTTGAAGGTTTCGAGGAAATAAGTATTGATTATGAAAATATCGATGTAGCGGATATTATGTCACAGATTAAAAGGAAGATTTCCTCCCAGCAGAAAAGCTCTTTACAAGGGGAATATTTTGATAGAGGAGAGTCCTCTTTGTATCCTCCTGAATTTGAAGCTGTTGGAGAAGCAAGGTCAAAAATTATAAATTTATTATTGAGAATCATGAGGCCTTTGACTCCTTTGATCAAGCTGTTAACACTGCCTGTATATCAGGAATTAGCGGAGACAAGACGAAATCTTACCAAAACCACAGAAAGAACTCAAAGGACTAAGGAATACACCAAGCTTCTTCATAGTCTCACACACAACATAATTGTTGAACTCACGAAATTGAAGATCGAAGAGGAAAACTTAAAGGTTAAAACCAGGATAATAGAAAAGGATCTTGAGTTATTACAAAAAAGAGAAAAAGCATTGGAAGAAAAGGTGTTTAAATGAAAATTGCCTTTGTCGTACAGAGATATGGGCTTGAAATAAGTGGTGGTGCAGAACTGCACTGCCGCTGGATTGCGGAGCATATGAAAAAGTATTGTGATGTTGAGGTTTTAACGACAAGGGCTTTTGACTATATAACGTGGAAAAATTATTATCCCAGAGGTGAAGATATTATTAATGGCATTCCGGTAAAGAGGTTTTCGGTAAAAAGAGCAAGAAATCCTAGAAAATTCGGCCGAATCCAAGATTATATTCTGAAGAATGAACACCTTGAGAAAGATGAACTTAAATGGCTGAAGGAAGAAGGCCCCTTTTCTCCAGCCCTACTTAAGTATATAAAGAGGCATGAAGATGATTATGATTATTTCATTTTCTACTGCTGCCGGTACTACCACTCATACTGGGGAATAAACACAGTGCCTAATAAAAGCATTCTTGTCCCTACTGCTGAACACGATCCTGTGATTCATCTTAAGATATTTAAGGACCTGCTCAAAAAACCAAGAGCCATCATATATCTTACCGAAGAGGAGAAGAAGATGATCAATTCCCTCTCCCAAAATCAGAATATCCCTGGGGATGTAGTTGGAGTAGGGATTGAAGCTCCTTCCAATTTTTCTGCTGGAGAATTTCTGCAGAGACAGGGAATCAAAGGAGATTACATTATTTATGTCGGAAGAATTGATGAAAACAAGGGATGTGATAAACTTTTCGATTATTTTCTTAAGTTCAAGAGAGAAAAAACTTCCGATATCAGCTTGGCCCTGGTGGGAAGCACTGTATTGAAAATTCCTTCTCATCCTGACATTTTCCATTTGGGTTTTATATCAGAGAAAGAAAAGTTCTCTGTTCTTGACAGTGCTTTGCTTTTAGTCATGCCTTCTTTTTATGAGAGTCTTTCCATAGTCACTCTTGAGGCGTGGGCTTTGGGAAAGCCTGTTCTGGCCAATGCTCGGTGTGATGTGCTGAAAGGACAGTGCCTGAGAAGCAACGCGGGTCTTTATTATGAAAATTATGAGGAATTTAAGAGTGCATTGGAGATCCTGCTGTCTTCCTCCAGTCTCCGCAAAACAATGGGTGATAACGGCCGCCAATATTTGAATAAGAACTATACATGGGAAATTGTAGAGAATAAGTTTTTATCTATCCTTGACCGGCTTGAACAGGAATAATAGTGGAAATTCATCAATTTGCAACTTCTTTAAGCTATGGGGATGCTATTTCTGATGAAATGCTGGAAATTCAAAAAGCTTTGAGGAGTGAGGGATACAAATCTGAAATTTTTATCAAATTTTATGATCCGAGAATGGCAAAGTTCATCTGGGATTTTAAGAAATATAAAAAATTCAGCTCTCCCGGAAATGTTGTTATATTTCATTTTTCTATTGGATCGCCGATATCAAAGATGTTTTTTCGCATCCCTGATAAAAAAATCATGATTTACCACAATATCACACCGTATAAGTTTTTTCTTGGCTACCATAGGATCCTGACGAGAGAATGTTATAAAGGCCGTCTGGAAATCAAATTTTTTGCGGATAAAGTGGATTTAGCCCTTGGGGATTCGGAATTTAACCGCAGAGAGCTTGAAAAAGTTGGTTATTCCCGCACTGGTGTGCTGCCGCTACTTTTGAATTTGTCAAGATTCGATCAGAAGGAAAATCAAGTTATAAGAAGTATTTTTTCCAATGGGAAATGGACGATCTTATTTGTCGGCCGTATCATTCCGAATAAGAAGTTTGAAGATTTGATTAAGATTTTCTATTTTTATAAAAAATATTTCAACCAAAATTCCCAGCTCATCTTAGCAGGAGATTACAGGGGAACGGAACGATACTTTGCCGCTCTTCAGGATTTAGTAGATAGATTGAATCTGAAAGATGTCCATTTCCCGGGGCATATTGAGTTTTCTGAGCTTATTTCCTTTTTCAAGCTTGCTGATGTCTATGTAAGCATGAGTGAGCATGAAGGGTTCGGGGTTCCTCTTTTGGAGGCTTTTTACAATCAAGTTCCGGCTGTCGCCTTTGCAGCAGGTGCAGTTGAAGAGACAATGAACAATGGAGGGCTGCTCCTTCACAAGAAAGATCTTTTCAAGACAGCAGCTGTTCTGGACAAACTTAACCGAGATGAAATTTTCAGAAGGGAAATAGTTTCTTCTCAGGAAGAGGTTTTGAAAAAATACGATAGGGATAATGTGACTCGAATCTTACTGGAACATATTGAAAGGATAAGAAAGGAATGAGAATAGACCAGCTTGTTCCCGCTTTTCATCATGGAGATGCTATAGGGGATACGGCTTTTCATATGAAAAAGGTATTTTTGTCTCGCGGTTTTCAATCAGAAATATATTGCTTAACAAGTGACAGCTGCCTGAAGGAAGAATCCAAACCCTTTGATTCTTTCAAGAATCCTGCTTCTTCAGACATAACAATTCTTCATTTTGCTTTGCCGTCTCCTTTGACTAATGCTTTCATCAACATGGCAGGCAAGAAGGTAATAATCTATCACAACATCACTCCTCCTGAATTTTTCAATGGTTTCAGCAAGGACATGGGAAGGATCTGCCATCTCGGAAGAGATGAACTATTAACTTTGGTCCCGCATGTTTCTTTGGCACTCGCTGATTCGGAATTTAACCGTAAAGAGCTTCTTGAACTTGGTTTTCACAGAGCTGAGGTTTTTCCTCTTTTTATAGATTTTGAAAGATATAAGAAGCCAGCAAGCAATTTTATGTATGACTTCTTCAGAGAAGATAGAACAAATGTTCTTTTTGTGGGGCGGATTGTGCCCAATAAAAAAATTGATGAGCTTATAAAAGTCATTTTTTATTATAAAAAATACATCTCTCCATTAGTGCGGCTTATTATTGTTGGAAAGACTTCTTCTCTTCCCAAGTATTATCAGAGCCTGGTTTGTCTTGCTGATGAGTTTTATCTAAACCCAGAAGAAATATGTTTTACCGGACATATTTCTGACGAAGAAATGTATGCCCTTTATAAAGTTTCGGATGTGTTTCTTTCTTTAAGTGAACATGAGGGATTTGGACTGCCCTTTGTTGAGAGCATGATATTCGATCTCCCAATTGTGGCATATGATTGTACGGCTGTTCCATATACATTAGGTGAAGCCGGGATCTTGATTAAGGACAAGAGGGTGGATTATATTGGTGAATTAGTGCATATTGTTGCTCATGATAATAAATTAAGAGAGGAAATTATCAAGGGACAGCGTAAAAGATTAAAAGAATTTAAACACTTGGAATTGGAAAAATTTCTTCTAAAAAGTCTTGATAGCCTAATATAACAACAGTCAGAATGTTTAAAATAGCCTGGGTTATTAACAATGAATAATTCAGATTAAGTGATTTGAAATGAAAATAGCCTTTGTAGTCCAGCGGTACGGAATGGAAGTTATGGGTGGTTCAGAGCTTCACTGCCGCCAGATTGCCGAGAGATTAGTCAGTTCAGGATATGATTGTACTGTATATACCACAACAGCGAAGGATTACATCACGTGGAAGAATGAATATCCCCCTGGAGATATGGTTCTTAATGGAGTAGTTATTAAACGTTATAAAGTTAAGAAGGAAAGGGAAATTAACTCCTTCAATGACTATTCGGACTGGATTTTTTTCAATGATCATACTTATGATGATGAAATCGAATGGATGGAAAGACAGGGTCCTAATTCTCCTGCTCTTATCAAAGCATTAGAGAGAGAAGAACAAGATCATGATGTTTTTATTTTTTTTACATATCTCTATTTCAATACTTGCTGGGGTCTTAAAAAAATTAATGCAAAAAAAGTGCTTGTCCCTACAGCCCATGATGAGCCAGCTCTGTATCTTGATATCATGAAGGACATTTTTTCTTCTCCAGATGCATTCATGTTTAATACACAATCAGAGAAGGAAATGTTGACACGGCAGTTTTCCTTTAAGGATAGATACCAGGATATAGTAGGAGTAGGAGTTGAAATCCCTGAAAACCTGGAATCTTCTAATTTTTGCCTAAAGCATGGGATTCAACCGCCTTTTATTCTTTATGCAGGTCGCATCGAAGCAGGGAAAGGCTGTCAAGAACTTTTTGATTATTTCTTGAATTATAGTAGGAAAAATCCGGATGTATCTCTTGTCCTTATTGGGAAGCTTTTAATGGATTTGCCTCATCATGATAAGATTAAATATCTTGGGTTTCTCCCATCTGAAGAAAAGAATGCAGGGATGGCATCTGCTTTGGCAGTGGTTCATCCGTCCCATTTTGAAAGTTTGTGTATGGCAGCTTTGGAGTCCATGGCTGTTCAGACTCCGATTTTGGTACAGGAACAAACAGAGCCTCTGAAGTATCATTGTCTCAAGGGGAAAAGCGGTCTGTGGTACTCTAATTATTATGAATTTGAAGCGGCATTGGATATTTTTTTAGAAAATTCGAAATTAAGAAGTATTATGGGGAAAAATGGACTAATGTATGTTCGAGAGAATTATTCCTGGAGTAGGATAATAAAAAAATATATGAAGCTATTTGACTATTTATTGAAAAATAAAGTCTAAGTTGAACATGTTTATATATGTTGGGTTTTTTATTCTACCGATGACAGATAAAGCCGGAAAAACTTTAAAGCTTATTGACGGTATTGTTTTATTGTGGTAATTATTTGTTTAATTTGTATTGGAGTTCTTAAATAAATGGCGTTTGTCAACTATACAAATAAGAAACTTGCCATAAAAATTGTATATTACGGGCCTGGTTTAAGCGGCAAAACAACAAATCTACGTTATATTTACAGTAAGGTTGACTGTGATTCCCGGGGAGATTTATTATGTCTTGAGACCCCTCTGGAAAGGACTTTTTTCTTTGATTTGCTTCCTATAAAAGCAGGCTTGATCCATGAGTTTAAGACCCATTTTCTGCTTATGACGGTTCCCGGACAGGTTTTTTATGAGGCCTCGAGGAAAAGTGTGCTTAAAGGTGCAGATGGAATTGTTTTTGTTGCTGATTCCCAGATTCCTCTTGTAGATGCGAATCTGGAAAATTTCGACGGGATGAGGAAAAACTTAGAGCAATATGCTGTGGATTTGAGCCTGCTACCTTTAGTATTTCAGTACAACAAGCGCGATTTAGAGAATCTTATCCCTGTTGAGACATTCAATAATCTTCTAAATCCACAGAGGCTTCCTTATATTGAGTCCTCTGCCATAAATGGAGACGGAGTTTTTGAGACTTTAAAGGAGATAGCGAAGTTAAGTGTTCCTTTTGTGAGAGAAAAAATTTTTGGAGAGGAAAGAAAAGTAGAGGGAGAGGAAGAAGAAGAGATAGAAAAGGTAAAGAAGGAAGAAGAAAAAAAGCCGATTGAATTTGTTCCGGAAGAGAGAATTTCACCTATTCGGATGACGAAAATTAAATTTAAGTCCCAAAGGGATATCGAAGAAGAAGTAAAAAAACTGGCAAAAGAATTTACTAAAAATCCAAAAAAATAATTTTATTCCCCCCACCCCTAAGGCGGAACAGTCTTCCGTTTTTCTTTGGCTTTTTGATAAAAATTGGAGGATTTATCCGTCTTTATATAAGTATAAAGATGCTTTTTAAAATTTTTAGTGCAGCTTTAAATGGAATTACAGCCTATATTGTTGATGTTGAAGTTGACATTTCGTTTGGGATTCCTGGTTTTGTCATAGTGGGTCTTCCTGATGCTGCTGTACGGGAGAGCAAAGAAAGAGTAAGGGCTGCCTTAAAGAACTGCGGATACGTATTTCCTTCGCGAAAAATTATTATAAATCTTGCTCCTGCTGACAGGAAAAAAGAAGGCTCAGCATTCGACCTTCCGATATGTCTTGGGCTCTTGGCTCACTTAGATATCTTTCCTTATGAGAAGCTCCAGGACTATTTGTTTTTAGGAGAACTGGCTTTGGATGGAAGACTAAAATCCGGGAAAGGGATTCTATCTTCAACTGTTCTTGCCAGGGAAAAGGGTTTTAAGGGAATTGTTATCCCCAAAGAAAATGAAAGGGAAGCAGCATTGGTGCAGACTATAAATGTTTATGGGCTCAAGAATTTAGTGCAGGTTGTTCGACTTCTAATGGATTGCGAATCTATGCCTCCATGTAAATATTCTTTAAAAGAACTATTGCCCCGGGTAGACTACGAAGTGGATTTTAAAGAAATAAGAGGGCAGCAGCATGTAAAGCGGGCACTGGAAGTAGCCTCGGCAGGGGGGCATAATGTTCTATTAATCGGGCCTCCGGGAGCAGGAAAAACAATGATGGCAAGAAGGCTGCCTACTATTTTGCCGCCCATGTCATTCCAAGAAATAATAGATGTGACACAAATATACAGTGCTTCGAGTTTATTAAAGAAAGAGGGAGCAATTGGAGAAAGGCCTTTTCGTGCTCCCCACCACACGATTTCCAGTGCAGGCTTGATTGGAGGCGGAATTATTCCTAAAGCAGGAGAGGTTACTCTGGCTCATCATGGCGTATTATTCCTGGATGAATTCCCCGAGTTCCGAAAACGTATTCTTGAAGGTTTGAGACAGCCTTTGGAAGATGGGAAAGTTACAATTTCTCGAGCTTCAATGGCAGTGACTTATCCTTCTTCCTTTATGCTGGTAGCAGCTATGAATCCATGCGAAGATACATTTTACGGGCTTGCTGCTTCTGATTTTGAATGTACAGAAAGCCAGAGGGTCCAGTATTATTCAAAGATTTCAGGACCACTTCTTGATCGTATCGATATTCAAGTTGAAGTGCCGAAGGTTGAATTTAGGGATATTATTTCTAAGTTTGAAGGGGAGACTTCAGCAGAAATAAGAAGAAGAGTAATCTGTGCAAGGAACAGGCAGCTTCAAAGATTCAAGGGGAAAAAGATTTACTGCAATGCTCATATGGGCTCGAAAGAGCTCAAAAGTTTCTGTCAGATTGATAAAGAAGGGAAAGAGCTTTTAGAAATGGCCGTGAATAAGCTGGGCTTTAGTGCCAGGGCATATACACGTGTTTTAAAAGTGGGGCGTACCATTGCTGATTTGAGCGGAGAGGAAAGGATAAGTCCTGTCCATATTTCAGAAGCGATTCAATACAGGATGATGGATAAATATTTTTGACATGGATTATTCATAAAGAATGCCGATAATAGATTAAGATGAATTTGAGGGCATGTCTGCGCTCCACTAAGATTTTTAATGCCATTTCCTCCCCGATTTTCTCGGCTCTGATGGAACTCCGCATGTTTATATTAAGCAACGCCCCAATGTCCGCGAGCCATCATTAACACTGCCCCTTTGATTCAACAGTGCTCACACATCCATCAGGCCCGACTTTGTCTGGTTCCCTCGAAGATCGACTCATAAAGGCTAAATCTTTTAATGTCGCTTCCTCCATCCCCTCAAATTCATATGATTTTTGGTATTATAATAATTCTATCAGCAATTTTTATGAATAACCCACGTCCACCTGAATTATTCATGAAAATTGCTGATAGATTATTTAAATTTGCTCTTTAAGGAAAGAATAGTATTATAGTATAATAATTCTCCTGAATTATTCATAAATACTAAGAAGGAGGTGTTATGAAAAAGAATGTTTCCTTATTTTTAAGCGTGTTCCTTCTTTTATCTGTTTTTGCTTTTTCGGAAAAAGATAAAGAGGATCCATTCATAATTAATATTAAGCCAGCGAAACTGACATCCTTGAAGAAGGAAGCTTTCTCCTGGCTTGATGCTCATATGACTGAGCTTTGTGAGATTAACGATAAGATATGGCATTTTGCAGAGGTAGCTATGGAAGAATACCAATCTTCCGAACTGCTGGCTTCTTACCTGGAAAAAATGGGATTCAAAGTTACGAGAAACGTTGCCGAAATGCCTACAGCGTTTGTAGCTGTCTATGGATCAGGCGAGCCTGTGATAGGTATTCTTGCTGAGTATGATGCTCTTCCCGGTCTTTCACAGCAAGCTGTCCCTTATGAAAAACCTTTCAAAGCTGGGGCATCTGGCCATGGGTGCGGCCACAATATCTTCGGTACATCGAGCACTGCGGCGGCGGTTGCCATCAAGCAGGTGATGGAGAAAAAAGGGATTGAGGGAACAGTTAAACTTTTTGGGTGTCCCGCAGAAGAAACGGTTGTAGGCAAGGTATTTATGGCACGGGATGGTATTTTTGATGGACTTTCCTGCTGTATTCAATGGCATCCAAGTTCTGTAAATCAGGTTTCTCTCGGTTCGAGCAATGCCTTGAATCAATTTGAAGTAGAATTTTTTGGAAAGTCGGCTCATTCAGCGGGAGATCCGTGGGATGGACGGAGTGCTTTGGATGCAGTTGAATTGACTGATATTGGATTGAATTACCTTCGGGAACATCTAAAGCCGACAGCAAGAATTCACTATATTATCCAGGATGGAGGAGCTGCTCCTAATGTTGTTCCTGCTTATGCCAGGGCATGGTACTATGTAAGGGATATCGACCGTGCAAGCGTAGAGGAAGACTATGAACGAGTTTTAAAGGTAATAGAAGGTGCTGCAAAAATGACCGAGACGACTTATAAGGTCCATTTTATCAGCGGAGTGTATGAAATGTTACCAAACCGGACAGGAAATGAGCTGGTTTACAGTAATTTATTGCTTGTAGGGGCACCGAAATTTACTGATGAGGAACAGGAATATGCAAAGGAAATTCAGAGAAATATGGGACTTAAAGAACAGGGGCTAAGTACAAAAATTGAACTTTTCAGGCTTCCCCAAAGAAGTTGGGGAGGGGGATCTACAGATGTTGCTGAAGTGAGCTGGCTTACTCCCACAACAGCATTGGGGGTAGCCACAAAACCTCTTGGTACACCCGGTCATCATTGGTCGATTGTCGCCTGTGGAGGAATGTCTATTGGCCATAGAGGCATGATTACTGCTGCTAAAGTTATGGCTGCTTCAGGAATTGAATTGTTCTCTCATCCTGAAATTATTTCAAAGATGAGAAAGGAATTGATGGAAAAAAAGAAAGGCAGGAAATATAAATCTCCTCTGCTTCCGGCCCTCAAGCCGCCAGTGAAGCCAAAGAAATAAAAATATATTTTATGCTTTTGGAGAAGTCATGGGAAAAAATGGAAGTCTAAATATAAGCAGACGGGCCTTTATGGCTTCTGCTTCAGGTCTGTTAGTAGGAACAACAGCATTTAGTATGCCTCCCTTTTTAACACATCCTGCTCAAGAAAGTCCAAAGCTCAGTGAGGAATTGACCCCGGAAGAATTGAAAATGGTTAACCAATCTGTGATGGCGAAAGATATGGAAAATTATTTCGGAAAAGGCTATAGTTGTGCAGAATCCCTGTTAATGGTGTCACTGAGATATCTTAAACAGCCCGAAAAAATGGTTTGGGCAGCATGTAGTTATGGTGGAGGAATGGCCCATAAGGATATATGTGGGTTTTTGACTGCTGGATTCATGGCGATAGGTTTTGCATCAGGGGAGTTGGATATGGAAAGAAAGGAAGCGAAAAAATATTGCAGCCGGTTGGTCAATCGATACTGGGACTGGTGGAAAATCACAGCCCCACTGCACTGTAGGGACATTCGGGAGCCGGGAGTTAGCAGTAAAGTATGCCGCCGCCTTGGTCTGCTTAGTGCAGTGAAAATTGAGGAGTTAATCTGAATTATTCACGAGTCAAGTTTGCTGCAGATGCGAGGCACAGCGCATGAAGTTGTGGTTCTTCACCACGAATGGGCGGTAACGAAGCAGGTGCAGTAAGATCGTCTCGCCTGTAAGGTAAAAATTGCTGATAATAGATTTAAATAAGATGAATTTGAGGGCATGTTTGCACTCCACTAAGATTTTTAACGCCATTTCCTCCCCGATCTTCTCCGCTCTGATGGAACTCCGCATGTTTATCTTAAGCACCGCCATAATGTCCCTGAGCAATCATCAACACCGCCCCTTTGATTATACAGTGCTCACACATCCATCAGGCCCGACTTTGTCGGGTTCCCTCGAAGACCGACTCAGAAAGGCTAAATATTTCAATGTTACTTCCTCCATCCCCTCAAATTCATATGCGTTTTGATATTATATTAATTATATCAGCAATTTTTATGAATAATTCAGGTTAGTTAATACTTAACAATGAATAATTAAAGAAATTAAATAAGGAGAGATAAATGACGCTTATTATAAAAGGATCTGGGTTAACTATTGAAGATGTTGTAAGGGTTGCAAGAGATGGCGAACGAGTCAGCCTTCATCCCGATGCACTCGAAAGGATCAAGATATGCCGGGCTATGCTTGAGAAAAAAATAAAAGCTCATGAAATCATGTATGGAGTAAATACGGGCATCGGAGAGTTTTCAGAGATAGTCCTCAGTGATGCACAAATAGAGGATTTTCAAAAATATTTGATTTATAATCATGCGGCGGGAATAGGTGATCCTATACCGATTGACCATGTTAGAGGTGCGATGTTAAGCAGGATTAATGTTCATGCTCACGGTAATTCAGGATGCCGGCCGGAGATTACACTGACTTTAATTGAAATGTTAAATAAAGGGGTCACTCCTTTTGTCTGCCAGAAGGGATCTGTAGGGGCTTGCGGTGATTTGGCTCCAATGTCGCAAATTGCTTTATTGTTGTTAGGAGAAGGCCAGGCCTATTATAATGGTGAATTGCTTAAAGGGAAAGATGCATTTGAAAAGGCTGGCATCCAGGTTCCTGGATTAAAAGCAAGGGATGGACTGGCAGTGATCAATGGCTCAAATTTGTTAACTGCGATGAGTGCATTGATGCTGTATGATACTGGCAACTGGCTGAAACAGGCTGAAATTGCCGCAGCCATGTCACTCGAGGCTCTAAAGGCAAACATGAAGCCCTATACTCCAAAGCTTCATGAGGCCAGAGGGTTTCCTGGAGCTATCAGAAGCGCAAATTCCATACAAAAGATCATTAAGGATGGTGATTTAGTTGAGGGAAAGATTAAGGTTAAAGTTCAGGATGCATATTCTATGCGTTCAACTCCTCAGGTGATTGGCTCGGCTCATGATGTGGTTGCCTGGGCCAGGGAACAAGTTGAAATTGAACTGAATGGAGTAGGGGATAATCCTGTTTTTTTCCCTGAAGAAAATCTTCAATTGACAGGGGCTAACTTCCAGGGCACTCCTGTCTCTCTGCCAATGGATATGGTTGGAGCTGCTGTAACAATGATAAGCGTTATGTCAGAGCGGAGGATGAACCGACTGAATAACCCTGCTTTGAGTATCGGCCTGCCTCCGTTTCTGACGAAAGGGGCTGGGATGTTCTCGGGCTTAATGTTGAGCCAATACACGGCGGGTATGCAGATTGTTGAACAGAGAATTCTTTCTATGCCGGCATCTATTCAATCAATTCCAGCAGCTGCTGACCAGGAAGATTTTGTCTCCATGGGGATGAATACGGCTATTAAAAATTTTCAAATACTCGATAATGCATATGGTATTCTAGGGATTGAATTCATGGCAGCAGCACAGGGTTTGGATTTACGCGAGCAGTTGGAAGAAAAACCCTATAAATTTGGTAATGGCGTATCAAAGGCAAAGGAAGTTATTCGTAGGCATGTCGAATTTTTAGATGTGGACCGGCCATTATATTCTGATCATAATAAGATGAAGAAATTGGTAAAATCTTGCGAGATACTTAATGAAGTAGAAAAAACAGTCGGCAGCTTGGGATAAGATAAACCCGCATCTGCAGTTTTAATCTGACATGATTTTTCTATCTTTAACAACAATCTTGCCGTTTTTGATTACATGTTTTATGGGATTGATTCCGAGGTGGTAAATTAGATGGTGGTAATTGGGAACATCGCAGAGGATGAGGTCCATTTTTTTCCCTATTTCCAGGCTTCCTACTTTTTTGTGTCTTGCTAGTGCATATGCGGCGTTTGCTGTTGCGGCATTGATAGACTCTTCGATACTCATTTTCATGGTAAAAACGGCAAGCTGGGCTACGAAAAGCATGGATTCTGTCATGGAACTTCCGGGGTTAAAATCTGTAGCAATGGCAATAATAGCCCCCTCTTCGATGAGTTTGCGGGCAGGCGCTTTTGCCTCTGACATGAGAAAGAAAGGTACTGCAGGTAGAAGGGTTGCAGCAGTATTGCTTTTTGAAAGTTTTTTAATTCCTTCTTCTGAAACAGAATGAAGATGGTCTGCGGAGTTGGCCTCTTCTTCTACTGCAAGCTGAGCCCCACCCATGGAAGTGAATTCATCGGCATGAATTTTGATTTTAAACTCAGCTTCTTTTGCAATCCGTATTAATTTTCTTGTCTCGTCGATCGAATATACATCCTTTTCACAGAAGACATCAAAAAACTCAGCCAGGTTATTTTTTTTGACTTCGGGGAGGATTTTATGAGTGAGATAATCAATATAGTCATTTTTCCTGGCCTTGTATTCTTTAGGGACTTCGTGAGCTCCCATAAAAGTCGGTATGATATCGATTGGATGGAGTTTATTTGCTTCTTTTAAGGCTCTGAGCTGTTTGATTTCATCCTTAAGATTTAGGCCGTATCCGCTTTTTGCTTCGAGTGTTGTCGTTCCATGTAGAAGCATACTGTCGAGTCGGGAAAGGCAAAGAGAAATGAGTTGCTTCTTGGATGCAGCACGCGTTGCGTCAACAGTGGTTTGTATCCCTAATCCTTTTTCTGCAAGTTCCTGGTATGTATAGCCTTTAACGCGGAGGGCAAACTCTTCTTCTCTAGTTCCGGCAAAAGGAAGATGTGTATGTGAGTCAACAAAACCTGGAAGTCCTATAAGCCTGCTGCCGTCAATGCATATGCTGTTTTTATCTAATCGAAAATTTTCTTTAAGTGTTTTTTCATCGCCAACAAAGACGATTCTTCCTTTGTTAGATGCAATACATCCCCCTTCCATCAACCCAAGATCCTGCAGAGCCTCTTTTCTTTTTGGAATTGGCCCCTTACACGTTATGAGTTGACTGCAATTAGTTACAACAAGGTCAGCCAAGTTCACGGGAAGATTTCCTCAGAGATGAATGTTTGTTTCTGATGAAGGAAGGTGTTTCGTAAGGTTCCCACTGTTTTTCCCATGCAGGCCTTTCCCAGAGCACATTGCTTCCTTTTGGCTCGAACAAGTATGTAGGTGTTTCTTGAGGTGCTGGGAATGGAGGAGGTGTTTTTATTGGTAATGGTGTATATTTATCTGAAGAAACTACTTCTCTTTCTGGCTGCTGATCAAAGCCTGTAGCAATAACTGTTACTTTGACCATTTCTTTCAAATTTTCATCTATAACTGTGCCGAATATGATGTTTGCTTCTGGATGTGCCATTCCGTATATGAGTTCAGAAGCTTTAGAGACTTCGTGGAGAGTGACATCTTTTCCGCCCGTGATGTTTATAAGAACACCATGAGCTCCGTCTATGGAAGTGTCAACAAGAAGAGGGCTCGAGATAGCTTTATGAGCTGCGTCGACAGCCCTGCTTTCTCCGGATGCTATTCCTGTACCCATGAAGGCCATCCCCATGCCTTTCATGATGGATTTGACGTCGGCAAAATCCAGATTGATCAGGCCTGGCCGGGTTATTAAGTCAGAAATGCCCTGGACTGCCTGGCGTAAGATATCATCGGCCATTCTAAATGCATCCTGGATGGAAGTATCCAAGTTGACTGTTTGAAGCAGTCTTTCATTTGGGATGGAAATAACCGTGTCGACACAAGATTTGAGCTCAGTAAGACCTTCTACTGCTTGTTTAGCACGGACTTTTCCTTCAAACTCAAATGGGAGCGTGACAATTGCTATGGCTAAAATATCCATTTCAGAGGCGAGATTGGCAAGCACTGGAGTCGCTCCTGTTCCTGTGCCGCCTCCCAATCCTGTTGTTAGAAAAACCATATCTGCCCCTTGGAGAAGTTCAATCAATTTTTCTGTATCTTCCATGGCTGCATCCTTCCCGATGTCGGGTCTCCCTCCCGAACCCAATCCTTTTGTCAGTTGACTGCCGATCTGTAGTTTTATTCCGGATTTGTTATTGTTCAGGGCCTGGAGGTCGGTATTTACGACAATAAATTCAACGCCTTCTATTTTAGCCTGTATCATTCTGTTCACAGCATTACTACCGCCGCCGCCTATACCGATTACTTTTATGTTGGCCCCATGACGTTCTTCGACTAAATGAAATTTTAGTTTGTTTTTAAATTGCTCAATCATTTTTTCCTCCTAAGCTTCTTTTAGCCAATCTTTAAATTTGGCAAGGAAGCCTTTTTTTCTATCTTTGGATGTTCCTTTTTCTTTCCACTGGTTAAATCCATAGAGGATAAGGCCGACAGAAGTAGCATAATTTGGAGTGCTTACTCTGTCGGCAAGACCCCCTATTCCGGTCGGATCACCTCGCCTGACCGGAAGGTCAAAAACTCCTTCTGCTACTTCTTCCAGACCCTCCAGTAAAGCGGTTCCTCCTGTTAATACTATTCCCGAATTGAGAGATTTTTCGTATCCCATTTTTTTAATATCGTTATCAACCAGAGTGAATATTTCTTCTGCCCTGGGTTGAATGATATCTGCTAATAAATGCCTGGAGAGAATGCGCGGTTTTTTCCCATGCCCTACTGAAGGCACTTCTATGGTTTCGTGTTCATCTGTAAGAGGGCTGGATACGCATCCGAATTTTTTCTTTATTTTTTCCGCCTCTGGTATCGGTGTCCTAAGCCCTACAGCTATGTCATTTGTAAAATTGTCTCCACCTATTGGTATGATAGAAGTATACCACAGGCTTCCACGTTCGAAAATGGCAATCTCAGTAGTTCCACCTCCGATGTCAATAAGTCCCACCCCAAGTTCCATTTCATCAAGAGTAAGGACAGAAGTGCTTGTTGTTATCTGGTTAAGAATAATTTGCTCGATTTCAATTCCAGCCCTCGTAACGCAGGTCTTCAAGTTTTGGATAGATGTAATGGCCCCAGTAATAATATGGACATTTACTTCGAGTTTAATGCCGCTCATGCCAAGGGGATCTTTTATTCCATCTTGTTCGTCGACGACAAATTCCTGAGGAATGACATGGATAATTTCCCTGTCCGGCGGGATGGATACAGCTTTAGACTGGTCTATGACACGTTTAATATCTTCTCGGCCGATTTCTTTGTTTTTTCCTGAAACAGCAATAACACCCCTGCTGTTAAAGCTCTTTATGTGAGCACCGGAAATGCCAATAAATGCAGAATCGATTTCTACTCCTGCCATTAGTTCTGCCTCTTCCTGAGCCTTTTTAATAGCCTCTACGGTGGCGTCTAAATTGACTACTACACCTTTTCTAAGGCCTCTGGAATCAGCTGTCCCTATTCCGATAATCTCGATTTTTCTATCTTCTGTTATTTCACCAATAATTGCATCAATTCTTTTTGTTCCTATGTCAAATCCGACAATATAGCCATTTTTTGGCATCAGTTTGCCTCCTTTCCAGAGTTTTGGATAACATTTTTTCTTAATTCTCTCCGCAGTTTGAAAATAAAACGATCTTGAAAACGCAGGTCAATATATTGCATGGCTCCGTATTTTTCCAGACTGGCACTGTGCAGCTTGAAAGATTCTAGCTTTTCAGAGAATTGGCTGTTGCCCAGAATGATCCATGTTTGCGAATTTTTAAGTTTGACAGTTACATTTCTGTAATTTGAAAGGTCAAGAATCTGGATCTGCTCTCTTAAAGTGGGAGATAGACTTTCTAAACAATTCCATGCTAATTGCAGTTTTTCTGTGTAGTCATGCCTGAAGCGATTTGAATCCACAAAAAGTGGAAGGTTCGTGTTTTCGCCTTGATTAATTTGTTTAAGTAAGACGCCTTCTCTATCGACCAGAAATAGTGCTTCTTTATTTAATACAGCAGATGGTATTCTTTCATTAATTTCAATCTTTAATGAGGAAGGAAAGATTTTTCTTATGCGGACAGTTTTAATCCAGTTGTGCTCCGTCAGTGTTTCCTGGAGCCGCTCTATGTTAAGCAAAAGAATATTTCCAAGTTGACTTCCATAAAAATACTCTTCTATATCTTCTTTAATTTCGGGCTTATTACATAGGACTTTTATTTCTGTTATATTCAGTTTATCCCACGAGATCAGGGAAAGATACAATTGTTGGAAGGAGAAAAATAGCCCGTTAACTAGAAGGAAGAAAAATATAATATGCATGAATTTTAGCCTTATTTTCCTATGGATTTTTTTTGTCTTTGGTTTTTTCTCTTTCCGTCTGAAATGCAGAGAGTAAGAAAAGAAAGGATATGACCTGTATTTATAAGCTGCATTAACATTGAGAGCCATCGTTATGAATTTCCTTCAAGTTTTTTAATGATGTCAGGAATGACTTTATAGATGCTTCCTGCTCCCATAATAATGATCATATCTCCTGGAAGAGCAAGCTTTTCTGTAAGTCCCGGTATATTTTTGAGTTCTGGTTCGAAATAAATATTTTTATGTCCTAGTAGTTGGATTTTTTTGTATAGGACTCTTCCTGAGACTCCAATAATTGCTTTTTCCCCTGCTTCATAGATCTCGGTAACGATTAAAACGTCTGCTTTATTGAATGATGTAGCAAAATTTTTCATGAGCCAAGAAAGCCTGGAATACCGGTGAGGTTGAAAAACAACTACAATTCTGCGGTGCCAGCCGTTCTTGGCAGCATCAAGTGTAGCATTGATCTCAGTGGGGTGATGCGCATAGTCTTCTATTACCATTATATTGTTTACGGTTTTCTTTAGTTCAAAGCGGCGGCCGATTCCTTCGTAACTTTCCAGTGCTATTAAAATAGTCAGGATAGGAATATCTAAATCTATTCCAACTGCAACCGCAGCCATGGCATTACAAATGTTGTGTACTCCAGGCACATTGAGTTTTAGTTTCCCTATTTCTTTGCCGTGGTAGAGTAGAGTTGATGTGCTCGAAAAATTTTGAAATTGCATGTTTCTAGCAGAAATATCTGCCTGTACTGAAAGCCCGTAAGTTATTATTCTCCGATCGAGCATTGGAATAAGGCTTTGGAGATTAAAGTCATCGATACAAAGGACGATCGGGCAGTAAAACGGTACTTTATTGGAAAAATTAACAAATGTTTTTTTGATTTCATCCACAGTTTTATACTGATCCAGATGTTCTTCATCCAGATTCGTAAGAACTGCGATAAATGGAGAAAGGTAGAGGAAAGATCTATCGCTTTCATCAGCTTCTGCTACGATAAATTCTCCTCCGCCCAGTTTTGCATGTGCACCGACAGTGTTCAGGCGTCCTCCCACAATAATAGTTGGGTCAAATCCTCCCAGCTCAAGAACTTTAGCCACCATGGAGGTTGTGGAGGTTTTGCCATGAGAACCTGCTATGGCAATGCCGTTTTTCATGCGCATTAACTCAGCCAGCATTTCGGCTCTAGGTATGACTGGAATTTTTTGGCGTCTGGCTTCTTCCACTTCTATGTTGTCTTCTTTAATGGCAGAAGAAATTACTGCAACGTTTGCTCCTAATACATTTTCTGTTTTGTGTCCGATGGAGACTTTAGCCCCAAGATGGCTGAGACGATGTGTGGCTTGGTTTTCGTTTATATCTGAACCTGAAATATTATAGCCCAAGTTTAGTAAAACCTCAGCGATACCGCTCATTCCTGTACCGCCTATGCCTATCATATGGATGTTTCTATAGTGATGTTTCACTAGGTCATTTCCTCCCTGTGTTTTGTTTCAAGCAGTTCTAAGCAAAGTTGAAGAATCCTTTCTGGTACGTTTTCAGTTTTCAGATATTCCAGGTTTTTTGCCATCCGGATTATCTTTTCTTTATTATTTATAAAGTTCAATATTTTATCTGCAAAGTATTTTGGTGTAAACTCTTTCTCCAGGATGACCTCAGCACTGTTTATTTTTTCCAATTCCCTTGCGTTTAGAACCTGATGATTGTCTGTTGCCTTAGAGAAAGGAATAAGCAGGGAAGCTTTTTGAGCGGCAATGAGCTCTGCTATGGTTGTTGCCCCAGCTCTGCTTATGACAAGATCTGATTTTTGAAAGTAATCAGCAATATTATAAAAGTAAGATGAAACAATAACATCTCTGAATTCATTTTGGGTGTAACAATTTTTAACCCATTCGTAATCCTCTTTTCCTGTCTGATGAAATATTCTTAAGTTGTCCTTATCTTTTTTTAAAAATTGAAGGGAATCTACGACTCCTTTGTTTAAAAAGTGAGATCCTTGACTTCCTCCAAAGATGAGAATAGAAAGCTCGTGGTTTGTTATTTTGGGCGGCAAATTATAGAATTTTTCTCTTACGGGGTTCCCAATGAATACTCCTTTTCCCTTAAAATGAGGCAGGGAGTTTTCAAAAGCAACAACAGCTTTTTTCACCCATGAAACTAGCATCCTGTTTGTGAATCCTGGATAGACATTCTGTTCCATGATCAAAGTTGGGATCTTTATCCAGCTGGATAGAATTACTATTGGTCCTGAGCTGTAGCCTCCAACTCCAATCACGAGTGCGGGTTTTATCCGGATCAAGATTGCAAGGGATTTTGTGAAAGAATAAGGGAGGACAAGAAGAGATTTTACAATTTTTAAGCCCTTTCCTTTTATTCCTTCAATTTTAAGTGAAATAAAATCTGCTTTATAGTGTTCCATTATTGTTTTTTCTAGCTTCCTGCTGCTTCCTACAAAAGTGATTTGGATTTCGGGTGCTTTCTCTTTCAGTTTTTGAGCGATAACAAGTGCGGGGTATAGATGACCCGCTGTTCCACCTCCGCTTATAATCAACCTTTTACCTTTCATGTTTTTCTTCTCGTGCTTTCCTTTCTTTGCGAAATATGGAGAAGGATGCCTATGCTGAAAAGAGTACAAATAAGGGAAGATCTTCCGAAACTGATCAGCGGGAGAGGAACTCCTGTAGGAGGTCCTAACCCAAGAACTATGCTTATATTCAACAAAGCTTGAGAGAATATTGCTAATGTGAGGCCCACGGCAATAAGCTGGCTGAAAGTGTTTGGAGCTTTTCTTGAGATGACTAATCCTCTCCAAAGGAAAATACTAAAGAGAATCAGTACAGCCAAAGTGCCGATTAAGCCAAGCTCTTCACCTATGATGGCGTAAATGTAATCTGTATGGGCACAGGGCAGAAAGAAAAGTTTTTGAGTACTTTCCCCTATGCTGACTCCAAGAAGCCCCCCCGAGCCAACCGCAAGCTTTGACTGAATAACCTGAAATCCATTTCCTAATGGGTCTTTTGTTGGGAAAATGAAAGCTAATACTCTGTTGATTCTGTAACTGGCATGGAAGAGATAAAAACCGAAAACCATAATAGAAATAATTCCTAAATATAAGAAATATCTGAGTTTCACTCCCCCGATAAAAAGCATAATGGATGCAATAACAAATATAAGCAGTGCTGTGCCGTAATCTGGCTCTTTTATTATGAGAAGGATAAAAAGAAATAGAATTACGAAAGGAATAATAACAGACTGAAATTCGCTCAGTCTGTCTTTTCTCCGTTCAAGATAGAATGCAAAAAAGAGTATAAGGCTAATTTTTACCAGTTCTGATGGCTGGAAGTGCATTCCAAAAAAATCGATCCACCGGTTAGTTTTTCCTACGGAAGGCATGATAAAACATATGGTTAAAAGTGAAAATGAAATAAAAAGCAGTCCTAGAATAAAATATATATTTTGATAGAACGACCTCTTTATTGAAACCATCAATATAATAAAGATAAGTCCTAATCCGGCCCCAATAATTTGATTGACAAAAAAATGAAAAGGATGTTGATATTTTTCGCTTGCAAGAATGACTGAAGAACTGAAAACCATAACAAGCCCTAAAGAGGTAAGGATTAGAGTTGTAAAAAATAGTGTTTTATCAAATCCATAAGGCTTGAATATTTCCATTATTCCGTACTCTGTCCTTTTAATTTTGTGAGTGTATAAACTTCTTTCTTGAAAATTTCACCTCTTTCCTCGAAATTTTGAAACATATCAAAACTTGTGCATGCTGGTGCAAGTAGCACTATTTCTCCAGGTTCCGCAGAAGAATAACCGACTCTAACTGCTTCTTTTAAAGATGAAACTGTATCGATAGGGGCAGTGTTAATTAGAGCCTTCTCTATTTTTTTTCTTGATTCACCAATTAAAATGATTCTCTTTACCTGGTTTTCGACCGTTTTCCTTAATCTTCTGAAATCTTCTCCTTTGTCTCTGCCACCCAGGATAAGGATAATTTTTTTCTTGAAACTCTGAATTGATTTTAGGGTGGACTCCACGTTTGTGGCTTTAGAGTCGTTATAAAAATCAACACCTTGTTTTGTTAAGACTTTTTCAAGCCGGTGTTCGAGACCTTTAAAATTCTTAATGGAGTTTTTAATTTTTAAAAGCGGAATACCGAATATATATCCAACTAATGCCGCAGCCATGATATTTTCCTGATTGTGTGTTCCTAAGAGTGAGATTTCCGAGAGCTTCATAAATTTTTCTTCCTTTTTATTAGAGAGCACTATCCAATTTTTTTGAATAAAACATCCTGGGGTGATTTTATTTTTTCGACTGAATCCGTATACACTTTGTTTTTTCAATCCCCATATAAGGGGATCATCTTTATTGAGGATTGCAATCTGCTCTTTCTCCTGAGAAGTTATAATTTTTTTCTTTGCTTCAAAATAATCTTCAAAAGTTTTATGCCAGTCCAGATGGTCAGATGAGATGTTCAGGAGGACTGAAACCGAAACTTTAAATTGTTCTGTATGCTTTAACTGGAAACTTGAAAGCTCTGTCACAAAAATGTGATTTTTTTTGCTGTTTTCAACCAGGCTTATTAATGGTATCCCTATATTTCCGGCTAAATAGGCTTCCAGCCCTCCATTTTTTAGGATTTTATGAATTAAGGTTGCTGTCGTGGATTTTCCGTTGGATCCTGTCACGCCAACAATCTTGCCTTTCAAAAACCGGTATGCGAGTTCGATCTCAGAAATGATTTTGATCCCATGGGCTTTAGCTTCGTAAAGTTCGGGAATTGTAGGTACCCCGGGGCTTAAAACAATCAGGTCAGATTCAAGAAATGACTTCAGTTCATGGCCTCCGGTTTCCATCGAAACTCCATTTTTTGCCCAGAAATGAACTTTTTGTCCGAGCTCCTCACGTTTTTTCTTTTCTGAAACTTTTACACGGGCCCCTCGATTTAGAAGAAATCGGCAGAGTTCCTCTCCTGTTTTTCCTAACCCTACAACAAGTACTTTTTTCCCTTTAAGATACATTATTACCTCAGTTTTAATGTAGCCAGACTGAAGAGGGCAAATACTATTCCTGCAATCCAGAATCGGACAACAATTTTTTGCTCAGACCACCCAATAAGTTCAAAGTGATGGTGGAGTGGAGCCATTCTGAAAATTCTTTTTCCTCCAGTCAGTTTGAAGTAGGAAACTTGAATCAGGACAGATAAAGCCTCCAGGATAAAAACTCCTGCGACTAAAAAGAGCAGGAATTCTTGTTTTATCATTATAGCCACTGCGCCCAATGTTCCCCCGAGAGATAGGGCTCCCACATCTCCCATAAATATTTCTGCCGGATGACAGTTATACCATAGGAAACCCAGGCAGGCTCCCGCCATGGCTCCTAGGAATATAGTTAGTTCAGCTGCAAGAGGGACACGGGAAATATTCAAGTACTCAGACCAGAGAGCATGTCCGGCTATATAAGAAAGAGCAGTTAAGGCACTGGTGCTGATGAGCGTAAGACCTATGGCTAATCCATCCAGTCCGTCAGCCAGATTAACCGCATTTGATGAGCCAACTAGAATGAACATTATCCACGGCAGGTAAAATAAACCTAAGTAAGGTGCCCATTTCTTTATGAAAGGCAAACTCAGGTGAAGGTTGAAATTTCCTTTATACCCCAGATATATTAAGACGATTCCAATGATTCCTGATATGATAATTTGAAATAGAAGTTTATGGCGTATTATTAAACCTGAAGGTTTTTTCAATTTGATTTGAAGGAAATCATCCCAGAAACCAAGGATTCCGAAGGAAAACATGGTGAATACTGCAAGCCAGATATAAATATTGCCGAGGTCTGCCCAGAGAAGGGTGGGAATAATAGTTGAACAGATGATGAGGATTCCTCCCATCGAAGGAGTTCCTTTTTTTTCTGAATGAGATTCAGGACCGTAAGGAGCTATTTTTTCTCCGATCTGGTGTTTTTTTAGCAGTTTGATTAACAAGGAACCAAAGATCATAGATATAAGAAGAGCGGTTATCCCGGACAGTGCAGTCCTGACTGTGATGTAGCGGAACACATTGAAGAAAATAAAATATTTTTTTAGTGGAACCAGTAGCCAATAAAACACGTTAGTATCCTTTAAGTTTTAATTTGTTAACTATTTTTTCGGTTTTCATTCCCCTTGAACCTTTGACGAGAACTAGATCACCTTCATGAAGAAGATTTTCTATCTCTTCTGCGGTTTCTTCGGAATTATCAAAAGAATGAATTTTATTATGGTTCATTCCGGAAGAAAGAGCACCTTCAGCCATATGCCGACTAAGAGGTCCTACTGTGATTAAAAGGTCAAATTCATATTTAAAGACCTGTCTTCCGGCCTGAATGTGATATTCAATCTTGTCTGGACCAAGCTCCAGCATATCACCCAGAACAGCTATTTTTCTTTTTGCAGGAATGATTGCCAGACTTTTTAAGACAGATTCCAGTGCAGCAGGATTTGAATTATAAGAGTCATCGATAAGATTTATGCTTGTTTTTAGCCGGAAAAGTACGCCTCGCATTGAAAGTTGATTTAGTATTTTTGTCTGCGTGAGGATAGTTTCGATAGGAACTGAAAATGTGTAGGCAACTGCGGCTGCTGCAAGAAAATTATATAAGGCACTTTCATAAAAAAAGGGAATAGATATTTCTGAATTCTTTTTCCCATAAATAAGTTCAAAAGACATTCCGTTTAATCCGTTTTTTTTGATATTTCTGGCGCGGATATCGCAGTTTTTTGAAAGCCCGAAAAAGATTTTTCCCCCTTTCCAGTTCAATGCTATTTTTTTGCCTAAGATATCATCCCCATTGAGGACGGCTGTTCCGTTTGTTTTCATTCCATCAAGAATTTCCTTTTTAGCTAGAGCGATCTTCTCAATACTTTTAAAAAATTCAAGATGGACAGGTTGAATATTAGTTACAACGGCTACATCTGGAGGTGCAATCCTGGTTAAGTCGGCTATTTCTCCTGGAGAACTCATTCCCATCTCGAGGATAGCGATATTATGTTCTTCTGATAGTTTTAGAATAGAAAGTGGAAGGCCTATATGGTTATTATAATTTCCTGAGGATTTGAGAACTTTTTGGCTGAGAGAAAGGAGTGAAAAAGCAAATTCTTTGGTGCTTGTTTTTCCAATACTTCCTGTAATGCCAACCACTTTGACCTTATGTTCAGAGAGAACTTTCTTGGCTAGTTTTTGAAGCGCTTTTAGAGTGTTCCTTACCCGTATTAATGCGAAGTCTTTTCGTGGGGGATGAATTTCTTGGGAAACAACGGCTCCTGCTGCTCCTTTTTCCGCTGCACATGAAACAAAATCGTGTCCGTTTCTGTTTCCGATTAATGCAAAAAAAAGTTCTCCCTGTTCTGTTAATCGGGAGTCAATGTTATATCTGTGAAAAGAAAGAGATGGAGAACCATGTAGGATTTTTCCTTCCATTTTTTCGCAAAGCTGGTTCAAACTGAGTTCAACCATTTTTCAGCTTTCCTCCATCTCTTTCAGTATTTTTTTGACTACAGTCACATCATCGAAAGGGAATATTTTGTCTTTGATTATCTGATAGTTTTCATGCCCCTTTCCGGCAACGAGGATAGTATCTCCTCTTCTGCCGTAGGAAATAGCCTGCTTGATAGCATCTTTCCTGTCAGCCTTGATTTCGTATTTATTAGAGCCGGTTTTTTTTACGCCTTCCTCGATATTTGAAATAATCATATGGGGGTCCTCTGAACGGGGATTATCAGAAGTGAGAATTGTCCAGTCAGCAAGAGTTCCAGCAATTTTTCCCATCCTTGCTCTTTTTGTTTTATCTCGATCCCCTCCGGCCCCGAAGACGAGAATTATCTTTCTAGGATTTAATTCTCTGGCAGTTTCAAGGAGGTTTTTTAAAGCATCGTCTGTATGGGCATAATCCACAAAAATATTAAGTCCGAGTTGATTTTTTATTTTTTCGAACCTTCCCGGAACTCCTTTAAGCGAGGTTAGACCTTCTTCTATTACTGGAACAGGAATATTCAGTGTTAAAGCTGAAGAAATCGATGCCAGAATATTATACAAATTTGGTTTACCTAGAAGCGGAGATGTAATGGAGATTTTTCCTTCTGGATGTTTGATGGAAGCTTTTATGCCCTTTTCGTTGAAATCATATTTTTCAGCTCGGATAAGAGCTGGGTATTCAAAACCATATGTTAATACATGGTCATTGAGCTGAGAAATCAATTTTTTCCCCCACGGATCATCATTATTGATGACAGCCGTTCCTTTTCCTCGATTAATAAAAAAAAGTCTTCTTTTTGCCTGGAAATATTTTTCCATAGAATGATGATAATCCAGATGCTCTCCGCTTAGATTTGAGAAAACAACAACATCAAAATTTATTCCATCTACCCGTTTGAGTTCTAAAGAATGAGAAGAGACTTCCATTACACAGTGAGAAGTGCCATGGTCAAGCATTTTCCTCAACATTTTATGTAAGTCAGGAGCTTCGGGGGTGGTTCTTACAGCCGGAATTTTCATGCTTGGCCATCGATAGGATATTGTGCCTATGATCCCTGGATGAAAACCAGCTTTTTTGATTATTTCTTCGAGCAAATAAGTGATCGTTGTTTTTCCTTTTGTCCCGGTGACTCCAATAATTTTAATTTTTTTTGACGGATGTGAGTAAAAATTAGCAGAGCAAAGAGCCAGAGTTTTCCTTGCATCTGATGCTTGTATCCAGGTTTTCTTAAAATCTGCTGGCATGGGCCTATCTGAAAGAACCGCTGCTGCACCGTTTGTAAGTGCCTCTACTGTAAAATTAAACCCATCAGATTTTTCTCCTTTTAAAGCTGCAAATAAATAACTGGGCCGGACTGTTTTTGAGGAATAGGATATACCCTGGATCTCTTCATCTTTATTTCCGATGAATTGCAAGACTGAAATTCCTTCGAGTAAATCCTTTAGTCTCATTTCTTGTCCTGTCTCCAATATTTTGCCGTAATTATATGTTCAGATAAGATTTTTTGTGGAGGAATATGTAAGTATCTAAGAACTTGAACAGCTATCTCTCGGAAGACAGGGGCTGCAACTTGTCCGCCGTAATATTGTCCCTGGGGTTCATCTATGACTATAATCATGGAAATAACAGGTTTATCAGCAGGTACAAACCCAGCAAAAGAAGCAGTGTGGGCCCGGGAAGAATAGTGTCCTGTTGAAGGATCTAATTTTTGAGCTGTCCCTGTTTTTCCTGCAACATCGTAGCCTTTAACTTGGGCTTCTTTTCCTGTTCCTGTTTTTGTAACTTCTCGAAAAATTGAGGTTAGCCGCGTAGCAGTTTCTTCGGAGATTACTCTTTTGAATTGAAGTGGGATCTTTTTTGCCCCTATTGAAGGATCTAAGATTTTCTTAACTATTTTGGGTCGTGTGATGACACCTTTATTGGCAATGACGTTTACTGCCTGCAGCATTTGGATCGCGGTTACTGAGATTTCGTACCCGATGGAAAGAGAAGCAGCAGATATTTTAGTCCAGTCTTTTATGGATCTGAAAATACCTTTCTCCTCGGCTGGAAGGTCAATTTCGGTCTTTTGTCCGAAGCCAAAGCCTGTTATTGTTTTGTAAAGATTCTCTTCTCCAACCTGCTGGCCTACTTGAATTGTCCCTACATTGGAGGAATGAATGATAACTTCAGGAAACGAAAGTGTCCCATATTTTTTATGATCTCTGATTTTCTGTCCAGCGATAGAAATAAATCCCATACTGCAGTCATATTGATCTTTAAAATTTACTCTTCCTGATTCGATAGCTGCGGAAGCAGTGATGATTTTAAAAGTCGAGCCAGGAGCATAAGTGTGATGGATTGCCCCATTTCTGTCGAGTCGGGGAGAATCATGACTGAATGTGGGGTAATTTGCCATTGCAAGAATTTCTCCACTGAATGGCTGTGAAATAACAACTGTGCCCCAACTAGCTTTAGTTCTGTGAATAGCTTTTTGCAGTTCTTCTTCAGCAATGTACTGGATTGTTTCATCAATCGTCAGGACTAAATCAATTCCAGGCTGCGGTTCTTTTAATGTTTGAAACATGTATCCTCTTCTCTTTGCATCTCTTAAAACGATACCTTGTCCTTTTTTTCCCTGTAATGTGGAGTTATATTTGTATTCAATCCCACTTTGTCCTTCATCATCTATGTTTACCCTTCCTATGATATGGGCTGCCAGTTTTTGTTGTGGATAGAACCTCTTGTTCTCTTCTATGAATTGAACTCCATTCAAATGTAAATTTTTCGCCTTTTCTGCTGTTGCCAGGTCGATTTTTCGTTTTATCCATATAAAGTGATCATTTTTTTCTATCCTTTTTTTAATGGTCTGTGCATGTTTGTTAGATAAGTGCAGAATTTGCCTTAATTTATTAATTTTCTCCAGCTGGATATCCATCGGTTCATCGTCCAAAGGGGAACAAAAAACAGACTGTACTGGGAGACTTTGTGCTAGGATAGTGCCGGAGCGGTCATATATTGTACCCCGTTTGGGATTGATTATTTTCTTGTTTTGATTCTGTTCAATTACTTCCTTTCTAAAACGTGGATAGTTTATGACCTGAAGCTGGATGAGACGAGAGATAAGCACACAGAGCCAGAGTGCTAGGAAAAAGGTCAGGATAATAGTTCTTTTTTTTATTTTTTTCTGATACAAATTTTTCATTGAGCCTTGCTCTTAAGACTATTGATCAAAGTCATCACGGATAATCTGTTCCTTTTCCGGGGATTTGAGTTTCAGTTCTTCCCTGGCAATTTTTTCTACCCTTTCGAGGGAAAGAAGGGACGATTTTTTTACTTCCAGTTTTTCGATTTCTTTTTTTAGAGAGAGAATTTCTTCTTCCAGTTTTCTTGTTTCATACCCAAGTCTGATAGATTTTGCCTGATGCCAAATATAGAATATTAGAAAAAATGTTAAAATTATTGTGCAGAAAATGCTTATGATAATCTGTGCTTTGCTGAATTTTTTTCTAACCATCTAGATTCTTTCACTGGCTCTTAATTTGGCCGACCTTGATCTGAAGTTAAGGGAAATTTCTTTTTCGGAGGGAACAACAGGTTTTTTAGTCAAGATTTTGAGCAGGGGGTTGGCATTCATGGGTGAAGCCAGATTGGCAAATGTATGTTTTATAATCCTATCCTCCAGAGAATGAAAAGAAATAATGATTATACGGGATTTTGGAGGAATTTTTTTTGCAATTCTTTCTAGAAAGTTTGAGAGATTGTTTAACTCTTGGTTAACTTCGATTCGGATAGCTTGAAAAACTTTTGCCGCAGGGTGAGTCTTTCCTCTCTGGGGTCTCCACCTGAAGAGTTTTTCAACAATTTGGAAGAGCTGAGTTGTAGTTTCGATTTTTTTGATTTTCCTTTTCGAGGCAATTTCTCTTGCTAACCTTTTTGCAGGTCTTACTTCTCCATATTCGCGAAATATTTTAGCAAGTCTATGTTCTGAGTATTTGTTTATCACTTTTGATGCTGTGATTTTGTTCCGGAAGTCCATCCTCATATCAAGAGGGCCTTCATTATTATAACTGAATCCTCTTTCTGGAGAATCGAGTTGGAAGGATGAAATGCCCAAATCTAGAAGCACACCGCGGATGGTGGAAAAATCAATTTTTAGGTCAGGAAAATATATGAAATCTGAGTGATAAAGTTCGACTCTCTCTGCATAGGGCTTAAGATTTTCTTTTGCCTCTAACAGAGATTTTTCATCAATGTCGAATCCGATAAGAGAAGCTTCCTTGTTTCTTTTCAGTATTTCGAGTGAGTGACCTCCTAAACCAATTGTGCAGTCTATATAAGTGCCTTTTCTTGTCACATCGAGATAATGGAGCACTTCTTCTGAAAGAACAGGAACATGGCCTTTCCCGTTCATTCTCTTTTTCCCTTTGTTGTAAGTTCTGATATGCGTTCGAAGTCTTCATCCGTCAGAGGATTTTGGTCGAGCATTTTGTTGATGACATTTTTGCTCCAGATTTCTAAATGATTGTTAAGGCCTATTACTTCTACTTCGTCTTCGAGTTTTGCTTTTTCTTTCATTGCTTGACTGATTAAAACACGTCCTTTAGAATCTATTTCGTATTGAGTGCCTTTCAGGTTGACTCGGAGCATAAACATTCTGACATCAGGCTTAAGATGGATAAGGCCCTCTTCGGTAATACCTGCAAGTTTTTTCCACACTGAAAGTGGATAGATCTGGACAGCTTCATCTGTCAAGGAAGTAATGAATACTTCTTTTCCATACTCTTCTTCGATAGCTGCGCGGAATTTTTCTGGTATCTTTATTCTTCCGCCTTTATCAAGGCGTGCTTTGTAGCTTCCGATTAAATAATTTCCCATTTTGTCCCGTTTCATCCCATTTTTATTAAAATATATGTAAGATTGTTTGTAATGTCAAGGAAAAAATAGGGAAATATGTCAGTATTTTATGGGATTTCTATATAATGTACCCGACTGAAAATATATACTATATAGGGTGGGTTGTATGACTGGGTCGGCTTGTGAATAATTGTTTATGACAAAACTGATATTATGATATTTGCCTAGCCTAGAATAAATCAGGCTAAGAAGGGAATGTGTGTTCCTGAGAAATAGGATGTTTGGGCTTGTGGTATTTCTATTTCGTAAATAATTTTTCCTCTAGCAGTTTTATTGCAAGGTCATAGTCTTTTTCTTTAACGAATATTTTTATCTCGCCAAGGCCGTCCATAGAGAAAGCATGGACAGATTGGACAACTAGTCCCCTAAAAAAGCAGGAGATACCATGGCTTTTAAGGTAACTTTTTACTACTTCCGCTTCCACGGGTCCCCAGACCGAATGAACCTGTTTAAATCGGGAATCTTTATCGATTTTTTGTTTTCTGTTATTCATTATAACTTCGTTTTTTTCTTGTTAAAATAATCTGTTAGGATCTTTTGATGGTCGAATGCAAGAGGAAAATTGATTTCTTCCTTTGTGAATATCCTAACTTCTTTTGCATCATCCTGTGCAGTGGGTTTTCCGCAGGCAGTGGCGATGAAAACGGTTGTAATAGTATGTTTGCGCTGATCACGTTTAGGGTCTGAGTATGTATGCATCTGTCTTTTAATCTGAATGTCAAGGCATGTTTCTTCTTTGGCCTCTCGTACTGCAGCCTGCTCTAAAGATTCGCCGTAATTAACAAAGCCACCTGGAATTGCCCATCCATAAGGAGGATATTTTCGGTTGATAAGAACAATTCCCTGTTTTCCGTCCTCTCTTTCTATCTCGATAATAATATCTGCCGTGGGAGAAGGATTCTTATATTTCTTCATAGGAATCTAGCTCTGAATATGGAAATTTTAATTTTGTATAAATCTTTAAATTGAATCTTTAAACTTGAATTTCTTTTCAAGTTTTTCTAACTTGTCGACAATACCACCATATTCTAACTCGCTGTAAGAAAGCATGGCAGCCCCGGAGAATCCTTGCTGCCTGATTGCTGTAGCTTTCTCAGAGACTTTTGTTCTTACATAATCCCAGTAAGGATGGTCAAAAACATCGGTTGATTCGGTTAGTTTGCCATCTTTTACACAGAAAGCGGCTCCAGTTACTACCGGAGGCCCGTCGAAATATGAAATTGTGCAGTTAAGCTTGCACGGCATCAGCGGGCCTGTGTGGCTGCCTCTCATAAATCCAGCGACTAAATGCCCGATTTGAAACGGAGCCAGTACTTCTCCGGTTGCCGGAAACTCTCCCTGAACCCGGCACAATGCTACTGGGTCGTCTTTTCCCGTGTATTTCCCTGCTATATTATGGAGACGGGTGGTGGAGATAGAAAGTGCCTGGTTTCCTGTGTTTCTGGAATAAATGCTTTCTATGACATATCGTTCATTGTCCCTCAGCAGGGCAGCTATGTCATAGATATCTTCTGGACTATTGAGGTCAACAATCTTGTCTTTTTCAGTGTACCCAACATCAATGATGCGAAAAGTGAAACCCTTGTTCATCTTGGGGCTTAATATGAGTCCAGCACAGTACATTGGATCAGCAAAAGCGAGATAAAACGGCAGATTATATGCTCCCGGATCTGTTTTATCAGCAGCGAAAAAGACAAATGGTTCGTTTGGCCGTTCTTCAAATTCCATTTCAGCAACTGCAGGCCCCAGTCCCTTTATGTTGCCGCTGAATGCATCTTTCAAGAGGTCCTGGCCAGCTCCGTAAAGGCCCTGTTTTTTAGCTACGCTTGTTCCTGCCAGAAAAGCATCCCAGGCCAGCTTATGAATTTTTTCATCAGATATGCCTCTTTCGTGAGAACATAAAATAGCAATATCATCACCCGTATGACTGAAATAAGAGTCAATTATTAAGTTCTTACCGTTTGACTGAACAAAATTTTTAACTTCATTTATTATTGCTTTGCTGGGTATAATATGGCCTCCAATGCTGCCTATGTCTGCTTTTAAGACACTGAGAGTAATTTCCATTTATGCCTCCTAAAATATATATTTTTCACTGACAGAGTAATTCTAATTTGTTTAGACAATGAAAGTCAACCTTTTGATATATTAAAACTCTAAAATGTGTTTAGCCTTATCAGTTAGCCTGAATTATTCATAAAGAATGCCGATACCATTATTTAACCTTGATGAAATCTGCTTATAAAAGCATATGAATTTGAGGGGATGGAGGAAGCGACATTGAAAGATTTAGCCTTTATGAGTCGATCTTCGAGGGAATCCGACAAAGTCGGGCCTGATGAATGTGTGAGCACTGTATGATCAAATGGGCGGTGTTAATGATGGCTCGCGGACATTGTGGCGGTGCTTAAGATAAACATGCGGAGTTCCAGCAGAGCCGAGAAGATCGGGGAGGAAATGGCGTTAAAAATCTTAGTGGAGCGCAAACATGCACTCAAATTCATCTATTATCGGCATTCTTTACCTTACAGGCAAGCCTATCTTACCGCATCTGCTTCGTTACAGCGCATTCGTGGTGAAGGACCACAACTTCATGCACTGTGCCTTGCATCTGCAGCAAGCTTGACTCGTGAATAATCCACGTTAACTAAAAAGGAATTGGCAGAGATGACGGGAAGAGCGTTTCACTTTGTTTAATCAGCCAGTGATTTTTCATTGTCAGAGACTAAGAATGGCTACACTTGTTCAGAATAGTGGACAGTTCTGAAGCTGTAGATTCGTGCATATCTCTTGTATTATTTGGCATGAATTATGCTTATATATTATTAATGATAGAAAGAGAAACCTCTATAAGGGGAAAAAACCATGAGAAAAAGGGTTTTGTTTTCTTTATTTGTTTTTATATTTATTATTTTTTGCCCTTCTTTTGTTCATTCTAATTCCCATTATAAATATGTGAATTCTCCAAAAACAGAAATATATTTCGGCCACATAAGCTATGTTGAACTGCAGAATGATGGCAAAGATCCTATTGTCTTAAGGGCGGAAAATCCTTCGCCTGAAATAGCTGTTTTGAATTTTCCTCTGCTCCCTGGAGATACGATCAAGACAACGGAAAGCAGAAGATGTGAAATTCAGTTTGATACAGGAACAATCATAAGGCTTGACCTGGATACAGAATTAAAAATCGAGACTATTCTTGCAAATAGTCTCAGTTCAAGCAAGAAATTAACAAACCTGGTCCTTGCAAAAGGACAGATCTATATCATGTATAAACGCTATAACCGCCCCGAAGTTTTCCAGGTTATAACCCCAAACTCTGCTGTTAAAATGAACCACGGCACGGTTGCGCTGATAAGAGCTGGAGAAGATGACAGCACAGAAGTTCAGATAAAAAAGGGAAAAGCCTATGTCCTTTGTGGGCCTGATGAAGAGAATACAGAAAAAAAGAAATTAAAGAAATCACAGAAATTGACTGTTTTAAAAGATCATTTTGTTCTTTATGATAAATACCGGCCTGATGTTGATTTTGAGCTGTGGAATGAGCATATAAATGAAAATTTCGAGGCTCTCCATGAAGGTAAAAATTTTATTCCAAAACCCATAGAGAAATATCCTAAGGCAGTCATGTATTTCGCTCAAAAGTATTCCAATCTCCATGGAGAGTGGATATGGAATAGCCTTTATGGTTATGTATGGAGGCCTTTCTACAACGATAAGTATCCATGGGGGAATTGGTCCCCGTACATTAATGGGCAGTGGAGAAAATTGGATAACCAGCTTTTCTGGGTTCCTCAGGAATCCTGGGGTTGGGTTCCCTATCATCTTGGCCTTTGGACATGGAACAAGAAAATCGGCTGGATCTGGATTCCTGGAGATGCTTTTGCACCAGCTTGGGCAGCTTGGAATTTTTATATGGGGTATTATAGCTGGAGGCCATTATGTTTGTGGGATTGGTTTTTATTGGACAGTTTTTATGGCGGTTTTTACGGAAATAGTTATTATTCAGGATATTATTATCCACAGTTTTATGGAGGAAACAAAGGATATTTGGCTGATAACAGGAAGCCAATACTTAGAAAAATTCATAAGGATCAACTCGAACAAAAAGGAATCTCTTCATATCAGCTTCCAAAAAAAATGAAGAAGGTATATGCGAATGTTGTTTCAGCATTAAAAAGAGGGGATGAGAGAGTTTTCGATTCTTTGAGGAAGATTCCTGAACAGATGGTTATAATAAAGAAAGAAGATTTGAATACTTCAAGGATACAGAATAAGGCTATCAAGTTCAGCCAGTTTTCTCCTGATATTCAAAAGGAATTTTTAACTTCAAAATTCCATAAAGATACAAATCTCCATGCTGTCGACACATTCAGAAGAAATAATCTTTTTGATTATGTGAAAAAAAACTTGATTAGCTCAAAGCCTGAGAATACAGAGAGAATTACTACCGTCATAAAAAAACATATATTCACCGATAAGACAGCACTTGGGCCAAAAAAAGCTGTAACCGGGCAGAAAACCGCAATATCCGGGAGGAGAACAGATTCTTCAGGCAAAAAAAATGCAGGGATTTTAGGCCAAAATCGTTCAAAAGTACGGTTCAGGGATTGGAATCCTGATGTAAAAGCGGCTCAGAGAGCCGGAGTATCTATAAGATATTCCAGCAGAACAAATGAAGTTTTCTGCCCTGAACTTCGAATTTCCTCAAGGGGTGTTCTTTCTAAAATGGCGGGCAGTAGTTCAAGAGTGAGAATTGGTTCCGCGGGTGTTTTCTCTTCGTCGGGTTCAATTTCAAGTTCTTCTTCTGGCAGCGGCTCCACTGGAACAATATCTTCGGTCTCAAGAAGTTCAGCACGTTCTTCAAGCAGTGGAACATCAGGCGGTTCCGGTAAAAAAAAGTGATAAATAAGCCTACTCTATCTGTATGACTTGCTGCCTTTTATAAGAGTGCAACATAGTGATTGAATTATGGAAATACACAGACAGGTATTGAGGGCAGGTTGAATAGAAAAAGATAAGATTTAGCTTTTTTCTGGAAATCTTTGAGATATTCTGTTCTAAGGGGTTTGATAGGTTTTGGATTAAAAGTAAGGGGGTTGATATATTTTCCCTGGTGTTTGATCCTGTAGTCAAGATGTGGGCCGGTAGACTCTCCAGATGAACCCACTCGGGCGATAAACTGGCTCTCTTTGACCTTAGCACCTTTTTTTATCCCTTTTGCGAAGTTTCTGAGATGGAGATACAAAGTTTCATAGGCATTTTTATGTCTGATTTTAATCATGCGGCCTGCCCCTCCATTCCAGCCTGTAAAAGTCACTGTGCCGTCAGCAGTTGCTTGAACCTGAGTCCCAATTGGAGCCGCATAATCCACGCCGTAATGAGGCCTGTACACTTTAAGGATAGGATGCAGTCTTCTGAGGCTGAAGCGTGAAGTAATCCGTGCTGATTGAAGAGGAGATTTCAGGAACTGCTTTCTTAAAGAGTTGCCTTTAAAATCGAAATAATCCCATTCTTTTGTATCTAGATATTTATAGCGGAAAGCCTGAAAGCTTTTTCCCTGGTTGATAAATTCTGCAGCAAGGATCTTTCCATAATCAACGAACCTTCCGTAAAGGTATTTTTTCTCAAATATAATTTTGAATGAATCTCCATGGCGGAGATCTGCATAAAAATCGATGTCCCACCCGAACATATTTGCCAGAGAGATTGCCAGCAAATCCTTCTCGTTTTTTCCTGCTACTGCAGACATCAGGTTGTTTTCGATGACACCACAGACCATTCTTATCTTTATTTCAAAAGGGAATTTTTTTATCTCAGCTTTGTAGGCCTCTTCTGTTATTTGAATGGAAAGGAACCTTTCCCCGTCAATATCATATTCAATCGAGTTGATGTCTCCATGCACGGAGGAATATATCCTCAGCTCTTTTCCGGCTTTAATCTTTGCCAGGTCATATATGGGCTTTATGTCCAGTATCAATTTATGTATTTCAGCAGGTGAGAAGCCGTGTGAAGAGAGAATATCAGATAGGGTTTTTCCTTTTTGAATTATTTCTTTGTTTTCTATAAGAGGCGGGGACTCAACTTTAGCTTGAGGAGGAGATGATTCTTCCTTTTCTTTGACCTGAGGTTTTTCTTTGGGGAGGAAGGTTAAGGTTATAAATATTGACAAAACAGAGATAATAATAATAAGCAGAGAAAGCCTGCTCGGAGCATTTTTTTTACTATGAATTTTTATGTTAATTTTCACGTCATACTCACAAGTAAATATTGAAGATACTATAATAGAAAAATGAAAAATTCAATAATAAATAAACTCCAGTGATTCCCCCGATTTTTCTCACCTTTTTTCATTTTTTGAGCTTAAGATACTTATTTCACGGAAAAAATTTGAATTCTAAGAACTTATCTGATCTGGTAATGTAATGGATTTTTTTGCCTGTCGATGAGATTTAGATAGCTTTTTACAGAAGCTACTGCTATCCCTGCAAGTCCGAGTACCCCGATGAGGTTTGTAAAGGCCATCATCCCGTTAAAAACATCTCCAATAGACCAGGCAACTTCTACTTTCAGCACAGCACCGATATAAATAAAGATGCAGAAAATCCAACGGAAAGGAAGCTTGACCCAGTTCCCAAACAGGTAACTGAATGAAATTTCTCCGTAATAAGGGACAGCAATCAAGCTGGAGTATCCAAAGAGTAAAGAGCTTGAGGCAACAATAATACCCCCGATTTGGGGCATGGCTGAATTAAAGGCTGCTGCTGTCATTTGAGTACTGGTTCCTTCTGTCCAAACGCCTGTGACAAGAACCGCAAGAGCTGTAAGTGTGCAGATTATGAGTGTATCAACGAACACATCCAAAGAGGCTATTAGGCCCTGCCGTGCAGGTTCGCTTGTTTTTGCTGATGCATGGAAAACTGCGGCTGTTCCTGTTCCTGCTTCGTTGGAGTAAGCTCCTCTTGAGAAGCCATAACGGATGGCGCTTGCTATGGTCATACCTGCAACTCCTCCTGTTATGGATGATGGCTTGAAGGCGCCACTGAACATAAGTGAAAATGCATCCGGGATGTGGGAAGCAAAAATTATGATCACAGTAAAAGACCCAAAAATGTATAGAAAAACCATAAAAGGGCTCATAAATCCTGCAACTTTAGCTATGGATCTGATCCCACCAATAATAACCAGCCATGTTAGGACAGCCAGACCTAATCCTGAAATCCATGGTTCTAGTCCAAACTGTGTTTTTAAAGCGAGAGCTATCGAGTTGGATTGAATAGTTGTTGTTGAGAAAAGAGGTTTGCACCCCATGAAGAAAGCAAATATACCGGCAAGCCATGGAAGTCCAAGACCATTCTTTATATAGTACATGGGTCCTCCGGCAGTGCTCATATCTGGCATGATTTTTTTAAATTTCTGGCCCAAAACAGCTTCAACAATTTTTGTGGCCATCCCGAAAAATGCTGAGAGCCACATCCAGAATACTGCCCCCGGACCGCCCATGGCAATGGCTGTACATACTCCAGCGATGTTTCCGTTGCCGATGGTAGCAGCCAGGGATGTAGATAAGGCCTGAAAGGGAGATATGTCGCCTTTTCGTTTTGTCTGCGTTTCTCCGAAATCTTTACTGCCTAGAAGCAGGCGGAAGGAAAGGCCGAAACGCCGCACCTGTATAAAGCGCAATCGGATTGTCAAATATAATCCTGCTCCAAGAAGGAGAATAGCCATTTGAGGGCCCCATACTATAGAACCAAGAAGCCGGATGGTCCTCTCAAAAATATCCATTTTCAATGGAGCTCATCATTGCGTTTTTTCCGTTTGCGTTCGATCTCTTTTTTAACACCTTTATGAAGTACAAGAAAGTAATATCCTGTGAGGCCGATTATTATGAGAGCAAACCTGAATGTATTTCCTTTAAAGAGGGAAAAAACTGCATAAACGATCAGCCCGATAAGTAGAATAAGGTGTATAAAAGCGAATATCCAGTCAAACATCACAAAACGGTTAAGATTGTAGTTTTTGTAATACTGTTTTTACTCTATACGGCGTACTGAGATGATTTCAATAGTTTCACGCGGTACGTCTCTCTGCCCCTGCCTGGTCATTGTCTTTACATTGGCAATAGCCTCGACAATTTCGGTGCCTTCTATCACTTTGCCGAAAACACAATAACCGAATTCATCAGGATTATTGCTCTTGTGGTCCAACCCGGGATTATCTTTATGGTTGATGAAAAACTGGGCACTGGCACTGTGGGGTTCTGGAAGTCTGGCCATGGCGATTGTGTATTTTTTATTACTCAATCCGTTTGCTGCCTCATTTTTTATTGGGGGCTTTGTTGCCTTTTTATGGAAATCAACGGTGTATCCACCACCCTGAATCATGAATCCAGCTATCACACGATGAAAAATTGTGGCGTCATAGAATTTATCATCGACATAAGAGAGAAAATTAGCAACAGTAATAGGAGCTTTATCTGCATACAGTTCAATGGTCATGTCTCCTTTGGTCGTTTTCATGATGACCTTTTGGTTTGTATCATTTGCAAAGACTGTAATGCTGGGAAACAGGATAAGAATGCTGAGAATTACAATTGCAGATAAAATTTTATCGAACATCTATTCCTCCAAAAAAAGTATTGATAAATATGGTATAGTCAAGATATCAAAATATGCAAGTCAAATCAATTTTTTAAATCACCCCAATTTCATCTTTATAGGGTATTGTAATTGTAAATGGTTTTTGATAAATATATTGAAGATGTATGGAAAAATAACTTAACTTGGAGGGAAAAATGAAAGCCCAAAAGATTATGAAGGTTTTTCCTGTTTTTCTACTGCTTTTTATGCTTTTTAGCACTAATCTTGCTGCTCAGGGGCACTTTGAATTCGGAATCCATTATTCAAGCTGGAGTATTGATATTTTAAGGGGGTTGATAGAAGAAGGTTTGGGAGATGCGCTTGAAACTAATTTGAAAGATAATTTCCTGGAAGAAATTCAGGAAGATTATCCAGGCCTCATGGAAGACAGTTACAATCAGGATGTAAGCTTCGACTCAAACGGCAGCAATTATGGTTTTGAGGTCAGGTGGTATCCGGGAGGAAATGACGGATCTTTCAGTTTAGGTCTATCTGTAGAAAAGACCAGTATGACAATTTCAATTCCCGAATTATCAGCTGCGCTTGCTTTGACAGACCAGACGACAAGCGAGTCAGCAAACTTTCAGGCGAGTGCCGGTGGAGAATTTGTAATAAATCCTTTGTCTTTTCATTTGAGTTTTCGCTGGGATATAGTTCCTTCCTGGCCTGTCCACCCTTACTTTACTTTTGGTGTAGGAGCAGCTACAGGGACAGCTCTTGAAGAGGCAGAATTCAGTTACCATTATACAGGAGATTTGAGTCATCCTGGTGAGGCCATTGAACATTATGAAGACCAGGCGACAAAAACACTCCAGGAACTTAAAGATGAAATCGAAGAGGAAGGCGATGAGTTTTTTCTCCCTGGATTCATTCCTTTTATTCAGTTGAATCTGGGAATTAAAGCTAAGATATCAGAAAATATCCATTTAATGGTTGATGCTGGAATTTGGGATGGATTTCTTCTCCGTGGAGGCATTGCAATACGGCTTTAATACACAACAATAATCTTGGCTGCTGACACAAAACCCGGATAATCGAAGAAATTCTGCCAAATTTCTTTACATCAAAACTGCATGATTGCCTAATTTTAATAAACGGCAGGTGGAAAAAAGCCTGCCATAAGGAGAAAAAGATGAAAAATAAAAAACTGTTTTTAATTTTATTTATTTTTTCTTTTCTATTTATTTCATCTGTTCCTGCAGTCCAAAGATCTCCTGCAAAATTTTCAGACGAGCAAAAACTGCTTCAGGTTATGCACTCGATTTCCAGCCAGACATTGTTTGATTATGTGAGGGAACTTGCGTCTGATAAATATGCAGGCCGGCTTACAGGAACAGAAGGGTTTAATGAAAGTGCAGAATGGGTGGCTTCTCATTTTAAAGAGTGGGGTATAGCCCCTTCTGGGGATAACGGTACTTACCTCCAGGCATTTCCAAATCCCTACACTCTGGTTTTTAAAGAATGTAAAGTCTGCCTTCAAATTCCATACAAAAAGTCAACAATAAAGAAGTACTATACCTATCCCAATGAATTTATCCCTGGTTCTACTTCAGGTTCAGGAGAAGTGACTTCTGAAGTAGTATATGTTGGCTATGGGGTCACGGCTTCAGAACTGGGTTATGATGAGTATAAAGGTGTGGATGTTAAAGGAAAGATTGTTTTAATGGAAAGAGAAGTCCCGGTCTCACCAAATAAAGACCAAGAGCTGTTTAAAAAATGGAGGCCCTATTCCTTTCATCAATATAAACTGGAGAATGCTGTAGCACATGGTGCTAAGGGAATGCTTTATAACTACGGTCCCATTGGAAATCCAAATAATTCTTACAGTGAAGGGTTTATATATTCTCATGTAGGGAATGTGGCGGTTGAAGATGTTTTTTCTGGGACAGGCCGCAATCACAAAGATGTTGTTGAAGCGATTGGAAAGACTTTAAGACCCCAGTCTTTTGCAACAGGTAAAGTCTTCACTATTAAAAACACGACAGAGTATCATCCGGAAGGAATTGCCTATAATGTTATTGGACTGCTAGAAGGCTCAGATCCAGCCCTAAAAGATGAATTGATTATCATAGGAGGCCATCTTGACCATCTGGGCCGATGCTATGAAATAATGCCAGGGGCCAATGATAATGCTTCGGCTGTCTCTGTTATAATGGGAATAGCGAAAGCTCTATCCAAGAGCCCTGTTAAGCCGCGGCGTTCAGTAATGTTCATTTGTTTTGGCGCTGAGGAACAGGGGGTTGCTGGCTCGAAATATTACGTGGAACATCCGATTTTCCCGCTGGAAAAAACAACAGCATTCGTAAATATGGATGGAGTGGGCTGCGGAGATAAATTGAGTGCTACGGCTGCAGAGAATTATCCTGAATTCTGGGCATTCTTAAATAAAGCCAATGAGAAATATATCCACCGGATAATTAACCCCAGGTATTTTTCCAATATTGCCAGGCCGAGACTCGATGCAGCCAGATTCATGTGGAAGGGGGTGCCAACGATATCCTTCGGGGCCTATGGGGCGCCATCTCCCTATCATCTTCCTTCGGACAACATTGACACTATAACACCGGAAATTTTAGAAGATACGGCTCAGCTTATCTTTATGGCTGTTGTACATATGTCTGTTCAGGATTCTCTTGATTTCAGGAAATAAGGCAGTAGGTGAATCCGCATTTCCTAAGAAAATCGGGAAATATAGATGTTGAATGTGAAGACATGACAGTTAATGCTGTTCTATAAGTATCTGTAATATTTCCAGTTCGTCTGAGTCAAACCATATTTTGTGGCATGATAGGCACTTGTCTACGGGAACTATATAATAGTAATTATACGGCCTGGGAATCATTTTTGTCCCGCAGTTAGGGCAGAAAATATTCATGGTTTTCCCCTGGTCTGTTTTTGTTGTGCTGACAGGATTGAGCATGAACCTGTCTTTGAATTCTTGTGCTTTTTTTATCAGAGAATCGGAAAACGCGATTTCTCTTCTGGCGATAACACGATCCATTAGAACAGAATCTATGAGTTTTCCTTCGCATCGAGGGCAGAGTTTTATAGCCACACCTTCATAAAAGCTGTCTCTCATTTGTATGCGACAACGGGGGCAGTGATTGTATTTAGCAGGATTTATGGGTTTTTTCTTTAATATATTGCGGAGGGCGTTGCGGATTTGAGGGAACTCCCGGGCTTGGGCTTGAATGTCTTCCTGTGTGTTCTTTATCCTCATTAATGGAGTGAAAAACTTAAGAAACACTAATTCTTCGATAGAAAACGGTCCTTTCCATTGTCTGCGCTGGATTTCATAAAAGTCTCGGCTGAATTTTTGTCTTTCTGTCATGTTTTATTCTGTACTGCCTGTCTTTTTCAGTGCATGCGTATATTATAAGAAAAAAATTCAATATACAAACACATCTAGGATTTGGGAGCTCTTGGCCTTCATGTAATTGATTTCAAATTATTGCTGTGTTATAAGCTTTCTTTTAGAGGAATATATTGGAATTAAAAAAGCATCTTTCTTTAAAACCTCACAGAACATCTCAATAGAAAGCTATAAACATGTTATGAGGAGGAATTTAAATGCATAAAAAAGTAAGCCTTCGATTAATACTTGCTGTTTTCTTATGTTTGGTAATTTTACACATTGGTCTTACCGCTGAAAGTGAACAGAAAAAAGCAATGACATTCCAGGATGTCATGAAGTTTAAAGAAATCCACAGCCCGGTAATTTCTGAAGATGGAGCATGGCTGGCATATAGTGCTCAGCCGGACAGGGGTGATGGAGAAGTAAAGATACAATGCATAAAAACAGGGAAAGTTTTTACAGTCAAGAGAGGAAGCAAGCCTGTTATATCGAAAGATTCCTGTTGGGTAGTAATGAATGTTAAACCTGAAGCCGTAGAACTTGAAAAGTCCGTGGGGTTAAAAAAATCCAAACAGGGAATGGCAATTCTTGAAACTAAGAGCGGAAGGATCAAGCAGTTCAAGAAGATAGAACGATTTGCTTTATCCGACGATTCGAAATGGCTGGCTTTTTGCCATTTCAAAGAAGAAAAATTGGATAAAGAAAAATCGGAAAAAGAAGCTGGGGAAAAATCTGAATCGGCAAAAGAAAAGAAAAAGGAAAAAATCGGCAGTACTATGATTCTCCTCAATCTGGAATCAAAAGAAGAGATTCAAATTTTTTATGTGATATCTTTTTCTTTTGACAAATCCTCCAAATACTTTGCTTATGCTGTTGCTGGGCCGGAAGGAAAGGACAATGGACTATATTATATAGAACTGAACAAGGAAGATCTGCAGCAGAATCCCATAGCAAAAAAAGAGAAAGGAGATTATGTTAACTTAACCTGGAGCAGGGAGGCTAGTAAATTAGCTTTTTTGGAGAGTGTAGGAGAGGGGGAAACAAAGGGCATCGCTTCGCTTTTTATCTGGAATGGTATAAAAGCAGAGTCAGCAGCGGCGGTTGAAGCCAGGGATGTGCCAGAAGGATGGTTTATTCCTGAAAAAAACAAGATTTCATGGAGCCGGGACGATAAGCGCTTATTTTTTGGCTTAAAACCTGAGGAGTTTCATGATACAGAAGAAAATAAAAAAGCGGAAGAGGAAGAAATTGACCTATTTAGTTTTGATAGAATTCTTGCGAAAAAGGAAGTAGATGTCTGGCACTGGAACGATCCTTTTATTATTCCTCATCAGAAAAAAATGTGGCCTCGTATCAAGGATCAAACATATTTAGCTGTATACCATGTTGAATTAAAATCATTCACTCAACTTGCAGATCGTGAAGTGCCTGAAGTTCATTTAGCCGAGAATCCCAATTATGCACTTGGTCTTTCTGATGTTCCATACCGCAAGGAAATTACCTGGTATGGGGAGTTGAAGGATGTTTACCGGATTAGTCTGAAAGATGGCTCCCGCAAGAAGGTTGTATCCCGCCTTGAAAACAGATGTTCTATTTCTCCTGAGGGCCGTTATGTTGTCTATTATAAGGATAAGCAGTGGCATCTATTTGATGGGAACACGGGGATTGTTAAAAACCTTACCGATAAGCTTAAGATGCCATTTTTCAATGAGGACCATGATTATCCCAGCAATGTCCCTGGATACGGAGTGGCAGGCTGGATAAAGAAAGACAGAGCAGTCCTGATTTATGATAAATATGACGTATGGAAGTTCTCGACGGAAACCTGTGCGGCTTTGAATATTACCGCTGGAGAAGGCCGCAGGAATCAGATAACTTTTCGTGTTGTCCGTATGGATCCGGAAAAACTGTTTTATGCAGAAAATGAGAAATTTCTGCTTTCTGCTTATCGCAACATGGAAAAGAATTTTGGGTTTTATTCCTGCAATGCCCGAAAACCTGGAATAAAAAAACTTTTAGAAGAAAAAAAGAAATTCAGATTTCTTGCCAAAGCGAAGAAGGCAGATGTTTTGATTTATACAAGGGAAAGTTATGAGGAATTTCCTGATATATGGATAAGTGATCTAAAATTCAGTTCCCCGAAAAAGCTGACTGATGTCAACCCTCAAATCAGTGAATTTGCTTGGGGCAGCGCTGAACTTGTAGGATGGAGCAGTGCCGACGGAATCCCTTTGCAGGGAGTTCTTATTAAACCTGGGAATTATAACCCTGGGAAAAGTTACCCTGTATTTGTCTACTTTTACAGGTTTTTTACACAAAGGCTTTATGAATTTAATCAGATCGTGGTAAATCACCGCCCATGTTTTCCATTTTATGTAAGCAATGGTTATGCTGTATTTTTACCTGATATCCGTTTCGAAGTTGGCCATCCTGGTTTTTCAGCCACAAAATGCCTTGTGCCGGGAGTACAGAAACTGATTGATATGGGAATAGCGGATCCTAAAGCCATAGGGCTTCACGGTCACTCATGGAGCGGTTATCAGACTGCGTTTGTGGTCACGCAGACCAATATATTTGCAGCAGCTATTGCTGGTGCTCCTGTTTCAAATATGACCAGTGCTTACAGCGGGATTCGTTGGGGCTCTGGGTTAGCGCGGCAGTTTCAGTATGAAAAAAGTCAGAGCCGTATTGGAGGCAGCCTCTGGGAATTTCCTGAACTCTATATTGAAAATTCCCCTGTATTTTTTGCAGATCGCATTCAGACTCCTCTGCTCATCATGTTTGGCGATAATGACGGTGCTGTTCCCTGGTACCAGGGGATTGAACTTTACCTGGCGATGCGGCGGTTGGGAAAGGACTGCATATTCCTTCAGTACCGTGGGGAGCCTCACCACCCACAGAAATATCCAAACAAACTGGATTATTCAATCAGGATGAAAGAATATTTTGACCATTATCTGAAGGGCAAACTTGCTCCTGATTGGATAAAAAAGGGAGTTCCTTATAGAGGGAAATAGATAAATAATAAGTCGCAATAGCGGTAAATTAATCATTTCTTATATCTTTTTTAAGGAGGCGTTATGAAGAGAAAAAAAATCTCATGTTTTGTCTTATCAATGTTTTTTTTAGTCCATATTGTCTCGTCACAAGTTCCAAATTCAGAAGACATGTTAGGTTTCAAGGTTGGAAGTGATAAAAAACTTGCAGATATGCATCAGATCATTGACTATTTCATGAAACTGGATAAGGCCAGCAGCAGGGTTGTGGTCAGGGAAGTGGGAAAGACAACAATGGGCAATCCCTTTTTAGTGGCAATTATAACTTCTGAGAAAAACCATGAAAATCTGGGAAAATACCGTGAATTTCAGCAGAGGCTTGCGGATCCCCGCAAAATTACGGATGAAGATGCTCAGAAAATAATCTCTGAAGGTAAAGCTATAGTGATGGTCAATTGTTCCATCCATGCATCTGAAATAGGAGCCTCTCAGATGTCTATGGAGCTGGCCTATGACCTTGCTGCAAAAAACGACGTGAAGACAAAAAATATTCTTGATAATGTCATACTCTTATTACTTCCTATGCACAATCCTGACGGAATCCAGATGGTCGTGGATTGGTACAGGAAGAACTTAGGGACAAAGTATGAAGGGGGCCGAATGCCCTGGCTTTATCATAAATATGTGGGGCATGACAATAACAGAGATTGGTATATGTTCACCCAGGTAGAGTCTCGCCTCACGCTGAATGTCCATAATGCATGGCATCCATTTATCATTGTGGATATGCACCAGATGGGGAACCGTGGCGCAAGGTTATTTGTTCCTCCTTATGTGGATCCATATGAACCGAATATTGACCCGATAATCAGGCAGCAGGTGGCGGTGATGGGAACATTTATTGCTTCGGAATTAACTGCGCAGGGAAAGGGCGGTGTAATGCACAGTAGTGGATTTGATGCCTGGACCCCTGCAAGGGCTTATCATCATTATCACGGAGGAATCCGGATCCTGACAGAAGCAGCAAGCGTGAAGATGGCTACTTCTATTACTGTTGAGTTTGAAAATTTGTCTATGTCAGCAAGAGAACCTTCGGTGAAAATGCCTATGCCGTGGAAAGGTGGAAAATGGACTCTGAGAGATATCGTGGATTATGATTATTCAGCAGTAATGGCTGCACTGACTAATGCAGCCAGATTAAGAGAAAATTGGATAAGGAATTTTTATAGAGTCCAAAAGAAAGCAGTTACTGCGAATAAGATTCCTTATGCCTTTGTTATTCCCGCACAACAAAGAGACCTGTCAACAGCAGTAAAAATGATGAATGTTTTAAGGCTAGGCGGTGTTGAAATACACCAGGCCAGAGGATCTTTTATAGCTGATGGCTATACCTATCCTGCAGGAACTTATATTGTTTATATGGCTCAGCCTTTTGGAGGTTTTGCAAAGACTTTGCTTGAAAGACAGGTTTATCCTGAAATAAGGGAATATGCAGGAGGCCCGCTCAAGACCCCTTATGATGTAGTGGGACACACACTGCCTCTTCTTATGGGAGTCGATGTGATTCAGATTGAGAAACCTTGTGAAGTAAAGACTGTTCTGCTTAAGAAAATCGATAAGCCGGTAGGGAAAGTTAAGATAAATAATAAAGCTGTTTGTTATATATGGGGGCATGCTACGAATGACGATATTGTGGTTTTGAACAGACTGTTGAAAAGAGACTACAGGGTTTTCTGGAGTGCAGGGGAATTTGAGGCAGGCGGTGAATCTTATGCTCCCGGGACAATGATTGTCATGCAGAAACCTGGACTTGAAAAGTATCTAAAGGCCATTGCTAAAGATTTGTATGTTCATTTTATAGGATTAAAGGAAAAGCCTTCGGCAAAAGCTTACATGTTGAAACTGCCCAGGCTCGGCCTTTATAAGAGTTGGTCAGCATCAATGGATGAAGGCTGGACCAGATGGGTTCTGGAACAGTATGAATTTGCATATAAAAGTGTTTTTAACAAGGATATAAGAGATGGAAATCTTGGAAAGGATTTCGATGTCATCCTGTTGCCTGATATCATGGAAGATACTATTATAAATGGGATATCTGAAAAATCTATTCCTGTGGAATATTCTGGTGGAATCGGAGAAATTGGAGTGAAAAATATCAGGGAATTTATTGAACAAGGCGGGGCATTGATTGCACTAAATTCTGCTTCCGGGTTTTGCATCAAGCGCTTTAATTTGGGTGTTGCAAACAATGTGGAAAAAGTCAGCAGAAAAGAGTTTTTTGTGCCTGGCTCCCTGCTTAAGGTTTTGAATGACCCAACACATCCCATCACTTTTGGCTATAAAAGGGATGCTGCGATCTTCTTCCGGAGAAGCCCTGTTTTTAAAGCTAATGAAGGAACTAGTGTCGTACGATACCTTGCTAATAGCCTTCTCAGCGGCTGGATGAATGGCGAAGAATATTTGAGAGGCAATAGTGCGATTGTTGATGTTTCTTTTGAGAAAGGAAACATAATACTCATTGGATTTCCAGCCCAGTATAGAGGCCAGTCGCATGGTTCGTTCAGGTATCTTTTTAACTCAATCTTCTATGGGGCTGCAGAGCCTGGCGAGATATAATAAATATTACAATGTGCCTTTTGGATGTTGTGATTTCTTTGATATGACAAAAAAAATGGAACCTGTTGCAGTATTGTTTAATCCTTCATCCGGAAGGGGGAAATCATCTAAACGTCTTGGCAGGATTGAGAATAACCTCAAGAAATACAGAATATATTACAAGATTTTTACTACACAGAGTGAAGAACATCTTAGGCAGCTAGCCCGGGATCTTGCAAATGAAAACCGGATTATCGTTGGAGTCGGTGGTGATACAACCATGACTCTAATTGCTACAGAAATACTGGATTTAAAATCTGATTCTATCCTTGGAATGATAGCTACTGGCTCTGCTAATGATATAATCAAGGGGATTGGATGTTATGATATGGAAGCTCAAGGCCGGGCGGTTAAAACTGGGAGGGTTAAGAAAATGGATGTTGGCCAGATAGAAATCGATGGATTGTCCAGTCCAATAACATTCCTCGGATCTGTAAGCTTGGGGCTTGGGGTGACAGTTAATCGTTATGTTGAAGAAACATTCAATCGTTATCCAATGTGGAGTAAGTACGGCTTAACGAGTCAAGCAATTACTGGTATTTTTTCGATAAGAAAATCGTTTACCAAAAAAGATGTCCCTTGCAAGGTGTGGATCAAGACAAGCACGTTTCAGAAGTGTGTAGATTTTGCATTGATTGTATTTGCAAACGTTCCTTCTTATGCCAGTGGTTTGAAAGTGACGCCTAATGCTTCGCCATTTAGCGGAAAGTTGGAGTGTTGTATTATAAATTCAATGTCCATGCTTCGTTCTTTGGCTATTGGGATTCAAATAAAGAGGGGTAGACATCTACACAGGAGCGAAGTTCAACTTATTACTGACACTAATTTCGAAGTCATGCCTGAGGAGAAAATCGATCTTCAGTATGACGGCAAAATCATTGAGGGGATCAGGAAGTTTAAAGTTTCTGTTCTACCATCTGCATTGAATGTATTTGTTTTGCCTGGATAGATTTTGTACAGAGACTCAGTTTGAAATACAGGAGAATCTCCATGAAAAAATCTTTAGGTGCGAAGGCAATCGTTTATCCTGCTCCTGCTTTTGTTGTTGGGACCTATGACAGGCAAGGTAAGCCAAATGTGATGACAGTTGCCTGGGGAGATCCCTGAAGGAAAGTCTCATTTTGGTCGCTATTTTGCAAACAGCTGCTCAAGGCTTAAAGAGCTTGATCCTGCAGGGTATGCACTGCTTGAGAAATTCTATAGGCCATATCTAACCTTCACTCCAGAACTGCCTGAGAACTTCCAGGGAACTTTTTATTTTGCCAAAACGTATATAGATATGAAATAAAAATGTGTGTGTATTTTTTAAGATTTGGAGGAATTCATGAAGACTAAAATCTTGTTCACAATCTTGTTTTTTCTGTGTTTAACGTTTTCGTATTCTCATCAGGATGTAAAAAATCTGACCCTGCCTGTCAGTGGAATTGACAAGTTGGAGATAGACTGTGGAGCCGGATTTTTAAAGGTAAATGGGATTAAAGAAGGAATTGGAAATATCGAAGTCGAGGCTGAAATTGTACTAAGAGGAATGAGTCAGAACAAGGCAGAAGATTTTATAAAGCGAAATGTTAAACTTTCTCTAAAGAAAGTGGGAAATAAAGCTGTTTTAATCAGTAAATTTGATAACTCCTTTTCTTCTATTTTCTCTTTTAGGGAAAAGCTCATCAATATCACTGTAAAGATGCCGGAAGTAATGGATTTGGATATCGATGACGGTTCCGGCTTCATAACTGTTGACAACATAAATGGAGCGGTGGTTGTTGATGATGGATCGGGCGAGATGCACATCGAAAATATAACAGGCAATCTGGATATTGACGATGGTTCCGGTGAAATCAATGTCTCTAATGTGGAAGGCAATATGAACATTGACGACGGCTCAGGTGAAATCATTGTTTCTAATGTAGCAGGAAATATGGTCGTTGATGACGGTTCGGGGGATGTTGACTTCGAAGATATTCGCGGTTCAATTTCGATAGATGATAATTCCGGATCGATAGACATAAGAGATGTCCTTGGTGATGTAACCATAATTGACGGATCAGGTTCTATAAGAGTCAACGGTGTTGAGAAAGACGTTATTATTAAAAGAGATGGAAATGGCAGCGTCAACATATCAAATGTAAAAGGAAAAGTAGTCAAATAGAAATTGAGGAAACTCCTGTAATCTAGTATTAATAGGCTCTCTAAGAACTCCTCTCGACTTCATCCGATTGATTACTCTCCCTACAGTCGATGAAAAGATCTCTAGGTCTTCTCTGTGAAGAAGTACTGCCAGCTTATCTCTTCCCCAACGCGGATATTGCTCTCTTAACTCTCTAATCCTCTCTACAACATGGGAAGATAGCTGAGACTTTCTTACCCGATGAGGCCTGCATGACAGCTACTTCAATGTGTCACTAATGTATCTGAACGAGTATAGATTATTGCTTGTGATGGTCAATTCCCATATAATTCATTTTTGTGCCCTCATAATTTAATTTTTGACCTTGCGGGTAGTCTATCAGAAATCGTAACATGAAAATAGAATAAAAGGAGGTATCAATGAAAGTAAGAAAAAAAATAACGCTTTTATTGCTTGTATCTATTTCGTTAATATTTGTTTTTTCTGTAAATGCAACTTCGAACGAAAATTATGCTCAAAAAATAAAAACGTTTGAAAAGTTTGTAAAAACACAAATGGAAATCGACAAAATTCCCGGTTTATCCATCGGATTTTACAAAGATGATTTTGTATGGGCAAAAGGATTCGGTTATGCTGATCTGGAAAATAAAATTCCAGCGACTGATAAATCAGCCTACCGGCTTGCTTCAAACACAAAATCCATGGTCGCCGCAGCAATTCTCCAACTGGTTGAAAAAGGTAAAATTGATTTGGATGCTGAGGTGCAAAAATATGTGCCCTATTTTCCCCGAAAAAAATGGCCTGTTACAGTGCGCCAACTGCTGGGACATCTTGGTGGGATCAGTCATTATAAGAATTATGAACTGGAAGGCAGAATTAAAGAACACAAAGATACCAAAGAATCATTGGAAATTTTTGCAGACTGGGATTTGATCTCAGAACCGGGTTCTGAATACCATTATTCAAGTTATGGATATAATTTGCTCGGTGCTGTGATCGAAGGCGCAGCAAAACAGTCATTCGGAGAGTACCTGCGGAAAAGTTTGTGGGGACCACTTGATATGAATGAAACCTACATGGACAATCCTTTCAATCTGTTTCCAAATAGAGTCAGAGGTTACCGCTTGATAGAAGGCGAAATTAAAAATTCCGAATTTGTGGATATTAGCAGCCGGTTTGCCGCCGGCGGCACTCGTTCAACTGTTTTAGATTTATTGAAATATGCCAGAGGATTGAGTACTGAAAAAGTCCTGACGCAGAAATCCATTGATTTGATGTACACTTCCATGGCAACAACGCACGGTTATTTTACAGATTACGGGATGGGCTGGAGAGTTGATCCGGTGAATGGTCGCTTTCATGTCTATCACACCGGCGGACAACCAGAGACAAGAACATTATTAGTCCGATTTCCGAGAGAAAATTTTGCCATTGCATTAGCATATAATCTTGAAGGTGGAAATTTGCATGCATACTCGCATCGCTTGTTCCATCTCATTTTTGATGAACCGTGGGATTTGGACGTTTATACGGGCAGCAAAATTGATGATGCAATTTTCAGGGGGCTCTGGTATGTTTTCAATTATGGGCTGGCTTATTTTGATCGGTATGAAAAATCATTTACAAAAGATCGCCAGGAGTTAGCCGATGCTTTTAAATATTTAAATAAATGCATCAATCCCGATTCGCTCGAAAAGGATTATCACAAATTTAATAAGAAAATTCGAGATGGACAGCATCCGATTGCCAATCAAGCATTTGTAAAAATCGGTTCGTTCATGGCAGCCAAACTGAAGCATGAATATGGAGCTGACCAAATGGAAAAATATCACAAAATGGGTACAATTGGATTTTTTAATGATTATTTGAAAATAATGAACTCGCAGCCAACATTAACAACAGAAACCAGCTTGAATAGCTCTTTGGAAGATATAATTAAAAAATGGAATCAGGATTGGGTAAAAACGAATACAAATTTTACACGCCAAGTATCGCTTACGCCAGTTTCGGATTTGGAGAAAGTTGGAAAATTGATAAAGAGAACATTTGCCGGGTGTAAAATATATCCGGATTTTAGCACAAAGCTGGCTGAAATTACGAGATATTTTTATCTTAAAGAAAATTTTGAAAAAGCATTGGAAGTCGCAGGGTTGTCCGTCGTGCTTTATCCCGAGATAGCTGTTCCGAACGTTATTCTCGGGAATGTTTATATTTGTACTGGAAAAATGGAAAAGGCTTTACAATGTTACAAAAAAGCCAAGGAAATAAATAAGGAAGATCAAGTCATCATTGCGAGAAGTTTAAATCAATATGCGACCGAACTCATATATTTCAACAATTTCGCTTCTGCCATGGATTTACTCAATGTCGCTCTAAAATTGTACCCAAATGAGGCCAGATTTTACAGCAGCATGGGAGAAATTTATCTGCGCCAGAGTAAACCTTATTTTGAAAAAGCCTTGCAAATTGATCCCATGTTTGAGCCTGCCAGAAGAAGAATGAAGGAAATTTGGTAAATTAAGTGATAAACGAAGGCAAATATGATTTCTAAATTCAAGGGATTATATTTCGTGTTTATAAAATAGAGCGGTTTGTTATAATAGAGATTCGAATTATTGGTGCGCCCGTAGCTCAGTGGATAGAGCGGTGGACTTCGAATCCAAAGGTCGGGGGTTCAAATCCCTCCGGGCGTGCCATATCTAAGTATTTGTAAATAGGGAAGTTGTGTGCCTTGAGGGGAAAGTATGTCTTAAATTGTGCATCCTAATCCCTGTGTCGCATTTTCGAGTCCTGTCAGGTGCACCAGCCTCCTCGAATGATTTCATATGTTTGACTTTTTCTAATATCAGTGGCTATAATCGGGGGAAAGTCGATTTCAAAAATTTTCAGGAGGGATAAAATAAAAAAGAGTTTCCTGGATTTACTCCAAGAGCAGGTTCTCCTTTGTGATGGCGCTATGGGAACTATGCTTTACAGCAAAGGAGTCTATCTCAATTCTTGTTTTGATGAACTCAATCTAGTCAACCCTGATCTTGTCAAAGATATACACACAGAATATATCCAGAGCGGTGCGGATATCATTGAGACAAATACATTTGGTGCCAATCGCTACAAACTGAAGGGTTTTGGACTTGAAGATAAAGTGGCTGATATCAACAGGGCCGGTGCCCGTACAGCTAGAGAAACAGCAGGTAAAGACATTTTCGTTGCCGGCTCCGTCGGCCCTCTTGGATTGAAGATTGAACCTTGGGGGCCTACATCCGTTGAAGAAGCAGAGCAGGCTTTCTGTGAGCAGGCAGAGGCCCTCCTCGAAGGAGGGGTGGATCTTTTCATCCTTGAGACTTTCTCCGATATCAACGAAATTCATCAAGCCATCAAAGCCATTCAAAAATTAGAGAAATCAGCCGTCATTGTCGCTGAAATGACCATTCAGGAGGACGGGAACAGCCTTTACGGCACCACACCTGAAGTCTTCACCAAAAAACTGGAAGAGTGGAAAGCTCATGTGGTCGGCGTCAACTGCAGTGTGGGTTCAGCCCATATGTATGAGTGCATAAAAAAAATGGCAGAGGTTACAAAACTTCCCCTTTCGGCGATGCCCAATGCAGGAATCCCAAGGGAAGTTGAAGGAAGGAACATTTATCTCTGTTCTCCTGATTATATGGCTGAATATGCCAAGCGCTTCATTCTAAGAGGGGTGAAGGTTGTGGGTGGATGTTGCGGAACAACTCCCGCACATACTAAGTCCATGAGAGCAGCCATCAGAGCTTTACAGCCTCCCACAAGAAGAATGACGCGCATTTCTTTAACACACGAAGAAAAGAGAAAAAGAGCCGTAATCCCGATAAGGGACAAATCCAGGATGGCCCGGAATATCATGGATGGGGGATTTATCGTCAGCGTTGAAATCGTACCACCAAGGGGACACAATCCCTCCAAAGTCATAGAAGTGGCTTCTATGCTTGAGCGGGAAGGAATCGATTGTGTCAATATTCCCGATGGACCCCGAGCCAGTGCCCGTATGAGTCCCATGGCCCTAGCTTTTATCCTGCTGGCAAAGACCAAGATAGAACCCATCCTTCATTATACCTGCCGTGATCGGAATCTCCTGGGGATGCAGTCTGATCTTCTGGGGATTTACGCCCAGGGAATCAGGAATATTCTCATAATAACAGGTGACCCCCCGAAGCTTGGCGATTATCCTGATGCTACGGCTGTGTTCGATGTCGATTCTATCGGGCTCACTAATGTAGTCAATTATTTAAACGAAGGCGTTGATGTTGGAGGAAGAAAATTAGCTGAAGCCACAGGATTCCACATAGGAGTGGGTGCCAACCCGGGAGCAATCAACCTGGATTATGAGATATCACGATTTGAGTGGAAGGTTGATGCAGGAGCCGAGTTTGCCATTACCCAGCCTATTTATGATATTGGCATCCTGGAGAGTTTCTTGAAGAGGATAGAACATTGTCGCATTCCTATATTAGCAGGGATATGGCCCCTGTTCAGTTTGAGGAACGCCGAGTTCATGCATAATGAAGTCCCCGGAGCCTGTGTTCCGCAGGAAATAATGGAGAGGATGAGGAAAGCCCAGGAGATGGGGCCAGAGAAGGCAAGACGGGAAGGCGTCATAATCGCCCAGGAAGTGGTTTCAAAGCTAAAAGGAGTGGTGCAAGGCATTCAAATAAGCCCACCTTTAGGAAAGTATGAGTTAGCGCTCGAAGTTCTAGAGGTGTTATAAGAAACATCTTTTTTCAGTGGTGATGATTATGCCCTTTTTTAGTATGAGTCCTGTCATGGATGGATTAAAAAAATGATTATTGTAGGAGAAAGACTAAACTCCAGCAGAAAGACTGTCTGTAAAGCTTTCGATCAGAGGGATGAAAAATATATTGTTGACCAAGCCAAAAAGCAGGAAGAGGCTGGAGCGAGCTACATAGATTTAAATACGGCCGCCCTTTTAGATAAGGAAATTGAAATACTGGAGTGGACCATCCCCCTTCTCCAGAAAGAACTGAACGTTCCCCTCTCTATCGATACCCCCAACCCTGAAGCTATGAAGGAAGGATTAATCCTTCATAAGGGCCAAGCGCTTCTGAACTCTCTAAGCGGAGAATCGGAGAGAATCAAGACTTTTCTTCCTCTAATAAAAGAATATAAGCCGTGCGTCATCGTGCTTTGTCTTGATGATAGCGGTCTGCCTGAGACGTCTGATAAAGAGCTTTCAATCGCTCAGAAGATGGTCAAGCTCTTGGAAAAAGAAGGTGTCGAGCTAGATGATGTATTTGTTGATCCTCTCGTCCAGACTATAGGGGCTGATCAAAACGCAGCCAATCTTTTTCTAGAATCTTTGGAGAAGATAAACAAGAACTTGCCCGGAATAAAAACTGTTGCGGGAATTAGCAATGTATCTTTCGGTCTTCCCAGAAGAAGCCTATTGAATAGGACTTTTCTTACTTTAGCCATATCCAAAGGATTGGATGCCGCCATTCTGGATCCTCTGGATAAAGAGATTCTTAGGGCTATTCACTCTGCTCAGGCTTTATCGGGAAAAGACCCTTATCTCAAAAACTATCTAGCGTTTGTAAGAAAGGAGAATCAGCGTAAAAATATAAGATAATTGTTATAGAAATGAATATTTTCATTTCCTGGATAAGATTTGGCATTCAGGAATTTTTTATGCGTTATTTTCGTTTACTTAATGAGTTTTAGTTTACGCATATCTTTTTCTGACCACCCATTTGTTAGGGGAAAATCGGTTATTTCTCTAAAACTTAAAACCATAGGGAACTGGACTTCGGATCCAAAGGTCGGGGGTTCAAATCCCTCCGGGCGTGCCACTTATTACCAAGATTTTGCCTCAGAATCAAGAACTTACAGTCGTTTTTTAGTTAGTTTATGTAGAAAATTGCGGCATTCCTGAGGCGATTCCAAGAAGAATCTTGCCTTGGTTGTGCTATAGCCGATTTTTATTGAATAGGCAGAAGGTGGTAATACTCTAAACATATCTTCATCCGTCCAATCATCTCCTATGGCTATTATGAAATCCCATTTTTTTTGATTTATGATCTTTTTTATCGCTGTGCCTTTATTTATCTCGAGAGGTCTAACTTCTATCACCTTTTTGCCATGAATGACTTGGAGTTCAGTATTGGCTAGCAATTCGTTGAGATTATCAAACAGCTCACAGGATCTCATTTTTCCTAGATCAGGATTGGATTTTCTATAATGCCATGTCAATCCGAATTCCTTTATTTCCACAAAAGATCCAGGAACCCGTGCTTCATATGATTTTAGTATAGGCTTTATCTGATTTTTCCAATTAGAAGAGATCGTTTTTTGCTTTTTCCATTCACTCTTCCCATCCGAACGGAGCCAGTCTCCATGTTCTGCAATTAATGAGCATGGGATATCTCCCAACCACTGCTCCATTGTTTGTCTGTCTCTCCCACTGATTATTACAAGCATGTTCTTTGGATTTTTTGCAATCATGAGAAGAATTCTCTTCAACTTTATATCTGGCTTAGCCTCTTCCGGTCTATTGCTGAAAGTAATTAGAGTGCCATCGTAATCGAGGAAGAGCAGTCGATTTTTACCGGAACTATAGTCGGTAAAAACTTTTGTTTTCCAATCCCCACTCAATTTCAAACATTCACGTTTTGCCTGCGAAGCTTTTGTTTCTTCGATACTTGTAATAAAGCTTTGAATCCAATGATTTATATCATATTCAAGTATTCGATAGCGCATGGCTTTCATTCGCTTGGCTTTTTCTTGTTCTGGCATATTTAAAGCTTCTGATAGGGCATTTACTATTTCTTCTTTACTGTTGATGTTTATTACTAAAGCCTCGCTTAATTCATCGGCTGCCCCTGCTGTTTCGCTCAATATAAGAACACCTCGGTTTTGTGTTTTTGCTGCGACATATTCCTTGGCAACCAAGTTCATTCCGTCTCGAATAGGGGTAACGAGCGCAATATCGGCTGCAGCATATAGAGGTAAAAGTTTTTCAAAAGGAAAGGACTTATATAAGTAATGAACTGGCATCCAATTAGGATTGCCAAAGCGGCCATTTATTTTCCCGATGAGTCTATCAACTTCTTGTTTAAGCAGGAAATAATCTCTGACTTTAGTCCTGGAGGGAACACAGACCATAATGTAAATAATTTTGTTGTGCCACTCAGAATTCCTAGACAGAAACGACTCAAAAGCTTTTAAGCGTTGAGGAATGCCCTTGGTATAGTCTAATCTATCTACTGAGAGGATGATGGCTTTATCATCCGCAGCGATAGATTTCTTTAATTTATTTATGTCTTTTTGTGTAGAGGTTTTTTGCATTAAATTTTCAATCTTTTTCGCATCTATGCCCATGGGAAAATTTTCAACTTTAACTGATCTATCTTTTAAAGAGATAGTACCAAACTCATTTTCGTATCCTAAAAGCCGCAGTGTGCTGCTTAGGAAATGCCGGGCATATTCATAAGTGTGAAAGCCGACAAGATCTGCTCCAAGAAGACCTTCAAGAATTTCATTTCTCCATGGAAGGATTCGAAATATCTCTGAAGACGGAAAAGGAATGTGCAGAAAGAATCCAATGGCACTTTCCGGATAATAGGCTCGGATCAATTGAGGAAGAATCATGAGGAGATAATCATGGATCCAGAAAATATCCTTTGGGTGCGTGATTTCAATGACTTTTTTAGAAAACTTCTGATTAACCTTTTTAAATATTTTCCAGTCGTTTTCATCAAATGTGCAATATGAGGAAAAATAATGGAAAAGAGGCCATAAAGTTCTATTCGAAAAGCCATAATAATACTTGTCAAGTTCAGTGCGAGTTAAAAACACCGGGAAACACTGATGCTGGGATATTAGAACATCTTCAACGTACTTCTGCTCGCGTGGATTTTCAGGTATGTATCCAGGCCAGCCAACAAAAATAACTTTCTTTTCCGATTGGAGGCTTCGAAGTCCAGTAGATAGGCCTCCCGGGCTTTGAAGTATGTTTATATTGCCCTTTCTTTTCTGAATAGTAACCGGAAGCCTGTTGGAAATTGCAACAATTCTCTTATTTTTAGAATATTTTGATCGCATAAAAAACTTTAGTATAAGTTTACATCAAGTGAGTACACAGTTCAAATTTTCACTGCTTTTAGATGAAGTATATGCTAATTGTTATTCAAGAGTTCAATTAAAAGAGATAAATAGTCATCGAGATGGCGAGTAATAAGAAAATTTTTCTTTATATATTCTTTTGCCTTTTTCCCCATTTTTCTTGCCAACTTCTCATCTTTTAGCAAGGTGATAATTCTTTCAGCACATCCAGAGATATCGTCAGGGTCAACAAGAAAACCTGTTTCATTATCCAATACCTGGTCGGGGATGCCTCCGACGTTAGAGGCCACTACAGGAGTTTCTTTCCACTCGGCTTCTGCGACCGTCAGACCAAATCCTTCTCGAATAGATTTTTGGATAATGACTGACGAAATTCTTTGTAACGCATTTACTAGTATCTGATTATCTCCAAGTACAAATAGAACATCCCCTCTATCTAAATATTTTTGGGCTATTCTCTTCATTTTGTTATATATAATTATTCCCTCTGGATCATCTGGTGCCATGTTATAACAATAGATCAAACGACAATTGATTTTTTCTTTGACAAGTTTAAATACATTCAAAGCTCCCACAGGATCTTTCCAGGGGTCGAATCTAGAAACTTGAGTGATCAAAGGTATATCTGTGGGGATTGAATATTTTTTCAAGGTTTTTGCAATGAGTTCACTAGATAAATCCATGTTTTTGGGAGACAGTGGATCAATAGAAGGATGTATGACTTTTTGTTCTATTGGAATATCTGGTTTTTTAAATCGTTTACTAGAGATGACCATTAAATCATAACGAAGAATGAAAGTTTTTATGAAGTTCCAAAGATCTGTATTGGGATGGGTGATGTCGATGTGACATCTCCACACCCAGGGCTGTATTTTTTTATTGAATTTGATTAGTGGAAGTGGTTGGGGATCATGAACAATAACACAATCATGATCAAGATGAGTGAATGTGGAAAATCTGTTGTTTGTTTCCAAGTAAAGGTTCTTTTTATTTTGAGATAAATTTATAGAATTGCCTTGGAGGGCGTTGTGAAATTTTTTTGTCACTGAAAAAAAATCAGAAGGTCCGATTAAAACTCTCCAACCAGCATCGACTCCGATGTCATTTAATAAAACAATAAGATTGTTCAATATCTCGGCTACACCACCTCCATAAGCGGTCGAGTTGATGTGGACAATGTGCTTGTTTATCAAGTGACGAGCTTTTTTATAGATGTTGCCAATGACTTTTTCTCCCACTATCGGCAAGTAATCATCAAGACTCTTCATGGTTTACTCTCCTTAATAGAATGAATACCATCATAATATAAGAAGGTATCTATTTATAACATTTCGCATATCTTGAGTCAAAATTTAAGTTGTATAAGGGCGGTGTTTACCCGGGTGATTTGAGGCAATTTATAGATTTATAATATTAGAAAGAAAGTGTCTCGATAATGATTCAGGACACAGGCAAAAATGGAAAAATTCCCAAAAAACAGAAAATAAAACCTTAATTATTTCTCTTTTTCTTGGAGAACTTTCAATTGTTTCTCAGTTTCGTCTATTTTTTTTCTAAGAAATTCTTTTTCTCCTATTTTTACCATATGCAGCGATCTGAAAAGTACTCCTAACATACATAACAGAATTAGAATGCTACAAATAGAAGCATTAAAGAATGGAACTCTTAAGTCTTGCATGAATGCAAGGATACCCACATCTGATAAGTATGACAAAATTGTTACGACGGACAATGAAAAAATCCACCAAATCATTTGTCTCCCTCCTTTTTAATTGTTATGACTTTTGAATCAATGTTTTTCAATGATTTCGTAAACGATTTTTGTATCTGTAAAAACATGCAGTATTATCTGAATGACATTTAGGGATATTAGTCCTCATTATTGTCCCTTCTGTTTAGAGTGACAAAACAATATCAATTAATTATGAAAGAGTCAACTTTGATATTGATAAGATATTTCAGGTTTTACTTACTTTGAATTAGAATTTTCTTTTGTGGACAGATTGTACAAGTTCAATCCCCGTAATCTGTCATTGACCGCAATTTTTGCTTGTGATATAAACTCTGCAGGTAGATTTTTCGGTAAAGGAAATCGCATGAGGCGATTTTTTAGGAAATTAACAATGAGAAAAATATATTGGGCAGCAATTTTTAAATATTGTAAAAAAATAAAAAAGAGAAAAAAATGAGAAATAAAAACTGTTTTGTCATTATTATCTGGATTTGTTTTTCTTTGATGTTTCCTGGAGTATTGGGATTTGCTGACAATATGCGTTTATATGACCACTGTACGGATATCATTGTAGGAAAGAATGCTTCTGCAGACGGTTCGGTTATAACTTCACACACAGGCTGCTGCAGTGAATGCCGTGTACATGTTGTTCCTGCACAGACTTTTAAGAAGGGCGCTATGGCTCCTGTGTATTACGGCCTTCAGGACGTAAAAAAACCTCTGCATAAATACGGAAAGATACTGGGTTATATTCCCCAGGTGGAAAAAACTTATGCATATTTCCACACAGGCTATCCGCACATGAATGAACACCAGCTTGCTATCGGAGAAAGCACACTCAGCCAGAGGGATGAATTAAAAACTGATATATCTATGGGTGGAAAGCAGATCATGACAATTGAGCAGGCACAGCTCTTTGCGCTTCAGAGGTGCAAGACAGCACGTGATGCCATTAGGCTCATTACGTCGCTTGTAGAGGAATACGGCTTTCTTCCATCCTGCGGCCCAGAGTCCGAGGCTCTATGTATTGCTGACCCTGATGAAGCTTGGGTATTGGAAGTTTTTAGTGTTGGGTTTGACTGGGATCCTGAAAGCGGAGAGCCAGGAGCGATATGGGCGGCGCAGAGAGTCCCGGATGACCACGTTGCTGTTGTTCCCAACTGGAGCATTATTAAGGAAATCGACCTTGACAATCCGGATTTTTTTATGGCCTCTGGGAATTACATGCAGGTAGCTATAGACCGCGGTTGGTATGACCCTGAAAGCGGCAAGACGTTTATCTGGCAGAAAGCCTATGCTCCTATAGCAAGAGAATGGGCAGTCAGCCGTCTTTGGTTGTTTTACAGTATGGTTGCTCCTTCTTTCAAGGAATGGCCGGATAAGAAGCTCTCTACACCTTACAGTGGATACAATGCCTACCATCAGTATCTCGAAGATATTTCGTATTATCCTTTCTCTGTTAAACCGGAGAAGAAACTTTCTGTTCAGGATGTTATAGCCTTTCAGCGGTCTGTTTTTAAAGGAACGATTTATGACATGACAGCAGATATAGACTGGCTGGTTCCCGATGGAAAAGGGGGGATGAAAAAAAGCTCGCTGACGACTCCTTTCCCGACTAAAGATATGAGAGAACTGCTTGATATAACCTGGCGCAGGAATGTTTCCAAAGGTGGATATGGCATGGTTGCACAAATTAGAGGCTGGCTGCCTGCGCCAATAGGAGGAGTTTATTGGTTTTATCTTGATAACCAGTATGTAAGTACGTATGTCCCAATTTATACAGGAGTTCAAGAAATATCTCCTTTATATAAAACATATGACCCGGATAAATTCAGTGAGAATTCTGCCAGGTGGGCAATCGATTTTGTTGACAATTTGCTGTATTTAAGATGGCAGGAAGCAGTTAAGGATTTACGGGCAGTCCGGGATCCTCTGGAAGCAGCATTTTTCAAAGAACAAGCCTCCATCGATGCAAAAGCACTTGAGCTGTACGTGAAAGAGCCAGGCCTGGCGAAGAAATTCCTTACAGATTATACGAATTCAAGCATGGAAAAAATTGTAGAGATGTACAGAGAATTACGTAAACTTCTTATTTCTAAATATACTAATAATAAATTGGGTTCATGAATAATTAAGTTTTATTAATATTTTGAATAAAATATTTTTTTATTTTAGGAGCATCCAGACATGAAAAGTAATGATAAAACTGAAGAAAAACTCGTCAAAGAATTGGAGAAAGCACGCCATCGAATTGCTGAATTTGAAAAGCCAAAATATGAATTTATGGAGTCAGAAAGAAAGCTAAAAATGCTACAGTTTTCCTCTGATAAGGCTGGAATTGGTATTTTCTGGATGGGACAGGATGCGCGCTTTTTATATGTAAACGATGAGGTATGCCGATCTCTCGGCTATTCTCGTGAGGAGCTGCTGAATATGACTGTGCATGATATAGACCCGGACTTTCCAGAAGAAGTCTGGCCGGATCACTGGAAAGATATCAAGCAGCGCGGCTTTTTCAGCTTTGAGTCCCATCACCGTACAAAGGATGGGGTGGTTTTTCCTGTAGAAGTCACAGTAAATTATATGAAATTCGAAGAGAAAGGATACAATTATGCCTATGTACGTGATCTAAAAAAACGCAAAAAGGAAGAAAAGATTCAGGCCTCAGTCTATAGAATCTCTGATGCTACACATTGTGCCAGGAATCTTGATGAGTTCTATGGCTTGATTCATGAAATTATTACTGAATTGATGCCTGCAAAGAATAATTTTTATATTGCTCTCTTTGATGAGGATTCTGGAATAGTAAGATTCCCCTATTTTGTAGATGAATTTGAAAAAAAACCTGGGCCTCAGAAATTTGGAAAAGGATTGACCGAATACGTGTTTCGAACAGGGGAACCGCTGCTTGCTTCCCCTGAAGTCGTTAAAAAACTCGAAGATAAAGGCGAGATAGTTTTATTAGGGCCACCTTCGATTGACTGGCTTGGGGTGCCGCTTAAAGTTGAAGGAAGGACTATCGGAGTACTTGTTGTTCAAAGCTATACTGAAGGCCTTAGATATAGTGAGAACGAAAAAAATATTCTCATATTCGTTTCAGAACAGGTGGCAATGGCTATTGACCGCAAGCAGGCTGAGGATACACTGCGGGAGAGTGAGGAACTGTACCGTTCTGTCGTAGAAAATTCTCATAACGGGATTTTTATTGTGGATGATCGATACCGTTTTATCTATACCAATGAGGAAATGGCAAAGATAAGTAAATATACCCGCAAAGAGATAATCGGCAAGGATTTCCGGGAGTTTCTTGATAAGAAAAGCATACATCTTGTTGCAGACCGTTATAAACGGAGGCAAAAAGGAGAGAAGATTCCTTCCAGGTATGAGTTCAACATTGTACGGAAAGATGGAGAGAAAAGGCGTGTTGAAATAAGCTCCACTGTAATCAAAAATTCAGCAGGGAAAATGCAGACAGTTGCTCAGATTTTAGACATTACAGAACGTAAAGAAATAGAGGAAGAGATTAAGACATCACTCAAGGAAAAAGAAGTGCTTCTCCAGGAGATTCACCACAGGGTCAAAAATAATTTGCAGATTATTTCCAGCCTTCTCAACCTTCAGTCAAGACATATCAAGGATAGTGAGTCTTTGGAAATGTTTCAGGAAAGCCGCTCTCGTATACGATCAATGGCACTTGTCCATGAAAAATTATATAGATCAAAAAGTTTCGCAGATGTTGATTTTAAAGGATATATTCAAAGCCTTTCCCGCTTGTTATTCCAGATGTATGGAACCGATCCTAACGCCATTAAATTGGAAATAGATGTAGGTGATGTTTTGCTGGATATCAATACGGCAATTCCATGTGGTTTGCTTGTAAATGAGCTGATTTCGAATTCTCTTAAATATTCTTTTCCAGATGGGAGGAAAGGAAATATTCACATTTTGCTTCATCCAAAAAAGAATAATAAATTCAAGCTAGTTGTCAGTGATGACGGGGTAGGCTTACCCGAGGATTTGGATATCAATAAAACAGAATCATTAGGTTTGCAGTTGGTAAGCATGCTAACAGAACAGCTTCAAGGCAGTATAAAGGTTGATAGAAATAATGGTGCAACATTTGAGATAACATTTGAGCAATTGAAATATTAAAAACTTTTGACATGAAGATGAACCTGCCGTTTAAATTCCTTTATTATTGATTTTGTGCTGACTGTATTGCTACGTCTTGTATTATTATTTATAATCAAGATGAAAGCATTTTAAATAAATGAATAGAAAAAAAAGGTTATTACTCTCCCTTGTAATTTTTCTTATTGTTTTTTTAATCGGAGTCTCTGGTTTTAAACTTTTCGGGGGGAGAGAATGGTCCCTGCTTGATAGTCTTTATATGGCAGTCATTACACTTTCTACAGTGGGCTACGGAGAGGTTATGGATATAAGTGCAAACCCAGCTGCCAAGATATTTTCAATTTTCTTTATTTTTCTGTGTTTGGGGACGATTGCCTTTGCTGTTTCTTCTATCACAAGTTTTATTGTAGAGGGAGAATTGAAAAATATCCTCGGGAGAAGAAAAATGGAAAAAGAAATTGCCAGATTAAAGGATCATTACATTGTCTGTGGAACAGGTGTAACAGCGCTGACCATTATTCAGGAGCTACTTCTTACTCAAAAGAAGTTTGTAGTCATTGAGCCCTTAAAGGAAAACATAGAAAGGCTGTCTACTTTGGGAAATATTATTTATATTGAGGGAGATCCTGAAGAAGACGATGTTCTTATATCGGCCGGCATCGAGAAAGCCAGGGGAATTCTTCTGGCTCTTCCCAAGGATGAAACAAATCTTTTTGTCACGATCACTGCCAGAAGCCTTAATCCTGATATAAGAATTGTAACAAAAGGAATTGACCTTAAATCTCATAAGAAGATAAAGAAGGCGGGAGCGGATGCAGCTATATCTCCTGCTTTTATCGGCGGAATGCGAATGGTTTCAGAGATGGTACGTCCCGCAGTTGTAACTTTTCTTGACATGATGCTTCGTGAGAGGGAAAGAGTGCTTCGTTTTGAAGAGATTCATGTAAGAGAAGGATCCTCTTTGATTGGAAAAACCATAGGCGAGTCCAGAATTAAGGAAAAGACAGGTGCTCTCATAGTTGCATTGAAAGGTATGCAGAGCAGTATTTATGATTTTAATCCTTCAAAGGAAATCTTGATTAAAGAAAACGATATACTTATTTTTATTGCGGATCCTGAGACGGTAAAAGAAATAGAGAAAATGGCTGGTAGAGATTAAGAAGAATCCTCCTTGCTTCCGGATTTTTCTGAAAGCTCTTTCGAGTCATCACTGCTTACAAGTTCAAGCTTATCCGAAAATTTTCCCAGTCGTTTATCTGCCTCATCATATTTGACTTTGGCATTCCCAAGGTGAGATCCAAGAATCTGAAAGTCTTTTCTGAAACGGCCAAGGTCTCCTTGAAGCCGCGATAGGGATTGGAATATAGATTGGGCGGATTTTTCAATTTGAAGACCTTTCAGCCCAAGGACAATAACCTGCAGGTAAGCAAAGAAAGAATTTGGGGAAACAGGAATCACTCTTTTCTGAAGAGCATAGGAGAAAATACTTCTTTCTTGGCCGAAGCTTTCATCCTTGAGAATTGTTTCATAATAGATGTTTTCTGCGGGTATATACATGAGTGCAAAATCATATGTTTTTTCGTCAGGGAGAATATATTTTTCAGCTATATCATCGATATGTTTTTTTACGTCAGTAATAAATTTTTTCTTAAAGCTCTCTTTTTCTTTGGTGTTTTCTTCGCTAAGATGTTTTTTGAAGTTTTCAAGAGGAAATTTCGAGTCTATAGGAATAAGATTTTTTCCGATTCTCACAACAGCATCTACTTTTTCTCCACTCATAAATTTATACTGGAGTTCGTAGTGGGCCGGTGGGAGAATTTGAGCCAGCAAATCTCCAAGGAAGAGTTCTCCCAATCCGCCTCTGAACTTTGGAGCCCTCAGGAGGTCTTCAAGTGTAGAGATGCTTTTTGCCTTGTCTAAAACCTCTTGGGTTACAGATTCCATCTTGCCAAGGCCTATTTTTACATCACCAAGGGTGCTGCCGATGTGTCCTGTTGTCTTCTGGAACTGGCCGCTCATATTTTGGAGCTGCTGGGTGATGTTTTGAGTGAGCTGTCCGATTTGTTGCTGCATGAGGTCAAGGGCTTTGTTTTCTTCCCTGCCTTTTTTCATCTCTTCGATCTTGGAAGCAGTGTTTTTTAAAAACCAGACCAGGAATATTAAAAGGAGTATAAGAACTCCTGAAAATAGTATTAAGAAGGTGTTCAAGTTCATTTTGAATATTCCTCTTTTTGTCATTATAAAAGAGTAAAGAGTGCGGAGTAAAGAGAAAATAGAAAAAATCACCTGTGAATTAGCACAAATCTTAAAGGATTTTGAATTGACAAGAGAGCAGGACTTTTCTAAACTAAAGACCTTTTTATGGCCCGTTAGCTCAATTGGCAGAGCAGCTGACTCTTAATCAGCAGGTTGAAGGTTCGATTCCTTCACGGGTCATTTTCTTTAACTCCTTATTATTCAATAGTTTTCCTCAGAGTACAGTTTAGCCAGAATTAAGCGAGTCTAATCAAATTTTGTGACATATTCGTTACACGGGGATTTCTCTACCATATGTCCTTAGGCTAATTTAAGAGCATGGGGGTATGGGAATTTTCGATTCTGAGGAACTAGGTGTATGTTTGCTGATTCCTGCAAATATTTACTATAAAATTTTGTAAAGGGGCCTCTTTGAATTTGACTCTTGCCTCCTAAATTGATATTCTTTTGCCAGCAAGGGAAAAGGATTAACCATGACAATCAAATGTCCTAAATGTCAGTTTGAGAATCCCGACGATACCCTTTTCTGCGGGAAATGCGGCACTCAGTTTCCTTCCCCAGAAAAGGTCGAAGTCACCGAAACCCTCGAAATATCCAAAGAAGAACTAAACACAGGCTCTACCTTTGCGGGAAGATACCAGATTATTGAGGAGCTGGGCAAAGGAGGCATGGGTAAAGTCTACAAGGTTCACGATACAGAGATAAAAGAGAAAGTTGCCCTCAAGCTCTTAAAGCCTGAGATTGCTGGGGATAAAAAGACCATAGAACGTTTCCAGAACGAATTGAGATTTGCCCGGAAGATCAGCCATAGGAATGTCTGTCGGATGTATGACCTGAATAAAGAGGAAGGCAGCTATTATATCACTATGGAATATGTGCCTGGAGAAGATTTAAAGAGTTCCATTATCAGGATGGGACCTTTGACTACGGGAAAGGCTATTTTCATATCTAAACAGGTGTGTAAAGGACTGGAAGAGGCTCATGAATTGGGAGTTATCCATCGAGATTTAAAGCCCCAAAACATCATGATAGACAGAAAGGGAAATGCCCGGATTATGGATTTCGGGATAGCCCGCTCTCTGAAAGCAAAAGGAATAACAGGTGCAGGAGTTATGATAGGGACTCCTGAGTACATGTCTCCTGAGCAGGCTGAAGCCAAAGAGGTAGATAATCGTTCTGATATCTATTCGCTGGGAGTGATTCTATATGAGATGGTAACGGGAAGAGTTCCTTTTGAAGGAGAGACACCGTTAGGGATAGCTATAAAGCACAAGAGCGAACCTCCCAGAAATCCTAAGGAGTTTAATGCTCAGATTCCTGATAATCTCAACCTTTTAATACTTAAGTGTTTGGAAAAGGATAGGGAAAAGAGGTACCAGAGTGCAGGAGAAGTGCGTTCTGAATTAGAGAATATTGATAAAGGTTTTCCCTCCACAGAGAGAATTGTTCAGAAGAGAAAGCCCATTACTTCCAAAGAGATAACAGTGACATTTAGATTGAAGAAACTCTTAATCCCTGCTTTAGTCATGGCAACTTTATTAATCGCAGCGGTAGTTATCTGGCAGTTTCTTCCCCAAAAAGAAGTTACTCCTATCCCATCAGATAAGCCCTCTATTGCAGTGCTTCCTTTCGAAGATCTGAGTCCCCAAAAAGATCAGGAATATTTTTGTGATGGCATTGCAGCTGAACTTATTAATAGACTGACCAAAATAGAAAAATTAAATGTGCCTGCTCAGGCCTCTTCATTTTCATTTAAAGGCAAGAAGTTAGATGTTCAAGAGATTGGTGAAAAACTCAAAGTAGATTCTGTATTAGCAGGAAGCCTGCAGAAGGCAGAAAATAGGCTACGCATCACAGTAGAGCTTGTTAAGGTATCCGATGGCTACCCAATCTGGTCCGAGAAATATGAACGTAAGATGGAAGATATTTTTGCTTTGCAAGATGAAATATCTGTATCGATTGTGGATAACTTGAAGATTAAGCTTTTGGGCGAAGAAAAGGCAGAACTTGTGACGCGTCACACCCAGGATCTTGAAGCTTATAATTTGTTTCTGAAGGGCCGCTACTTCTGGAACAAGAGGACAGCAGATGATATAAGAAAAGCCATCGACTACTTTGAGCAGGCGATTGAATTGGACTCCAACTATGCCCTGGCATACGCTGCCCTGGCTGACTCCTACGGCATACTTCCTTTCTACACTTCCATCCTGCCACAGGAAGCTTTTTCGAAAGCGAAAGTGGCGGTGATGAAGGCACTGGACATTGATGAAACGCTCGCCGAGGCCCATGCTGCGCTGGGTTTCATTAGAACGTATTACGAGTGGGACTGGGGAGCTGCTGAGACAGAATTGAAACGAGCTGTTCAGATAAAGCCCAGCTACGTGACCGCTCACCACTGGTACGCTGAGTATTTGTCAGCGATGGGTCGACAGGAGGAAGCTATCGCTGAGATTAGACGAGCGCTTGAGCTTGATCCGCTCTCGCTGATCATAAATTGTATGAAGGCATTGATTTTCCTCTTTGCACGCCAGTATGAAAGGGCGATAGAACAATGCCAGAAAACGCTGGAACTGGGTCCGAATTTCGCCTTGGCCCACAACTTACTTGGATGGGCTTATCTGGAAAAGGGAATGTATGAGGAAGCCATAGTGGCGTATCAAAAAGGGAGAGGTGAGCTGGGCGTGCGCAACATATATGCCTATGCGCTGCCGGGTAAGAGAGACGAATCGCTGGGGATGCTTGAAGAAATGAAGGAACTATGGAAACGAGGGGATAACACTGCATACCCCATAGCCAGGGTCTATGCAGGCCTGGGCGAAGGAGATCTGACGTTAGAGTGGCTGGAAAAGTCTCTTGGGCGGCGTGAGCCGTTTATGGTTAGGCTTAATGTAGACCCAAGTTTCGACAGCCTTCGTTCTAACCCGAGGTTTAGAACCATGTTGAAAAAAATGAATCTAGAATAGCACCGGGCAAAGCTATAAAACATTATGAGAAATTCTTCTCACTCTGGAAAGACGCTGATCCTGGTATTCCTGAGGTTGCAGACGCCAAGAAGAGGCTGGCTGGGTTGAAAGAAGAATGAATAGATAAATTTAACTTTAAGGCGGAAGGCTATGAATATCTTATTTAGCAAAGTTTTTCATCAGAACAATGTCTGCTAAGTGAGAATCTATAAGTAGAGGTTTGTGAAATGGATAATTTAAATAATCAAGAGAGCTTCGCGGTGCTAATTGATGGAGACAATGCTCAGGCATCGCTTCTGCCTCAGATCTTGGCTGAAGTAAGTAAATTCGGCCTAATAACGATCAAGCGGATATATGGAGATTGGACCACGACAAATATGAATAGCTGGAAAAAAACACTCCACAAGTATGCTATTCAACCAATTCAACAGTTCAGATATACGGTCGGAAAGAATGCAACAGATAGTGCAATGATAATAGATGCTATGGATTTACTTCATTCCAACGATGTTGATGGCTTTTGCATTGTTTCTAGTGACAGTGATTATACGCGATTGGCAACAAGAATCAGAGAGGAGGGGCTTTTCGTCATTGGAGTGGGAGAGAAAAAAACTCCGGAAGCCTTCACCAATGCTTGCAACCAATTTATTTATTGTGAGAACTTGACTGAACCTAGGAAAAATAAGAAAAAAACGAAAGAGAAAGAAAAAACTGATAAAGCTGATCCTAGGCCCCTTCTTCTCAAAGCATTTGAGATGGTTGCGAAGGAAGAGGAATGGATAAATCTGGCTGCAATGGGGATTGTACTTCATCAGTTGGATCCTGCGTTCGATCCCCGAACATTTGGTCATAAACGTCTCTTGTCGCTTATTGAGGATTACCCCGAGTCATTTACAATCAAACGAGACGATTCAATAACTCCAAGTATTTATATCGCACTTACTGCCCAGCAAGGGGATTAAGGGAGCAAATGAATTTCCTGAAGATTAGGATTTATCCTATAGAGCCGTCAAAGCAGGATTAAAAACCAATACTTTTGACAAATCATAGCCCCAATAAAAAGCTTGTCCTCTTGAGTATGAACGCTCTCATTACATTTCAACCTTTTAAATAGGGTCAGACCTGTGCAGCTAACCCTTCTTGCGTGTTTTTTGAATCACAATCCCTTCCACAGGCAGGGTGGATGATTCTCCATTTCTTCCGGACTTCTTGTTGACAGTATATGTTTGCGCTGTGTATTATTGTTGATGCAGTAGCTCATAGGTAGGAGAAATATTATGAATCGTTTTAAAGTTTTTTTATTTATTGCTATCTTCATCGTTATTACAGGCACAATTTATGCTCAGGATGCTACAGTTAAAGAAGATATTGCGCAACTCATTATTGGAAAATGGGAGATAGCACTAAACAAACGCGCAGTGAGCGGAACTATCGTGTTTGATAAAAACGGTAAATATGATATGAATGAGAAGTTCCATGATGGATCAGGAGTGGGTAAAAAGGGTGAATATAAACTCAACTGCAATGTTTCACCTGTAACGATAGACATCTGTTTGGGTGAGTGCGGTAGGCCCGGATCTGAGTGGACAACTCTTTTTGGAATTGTAAGAGTTTTACCGGATAATAAATTGGAGATTTGCACCTCACCTGATAGTAATTATCCCACCAGTTTCCCAGAAGATAAAACTAGTGAGTATACAATGATGCTTACTAGGGTTGAATAAATTTCAAAATAAGAACCGAATTCAGTTTTCTCCGCTACTCACACCTTAAAGCAGGTTCCTATTATACTTTCAACTGTGATCCATTCTCTCAGTTAAATATATTTACGGGATAGATGGATAGCAGCCCAATATCATCTTCAGATAAATTCCTATCGGTTGAAGATTTTGCTTTCCGCATCTTCAACTGTGGTCTGCGCACCATTAGCCGAACTTCATTAAAACACGATAAGAAAGCAGTATAAACAGATATTATTAATACTTTCGATGATAGAATTTCTCATCAAACATTCTTCCTCATATACTAATTGACCGAATCACCACAAAATTGGGTGTTATACGCTGTATATAGAAGCATATAAGAAAGAAGTCTGTCATAGCATGCGAGAGAGATGAGCTGGCTCCTAGTCTAAAAGCCTCATATTTGGCCTATAATAACTCCCTCAGGCTGGATTTGCAGGCATTGGGATTAGAAGTAAAAAAAGCGTATTAATTGACTTGTTTAGCTTTTTTATAGGTTGACTCTTAATCAGCAGGTTGAAGGTTCGATTCCTTCACGGGTCATTTTCTTTTTACAGCTTTTCTCTATATAATGTACCTGAATTATTCATAAATTATGCCGACACCAATATATATTCTCCATTATATCTGCCAGTTACGTTTATATATCCTTCAGCATAACATTCAGCTTTTTTCCCCTGCAATTCTTTTTCTCTATGTCGGCATTCTTTACCTTTCAGGCGAGCCGATCTTACTGTGCATCTGCTTCGTTACAGCGCATTTGCGGTGGACGACCACAGCTGCATACCCTGTGCCTCTCATCTGCAGCAACCTCGACTCGTGAATAATCCAGGAGTATTATGTTTTAAAAAAGGAATAATATAGAAGTCTGGAGAAACGGGGAGGAAAAATGAGAATAAAAGGTTTCTTGGCAATTCTTCTGCTTGTTTTAGTGATTGTATTTTTTCTTTTTATTGTAAAGACAGGGAAAAAAGCACAGCTGCTAGAGAAAGTTGAGGCATTTAATTCTGTAAAGCATAAGCTGACAAAGACGAACATGACTCTTATACAAAGAATGATTACTTCATATATTGCGAGACAAGGAAGAGCGCCCGAGAGTTTAAAAAAGTTTCAAAGTCTTCAGCCTCTGGGTGCAGGGCAATTTGATGCATGGGGGAAAGTTATAAAGTATGAAAAACTTTCGGATGAAGATTGGCGTCTTACTTCTGCAGGAGATGATGGGATTTTTAATACAAAGGATGACATTGTTATGTCGAGTAGCCAATAATTCAGGATAATTTGAGGGCATGTCTGCACTTGTAAATGTCGCTTCCTCCATCCCCTCAAATTCATTTGCTTTGTCTTGTATAGATTATTTTAGCTAAATTTTATGTCTTTGGTTATTTTTTATTGATAGCTTAATCTAGGTTTGGTTGGGTTTGTGCAAAACACAGCGCATGAAGTTGTGGTCCTTGTTAATGTTTTTTAGAGAAGGGAAATAAATTTCTAAATATTTTTAAGAGGAATGAAGGTTTTTCTGCATCTTCGATGAGCAATTTTTGAATCGATCGACGGAAATAGGCAGTTTCTTGATGTGTTTTACTATAGTTCAGCGTTTTTGAATCATAAATCTTTCTTTTTTTTGGATTTCCTAAAATATTGAATGCCTCTTCTATTCTTCTTAAATGTAATTGCCTTTCTTCCTCTGAAAGAAGTGTATAATGTGCTAAAGAATCATGGTGGTAGCTTAGTTTTTCAAAATTATAGGCGCTTTCGATTTCTTGTTGGGAAGCAGACTTTTTTACGTTCAGAATTTCATAAAGGTCCATTTTTTCAGTTTTTTTTATAAGCATGATATTAAAATTCCGTTTTTAATTATGATCTATTATGTTGCTAATTCCCAATAATTTATCTGTTATGGATTTTATTGAAGTTGCAGCCTCTGAGTTAGGAAATATTTTCATGTAAGGAGATAAGTTCCTCAAGCTCATATGGACTTTTTTATCAAAGGGGATAACCCCAAGGAAGTTAAGGTCAATAACCAAGTATTTTTGAACGACATTTGTAATTGACTGTCCCAAGAGAAAATCTCTTTCATCCATCGCTTTGTTTATTATAAGGCAAGGAGTGAATTTTTGCAGAGCTTTGTATAGAAGGTCAGCATAGAATTTATCATGAGAGAGAATTTCGCTGAGAAAGCTAAAGACTGATTTTGATGTATCTTGAATCTGCTCTGCGATTTTTTTTATGAGATCCTGAATCTCATAATATTCAATGTATAGCTTTAATATTCGTATGATACAGGATTTCAAAAAGTAATATGCATTCTCGATGGAAGTAGGTTCGGGATTGACTATAAGAATGCCTGGATTGGAGAGAAGGAAGAAATCGATACAGTTGTAAGAAGTTCCTGTCCCGATATCAATAATGACTCTTTTGGTATTAAAAGCCTTTATATGACGTATTAATTTAAGTTTTTTATAGTAATTTAGGTTGGACATAAAGAGAACATTCTCAGTGCCTTTTAAAAGCCTCAGGCCTTTAAAAGGTGTTGAACTTAATGTGTTTTCCAGATTTGATACTTTGTTTGTTATAAAATGTCCCAGGTCTAAATTGGATTCTTTCATGCCGAGGAATGTATGTAAATTTGGACCTCCTAGGTCCGCATCTATTAAAATAACCTTTTCATTGTGGGTGGAAAGTTCTATAGCTAAGCTCGCTGAGAAAAAGCTTTTTCCTGTCCCCCCTTTCCCTCCACCTACTGCCCAGATTGTTTTGCCGCTGTCGTGATGAAGAGGTAACAAAGGGATTTTTCTTTCTGACTGCATTTCTATTTCATTTTTTCAAGAGTAATTTATATAATTTGGCATCCATTCTATCACAGTAATAAGATTAATTTAAATAAATTAGATATGCAACTTTTAATATTTAAATGACACTTTTAATTTAAAATATTGAATTAGTATAGTTTTTTTGGTAACCTAATTAGCGTGGATAATTCAGGAGCACCTGCGTTATTCACGAGTCAAGCTTGCTGCAGATGCGAGGCAAAGTGCATGAAGTTGTGGTCCTTCACCACGAATGCGCTGTAACGAAGCAGATGCGGTAAGATCGGCTCGCCTAGAAGGTGAAAATTGCTGATATAATAGATTTTTATTATATTATCGACATGATAGAGGATAAACTAGTTCTGAGAGTTTCATGGAGAATGGTCAAATCTAGGTCTAATTGTTATGAATTATCAGCAATTTTTATGAATAATCCAGGTGAGAAGTTGGATGTAAGGAGATGGACTTAGTTGAAAGATTATGGAAAGATTGACAGTAAATTCAGATATGTAATATTGGCTTCAAAAAGGGCAAAACAACTATTGGAAGGAGCAAAACCAAAGATAAAGTCAAGGTCGACAAATCTTATTCGGATTGCTCAGGAAGAAGTAAAAATGGGGTTTGTAGATTATAGAATTATAGAGCCAGATAATGAAGAGATTATTGAGGAGGAAAACGAGGTTTTGTTTGGAAAAGAGATTGGGGCAGAAAAAAAAATTAAGGCTAAAAAAAATATAAAAGGAACTAAATCTGATAAGAATACTAAGCCTAAAAAGAAGAGCAGAAAGAAGTCGCCATCGAGTAAAAAGGGAAAAAAATAAATTATATATTACAATTTTAAGGGATTTAGGGTTTCTGTTTTACCAGAATTTTTAATGAGCTGGATGTAATCCAGCTTGATGAATTCTTTTTTTGAGAGGCCTAAAGCTTTAGAAAATTTGACAATATCGTTTCTCTGGCCTTCTAATTCCATAAAATTTCCGATAGGGCTTTCATCCAGGCAAATTTTAAGGTGTTTTTTCCTGTAAACAGTTCTGAATTTATTGTAGTTAAAGACAGGAATTAACCCTAAGGATTTCAAGATTTTTTTCATCTGTTTCTCATTTTTCACTTCTGTTTCATATTCTTCTCTAATTTTAAATTTTCTGGATTTTTGCTTGGGACCTTTGAAAGTTATAAAGATTTTTTTGTTTATTTTCCTAAGTCTAAGTGCGTGCTGTTTTTTGAAGAGTGCATGAGAAGGAAAATCATATAGTGTATTTTCTTCGAAGTAGCGTTCTTTATCCAGTATTGCACCTTCTGATATAATTTTGTCGATAAGCTTTTTTATGTCATTGATCCTGATTTTTGTTTCTATTTCGATCATTATTGCTCCGTTGGATTTGTTCAGTTTGAATAAGCCACAGGCTTTAATCTTTCAATATTAAACCGATATTTGGATTCATTTGTTTCTATTTACGATAAAATCAAGGATTGAAAACAGAGTGTCTCGGTATTTGGATTCTGAGAATCCGTTCATTATTTTTTTTGACTTAAGGGAAAATTCTTCGGCTTTTTTACGTGTGTAATACAGGGCTCCATTGGATTTTATAAGGTCAAGAATTTCTATTTTTGATTCTTTATCAAGCTTTTTTTGAGACATCAATTCTGTAATGCGTGTTCGGTCTGAAGTGCTGTTATTCATTGTGTATATTAAAGGAAGCGTAATACGTCTTTCATTTAAGTCAGAAAGAATTGGTTTTCCCAGAGTTTTTTCATCCCCTGTGTAGTCAAGAAGATCGTCAATAATTTGAAATGACATTCCAAGATTTGTGCCAAATCTAGCCAACAACTTTTTTTCTTTCTCGGAAGCGCCTGCTAGAATGCTGCCTATCTGGCATGAAGCAGCAAAAAGGGAGGCGGTTTTTTTTCGAATGACTTCTAAATAATCCTTTTCTTTTATATCCAGCTTTCCGCTCATTTGATATTCGTAGAGCTCTCCCTCGATCATTTTGGCAGAAGTGCCAATAAGTATTTGGGCTATTTCTCGATGTGTGTTTTTAATAGACAGTCCTAATGTTTTGACATACAGATAATCACCCAAGAGAACCGTGATGTTAGGGCCCCATTTGGTATGAACTGTTTTTCTTCCTCTCCTTAATTCAGAGTTGTCGATAATATCATTATGAATAAGGCTGGCTGTATGAATAGTTTCAATTAAGGATGACAGGAAGATGTGTTTATCTCCTTTGTAGCCTAGAAGTTTGGAACAGAGCATCAGAAGGGCAGGCCTAATCCTTTTGCCGGAATTTTGAAATAGATATGTATTTATTTCGGATATAATTTCATTTGAAGAATCGGTGAATGATTTAAGTTTTTCTTCAGTTTTATCCAGATCTTTCTGGATAACTTTGTATAAATCTTTAAGTGATGGATTCTTTTTTGGGCGGATGTGAGTATATCTATGGATCGGATGTTTCATTATTCAACTGCCTTGTGTAAATAATATACCTGTTTTCAGTGCGGCATGTATATTAACATCTCATTTTTCTTATTTCAAACGCAAATAGTAATTCGAAATTTTGAGTTGTAACATCGGCCAATTTTTCAATATCGATTCTCTTCAATTCAGCGAGAAATTTGGCGATTTGTTTTACAAAAAGAGGCTCATTCCTTTTTTGTTTGCCGCGAAATGGAACCGGAACAAGAAAGGGGGAATCTGTTTCAACCAAAATTTTCTTTAAGGGGATTTTTTTAGCAGACTCTCGAATTTGGTGGGCATTTGGAAATGTTAATATTCCTGAAAAGGATATGAAGAAATTATGATTGATCATGCGTTTTGCAAATTCCCAGTTTTCAGTAAAACAGTGCAAAACGCCCCCGTAGGTAAAATGTTCTTCTTCAACAGCCAGTGCAACTTCGTTTCCTGATTTTCGACTGTGCACAATGACTGGGAGACCAAGATCTTCTGCAATATTGAGCTGCAGGCGGAAAGTTTTTATTTGATCTTTGGGTGAGGAGAAATTGTAATGAAAATCAAGGCCAATTTCTCCTACTGCGTGAATTTTTTTTGACGCAGCAAGATTTTGAATTTTTTTGGCATGATTGGAGTTGAAATGTTTTGCTTTATGGGGATGAACTCCGCCTGCGGCGATAATATTTTCGTATTTTTTGATAAGATCAAGAGTGACCTCAAGATTTTTTGGATCTGATATTTCTGAAGGACATAGAACCGCACTGATTCCTTGCTGGAATGACTTTTCGATGACCTGATACCGGTCTTTTTCAAACTCCTCCATGCTCAGGTGAGCATGAGAGTCAACTAAAGACAAACTCATCCTCTTTATACTGTCCGGCTGGTCAAATATTATTTATTCCTTGATCTTTATCTTCATGAACCGAAGCGGCAGGGCACCATACTTGAGAACTTTACTTAGAAATTCTTTCTGGTCGAAAGAGTCACATTTAAATTGTTTGTAATCCTTTTCCATATCAAGGAATTCCTGCATACCTACATACGTGTAGGCAATATCAGCAGGATTTAAAATAACATGATTCCATTGCATTTCTGCTTCTGCTTTATTTAGAAAGCCTACTCTTGTCATATATGCAGTTGCCTGTTCTTTTGTCCAGGAGCCTTCGTGAATATTGAATTCGACGATAAAATCAATTGCAGCCCTCAATTTGTATTTAAGCTGGTTCAAACGAAGCCTGAGGTCATAGTTTCCATATTTAGCCATAATTAGCTTCTCTTCGAGCAGAACGGGCCAACCTTTAATTAAAGTTAGATTGGGGTATAATTTTCTTACAAGTGAGGAATTTCTATTTGTAATACATGTGGGCACGAATGAACCGGGATAAACATTCCTGATAGTCCAAAAAGGAAGAATGAAATTGTTGTGTTCTTCAAGCATGGACTCAGTTTGTTCACATGAAAGGTCATCAGTAAACGGGAATATCAGACAGGAATAAGTTCCTGCGCTTTCGTATATTCCTGGCGTAACAAGTTGTGTCCATGAGGAATTCTGTGATTCGAACGGCATTGGTTCGATATTGATGTTTTCTTCCGGCAGGTCAACAAGCTGCTTTTCTATTAAGAAAGCTTTAATATTTTCAGTCATAGTTTTGACTGTATCAATAAAATTGTCTTTTGAAGCATGATCTCCTTTTATTTTATCCAGCACATGTGTAACAACAGTGTTTATTAGTTGGTCTTCAGTCAGGGTTGCTGGGGGGTTATCAAGGTCTATTTTTGGGTCCATAATTCTGTAGAAAGGAATACATACGAGAAACATTTCACGGCGTATGTTTTTGGAATCAGCCTGGGCTCTTGCGATGAGTTCATCAAGAGGTATATCGTTTTGAAAAGTTATTCTTACAATCCTGCGATGAGCTTCTGCCAGCCGGAAGTTTCCTGTAGAGCGTGGAAGAAGTTCTTTTTTAAGGAAGTTTTGGTAATCCTCAAGTGCCGGAATAACATTTGCCAGATTAGACTGAAGTTTGGATTTACATGCTGCTGGGGCCTGTTCAATCCATCCAGGAAGTTCGTTTTTATAGAAATTTAGTACAGCAGGAAATTGCTTGATAGCGGTTTCAGTAAAAAGTTGGGGAGGAGTTTTTAAATTTTCTTTAGCCTGTTTGATGAGTTTTACTAGAGCTTTTAATCTGTCTGTTGCATTTTTTGCCCGGGCATCTAAGGATGCAAATTCTTTGATTGTAAGACTTCTGGTACAGTTGATGAAAATTTTGTTATAAAAAATTGGATCATATTCCCATGGGAGAAGATTTTCATGTTTGATTAATTCACTGTCCAGCCCGTTGGCTATTATTACGTGGTCGATCTGAAAATCCGGGCTCAATAGCGTACTGTCAATTTTGGTAACAAGTTCCTGGTTAAGAGAGTCAAGAGTTTCGTGGTGTTTTTCAATGTTTTTTTTGGACATGTCTTCAAGTTTGTTGTCGTATTTGTGGTAGCCTGCCAGTGTTGCGGCAGTTGGAAAAAACTTCCACAGCTGGTCGAAATAATTATCTAGAAATTTCTGAAACTTTGCATCTTCAGCGTTTTGCTGGGAGAGTACTGGATTTGTTATCAACAGAATAAAACCAAGGATAAATAATAGAACGCCGATTTTTCTCATTGAATCCTCCTCTGTAACAGTTTTTATACTAGTGTGGCTATTTCGGTTTAAGACTTAAAATCTTACCACAAAATAGTTAAAGAAGGCAATATTTTGCCTGTCTATTACCATCTTATAACGGCCGAAGCCCATGTATACCCTGATCCGAAAGCAGTAAGTACTACAATATCGCCGGTCTTTATTCGGCCTTGTCTTACAGCTTCATCGAGGGCGATTGGAATAGATGCAGCAGTAGTGTTTCCATAGCGGTCTATATTTCTTATGACTTTTTCTACTGGAATTTTTAGATTTCTTGCCACCATAAGGCTTATCCGGTCATTAGCCTGGTGGGGAAGAAGATGATCTACATCTTCAATAGTGAGATTATTATATTTCAATCCTGCCCTCACAGCATCAGGCATTTTTATTATGGCATTTTTAAAGACATGACGTCCGTTCATCCGGGGGAAAAACCTTTTGCTTTCTATCATTTCTTTAGAAAAGGTTGGTTTGTCTTTTGGGCAAGGCTTTTCCATCCAGAGGTTAGAAAAATGAGTTCCGTCTGAAAATAAATGTGTTGATAAAATACCTCTATGGTCATTCTTATTATTTGGTTCAAGAATAACTGCGCCACCACCGTCTCCAAAGAGCACGGCCATATCTCTTCCTTCGTCAGAACTGTCCAAATTTGATGATTGAACTTCAGCAGCGACCACAAGAATTTTTTTGTACATACCTGTCTTGATGAACTGGTCAGCCACAGAAACTGCGTAGATAAAGCCGCTGCATTGATTTCTTACATCCAGAGCTCCAATACTTGAAAGGCCTAATTTTTTCTGCACGAGGATGCCAATCCCAGGGAAATAGTGGTCTGGTGACAGTGTAGCTGCGACGATAAAATCTATTTCTGCTTTGTCGATTTTTGCATCCTTGATAGCTTTTAAGGCGGCTTCATACGCTAAGTCAGAGGCTCCTATTCCGGGTTCTGCATAGTGTCTTTCGACAATTCCTGTTCTCTGCCGTATCCATTCGTCAGAAGTATTTATGGTTTTTTCTAAATCGATATTTGTGACGACTCTTGGTGGGACGAAATGGCCTGTTCCGGTTATTATGCTTCTTATGTTCATTTAGATTCGCTTTCCTGGATTATTCATAAAGAATGCCGACACCAATATTTATTTTTCATTATATTTACCATTTAGGTTGATATTTCCTTCAGCATAACATTCAACTCTTTTCCCATGCACTTCCTTTTTCTCTATATCGGCATTCTTTA